>BNJT01002487.1_pt1 | contig 458132 bp, 527 predicted proteins | sample 8540491 | NCBI WGS metagenome assembly BNJT01 (sample SAMD00202455, study PRJDB9452) | human saliva metagenome | host: Homo sapiens
GTGCGACATCTTTCAGATAATCAAAAATATTGGCCATAAGAACTCCTTTCTGTTTATTTATCTTATCAGATTTCCCTCAAATTAGCTAGTAGGATTGCCTCACTATGTTGGCTAAAAACAAGCTATGTCAAATTCAGTTTCAGACCTTCGAGCATGGAAAAATCTGTTATAATAATAGAAAAGGAGGAGCGCATGCACAAGATTTTACTAGTAGAAGATGATCAAGTTATTCGTCAACAGGTCGGAAAAATGCTCTCTGAATGGGGATTTGAAGTGGTCTTGGTAGAAGACTTTATGGAAGTTTTGAGTTTATTTGTTCAGTCGGAGCCTCATCTGGTCCTCATGGATATTGGCCTGCCCTTGTTTAATGGTTATCACTGGTGTCAGGAAATTCGCAAGATTTCCAAGGTGCCTATCATGTTTCTGTCTTCCAGAGACCAGGCTATGGATATCGTTATGGCAATCAATATGGGGGCGGATGACTTTGTGACCAAGCCTTTTGACCAGCAGGTCCTTCTAGCCAAGGTTCAGGGCTTGTTGCGCCGTTCCTATGAGTTTGGGCGTGACGAGAGTTTACTGGAATATGCTGGTGTTATCCTCAATACCAAATCCATGGATTTACATTATCAAGGGCAAGTCTTGAATTTGACCAAGAATGAATTCCAGATTTTACGGGTTTTATTTGAACACGCAGGCAATATCGTAGCGCGTGACGACCTGATGCGAGAACTTTGGAACAGTGACTTTTTCATTGATGATAATACCCTCTCTGTCAATGTGGCTCGTTTGCGTAAAAAGTTGGAAGAGCAGGGCTTGGTAGGATTTATCGAGACCAAGAAAGGGATAGGGTACGGACTGAAGCATGCTTGATTGGAAACAATTTTTTCTAGCCTATCTGCGCTCCCGTAGTCGTCTGTTTGTCTATCTGCTTGCTTTTAGCATTTCTGGTTTTGCTCTTTCAGTTTTTATTTGCCAGTTTGGGAATTTACTTTCTCTACTTTTTCCTCTTATGTTGCTTTGTAACCATCTTATTTTTCACTTGGGACATATTGGTAGAAATGCAGGTCTATCGCCAGGAAATTCTCTATGGGAGAGGGAAGCCAAGTCTCCTTTGGAAAGAGCCTTGGCTGAAAAATTAGAAGCGCGTGAGATGGAACTCTATCAGCAGAGGTCAGATTCAGAAAGAAAACTGACGGATTTGCTGGATTACTATACCTTGTGGGTCCATCAGATTAAGACCCCCATTGCAGCTAGTCAACTCTTAGTTGCAGAAGTAGCTGACCGCCAACTGAAGCAGCAGTTAGAACAGGAAATTTTTAAAATCGATTCCTATACCAATCTAGTTTTACAGTACCTGCGTTTAGAAAGTTTTCATGATGATTTGGTCTTAAAGCAGGTTCAAATTGAGGACTTGGTCAAGGAAATAATTCGTAAATATGCTCTTTTCTTTATTCAAAAAGGCTTAAATGTCAATCTACATGACCTTGATAAAGAAATCGTGACGGATAAAAAAAGTGGCTACTAGTGGTCATTGAACAAAATCATCTCAAATAGCCTCAAGTACACCAAGGAAGGTGGTCTGGAGATTTATATGGAGGGCAAGAGCTTTTGTATCAAGGATACAGGAATCGGGATAAAAATAGTGATGTTCTCCTGAGTCTTTGAACGTGGCTTTTCAGGATACAATGGGCGCCTGACGCAGCAGTCATCTGGACTTGGCCTCTACCTATCTAAGAAAAATTTCTGAAGAACTGGGTCACCAGATTCGTATCGAGTCTGAGGTCGGTACAGGAACGACAGTGCGGATTCAGTTTGCTCAAGTGAACCTAGTCCTTGAGTGAGCCTCATAGATAAGAGTCCAGGATAAGACAACTGGGCTTTTTTTATCTTTAACTGTATATGTGAGTAAATTATTTTATCTACTATAAATAAATCTCTGAGGGATATGAAGACCACGAACGAAAAAGGTAGGTCTAGATCAAAAATCAGATTAAGTAAACCAATAACAAGCAAAATCTTGATAGTTTTCTTCTTTCCTGTAATTTTTGCATTTCTCCATTGGCCTTTGCCTACCATATGCTTAGTTTAGTTCTAGAGGTCATTGAAGTAGTCGATGATCTAACTCATGGAAGCAAATCTTGGGAGGATATCCTATATCCAAAAGTTAATGGATAGAAAGAATTGTTGATGAGGATATTATTTGTGGTGGTTTGACCAATCACTACTAGCTCAGGTTAAACAAAGAAGAGGCTGGGACAAAAGTCCCTAGCCTCTCAATTGTCTTTGGATTGTCGAGCAAGACGCAGTGGTTGAGTGGGCTCTACTACGCTGACTTCATCAGCTTTTTACAGCCCTACTCATCAGTGCGGAGGTGGGACGACGAAATCGAATTCTAACGAATTACCGATTTCTGTCCCACTCTCTTTTTAGGTAGCTGGAATTTTTATCCCAGGTGTGATCATTTTATTTCTCAACTCGTGATTTGTTGGCGATATCAGCTAGGATAGCTGCTACAAACTCATCTACTGGCACAGTGTTTGTTTCTTTTTGTCCATAGCGACGAACGTTGACAGTTCCATCCTCCATTTCCTTGTCACCAACGATCAATTGGTAAGGAATCTTGCTAGTTTGTGAAGCACGGATCTTGAACTGCATTTTTTCATTACGTTCATCCACATCGGCACGGACACCACGGTCACGAAGTTTCTTAGCCACTTCCCAAGCGTAGTCAACGTGTTTCTCGTTAGATACTGGGATGAGGGTTACTTGGTGTGGCGCAAGCCATGTTGGGAAGGCACCTTTGTAGTTTTCAATCAAGATCGCTGTGAAGCGTTCCATGGTTGAGATAACCCCGCGGTGGATCATAACTGGACGGTGTTCTTCACCATCAGCGCCGATGTATTTAAGGTCGAAGCGTTCTGGGAGCAAGAAGTCAAGCTGGATTGTAGAAAGAGTTTCTTCTTTACCGAGAGCTGTCTTGACTTGGATATCCAATTTTGGTCCGTAGAAGGCTGCTTCCCCTTCAGCTTCAAAGTAGTCAAGTCCCATGTCATCCATAGCTGATTTCAACATACGTTGAGCATTTTCCCACATTTCATCATTATCAAAATATTTGTGAGTATCTTTAGGGTCGCGGTATGACAAACGGAAACGATAGTCAGTCAAGTTGAAATCTTCGTAAACATCGATAATCAATTGAAGCGTACGTTGGAACTCATCTTTGATTTGTTCAGGTGTTACGAAAGTATGGCCATCATTTAATGACATTTCACGTACACGTTGAAGCCCTGTGAGAGCACCAGATTTTTCATAGCGGTGCATCATACCGATTTCAGCAATACGGATTGGCAATTCACGGTAAGAGTGAACGTGGTGTTTAAAGACTTCGATATGGTGAGGACAGTTCATTGGACGAAGAACGAATTCTTCCCCATCACCCATATCCATAGTTGGGAACATATCTTCACGGTAGTGATCCCAGTGACCAGAAGTCTTGTAAAGTTCTACTGAGGCAATTGGTGGAGTGTAGACGTGTTGGTAACCAGCAGCGATTTCCTTGTCGACGATGTAGCGTTCCAATTCTCGACGGATAGTAGCCCCATTTGGCAACCAGAATGGAAGCCCTTGACCAACCTCTTGAGAAATCATGAAGAGGTCAAGCTCTTTACCAAGTTTACGATGGTCACGTTCTTTGGCTTCTTCGCGCATTTGAAGGTAGTTTTTCAAGTCTTTCTTGTCGAACCAAGCTGTACCGTAAATACGTTGCATCATCGCATTGTCGCTATTTCCACGCCAGTAGGCACCAGCTACATGGAGAAGGTGGAAGATTTGGATACGACCAGTTGATGGGACGTGTGGGCTACGGCAAAGGTCTACATACTCACCTTGACGGTAGATGGTCAAGCCACCCTCGTCTTCTGAGTGCTCTTCAATTAATTCAAGCTTGTAAGGGTCGTTTTTGAAGATTTCACGGGCTTCATCTTTTGTCACTTCTTCACGAATAGATGGGAAGTTTTCTTTAACGATTTTTTGCATTTCTTCTTCGATACGAGGAAGATCTTCATTAGAGATTTGACCAGCTTGGTTATCTGTATCATAGTAGAAACCATCTTCGATAGCTGGACCAACACCCAAGTGAATGTCTGGGAAAAGGCGACGAGCTGCTTGTGCAAACAAGTGTGCAGCTGAGTGACGCAAGATGTCAAGAGCGTCTTCGTGATCAGGTGTCACGATTTCGATGTTTCCATCTTCAGTGATTGCACGAGTAGTGTCGATGAGTTTGCCGTTGAATTTACCAGCAAGAGCTTTTTTAGCTAGGGAATTGCTGATGGATTGAGCAATTTCAAAAGTTGTAACGCCAGATTCGAATTCACGAACAGCGCCATCTGGGAAAGTAATTTTGATCATGGTTTTCTCCTTAAAATCATTTAAATATCTTAGTTATAGTGAAACTCTTTTTGATTTCTTCATCAAAAAAACAAAAAAGCGACATCCTAAAAAGGACGTCGCAACGTGGTTCCACCTTCATTTATGTTCCTCAAAAAGAGGGACACCTCTGATTGGCTCTAACGTGGCCACCGTTTTATGTTTGCATAAAAGTCAGTAGAGTAGTATCAGTTTAGTCTTCCTATGCGTTCTCAGCAACCACGCACTCTCTGGTAGAAAGGGGATAAGTGACTTGTCTCTATGCATTATTATAGCATGATTGTGAGATTTTTCAAGGATTTTGTGAAAGTTTTTTCCTTTTCAGTTTTTGCACTAGATTCTTAATAGCTACACCGACAGCCATACCCGCGAGGGCAAAGATTTCATAGGCTAGGAAGTAGAGAAGGATAAATTCTCCGAAAGTAATGATGGTAAAGCAAAAGAGCAAGCCAACTCCAATTAACCACCAAACTGAGAACTTGAAACGATAAGAGTAGAATAGTGATACTATGAAAGTCACCAGTGGAGAGAAGATAATAACGTTGCCGATGGTGAGCTCCTTCAAGATATAGTTTTTAGTAATAGTCCATAATAACAGCTCATAAAGTGGCCAATAAAAGAAAAATATGACCAGATAGTAGGGGAGATATTGCGAGAATTTACGCATGGTAATCACCTCTCTTTTTAAGATGTCAACTTAGATATCCTTCCTATAACTATTATAGCACTTTTGCGGTAAGAATAGTAAATCAGTTGACAAAGAACTTAGTTATTGGTAGAATAAGAAATGTCGTAAAGACAAATAACTTCTTCTTGGTTACAGGCATGCCAACCTGTCACTCGGATGAAGCCAAATAAAAAGGAGAAACATCATGGCAATCTCAAAAGAGAAAAAAAATGAAATCATTGCACAATATGCACGTCACGAAGGTGATACAGGTTCAGTAGAGGTTCAAGTTGCTGTCCTTACTTGGGAAATCAACCACCTTAATGAACACATCAAACAACACAAAAAAAGACCACGCTACTTACCGTGGATTGATGAAGAAAATCGGTCGCCGTCGTAACTTGCTTGCATACTTGCGTAAAAACGACGTTAACCGTTACCGTGAGTTAATCAACTCTCTTGGACTTCGTCGCTAATCTTGCGTCTAAAACGTTTCTATACGTCGTTGGCTTCGCCTCGATGTACCATCAGTACAATCTTCGGCTTGCCGCCTAGTCTATAAACGTTTTATCCAGCAAGAATCAAGCTCTCTGACTTCAGAGGGCTTTTTGTTTTTGTCAAGTGCTTAGGCCGTGTTCAATTGAGCACATCTTGAAAATAAGGCTACTCTAGTTGAGTAGCTTTTTATTTTTGTCACCTTACCTCGATATACTCAAGTATAATCTTCGGTTATGGTTCCTAGCACTGTAAGGTAAAATAAACCAGAATGATCTCCCTTCGGGGAGATTTTTTGTTTCACTAACATTTTTGTACAATCTTCGCCTCACCGCCTAGTCTATAAACGTTTTATCCAGCAAGAATCATGATGCTAAGGGCGATAAAAATCCGTATGAAAATAGGGAAAGGACACAGTGTTCGATGAACACAAGGAGTTTCATCTTTTTCACTAGGATTTTAGCCCTAGCTCAAATAAGCTCTCTGACTTCAGAGGGCTTTTTATTTTTTGCCAAGTGCTAAGGTCGTGTTCAATTGAGCATATCTTGATAATGAAGCTTCTCTAATTGGGTAGTCTTTTTGTTTTTCTGTATTTTAGCCCGCGCTCAAATAAGCTCTCTGACTTCAGAGGGCTTTTTTGTGTGCTTTTTTCTAGTCTTGTTCCTGATTTAGAAATGTGGTATACTAATTATGAAAATTGTCTAAATTTTTAATATTTGATTAAGGGAGGGTTTCATGCTTTCCAAATTTTCTGGAAGCCATCAAAACCTGCGATATTTTTTTCTACTAGCTTTTTTGCTTGTAGCATTGGGAGTTTCTCTATTTTTTGCTGTTTCTATGGGTTCTGTTCAAATTAGCTTGAGTGATACCTATCGGATTATATTGAGTAAGATGGGAGCTCCGTTGGATATAGGAGACATTTCAAAATCTACACTTGCTATTGTTTGGAATATGAGATTGCCACGGGTTTTTCTTGCTTTGATTGTGGGTGCTGGCCTCTCCATGTGTGGCAGTGTCATGCAGTCAACTGTCAACAATCCAATAGCAGAGCCCTATGTATTAGGAATTTCAGCCGGGGCAACCTTTGGAGCAACTTTGAGTATTATTCTTGGATTTAAAGTTATGATTGGTCTAGGTTCTTTCCTAGGAGCGATTTTAGCAACAGTTGCAGTTCTTCTCATTGCGTCTATGCAGGGTAGGATGACAACTTCTAGCTTAATCTTATCGGGTACGGTAGTGAATGCACTATTTTTGGCTTTTTCAAACTTTATTATCTCTATTGGGGCCAATGCTGATAGCGTTATGACTATCAAGTTTTGGACCATGGGTTCTTTAGCGGGAACCTCTTGGGGACACTTAACGTTACCAACTATAATCGTGGGAATCGCTTTTTTATTTTTCTCTACACAATATCGTGTTTTCAATGCCATGATGATGGGAGATGAGGCGGCTTTGACTTTGGGAATTCCCTTGCGTTTTTATTGGTATCTCTATGTGACGATTGTAGCTGTGATGACAGCTATCTTGGTATCGACCTGTGGGATTATTGGTTTTGTTGGCCTTATCACACCTCATCTAGCCCGAAGTTTGGTTGGGACAAATTACAGAAGGCTATTTCCGATAGCTACTTTACTAGGTGCCCTCTTTGTCGTTTGGGCAGATGTTCTTGCTCGTGTCTTGGTTCAAAATGCTGAACTTCCGATTGGTATCTTCACAGCCCTAGTAGGTGCACCTTTCTTTATCTACATGGTTGCAAGTAGACGAAGGGAGGTGAGGGTCTGATATGGACTTAATGTGTCAGGATATTCACTTTGGAATCGGAGAGAAAAAAATTCTCAAAGGAATCTCACTTAAACTTGAGGGCAACCAATTTCATACCATCTTGGGACCCAATGGCAGTGGGAAGACTAGCTTGCTGAAACTCTTCTATCGACAGGAAAGCCGAATCGGGGCTTGATTTCTTTAGATGGGAAGCCTCTAGACCAAATGAGCGTCAAAGAAACGGCAAAGCAGATGGCAGTCATCACGCAGTTTAATCAACTTCAGTTTGATTGTACGGTTGAGGAGATTGTCATGCTGGGTAGAACACCCCATCTCTCCTTCTTACAAAAAGAAAAAGACAGAGACTTTGCTTTGGTTGAGGATGCTTTGGTCAAGGTAGATATGCTTGAAAAGAGAAATCGACTCTACTCTTCTTTGTCAGGAGGAGAGAAGCAACGGGTTCTGTTAGCACGCGCCTTGGCCCAAGAGCCGACCCTCTTGCTCTTAGATGAACCGACCAATCATTTGGATATCAAGTATCAGCTAGACTTATTGACCATTGTCAAAAATCTTCAGATCAATGTGCTAGCTGTCTTGCATGATATTCAGCTGGCTTGTCGCTACTCAGACTATCTCTATCTAATGAAAGAAGGGGAGATTGTTTACCAAGGTACTCCAAAAGAGACCATCACACCGGAGTCTTTGCAGGCTGTCTATGGTGTCCAAAGTGAGGTAACTTGGACAGAAGATCAGCAAGCCATGATTCACTATTTATAAGATTTAAAGGAAATTAACATGAAAAAATCACTTAGTATTTTACTTGTAACAGTAGCTGCCTTATCTTTGGCAGCTTGTGGTAACGCATCTAAAGAAACATCATCTGCACCAGCTACAACAGAAGCTAGTCAAAAAGCTAATACAGAAACCAGCTATCCTGTAACTATCAAAACTTATGATGCTAAAGGAAACGAAGTCGAACAAGTCTTTGAAAAGGCACCTGAAAAGGTCATCACCAACAACCTTTCAACGACTGAAATCCTACTTGAACTCGGTTTGAAGGATAAAATTGCCGGTATGCTCAATCCTGATAATGCGGTAACTGGTAAATACAAGGAAGCAATTGAAGCCATCCCTCATATTGGCGATAAAAAATCTGTCTCACAAGAAACAGTTCTTTCTTATGAACCAGATGCCTTGATGGGACGCAACATGATGTTTTCTGAAAAGTCAATGGGAACCATTAGTGCTTGGAATGAAAATAAAATCCCTGTTTATACGCAAAAAGCTTCACTTTCAACTATCCAACAAGATTTAGGAAATATCGTAGAAGATGTGAAGAATCTCGGTACCATTTTCAATGTCCAAGACAAGGCGAATCAATACGCAGAGCAATTACAAGCTAAAATCGATGCAGTTAAGAAAGCCAACCCAGAAACACAGGGTGAAAAGAAAAAGGCTTTGATTATGGTGGCCTACAATGACGAAACCTTTGGTGCCTACAAGTCAGCCCTTCAGGAAAGCTTGCTTAACCAACTTGGTTATACCAATGTCGCAACAGGAACTTCTGGCTTGACCTTGGAAAATCTAGTATCAATGGATCCAGAGTTGATTATCTATGTAACTAGTGACCGCAATCAAAAATTAGATGAAAAAGCAGTGGATTTGATGAAGGCAAATGCTGTTTTGGAAAATGTCCCAGCAATCAAAAATCAAAAAATCATGACTATCTCTTACGATGAGTTGATGGATTACGGTCCTGCAGTGATTGATTCCCTTGAGAAGATCAATGACTTTATCAAGAAATAAGGAGTTTAACTGGGAAGGGATTCGAGTTAGGGTCAGTCTTCCTTCAAACTATGATCCCCAACAAGCCTACCCAATGATTCTTTTAAATGATGGACAATTGGACTATTTGTCAGACCTATCTAAATCTGTAATTTTGGTGGGTTTGATTCCAGAAAATCGTCTAGATGACTTTACACCTTGGCAGTCTGATGCTTTGAAAGAAGGGGCACCAGACTTTGGTGGGAAGGTAGACCAATACCATCAGAAGCTATTTCAAGGGATTCTAACAACTCTTCAAAAGGACTACTTGATTGATGAAAGTAGAATTGCTTATGGTGGCTATTCACTGGGTGGTCTTGCTGCTGTCTATAGTCTTTATAGTAGTCATCTACCTGCGACCTGTATCTTCTCTATCTGTGGCTCTTTCTGGTATCCAGACTTTATAGACTTTTGTAGGGAACATGACTTGATACAGAATCAAAGCCTGATTTATCTGCAAAATGGTCAGACAGAAGGTGCCAATCATTCCAATCGTCTGTCTAAGGCTCCTATTTATGCCAGAGATCTACATGATCTGATTTCAGAGAAAGTCCCTTCGACTTATTGCACATTTGATGCTTATGGGCATCATGAAGCTCTTAAGGAACGTTATCACTATTTTTGTGATTGGCTGAGAGACGAGTGGAAGCTTAAGTAACCTTATAACACTCCTTGTTCATCGTGACTAGGAGTGTTTCTTATGTATGCTTGGTTGTTAAAATGTTCATAGTATTATTCTTGACGGAAATCCAGCCCCTGTAATAGACTAAATTATGGTATAATGAGTAGATAGATAGAATCGAGGAAATTATGTCATTTACACAATTTAAATTTAAAAAATATATAGAAAAAGCCTTGGAGGAGTTGAAGTTTACGACTCCTACCGAGGTGCAGGAAAAGTTGATTCCTATTGTCCTGGCAGGTCGTGACTTGGTTGGTGAATCAAAAACAGGTTCAGGGAAGACTCATACTTTCTTACTTCCCATTTTCCAACAATTGGACGAAGAGAGCGATAGCGTGCAGGCAGTTATTACAGCTCCAAGTCGTGAATTAGCGACTCAGATTTACCAAGCTGCTCGTCAGATCGCATCACATTCAGATGTTGAGATTCGTGTTGTGAACTATGTTGGTGGAACAGACAAGGCCCGTCAGATTGACAAATTAGCAAGTAATCAACCCCATATCGTTATCGGAACACCAGGTCGTATCTATGATTTGGTCAAGTCTGGCGACCTTGCTATTCACAGGGCTAAGACCTTTGTAGTCGATGAAGCTGACATGACCTTGGATATGGGATTCTTAGAGACGGTTGATAAGATTGCAGGAAGTCTTCCCAAAGACTTGCAGTTCATGGTCTTTTCAGCGACTATCCCACAAAAACTACAACCATTTTTGAAAAAATACTTGTCAAATCCTGTCATGGAGAAAATCAAGACCAAGACCGTTATCTCTGATACCATTGACAACTGGTTGATTTCGACAAAGGGTAGAGACAAGAACGCTCAGATTTATGAGTTGACTCAAGTCATGCAGCCGTATCTTGCCATGATTTTTGTCAATACAAAAACTCGTGCGGATGAATTGCACACCTACCTAACAGCTCAAGGATTAAAGGTGGCTAAGATTCATGGAGACATTGCTCCTCGTGAACGCAAACGAATCATGAATCAGGTGAAAAATCTTGATTTTGAGTATATCGTAGCGACTGACTTGGCTGCGCGTGGAATTGATATTGAGGGTGTCAGCCACGTTATCAATGATGCCATTCCACAAGACTTGTCCTTCTTTGTCCACCGTGTTGGACGAACTGGACGTAATGGTCTACCAGGTACAGCCATTACCCTTTATCAACCAAGTGACGACTCAGATATTCGTGAGTTAGAGAAATTAGGAATCAAGTTTGTACCTAAGGTCGTTAAAGATGGAGAATTCCAAGACACTTATGACCGTGACCGTCGTGCCAATCGTGAGAAAAAACAGGAAAAACTCGATATCGAAATGATTGGTTTGGTTAAAAAGAAAAAGAAAAAAGTTAAACCAGGCTATAAGAAGAAAATTCAGTGGGCGGTCGATGAAAAACGCCGGAAGACCAAGCGCGCAGAAAGTCGTGCCCGTGGACGTGCAGAACGTAAAGCTAAACGTCAAACATTTTAAACATCAGACAGTAAAACCAGTGGTTTTACTGTTTTTTTAAAATCTCAATAAGATTAAGAAGTATAGGAAATGATGCTTTGAAACTTGAAACAAAAATCATCTTTAAATATTGATACTATTGTTTTTTTAGTTGCAAAGACTCTTAAGTAAACGCTTGCAAATTATTAGTGATTTATGTTATTCTAGAAAAAAACAGATTTTAAAAAAATATTAAATCTGTTAAAGAAAAGAGGTCATTATGGCAAAAGGAATGTTTAAGCAAGAACGTTTTTCGTTTCGTAAAATGAAAGTTGGATTGGCATCTGTGGCTATCCTCTTTGCTTTTGCACAACTTGGACAAGTTTCTGCTGATGAAACTAGTAAAGTTTCGTCAAGTGAAATTACTAAGGTAACTGAGGCACCAAAAGTAGTTGAAGAAGTCAAATCGCCTATTGAGGAGGCTAAAGCAGAAATTGCAACTGAAAAATCAAGACCTATTGTCAAAGAAACTGAAGCAAAAGCTGGGGATTTGATTGATGTCTCAAAGAAAGAATCTGCTGTCGAAGTAAAAGAAAGTCAAGAAGGCAATCAGAAAGTCCATATTGAAACCTCTGTAGCTGAGGTAACTAAAACTGAAATTGCTCCAGAAAAAGTGGAAAAAATTCCAGAACCTGTAACTACGACAAAAGAGAATACTGTAGCTGCTAAGGATAAAGATGGAAATTCTTATACTCAGTACGAACGAGTAGACAAGACAACAACTGTGGAAATAACTAAAACACCACCAACTGTTAAAAAAGCAGGAGCAGCTGATATTGTTTTCGTGGTTGACCGTTCAGGATCTATGGGAGGAACTATTAATACTGTTCGTAAAAATGTCAATGAGTTTGCAAGAAATCTTGCCAAAGATGGAGTAGCGGCACGTTTTGGATTAGCTACATATAGTGATGAAGTATACGGACGTCGATTAGGAAAAACTGACGAAGATACAATTCTAACGAAATTTGGTGAGACTTATTTTACAACAGATCCAGTTGAACTTGAAAAAGCTTTAGAAAAAATTAAGATTGCACATGGGGGAGATTCTCCTGAAACAGCAACTCCTGCTCTTACAAAGATTGTTTCTACTTACGACTGGTCTAAGTCACCAAAAAATAAAAAGTTTGTGGTGTTGTTAACAGATGCTAGGATGAAAGAAGATCCGTCAATTCCATCTATCGCTGAGACATTAACAACTCTGAAAAAAGCTGGTATTGATAGAATCGTAGCGACAACCTTGTATAATCAACGAAACTATAAAGATTTTGTGTCAGAGGGACGTTTAATGGATATTGATCGTAACTTGGCTGACTCTTTAACTAAGGATGCAGCTTCATGGATTGTGGAAACAGTCAGTGAGGGACGTCAGTACAAGGTAACAAAAGACAGCTACCAATTCTACTTGGAACGCCGTACAACTGTGCCAGTTTTGGAGCAGAAAGTAACTCCTAAACCAGAACCTACTGCTTACAAACCAGCACCAGCTAAACTTCCTGAAACTGGAAGCAATGACACTAGAAATCAAAGCCTCATGGGACTTGGTCTCTTGTTCGCTGGACTTGGATTAGCCCTTGGAAACAGAAAATCAAAAGAACAGTAAGATAAATTAACAAACACAAAACACCTGAATTAGAGCTATATAGGCTATTATCAGGTGTTTTTGATTCATAAATTAAGAATTTTGATGCTAACAAAAAAATAAAAACGCTGATTTCCTTTTTGGCATAAAATATGTGCTTTCTATGACTAGGCAATTGTCTTAATCGAAAAATTACGAAATAGAAAGAGAGATTTCAAATCCATGCATCCATTCGGATTTTACTACGATGTCGATTTTTAAAGCATCTGCTAATTGTTTGACAAGATAGAGACCCATGCCTGTTGATTTTTTCCTTGTCTCTCCTGAATCACCTGTAAATCCTTTTTCAAAGATATGAGGGAGATCGCAAGCTTTAACTCCACACCCATTATCCCTAATAATCAGGGTTTTGCGCCCCTTGTCACTTGACATAGAAATCTTGAGTTCTGGTTTGTCAGAGCTATATTTAAGGGCGTTGGCTAGTATTTGAGACAGGATAAATCCAAAACTGCGTTGATCAGTGTAGCAGATTCCTTGTATGTTCTCTAACTTAATCGTAAAAATTCTTTTCTTTGAGCAAGGGATCAAAGTTCTCCAAAAAGATCTTGGATACACTCTTGGAGGTCGACATCTTCAAATAGAAAAATCATTTTTTCACTTTTTAACCCTGTAATAGAATAGGATCTGTGATACATTTCCTTGGATTTGATTTTTTTCACATAGTCCAATTTAAAAGCAGTATCCTCAGGTAGTTGGTCACTTTGATTGTCTAAAAAGGAGGGAAAGAAGCGATAAAGGAAGTTTAACTCATGCGCCCATTTTTTTCAACATAGTCCTCGTACTCGGCTAGTAATGAGTTGAGTTTTCCTATTTGAGCCTGCTTTTTGATAAAGTGTATCTGCTATTTTTTTCAATGCTTTCTTTCTCTGAGGCACTTGATAAATTCAATAATTCAAGCTCAGTATCGATCTTAGGATTGGCTATGAAGGATTTATAGGCAGCGGCTTTTTTTCTTTCTTTTTCTTATAAGTAAGAATGATAGGATGAAAAAAAAGCAGGACGGTGGCTAAAATATAGAGAAGGATGAGAGCTTGAAACATTCTCACATCTGAAAGCCAAAGCAGGACAGCTGTAAATAGATCAAATGCTAAGAGAACAAGTAACCAAGGCAGATAACTAGCTAGATATTTTAGATTATGTTTCATCTGGACTTGCCTCTTCTAGCTTGTAACCAATACCTCTGACGGATTTGACTTTAAGGGCAATGCCAGCTTGTTTCATCACCTTTTTCAGCCTTGCAATGTTTCACTTGTAGGGCATTTTCATCGATGAACTCAGTTGTATTCCACAGTTTCATGCTTAGTTCTTCTTTTGTGACGACAGAATCAGTTGTCACTAATAAGGTTTCTAATAATTTCCCTTGATTTTGAGGGAGTAAAATCGAATGTCCGTTGATATAAAGAGTATAGGTATTTCTATCCAGCAGGAAATTATTTTTTTCAAGCAATTTTGTCTACCTTCATAGCGTTTCAAGATGTTTTCTATACGAGCCAAGAATCTTTCTTTCTTGAAAGGTTTTGTTAAGTACTCGTCAGCCCCTAATTTTAGGGCGTAAATCTCATCTTTTAGTTGTTCACGGGAGGTGAGAACCAATATGGGCACAGAGCGTTTGGACTTGAGATTTTTACAAATTTGAAAACCTGTTTCTCCTGGTAAATTCAAATCCAGTATGATTAAATCCGTATCGTATTGCAATACTTGCTGGCTTGTATCTTTGAAGTCAGTCAACTTATCAACTTGATAACCCGCATTCTCTAACAAAATGACAATTTCATCTCGAATCAAGGTTTCATCTTCAATAACCAGAATATGCTTCATATCGGCTCCTCCTTTTCCTATTTTATTCTACTTTATTCATCTCTTTTGGGTTCCATTAATGACAACAAGTACTTGTTGCTATTTTTCTTTACAATTTTTATATAGATGACTTCAAATCCAGCTAACAGCAGTATTATCACCATGGCTGTGATAAATTTCTGCCCCATGGCCATTCTTGCACTGGCTGGTACTATTCCTGTGAGGAGGGAGCTAACTCCGAAGCTACTACTGATAAGTGCAAGAGCAATTGGCAGACCAAAATACCAATTGATTTGCTTTTCTGAAGATTTACAAAGAGTTTCGTAGTTTGCTCCAAGATGGATTAAGGTCTGGTATCGTCTGTAGGATTGTCTCTGACCCATCAAAAACTGAACGCCGATAATTGTATTTGCGACAACAAGGAAGATGATAGCCAGATAGATGGTGATATAGCTGGCAGAGATAATGTAAAATAATTGTCTTCCCATATTTTGTATATAACTTTCATAGCCAAGAGGACTTTGATTCAGCTTTTTATTGGTATCTGAGATAGCTTTCATCAGGCCTTTTTCCTTGACCAGCTCAGGAGCCAAGATACCACTAACATAATTTGAATACCGACCATCTGTATAGCTCATAAAGATCTCATCTGGGACTATGAGGGCTACAGAAATGGTTATTTCACGATCCGTTACAATCGGTAAAGACTGAACCTCTCCAATCAATTTTACATCATTTCCCATGACTTTGATTTGAGGATTTGTTTTCAGAACAGAGTTAACTAGATTCTCATCCGGGAGAAAATCTTTTCCCATATACAAGTAGGCTTCCTTGTTTGTTAATTCTAGAGGAGGGAGACTGGCAGCCTTTCTAAGCTCATTGTATTCAGAGAGTGGCAAAAGGTGGGAACTTATATACTTCTGGAAATTATGGACTAAGACTTCCTTGTTTTTACTTTCTTTTTGCTCTTTCAATACCTTGATGAACTGTTCAAAGGACACGGACTCGTGTTCTTTCGGTTCGCCCACTTTGATTTGTAGAATCATTGAAAACTGTGATGCCAGTCCAGCAGCTCAAGCTCTTTTTTTAACTGTATTCATATCAAGATTTTTCATCTGTTTCCTGCTTGCTATCTCTAAATGTATAATCCAAAACGTGGGTTTGATTGCCTGAACTGCCACTTGCAATGGCAACACCTGCTCCAAAGAGGCACAAGGCAGAGAAGATTAAGAGGGAGCAGATAGCCAGTATAGTTGAGCGCTGGATAACTAATTCCTGAATCTGTCTAAAATTATAGGTGTGGAGTTTTTCGATTGCTTTCCAAGCTTGACCAAAAAGTCTATAAACAAACGCATACCAAAGAAGAGTAGTATAGTTCCTAGAGTTCCCAAGAGAACAGTGATGCCCATTGTTATGGCATTTTTCCCAAGCTCGTCCACTCATCCCCAAGTAATAGGCTGTTCCTAGAAGCAAAAATTCCGAGGACAGAAGCAAGAAGGTACACACCCTTTGGGGAGTAGTTTCTTCATTCCAGAGGGTGAATAGGCAAGCAGGTTTCCGATTTCCTTATTGGCTGTTTTTTTGCACTTAAAAGAATAAAGACAGCTAATTTTTACGGCTAGGAAGCTGATGACTGTATAGAGTAGAGCTGAGGTAGATAGAGAAAATTGATGTTCAATAATCCCTAGTCCCACAATTTTTAGCGGTTATTAGGCTGATTAGTTCTGAAATCAAGATAGAAATTGGAAGGCCTATTCCAAGGGCAAGGACACTGTTTCTCAAATCCTCGAGTAGGAGCAGCAAGAACAGTTTGCTTCTTCGCATCCCTAGCGTTAGATAGACACCAAATTCATGTTTTTCCTTTCCATCTGCATACTGCTTGCGAAGTAGACTAGAAAAAAGAGAATAAAGAGTGTTGCTACATAAAGAATGGGAATCATGCTAAAGAGTTTATTTACAGCGTCACTCTCTATTTGTTTGAGAAAGATCATCACATCTTGATGGGACAAAGAAAGGATGATGTAAAAGGAGATAATAGAAAGAACCATGGAACTGAAATACAAGCCATTATTCTTTCGATCCCTCTTGCTATTTCTTGAGACTAATTTAGAAAACATTGCCATCACCTCCAGCTAGTGCTGCCATGACCTTTAGTATTCTGTGGTAAAAATCTTCTTGACTTTCTCTTGGATAATCGCGTCGAATTTCATGGAATAGTTTTCCGTCTTGGATAAACAAGATGCGGTTGCAAAAGCTGGCAGCGACTGAATCGTGGGTCACCATGAGAATGGTGGTTTCTTCCACTTGATTCATTTCGGATAATTTTTGCATCAAAATGGTCGCATTTTTTGAATCCAAAGCTCCTGTGGGCTCATCTGCAAATACAATCTTAGGATCTAAAATCAAGGCACGCGCAGCAGCTACCCTTTGCCGTTGACCACCTGATAATTGAGATGGGAACTTATCCAGAAGTTCAGAAATATCTAGATATTGGGAAAGCAATTCTAACCGAACCTTGCTTTCGTTGGCATCGACCTTGTGCAAAGACAAGGGGAGTAAAATATTTTCTTTGGCTGTCAGATTGTCCAAAAGCTCAAAATTTTGAAAAAGGTAACCAATTTCCTTGCCACGATAATCAGCTAACTGACTACCTTTTAACTGACCTAAATCTTTTTCTTGCATTTGAATGGAGCCGTCAGTTGGTTTGATGATAGTAGCGAGACAGTTAAGAAGGGTTGTTTTCCCAGAACCACTGCTCCCCATAATCCCTAAGAACTCACCTTTGACAACTTGAAAAGATATACCGTTCAAGGCTTTGGTGATATTCGGTTCTTTTTCCATAATGCTTTTTTTAATGATTCTACTCGTAAAATTGTTTTTCATGTGAAACACCTCCATCTTTTTGTTACTTTCATTATAGTATGAATCAGAGTAGAATAACACTTACGGATGATGTAAGAAATCTTTAACATTGACTTTTTATAGTTAGGTTATTGGATTTATACTTACTATATTATAGCATGGTTTCAAGGATTTAAAAAAAGAGGAGTTGAGAGTCGAGAAATTTTTCCTAATATTGAAATTATAAAAAAATAATACCACTGTAGTTCAGTATGAAACATATGCTTTTTATTACAGGCCTAGTATATGAACTTGGCCCTCCAGACATTGGCATCATTAAATTTATTTTTTTAACCTCAATAAACAATAAAAGGAGAAAAAATATGAACGTTTATAAAGAGTATTTATGTAAAAAAATTTTAGAGACTGTAAATATCGAAATTGAAACAGGTGCTGATTTTGATGTTACTGTTAATTTTTGTCGTGATGAATATAATTTTTTTATCTAACATTATTGCGCGAAGGAGAAGAACTAGAGTTTGATTTCATTGATGATAGGTTGAATTTAATTATTTATCACTGTTGCCATGATAAACTGTATTATAGTATTACAGAAATGAATGAAATTTTAAATTTCAATTATGCAATTGATATGTTAGTGGAGTTATTCGTGACTAACAAATGGTATACGTTTGTACCAGATTTAACTACTCATAACCTCTGGGAATTGGTTGAACAGTATAAAAAAAGGTGAATTAAGAGATTATTATTAAAAATCGAAACATCTAGTTATTGAAAAAGATAGCTAGACGTTACAATAAAACATGTAAATTAGTTTTTTTAAAAATATCTGATAGTAAGAGATAGTTCAAAAAGGGATTATGAAATGAAAAACTCCAAACCTATATAAAGAATTGATCAATGAGAAAAATTACAAAATGAAATTATTGCAGAATGTATATATTCTGTGAATAAACGAGCTAAAAATTATCGTGATAAAATTAAAGAATGCAAAAATGGAAGGTTCCATCAGCATTTGGAGAGTAATATTGAAAAAAAGCGGAAGAGGAAATGGGAAAATACTATCAACTAAAAAGAGGAGTTATTGAAAGTATTTTTCTCCAACTCTGATCCACAAACAATTCATTGGTGAAGAGAAAAAAAGAGGATATAGTTATGAAAAAAACTATGAGAAATTGTTGAAAGAAAAAAACTAATGAAATTATTTGGAAAAAAATAGTTACTATGATTACGATAAAGATATGGAGGTCGAGTTTTTTGATTATCGTCTAGGAACAAAGAAATATCTATATTTCTTATATTACGAAATTGGGGAATATAGTTTTCATTCACCTATTACAGAGAAAAATTGCTGAAAGAAATACTGGATTAGAAATTCAAGAAATCGACGAAAAATTTCAAAAACTCATGGCTCTAAGATTGAAGGATTGCTGTCAATGCAATTTGTAAAAAAAGTCTTGGAATTACTTCAAAGCGAAGATTATACAATTGTTGACCAGGAGTAAGATAAAGAATTGTGAATAATGGATAAAACAATAACAGTTTAAAGGGTGTAAACTTTTCGGAAGAATCTAGCTCAATTTGTGTATTTTTAGGGTAAAATTCACACCTAAGAATACGATATGCAATCTTTCCGACAGCCATTAGAATCACATTTCTATTTATGAAATCTATCATTTCGAAAGATTTCATGGAATCATATAAATATGCAGCGAAATAAGGGTAAGGAATTGCACATTGTGACAATCTAGACCATGAAATATCTAAGGATTCTTCTCAATTTAAAATGATTTTAGAACTCGATTTTCCTATAGAAATTGTAAAAATTGGATCTTTGTAGAATCAAGAAGTCTTCTATCACAAGGGAGTTGTTGTTAAAAGAGGAGCCCATTCTCATTTGGAGAGGGCTCCTCTTTTCTGTTAAATAGTAGCAATCAAACAGGTAATGAAACGGTACACATGTATATGATTATCAAAATATTTTAATAAAAGTATAATTTAAAGGGAAAGTGTATTTACAAGGGTTACAGGGGTCTGTTATAATGATAGTATGGGAGCGGTTACATGAAATTTTTAAGGTTTAGTTTATCATTAATTGCAATGGTTGCAGTTTTATTTTTAGGTCTAAAAATCTTGGATGGATTCGAACAGAAAGCTGTAGAGAAGCATTCTCAAAATGCAATAGAGACGAGGTTTCATCAGAATCCAGATGTCTTTGCTTGGCTAACAGTCGAAGGGACTCGAATTGATTATCCAGTAGCTCAACATCCAAGGGATGATGCTTATTACCTATCTCACGATATAGATGGTAAAGAGACCTATTATGGAGCTATATTTACAGAGCTGGTTAACAAAATAACATTTGAAGATCCTGTCACTATAATTTATGGACATGCTATGTTAGATGATTCTATGTTTGGATCTTTAGATTATTTTGCGAAGCCAGCTTTTTTTAAAGAGCATGAACGTATTACGATTGACACCTTGACTCAACATTTTGAATATGAGGTGTTGGCAGCTCACTCCTATACAGATGATCATCTTTTTCATACATTCAAATTAGGAAGTCGAGAAGGCCTCAGATATTATTTAGAAACATTACAGATAAGATCGTCAGACTATGGGGGATTCTATCGTCAGATAGCCACTGACCCTCAAAAAGATCGATTTTTAATCTTATCAACATGTGATGCTATTGGAAATGATCAACGTTTTGTGGTTACCGCTCGTTTAAAAAGTGTTAAAGAAAGGACAAGTAAATAATGAAAATATCAAGACTCTCAAGGTTCTGGAGACTAGCTACTGGCTTGCTGTTTTTAGGAGTGGGGCAACGCCTTCTATTTACAGGTGCGATTTCCCCGGTGCTAGTCGATAAAGGGTTATCACTCATTCTGACCTTACTCAGCCTACTATTTTTTTAATGATAGGAACAGTTCTTATTTTTTTCCAATAGCGATTTGGTTTTTATAAGCAGTATCAATCAGATAAACGTTTAAATCACACTATTCTGATTTACTTGTTTAGTGTGATTTTTATGCGGAATTTTCATCGGGGGCTTTGGTCAAATTTTATACGATAATACAAATTTGGAATATGATCATGTCAAGATTGCTATCTGGGTTTTTACTACCATTATCCAAACTCTTCTTAAAGTAGTCTTATCCTATAGCTTGGTTAGTATCTATAAGGCTTTTACCAATGAAAAGTAGAGCAGAGCAAATGCGACTACCTGGTCTAGTATCAATGATTATCGTTACTGTTTGTTTAGCTATCGCTGCATGGTTTCCAATACTAGGTTCTTTCGTTTTATCAATCACTGATGCTCTTATTTTAATTTTTACACTTTATTATTTTTATTTATCTTACAAAGGAGAATGATGATGAAAAAGACTTCGTAAGACCATACAGTGGTTGATTATTGCTGAGTTTGTTTGTTTCTAACATGCCGTTGATCTATGCGGAAGAAATAAACCAAGCAATTAAACAAGGACAGGCTGAGGAAGCTTATAAAAAAGCTGTTACAGAGGCGAGTAGCCAGACTGTTGGTTCTGAAAATGCGAATACAGAAGGATCGACAAGTGCTGACGCTTCATCAAAACCAGCAAAAGATGGAGGAGATGCCCTACAACAACCAAAGGTGATCAACGAAGAGAGTAAGGCAGAGGCAGAACTCAAGAAACAATATGGTGAACCAGTAGCGGTTAGTGGGCAAGAACAATTGTTTCGCGTTGATGATACTCACTTTGTGACGCATATTGGGAGTGATATTAAAACCTATATTGATAAAGAAGGGGTAGAAGTTCCTGTAGATTTATCTCTTTATTCTTATCATGCTAATGGGAAGCACTATTATCTACCTAAAGAATCTCCAGTAGGAGTAGTTCTTCCGAGCGAAGTCAAAGAAGATACTCCCATTGATATTACACATAAGGATGACAAAATTTCCCTGTATCCGCTTGATAAGACATACGAACAAGCAACTGTAGAAAAGAATGCCATCTTATACAACAATGTCGATGGCAAAACAGATGTGCAATATACGGTACAGTCTAATGGAGTCAAAGAAGAAATCATCTTAGCCGAGTGGGGTGGGAAGAACTCCTTTACTTATGGTTTGGATGCATCTAAGTATGATGTTTCTTTAAAAGACAATCAAATCCTTGTCCATGAAAAGGGGAAAACGAAGATTCTCTTTGTACTAACTGCTCCAATGATGGTGGATAGTGTAGGTGCTACAAGTAATGCCTTAACTCTTGGATTGAAAAAAGGGGATGGTCGTCATGAAGTGACAGTCACAGCTAGTAAAGAGTGGTTGTCTGATTCTGAACGTAAGTATCCTGTTCGGATAGACCCGACTGTAACAGTTCCACGAGAAAAAATTCTTGATATTGTTACCTCATCTGTACATGGGCAATATCAAGGTTACTCTTATGGGTATGTTGGATATCTAACAGCTGAAATGATCGGAATGACGGGTGTTCCAGGTGTTCGTGACATCGGACGTGCAAGGATGTACTTTAAGATTAATTACGATTTTCAAAAGAGTATTCCTAAGGAAGCGCGTATTGATAGTGCTAGTCTAAACATTTATGAATATACGGCACCAGGTTCTCAATCAACCCAGTTTGCAGCTTATCGCTTGAAACAAGATTTTGATATCAATAACCTCACATGGGATACTTCTGTGGGACTTGATATGGAAATTGCAGGAAAGAATGCGACCAGTAGTAAGAAGATTGGGATGCATAACTTTGATATCCGTGAGACTGTAAACGCATGGGTTCAAGGTTTGGAACCAAATTATGGTCTAGTTGTAGCTGCAACAGACGAAGGTTCAGATGGTGGGGCCTTCTATACAACCGAAGCGACGGCAGAAAATGCAGGACAGATTGGGTTTACTCCAGACAAGGCTCCTAGTTTGACGATTAATTGGTCCGTTCCAGATCCAGTTGATGTCAAGTATCCAATTGGAAACACTACCATCAATCTTCGGACCATGGTGAAGACAGATAAGAAAGGGAAGCTGCAATTCCAAGGAGTCTTTGCGGATGGTCTGACAACACCGGGTGTTCAGGTTGATTATAACCCTAAGTGACACTGCGAAAGACTACAAGGGACAAAGCTCTGCAAGTTTTTTTCTTACAAATATCCTAATAGTAGTTCCTTTGATGCGGCCTTTGAAAAAGGGAACGACCAAATATAAAGACAAGCTCTCAAACTGGCAGACTCAGGTGCCTTTCACAGAACCTGAACTAAAACAAGGTTTATACGATTGACGCAGAGAGTAAAAAGGATAGTCAAACTAGTGGTAAAAAATCAAGTGATACTTTCTTGATTTACAAAGTTACTCAGTTTGATACCCTTCCAAAGATTGCGGCATACTATGGAGTACCACTCAATCAACTTGCTTACGATAATCGTATCCAAGATATGATGGTTTTACAAAATAATACCCCTTTTTATTCGCAAACCAAGAAAGAATGTTGATAAACCTTATAATCCACCAGCCTTGACATCTAATACCAAGGCAGAAATAGACAGGCTTTTTAATGGGTCGTGGTCTTCACTGTGAGTTTGGATTTGAACCTATCAATCTAAACACGGGTAATTTCTACCCTAGATCGAACAGATGTTTCTATCACAGATATTGACGGGAAGTTTGAAATTACTCGCGCCTATAATTCTAAAGCAGCAGGCATCAATAGTCTCTTTGGTCGAGGTTGGTCATTTGCCTTTAATGAGCAGTTATCGAGCGATGAAGACCAAAATCTTTACTATACTCGTACAGACGGTTCGATTCTTAAGTTTACGAAGGATGGTGATAAATATCGGGCTCCAAGTGGCTATGACCTCACTCTCGAAGTAAAAACAGTTGAAACAAAGAAAGGTGACTTTGGAGGAGATGAAAAAGAAGACTACGATGTTAAGGAATACCGAATTGTTAATCACAATCATCAAGAGAAAATCTTTAACTATCATGGTCTCTTAACGAGTCAGACAGATGAAAAAGGCAATAAAACAAGCTTTGATTATAATGAAAATTACCAGCTGGTCAAGGTTACATCTCCTACAGGCTTGGTTTATAGTATCACCTATAATACAGATGGCTATATTGGTGCGATTCAAATCCCTAATGGCTCAACTTTGACCTATGAATATGACACGAATGGTCATTTGATTACCTATACGGACGCTACGGGAGTTCCTACTCGTTATGAATATGACGATAAGGGACGTATGACAGCCTGGTATGATGGAAATGGGACCAAGGTTATCCAAAACGAGTACGATGAGGAAAATCGTGTCATCAAGCAAACAGATGGTGCAGGTGCTGTTTCAACTCTTTCTTATAGTGAAGGTCAGACAATCACTACCGATGGAAATGGCAATCAAACCGTATATACTTACGATGAGCAATATCGCACAACTGGCATTCGCTATGCCGATGGAACTAGTGTCTCAAAAACGTATGATGAAAACAACCGTCTGTCAAGCGTGACGAATGAAGCGGGGCAAACAACTCGCTACACCTATGACAGCAATGGAAACACCTTGACAGAAACGCGTTTTGATGGTGCGGTAAAAACTTCTAGCTATGATGAGAAGAACCATCTTCTGTCTCTGACCGATTTTAGTGGTGCCTCAACAGCTCATACCTATGATGCAAATGGCAATCTAATCCAGACAACATTGCCAGACGGGTCTAAGATTACCTATACTGTCGATCAGCAAGGACGCATCTTATCTACTACAGATGCTGCTGGTCATACAACTTCCTTTGCCTATCAAGGTGCGAATCTGGTAAGCCTCACTAATTCTTTGGGAGGCGTATCAACCTTTACCTATAATGCACACAATCAATTCACTAGCATTACGAATCCTCTCGGTGGGACCAAGACTTTTACCTATGATGCAGAAGGTCGCAAGCTGAGCGAAAAAGATGCCGATGGTGTTGGGACGAGCCATACTTTTGACAAGGCAGGTCAAGTGACAGCTGTGACAGAAGGCAATGGTAATACGACTACCTTCACCTATGATGGTTTTGGACGTAAAATCGGTGCTTCGAATGGAGAAGGTGGAACCTATAGTTACACCTATGATGGTGTTGGGAAACCAGCTTTCCGTGACTGATGCAGAAGGACACGCTACTAGCTATACATATGATAGCAAGGGTCGTTTCCTAACAGAAACCAATGCTTCAGGTCAAACGACTACCGTTACTCGTGATTCACTGGGTCGAATTATCACTCGAACCAATGAAGCAGGTAATAGTAGCAGCTTGACTTATGATGATAGAAACAATGCCGTTAAAACTATCACAGATGCTTTAGGTCAAGTTACTCAAAATACTTATGACGCAGCAGGAAATATAACCTCAGTTTCTTATCCAATCGGTACAAAGGCAGAAACTACTTATGATATCATGGGTCGTGTGCTATCTTACACAGATGAAGCAGGGCAGACAGTGACCTACACCTATGACAGTGTTGGTAATAAACTCAGTGAAACCAAAGGGAAAAAGACTACTAGCTATACCTATGATGCAGCAGGAAATGTGACAGGTATGACCTACCCAGATGGTAGCAGTGTTTCATATGTGTTGGATGCGATGGGGAATATCCTGTCCATGACAGATGCCCTTGGAAAAGAAACGACTTATGAATACAGCAAGGCAGGGCGCCTGATTGCAACGACCAATGCCTTGGGGCACCGCACTAGCATGACCTATGATGCCAATGGCAATCAAAATAGCCTAACAGATGCGGCAGGCTATACTGCTAGCACGACTTATACAGGCCAAAATCAAGTTTCCAGTATTACAGATGGTTTAGGCAATGTCACTAAGATGGCCTACAACCAGATGGAACAGTTGACAGAGTTGACAGATGCCTTGGCTGGCAAGACTCAGTACACCTATAATGAACTGGGCTATCCGATTCAGGTCACCGATGCCAATGGCAATGTCACTAAGATGACCTATACTTCAACGGCTCAACTGGAAGAAGTGACTCTTCCAGACGGAACTACCGTAAAGCAAGAATACGATGCCCTTGATCGTCTCATCAAGCAGACGCATTCTAGTGGGTTAGTAACGGAGTATAGCTACGATGCTGCCAACCGTGTAGTAAACAAAAAAGATAATCAGGATCTCAATGAGACCTATACTTACGATAAGGCAGGAAATCGCCTCACTTTAACTAACAGCTTGGGTGAGATTACTCAATATAGCTATAATAGTGACAACCAACTGACTAAGGTGGTCTACGCAGATAAGACCAGTGAGACCTTTACCTATGATATCATGGGTAATGTCGCAAGTTCAACTGACCAAGAAGGTAAGACTAAGACCTATCACTATGATCAAAATGGCAATCTAGTTAAGACCGTCGATCATCTAAAACGTGAAACCAAGTATAGCTACGATGCTCTCAACCGAGTGGTGACAGAGTCGGATGCCGATGGCAACACCTCTACTTATGAATATGATGTCCTTGGCAACCTTTCTAAAATGACCGATGCCAATGGGCATTCAAGTAGTTATGGTTATGATGCCAATAAAAAATTGGTACTCTATACAGATCCAAATGGTCAAGCGACAGCCTTTAAGTACGATCCATTAGGACGAATCATCGAAACAGTAGCTCCGACAGGAAGTAAGCGAAGCTTCAGCTATGATGCTTTGGGCAATCGCTTGAGCGAAACAAGTGGCGAAGGTCATACAACGACCTACAGCTATGACAGTATGAACCGTGTCAGCAGCAAGAAACGTCCAACAGGTGGAGAGACTCAGTATGCCTATGATACTACAGGTAGCTTGGCAAAAGAAACAGATGCCAACGGTCATAGCACCAACTATGTCAATGACCTTTATGGTCGTGTGACCAAACGCACCTTACCAAATGAGGCAGCATACACCTACGCCTATGATGCCTTGGGACGTCTCACCAAGCAAACAGGTCCACAGGGACTATCGAAAACCTATAGCTATGATGTGTCTGGAAACTTGGTGAAAGAGACAGACCAATCCGATCGAAGCAATCACTATAGCTATGACAAGGTTGGCCGTCTCTTAACGGCTAAGAACGCCCTTGACCTTGAAACCAAGTATAGCTACGATGAAGCGGGGAATCTAGCCAAACTGACCAACCGTCCGGTGCTACAACCACCTTTGACTATACGACCCTCGATCAACTAAAAACGATCAAAACGCCAACTGGTCGAACAGTGGAGTCAAGCTATGACCCAGTCGGTCAAGTGACCAAACGAACTATCAATGGTAAACGCGAAACGACCTATACCTATGATCCGAACGGCAATCTCCTTGAAGAGACGAATCCTCTCGGTCAAGTGACCAAACGCACCTATGATAGCCTCAATCGCCTCACCTCAGAAAGCGATACGGCAGATCAGTGGACTAAGTATAGCTATGACCACGACAATCATCTCACGAAAATCACAGATGAGGCTGGTGGCGTCGCAAGTATGACCTATGATGCCAATGGCAACCTCACCAGTGTCACATCTGGAACTAAGCGTGTCAAGACCTACACCTATGACCTAAAGGATCAGTTGCTTACAGCAACACAAGGAAGTGGAGAGAAGGCTTCTACCTCTAGCTATACCTACGACAGTGTGGGCAATGTCACTTCGGTCACGAATGGCAATGGTAAGGTCACAAGATACAGTTATGACCAGCTTTCCAATCTAGTGGAGCGCATGAACAGTCTCGGAGATAAGGAGACTTATACCTATAATGTCAATAACCAGCTCGAAAAAGTAACCAAGTCCGATGGGAAAACCATCAGCTATGACTACAACAAGCTGGATCAACTGCTCAAGGTGGAGTACTCTGAAAAGCAAGAGGGTCAAGTCCTCTATACCTATGATGCGGATGGCCGCCGGGTGTCTATGAGTGATCTGACAGGAACTAGTCAGTACGCGACCAACGAAGAAGGCGAGATCACGGGTGTTCGTCAGGGAGATGGTAGCCTGATTCAGTACGAGTATGATGCCTATGGCAATATCTCGAAGATGATTTACCCAGATGGTAGCACAGTTTCCTACACTTACGATGAACTGGATCGTCTGACTTCTGTGACCGATGTCAAGGGACAAAAGACCACTTATAGCTACAACCAAGCAGGGGATCTGACGGAAGTTCATCGAGGAGATGGAACCAAGAGCTTCTTGATCTATGACAAGGCTCACCGTCTCACCGAACTCCGTCACATGGATAAGCAGGACAAGCTCATCTCCAGCTACGGCTATGAGTATGACGATGGTGGCTATATCGCTAAGGAAACCATTAAGCAGGATGGTGAAACCCTAGTCCATACCTATACCTACGATACTCTCGGTCAAGTGGAAAACATGACGGTATCGGATGCATCTGGTAAGGAACTCTCTAAACTCTCCTACACCTATGACCTAGCGGGTAATAAACTGACCAGCACCGAGACAGTTGATGGCAAGGAGAGCCAGACACGTTTTTACCTATGATGACCATAACCGTTTGACCAAACTAGAAGGTCTAGATGGTACCATCACCTATACCTACGACAAGAATGGCAATCGCATCGCTTCTGAGAAGAACTCAGAAAAGCTAGACTATATCTACGACACAGAGAACCGCCTGCTTGCGATTAAGGACAAGAAGGGTCTTCTCATGGCTGCACTTTACGATGGGGATGACAACCGTGTCTTCACTGCTAGTCGCAAGGAAGGCAAGAACACCTATCAGCTCTTCCAACGCAAGCCAAAGGATACCAAGTCAGGTCGTAAGTCGCCATACACAGCCCCAAGTGGAGAAGAAAAACTCCCTCTTCTGGTATGGCTTTAGTCAGAATGTCCTCCAAGCCCCTGTCTGCTCTACCGCAAACGATAGGAAGCATCTGGCACAGCATCTTTGACGATGTGTCGACAGCCTACCACCAGAAAGTGGCTAAGGATCGAGCGACCAAGGAAGGAATCGTGGTCAACCCACCAGAACTCGGGAACTTACCGGGACAGGGAGAAGTGACCTATGCCAGTCAGGTTCAGGATGTCCTGATCCCTTATACCACACGAGAGGATACCTACAACTACTACGAGGAACGCAACTATGTCAACGATGTCAATCGTGAACATACAGAAGTCCTCGAAACCTATGACCATGATGGCAAGGCTCGTGAGACCTATAGCTATGGCAAGGGTCGAGCTAGCTACCTCAACAACCAAACAGGTGACAGCTACAACTACTTGACTAACCAGTCAGGGCTCTGTGACAGGCTTGACCAAGGATGGACAAGCCGTCGCATCAAGCAGCTATAACCTCTATGGGGCAAGAAAGACAAGCACAGACACGACAGGAAATCCATTCGCCTATAATGGCGAAGCTCGTGACGATACTGGACTTGACTATTTACGCGCAAGATATTATGATAGTCAGGGAGGTACTTTCTTAACCGAGGATAGCTACCCAGGTGAGGACACAGATCCTCTCAGCCAGAACCGATACAGCTATGTGCAGAACAACCCTGTCAACTATACCGACCCGAGTGGGCATAGAATGGTCTGGATGGGTGGTGAAGGCGAGCCAAGTCGCCCTCGTAGTATCAATACGCGCCTTCAACGTTTCTACCAACGGAGTATTGTTGAACAAGATTCTTTAGGCCGTGCAGTGTCATTACGTGAATACACGGATCGTCGTATTCAAACAGATCGAAACTTCCGAGCTCCAGCAAGTTATTATCAAGCTTTGGTCCCAATGTGGCAACCTACCAAAGTTCTTACGCTTATGCCCAACAACAAGCAGCGCGCGCAAGAGCTCAAGCAGAACAACGTCGTCGCCAACAGATTCGCTATGAATATGGTTTGGCGACAGGCATCAAGTCATCTCCAACCATCCGGGAAGGATTAAATTTACTTCGTAATTGGAATCCAGCACTTGAAAATACGCTAAGGCATATCTGCCAAACAGGCCCTAAAGCAACTGGAGGAATAGCAACTGTTTCAGGGGCAGGTATGATTAATGTTAAAAATATTGCAGAAATATCTCGACGTGAACAGTCAATAGAAGAGATAAAGACAAGTTCTAAGACTGAAATTCAGAAATCAGAAGAGATAGTTAAAGCATATGAGACCTACTTGTACAACGTGAACAAATCAGCTTTTGATGACTACTGGAATATTAGAAGGAGTAGAAATGAATGGAAACCTAAAACGGATAAAGCAGCTGCAGATGCGGAAAATAAGCTAAAGGATAGATTACAGCAATCAGGGATTAATATGAAGAATGTTTTGCAAGAAATGGGGGATGACATTCTGTCTGTTAATTCTAATGCACCTTATATACCGTTTGTAGCTGGAAGCAAGCTGATAGCAAAGTCACAAGATAATTACCAATTCTACAATTTAGTTAATACCAATCAGCCTTTAGATTTGAAGAATAGAGCTTATCAAAAGGATGAAAACCAAGGTTATTCTATCTGGAGTCGAGATTGGGGTGGAGGAGTCAAGAATGATTATGCGGGTAACTATTTATATGGCTATGTTGGAAAAGGATATTTACAATCTACGGACGCCTATTTGAAATCGGCTGCTGGAGTAGCACAGGTGTGGTCTGATGTAAATAATAAAGATGTAGGAGCGTGGTCAATCATTAAAGATATCCCAAACAGATCATACCTTGATAATTCTGGAGATTCTGACATGATACAAGATGGAATCAATGATTATAATGTTAGAAAGAGAAACAAATAGAATGAAAAAAAAATACATTGTATTATTGATATTAATGACAATAGTCGTGATTTTTAAGGAATTAACAAGGGAATATCATATTTTATTGCCAAACTCTGAAAAAGATATAGTAATTAAAGGGAATTCAACAAGCTTAGATTCTTATACGGATATTAAATTAACTCGTCTAAGTAAAGATGGTAAGATAAAGTTATCATACGGGAGGAGTTGGTCTGACTATGATAATAGTATACATTATAATATTGAGAAAAGTCAGGTTGAACACTGGAAATACGATTCGGAAACAGAAACAACAAAAATCGTTGTGTTAGAGAATCCTCATAATGGCATTGGTGTCGATCACGAAGGTATTATTATGGATACATCTCAATCTTTTTCTTTTTTACGTTTAATTCCAAAAAAATGATTTTTAATATTAAAGTAAAAAAAATTTATCAAACAAATTTATAGTTTTTTTAAAAATGGAAGTTGATTATAAATAATAGAGTCTGGGATCAAGTAAGAAATCAAATTTAGTAATTGTAACTATATTATAATTAATTCTATTAGTGCTATTAGTCTTGAGAAACATTTTTAAAAGGGATACAATTGGTATAATGCAATTTGGGAAGCAGAAATAATATAGATGAAGTTGAGAAATACTGTCTCAACTTCATTTTATAATATTAAGCAAAAAATTGAGGTCTCACCTAAAATAATCGTGAAGGTGGAGAGACTCAGTATGCCTATGATACTACAGGTAGTTTGGCAAAAGATATGATTCGCCAATCACTTATAAAGAGTTTGATGTCAATAATAAACTACCATCTAAAGGGAGAGATGGAGAAAGATTTGTAAGAGGAAGTGACGGAAGTGTTTACTACACAGATGACCATTATAAAACGTTTAAACAAATAAAGTAGATTAGAAAAAAATGATAAAAAATAAAATTCACTATATACTAAAACAAAATATTGACGAGATACTATCTTCTGAAGATTTTGTAATTTTATTCGACGGGAAGAAAAATTCGCAATAAGAATGAATTATTTAGTTTTCTTGAGGAAACTATGGATCTTCCTGATTCAGATAATTGGAGCTCATTGATCGATTGGTTAACTGATCTATCTTGGTTGAAAGCAGACAAATATGCTTTTGTATTTGACAATTATAATTCTTTCTTAGCAGATGATTTTGCTTCGAAGGAGCTATTTTTAGAAATCCTGAAAGAAGATGTGTTGCCGTGGTGGGAAAATGATGCTAAAAAATATGTAGTAGGAGGAGTTGCAAAGAGTTTTCAAGTCTATATCATAAAGAATGATTAGGAGTAGAGTTGAAACTAATGATATAGAGATTATCAAAGATATATCAAACTTCATTTACTTATATTTTTAGAAGGAATATTGGTAAAAACTGAACTGCACCCCAAAAGTTAATTAGAAAGTCTAATTCTTTGGGGTGTTTTGCTATAAAATCATCAAAAGATTAAATTTTTAGTCTCATCGAACTCCGCCATGTAGATAAGCAGAATAAGCTCATCTCTAGCTATGGTCAGGGTCGAGCTAGCTACCTCAACAACCAAACAGGTGACAGCTACAACTACTTGACTAACCAGTCAGGCTCTGTGACAGGCTTGACCAAGGATGGACAAGCCGTCGCATCAAGCAGCTATAACCTCTATGGCGCAAGAAAGACAAGCACAGACACAACAGGCAATCCATTTGCCTATAACGGCGAAGCTCGTGACGATACTGGACTTGACTATTTACGAGCAAGATATTATGATAGTCAGGGAGGTACTTTCTTAACCGAGGATAGCTATCCAGGTGAGGACACAGATCCTCTCAGCCAGAACCTCTACAGCTATGTGCAGAACAATTCGGTTAACTATACAGACCCGAGTGGGCATTTCTGGAACAATATCAAAAAAGGCTGGAACTATGTTAAAAAGAAGGCCTCTAATGCTTGGAATGGAGTAAAACGAGTCGCTTCTAATACCTGGAATACGGTGAAACGAGTGGCCTCAAACACATGGAATGGTGTGAAGAGTTTCGCCTCCAAAGCTTGGAATGTGACCAAGAGTGCCTTTAACCACGCGACTAACTGGGTCAACACTCAATACAATCGCGCATCGAATTGGGTTGGCAGACAGTGGAATAAGGTTCAAACAGCCTACAATAGTGCCAGTGACTATGTACAAACGAAATACCAGCAAGCGGCAGCACAGATAGAGGCTAGGCGCCAACAAGTGGTTCGGTCTGCCTACGCTCTGGCAACAGGCTTGACTTCTTCCCCAACCATCCGAGAAGGTATGAATCTCCTCCGAAACTGGGGAACAGCCTTGCAGAATACCTTGAAACATGTCTGTACAACAGCTGAACGAGTCAAGAATCAAGTCGTTGATTTCGTGAAATGTCGACTGGAAGAAGGTTGCCGTAACTGCGGCAGCTATCGGTGTCGGTATTGCTCTTACCGTAGCGACTGGAGGTCTTGGAGCCCCCGTAGCGATGGCTATCGGTGGTGCAGCCTCTGGAGCAATCATCTCAGGATATGATGCCTATAGTTCTGGCCAACGTGGTTGGGAATTGGTTGGTTCGATTGTCAAAGGAGCAGGAACTGGTGCAATCTCAGGTTTATTGGCGGTCAATTTGTGGGAGCAGGAGCTAGTCTAGCAACCAATGTGACCCAAAGTATTAGCAATCAAGCAGTTCGACAAGTTGCCAAGATTGGAGTGGAATCTGCGGTTGAGACTGCGATTGACACAGGTATTGATTTGGCCACAGGAAATAAGATTACTGGTCAAACAGTCGCCATGAACTTTGCCTTTAACACCTTTACCAACGGAGCAGGTAGTGTGTCTCCTAAGAAGGCTCCTAAGGCTGATGTGGTGACGACGAAGCCTACAGGTGGACGTCTACCAATGACAGTAGAGAATCTCCAAATGTTTGCGGAGAAGCCTAAAGCTAAGCCAGATTTTTATGTAAATTCTCAAGGAAATACAGTGCCTTCACAAACAAATATTTCTGATGAAATGGCTCAAAAAATTCTGTATGGTAAACAAAAATCTTCTAATTCAAATAAGGTTATAGGAGGTCATTCTCCAAAAATTAATAATTCAAATTCTAATTATGCAACTCAAACTATCCGTACACATAGTGACGGAACACAATCTGTTGATTTTGTGAAGCAGTTAGACAATGGTAAAGTTTCACAAATAAAAAATTCCACATTATTCCCTCAGAACTGGAGTGATAAAAATATTATAGATTCGATAAAAAATGTTGGAGAGAGTGTACCATTAGGAGTTAGGGCAAGTGATGGGGCAAGTTTTCATCGGAAAAAAATAAATGGTGTAGAAATTGATGTTATCAAATTAGGTAATGATGTAATTAGTGCTTACCCTATCGGTAACAATAATTCTTATCCAGGAGGTTTTTAGTATGGATTACTATAAAGAATTAGATACAGTATTATCTCAACCTTATTTAGGTGATGCTTTTTATGATGCAGATGTTGAATATGTCATGGATGTTTTGCTTCCTTCTTTAAAACAAGGAGAGTGGTGTGCTCTAGGTGCTTGTCTTGAAGAAAAGAGTAGCTTGTATAAATACAAATTAGCTTATTGTATAGAGGGATATGATACTTCAAATGCTTTTAATATACTGATGAACTTAATACTGTGTCATGATGAAAATATACTGGAAGAAGTACTTCAATCTTTTACTTCATTTGACTCTTTTAAATATAAGGAACAGCTAATCAAATTTCCACAAGTAATAACTATTTTGAAGGATTTGTCTTCCTGTAAGGAGAACCCAAAAATAGGTAGATTAAGTACTAGTATTTGCGAGACATTTGGACTACAATAGTTCGTTATTAGTGTGTAACAAATATAGAATTAGTCTATCAAGGAAGAGATTTCTTGATAGGCTTTTTATCATTGATATTTTTAAATAGCTAATCCATTACTTGACCAAGGATGGACAAGCCGTCGCATCAACCAGCTATAACCTCTATGGGGCAAGCAAGACAAGCACAGACACAACAGGTTAGCCATTTGCCTATAACGGCGAAGCTCGTGACGATACTGGACTTGACTATTTACGAGCAAGATATTATGATAGTCAGGGAGGTACTTTCTTAACCGAGGATAGCTATCCAGGTGAGGACACAGATCCTCTCAGCCAGAACCTCTACAGCTATGTGCAGAACAATTCGGTTAACTATACAGACCCGAGTGGGCATTTCTGGAACAATATCAAAAAAGGCTGGAACTATGTTAAAAAGAAGGCCTCTAATGCTTGGAATGGAGTAAAACGAGTCGCTTCTAATACCTGGAATACGGTGAAACGAGGTGGCCTCAAACACATGGAATGGTGTGAAGAGTTTCGCCTCCAAGGCTTGGAATGTGACCAAGAGTGCCTTTAACCACGCGACTAACTGGGTCAGCACCCAATACAACCGTGCGGTTAATTGGGGTGGTCGACAGTGGAATAAGGTTCAAACGGCCTACAATAGTGCAGTCGATTATGTTCAAACGAAATACCAGCAAGCAGCTGCACAGATAGAAGCCAAGCGCCAACAAGTGGTTCAATCTGCCTATGCGCTGGCAACAGGTCGGAGTTCTTCCCCTACCATCCGAGAAGGCATGAATCTCCTTCGAAACTGGGGAACAGCCTTGCAGAATACCTTGAAACATGTCTGTACAACAGCTGAACGAGTCAAGAATCAAGTCGTTGATTTCGTGAAAAAAATGTCGACTGGAAGAAGGTTGCCGTAACTGCGGCAGCTATCGGTGTCGGTATTGCGCTTACCGTAGCGACTGGAGGTCTTGGAGCCCCCGTAGCGATGGCTATCGGTGGTGCAGCCTCTGGAGCAATCATCTCAGGATATGATGCCTATAGTTCTGGCCAACGTGGTTGGGAATTGGTTGGTTCGATCGCTAAAGGAGCAGGAACTGGTGCAATCTCAGGTTTTTATTGGCGGTCAATTTGTGGGAGCAGGAGCTAGTCTAGCAACCAATGTGACCCAAAGTATTAGTAATCAAGCAGTTCGACAAGTTGCCAAGATTGGAGTGGAATCTGCGGTTGAGACTGCGATTGACACAGGTATTGATTTGGCCACAGGAAATAAGATTACTGGTCAAACAGTCGCCATGAACTTTGCCTTTAACACCTTTACCAACGGAGCAGGTAGTGTGTCTCCTAAGAAGGCTCCTAAGGCTGATGTGGTGACGACGAAGCCGAAATCAGGGGATGTAGCAGTCACGAGACCACGTAAGGATGTAACCCCTGTTCAGCAACTAGCATTGCCTGGGCCGACTAGTAAAACCACTTGCCTTACCAGCACCAGATCCTGTTTTTTTACCCCTTCATCGTCTCCTGTTGACGTTTCTTTGAAATTTAAAACTGGTTGGACTGCTGAACAAAAGAATGCAAGCATCACAAAAAGTTAAGGCTTTGACTGAAGCAGATACAGTTAAAAACACAGGTTACTCGTAAATCTACATCTGCTTCATCACGATATAAAAAAAGTTAATGGTTCAGATTCTGTTCCAAGTAATTACGATGTTGATCACATCATTGATTTACAACTAGGTGGTGCTGATATAGTTGAAAATATGAATCCGTTGGATAGAAGTGTAAATAGAAGTTTAGGTTCCCAGATTTATCATGTTTTAAAAAAATATCCAGATGGAACAGTATTTGGGAAGTTTACAATTGAAGATTAGGAGAAAAAGATATGTTTAATTCATTTTTAGAATTTTTTGACTCAGAAGATAAAGGTTACTTAAAGCGTTCAGAAGATATTTATCTTGATTTTATTATGAACTATTCTAAGGAAAGTTTTGGTAGCGGATTATTTAGAGTTGTTGATTATAATAATTTAGAATATTTTAAAGGATTAGCACAGTCATGCTTTCCTGAATTATCAGATGATATACGGGTTATAGGTTTTGATTGGTTAGGTAGAATATTTGTTAGTTCTGACACCAGTGATTCTAAAATATATATGTGTGATGCAGGAAGTCATGAGATTTTAGAGATTCCATTAGGCATTAAGGAGTTTTTGAATAATGAAATTCCAGAATATCCTAATGAGCTATTTGCTTTAGATTTTTATAAAGAGTATATCTCTAAAGGAGGAACCTCTCCTTCCTATAATCAATGTATTGGTTATAAAATACCTTTATTTTTAGGTGGTTCAGATGACCTTTCAAATATTGAACAAATTGATTTTGATGTATTTTGGACTATCATGGCACAATTATGGTAGTTTAGATTAAATCATATAGTACAATATCCTTAAGTACATTTAAAAAAACTATTGAATAATTCATTTTTTGTCCCTCAAGGGAATTGACCTCCAAAAATTAGGCAGAAAATCTAAATTTTGAGGTCTTTTGCTATCAAAATATATTTTGAACTCCGCCATATGGACAAGTAGGATAAACTCATCTCCAGCTACGACTATGAGTATGACGATGGAGGCTATATCTCCTTCGAAACTTGGGAACAGCCTTGCAGAACACCTTAAAACATGTCTGTACAACAGCTGAACGAGTCAAGAATCAAGTCGTTGATTTCGTGAAAAAAATGTCGACTGGAAGAAGGTTGCCGTAACTGCGGCAGCTATCGGTGTCGGTATTGCTCTTACCGTAGCGACTGGAGGTCTTGGAGCCCCCGTAGCGATGGCTATCGGTGGTGCAGCCTCTGGAGCAATCATCTCAGGATATGATGCCTATAGTTCTGGCCAACGTGGTTGGGAATTGGTTGGTTCGATTGCCAAAGGAGCAGGAACTGGTGCAATCTCAGGTTTTATTGGCGGTCAATTTGTGGGAGCAGGAGCTAGTCTAGCAACCAATGTGACTCAAAATATTGGCAATCAAGCAGTTCGACAAGTTGCCAAGATTGGAGTAGAATCAGCGGTTGAGACTGCGATTGACACAGGTATTGATTTGGCCACAGGAAATAAGATTACTGGTCAAACAGTCGCTATGAACTTTGCCTTTAACACCTTTACCAACGGAGCAGGTAGTGTGTCTCCTAAGAAGGCTCCTAAGGCTGATATGGTGACGACGAAGCCGAAATCAGGGGATGTATCAGTCACGAGACCACGTAAGGATGTAACCCCTGTTCAGCAACTAGCATTGCCTGGGCCGATTAGTAAAACCACTTGCCTTACCAGCACCCTAAAGTTACATCTAAACCCGATTTTTTTATGTAGCTCCTGATGGAAGAACTTTACCATCAACTGCCTACCGTTATATGGATTCTAAGTATGCTGAACAGACAATGAAAAACTATGGAAGCCCCTGGAAGTTACATCGGTTTATCTAAATTTGATTCAGCAAGTAAGGTGCAAGATGCTTATCAAATATCTCCTGCTTGGAGTAATGCGAAGCTTCGTGGAGAGTTTGATACACTTCAGATAATGGATAATGTGTATGTTCCTAAGGAAGCCGGAGATACAGGAAAAGTTTTTGGAGCCAATCACATCTTATTATCCCGAATACGGGAAAGGAGGCTATCCACAATTGAAAAACTAATTCGGTAATTGAATTTAAAAAAAGTAGATATTATAGGTGACTAATATGAATTATAATGATGTTAAAGAAAAAAATTATGTAATATTATTATTAAATACATTGATAATCCTGAAATACGTTTACAAATGTTAGAGCAAGCAGAGTCTGTTAATACTGTGAGAGGTGTACTCTATAGTTTAGATAAAGAAAAAAACCGGAGATTTAACTCAAGAGGAGATTGATTTTTTTGTAAAGATTTATTTTTTTACTTTGGTTAAAAAAATAAAATTTTCTAGAGTTTTGGATAGATTCCTATGATAATTTCACTATAGCCTAAAAAAATTTTTATAGAAATTGTTATTGTAGATAATGTTGTGGATGAAATCGTCAGAACCACACCTTATGAAGATTTAAATAAAATTTACATGAATGTTAAATTACAACGCATTGACATAAAAATTTTTTTATAGTGATTTAGTTTACAAAGATTTTCCAAATTAGTTTAGTATTGTGTAAATGGGTAAGGTTGTAATACACAGTTAAAATTAAGAACAAACTGTTTGTTAGTGAAAAACTTTTCTCATAATTAGATTCGTTAAAATCTCTTGAAGAATTTCTTCAGGAGATTTTACTTATGATGCAATATAAAGTTTACTTATAGCTAACTATACTGAACCAACATCGCTTCTGAGAAGAATTCAGAGAAGCTAGACTACATCTACGATACAGAGAACCGCTTGCTTGCGATCAAGGACAAGAAGGGTCTTCTCATGGCTGCGCTATACGATGGGGATGACAATCGTGTCTTCACTGCTAGTCGCAAGGAAGACAAGAATACTTATCAACTCTTCCAACGCAAGCCAAAGGATGCCAAGTCAGGTCGTAAGTCACCATATACAGCCCCAAGTGGGGAAGAAAACACTCTCTTCTGGTATGGCTTTAGTCAGAATGTCCTCCAAGCCCTATCCACCCTACCACAGACAGTAGGAAGCATCTGGCATAGCATCTTTGACGATGTGTCGAGAGCCTATCACCAGAAAGTGGCTAAGGATCGAGCAACCAAGGAGGGGATCGTCGTCAACCCACTAGAGCTCGGTAACTTACCAGGTCAGGGAGAGGTGACCTATGCCAGTCAAGTTCAGGACGTCCTGATCCCTTATACCACACGAGAGGATACTTACAACTACTACGAGGAACGCAACTATGTCAACGATGTCAATCGTGAACATACAGAAGTCCTTGAAACCTATGACCATGATGGAAAGGCACGAGAGACCTATAGCTATGGTCGAGGTCGAGCTAGCTACCTCAACACCCAAACAGGTGATAGCTACAACTACTTGACTAACCAGTCAGGCTCTGTGACAGGCTTGACCAAGGATGGACAAGTCGTCGCATCAACCAGCTATAACCTCTATGGCGCAAGAAAGACAAGCAAAGATACGACAGAGAATCCATTCGCCTATAACGGCAAGGATCTTGAGGATACTGGACTTAATTATTCAGGATAGGGCTACCTCCATGAAGGTAGCCCTATTTTTTTGATTGTGAATGAATCGAAGCGATGGGATTACACAGAGTTAGAATTTCTTTTTGCTTTGACTGAGATACATGAGTATAGATTTGTGTGACTGAGATAGAACTATGTCCAAGAAATTGTTGAATGTATCGAATATCTACATCACTATCTAAAAGCATCGTTGCGAAACTATGTCTAAACATATGGGGAGTAATAGGTGTAGTTAAGTTATGTTGTTTAACAAGGGTATTTAGAATTAAACGTACACTTTGCTCTGACAATGGTTTGATAGAATACTTTCCAGGGAATAGGTAGTCACTGGGTTGAAAGCAGTAGTTATTTATATATGTTTCTAGTAAGCTAAATGTTATTTGATCTCCTAAAAATAGGATACGTTCTTTCTTACCTTTTCCCATAATATGGAGAGTCTTATTTGAAAGATTAATATTTTTTTGAGATGAATATGACAAAGTTCGAAACCCTAATACCAGTTGAAAGTAATAAGGAAATGATTAGCAAATTTCTTTCAGCTTTTTTTGTTTTTTTGATATTTAGTTTTTGAATAGGCAACTGTCTGTTCTAGATGTGAAAAAAATACTTTTTCAAAAATATCATAAGGAATTGTTTTTAGGTAATATTTTTTTCCGTTCTAAATTGAAAACGTAATTGATTAAAAAGGATTCTCATCAACTAAATTATGATATTTTTAAGTAGCTGTAAAAACACCTTCAAACTAGCAATTTTGCGACGTAATGTATTAGATTTAATATTGGATTTCGTCAAATATTCAACATAGGTTTCCACACTGCTGTAATTTGAATTGTAAAATTGCAAAAATATCATTTTTTGTAAGCTCTAATCGTATGTGAACTTAAGCGTCTATGAGTTTCGCAGTGGTCTAAGAAAGTAGAAATAAGTGTATAATCCATGAATAACTCCTTTATCAATAATCACGCTATTATAAACTTATTTGGGAGCTTTGTATAGTGATAATAAATAGTTATCGGTAGGAGATTGGTATGAAAATAAAAAAATAGTCGATCAAATTCTCTCCCAAAAATGCTTTTGGACAGTTATTTTTTTCTTGTTGGATTTTTTTATTGGGATTATATTATCAATTTTTGATTCATCATTGAAAAATAATTATGTGTATGTTCTTGGTGTAAATTCTTTATTGTTAGCTCAAATCATCACATATCGAAACTTAATGAAAAAAGAAAGAAACGTTTCAACATCTATTTCAGGTACCAAAGTTAATGACCTTCCCCTGTTTTCAATACTTAGTAAAAATAGTGATTATTTAAATAAATGGTATAGCATAACTGTTTCTTTTTACAATTGGAGTAACTTTATTTCGTTTCACTAATATTATTAAAAGTTCTTATCTGGAACGAATTAATTACAATCTATGGCGCTATTACTCTAATCCTAACTGTATTTATTGCAATACAATTGTATTTTAAAGTATCTACTCTATATTCTTACCTTAAGAAAGATTTCAAAATTAGAGTTTACTACATTGACACCAGTTTCTCTACATAATCCATCTGAATCAGATTGGGTAGTTAAATTTACTGATAATATGAATTCATTCAGTAATCATTTTTGGAATTTTTAGGTATTGCATATACCTCGCTATTCTATTTAACCACCCCTCTATCTGCCATTAGATTTTCTGAAAATATTTTAATAATAGATACACCTAATAACTTAGCTTTTTGTAATTACTTGGGGAATAATTTTTTTATATTGATTGGTTTTTGGTTATGTAATTTTTAGACTATATTTGGAAAAAAATATTGAAGATATCATTAAAAAAAATAAAGAGGATGCAACTAACGGAATATGATACCAGTACTAACAACAGACAAATAAACAAGGATTACATTGAACTTTTTTTAAACTTTATAAAGATTCCCCGAACTTTCCACAGTTATTCAATAAAAAAACACTCAATCCGATAGGTTTCATCCCCATTTTGATAAATCTATATAGGCTACTTCAGCCATTTTTTAACACAAAATTAAAAGAGCAGAGAATCCCAATTTCTGCTCTTTTATCTTAATAAATCCCCGCTCTTACCTTAGCTAATTTAATTGAATAATCAATAAAATAATTTAACCTTTCCATAGAATGATTTTTTTCCAAAAACTTCACATTGTCTTTTTAATATCAACCTCAATTAACGAAACTTCATTTTTTTATATGTTTTAACACATTATATTTATTCAATAAAATTTCTAAATTAGTCACCTTATCTTTATTCTGAAGTCCCATTTTTTTCTTTATTAGAGAGAAAATGTTCAAAGGTAAACGTAACATAAATTTTTTTCTACTTTTTATTAATATCAAAATTATAATTCCCTTTGTATTTTTACAGTCAACTCAGGATTAAAGTATGCTTCGCAATCATTTAGTAACTGAAATAAGTAGCCTAATTTATAACCAATTATTGCTAAATGTTGATTATCTAACTCAGGATTATATGATTTCATGCCAATCACTAAACAATTTTTGAATAACTTGTGAAGTTTGGTTATCTAAGATTTCTTTTTATTTTATCAATACTTACATTCATATCAATATTTAATTCTTGTATTGTCCCGTGGCACATTCTAATAATCATTTGGCTAAATAGCCTAACTGTAGAATCATCAATTTCGGACAATAATTCCATACACTTCCCCAATAGAAAGACTGTGATTATTAAGGCTTCATCTATAGAATATTGCTTGTGTACTGTAGATATACTATGCCTTTTTATCATCTTGATCGATAATGTCATCAATTATGATGGATGATTTATGAATTAACTCAATAGCTATTGCAGATTTATAAACTTTTTTTCATTTAGATTTTTCAGAAAACAACTTATAACCATAATATGTTAATAACGGTCTAAAACGGCTCCCATTTACTACTTGAAGTATCTCATGATATTGTACTGGTAGTTCAAACAGTATTGATTTAATCATAGAATCAATACGGAACAAAAAAATCTTTTTTTCTTCACTATTTAACGTAATTATTGGTGTCTTTTTCCATAGTATTCTCCTACCGATAACTATTTATTATCACTAGTATACCATAGATTCATATCTCCAATATGTTTTCGATTATACTTTTCTTACTTTTTTATATTCTCAAAAACTTTTTGAACAGCTTCATAGTACTTTTTCTTCAATAACTAAATATGTGGTATTCTATCCATCAGCAACAACGCACCAAAAATGGTGCATCTATCTTTTTTATGCTATAATAGAAATAAATAAAAGGAGGAGTTACATGATTGGAGAAAATATAAAAACGTTACGTAAAACACATAAATTAACCCAGCCTGAGTTTGCCAAGATTGTTGGTATCTCTAGAAATAGTCTGAGTCGTTATGAAAATGGGACAAGTCGAGTTTCGACAGAATTAATAGATCGTATCTGCAAGAAATTTAATGTTTCGTATGTCGATATCGTAGGGGAGGAAAAAATGCTTACACCAGTAGAAGATTATCAGTTAACTTTGAAAAATTGAAGTGATTAAAGAACGAGGGGCGAATACCTTAGCACAACTTTATCGTTTTCAAGATGAACAAGGAATTGCATTTGATGATACTTCTAATCCTTGGGTTCTAATGAGCGATGATTTGTCTGATTTAATTAACACGAGGATTTATCTTGTTGCAACTTTTGAGGATATAGAGCGATTTAATGGCTATTTGGATGGCATTGAACGTATGCTAGAACAAGCTAGTCATCTGGTGGTGGCTTAATGAAACTAGAAGAATTTAGTCAAGATAATTTTGAACAAGCCTCCAAACGGCTTATCCGTTCTTTAACTCGTGGAAAAACAACCTCATCTCATCCTAAGGCTATTTTGCTCGGTGGACAGAGTGGTGCTGGGAAAACAACGATTCATCGTATTAAACAAAGGGAATTTCAAGGTAATATCATTATCATTGATGGAGATAGTTATCGCTCTTTTCATCCGAACTACCTTGGCCTACAGGAAAAGTATGGTAAAGATAGTGTGGATTATACCAAAGTATTCGCGGGACAAATGGTTGAATATCTTGTAGATGAGTTGAGTAAAAAAGGTTATCATTTATTAATCGAGGGTACCTTGAGAACAACAGAAGTTCCCCGAAAAACGGCCCAATTATTGGCAACTAGAGGATATCAAGTCTCACTTGCACTGATTGCGACCAAGCCAGAATTGTCTTATCTCAGTACCTTGATACGTTATGAGGAGCTCCATGCTATAGATCCTAGTCAAGCGAGAGCGACTCCCAAAGAGCACCATGATGGAATTGTAGAACATTTAGTTGATAACTTACGAGAGTTAGAAAATGATAAGATTTTTAATCAAATTCAAATTTATCAAAGAGATCAATTGTGTGTTTATGATTCGGAAGTAGATCAAATCTCAGCAGCAGAAGTTTTACAAGAATGCCTCTTCGGAAAATGGAGTAAGGTGGAGGAAGAGATGTTGAAGATGAGTCAGGAACGGTTGAGAGAGTTGTGATGGAAGAACGGTAATAGTGGTATTTTCTAAAATTATATTTAGATAAGATAATTAATTGGAAACTCAAGAAATAATCGTATAAAGTGATATAATAAAAGTTAGATATAACAATTTAATTTAAGGAGGGACTCATGCCAACTATACAGTCACAGTTTATTAAATTTCACGATACCATTAAGCTAGACGCTGACGACAAAAAGGTATTAATTGACAAACGTACAGAGGTTGAAGAAGCAATAAATAAAGGTGTTTCAGAATTTGGAAAAAGCTTTTTCAATCAAGGAAGTTACTCAACTCACACGGGTATTTTGCCAATTGATGAAGGGGATTATGACTTAGATAGAGGTTTAAAAATCGATGTTGATAGATATTCGTATTCTCCTAAAGAGGTAAAGAATTTTATTTTTGATGCATTAGTCTCCGAATTTGGTGAAAATAGAGTTAAAGTAAAAAATCCATGTGTGACAGTATCATTTCCTGAAGATAGTGTTCATATTGATATAGCGGTGTATTGTACTGAAAATGATAACTATTTTTTAGCCAGGGGAAAACTGAATAGTACTGATGAAAACATTAAATGGGAGGAAGCGGATCCTGTAGAATTAACGAAAAAAATTAATAATGCTATGGAGAACTCCGAAGACAGAAACCAATTTCGGAGAGTAATTCGTTACTTAAAAAGATGGAAAGATCTCAAATTTAAAAATCAAGATAATAGACCGACAGGCATTGGGATTTCAGTATTTGCTGTTAAAAATTTTACTGTATGCAAAAATGAAGACTATTTATCTGGGAATACTACCTATGATGATATTTCAGCTTTAAGAAATTTAGTAAATACTATGATTAATTCATTTTCGAATACATATGATGTTGATAGAAACTTATTTTATCCGAGATTAAAGGTTTTCTTACCGGTTAAGCCATATACTGATGTATATGAAAGGGTATCAAATATACAAATGGAAGCCTTTAAGAATAAATTAGAAAAATTAAGAGATTCACTCGACGAAGCAATATATTCTACTGATTTAAGTGAATCTACAAAAATTATTGAGTAAACAGTTTGGTGATGATTTTTCCTGTTATTGAACAAAAAGAGACAGCAGAAAACTTTGGAACTCGGGCTATAATCAGTGATTATCCAAGTGCTTAGAGGCATGTATGTTAGAAAAAAAAGAAATATTCCAGATATACTTTGACGAAATACCTTCAGAGAACTTGGAGTCCGAAGATAAGGAATGCTATTTTTATCAATACAAAAAATTTACCTTAAAAATTATCATTTCTAATGATTTTCCCCATTCACTTCCTGAAATCTATCTTTCAAATTATATGGATTTTAATAAATGGTACAGCCATGTCGGTTCCGAAGGGAAATTGTGTTACATTTCAGAAGATAATTTAATTTGGGACTTTAATAATCCAAGTGGATTATTAAAAGATTGCTGTGAAAAAGTAAAGGAATTACTGGATAGTTGGGATACACCAAAAATGACCGAAGAGCTCAGGAAAGAGTTCCTGTCATATTGGTATATCAGTTGTTTGAAGTCAAAACCGAAATATATAGATATTCAAAGTTATTTATCTAGGGTCAGTACATTTGAGAAACATGAATTGGTCCTGTCAAATCAGAAATACCATCTTTTTAATTATGGTTCTCAACTCAAAGAGAGTATTGCGCCACAATCTAAAAAAAGTAGAGATGTTTACATACTTCCACTTAAAGATTCGAATCCTGTGATTCCTCCTAATCCCCTGAATGAACTAACAGAAGCAACGTTTAAGAAAATGATCACAGGGAATCTATCTTCGGGTGTTAGACGCCGCTTCCAAAAATGGTGTAAAACGAAACGAAAGTCATTCATATTAATTTTATCACTTCCTATATCTGATAATGATTATGTTTTGTTTGGTGCGCTTTTTGAGTCTAGAACTTCCAAATATCCATTTAAAATTGATAATAAGGTACCACAAAAAAATAAAGATAGAAAAAAAATTGGTTCTAAGGCTAAAAAATCAAAAAATGGGAGTTTCAATATTACTCCAATATATATTACAAGATTCGACAAGGAGTATAGAGTGAGTAGGACATCCCAAGAATATGATTTTCTGAATAAAAAAGTTGTAATTGTTGGACTTGGATCTGTAGGATCATTTGTTGCAAACAATTTATCCAAAATGGGTATAGAGAAACTTCTTTTAATAGATCCTGATTTTTTAACGGTCGATAACATTTCAAGACACTACTTAGGTATGGATAGTATAACAGATAATATTCAAAAAGTAGACGCTTTAGAAGATAGATTGAAAAAAGAAAATCCTGATTTAGAAATTGAATGTGAGGGTATCCGATTTCAAGAAATAGTTCGGAAGAATCCAAATTTATTTTATGAATATGATTTTGTTTTTTCTTGTGTCGGAGATACTAAAACTAATTTTGAAATTAATCATTTTTTCAGAAAGATTGGAAAAACGGTATTGTATTGCTGGTTAGATCCATATGGAGTTGGGTATCATAACCTACTAGTTTCTCCGCAAAATAATGGATGCTATATGTGTATGAACTATGAAGATGGGCGTCTTGTTAATAATAGAGCCTCTTTTGCAGAGAAAAATCAAATATTTGAAAAACGTCTAGCTAGCTGTTATTCTTCATTTATTCCTTATAATGTTATTGCGCCTAGTTCTTTGGCAAATAAAGCTATAGAAGTATATTTACAGTACTTGGATGGGGAATTTTCTTCTGAAAACAGACTAGTATCAGAAATTGGTTCAGATAAACAGTTTGGAAAAGAAGGATTTACATATAGTGTTCGATACTACAATTGTTTAAAAAATAGTGATTTATTAAATATTTCTTTAAGAATAAATACATCTTGTCCAGAGTGTAACGGAGAGTATAAAGTTGATATATGTAAATCTGAACAATAAATATCAAATTGTAATACCATCTGATATTTTAAATTCATTACTAGAGTTTAGACAACTGGGTTTTGAACCTGAAGCAGGTGGTATTTTTGTTGGTAAGAGACTTTTAAATAATTCGATACTTATTGTAAATTTTTTTCAGAACCACAGGATAATGATTTAAGAAGTAGATTTAAATTTTTCAAAAACTTCTCCAAACCATCAGAAATTTGCAGATGATTATTTTTGGTAAAAAGTTCAGGTTTTATAAGTTTAATTGGAGAATGGCATACCCATCCTGAAGATATACCTACTGCATCTTGTGTAGATATTAACTCATGGGAAAAAGTTATCTCAGATAATGATGACAGATTGTTCTTTTTGATAATTGGGCTTCAGGCTGGTAGATTCTACTTTAGGGAATCAAATAAGTGGCAATCAACTCTAATCTATTTTTAAGGATGTATAGATACGTATGAATAGAAAAAAATAAATTATTTAAGAAATGTTTTTTTTGGTCTCAAAAATTTTATTTACCATTAGTATTAATTTTTATATTTCCAATTCTGATTTGCGATCTGATTGGGAAGAGTTTGACCCTAGTTGAAGTTGAAAAAAATATCAAATACCAATCTTTTTTTACAAGAGCTATTTTTTTGAAATAATTCCTGATAATTCTATCGCTACTTATACAATTCTTTATTTGTTAATCTTTACTTCATTATTGATGATTTTCAGAAAAAAATAATGCGGAACGAATATTTAATGATGGTCATTCTGTATATCTTCATAACTGTTATAAAAAGACTGTGGATCGCGACCAATATATTAGGTTATCGAAAGTTACAACTTATAGGTGTCTCAATACCAATGCAGTTTGAACTTATTATTAATGGAGTTTTTTTCAGAGTTTATCTCCGAATCATCTGTTGTGCAATACGACAAATTTAAAGGAGAAATTATTGTTGAGTATCCAATTGAAAACAAAAAAAGAATAAGGTTGTCAATTTATTAGTGTGTGATACATATGATATTCCTTTAGAAAAAGTTAGCAACTGACTATTTGGAAAAATACAACAGTAAAAAAATTTCATCACAACGAAAGTATAGTGGTAACAGATATAACAATCCTAAATTAGTTAGTACAGTTCGAGAAGAAACGCAAAAAATAGTTAACGCCTATAAAGAGGTCAATCTTTTTATGACAACAAATCCTTTAAATACACAAAAAATCGTAGGGACTTCATTCTTAACATTAGATAGATCAAGTTTTGATAGAGTATCGGTTATACAGATGGATGAAACAAAAATTTATAAAGATCAATTTATAATATACAAAAAGATAACATGATGGGGCATTATAATATTCCAATTAATGTTTGATAGCATTCTAGCTTCTTGAACTTGCCTGCTTATCCCTTATTATCTTAATGTTGATAATTCAATCTGAATCATACCACTATAAATCCAATTGTAAATTGTTTTAAAAGTCACTGTCTGTCTATGTTTGCACTATTTTAGGTCTCATGAGTTTTTGGTGTACTATATTTTAGAATTTATCTATTAAAAGTGTACAAAACAATAACAATTTAAATGGTGTGAACTTTTTGGTAAAATTCACACCATTCAAATGAAAGTTATTCAAATTAGATGAAATTGTTCTTTCTGAAAACGCGGGGAAACATTGATTTTAAGCGAATATTAAAATTTATTCAAATAAAAATGTTTCCAACCAGGTCTTAAGAAAGCTCGTAAAGCATCACAATTATCAAAACGTTAATCAACACGCTTATATCAACGTTTACAGACATTTAAGAAATTTCTCTTGGATGTCTTTTTTTGTCTAGCTAAATTTTACAAATTGGGCAATTTAGGTTACTCAATAATATAAAAAAAGATAAAAAAATTTAAAAGTTCGAATTTTTAATTTTTAAAAAAAGTAATTATTATTGAATATCTGTTCAAACATTTTTTTCTTTTCTAAGGTTAATATAAGTATATATACTTTTAAAAAAAGGAAGTCAAACATCTTGCTCATAGATTTTTTTGCATTTTTTAAAAAAAATACATTTTGTCATATAATAATGTGGAAAATTGACGGATTCCTTAAATAATCATATAATATGAATATGTAAACCCTTACATACTATTCTACTTATACTTGATAAAATGCAAGTTCTTGAGGATCTATAAATATATAGACACTCTTCTATTTATAAAAGTGAAATAAAGAATCACGGAGAAAGTTTATGGATATTAAAAAGACATTCAACCAGCTAGACAATACAAAATTTAATGATTTCAATAATCGCCTTGAAGGTTTTGAGAAACTTTTTAAAGACAAATATTATTTTACCCATCCCGAAGATTTTAGCTCAATCTTTAGCATTTTGGTAAAGTATGGAAAAAGTACAAGTAAATATATTTTATCGAAAGGAGAGATATATGAGTGAAATAGTTATTAATGCTCAGAATTTATCTAAAAATTTTTATAATTTTTGATTCAAGACTCCCATTTATCAAGAGATTTTTGAAACGTAATCAAATAACGATTCGAGCTGTTCAAGATATTAGTTTTACGATTAAGAGAGGGAGTATAGTTGGCTTTATTGGGAGTAATGGAGCTGGTAAATCCACAACGATTAAAATGTTGACTGGGACTCTTTATCCTAGTTCCGGAAAATTAGAAGTGAATGGAGAAATTCCATTTAAAAAGAAGTATAAATTTTAGAAAAAAATTTCAATAGTAGTAGGAAATAAATTACAGTTATTTCAAGATGTTTCGGCTATGGATTATTTTTCAATTGATTGGTACTTTATATGAGGTAGAACCGGCGATTTTACAAGAACGAATTCAGGAATTAAGCAATTTGTTGAATGTAAAAGATCAGCTTTACCAGCAGGTCCGGACCCTCTCTCTTGGACAAAAAAAATGAAAAATGGAGTTTATCGCAGCATCTTTAACAAGTCCGGAAATATTATTTTTTTAGACGAGCCTACTATAGGGTTAGATATACAGTCTAAAAAAAGATATCAGAACATTTTTTTAAAGAAAAATGAATGAAGAATGTCATACTACTATTATTTTAACGAGTCATGATATGGATGATATTTCGTCTGTTTGTGACGAATTAATCGTCATTGACAAAGGAAAAAAATTATTTTTGCAGGAGTCAATGGATGTTATTTTTATCTAAATTTTCTGATTTTTAAATATTTAAAGATAAAAAAATGACATTAGATTTGGTACCAGAGTTATGCTCTGTTAAAGGAGTAGTAGTCATTTCTCAAACAAAATCGGAATGTATACTAAAAAAATACCTAGAGATTTTTGTCTTTGAGACATTAGAATCAATCAATAAGCTTGTAGATATAGAAGATTTTGAAATATCAAATCTTTCTTTAGAAGAAATTATTTTACAAAAACTATTTTTACAAAAAAAGGAGCACAATTGAAAAAAAGAAATGTCTATTATTCTGATATCATTTTCGATCTATTTTTGAACTATAAATCAAGTGTACTATTGTTAATGTTACAGGCAAGTATACAAATTATGATATCAGTATTTTTATGGACGTATATATATCAGAGTAACCAGATAAATATAGCAGGATATGATTTTACCTCAATGGTTCAATACTATTTGGGGACTATAATTTTTTCATATTTTGTTTTTTATCCAGTTGATTGGGAAATCAATGACGATGTTCATTCAGGAAATTTTTTTAGCATATTAATAAAACCTGTTACTTTTTATAAGTATTATTTTTGTAAAATGCTTGGAGATAGGCTTGCTCATTTATTATTTATCATCATTCCTGTCATTTTATTCTCCAGTGTTTATTACAAGAATGAGTTATTAACCATTGAAATTCTTATTTTAGGAAGTATTGCAATTATTCTATCTATGGTTCTATGGTTTTTTTAATATCATGTTGTGTAGGTATGCTTTCTTTTTGGTTAGAAAATATATTTTTTTGTCCTTACTGTTAAAGAAATAGTAATTCAGTTTTTTTATCAGGAATATTATTGCCTTTTAAGTTTTTTTCAAATAATTTTTCGTCTGTTTTTTTAGATGTATTACCTTTTAAATACTTAGTATATGAACCGCTTCAGATGTTTAGTAATGATACATATAAATTAATAGACTATTTGAGAATTATTTGTATTCAATTGATTTGGTGCATCATTTTTTATATTATATCAAGATTCATATTGAGAAAAGGAGTGGAGCACTTCTCAAATGTGGGAGGATAAAATGTTTAGAATAAAAAGTAATTTTTAGGCTACTTCATTTTTGGTTTTTAAATCTGATATGAATTTTTCATTTTGACTTCTTTTTGTGGTCTATTTTCGTCGATACTGTGGATTGGTTTACCTATTGTATTTTTTAGATTGATTTTCTTAAACATAGACTCTTTTAATGGTTGGGACTATTATCAAATTTTATTTTTGGTAGGTTCCTACACTATTGTAGATGGAGTTATGATGGGATTGTTAATTAGAAGTATGGGAATTTTAGAATCAGATATTTTTGAGTGGTAACTTGGATCAAATTTTATTGAGGCCGTTTGATACTCAGTTGTTCTATATTTTTTTAGATCATTTAATTTAGTTCAATTCGTGAATACTTTTTTTGGTCTTGCGATCATTTTTTTATAAGTTATGGAAATTTAAATGTACATTTAAATTCATTAAAAAAATATTATTTTATATCCTTTCTTTAATGTGTGGTTGTATTATATATTATTCAATTTGGTTTCTAATAACGATTAGTTCATTTTTGGTTCCCAACTAAATTTTTCAAAAGTAGATGTATTTTTTTGAATTATATTGGAATTTCTAAGTATCCATATAATATTTTTTTACAGGTATTAACAGATTGATCACTATGTTATTTGTTCCCAATTTATTAATTGCCAATCCTGCAGTATTAATATTTTTAGGGAAAGATACATTGAACCTATTTTTCTATCAAATAGTTTTTACAGTTTTTTTGATTATTATCAGTCGTACAATTTTTAGAAAAGGATTGAAAAAATATGAAAGTGCAGGAAGATAAACAATGTTGTTCAGTTATATGTTTGACTAAAGGAAGTGATTCGCTGTACTTTGTTTTGTGGTCATTGAAACATCAGATAATTATAAACTATAATTTAAAGAATAGTATTATTAACTTATAGGTGCTAAGAAAAAATTTAAAGAAATTCCCTCATTCAATCAAACTTATTCATATTTTTTAAAATAAGAAAATAGTTGGATTTTGATGATGGTTGATATAAAGCTAAACTGAAAGTACCTGAAATCCAACTGTGTCAAACCAGGTCTTAAGAAAGCTCGTAAAGCATCAAATAATAGAAGAATAAAATTTAATATAAAAAAATCCCATCAGAATATTCTGGTGGGATTTTTTTGGTGGGGAACCAATCAATTTTTGATTTGTTTTTTTAACCTTTTATAATAACTGAAAAATGCTGTTAAATCAACCATTTCACTTCAAATCATGTTTATAAATCATTCCCACTCAACAGTTGCAGGTGGTTTACTTGTGATATCGTAGACGATACGGTTAACGTGATCAACTTCGTTTACGATACGTACAGAGATTTTTTGGAGTACTTCCCAAGGGATTTTTGGCAAAAGTCAGCTGTCATTCCATCAATAGAAGTGATAGCACGGATGGCAATGGTATAGTCGTAAGTACGACCATCTCCCATAACACCTACAGAACGAACGCCAGTGTTAACAGTGAAGTATTGCCAAATATCGCGGTCAAGACCTGCTTTGGCAATTTCTTCACGAAGGATAGCATCTGACTCACGAACAGTTTCAAGTTTCTTCCGTGATTTCACCCATAACACGGATGGCAAGACCTGGTCCTGGGAATGGTTGGCGCCATACGATGTGGTCTGGCATGCCAAGCTCTGTACCGAGAGCACGAACTTCATCCTTGTAAAGTGTGTTGAGTGGCTCAATCAACTCGAACTGCATGTCTTCTGGAAGTCCACCCACATTGTGGTGAGACTTGATGGTTTGAGCAGTATCCGTACCTGACTCGATGACGTCTGTATAAAGTGTACCTTGAGCAAGGAATTTCACATCTTTTAGCTTGCTTGCTTCATCATCAAAGACATAAACAAACTCGTTACCGATAATTTTCCGTTTTTGTTCAGGGTCAGATACACCTGCCAATTTATCCAAGAAACGTTTGGCAGCGTCTGCTTTAACGATATTCAAACCAAACTTACCACCAAGCATATCCATCACTTGGTCAGCCTCCCCTTTACGAAGGAGACCGTGGTCTACAAAGATACAGATCAATTGATCACCGATGGCTTTTTGAAGGAGAACCCCAACTACAGAAGAGTCAACACCACCTGAAAGTCCGAGGAGAACACGTTTGTCTCCAACTGTTTCACGGATTTGTTTGATTTGCATCTCGATGAAGTTATCCATAGTCCAATCGCCTTTGGCACCACAGATATTCAAGGCAAAGTTACGAAGGATATCATATCCATGTACTGAGTGACGAACCTCTGGGTGGAATTGGATACCATAGATTTCTTATCTGGGTTTTCAATCGATGCATACGGACAGTCAGCAGAAGTGCCTGTACGAACAAAGTCAGCAGGAATTTCTGTAACAGCATCCCCGTGGCTCATCAAGACCAATTGTTTGTCTGGTGTGCCAGCAAAGAGAGCAGAAGACTCCGTCAAGCTAAGCTCAGATTGACCATATTCACGGTTACCAGCATCACCTGCAGGAACAACCTTCCCACCAAGCTTGTGAGTTAATAACTGCATCCCGTAGCAGATTCCCAAAATTGGAATTCCAAGTTCAAAAATCTCTGGATCAATATCGAAAGATCCTTCTTCATACACTGAGTTTGGTCCGCCTGAAAGAACGATCCCAACTGGATTGATTTCACGCACTTCAGCTGCAGTAATCTTGTGGCTCTTCAATTCTGAAAAGACACCAATCTCACGAATACGACGAGAGATGAGCTGATTGTACTGGCTACCGTAGTCAAGCACGATGATTTTTTCAACATCATGCAAATCAGTTGATAGGTTTGTCATCTTTTCCCCTTCTTCTAGAAAATTCTTTTCCTCTATTCTAACACAAAAGCCCCTTCATTACCAATCAAGACTGACTAGGATTGAAGATTTAACAAAATTGCGCTACAATAGGTTATAACACACAGAAAGAGTAGCAAGATGATTCCAGCTTACATACAAATTCACGATCAAATTAAAGCCGAAATTGACCAGAAAATCTGGAAAATTGGACAACGCCTCCCTAGTGAGCGAGACTTGGCTGAGAAGTTCCAGGTTAGTCGCATGACCCTCCGTCAAGCTATTACACTTTTGGTAGAAGAAGGAGTACTGGAGCGCCGTGTTGGTAGTGGTACCTTTGTCTCTAGCACGCGCGTCCAGGAAAAGATGCGAGGGACGACTAGTTTTACTGAAATCATGAAGGCCCAAGGGAAAATACCTTCGACACAGGTTATATCCTACAAACGCACCATTCCTAGCCTTCAAGAAGTAGATAAGCTTGGTATCGACAAGACTGAAACCATCGTTCGAATGGAACGGGTTCGTTATGCAGATGGTGTACCAGTCGTTTATGAAGTCACCTCAATTCTGAGAAATTTATCAAAAACTTCAAAAAAGAAGAAGTGACCAGCCATTTCTTCCAAACCTTGGAAAAGCACGGCTATCGAATTGGCAAATCTCAACAAACCATTTACGCTCGCTTGGCCAAAGAAAAAATTGCTGAATATCTGGAAATCCCCAAAGGACAGGCCATCCTTGGTTTGACCCAGGTTTCTTATTTTGATAATGGTATCGCTTTTGAGTATGTAAAAAGCCAATATGTCGGAGAGAGGTTTGAATTTTATTTAGAAAATAATTAATTTACATAAATTATATTATGTAAATTATATAAGAAGTTTTTATGTCTCAAATTAAATTTGATGCTGTTGCAGCACCTCTCAGTGGACACCTTTATCCTATCCTCTTACTTTTAGCCTCATTATTGAATGACCCTAACTATGAGATTCGGATTTTTACAGGGCCTCAAAAGCTTAAAGTAGCAGAAGTTATGGGCTTTACTCTTGTCCCTATTATGGAAAACCAGGTGGTGCAGGGATTTTCTTACAATGCATCAAAAATGAGATTCCAGCTTTAATCCTCCGGCATGACTATGACCAATATGATTACGCTATCCGTGGAGTAGAGGCAGGAGTGTCCTTGCAAGCTCCCAAGGACAAGAGTCAAAAGATCGCTCAAGCCTTTGAGCGATTACTTGCAAGAAAAGACTGGTCCCAACTCAAAGAGCTCCTAAAGAGAGCCTAGACCTATGATGCCACCAGCATCTTAAAGAAAGAAATTCATCGCTTAGTTAAAAAGGAGGCGCTATGAAAGTACTTGTAACAGGAGCAACAGGTTTTCTAGGAAAATATGTGGTAAAAGAGTTAGTAGCAGAAGGCTACTTTGTCCGTGCTTTTGGTCGGAATGAAGCAGTAGGACAAAGCTTAGTTTCAGACCAGGTGGAATTTTTCAAAGGAGATCTGAGTTCCAAGCAAGCAGTAGAAGAGGCCTGCAAGGGTGTTGAAATGGTCGTTCATGCTGGAGCTTTATCCACTGTTTGGGGGCCTTGGGAGAGTTTTTACCAAGCTAATGTCCTTGGTACCCAGCATGTTCTAGAAGCTAGTCGAACTAATAAAATAAAACGATTGGTCTATGTTTCTTCACCAAGTATTTACGCCGCTCCAAAAGACCAAATCGGCATCAAGGAAGAAGATGCTCCTACTGAAAATCATTTAAACAACTACATCAAAAGTAAGCTCTTATCAGAGAAGCTCTTTCCTGCTTACCCGGATGTTCCAAGCATCATCCTCCGTCCACGTGGGCTCTTTGGCGTTGGGGATACCAGCATCCTTCCTCGTGTTCTCAAGCTAAGCCAAAAAATTGGAATCCCCTTAATCAAGGAAGGCAAGCAATTGATGGACATGACCTGTGTCGAAAATGTTGCCTTGGCCATCGCTTTGGCTCTGAAAGCAGATCGGGCAGAAGGCCAGGTTTACAACATTACCAACGGCGAGCCGACTCCCTTTAAGGAACTGATCGAAGAAGCCTTGCAGGGCTTGGGACTTCCTATTCGTTATAAAAAACTACCGGCCTTTCTTCTAGGTGGCTTAGCTTCGAGCTTAGAAGTTCTTTATCGGGTCTTACCTCTAAAGGGAGAGCCTCCATTAACTCGCTATACCTACTACCTGTTGCGTTATAGCCAGACTCTTGATATTTCAAAAGCAAGAGAGGAGTTGGGCTATGAGCCACGCATCAGCATCAAGGAGGGAATTGCCCAGTATGTCCAAGATTATCGAAAGCATTAAGTACTTCCCTGCTGGCTATTGTACTAGCAATCTGGCCTTGCTCTTTAAGAGGCAGAAAAGAAAGAAGATGGTTTTTCCAGCCGGTGTCTATCTCTTCAAACACCGAGAACACGGTTATATTCTCTACGATACAGGCTATCATTATGAGATCAAAAGCAAACTCCGTTATCTTTATTACCGCCTTGGCACTCCTATGCAGATGAAGACGGAAGATCAGATTGATTGTTTGCTTCAAGCGACTGGGATTTCACCAGATGACATTTCTTATGTCATCCTCTCGCATTTTCACCCGGATCATCTAGGAGGAGCGACTTGCTTTCAAAACAGGCGCGCTTCTTGGTCACCGAAAGAGCGTATCAAGTCTATCAAAAGCCCAGCTTCAAGGATTTAATTTTTTTAAAGAGTTTTTGCCGGATCATTTTGAAGAATCCGTCAAAATCATGCAACCTCAAGAAACCAACCCTCTTTTTCCTTATACAGCAACAGAGGATATCTTTGGAGACGGTAGTATTCTCCTTAGTTCTCATGATGGACATGCTAAGGGACAGGGTTGCCTATTCCTTCCAGAGTATCAATTGTTTATCGGAGCTGATCTCTGCTGGGGATTGACCTTCTCCCCTTGACAGAGCAGATGCGCTGGATTCCTAGTCAAGTTCAGGATAATGTTGAGGCCTATTTAGAAAACGTTAATTTCTTGCGATCCTTGTTAAATCAAGGGATCGATGTTCTTGTCAGCCATGATCCAATAAATCGGGTAGAAAGGATACTAGATGAAAAAATGGACCTTTCTTAAAACCTTTTGTCAGAATCGTTGGGGCCACCGCTTTAAGAACCGAGAGGAACTCGAGCGCTACCAAGAGAAAGAGCTGCAAAAGTACCAGGCCTTCTTACTCCAACATTCGCCCTATTTCTCTCAAGGTCTTCCAAAGGACTTCCGCTATATGGACAAGACCTTTATGATGGAGCATTTCAATGAGTTAAACACCCAAGGAATCGACCGGGACCAGGCTCTTGAAATGGCCATTCGTGGGGAGCAGTCTCGTGATTTTACAGAGATGCAAGGAGAAGTGGCAGTGGGGCTTTCCTCTGGTACCTCCGGCCACCGAGGCATTTTTATCACAACAGAGACGGAACGTAGTATGTGGGCGTGACTATTCTTGCTAAAATGCTCCCCAAAAGGGAAGCTCTTTGGGCCACCGCATTGCCTTTTTTTCCTCCGTGCTGATAACGAGCTCTATCAAACCATCAATTCTCCCTTGATTCGCTTAGAATATTTTTGATATTTTTCAAAGATAGCCAAGAGCATTTAGAACGTTTAAATAACTACCAGCCGACTATCCTTGTGGCTCCAGCCTCTACCTTATTGGATTTAACCAAGTATTTAGAGAATCATGCCCCTACAGATTCAACCCCAAAAGGTCGTTTCCGTAGCTGAAATCTTAGAGGATCGGGACCGGGACCTCATCCGTCAGGCGTTTCATCTTTCTAAGGTCGATCAGGTCTATCAAGCAACAGAAGGTTTCTTAGCTTGTACCTGTTCTGAGGGGAACTTGCACCTCAACGAGGACATTTTTATCAGTGGAAAAAAAGACTATTTGGATGACCACCGCTTTTTATCCTATCATTACCGATTTTTAAACGTAGTAGCCAGCCGATTTTTCCGCTACCGGCTCAATGATATTCTGGTAGAGGATCCAGAGCCTCTGCCATTGTGGTTCTGTCTTTACAAGGATTGCTAAAAATTGAGGGCCGGTCGGACGATATCTTTTATTTCAAAAAAGCAGACGGCGAGCTACAGATGGTTTATCCAGACTTCATTCGACGTTGTATCCTCTTTGTCGAAGGGATTCAAGACTATCAAGTGACTCAAACCAAAGATGGACAAGTCCAGGTTGCCCTCAGCAAACGTTCACCTGATATAGAAGAGGCTATCCTCAACCAATTTCAAGTCTTAGCAGATCAAAAGGGCTTTATCATGCCCAAACTCACTTTTATTGACTACCAATGGGACACGACACGCAAACTCAAGCGCGTACAACGTCTTCACAAATAGGAGGAAGCATTATGACAAGTGTACAAAGACATGTTCGTATTAAGAGCTATGGAACAGCCTTACCCAAGCATCAAGTCATCTTTAAGGATCAGACACGTTACCGAGTAAAAGAAGATGAAGAATCTCAGATCGACTTAGCTGCTCGTGCTATTGAACAGGCTCTAGAGCAGGCAGGATTGACCATGGCAGATATTGACTGCCTAGTTTCAGCTAGCGCCGTAGGGGTTCAGCCGATTCCATGTACAGCAGCTCTAATCCATGAACGGGTTGCCAAGGGCTTGACCATTCCCGCTATGGATATCAATACCACTTGTACCAGCTTTATTTCGGCCCTCAGTACCATTTCATATCTGATCGAAGGTGGCGAGTACAAGCGTGTCCTCATTGTGTCCAGTGAAGTAGGAAGTCTCGGTCTCAATCCCAAGCAGAAAGAAAGCTATGAATTGTTTAGTGATGGGGCAGCTGCCTTTATCTTTGAAAGTACCACAGAAGATCTGGGAGTGATGGCAAGCCTTCAACGGACCTGGTCTAAGGGAGCCCATGATACAGAGATTCGTGGTGGTTTAACCGCCTACCACCCAAAACATTATAGTGAATCAACCAAAACCGACTTCATGTTTGATATGAAGGGGAAGAAGATTTTGCTTCTATCTGCGCGTGTTATTCCTGACATGTTTCCAAGAATTTCAAGACAAAGGTCGGCCTATCGCTTGCTGATGTAGACTATATCATTCCTCACCAAGCCAGTCGTGCCCTTCCTTTGGTCATGGAAAAAAATTAGGGTACCCAGACCATAAGTATCTTAACATTGTTAGCGATTACGGAAACATGGTTTCAGTAGCTGTACCTTTTGGTCTAGCTTACGCCATGGAACATGGCCTTGTCAAAGAAGGAGATACCATCTTCTTAATGGGAACTGCAGCGGGTATGACGGTCAATATGTTGGCTCTGAAAATCTAATTCTTTGCTTAGATAAAAAATAGTGTCTACTCCTAAAAACACAGGCAAAAAGCATGAAGTCCCGCTAGTCTTTGGCGGGCTTTTTTGATATAATGAAAGGTATGGAAATTGAGAAAACCAACCGAATGAATGCGCTCTTTGAGTTTTATGCTGCGCTCTTGACGGACAAGCAAATGAACTACATCGAGCTTTATTACGCAGATGACTATAGCTTAGCTGAGATTGCGGAAGAGTTTGGAGTGAGCCGTCAGGCGGTTTATGACAATATTAAGCGGACAGAGAAGATTCTAGAGGATTATGAGATGAAGTTGCATATGTACTCTGATTACATTGTACGCAGCCAGATTTTTGATCAGATTTTAGAACGCTATCCGGAAGATACTTTTCTACAAGAGCAGGTTGAAATTTTATCAAGCATTGACAATCGGGAGTGATTATGGGCAGTCTGGTCGTTTATCAAGGAATACCTTGCAAACTATTAGTAGCAGAGGAAGTATTTCCTACTCGACTACAGATTATCTCGCCCAATGATATCTCCAAAGCTATGCAAATAGGTTTTAGCTGTTGGGGATATCCAAATGAAATCATGAAAGAAGTCACACCCGAAGAACTAGAATGTTTGCAACATTTCGGACGATATCCACTGAATTGAAAAAATAGGAGAAAATAATGGCATTTGAAAGTTTAACCGAACGTTTACAGAACGTCTTTAAAAATCTTCGTAAGAAAGGGAAAATCTCTGAAGCAGATGTCCAAGAGGCAACCAAAGAGATTCGTCTAGCCCTCTTAGAGGCTGACGTTGCCCTTCCAGTTGTAAAAGACTTTATCAAACGCGTCCGCGAGCGTGCTGTAGGTCATGAAGTCATTGAAACCTTGAACCCTGCCCAACAAATCGTAAAGATTGTCGATGAAGAATTGACAGCGATTTTAGGTTCAGAAACAGCAGACATTATCAAATCTCCAAAGATTCCAACCATTATCATGATGGTCGGTCTTCAGGGGGCTGGTAAAACAACCTTTGCTGGTAAATTGGCCAACAAATTGGTCAAGGAAGAAAATGCGCGTCCTTTGATGATTGCGGCCGATATTTATCGTCCAGCAGCCATTGACCAGTTGAAGACGCTTGGTCAGCAGATCAATGTCCCAGTCTTTTCACTCGGTACAGAAGTCCCTGCAGTAGAGATCGTTCGTCAAGGTTTGGAGCAAGCGAGAGCCAACCACAATGACTATGTCTTGATTGATACGGCTGGTCGTCTGCAAATCGATGAAACTCATGGGCGAGTTGCGCGACGTCAAAGCCCTTGCTGAGCCAAATGAAATCCTCTTGGTTGTCGATGCTATGATCGGTCAAGAAGCGGCCAATGTGGCGCGTGAGTTCAACGAACAACTCGAAGTGACCGGGGTGATCTTGACCAAGATCGATGGGGATACCCGTGGTGGTGCGGCCCTTTCTGTCCGTCAGATTACTGGGAAGCCAATCAAATTCACTGGTACTGGTGAAAAAATCACTGATATCGAAACCTTCCACCCAGACCGCATGTCTGGTCGGATCCTCGGTATGGGGGATATGCTGACGCTGATCGAGAAGGCTTCTCAAGAATACGATGAGAAACGTTCCCTTGAACTCGCTGAGAAGATGCGGGAAAATACCTTTGACTTCAACGATTTCATCGATCAGTTAGACCAAGTTCAAAACATGGGACCAATGGAAGATCTACTCAAGATGCTTCCAGGTATGGCCAACAACCCAGCCATGAAGAACATCAAGGTTGATGAACGAGAAATTGCTCGCAAACGTGCGATCGTATCATCCATGACCCCAGCTGAACGGGAAAATCCAGATTTGTTAAATCCAAGCCGTCGTCGTCGGATTGCGGCTGGTTCAGGAAACAGCTTTGTCGAAGTCAATAAATTCATCAAGGACTTTAACCAAGCCAAACAGATGATGCAAGGCGTCCTCTCTGGCGATATGAACAAGATGATGAAACAAATGGGGCTCAATCCAAATAACATGCCGAAAAATATGCCTGGTGGAATACCTGATATGTCTGCCCTCGAAGGCATGATGGGACAAGGTGGCATGCCTGACTTGTCAGCTCTTGGTGGAGGCGCTGGAATGCCTGATATGAGCCAAATGTTCGGTGGTGGTCTCAAAGGAAAAGTCGGTGAATTTATGATGAAACGGGCGATGAATAAGATGGCCAAACAAATGCGCAAAAATAAGAAAAAACGGAAATAATCGTTTCTAAGAGGGCCTGGAACACACTGTTCTGGGTTCTTTTTAGAAAACTACTACTAGAGGAAAGATGTTAAAAAAAACTATTTCAACAAGTCATTCGTTTCTTTGTAAGACTGTTTTCTTCGCACAGAAAGCCCTTTGAATTTCCTAAAGGGTCAAAGAAACCACCAATCAGACCGATTATCTTTGTACCTGGGAGTTCAGCCAGTATCCAGCGATTCAACGGAACCATCCGCATGCTCCATCGCTTTTCTAGAAAAAAACAGAGTCTTTTAAAAATAAAAGTCAATAAAGATGATTCTATAGAAATGGAGGGAAGACTGAATACGAAAGAGCCGAATCCGATGATTGTAATTGGCTTCGAGAACAATCGAGATGGCTACAGCAATATCAAGCAGCAAATCGAATCCCTTAAGATTGCTTTAACCTATCTTCTTGATCACTATTATTTTACAGAGTTCAAGGCAGTTGGGCACTCCAATGGTGGACTAGTTTTGACTGGTTTATTGGAAAGTGGCTTTTTAGAAAAGAAAAAGCTGACCGTAAGCAAGCTCGCTATTATTGGTAGTCCTTACCAATTCAATCAAGAAATGTTTGACGATTTTCAAAAATGGAAGCATCGCTTAGAAAAAGAAGTAGAGGTCCTTAACTTTGTCGGTAGCTTTGCTGGGAAATCAGATGGGATCGTTCCCCTCTCTAGTGCCCAAGCAGCACAATCTATTTTTGAGAAACAAGCCTATACAGAAGTAAATTTAAAAGGACGCAAGGCTCATCATTCAGCTTTACCCACTAATCCAGATCTAGTGAAACAATTAAGTCTATTTTTGAATCTGTAAGTAAATTACATAATTTCGGTTATGTAATTTTTATTTGTCTCTTGCAATCCTTAAGTAAATATGGTACATTTTTGGTAGCGATTACACATACTTAAGGAGGATTTTATGAAAGATCCCAAATTATTAGAAACAATGAAAGATTACATGGGACGGGATGAGCTTCCCGCAGATTTTGATGCCTTTTGGGATCAAGCCCTAGCAAAGATGACTGAACTGCCTGAATATAAGCTCGAAGAACGAGATTTCAGCATTCCAAATGTGATTTGTTATGAATTAACCTTTAAAGGAACACGAGATGGACTAGTTTATGCGCGGGTTGTTTTTCCAAAAACGGATAAAAAGGTTCCCGTCATTTTCCATTTTCATGGCTATATGGGTCGTTGTTGGGATTGGGCTGATATGCTGGCTTATACAGTAGCCGGCCATGGTGTTGTTTCTATGGACGTAAGAGGGCAGTCAGGCTATTCAACAGACGGTGACCGTTCACCACTTGGTAATACGGTAAAAGGACAGATTATCCGCGGAGCCGTGGAAGGTCCTGAGGAGCTCTTTTATAAGGATGTCTACTTGGATCTTTACCAGTTAATTGAAATTGTAGCCAGCCTTCCTCAAGTAGACGACAGCAAACTCGCCAGCTATGGAGCCTCTCAAGGTGGTGCCCTAGCTCTGGTTGCTGCCGGATTGAATCCACGAATTTGCCGAACAGTAGCCATTTATCCATTCTTATCAGACTTCAGACGAGTATTAGAGATCGGGAACACCAGTGAGGCCTATGACGAGCTTTTCCGTTATTTCAAGTTCAATGATCCATTCCACGAAACCGAAGATCGTTTGATGCAGACATTGGCCTATATTGATGTAAAAAACTTTGCCCATCGCATCAAAGGACAGGTTCACATGATTACAGGCTTAGATGATGATGTCTGTTATCCTGTGACACAGTTTGCCATTTATAATCGATTAGAAGGTCCAAAAGAGCATTTAATCATGCCAGAATATGCCCATGAAGCTATGAACGTTCAAGTCAATGATCGAGTCTATAATTGGCTCTGTGGTAGCAAGATTCCATTTCGATATGTAGAAAAATAAGTTACAGAAAAAAATAATCAGTAGATCCATGTGATTTGCTGATTTTATTGTATTTAAAAGAGATCTAGTATAGAAAGAGATACAAAACAGTCCTATATAAACCCTATGATATCTTTCCGAAAAACTATAATTTTCTTGAAAAATATGTCTAGCTATGCTATACTACTAGTATAGAAAGATTTGGAGAAAAACATGAAACGCGAGATCTTATTAGAACGGATTGATAAACTCAAACAAGTCATGCCCTGGTACGTATTGGAGTATTACCAATCGAAACTGGCTGTTCCATACAGTTTTACGACCTTGTACGAATACTTAAAGGAATACGATCGATTTTTTACCTGGGTCTTGGAATCTGGTATATCGGATGCTGATACCATGTCCGAGATCCCTTTAGACGTTCTGGAGCACATGACCAAGAAAGACATGGAATCCTTTATTCTTTACTTACGTGAACGTCCTCTGCTCAATGCCAATACGACAAAAAACGGGGTTTCCCAAACAACCATTAACCGTACCCTTTCTGCACTATCTAGTCTCTATAAGTATTTGACCGAGGAAGTTGAAAACGAGCAAGGGGAACCTTATTTCTACCGTAATGTCATGAAGAAAGTTGCTACCAAGAAAAAGAAAGAAACCTTGGCTGCTCGAGCTGAAAATATCAAGCAAAAACTCTTTTTAGGGGATGAAACAGAAGGTTTTCTTAACTATATCGACCAGGAGTACCCTCAAACACTCTCAAATCGCGCCTTATCCTCCTTTAATAAGAATAAAGAGAGAGATTTAGCCATTATAGCACTCCTTCTTGCCTCTGGCGTCCGTCTCTCTGAAGCCGTTAACCTAGACCTTCGTGACCTCAATCTTAAGATGATGGTCATTGACGTCACTCGAAAAGGTGGAAAACGTGACTCGGTCAATGTGGCTGCCTTTGCTAAGCCTTATCTGGAGCAATATCTTGCTATCCGAGACAAACGTTACAAGACAGAAAAGACTGATACAGCTCTCTTTCTAACCTTGTATCGAGGTGTTCCAAACCGAATTGATGCTTCTAGTGTTGAAAAGATGGTCGCCAAGTATTCTGAAGACTTCAAAGTCCGCGTGACACCCCACAAGCTTCGCCATACATTAGCAACGCGTCTCTATGATGCAACCAAATCACAGGTTTTGGTCAGCCACCAGCTGGGACATGCTAGCACACAAGTTACAGACTTGTACACGCATATCGTTAATGATGAGCAGAAAAAAATGCTTTGGATAGTTTGTGATATTACATAACGTAAATTATGTAGATTATTTTTATAGTTAGAAAAAAAGAGCGATAGATTTTTGATTATCTAACGCTCTTTTTATTATTCTATAAAAAAATTCAATCCAATAATTTCTGTGTGGCTCAATTATAACTGGCTTTCCCCAAAATGACTTTTAGATAGGCAAGGTTTGCAGGGGTGACGGGTCTTTTTTTCACCATTGTACTTCTCTGCACTCTCTTCTGTTAAAAAGCATTTAACTGCTTCATATGGTGTTCCGTCACTCGCAATTCGATCAATTCCTAAATAAGCAATTTCATCACCGGCCTTCGGAAAATCTGTAAATAGTTTACCAATAAAATAAACCGTCTTATCTTTCATTAATTCATAAGCTTTACTATTTTCCAATCTATTATTCGCTGCAGCGTACATAATACAAAAGCTATCCACGATATCTTTCAAAGGCATTAATTCTTCTTTGCTAACGATTATTTCCTCAGGAGCAAGACCACCAATGATTAGGTTTTCATAATGTGGTTGCTGGATGACGTTATCTAAAGCCATTCCTAATGGTAGTTGGACAGCTTGATAACCTAATGGTTCTAGCTCCTGCTTTTTCTGGTCAAGGTGTTCTTGTGTAATACTGACATTTAAATCGTAAGGACTGGAAGGTTGTTGTTTGCTAAAAAAAGCCACTACTATACGATCTAACTGTTCAAATAGACCAAGATTTTCCACTGGAATTTTCATCATCGAATTCAATCCCCTTTTTTGTTCAGATTTCCTCTATATTGTACACTCATTATTTTTGAATATCAATTAAAGAGGCCGTGTCATGAACTAACTTTTGATGAAAAATCTTAAACATTTTTGTTTGAACGAATCTTTCTTCATCAGCCTCTACCTCATGAATAGCTATAAAAGATAATCTAGAAGATCCTACCATTCTTCAACCATGGATTAGTTGAGCCTTATCACTTCGTCAGCTTGTTCCCAAATCACTGGATTATGGGTTGCAATAATGATTAAACGATCTTGCCTCTTTAACGTCAAGAGCAAGTCCATCACCTCTTGAGAGGTTTCTGGATCAAGTGCTGCAGTTAGTTCATCCGCTAAAATCAAAGGTGGATCCTTTAAAATAACTTTAGCCAATGCAACACGTTGTGCCTCGCCACCAGATAATTCATAAATCTTTTGATCCAGAGAAAGGTAAGCCAGTCCTACTTTTTTGAGTACTTCTTCTTCTTGCTGCTTCTTCTCTTTTTTCGTTAATTTTTGCCCAATCAATCCCAAATCTAAATTTTTAGCGATGGTCTCGTTTTCAAGTAGGCCAAAATTTTGAAAAAGATAGCCTAATTCATGCTTAAAAAAGTGATGCTGTTTGATTTGTTTCAGTTCCTGCCCTTGATAGCTTATACTCCCCTTTTCATAAGGCTCTAACTTCGCCAAGATATTAAGCAAGGTTGTTTTACCACACCCGCTATTTCCGATCAGAGCATAAACTTTCCCAGCTGTAAACTGCAAGCTCAAATCTTGAAAGACCGTTCGTTGGCCAAATGATTTGGTTAAATGTTCTACGCTAATCATATTAGGCTCCTTTCAGTACAGTGGCTAACAAGTGGTCTTCTTTATGAGACCGGTACAGGAGAATGAACCAAGCATTAGTAATAAATAGAAAGAGAGTGGCAAGAGCAATCCACCATTCTTGAGTGAGAAGGAATGTCAGGAGGCTTCCTAATAGTAAGAGGATACTTTCTGAAAGCAAAATCATTTGGTGAATGTTTACAAATCCTAGACCTGCAATCTTCTTCAAGAAGATTGGTCTTCTAAACTCTTCAAAATAGAGGAAATTCATGGTGTTAAGAGTAGTATGGAAGTAGCTATTGCAAAGATTCCTCCTGCAATGATAATGAGATTCTCTAATTGAATGGATTGGATCATCTGCTGGTATACAGACGCCGCATAATCATATTGACTAACATTTTTTTCAAGATCATACTCAGCAACGAGCTTCTTACTATTCTCAAGTCCATTAAAATAAAGGTAGGAATTTAGTTGGGTGAAATAAGGATTCTCGTAGCCTCCAAAACTTTCAGGTTGAACAATCACTAAAACCGGATCGGTAAAGAATTGCTTATAGCTGATTGGTGTATTGTTGTAGATAAATCGTTTTTGGTTGTTAGGAAGATAGGTTACCCGTGCTTTCATCGATAAAGCGATGTTCCCTTGATCATCTCGAGGAGATAGATAATCTTCATATCGTTTGATCATCTCCTCTTCACGACTTTTTAGTTTTTCCGGAAGTAAGAGACCAAATTCTCCTGCTTGTAAATGATTTAAGTGATCTTTTCCTTCAGGAGAAACTGGAACATTCTGAATATCAAGATAATTTGGAGTTACATAGAGAGTTCGTGCAAGAGGATCATAATCTGTAATTGAAAACTCTTTACCTGTACTAGGATCCGTCATAACTCCTTTTGAGCTAAAAGATACGAGATTATGATAAGCTAAAAGACCACCATTTTCAATACCAGACTCGATGAGCTTAGACCATTTCTTACCATTTTCCTTCATAGTCTCTTTGCTGGTAATCTGATAGAAATATTCTCGATTTGTACTAATTTGAACCCAATTTGATTGTTTAGACCAAGCCTCACTTCCCTCTTGGTAAGTTTGCCAGACGGATCCATAAATACTGATTCGATGAACTGCAAGACCAATTAGTGTGACAGCAAGAAATTGACAAATAAAGAGGAAGAGCAAAATGCGCTTTAATGGAACTTTCCCTTTTAGAAGGGTGACTAAATGCATTGTTTGAATACTATATGCAAAGAGGAAGGATAAGATAGCAGATAAAATAAGTAACATCCCATTGTAAATAATACTACTCGAAATGATGACGGAATAGGTAAAAGGTGTTAATTGAAAGGAATAAATCAGAACCGCACCCATTATACTTGTGGCAATACATCCAAAAAGCAACTCTATACTATCATCTTTTAAAGAATGTCCGAAAAGCTGCAAGCGTCTCATTCCTGAGATATATCGAATCCCAGCGCTTCTCATTTCAAGTGTTTTCTGGATAATCGTCAAAGCGCTAAAACTAATGATAAAAATAACCAAGGCAAGTGATTGTGAACCTGAGCCAAAAAAGGCAATAAAGGTCTGCAGAGGATTTGGTTTCTCTATAAAAGTTTGTGAGAAACCAAGAGTATGAAGCGTTTGATCCAGCTTTTCAGTTTCTAAATCACCTGTTAATACATAATAATTCACTACCAGGCTTTCATTGGCAGCCAGTTCTTTCTTCTCTCTTTTAATTCCAGAAGGAAGTTTTCCCTCTCCGTAGATATCATAGGTGAAAAACAACCTGCCCTTTAGAATCTGTTCTTTGTATCTGACGAGCAATTATACTATGATTTTTCCCTTGCCAAGAGATCTAAAGAGGTAGATAAGTCTTCATATTTGACGCTCTTTTTCTTGTCTCAGCACACCTACTACCGGAAGACTGCGGTGGATAACCGTATTTGGAGAAATAAAGGCAATCCAAATCAAAAAAAGCTAGAGATGAAAAAGGTTTGATAAAATAATAAAGACACGTTTCATATCATCACACTTTCTAAAGCAGAAAAGGAAAGTAATACCTAGCTAGTCAATTAATTTCGTCGTTTAGTGGTTACTGAGTATTAAAAAATCATATTTATATTTTTGTAATCGAATACATTTTTCCACCTTTACTATACTACAAAATCCTTAGTAAAACAATAATTTCTATGTGAAACTAGTTTCAAAAAAGAGACCCGCTTCTGCGAATCTCTTACGACTTTATTCCACCACTGCTTCAGCAATTTCTTCTGCAGTGATACCTGCAAAGTAACGGCCTAGATTAATGGTTTGAAGGGCTTTGAGGACGTCTTCACGTTCGTATTTAACGCCACGAAGAACATCTTCTACTGCTGCAACATCTTCGATACCAAAGAAGTCACCGTAAATCTTGATATCTTGAATTTTTGATTCAATGACATTAGCGAAGATTTCCACTTTACCGCTAGGGAATTTAGTACCACGACGTACATTGTATTCAGGAGACTTTCCATAGTTCCAATCCCAGGTACCGAACTTAGTTTCCTTGATTCGATTAATTTCAGCCAATTCTTCATCCGAGAAGACATATTCTGTCATCTCAGGGTATTCTTTCTTCATGTAGTCCAAAAGTAGGTCACGGAACTCTTCCACCGTGATTTTTTCTGGCAACTCATCGATGATATTGGTCACACGAGCACGGACTGATTTAACCCCTTTGGACTCAAACTTGTCTTTAGATACCTTGAGAGCATTGGCAAGGACTGACAAATCAACGTCAAAAAGAAGGCAACCATGGTGCATAATCCGACCATTGATGTAAGCTTGGGCATTTCCACAGAATTTCTTGCCATCAATCTCTAAGTCGTTACGACCCGTGAATTCAGCCTTCACTCCAAGCTGAGCCAAGGTGTTGATCACAGGAGTTGAGAAGCTCTTGAAGTCAAAGGCCTTGTTTTCATCTTCTTTTGAAATGATGGTGTAGTTGAGGTTGTTCAAATCGTGATAAACAGCCCCACCACCACTGATTCGGCGAACCACTTCAATCCCATGCTCCCGAACGTAGTCACGGTTGATTTCTTCGATAGTATTTTGGTGGCGACCAACAATGATAGAAGGTTTGTTAATCCAAAGAAGGAAGATTTGATCTTCATCCAAGAGGTGCTTAAAAGCATACTCTTCTAAAGCAATATTAAAAGCAGTATCATTTGAATAATTAATAATGTATTTCATAGTAATTCCAAAAATTCGTTTTATAAATCCTACTCATAGTAAGATAAGCATTAGACAGAAATACTTGAATTTCACTTGAATTTTCTGAAGTAGTAAAAAGAAATGTAACGATAACTCGTTACATTTCTCGGAAAAATTGAGACAGGTAGCTCAATTTTTAGGCATGGAACTCTAAGAGAGGTCGCTGCCGTCCGTACTACTTTAAGAAAATTTAGTTGAAAGAATAGTATTATTTCTTCTTAGGTGAGTGAACAGCCAAGCCAAGTACATCTGCAAAAGCTTCGTACATTACTTCTGAGAAGGTTGGGTGACCATGGATAGTCTTAAGCATTTCTTCTACAGTGATTTCCATCTCAATGATGGTAGAAGCTTCGTTGATCAATTCGGCTGCTGCTGGACCAATGATGTGAACCCCAAGAACTTCACCGTATTTTTTGTCTGCAATGACTTTTACAAATCCTTGAGCCGCATCTGACGCAATAGCACGACCGTTAGCTGCAAAGTTGAATTTACCGATTTGGACATCATATTTCTCACGAGCTTGTTCTTCTGTCAAACCAACAGCCGCAACTTCTGGAAGTGTGTAGATGGCTGCAGGAGTCAAGTTCAATTTTGCAACAGCATGATTTCCCTTAAGAGCATTTTCAGCCGCTACTTCACCCATACGGAAGGCAGCGTGAGCCAACATCTTGGTACCGTTGATATCGCCTGGCGCATAGATGCCTGGAACAGATGTTTCCATGTATTCATTGACCTTGATCCGTCCACGATCCAATTCAAACTCGACTTCACCGATACCTTCAAGGTCTGGAACACGTCCGATTGATAGAAGAGCTTTGTTAGCAATGATATCATCTTTGCCTTCAACCTTGATACGGAGTTTTCCGTCTTCTTCAATGATTTCTTGCAGTTTTGTATCGGTCAAGATGGTCATCCCCTTGCGTTCAAGAATCAAACGAAGGTTCTTAGATACTTCCGCATCCATAGCTGGAACGATGCGGTCCATCATTTCGATGACTGTTACTTTTGAACCAAAGGTCATGAAGGCTTGACCAAGTTCGATCCCGACAACACCACCACCGATGATGACAAGGCTTTCTGGAACTTCATTCATTTCAAGAATATCGTCACTGGTCATGACAAGGGATGATTCCATACCTGGAACGTTAATCTTGCTAACTTTTGAACCACCGGCAAGGATGATTTTCTTCGTTTCAAGCAATTCAGAACCATTAACCAAGACATTCTTATCTTTCGTAATGGTACCGATACCCTTGTGAACATCCACTCCGTAGCTGCGAAGAAGTCCTGCAACACCACCGACGAGGGTATTTACGACCTTGTTCTTGGTTTCAAGAACCTTATCCATATCTACTGAGAAACTTGGATTTTCAATGATAATACCACGGTTTGCTGCATGTCCGATATTTTCAATAATTTCAGCGTTGTGGAGGTAAGTCTTAGTTGGGATACATCCGCGGTTCAAGCACGTTCCACCAAGTTCAGATTTCTCAACAAGAGCAACTTTACCACCTAATTGAGCTGCCTTAATAGCAGATACGTAACCAGCAGGACCACCACCAATCACTACGATATCGTAAGCGTCATCACTCTTATTGTCATCGTTTGAAGCACTTACTGCAGCTGGTGCTGGACTCGCTTCTGGTGCTGCTGCTCCAGCTGTTGGGATGTTTTCCCCCTCTTCACCAAGATAACCGATTACTTCTGTTACAGGAACAGTTTCTCCGTCCCCTTTCAGGATAGCGATCAAGTAGCCGTCTTCTTCCGCTTCCAACTCCATGCTGACTTTGTCTGTCATGATTTCAAGGAGAACTTCTCCTTCTTTTACAAATTCGCCGACTTTTTTATTCCACTGAACGATTTGTCCTTCGGTCATATCTACGCCGGCTTTTGGCATAATTACTTCTAAGGCCATTTTATTTCCCTCTTTTTCTTGTTTCTATTCTCTCTCGTTGATTAGACCAACATTGAAATCGGGTCTTCAATCAAGGCTTTCAAGTCTTTCATGAATTTGGCACCAGCCATTCCATCGACAACGCGGTGGTCAATGGTCAAGCCCAAGCTCATGATTGGACGAATAACAATTTCACCATTCACAACAACTGGTTTTTCAACCGTTGCGCTAACTCCAAGGATGGCAGAGTTTGGTTGGTTGATAATCGGTCCAAATGATTGAACGCCAAACATTCCCAAGTTACTAATGGTAAAGGTTGAATTTTGCAATTCACTTGGAGCTAATTTCCCGTCCAAGGTACGTCCGATAACATCCTTGAAGGCTACGACCAACTCTGACAAGGTCATTTTTTCTGCGTTATAGACAACCGGTGTCATGAGTCCATTGTCCATCCCAACTGCCATCGCTAAGTTGACATAATTGTGAGTGATGATGGTTTTGCCATCTTCCGTCAATGACGCATTGATGTATGGGTGTTTCATCAAGGTCTTAACAACTGCTAGAGAAAGCAAATCTGTTACAGTGACTTTTTTGCCAGTTGCTTCCATGATTGGATCCAATACTTTCTTACGAAGGGCCAACATTTGAGACATATCAACGTCATAGTTCAAAGTAAAGGTTGGTGCTGTCAAGTAAGATTCCACCATCCGTTGAGCGATCACCTTCCGCATTGGTGTCATCGGAATCCGCTCGATCTCACCATAAGGTGTCACATTATCTGGAGCTTCCTCCACCTTCTCGATTTGAGCCGGTGACTTAATGGTATCCTTCTCAATATTCTCAGGAAGGAAAGCAAGGACATCCTTCTTCATGATCTTGCCACGATGACCAGTTCCTTGGATTTCTTGCCAAGCAATATTGTGTTCTAAAGCAATTCGTTTTGCAAGTGGTGAAATGCGAACCACATTTGTGTCTTTATATGTTTCCACGTCTTCTTTGTGGACACGACCGTTTGCGCCTGAACCAGAAACATCATAGAGGTTGATCCCAAGATCATCCGCTAACTTTCTAGCCGCAGGAGTCGCTCTTAGCTTATCATCAGCCATGACCTCTCCTATTCTATACTAAGATATCAAGGACGTAGAGGAGAAAGAAAAAATAGGAGATTGACGCTGTGTTCGATGAACACAAGGAAATCTATCTTTTTTTCACAGTCCTCCGTCCGGATTCAGTTATAAGATACTAAGGGCGTTTAAAAGCGACCGAAAAATAGGAAATCGACGCAGACTTCGATGAAGTCAAGGAGATTTATCTTTTTTCCGAGCTTTTAGCCCGTGCTCTAATTTAAATGACATTACATAATTTATGTTATGTATTATTCTTTATTGTACGTTTTACGAATGGCTTCTTTGATGCTTTCAACTGTTGGAATCATTGCATTCTCAAGATTTTGTGCGTAAGGCATTGGCACATCTTCCCCCGCACAACGTCGGATTGGTGCATCCAAGTAATCAAATGCTTCTGATTCAGAAATGATAGCTGAAATTTCACCGATATAGCCACTTGTTTTGTGGGCATCATTGACAAGGACTACTTTTCCTGTCTTCTTGACAGAATTAATGATGATCTCTTTATCGAGTGGGACCAAAGTCCGTGGGTCTACTACTTCTACTGAGATACCTTCTTCTGCCAATTCTTCAGCGGCTTGCATCACGCGACGAAGCATTTTTCCGTAGGTTACGACAGTGACGTCAGTTCCTTCGCGTTTGATTTCTCCGACACCAAGAGGAATCGTGTAGTCTGGATCAACTGGCACTTCCCCTTTTTGGTTGAATTCTGATTTATATTCAAGAATGATAACTGGGTTGTTATCACGGATAGATGACTTGAGAAGTCCCTTCATATCCGCTGGAGTTCCAGGAGCAACAACTTTCAAACCAGGAATATGAGTAAACCATGATTCCAAAGATTGGGAGTGTTGGGCTGCAGAACCAACTCCATTCCCAGCAGCACAGCGAATGGTCATCGGCACTTGACCTTTACCACCAAACATGTAGCGAGTTTTAGCAGCTTGGTTGACAATAGCATCCATGGCAATTACTGAGAAATCCATGAAGGTCATATCAACGATTGGGCGAAGTCCGGTCATGGCTGCACCTGCTGCTGCACCTGAAATCGCAGCCTCAGAAATCGGACAGTCACGGACACGTTCTGGACCGAATTCCTCAAGCATTCCTACTGAAGTTCCGAAGTCTCCACCGAAAACTCCGACATCTTCTCCCATCAACAATACATTTTCGTCGCGACGCATTTCCTCAGACATAGCAAGGATAATGGTATCGCGGAAAGACATTAATTTAGTTTCCATAATTCTCTACTCCCCCTTAGTCTGCGTAAATATCTTCGAAAGCTGATTCGAGTGGAGGGAATGGGCTTTCTTCCGCAAATTTCACTGAAGCTTCCACTGCTTCTTTTACTTCTTCTTGGATCTGATCCAATTCTTCTGCGCTCGCAATCTCATTTTCAAGGAGATACTTGCGAAGGTTTTCGATTGGATCTTTCTTCTTCCACTCTTCGACTTCTTCACGGGTCCGGTATTTACCAGGGTCTGAAGATGAGTGACCGAGCCAACGATAAGTAACACTTTCAATCAAGACAGGTCCTTTACCAGAGCGGACGTGCTCTACCGCTTTTTTAAATCCTTCATAGACATCGATAACGTTGTTTCCATCAGGAATAAACATTCCAGGAATGCCGTATGCAGCACTACGTTCGTGGATATGCTGGATATTGGTCATTTTCTTGATGTCAGCAGATATTCCATAACCGTTATTGATACAGTAGAAAATTACTGGGAGATTCCAGATGGAAGCCATATTCACCGCTTCGTGGAAGACACCTTCGTTGGTTGCACCATCGCCAAAGAAGCAGACGACAATCTTACCAGTCTTTCATTTGTTGAGTAAGGGCAGCACCTACTGCAATTCCCATACCACCACCGACGATCCCGTTCGCACCAAGGTTACCAGCATCGAGGTCAGCGATATGCATGGAGCCGCCTTTCCCCTTACAAGTACCCGTATACTTACCAAGGATTTCAGCCATCATGCCGTTCAGATCGATACCTTTCGCGATGGCTTGACCGTGACCACGGTGGTTAGAAGTTAGCAGGTCATCCTCGTTCAAAGCTAGCATAGCCCCAACGTTGGCTGCTTCTTCCCCAACAGAAAAGTGCGTCATTCCTGGCACTTTCCCTTTTTTTACTAACTGTGCAATTTTTAAGTCCATGCGACGGATTTCTTCCATTTTACGGAACATTTCCAATAAGAGACTTTTGTCTAATGTTGCCATTATTTCGCCTTTCTTAGCATTTATTCATTCTTTTTCATTCTATCCAAAATTGAAAGCACTGTCAAAATAAATGCTCATTTTCCTTCACAAACTAAAGCGCTAAACATACTGATAGAAACGGTTTTACAAACTGTTATATAAAAGATTCACAAACTCAAATACTAAACTCCCCTTCATGATTTTACAAAAAAACCGATAGGGAATTCACCTATCGGTAAGATTTTATTCAGCACGTTGACCAAAGTCCCGAATCATTTGTTCCAATTCCTCACGACTTGGAGTTGTTAACATGTAAAGGTAGTCCCCTTGAAGCTCTGCAAAGGCTGCAGGCATGATCTTCTTCACTCGGAATTGATGCTGGTATTTAGCCAAGACTTCTTCCTCTGAGAGAGCATAGGCTACATTAGCTCGACGAGAAGTCGCTAAGCAATAAAGGGTCTCAAATTCAGAAGCAGGGAATTCTTCTCCAGCTACGAGGGCCGCATAACCACGGTACAAGTCGATGGAGTGAGCGTAATTATAAACATCAATGGTAAAGCCACCTGCTGGACGATTATTGTACTCGATCGCAATATAGTCATCCCCATCACGGAAGAACTCAATGTGGAAGAAACGCTCCTTCATTCCGAAAGCTTTGACAATCGCTTCCCCATACTGACGCAATTTTGGATCCATCTCTTTGAGGACATAATAAGAATTGTCCATCTTGTAGAGCATTAAGTCAAGTGGTGTATAGGCATAGTCAAAAGTAGTCGAGAAGACAATGTTTCCATCTCGATCCACTAATCCATCAAAGGTACAGATTTCACTTGATAGAACAAATTTCTCAAAAAAGTACTCTGTATGGCCATCCCATTCAGCTTTGAAATGGTCCACATCTTCTGGTGTTTCAAGCTTGAAGGTTGCTGCAGCTCCAACTCCATTATCAGGCTTGGCAATCAATGGCAACCCAATCTTCTTCACAGCCTTGTCGATGTCTTTTTCAGCTTTGACTACTGCACCAGGAACGACAGGAACTCCTGCCTTCTTGAAGAGTTTCTTCATTTCTGATTTAAACTTAGTTTTCTTCAAATCTTTTGGTTTGGCACCAAAGACATTAAATTGCTCACGAAGTGCCGCATCCAATTCCAACCAGTATTCATTGTGAGATTCGATGCGATCGATTGGACCATGTTTATAGAAGAGAAAGGCAGCTGCACGTTTCACTTCGTCCAAGTTTTCCATGTTATCGACACGGAAATACTCTGTTAAGCTATTGCGCAGTGGTTCGTCTAACTGCTCGTATGGCTCTTGACCAATCCCCAAGACAGTGATGCCTTTGTTAGCTAACTCAATGGTGAATTGTTGGAAGTTTTGCGGATAATAAGGTGAAATAACAAGATAATTCATAGAGGTCTCCTCCCTTTTTGACTTATAGATACATTTGTCCTAAGAAATATGGCATTTGTTTCCGCCACCAGTCCCAATCATGAGCTACATCGTGGCCCCACTCAGCAAACCAAGCAGGAATGTTTTTGTGATCAAAGGCTTCCTTCAGTTTGTAGAAAGATGGAAGTCCATCTTGCTCCCATGCCCCAAGACCGGTACAAACGACAATTTCTGCCTGACGGTAACGGTCGATAAACCAACCATCATTTTGATGCCAAATATAATCAGACGGAGAGTTTTGATAGATAGCTTCGTCGCCTCCAAACTCACCAACAAAGAAACGAGCATCATAGACACCACTTAAGGCAATCACTTTGTTGAAGACGTCTGGGTGTTGCAAGAAGAAATTGAGCGCGTGGTAAGCCCCCATAGAGCAACCGGTTGTCATCATTGGGTCAAACCAGCCTGTTTTGTGCTTAATGAAAGGAATGGCTTCTTCGATCACGTAGCGCTCATAAGCACGGTGCATTTCTGCACGATCGTGAGGGTTTTTTTCCAATCACAAAGCCAGCTTTCACTATCGACACTTGAAAGGGTGAAAAAAATTGAACCCGTCCTTCTTCGATAAACTGAGCACAAGCATCAATCATCCCAAAGTCATAGTACTCATTATGGCTTCCACCTGATGAAGCGAAGACCACAACAGGAATCCCTGCATGTCCATAACGGTTCAAATACATTTCGCGATTAAGTTGGCCACTCCAGTGACTTAGATGTTCAATATTCATAAGTTCCCTCTTTCTCTTTATATGTTTCTTTTAAGTCTATCCATCCCACTTCTCTGCTAAGAAACGAAGACATTCCGGTAAATGCTCTGCCCAGGCTTCTTCGTGGTGAATAGCCCCAGATTGAATCCGAATGGCGATATTTTCTAAAGCAACTCCTTGTTGAATGACATCATGATAGTAACGAAGAGATGAGTCAATATAAGCTTGCTTGATATTCCCCGCCATCAGCGTTTTATCTGTATCATCAGCCTCTTCAGTCCCCACATAGATGTAAATACGTTGATCTGCATAGAGGTTTTTACGCTCAATATAGCGATCAAAGGCCTCTTGGTGCAACCAGTTGGCAGAGGAGAAGACCCCCAGACAACCGATTTGATCTTGGTACTCTAGACCCAAGAATTGGGTAATATTTCCACCGAGCGAAGATCCAATCATAGCTGTATGTTCTCTGTCAGAAAGGGTGCGGTATTCTTGATCAATGAAGGGTTTGACCACATCCATGACAAACTCCCCATACTCGACGCCCTTGCCACCAAACTGCATCCCAGGGATATTGGATTCCTTGTACTTCCAGGCAGAGTATTCGTTCATCCGTTGCAAACCATCATTGTCAATGGCAACAACAATCATGCGACTGATATCGGGATTCCGCTTAATGGCTGGAATGACTTTCCAAGAGTGACCTACATAGGCTTCCTTACTATAGAAAACATTTTGCCCATCATGGAAATAAACCACAGGGTAGCGTCGATCAGTATCTGTTTCATAATTCTTGGGTAATAAGACTCGCACACGACGGAGTTTTCCGGTATAAGGCACTTTCAACTCGTGTGTCTTCATCTCTAAATAAAAGTAGGATTTATTCATTGTCAGAAAACTCTCTATATTCTAAATTTTTATTTATTATACCATTTTTATAAGAAAAAGTCTGGATTTCTCCAAACTTTTTCATTGATTGACTTTATTTTCCAATAAATGTAGCCAGATCTTGTAAAGAACGTTCGGCAATTTTCTCATACCGTTCCTTCTTATCCCGAATGCGAGTGCCTTCCAGATCCTTAATAATTCCGAAGTTGACATTCATGGGTTGGAAATGCTTGCTATCAGCATGGGTAATATAGTGAGCCAGACTTCCGATAGCTGTTGTTTCTGGGAAAATAGCTGCTTCTTCTCCTTTGAAGAGGCGAGCTGCATTGATCCCAGCCACCAAACCTGAAGCAGCCGACTCAACGTAACCTTCCACCCCTGTCATTTGACCTGCAAAGAATAGGTTGGGTTGTTTCTTAGAACGGTAAGTCTGCTCGAGGAGATTTGGTGAATCCATATAAGAATTGCGGTGCATGACTCCATATCTTACAAACTCAGCATTTTCCAAACCAGGGATCATTTGGAAGACTCGCTTTTGCTCTCCCCACTTGAGATGAGTTTGAAAACCAACAATATTGTAGAGACTTCCAGCCGCATTGTCTTGGCGAAGCTGTACCACAGCGTAAGGTGTCTTAAACTCCCCATCACGAGGTCCTTTGTAATCATCAGGATATTCAAGTCCAACTGGCTTCATAGGACCATATAGCATGGTTTTAATCCCTCGTTTAGCCATGACCTCAATCGGCATACACCCTTCGAAATACTTTTCTTTTTCAAAAGAGTTGAGAGGGGCTTCTTCTGCATTGACCAAAGCCTCATGGAAATCCATAAACTCTTGTTTGGTCATCGGACAGTTGAGATAAGCTGCTTCTCCCTTGTCATAGCGAGACTTGAGATAAACCTTGTTCATATCGACGGTATTGACATCGATGATAGGAGCTGCTGCATCGTAGAAGTAGAAACCATCCCCACCATTTAGCGCATGAATCTTTTCCGCCAAGGCATCACTCGTTAGGGGTCCCGTTGCGACCACTGTGATAGCATCTGTCGGCAATTCTGTAATTTCATCGCGAATGACTTCAATCAGAGGGTGTTGGGACACCTTTTCCGTCACTCGGCTAGCAAAGCCTTCCCGGTCCACTGCCAGTGCTCCACCAGCTGGTACACGAGTCGCTTCAGCTGCTTCAAGGATGACGGAACCTAAGCAGCGCATTTCTTCTTTGAGGAGGCCGACTGCGTTGGTCAGAGAATCTCCTCGAAGAGAGTTCGAACAAACTAACTCAGCAAAATTGTCTGTTTGTGCTGGGGAGTGGATTTGACTCCACGCATTTCATAGAGCTTCACCGGAATTCCCTGTTGGGCAATCTGATAAGCCGCTTCTGAGCCTGCAAGGCCCGCACCGATAACATTAATATAAGATTGAGACATGACACTAATACCTCTTTGGGTGGAATCGAAGTTCATATTCAAACAAGTCACTGGACTGTTTGACACCCACAAATCTTTCTAAATTTATACTTGGTCCATTATACCAAAAAGACATGTAAAAAGACAGGGAGGCTAATCCTTCCTGTCTGGACTTTCGTCTGTTAGTTGTTTTCTTATAAGCACAACCAGGCTGCTAAGAGGGCCGATAGAATACTGAATAGGGACCCAATCAAATAATACTCCGCGAAGGCTGGATTCTCTGAAATCTTATTGTAGCGAGCGATGGACTTGGCCGTAAAGACCAAGCCGATAGAAGCAAATTGTCCATAAACGAGACAGGCACCGATCATCAATCGCTCTAAAAAACCAATCATGGAACCAGCCCCAGTGATGGTATCCATTTTATCCTCCATCGTTGGCTGGTACTTGGTAAAGAGAATTTTAAAGACAATATTGGCCGGTTTTCCCACTAGGAGGACATAAAAAATCAGATTTAAGATATCACCAGACAGATAGGTCGTGGTACTTTTTACTCCGAAGAAGACCAAAACAGTGATGATACCGACATGTAAGACTTGATCCAGCGCAAAGGTCCATGCAGTTGTCAATCTAAATTGTTTCTGCACCCAAGGCTTGCTGTAATCAATCCCCGCATGACTCAGCAAAATGATCAAGCAAATCCACCATAGATCCAGGTGACAGAGGGAAACGACGAACAGGGGAAGAGCCACATAGAGAATATGAAGACCTAACACTCTCTTATCCTGATCCTTATGATCCGCCATCTTTTGGCTTTGAAAATAATAATCCGATAACAAATGACAAATCAACAAGAGAATTAAGTATGGATTCATTACGATACTAGACAATCCGGTCATAAGCCTCTCCTTTCGCTAAAGCTTGAATACTAGCAAGAGCAGCTGCTCTCCCACGTAAATATACGCGAATACTACTACTCTTCAACCGTTTAGACAGTGCACTTGGATTGATGGCTAGCGATTGGGCTAATTCCTGCTGGCTAAAGGTTTCACTATACACTGATCTCTTTAAAAGATCTAGTAAGATTTCTTCCTGACTGCCTCGCCAACCTGAACGAATGGCTTCTCCTGAAGCAATGAGGGCATTCACAATTAAGTCCCTGTTGTCGTCTCCACTTGAAAAATAAATCTGAGTATTTCCGTAGTCATTTTTCTGATGAACCAGGTTTATGGCTGCGCGTGCATTCCAATAGGCTGGCCCATCTGATCCAATACTTTGCAAGGGATCAATAGCTGTTACAATCTCTCCAAGTCCGATACCAAAACGAAGTTGCGTCGGGGTTAGTTCTGAACGTAGGGTATCAATGATTTGAAAAACCGGAGCATCCACTTTTAAAAGCGCCTGAAACTCATCGCCAAGCGTTAAAGTAAAACAGGATGCCAGGTAATCTCCAAATCGTTCATTCATCTTTTGAAGGGTTTTTTCTAACTGTTTTTGCAGGTCAAAACGTTCTTGAACCATTTTGGAATCAATGACATCTGCAATAAAAGCAAGATACATAAGACCACCTCCTGGTGTCTATTATAACGAAAAAAATTAAAAATGTCTATTATAACAGACATTTTAAAAAATTGCCGTTATAATAGACATCGAATGATTCTAAACTCTTATTTCACTTTTTCTTCTTCGTAGTCGCCGTTGCTACATACGACTTGCTTCCCACCACCACGAACTTTTTTCTCAACTAGGTAATGACCACATTTTGGACAGTCACGGCCAATTGGCTTGTCCCAAGAAGTGAATTCACATTCTGGATAGCGATTGCATCCATAGAAGATACGGTTCCGTTTGGTTTTACGCTCGATGATTTGTCCCTGATGACAGTCTGGACATTCCACCCCAATTTCTTTGACAATCGCTTGGGTATGGCGACAATCTGGGAAGTTGCTACAAGCATAGAACTTACCAAAACGTCCTAATTTGATGACCATGGGACTTCCACAAACCTCACAGTCAAATCCAGCAGCCTCATCCTTGATTTGGATTTTCTCCATTTCTTCTTCAGCCTTGGCTACTTCTTTTTTAAAGGATTGGTAGAAAGAATCGATGACCTTTTGCCACTGCTCTTTCCCTAGTTCGACATCATCCAATTTTCCTTCCATTTCAGCAGTGAAGGTCACATTGACGATATCTGGGAAGAATTCAACAATCAATTTATTGACAATTTCCCCTAGTTCCGTTGGCTCGAAGCGTTTGGCAACAAGCTTCACGTAATAGCGTTTTTGAATGGTCTCAATCGTTGGTGCGTAGGTTGAAGGACGGCCCACTCCATTTTCTTCTAGCGTCTTAATCAAGGTCGCTTCAGAATAACGGGCTGGTGGTTGGGTAAAGTGTTGCTCAGGCTTGCTATTGACCTGAGTGACGGTATCCCCTTCCTCCATATCTGGTAGCATCTTATTCTTATCCGAATCATTGTAAATCGCCAAATAACCGTCAAACTTCACCTGACTACCATTGGCTGTATATTGGACCCCATTTTGTCCCAAACGGACATTCATGGTATCAAAGACAGCTGCTGTCATCTGGCTAGCCACGAAACGATTCCAAATCAAGGTGTAGAGCTTGAGCTGGTCCTTGTCTAGGTACTTGGCAATTTTCTCAGGCGTATTGTAAACACTAGAAGGACGAATAGCTTCATGGGCATCTTGGGCCCCAGAAGCATTCTTGACCCGGCTACCGTTCTTGGAATACTTGTCTCCAAATCGATCAACGATAAAGCTAGCTGCTTCATTTTGAGCGATAGGACTAATCCGAGTCGAGTCCGTACGCATATAGGTGATCAAACCTTGAACACCTGATCCAATATTGATCCCTTCATACAACTGCTGAGCCACCATCATAGTCTTACGAGTACGGAAGTTAATCTTATTGGCTGCATCCATCTGCATCGAAGAAGTTGTATAAGGAAGTGGCGCATTGCGTTTGCGTTCCTTTTTCTCAACTTTTTCAACGATATACTCTTTCCCATCGAGATGCGAAAGAACAGCTTTCACATCCTCCTGGTTTTGAAGTTTCATCTTCTTGCCATTCATTCCATAGAAATTGGCTTGGAATTGCTTGGTCCCCTTTTTAAAGGTTCCATCTATTGTCCAGTATTCTTCTGGTTGGAAGGCATTGATTTCTTCTTCCCGGTCAATGATTAATTTAAGGGCAACAGACTGCACCCGACCTGCAGAAAGTCCCTTCTTCACCTTTTTTTCCATAGAATTGGTGAAATCGAGTACCCTACAATCCGGTCCAAAACACGGCGCGCTTGTTGAGCGTCTACCAGATCCATATCAATCTTACGGGGTTCTTGAAAGGCGTTTTTTACCGCATCCTTGGTAATTTCATTGAAAACGACACGGTTCTTATCTTCCTTATCCAACTGAAGAATATGCGCCAAGTGCCAAGAAATAGCTTCTCCTTCACGGTCCGGGTCACTTGCCAGAAAGACTTGTTTGGCTTTTTTTGCTTCTTTTTTCAACTCATTGATTAAAGGACCTTTTCCGCGAATATTAATGTACTCAGGTTCATAATTGTTATCAAAATCAATGGACATGGTCGATTTCTTCAAGTCACGAATATGACCCACACTGGCCATGACCTTATAATTTCTACCAAGATATTTTTCAATTGTCTTCGCTTTCGCAGGAGACTCCACAATGACTAAATTCTTTTTAGCTGTTGTGGTTTTCTTTTTTGTTTTAGTAGCCACTTTTTTACCTCTATTTTGTAATAAACATCATAGAGTGTAAACTATTTTTTTCGGGATGTCAACCGTGAAGTTCTCCTATAGGAAAACTCATTTTAAAATTCAAACTCCTCTAGAACATCTTTTCCACTGGTGACTAGCTTTGCTCCTTCTTGAATGAGGTGATGACACCCATCAGAACGACCATCCAAAATCGAACCAGGAATAGCAAAAACATCACGACCTTCTTCCATAGCACGCTCGCAGGTAATCAGACTCCCAGACCGCATCCGCGCTTCTGCCACAATCACCGCTCTAGAAAGGCCAGCAATAATCCGATTTCGCTCTGGAAAATGATGTTTTTGAGGGCCTTGTCCAGGACCGTATTCAGTTAAAACCAAATGGCTCCCACTCATGTACTTCTGCAACTGTTTATTGGATCTAGGATAAAAGACATCTAACCCAGTACCAATCACTCCGATTGTTTTTCCTCCATTTCGAATAGCAGCATAATGGGCCGCAGCGTCTATCCCCTTGGCTAGTCCACTCACCACAATCAATTCGTTGTTTAACTCATTAATGATTTTTTCGACAGATTGAATCCCTGTACGGCTACAGGATCGACTCCCGACAACTGCTATTTTTGGATGTTTAAGTAGGTCAATATTGCCTGAATAAAACAACAAAACAGGTGGGTTATGCATCCAGAGAAGCTCTTCAGGATATTCCGGATCCATAATGGAGATCGAATCAAACTCCTTAAACTCTTCCCTTAAGACCTTGTCATCAATCCGAATGTACCGTTCCATAAATAGAGCTTGATTGCGACACCCTGCAATTTTGCCATTAATTCTAAAGAAGGCCACTCCCCATTCATTTCCCAGTAACTGACAATGTTAAAAACCTGTAGATTAGACAGGCCAGCGACCTTTAACTTATAAAGTTCATATTTGTTCATTCGTAATCCTCATTTTCTACTATCTATTTATAATATTCGTAAAAGAAAACAAAAAAAGCTCTAAAAATAGAACTTTTTAATGATTTTCTAGGATATAAAAATGACAAACTGCCCCTAAAAGGTTACTGGAGTTGTGGTAACGAGCTGCTTGAATCTCCAGTAAAGAAAATCGTTGCTCACTACTTTCCTCAAACAACAATTTATACTGGTGGTTAATTTCTTCTAAAAGAAGGCGCTGACTACTAATTCCACCGCCTATCGTGACTTTTTCAAGCCGAACCAAAGACTGCAGGTTATAGATTAGGATTGCGATTTCTCGACAATAAGAAGCAAATAACTCTTGTAACTCCTCATGATGCCCAGCGTCAAGGGCTTCAAAAACTTGAATCCCATTCTCTTCTGGTAATTCTAAGAGTTGACTAGCTTTAACTACAAAATTGACTGCAGAGCCTAAATTTTGAACCAAACTAGAAATCCCATGCTTCAAAATCTCCCTCTGAAATTGTTTTTGTTCTGGAGCAGGTGGTGACTCCTCTGGGTTCGGCCAACGAAGATAATCCTTGAGATTCAAGGTAGAAATTAAGGAACCGTTGGAAGTCAAGGCCAAGCCTACTCCAGTTCCTAATACAAAGGTTGCACCACAGTAACAATCCTGGAGGTTCCCAATTCGAGCTTCTGCTAAACCTGCAGCATCTCCGTCGTTGAGAACTGTCACAGGTACTTGAAACATCTTAGTTAAACGTGAAGCTAAGGGAATATTTCTCAGATAGGGAATGAGGCCACCTCTAAAGACAAAACCAAGTCGACTATTGATTTCACCCGGACATGAGATGGCAATCCCTGTAATTTGGTTTTGGAACGAGGAAATCACGCGCTCGAGGGCTTCCCAGAAGTCCTCAATAGTATCTGGCGTCCGAACTTTAGAGGAATCGCTCACTTGATAGGCTTCATCGACTAAGGCATATTTAATAAAGGTTCCCCCGATATCAAAAGCTAAGAGCATTTTCTTCCCCTCCTATTCAACATCAGTCATGGACTTAATGGGTTCGAAGCTTCGACGATGGATAGGGGTCACCCCTTGTTTTTCCAATCCTTCGAGATGCTTGGCTGTCCCATACCCCGCATTCTGAGCAAAATCATAACCTGGATAGTCTTGGTCATATGCAGTCATCATCTGATCCCGTGTCACCTTCGCCACAATAGAAGCCGCAGCGATAGACAGAGAATTAGCATCACCTTTGATGATGGATGTCTGAGAAATAGGGAGAGCCAATTTCATTGCATCAATCAAGAGGTGTTGAGGCTGTGGGTCCAATTCTTGAATAGCCTCTAGCATGGCTAATTTCGTTGCTTCATAGATATTGACCTGATCAATGACGCGATTGTCTTTGACCCCAATCCCGATAGAAAGAGCCTGATCTAAAACTGCTTGGTAAATAGCTTGGTGCTTAGATTTAGGAATCTTCTTGCTATCGTTTAAACCTGGAATTTTACAATTTTTAGGCAAAATAACAGCTGCAGCGACGACAGGGCCAGCCAAAGGGCCTCTCCCTACTTCATCTACTCCTGCAATGAGCTGAACTCCTTGAGCATAGAGCTCTTTTTCATAGGCTAACATTTTTTCCAAACGCAAATCTTCCTCCACTTGCTTTTGGAGTTCACGTTTTCGTTTGTTGATGGCCGACTGAACGCCTGCCCGAGTATCATAGATCAACTCTTCAAACAAGGGATGATCCAGCCTATCAATCGTCGCTAAACACTCTTTGACTTCTTTAATCGTTGGCATCCACTTCACCTACACGATCAAGGGTATAGCGTCCCAAACGACCATCTCGTACATCCTTGACAAACAAGCTGTAAAAGCGATCGTAATCATCTCGGAAGCCTAAGCGTTGGGTCATCTCCATGATGATTTCCGGTGCTTCCTGCTCCAAATTCATTTGCTTATAGCGTTCTTGCAACTCTTTTGGGTAATGGGATTTAAAATACTCCAGACCAAAAATAGTCACCTCATCCATAGGCAATAACTGATCCTTAATGGCACCCGTTAAAGCTAATTTTAGAGCTACATCTTCATCTTCAAACTTAGGCCAAAGAATTCCTGGTGTATCCAAGATTTCAAGATCCTTATTGGTTTTCAACCATTGTTGTCCCTTGGTTACCCCTGGTTTATTTCCAACTACGGCAATCTTTTTCCCCGCTAAACGGTTCATCAAGGTAGATTTACCAGCGTTTGGAATCCCAATGATCATGGTCCGAAGAGTTTCAATCTGAATCCCTCGTTCCTTTTGGCGAGCGATTTTATCCGCCATCAAAGACTTAGCCGCATCTGTTACCTTTTTAACCGTCGACTGCTCTTTGGAGTTGATGGCCAGGGTTTTGATTCCTTGAGACTCAAAATACTCCTGCCATTCTTTTGTTGCGACAGGATCTGCCAAGTCAACCTTGTTCAAAATCATCAATTTAGGTTTGTCACCAACAATTTTTGTTAACATAGGATTTTGACTTGATAGTGGCAAACGAGCGTCCACCAGAATAGTAACAAAATCCACGAATTTTAAATTTTCCTGTACTTGTCTTCTAGCTTTGGACATATGTCCAGGAAACCATTGAATAATCGCCATGAAATGAAATCCTTTCAACATTCAATCCTATCTATTATACCATGAAATACAGTATTTTCTTTTAAAACTGCTTCCCATTTTTGCCATTGAAAAACGAAGCTACATCCGTAACTTCGTTCCTTTTTTAGCGAATTTGCTCAAAATGCAAGTGAACTGCAATGTGATCTCCATAACCACTGCGTTCCAAATCGCGTTGCAAACGATAAGAAATATAGTGTTCTGCAATGGTAATATACCCAGCACCAAGTAAGCGGTGTTCAACCATTGACTGGATCATGCTGATCGTCGCACGCTCCACTTTAGCTTCTTCCAAATCCATCACAACTTTCTTGGTCACTTGCGCCAAGTTTTGGCGAAGATCATCCGTCAAGACATAGACTGTTTGAGCCGCTTTTAAAACAGCTTGATAGATTTTATCTGGGTCAAATTCTACAACTTCACCACTACGTTTAATGACTTCCATCTTATTCTCCTTGATCATCAATATACTTCTATTATCTTAATAAATAGGGGATTTGTCAAGAATCTAAGACATCAATAATCCGGACGAAGAACTCCCGTAATGATTTCTTTAGTCGCATGGTAATCTCCATCCACTACAACCTTGATGATGCGCTTGGCTTCCTCAGCGGGTGCTGGCACCAATGGCAGACGGGTTGGACCTGCTTCAAAGCCCATATAATTCAAGACTGCTTTGACAGGAGCTGGGCTTGGATAAGAGAAGAGAGCATTGACTTTAGGGATAAATTGGCGCTGGATGGCCGCTGCCTTTAATATCATTATTCTCAATAGCTTGGAACATTTCGTGCATTTCATCACCATTAGTATGAGATGCTACTGAAATCACACCGTCTGCTCCAAGGTTCATAGCGTGGAAAGCATCCCCGTCTTCCCCTGTATAGATGAGAAACTCCTCTGGCTTGTGTTCGATTAAATAAGCCATATTGGCAAGGGTTGTACACTCTTTGACCCCGATGATGTTTGGATGCTCTGCTAATCGAAGCATGGTTTCAGGTGTCATTTCAACAACCACGCGCCCTGGGATATTATAGATAATGATTGGCAAGTTTGAAGCGTCTGCAATAGCCTTAAAATGCTGGTACATCCCTTCTTGAGAAGGTTTGTTGTAATATGGGACAATCGCTAATCCGGCAGCAAAGCCACCAAATTGGTCCACTTCTTTTACAAACTCAATCGAGTCGCGAGTTTCATTGGTCCCGACACCAGCAATCAAAGGAACCCGTCCGTTGACTACCTTTTGCACCGCTGCAAAAAGTTCTAATTCTTCATCGTGAGTAAGAGTTGGACTTTCAGCTGTGGTACCAGCTAAAAGAATCCCATCTGTGTGATGAGCCAAGAGATGTTCGATGAGTGGAGGAATGGCCTCAAAGTTTATCGAACCATCTTCATGGAAGGGAGTGATAAAGGCAGTGATCATTCTACAATTTTTTAAGTCTTGATAAGACATACATACTCCTTTTTGAGACAACCATAGGGAAGAGGGACAGCACCAAAAGTTGATAGCTGTCCCCTATACACTTTATTTAGTTAATGAATCATTTCAACTCAAACTTCAACTCAGCTGTTGGGCGCACGAGTCCACGTTCATGAAGGGTTTCTGCAATTTGAACTGAGTTCCAAGCAGCTCCTTTAAGAAGGTTATCAGAAACCACCCACATGTGAATCCCTTTTTCAGCATCCAAGTCTTTACGGATACGACCAACAAAGGTATCGCGAGAACCAACCGCATTGATAGCTTGTGGGTATACTTGATGAGCCACATCATCTTCTAGAACTGCTCCTGGGAAGGCAGCAATAGCAGCTTTTACTTCTTCGATTGGTGCTACTTCTTTTGTTTCAATATAGACTGACTCTGAGTGAGCTGACAAGACTGGAATACGTACACATGTTGCTGAGACAGCGATGCTATCGTCTTCCATGATTTCTTAGTTTCATTGGTCATCTTCATTTCTTCATATGTGTAGTCATTATCAGTGAAGACGTCAATTTGAGGAAGGGCGTTAAAAGCGATTGGGTAATGTTTCTTATCACCACCTGAAGGTAAGATTTCCGCATGCAAATCACGTGGATCCACTCCATCATTCAATACTTCACGCAATTCACGTTGGGTTTCCAGAATGGCTCCCATACCTGCACCTGAAACAGCTTGGTAAGTAGACACGATGATACGGTCCAAGCCCCATTTTTGACGAACTGGTTCAAGAGCTACCATCATTTGAATCGTTGAACAGTTAGGACAGGCGATGATGCCGTTATGAGCATCAAGCGCATGTGCATTTACCTCAGGTACAACCAATGGCACATCCGGGTTTTGACGGAAGTAAGATGTATTATCAACAACTACTGCTCCTGCTTTAACAGCATATGGTGCATATTTAGCTGAAGTTGATCCTCCAGCAGAGAAGAGAGCGATATCAACCCCTTCAAAAGCATTTTCAGTTGTTTCTTCAATGGTCACGTCTTGCCCTTTGAATTGCAAGACTTTACCTGCTGAACGCGCAGACGCAAGGTAACGAATCTTATCGATTGGAAGTGTTGATTCTTCCAACATTTTGATCATTTGAGCACCAACGGCACCTGTAGCACCAACAACAACAACTGTATATCCCATAATAAAACCTCTTTCGGAATTTTCTAAAAATTTGTGAATTTTATCTATTATACTATTTTTTTCCCTACAAATGAAAAAGTGTATTTTTACACTTATAAAAACAAAATAATCCCGATCTAAGACCGGGATAGTTTCTAGATATCGAATAGCTTTTATTAAAAATTAATGGATTTCATAATCCAAATCACTCAAATCCTTCTTTCCTTGTGTATCTTCCAATAAAAATGGCACTTGTTGCATCCCTTTGATACCCGCCACTAGTGAAGTTGGGAAGGTTACTATGGCTTGGTTGATTTGGCTAATATTACTATTGACAATGCGTTTAGAAGCCGCCAAATCTTCATTCTCGTCAGCAATTTCTTTTTGCAAGGCCAAGAATTGGTTTGAAGACAAGAGCTCAGGATAATTCTCACCTACTGCTCGGATTTGTGCCAAAACATCGTTTTGATTGGCAATGACTTGGTTGGATTCTTGGATTGACGCACCTTGACGAAGGGCTACTAATTCGGTAAAGACTTTCTCTTCATGTTTGGCATAGGCCTTAGCTGCCTTCAACATTTCAGAAATGGTATCGTAGCGTTTGACAAGAGTGATATCCACCGTTCTCTTTGCTTCTTCAATCATGACCTGATAACGGTTCAAACGGTTGCTTTCTCCGATAAACCACATAACAACGACAAGAGCAAAAACGACAATGGCAATAAATAATCCTAACATAGTAATTCTCCTTTAAATATATTGGTTAATTCATCAATGAGATCAATCTCCCTACAGAGTTTTTGATACTCTGCAGCAATCGAAAGACTTTCGATTGCATCTTTTCTATTCGGTGTTGGGAAAAGGTAGCGGTTAGTATATAAGGAAATATAGAGTGTATCTTGTACTAAATAAACACACATAGCATTTTGAGAAATTTGCTGATCAAACCATTCTAGTATCTTGGGTTTTAAGAATTTTCGAGCAGCCAGTTCATCTGTACAATAGATATTGTAATTTTCATTGTTTTGGATATCTTCTGTTTCAATTTGGACTTCATTAGGTCCAGCACCCGGATAGGCACCTTTTAGTTCTCTTTTTAAAAACAAAGATTTCTTGGTTGGAACAACTCTCAAGTGCCCTGGAAATGAGATAGGAGCTTTTAAAGAAAAAATCTGACCAGCAAAATCTTCAACTTCTTCTCTGACCGTATGAGTTTCCCCACTAGAGTCTCTCTTTGTTCGCGTCTCAATATGATAAGCATAGAGATTGGCTACTACGAGATTCTTTTCATCATGGAAAGACAATTGATGAAAGAGATCAAACTTAGTCGATCTCGGACTAATGACCTGCAGGACATTCATTGGGTAGTCAGCTGTCAGAGTTAGCTCCGCTTGAGGAAAAACTTCTTTCAGGATGGGACAAAGAAAATCTGTAATATAAATCTCTTCATTGGATCGAACCTGATCTCCGAATAAGGCTTTTCGTTTTTTGTATGCTGGTAAATAATAAAACACCACTACAAGAAGAATGATAACAATCGCTGCTCGCCATCTAACAAGTTGGAAGGAGAGAAAAGCTAGAATACCACCAAGAATAGTGGCGTTTCTCCAATGAATATTATTCTTCATTTGTTCCTTCATAATGAGCAACTTAGCCTGATATTGTTCTAATTTTTCCAGTTCACTGATCCGTTGAAACGTTTCTTGTGACCACTTGTTGTTTGGACTGTTTTGATCATACACTATAACCATCTCCTTTCAAACACAAATGAATCCATTTATTTACATCATTATATCACCGGTAGTCATAAGAGGCAAACAAATTTATGTATTTGCTTACAATGAATTTTTACAAAAAAATCCCCTACCAAACGGTAAGGGATCGAGGCATCTTTCGATGAGAACAGCCGGTTCACACAACTGTTCAAGGTCCGCTCCTGCGTTACAATTGAATGTAGACCTCCTCAGCGCAAAAGGCTCCTAAGAGCCAATCGACTCATCGCATAGACTTAGTGTACCATGAACGGCCAAAAAATGTCAAGAGGCTCGTTCTAGACTTCCTTTTAAATAACTTAAAAGAAATTGAGCAAAGCTAAACTCCTTCTAATTTTTACATTAGGGGCTTCATAGGCCCTTCGATAGTCTTTTGCATCCAGACAATATCAAGCCATTGGTCAAATTTATAACCAATTTTAGGAAAATGAGCAACTTTCACATAGCCTCGTTTCTCATGGAGGGCGATACTAGCTGGATTTGGCAGGGCAATGCAAGCTAAGAACCGCAAATAACCACGCGCCTCCAACTCCGACTCTAACGCCTCATACAATCGAGAACCCAGTCCTTGCCCACGATGATCTTGATCCACATAGACGGATACTTCCACCGCCCAATCATATGCTGATCGATCATAATAGGTTGAGGCATAGGCATAAGCAAGGACTTGACCGTCTACTTCAGCTACTAAGAAGGGAAAACGTTGAAGGATCTTTTCGATACGCCCTTCAAATTCCTCTATCGTCGGAACCTGGTATTCAAAAGTGATGGCTGTTTTCTCAACATAAGGGGCATAAATCCTGACAAGTTCAGGAGCATCTTCAAGGGTGACTGGTCGTATCTTCAGCATGGTCTTCTCGCTTTCTATCTCTCTATTATACCCCAAAAGCACAAAAATAGAGGTTGTCCGCCAACCTCTATATATTTTTTTAGAACAATCCTAAAGCAGTACCATCTTCTGCCACATCCATGTTCAAAGCAGCAGGACGTTTTGGTAATCCAGGCATAGTCATCACTTCACCTGTCAAAGCAACAATGAAGCCTGCACCAGTCTTAGGTACCAATTCGCGAATGGTAATGTCAAAACCAGACGGCGCCCCGAGGAGACTTGGATCATCTGAGAAACTATATTGGGTCTTAGCCATACAAACTGGCAACTTGTCCCAGCTATTTTTCACGATCTGAGCAATCTGAGTTTTGGCTTTCTTCTCAAAGACAACATTGTCGGCCCGGTAAATTTCTTGGGCAATCTTAGTGATCTTTTCTTCAACAGAAAGGTCATTATCATAAAGACGACTGTAATTGGCTGGACTTGTTTCAAGTGTCTCCACTACTGTTTCTGCTAGGGCCAACCCTCCATCAGCACCATCAGCCCAAACGCTCGCCAATTCAACAGGAACTTGAATAGAAGCACAGAGTTCTTTCAGAGCTGCAATTTCAGCTTCTGTATCTGTGACAAATTCATTAATAGCCACTACTACAGGAACTCCGAATTTGCGCATATTTTCAACGTGGCGCTCCAAGTTAGCAAAAACCTGAACGAACAGCTTCTACGTTTTTCCTCAGAAAGAGCATCTTTGGCAACTCCACCATTCATCTTCAAAGCACGAATCGTTGCGACAATCACCACTGCAGATGGGCTAACAGGAAGATTTGGTGTTTTGATATCCAAGAATTTTTCAGCTCCCAAATCCGCGCCAAAACCTGCTTCTGTCACTACGTAATCGGCTAAACGAAGAGCGGTTGAGGTAGCTAAAACAGAATTACATCCATGGGCAATATTAGCAAAAGGTCCACCATGAACAAAGGCTGGCGTTCCATAGATGGTTTGGACCAAGTTTGGCTTGATCGCATCTTTCAGAATCAAGGCAAGCGCCCCTTCTACTTCTAAATCGTGGACATAAACTGGACTACGATCATAACGGTAACCAATCACAATATTGGCCAAACGACGTTTCAAGTCTTCAATATCTGTCGCCAAGCAAAGGATGGCCATAATCTCAGAAGCAACGGTGATATCAAATCCGTCTTCACGAGGAATCCCATTGAGCGGTCCACCAAGACCGACCGATACGTGACGCAAAAGCACGGTCATTCAAGTCCACTACCCGTTTCCAGATAATCCGACGTTGGTCAATGCCTAGCTCATTTCCTTGATGCAAATGATTGTCGATCAAAGCTGAAAGTGCATTATTTGCTGTTGTAATGGCATGCATGTCACCCGTGAAATGAAGGTTGATATCCTCCATAGGGAGAACTTGGGCATAACCTCCACCTGCTGCTCCCCCTTTAATCCCCATAACTGGACCTAAAGAAGGTTCGCGAATGGCAATCATGGTTTGTTTTCCAATTTTATTTAAAGCATCTGCCAAACCAATGGTGATAGTAGACTTTCCTTCCCCTGCTGGAGTCGGGTTAATCGCTGTTACCAAGATGAGTTTTCCTGGTTCTTCTTTCTGAACGGCTTGGATCTTGTCAAAGGTTAATTTTGCCTTGTACTTTCCATAGAGTTCTAGGTCATCGAAGTGAATACCCAATTTCTCTACCACATCTGTGATTGGTTTCAATTCAATACTTTGTGCAATCTCGATATCTGTCTTCATCTGAATCTCCTCACTATTTAATAATCCTATTATACAGAAATTTCACAAGGATATATATTTTAAATCTCAAACTTTTCCCGTTCGTTCGGTTTTTGCTTAGTAATTCTGCTTTTTCAGCCTTTATTCCAATTTCTTATACCCCTCTATATGAAATAACTATGAGTCCCTTCATCGTCTAGTCTACCGCCTTTACATCCCCTTGATCAACAATCGTAAGAGCCATGTTCTTGGCTTTACTAAAATATAAAATTCTTGTAAAATAAGCCTATGAATATTTTGATTACTTCCGGTGGGACGAGTGAAAAGATTGATCAGGTTCGTTCGATTACCAACCATTCCACTGGTCAACTTGGAAAAATCATTTCCGAACGTTTTTTAGAGGCAGGTTTTTCTGTGACTCTGGTGACAACTCCAACTGCGGTTCAGCCTAAAGAACATCCTCATTTAAGAAAGATATTTATCAAAGATGTCGCTGAACTTCAAACAGTCCTTGAAAAAGAAACTCCAACTCACCAGGTGCTCATCCATGCTATGGCCGTCTCTGACTACAGCCCTGTCTATATGTCAGGTTTCCAGGCTGTCAAAGAATCTAGCAATTTAGAGCAATTTCTTCATCAATCCAACAAGGAATCGAAAATTTCTTCAGAGGAAGATTACCAAGTTCTCTTTTTGAAGAAAAATCCTAAGTTGATTTCCTTAGTAAAAACGTGGAATCCAGACATTCGCTTGATCGGCTTTAAACTGCTGGTTGGTGTAGCACAGGATCAACTCCTAGCCGTTGCTCGTGCAAGTCTCGAAAAGAATCAGGCAGAAATGATTGTTGCCAATGACTTAAGCGAAATTCAAGACGGAAAACATCGAGCTTACTTAGTTACGAAAGATGCTACTCAAATAGCCGAAACGAAATTGGATATTGCTCAAAAAATTTATCATCACATTAGGAACAAAGGATAAAACCTATGGCGAATATACTACTGGCTGTAACAGGGAGCATTTCTGCCTATAAGGCAGCGGACCTCACCAGTCAATTGACCAAGCTTGGTCACCAGGTAAAGGTTCTGATGACTCCTGCAGCTACAGCTTTATTACCCCTCTAACACTTCAGGTCCTCTCCAAACAAGCTGTCCTGGTAGAGGTCATGACAGAAGACGATCCAAAACAAATCCAACATATTGACTTGGGGAAAGAGGCCGATCTTTTTCTAGTCGCACCTGCTAGTGCCAATACCATTGCAAAATTAGCCCACGGCTTTGCAGATAATATCGTAACAAGCACTGCTTTGGCCCTCCCGTCTGAGGTGAAGAAATTCCTAGCACCCGCTATGAATACCAAGATGTTGGACCACCCCGCTACACAAAACAATCTTGAAACTCTAAAAAGCTACGGCTACCAAATCATCCCACCGCGCGAAGCTTTACTAGCTTGTGGCGATCAGGGATCTGGCGCTTTAGCTTCCATCGAAACCATTCTAACTACTATACAGGAGTCGCTCTCATGAGAAAATCTTCTTCATCCATTGCACAAATTTCTATTTTCTTCGCTATCATGGTGACCATCCATTTTACATCAACCATGATCTTTCAATTCTTCCCCTTTCTAATTCCACCGACTTTCGTCCATATCCCAGTGGTCATTGCCTCCATTCTTTATGGACCTCGTATTGGTGGAACCTTGGGACTCTTGATGGGACTCTTTAGCCTCACCATCAACACCATCGTTCAGCTACCAAGTAGTTATTTATTCAGTCCCTTTGTTGAAAAAGGAAACCTTTACTCTCTGATCATCGTTCTGGTTCCCCGTATCCTCATCGGGATCACCCCTTACTTTGTGTACAAGTTGATCCATAATAAATCTGGACTGGCAATCGCTGCCGCGGTTGGATCTTTCACCAACACTTTCTTTGTGCTTTCAGGAATTTTCATCTTCTTTTCAAAAAATTATCCAGGTGGTATCCAAGCCTTCCTCGGTGCTGTTTTAACCACCAACTCATTGATTGAGGTCCTTGCGACAGTCATTCTGACTCTAGCAATCATCCCACCTCTCTCAAAAGTTAAGAATTCATTATAAGGCATTTTCGTTTATCACACTTTTCAAATGAAGGTGTGATTTTTTTGTGGACACTCAGCATATAAATTTGAAAACAATTGCTATTGAATCTAGTTTTTTCAGAAAAAAAATGCTATAATGTAAGCGATTAATTTATAGAAATAAGGAGTTGCACTATGACTTATCAAGAAAACTTCCAAAAATGGGCTGATTTCGCTGACCTACCAGATTACCTTCGTCGTGATTTGGAAAACATGGATGAAAAAACTAAAGAAGATGCCTTCTACACAAACCTTGAATTCGGTACTGCTGGTATGCGCGGATTGATTGGTGCGGGTACAAACCGTATTAACATCTATGTGGTTCGCCAAGCAACTGAAGGTTTGGCTCGTTTGATCGAATCTAAAGGTGGAAATGAAAAAGAACGCGGTGTAGCCATCGCCTACGATAGCCGTCACTTCTCTCCAGAATTTGCCTTTGAATCAGCAGCAGTCCTTGCAAACACGGTATTAAATCATATGTCTTTGAAAGTCTCCGTCCAACTCCAGAACTTTCATTTGCTGTTCGTCACCTCAACTGCTTCGCAGGTATCATGATTACTGCCAGCCACAACCCTGCTCCATTTAATGGTTATAAGGTTTATGGTGAAGATGGTGGCCAAATGCCTCCACACGATGCGGACGCTTTAACAACTTACATCCGTGCGATTGAAAATCCATTTACTGTAGAAGTTGCGGATGTGGAAGCTGAAAAAGCTTCTGGCTTGATTGAAGTCATCGGCGAAGCTGTCGATGTGGAATACCTCAAAGAAGTTAAGGACGTTAACATCAACCCTGCCTTAATTGAAGAATTTGGTAAAGACATGAAGATTGTCTACACGCCACTTCACGGTACTGGTGAAATGTTGGCTCGTCGTGCTCTTGCCCAAGCAGGATTTGACTCTGTTCAAGTTGTCGAAGCGCAAGCAACTCCAGACCCAGACTTCTCAACAGTTAAATCTCCAAATCCAGAAAGCCAAGCAGCCTTTGCCCTTGCTGAAGAACTTGGTCGTCAAGTAGGCGCTGATGTTCTTGTTGCAACGGACCCTGACGCTGACCGTGTCGGTGTTGAAGTCCTTCAAAAAGACGGTAGCTATCTCAACCTCTCAGGTAACCAAATCGGTGCTATCATGGCTAAGTACATCTTGGAAGCTCACAAAAATGCTGGAACCCTTCCAGAAAACGCAGCACTATGTAAATCAATCGTATCCACTGACTTGGTAACCAAGATCGCCGAAAGCTACGGTGCAACCATGTTTAATGTCTTGACTGGTTTCAAATTTATCGCTGAAAAAATCCAAGAATTCGAAGAAAAACACAATCACACCTACATGATGGGATTTGAAGAAAGCTTCGGTTACTTGATCAAACCATTCGTACGTGATAAAGATGCCATCCAAGCTGTCCTTGTCGTAGCTGAACTTGCAGCCTACTACCGCTCTCGTGGTTTGACTCTTGCTGACGGTATCGAAGAAATCTACAAAGAGTACGGCTACTATGCTGAAAAAACAATCTCTGTTACTCTTTCTGGTGTTGACGGTGCTGAGCAAATCAAAGCCATTATGGCGAAATTCCGTGAAAATGGTCCAAAAGAATGGAACGCAACAGAAATCACAGTCGTAGAAGACTTTAAAGCACAAACATCCACTGCCGCTGATGGTACTGTAACAGCCTTAACGACTCCTCCAAGTGATGTCTTGAAATACACACTTGCTGATGGTTCTTGGATTGCAGTTCGTCCTTCCGGTACTGAACCAAAAATCAAGTTCTACATTGCCGTTGTTGGAGAAAGCAACGAAGATTCACAAGCTAAGATTGCTAATATCGAAGCTGAAATCAATGCCTTTGTAAAATAAACAATTAAAAGATGAGATCAACCAATCTCATCTTTTTTCGTATCAAAAATACAGCAATTATTCGTCCCTTTATGGCATACTAGATTTATAAGAAAGCGAGGTAATCTCATGGAACAATTTTTAGAAGATATTAAAAATCTTGAAGTAACCACTGTTTCGCGTGCGCAAGAAGCCATCGACAAAAAAGAAACAGCAACCTTCTTTATTGGACGCAAGACTTGCCCATATTGCCGAAAGTTCGTCGCTAAATTAGCAACTGTAGTAGCCGAAACTAAAAGCCCATATCTACTTCATTAATAGTGAAGAACCAAGTCAACTGGATGCTTTGCAAGCCTTCCGCTCTACCTATGGCATTCCAACTGTTCCTGGATTTTTACATGTCGAAGCCGGTGAAGTTACCGTTCGCTGCGACTCATCCATGTCAGAAGAAGAAATTAAAACATTCGCTCATCTATAAAAAAATTGAGGCTGGGACAAAAGTCCTAGCCTCTCAATTGTTTTTGGATTGTCGAGCACAATACGCAGTGGTTGAGTGGGCTCTACTACGCTGATTTCATCTGCTTTTACAGCCCTCCTCAATCTGTGCGGAGGTGGGACGACGAAATCGAATTCTAACGAATTACCGATTTCTGTCCCACTCTCAATTTTCATTTTCTGTAAAAGTCGTCCAAATTTTTTGCTGGGGTTTGGCAAAAGGATAGGCCGAAAAATTCTTCTGGTTGCAACCAAACAGTCGATTCACTGGTTGCTTGTTCTCCTTCTTTTACTAGGCCGTAACGAAGTTGAACCTGCCACTTTGCGATGCGAAAAAGACATGCTGGACCATGGGATAAGTTCTCTCTTGCCAATCAATGACCAAGTCATAGTCCTGTTCAAAGGAGAGAATCTCTAAATTGTCCTCTGCTTGTTCTTTCTCATCCAGTAGAGACAATTGGCCCCAGGTTCTCAGTTAGACTATCCACTTCAATCAAGGGAAAATGCCAGAAGCCTGACAAGAGTCCTTCCCGCTCATTTTTTTCCAGCAGGTAGCGCCCTTGACTATCCTTGATAATAAAGGCTGTAAGATAGACTGGTACTGGTTTCTTCTTTAGGAGCCTTGATGGGATAGCGATCCATGGTCCCATGTTGATAGGTCGCACTAAACTCCTTGACAGGACTCTCTTCCGGCCGTGGGTTGACAGGGGACTCGATATCTGAGCCCCAAATCCATCAAAGCCTGATTGAAATCACCCGGACGCTCTGGATCGATCAAGACTTCCATCATGGCTTGAAAAAAATCTTTACGATTAGTCGGAACTCCGATATCGTAGTCAACCTCAAACAAACGAGCTAAAACCCGCATGACATTGCCATCCACTGCTGGCTCTGGCAAGCCAAAAAGCAATACTGGCAATGGCACCAGCTGTATAAGGTCCAATTCCCTTGAGTTTTAGAGATAGCCTCATAGCTTGATGGGAAAACACCCCATGGTCCTCCATGATTTGCTGGGCAGCTTTCTGCATGTTGCGGACCCTCGAGTAATAGCCTAATCCCTTCCCAAGCTTTTTAATAGTTTTTTTCTTCAGGGGCTTGAGCCAGATCAGCAATCGTCGGAAACCAATCTAAAAAAAACGTTCATAATAAGGAATAACCGTATCGACACGTGTCTGCTGGAGCATAATCTCTGAGATCCATATTTTATAAGGATCCTGTGTCAGTCTCCAGGGGAGATCGCGTTTATTGGCATCATACCAGGCTAATAATTTTTCTCGGAAAGAGGCAATTTTTTCCTCCTCCCACATGATAATCCCGTAATCTTTTAAATCCATCATATTCCTAGTATACCATAGAATGACTTCTACTTTAGAGATTCTGACTCTACCATAAAAAGGCCTAGGAAATCCCTAAGCCTTTCAATCATTCTTATTGTTCCACAGCTTGAGCTGCTGTGATCAAGGTCAATTTGTAAACGTCATCTGCATTACATCCGCGAGAAAGGTCGTTAACTGGTTTGTTCAACCCTTGCAAAACTGGTCCTACTGCAGCAAAGCCACCAAGACGTTCTGCCATCTTGTACCCAATGTTACCCGCCTCAATACCTGGGAAGATAAAGACATTAGCTTGTCCTGCCACCTTGCTTCCTGGAGCCTTCAAAGCTGCTGTTTCTGGTACAAAGGCAGCATCAAATTGCAATTCCCCGTCAATTTCAAGGTCTGGACGAAGTTCATGAGCGATTTTTGTTGCTTCAACAACCTTATCAACACTTTCACCGAAACCAGAACCTTTTGGTTGAATAGCTCAACATGGCAATTTTTTTGGATCGATGCCAAACATCTTGGCTGTGATAGCAGAGTTGATGGCAATTTCAGCCAGGCCTTCAGCATCTGGATTGATATTGATGGCACAGTCTCCAAACAAGTAGCGTTCAGATCCACGAACCATGAGGAAGGCACCTGAAGTGCGTTTGACATTCGGACGAGTTTTGATAATTTGAAGGGCTGGACGAACAGTTGCAGCTGTTGAGTGAATCGCACCTGAAACCATACCATCAACGATTCCCAGATGTACCAGCATAACACCAAAGTAGTTGACATCGTCTTGCAAAATTTGATGCGCTTCTTCTTCTGTCATTTTACCCTTCCGACGTTCTACCAAGGAAGCTACCATCTCATCAAAGCCTGCGTAAGAATGCGGGTCGATAACTTCGTATCCTTCCAAAACTCCTTCAATTTCAAGGTAAATACGAATCTTATCTGGATTACCAAGCAAGACAGGTGTAACGTCTGTTTCTTTTACAATCCGTTTTGCTGCTTGCAGAATACGGGGTTCTTCCCCTTCTGGTAACACAATACGAGCATTCTTACCAACGAGGTTGGCTTTGAGGCTTTCAAAAACTTCCATGAGTTTCTCCTTTGAAAAAAATTAAATATTTGATAACTGTTTTAAGACTTGGCTAAAATCATCTGGCAGAGAGCTTTCAATTCGGAGCTCCTCTTCCAAAAAAGGATGATAAAAAGCCAAGGAATGGCAATGCAAGGCTTGTCGAAGAATTCCATCTTCTAACGAACCTCCATAGAGATCATCTCCCAAAAGGGGGAAACCAATATGAGAAAAATGTACACGAATCTGATGGGTCCGGCCTGTATGCAACTGGATATCCACTAGATGAATATCACCAAAAGACTGGACAATTTGGTAGCTGGTATGAGCATACTTGCCACCTTTTGCTACCTTTTCGGGTAATAATGGAGTCTTCATCACGCGCAATGGGGGCAATGATATCCCCTTTGCTTTCCAACTCACCCGTCCCCTTTACCAATGCAAAGTAACGTTTTTGAATGGTCTTAGCCTGAAGTTGTTTATCCAATCGAGCATGGGCATAGCCATGTTTGGCAAAAAAAGCATGATCCCACTGGTATCCTTTGTCTCAAACGGGTGACAATATGAACGAGCTGATTTTTCATACTGATTGCGAACATAGTAACCCTTGACAAAGTTTGCAATGGTATTGGAATGAAGAGAGCTAGGAATGGATGCCACTCCTGCCGGTTTGTTGAGGACTAAGAAATGATCGTCTTCATACAAGATTTCCAAATCACGATCAATGGCATCCAAGGCTTCATAACTTTCCTCAGAGGGAATATCAATCGTTACCTTATCTCCGATATCCAGAAGATAAATGGCATTTTGTTCGACGCCATTGACTAAAATCTGGCCTCCAGAAAACTTGATCTTGGCCAATAAGCCTTTTGAAACCTGATGTTTCTTCAGAAAGGTTTTAACCTTGACATGTTCATCTGCAATAAACTCGAACCTCATTCGTCAATATCTCCGATAAAGGCATCCTTGACCCGATTCCAGAAACTGGTATGGCTTGGGCTCGCTACGAAATTGATCTTGTGATTATCAATCTGGTACTCAATATGGGCGATATTTCGATAGGAATAGGTTGAATTATCGACAGAGAGAATGTGAAAACCTGGCCGGCTAGGCGTGATTTCAATCTTATCTTTTTTGGGAACAATAATCGATGACCCCAAAGTTCGATAGACACGATTATTCAGACTAGCAATTTCAGCAATTTGAAGCGCTTCGATCGTCGGGTGAAGCACAGCTCCTCCCAAAGATTTGTTATAAGCTGTGCTACCTGTAGGGGTCGAAACCGTAATGCCATCCCCTCTGAATCGCTCAAAATGAACGCCATTGATGGTTAAATCAGCCACCATGGTTCGATCGCTGCGTTTGATTGTCGCTTCGTTAAGGGCTCGCATAATCTTCGTATCCCCATTATCAAAAGTCACTTTGACATTAAGGATTGGGTAAGATACCTTAGCACCTGTATCGAACTTGAGATTTTCTACCAACTTGTCAATCTCATCATCTAAATAGTCCGTATAAAATCCAAGATGCCCCGTATGCACCCCAACAAAACGAACCCGATCTAATTGACTCTCGTACTTATGAAAAGCCGAGAGCAACATACCATCCCCACCGATAGAGATCACGATATCCGGATGCTTCTCAGTTAAGATAAAATTATTCTTTTTTAATTTATAACGAAGTTGTTGAAAAACCTCTTCGCTCTGGCGTTTTCGATTTCGAATAATCGAAACCTTTTTACCTGTAGTCCTCATCTGTATCATCACTATTTCCGACGCCATCGTTTAATTTACGATGCATTGGATCAAAAAGAGCTTGCGCCTCCTGAATGGCATCACGAATGGCACCCATTTCCTCATCGAGTTGATAAGCCAAATTCGCGGTGACTTCAAGACGCTTCTTAATCTCGTCCGGAAAATCTCCTTTATATTTGTAATTTAATGAGTGTTCAATGGTGGCCCAGAAATTCATAGACAGAGTACGAATCTGAATCTCTGCCAAAATCGTTTCATAGCTATTAATGGTATCTACTGGATACTCTACCACTACATGATAGCTTCGATACCCACTTGATTTCTTGTGACGAATATAGTCTCGTTCTTGAACCACCCGCATATCCTGACGCTTCCGCAAGACTTCTAGGACTTCGTCTACGTCGTCAACAAATTGAACCATAACCCGCAGACCAGCAATATCTTGCATATCTTGAGCCAGGTTCTCTTCAGAAATACTTCTGCGTTCCATTTTTTCGAGAATACTCTCAATCGGCTTCACACGACCGGTCACAAACTCGATTGGGGAATGCTTTTGTTGTTTGCGGTACTGCTTTCTTATCCCACGAAGTTTAATCTTCAATTCCCCAACTGCTTGGATATAGGGATCTAAAAAATTTTCCCAATCAATCGCCATTGAATCACCTTGTCATCTCAAAGTTTTTTGTATAAAATAAACACATCTATTATTATATCATAAAGAGCTTGCAAACGAAAGAAAAGGACGTAGCTATGAATCATTTAGAAATTGAATTTAAAACCTTACTAACCAAAGAAGAGTACCATTCTCTAGAAGACTTTTTCAAAGACCAACCACCTATCCGACAAACCAATCACTATATTGACACGCCCGACCAAGCTATTCGGAATCATCGGATGGCCTTGCGAATTCGTACCTTAGCTGATCGGGCTGAGCTAACCCTTAAAGTACCGCAAGATGCGGGACATTTTGAATACAATCAAGCCCTTACTTTTGAACAAGTAGAAACCTTTCTCTCCAAGAAGAAACTCCCTCAAGGTGAGATTGCCAGCTTTCTCACTGATTTAGACATTCCTCTAACTTCCTTAGATGTCTGGGGAAGTCTAGAAACAGAGAGACGGGAGAAAAGAATCCCTAAAGGTTTATTAGCTTTTGACCGTAGTCGCTATAACTCTATCGAGGACTATGAGTTGGAGATGGAGGTAGATGACGCCTCAGATGAAACTTATTTTCACGAATTTCTCAAGGAAAAACAAATTGAATACAAGCCAGCAAAAAGTAAAGTAGCAAGATTGGCTCAAAGTTTGCTAAATAGCTGAAATTACTGAATTTTTTTGCTAAAATAAGTCTAGACAAAAATATCTAAATGAGGATCAAACACATGTCAGAAAAAAACAATATGAAGCTCTTCGCACTCAACTCCAACCAAGAAATTGCACAAAAAATTTCAGAAGTTGCTGGCATCCCACTCGGAAAGCTTTCTTCACGTCAATTCTCAGATGGTGAAATCCAAATTAATATCGAAGAAAGTGTGCGTGGATATGATATTTACATCATCCAATCTACTAGCTACCCTGTTAACAATCACTTGATGGAATTGTTAATCATGGTAGATGCTTGCCAACGAGCAAGTGCCCATACCGTTAACGTGGTCCTTCCATACTTTGGGTATGCTCGTCAAGACCGCACTGCTGCTCCTCGCGAACCAATTACAGCAAAATTGGTTGCCAACATGCTTGTCAAGGCAGGGGTAGACCGTGTTGTAACCCTTGATCTTCATGCGGTTCAAGTACAAGGCTTCTTCGATATCCCAGTAGACAACTTGTTCACGATTCCTCTATTTGCTGATCACTATATCAAACAAGGTTTAACCGGTTCAGATGTAGTGGTTGTCAGCCCTAAAAATTCTGGAGTGAAACGCGCCCGCAATCTTGCAGAATATCTAGATGCTCCAATTGCTATCATCGATTACGCCCAAGACGATTCCAGCCGTGACGAGGGCTACATCATCGGGGATGTTAAAGGTAAAAAAGCAATCCTAATCGATGATATTTTGAATACAGGAAAAACCTTCTCTGAGGCTGCAAAAATTGTCCAACGCGACGGCGCTACTGAGATTTATGCTGTTTCTAGTCACGGACTTTTCGTTAAGGGAGCTGCGGAATTACTAGACCAAGCACCGATTAAAGAAATTTTAGTTACAGACTCTGTAGCAACCAAAGAGCAAAAACCCCAAAATGTAAAATACATTACTGCAAGCGAATTGATTGGAGATGCCCTTGTACGTATCCAAGAGCGTAAACCAGTTAGTCCACTCTTTGCATACCACAAGAAATAAGGTGATGTCGTGATTTATTTTGACAATGCAGCAACCACTCCCCTAAGCCCAGGAGTAATCAAGGTGATGACAGAAACGATGGAAACCAGTTTCGGAAATCCCTCTAGTCTCCACTCCCACGGTCGCCAAGCGAAAAAGATTCTTAGAGACGCTAGGGAATGCGTTGCAACTTGTTTAAAGACCTCTAGTCAACAGATTATCTTCACATCTGGCGGGACCGAAAGCAATAACACTGTTATAAAGGGCTACTGTCTCAAACATAGACAGAAGGGAAGCATATTATTACCACGGCTATTGAGCACCATGCCGTTCTAGAACCGATTGAGTACCTGGTTCAAGAATATGGATTTGAAGTAACCATCATTCAACCGGTCGATCAAAAAATTCGACCTGAAGATATTCGAGCTGCACTTCGTCCCGATACTATTTTAGTATCCACCATGTATGCCAACAACGAAACAGGCGATCTCTTACCCATCAAGGACATTTCTGACCTTTTAAAAGACCATCCTGCTGCTTTTCATGTCGATGCCGTTCAAGCCGTTGGTAAACTTGCTGTAGCCCCTGAAGAGCTGGGAATTGACTTTTTAACCGCATCCGCTCATAAATTTCATGGGCCTAAAGGCGTCGGCATCCTCTATGCTAGAAAGCCTGACTTTTTCAATCTCTTACACGGGGGTGACCAAGAAGACAAGCGTCGAGCTAGTACAGAGAACTTGATTTCAATTGCTGGAATGGCTCAAGCCCTCAAAGAAGCAACTGATCAGCTAGACGCAAATTATCAGTACATTCAGAGCTTATCTGAACGTATCCTAACAGGCCTAGAAGATTTAGATTTCTATCTGAATAGCACAGACTCCAAACTTCCTCATGTCTTAAACATCGGCTTCCCCGGTATCAGCAATGATATCTTACTGCTTCGTTTAGATATGGCGGGAATTTCAGTCTCAACTGGCTCTGCTTGTACTGCGGGGACTGTTCAGCCAAGTCATGTCCTTGCAGCTTATTATGGCGAAGATTCACCTCGCATGAAGGAATCTATTCGCATTAGTTTATCCGAATTCAATACGACTGCTGAAGTCGATACTTTTATAACAACTATTCACAAAATTTTAGGAGAATTACATGGCATTTGAAATATCTGTCTCATTACCAAACTGCGATTACACATACGCAATCCATCCAAATATTAAAAAATATACCCTACGCGACAATACCTTTGCACAAACAAAGGTTGGAAACTACGAATTAAATCGTTTGTTAGAAGCTATTCCAAATAGTGGAGATGGCTTTAAGTTAAAAATTATCATCAATAAGGATTTAACAGGATTTAAAATTAACATTACTGACAAGTCAGGCCTTCGTTTGGTAAATATTTTTAAAAACCCAGAAAACAAGATTATCCAACAAAAATTCTACTTCCTCATGGACAGTTTAGTTGAACGTGAAATCTTTGAAAGGATTGAAAACTAATGACCAATGGTCCTGTAGTCCTCACCTATTTGGATGCATACCAAAAAGAACGTCAGGTTAGCTACGATAACATCGATCACTGTCTATTAGCCTTCTCAGGCTGTGTGACCATTCCAGATTCCTATCAGGTTGTTTCTGTTACCTACAAGGAGCATACCTTACCTTTCACTGGAAAAATCGGTGACTTTTATCGCTATCTGATTCAGTTCGATCAGAGTTTAAGAAATTCCAATTAACAAAGAAAACACCATTTTGGTGTTTTTTTAGTAGAAGATAGTTGCTTTTTTCACAAACTTTTTATAAAATAGATTTGAAAGGTTGTGATATTGTGAAACAAGATAAGACTAATCCAATTCCTCGTGCTACTGCCAAACGACTCTCCTTGTATTACCGCATTTTTAAACGCTTTAATGCAGAGAAAATCGAGCGAGCAAATTCAAAACAGATTGCTGAAGCCATCGGGATTGATTCCGCAACTGTTCGTCGAGACTTCTCCTACTTTGGAGAGCTAGGACGACGTGGTTTGGTTATGATGTCAAAAAGTTAATGAACTTCTTTGCTGATCTCTTGAATGATAACTCCATCACCAATGTTGCTATCGTCGGGATTGGAAATATGGGGAGTGCCCTTCTTCACTATCGCTTCCATGAGCGAAACAAAATGAAAATTGTCATGGCATTTGATACGGATGATCATGAGTTAGTCGGCACTAAAAGTAAAGATGGGATTCCGATTCACGGCATCTCCTCACTAAAAGAAAAACTTGAGGGACAAGAGATTCAAACAGCCATTTTAACCGTTCCAAGTGTAAAATCTCAAGAAGTTGCAGATTTACTGGTTGAAGCTGGTATCAAGGGAATCCTTAGCTTTTCTCCCGTACACTTAACAGTTCCAAAAGATGTGGTAGTCCAATATGTCGACCTAACCAGTGAACTGCAAACCCTTCTCTACTTTATGCGTAAGAATACATAATCAGAAAAGAGGCTGGGACAAAAGTCCTAGCCTCTCAATTATTTTTGGATTGTTGAGCAAAACGCAGTGGTTGAGTGGGCTCTACTACGCTGATTTTATCAGCTTTTACAGTCCTACTCAACTGTGCGGAGGTGGGACGACGAAATCGAATTCTAACGAATTACCGATTTCTGTCCCACTCTCTTTTTCTATACCAATAAATCTGTTTCTTCCCGGTAGCTATAATAATCATCAGTTGAGACAATCAGATGGTCCAGGAAAACAATTCCTAGACAATTGCAGGCTTCAATCATTTGTTGGGTGACGCCATCATCATTCTTGCTGGGATGAATGATCCCGGACGGGTGGTTGTGAACCAAGATTAAGGATGTCGCCATATGCTTGATGGCATAGTGCAAGATTTCTCTCGGTTCTGCAATGCTACGATTGACTGTTCCGATAAAAATCACTTGCTGATGGATAATTTGATTTTGGGTATTCAGATACAAGGCCAGTAAATGCTCCTGTTTCTCATGGCCTATTTTTTGTTGCATCATTTTTGCCAGCTTCTGACTACTCATGATTTGTTCCGTTTCAATCACTTCAGAAGTCTGTATTCGTTTCCCTAGTTCAATAGCAGCTAACAGCTCAATGGCCTTAACTTTCCCAATTCCTGGAACTTCCTGTAACTCCTGAAAACTCATACTAGCCAGTTCTTTTAAACTCTTTAGTGAGCCCAACAGGTCTTGAGCGATCTCGTAGACTGGTTTATTTTTGTTCCCCGTCCGTAATAAGATGGACAGCAATTCTTGATGACTGAGCTTATCAGGGTCCTTCTGTTAGCAAACGTTCTCTAGGTAAGAGACCTGATTCTTGAAATACAATATGATACATAAAAAACCTCCTCAATTAATAATTCGCAATTGAGGAGGAAAAAGGACGATTCTGTATAAATTAAATTGGACAAACTACTTCTCTTAAGTTTTCAAGAATTCGAGTTTCTTCATTTGAGAAGTTAATTTTATAGCACTCTTGCACTTGTTCCAAAGACGCAAGAAATTGACGAATTTCGTATCGAATTAAGTGTTCTTGATCATCAGGAAGGTTTTCAATGGTTTCGAAGACCTGTTCAACTTCGTAGATCCCCTTGGTAATGAGCCCTGTTTTAGGGAAATCATTGACCAGTAAGGCATAGAAGTTTCTTAACAAAGTATAGATATCTTCTGTGCGCATTCAGTTCCTCCAAGCTTCTTTCTATCACTCTTCTATTATAAAATAGAAAGCATGCAAAAAAATATGTCAGTCAGGTAACATTTTTATGACTATCCTCTTACAAGTTGGCAGAAAATTAACAGAAAAAAAGAGGTCAAAGGACCTCTTTTTTTAAAGTTGATTATAATTGCATTTGATTATAAGATTTTGTGAAAGCTTCCAGTATATCATTTGGTGCTTTTGAGTAATCTACTGAAGTTTCCAAAGTACCTTTTACAATCGTACGATAAGTTGCTGCAGCATCCTCACAAGTCACCAAGGTGATTTCATTAACCCCTTCACGATCTGCAATGACATCGACCCGATCTGGTGTCACTGTCTCAACAGAATTGATGACATAGGTATAGACCTTTTCCTTATCAGTGATATAGATTTTCATTCCAGCTTTGGCATGTTCTAACGGGGAAAAGAGCATTTCATTTGCCCCTGTCAAACCAAAGACATGGTGACTAGCCAAGGAGTAATTCCTTTGCCCCATAACCTGGTCCTCTTTCATGGTACCTGCCCCATAATAGAGTCCCACATTATCTAAGCCTTTAAAAATCGGAAGGTTCATCTTTAACTCAGGAATTGCTATCCCCCCAATAACAGGCAACTTCTGCGCCTGCCACTGGGCATTGATAACAGATTCTGTAGAAAGCGATTTGACTTCTTTAAAATCAAAGCTAGTCTTGGCATCTTTATTCTTATCGATGGTCTTTTTCGATACCTTGTTGACTTGATACTGATTGGTATGCCACACCATGATCATGTTCCGAATCGGAGCATTAAAGATCAAGGCAATAGACAAAAGGATTAGTAAGGTAGCAAAGATATTAATCAAGCGATTGCGTAAGCTTGTTTTCTTCTTTTTTTCTTCTTGAAGCCATTATTTATCCTACCCTTCACTTTCAGTTTCAGTCTCTGACTCATCTTTTTCGTCAGCTTGAACCGTTGTAAAGGTTACGATTTGGGCATCTTGATCCAGACGCATCACTTTCACACCCATGGTCGAACGTCCAGTTTGAGAAATATTGGCGACGCTGGTACGAATCATGACACCTGTATTGGTGATAATCATCAAATCCTCATCTCCTTTGACAGTCATGAGACCGGCCAGAGGACCATTCTTATCAACCACATTAGCAGTTTTAATCCCTTTACCACCACGTCCTTTTGTTGGATACTCATCAGCACGCGTTCGTTTACCGTATCCCTTTTCAGTGATGATCAATACTTCATCTTGATCTGTAATCACACTTGCACCGACCACTTGGTCGCCTGGACGGAGGTTGACACCTCGAACCCCAGTTGCAGAACGCCCCATATTCCGTACGACAGACTCATTGAAGCGGACAGAATAACCAAATTTTGTCCCGATGATCACGTCCGTATTTCCGTCTGTGAGGAAGACGTTGATCAGCTCATCCTCATCTTTAAGGTTAAGAGCTTTCAAGCCATTTTGACGAATATTAGCAAACTCAGCTACACTGGTCCGTTTTACCAAACCTGAGCGGGTTGTAAAGAAGAGATAAGCGTCTTCACTACGATCCTGAGCGACGTTAATAATGGTCTGAATGGATTCTCCGTCATCTAACTTAAGCAAGTTGACAATTGGAAGTCCCTTAGCTGTACGGCCGTATTCAGGGATTTCATAGCCTTTCAGACGGTAAACCCGTCCCTTATTGGTAAAGAAGAGCAAACGATCATGGGTGCTGGTAGAAACCAATTCACGGACAAAGTCATCATCTTTGACCCCTGTACCTTGAACACCACGTCCCCCACGTTTTTGAGCAGTAAATTCATCTTGATCCAATCGTTTGATGTAGCCCTTGTTAGAGAGAGTGATCAAAACATTGCTTTCTTCGATCAAATCTTCGTCTTCTAGTGATAGAACTTCTCCTACCATCAATTCTGTCCGACGTGGATCTCCAAACTTCCGTTTGACCTCGTCCAATTCTTCCTTGATAATCGCAACTACACGCTCTGGCTTGGCTAAAATATCAGCAAGATCAGCAATCAAGGCAACGAGATCATCGTATTCGCTTTGAATCTTGTCACGTTCCAAACCAGTCAAACGACGAAGACGCATATCCAAGATAGCTTGGCTTTGACGCTCAGAAAGCTTGAACTTACTCATCAATTCTGCTTGTGCTTCTGCATCTGTCTGGCTATTACGGATGATTTTTAATCACTTCATCGATGTGATCAAGAGCGATTAAGAGACCTTCCAAGATATGGGCACGAGCTTCCGCCTTCTCTTTATCAAAGATGGTCCGACGAGTCACCACTTCTTTTTGGTGCTCAATATAAGATCCTAAAAATCTCACGAAGAGAGAGAATCTTAGGGACACCATTTTGGATAGCCAACATGTTGAAACCAAAGTTGGTTTGCATTTGGGTCATCTTGAAGAGGTTGTTTAAGATAACATTAGCTGAGGCATCACGGCGCACTTCGATGACGAAACGAACCCCTTCCCGGTTAGACTCATCCCGAACTGCTGTGATCCCATCGATTCGTTTTTTTCTTGGACCAAACGAACGATATGCTCATGCACTTTGGTCTTGTTGACCATATAAGGAAATTCTGTAACGACAATGCGTTCACGCCCTGTCTTGGTCTCTTCAATTTCCGTCCGAGACCGTAAGACAATCGAGCCTTTTCCTGTTTCATAGGCCTTATGAATACCCGATTTGCCCATGACCAAGGCTCCAGTAGGGAAATCTGGTCCAGGAAGCACCTCCATCAGCTCACGTGTGGTCACATCAGGATTGTCCATCATTAGCTTGACAGCATCAATAGACTCACCGAGGTTGTGTGGAGGGATATTTGTCGCCATCCCTACCGCAATCCCTGTCGCTCCATTGACTAATAAGTTAGGGAAGCGAGCTGGAAGGACGTTTGGTTCGCGTTCACTGGCATCATAGTTATCTGTGAAATCAACTGTATTCTTGTTGATATCCCGAAGCATTTCAAGAGCAATCTTGCTCATACGAGCTTCTGTATACCGTTGGGCCGCGGCTCCATCACCATCCATAGAACCAAAGTTCCCATGCCCATCTACAAGCATGTAACGATAGCTCCACCACTGAGCCATCCGAACCATAGCCTCATAAATAGAAGAGTCCCCGTGTGGATGGTATTTACCCATAACATCCCCAGTAATACGGGCAGATTTCTTATGTGGTTTATCTGGTGTAACCCCAAGTTCATTCATTCCATAAAGGATCCGACGATGAACTGGCTTTAAACCATCTCGCACGTCAGGAAGAGCCCGAGACACGATAACACTCATAGCGTAATCGATGAAACTGGTCTTCATTTCAGATGTTAAGTTAACATCAACTAAGTTATTATCCTGCATTAAAACAATGCCTCTCTTTAATTAATTCACCATACTATTATAACACATTTAGGACTTTTTTTCTCCTTCGGAACACAAGAGTAAAAACGTTTACATCGTCCAAAATAGGCGTAAAACCGTGACAAAGAAAAGTAAAAGTGGTAGAATAAATGCGAATGGGGAAACCCCAAAAAATAGAAGGAGACGTTTAGAATAATGACATTAACTAAACAACATAAAAAAGTTATCCTTGTTGGTGACGGCGCTGTAGGTTCATCTTATGCTTTCGCACTTGTTACTCAAGGTATCGCTCAAGAATTAGGTATCATCGAAATTCCTCAATTGTTTGAAAAAGCGGTTGGTGATGCTGAAGACCTTAGCCACGCACTTGCCTTCACTTCTCCTAAGAAGATTTATGCTGCTAAGTACGAAGACTGTGCGGATGCTGACCTCGTTGTTATTACTGCGGGTGCTCCTCAAAAACCAGGTGAAACTCGTCTTGATCTTGTTGGTAAAAACCTTGCCATCAACAAATCAATCGTTGAACAAGTTGTTGCTTCTGGTTTCGACGGTATCTTCCTTGTTGCTGCTAACCCAGTTGACGTTTTGACTTACTCAACTTGGAAATTCTCAGGTTTCCCTAAAGAACGTGTTATCGGTTCAGGTACTTCACTTGACTCAGCTCGTTTCCGTCAAGCACTTGCTGAAAAAATCGGCGTTGATGCTCGTTCAGTTCACGCCTACATCATGGGTGAACACGGTGACTCTGAATTTGCTGTTTGGTCACACGCTAACGTTGCCGGTGTAAAATTGGAACAATGGTTGCAAGCTAACCGTGACTTGGATGAAGCTGACCTTGTAGATCTCTTCATCTCTGTACGTGATGCTGCTTACTCAATCATCAACAAGAAAGGGGCTACTTACTACGGTATCGCCGTTGCCCTTGCACGTATTACTCGTGCCATCCTTGATGATGAAAATGCTGTACTTCCACTTTCAGTCTTCCAAGAAGGACAATACGGAGTTGAGAACGTCTTTATCGGTCAACCAGCGATCGTTGGTGCGCACGGTATCGTTCGTCCAGTAAACATCCCATTGAACGACGCTGAAACACAAAAAATGCAAGCATCTGCAAAAGAATTGCAAGCGATTATCGATGAAGCATGGAAGAACCCAGAATTCCAAGCAGCTTCTAAAAACTAAACAAAACATTAAACACCATGTCTTAGGACATGGTGTTTTCTTGATCTCATTATTATGAAATCCTAGAGAACCCTGAGAGCCCAATCCTGCTCTTAAAAACTCACTGCTATCTTTCTTCATCCAAAAATAAAAAAAGAGAGAGCCTCAAGGCTCTCCTATCGTCATCCACCCTGAGAGAATCGAACTCCCATCTCAAGAACCGGAATCTTACGTGATATCCATTACACTAAGGGTGGCAACTATGATAGTATATCAAAAAAATCGATCATTTTACAAGTAAAAAAAAGCTTGCCTAAGCAAGCTTTTTTTATGTTGATTATAATTCAATATCACCAAACAAGTCAGCCATTGAGAATCCAGTTTGAGTTTCTGGAAGTTCAAAGTCACGTTTTTCTTGTTTTGGACGACGTGGACGTTGTTGACGTTTTTCTTGTTTTTCGCCTTCTTCTTGAGCTGGACGTTCTTCAAGAGCTTTGATAGAAAGTGATACACGTTCATCAGCAGCATTTACTTCAAGAACTTTAACAGTTACTTCTTGTCCAACTTTAAGCACATCTTTTGGATTTTCAACACGTTTGTGTGAAATTTGTGAGATGTGTACAAGTCCATCGATACCTGGCAATACTTCAACGAATGCACCGAAGTCAGTCAAACGTTTAACAGTACCTTCGATGACATCACCAGCAGCCAATTTTTGTTCTACGCCATCCCATGGTCCAGGTGTTGTAGCTTTCAATGAAAGTGATACACGACCTTCTTCTTCGTTCAAGTCAAGGACTTTCACTTCGATTTCTTCACCAACAGTTACAACTGATTTAGGTGAAACGTTGCGTTCGTGTGACAATTCAGTCAAGTGAACCAATCCATCAACACCACCAAGGTCGATGAAAGCACCGAAGCTAGTGATACGAGCAACTTTACCAGTTACAACGTCACCAACGTTCAATTTACCGAATACTTCAGCGCGAGCTGCAGCTGATGCAGCTTCAACAACTTCACGACGAGAAAGGATGAAGCGGTTTTCTTTTGCGTCAACTTCTTTGATTTTAGCATCAAATTCTTGACCTACGAAACGTTCAGTGTTACGTACAAAACGAGTATCAAGCATTGAAGCTGGAATAAATCCACGAAGTCCTTCAAATTCTACTGAAAGTCCGCCCTTAACAGCGCGAGTTCCTTTAACAGTAACAACTTCTTCTTCACGTCCGACCAATTTGTCCCATGCTTTGCGAGCTTCCAAACGTTTTTTAGATACAAGGTAAGTTACTGTATCAGTATCTTTACCAACTACTTGACGAAGAACAAGCAATTCAAGTGTTTCACCTGGTTTAACCAAGTCATTGATGTCAGCATCACGATCGTTTGTCAATTCGCGAAGAGTCAAGACACCTTCGACACCAGTTCCAGAGATTGCAACGTTAGCTTGTGTAGCGTCAACTGTCAAAACTTCAGCAGTAACAACATCACCTGGCTCAACTTGGCTAACACTGTTTAGCAAATCTTCAAATTCATTCATCTAAAAAATCCTCCAACAATCAAGTTTTCTAAACTTGACATACTTATAATTATTTTTCCTAAGCAAGCACTCGCAACGAAATCAAAATGATCTACAACGACTTCTTCATATAAAGAAATAAAATACCTGAGTAGATATTTTACCACCTTATCTGATATTACCTAGAACTGGGGTAGCTGGATTCGAACCAACGCATGAGGGAGTCAAAGTCCCTTGCCTTACCGCTTGGCTATACCCCAAAAGTGAAATGGAAGAGCGCTGACCTTAGTCACTTTATCATCGTCACAATGAACGCTAATGGAGAGAGAGGGATTCGAACCCCCGAACCCGAAGGAGCGGATTTACAGTCCGCCGCGTTTAGCCTCTTCGCTATCTCTCCAAGCAAATCAACAGACACAATTATACCATTGATTTCATGAAAATGCAACCCCTTATTTATTCAAATTATAATTTTCGATGGCACTTTCCACTGCTTTTTCAAGGGATTTATAAAGACTTTCTACTGCTCCGTTTTTCACTAGAGCGAACTGAGCTCCCATATCAGCAATCTCAGCAATAGCCTTCTTCCCAATCGCTAATTGGTAGCCATCAAAGGTATCTTTTCCAACAACTACCTTGCTATCAGAAATTTGGATTTCAATTTTTTTATCTTTTTACTCATTCTTCTACCTCATTTCAACCCCTTTATTTTACAAAAATTTTCACATGCTTGCAAGCCGAAAATGTTTCATGATTAAATTATTTTTTTTTACTAGTATCTTCTTCCTAAGAAAAAGAGGGAGTTCTCCTCCCTCTGATCATTCATTTAATCGTTTACTTTGAAAATCCATCCTTCTGGTGCTTCAATATCACCAAACTGGATGCCCGTTAATTCATCATAAAGCTTGCGGGTAACTGGTCCTACTTCCGTTTCTGAATAGAAGACATGGAAGTCATCTCCGTGCTGAACTCCCCCAATTGGTGAAATAACTGCAGCAGTTCCACAAGCCCCTGCTTCAACAAAGCGGTCCAAGTTATCGATTGGGACATCCCCTTCGATTGGTGTCAAACCAAGACGGTGCTCGGCAAGATAGAGCAAGGAATACTTGGTAATGGATGGCAGAATAGATGGGCTAAGTGGTGTTACAAACTCATTATCAGCTGTAATCCCAAAAAAGTTAGCAGATCCCACTTCTTCAATCTTGGTGTGGGTTGCAGGATCCAAGTAAATCACGTCTGAGAAGTTCCGAGACTTAGCTAATTTACCAGGTAAGAGGCTAGCGGCATAGTTCCCACCGACTTTCGCCGCACCTGTCCCATGAGGAGCTGCTCGGTCATAGTCGTCTTGGATCAAGAAGTTGGTTGGAACCAAGCCACCCTTGAAGTAGTTTCCGACTGGGCATAGCAAAGATCGTAAAGATGTATTCCTCTGCTGGCTTCACTCCAATAATATCTCCCGACTCCCAATCAACAATGGACGAAGATAGAGGGTTCCACCTGTTCCATATGGTGGGACATATTCTTCATTGGCACGAACTACTGCTTTACAAGCTTCCACAAACATATCCGTTGGAACTTGAGGCATAAGCAAGCGATCTGCAGTCCGTTGAAGGCGTTTGGCATTTTCATCAGGACGGAACAATTGAATGCTGCCATCTTTTGTCCGGTAAGCTTTTAGCCCTTCGAAAGCTTGCTGTCCGTAGTGCAAACTCGGAGAAGATTCAGAGATATGAAGAGTGGCATCTTCGGATAGTTCTCCTTTTTCCCAAGCACCATTACGGTAATAGGCGATGTAGCGGTAAGGTAATTTCATATAAGAAAATCCAAGATTTTCCCAATCAAGTGATACTGTCATGTCTGTTTTCCTTCTTCCATTCAAGACTTGCTAAATAGCAAGAGTCACCACAAAGGATGACTTTATTCATGTACTCTATTTTACACCATTTCATAAGAATTTCAAGTGAAGTTTGCAATTTTCAGAAAATTTATCGAGCAACAAAATTAGCCAGTTTATGGCTAATTTTGTTTTTATTTAATTCTAGCAGTAAAGACTTCTTGATCAGAAATTTGATCATTGACAAAAGAACCATTGCTAGTTCGTTCTGACAACTTGAGTTGGGTAACATCCACTTCTGTCACCTGACCTGTTGTGGAGGTAATCTGAAGTATTTGATCCTGCTCTCCCACTTCTTCTTGGCTCGTAAAGAGATCAAAATCACCTTGGTCAGTGAAGACTGGACCTGCCTTGAAGACGCGGTGTGGTTTAGACTTCAGTTCACGCAGGACCTGTAGGCCACGTTTGGCCCGACTGGTCACAGGAATATCATCCTGAGACATCCGTTTGAGACTGCCTCGCTGTGTCAGAATGTACATACTTGGCGTCGTTGACTTAAAGACGGCTACCACTTGATCCCCATCTTTGAGGTTAATGGCTTTGACACCTGCTGCTTTGGCCCCTACCACTGGAACCTCTTCAATATTGAATCGGAGGCCATAACCATTCTTAGTAATGATCATGATGTCCTCGAGGACCACTGGTGCAACCGCTACGATACGGTCCTCTTGGTCCTTCAGTTTAGCGTACTTAGTTGATTTAGAACGATAGGTCCGCCATGGGCTCAATTCCTTGCGTTCAAAACGCTTGATTTGGCCTTGTTGGGTAGCTGCAAAGTAGGTCACGCCCTCAAACTGATCTACAATCTCTGCAAAGAGAATTTCTTCTTCCTGCTCGAAATTGGTCAAGGTCTGACTGAGGTGCTCCCCGATATCCTTCCACTTGGTATCTGCCAATTCATGAACAGGTCGATAGATGGCATTTCCCAAGTTGGTAAAGAGCAAAAGATGCTGGGTGGTCTTAGCAGGCTCTACGAAAATCAATTCATCGTCGTCCCGCTTACCGACTTCTTCCACTGTTGACGCATTGAAGGAACGAGGAGAGGTCCGTTTAATGTAACCCGCACGGGTCACGCTGACGAAGGTTTCCTCTTCAACGATCAGACTGGCTGTATCGATCTCAATCGTTTTAGCAGTGTCTTGCAACTCACTGCGACGCGGATTACCAAAGAGCTTCTTGACTTCACGCAATTCCTTCTTCATGAGGTTAAACATAGTCCGTTCATCCCCAATAATGGCCACCAAGGTCGCGATTTGCTCCTTGAGACTGGCATGCTCTTCTTCCAATGTCACGATATCCGTATTGGTCAAACGGTACAATTGCAAGGTAACAATAGCTTCTGCTTGTTCTTCCGTGAAATCGTAGCTGACCTTGAGGTTTTCCTTAGCATCTGCCTTATTATCAGAAGCTCGGATCAAGGCAATGACTTCATCGAGAATGGAAATGACGCGGATCAAGCCCTCTACAATGTGGAGGCGACGTTCTGCCTTTTCCTTATCAAAGCGCGAGCGAGCGACAATGATATCCCGACGGTGAGCAATGTAGCTAGAGAGGATTGGTACGATCCCCACTTGACGTGGTGTGTAGTTATCAATCGCCACCATATTGAAGTTGTAGTTGACCTGCAAGTCTGTGTACTTGAACAAGTAGTTCAAGATTAGATCAGCATTGGCATCTTTCTTCAACTCAATGGCAATACGAAGACCATCTCGGTCAGACTCATCCCGGACTTCCGCAATACCCGCCACCTTGTTGTTAATACGGACATCGTCGATCTTCTTGACCAAAACTGCCTTGTTGATCTCATAAGGAATCTCGGTGACAACGATTTGTTGCTTACCGCCTTTTAGCTGCTCGATCTCTGTTTTAGAGCGGACAACCACCCGGCCCTTACCAGTTTCATAGGCTCTCTTGATCTCATCACGCCCTTGGATAATGGCACCAGTCGGGAAGTCAGGCCCAGGTAGAAACTCCATGAGCTTGTCTACCTTGGCAGATGGATGGTCGATCATGTAGACCACGGCATCGATGACTTCAGCGAGATTATGTGGCGGAATATCTGTCGCGTAACCAGCTGAAATTCCTGTAGCTCCATTGACCAAAAGGTTTGGAAAGGCCGCCGGCAAAACAGTTGGCTCTTTTTCTGTATCGTCAAAGTTCCAGGCAAACGGCACTGTGTTCTTTTCGATATCTTGCAAAAGATAGCCCGCAATTTCAGACAAACGCGCTTCCGTATAACGCATGGCCGCTGGTGGATCACCGTCCATGGAGCCATTGTTTCCGTGCATTTCCACAAGGATCTCGCGGTTCTTCCAGTCTTGAGACATGCGGACCATGGCATCATAGATAGAAATGTCCCCGTGAGGGTGGAAATTCCCCATGATATTTCCCACAGACTTAGCAGACTTGCGGTAGCCCTTGTCATGGGTATTGCCGTCCTTATTCATGGAATAAAGAATCCGACGTTGAACAGGTTTCAAGCCATCCCGAATATCAGGAAGGGCCCGTTCTTGAATAATGTATTTGGAGTAGCGACCAAAGCGCTCCCCCATGATGTCCTCCAAGGACATATTTTGGATATTACTCATATAGGATACAAAGCCCGTAAAATACAAAGTGAAAATAGGAAATTCTTGCAGTGAGCCATGCTCACAAGAGAATTTATCTTTTTCACACAGTATTTAGGGCGTGTTCAACTCCTTTCAAAGAATGTTGAATATTTTTTTACGAAAAAGAAATTCAGTTACACCAAGTAACCAAACGTTCCTTTCTGATGTTTAAAATAGATTCATTAATGATTAGAAAGTTTCTCTTTAGCATAAGCTATCAACTTCTCAGCCACTTCCTTATCGTAAGTAAACCCCATCTTTTGGGCCAGAATTTGAGCTTCTCGATCGAATCCCTTCATGGTGGAAAATAAAGACTGAGTGATTTTATCGAAACTGGATAAATCAAGCAAAGCTGAGAACTCCTTCTCTTGCTCAGCTGGTAGATACTGGAAGAGGTACTTGTAGTTCTTTCCGATATCAACTATTCCCCTATCGCTTGTCACCTGCCAAGCTAAGACCTTAAGCAATTCTTGCTGACAAATGCCATAGAGGTGGTCGGTCGCATAGATAAGCTGATTTCTTCGAATGGCCTTTACGATATAAGCCGATACCCACCAAAATTCATTGCAGGATGCTGCAAATTCCTCTTCAGTAGGCGGACAGGTCCAGTAGCGCTTGGAATTAGGCTGATATGTTTCAAACAAGCCTTTGTCATCTTTTATAACTTCAAAATTTGCTTCGCTATCTACCCACTCTTGGATATACTCCTTGGGACAGAGGGTCAAATCGATGCGATTGCCATCTTCAAAGAGCATGAGATAGAGGCGGCGATGGTCAAGTACGTTATGCTGCTCGATGATGCGTTTTCCAAACTGGTCCAGCCATGATAAATCTGATAACAGGTTCTCCAGATTCTCTACAATATAGACCACATCATAATCTTGAAACTCATCTTTTGAGGAATGTGGACTAGTCCGTGAACCAGATAAGGCCACTGCTTCCACTTGGAGAGTTTCAGCAATCTGCACAATTCCTTCCATCATTTCTGTGTCAGTTCTCATTTTAATACCTTTATATAGTTGAACCTACATTTTAAATTAAAATCCTATTTAGATTATTTTTATGATTATAATTTTTAAAAACTTAGACAGCTGAATAAAGTGAATGATAATCTCCACTCTTATCACTTATCATTTGCTTGACGCCATTCTTTATATGACTCTATGTCTTTTTTTACCATAGACAAACAAAACGAGACAACTGCCATATCATCTACATATCCAACCCCTGGAATAAAGTCGGGAATAAAATCAATTGGAGACGCAAAATAAATAAGCGCACTAGTAACAGCTAAAACGGTTCCATAGGGGACAGAAGTATATTTTCCTTCTGCAAAATTTTTTACTAAAGATATCATGACTGGAATAATAGACAACTCCTTTCCAATCATTGGAATTCCTTCAATCTTTCTCTCTAGTCCACGCAAAAATATATCTAATTTATCTTTATCATTTAATAAGGCTTTAGACTTTCCGTACCCACTTTTAAGAGCTTGTTTTGCTTGCTCTTTATTCATACTATTCGACATAGGATATTTCTCCACTATTTTATAAATTAATCAATAAAATAAAAATAAAATCCTTAAAACGCTGTCGTTTCTTCCAATGTAAACTTAACGTTATCTTCGATCCATTGACGACGTGGTGCAGCCTTATCTCCCATTAGGACGGAGACACGGCGTTCTGCACGAGCTAAATCATCAATGGTGACACGGATCAAGGTACGGGTTTCTGGGTTCATGGTGGTTTCCCAAAGCTGGTCCGCATTCATTTCCCCCAACCCTTTATAACGTTGGAGGGTTGCCCCACGACCAAAGGTCCTACGTAGGTCTTCCAATTCACTATCAGTCCAGGCATAAGCCACTTCTTCTTTCTTCCCTTTGCCTTTAGACATCTTGTAAAGAGGAGGCATGGCGATATAGACACGTCCTGCTTCAACCAAGGGGCGCATATACCGGTAAAAGAAAGTTAGGAGCAGGGTCTGAATGTGGGCCCCATCCGTATCCGCATCGGTCATGATGATAATCTTGTCATAGTTGGCATCTTCAAGTGTAAAGTCAGCCCCAACTCCAGCACCGATGGTGTAAATCATGGTGTTGATTTCCTCGTTTTTGAGGATATCGCTCATGTTGGCCTTTTCAGTATTGAGAACCTTCCCTCGAAGCGGAAGGATGGCCTGGAACTTGCGGTCCCGACCTTGCTTAGCAGAACCACCGGCTGAGTCCCCTTCGACCAGGTAGAGTTCATTCTTGGCAGCATTCTTGGACTGGGCTGGGGTCAATTTACCAGATAAGAGTCCCTTATCCTTCTTATTCTTCTTCCCATTACGACTCTCATCACGCGCCTTCCGAGCTGCTTCACGCGCATCCCGGGCCTTGATGGCCTTGCGAATCAGATTGGAAGCTAGTTCCCCATTTTCCATAAGGAAGAAGGTCAACTTATCAGCGACAATCCCGTCGACGACTGGTCGTGCAAGTGGACTTCCTAGTTTGTCCTTGGTTTGCCCTTCAAACTGCAAATGGGCTTCTGGAACCAAGATCGAAAGAACAGCTGAAAGACCTTCCCGGTAGTCGGAGCCTTCTAGGTTCTTGTCTTTTTCTTTGAGAAGGCCTGTTTTTCTTGCATAATCGTTCATGGCCTTGGTAATGGCAGTCTTGAGTCCTGTCTCATGGGTTCCCCCATCTTTGGTGCGGACATTATTGACGAAGGACAAGATATTATCAGAATAGCCATCATTGTACTGGAGAGCGACCTCTACTTGGAAGCCTTCTGATTCTCCATTAAAGTAGAGAACCGGCGTCAAGGTTTCCTTATCTTCATTTAAGTACTCAACGAAATCCTGGACCCCATTCTCGTAATGGAAGGCGACGTAGTTGTCTTCTTCCTTACGAAGATCTGTCAGCGTCAACGTCACATCTTTGAGCAAGAAAGCCGACTCCTTGATTCGTTCTGCAATAGTATTAAACTTGAAATCCGTCGTTGAGAAGATGGTTGCATCTGGCATGAAGGTAACCTTGGTCCCTGTCTTAGACTTAGGTGCCGTTCCTATCTTCTCAAGAGTGGTAACTGGTTTCCCGCCATCTTCAAAGCGTTGCTTGTAGACTGCTCCATCACGGGTAATCTCAACCTCAAGCCAGCTAGAGAGGGCGTTCACGACGGAAGATCCCACTCCGTGGAGACCACCAGAGGTCTTATACCCTCCTTGTCCAAACTTCCCACCTGCGTGGAGGACCGTAAAGATTACCTCAACAGTTGGTTTGCCCATAGCATGCATTCCTGTCGGCATCCCCCGACCTTGGTCAGCTACAGATAGGGAACCGTCTTTGTTAATGGTAACGTCAATTTGAGAACCAAAACCAGATAGGGCTTCATCGACGGCATTGTCGACAATTTCCCAGACCAAATGGTGGAGACCATTTCCATCTGTCGATCCAATATACATCCCTGGACGTTTACGGACCGCATCCAACCCTTCTAGTACCTGAATGGCATCGTCATTATAATTATTAATGTTGATTTCCTTTTTAGACACAAGGAACCTCCTGTTTGTTCATCTTTTCTATATTACAGCTTTTTAGGAAATTTTGCAAAATTTTTCTTTCTTCTCTCCCTTTAATTAGCCCATTTAAGTACGATTAGCTTAAACCGACTATCCGATGTGACAATTATGGACGAAATTTTCTTTTTCATTCAAAGTAATTTTGATATAATGAAACTATGATGAAAACAATTCTTTTACTCGTATTAGCATACTTATTAGGTTCTATCCCTTCTGGTTTGTGGATTGGGAAAGCCTTCTTTAACATCAATCTACGCGAACACGGTTCTGGAAATACAGGGACCACCAATACCTTCCGTATCTTAGGGACGAAGGCAGGTCTGGTCGTCTTTGCAGTTGATTTCCTCAAAGGAACCTTGGCTGTTTTATTGCCGACTATTTTTGGGGTTACAGGGATTTCGCCAATGGTCTTTGGTCTTCTCGCAGTCCTTGGTCATACCTTCCCAATTTTTGCAGGCTTTAAAGGAGGCAAGGCAGTCGCAACCAGTGCAGGAGTCCTCATCGGCTTCTCACCTCTCTTTCTATTAATCTTAGCTATATATTTCTTTGCTAGCCTCTATTTAACTAGCATGATTTCTTTTTCAAGTGTGACAGTCGCAATTTTGGCAAGTATCGGAGTCCTCATCCTCCCACTGACTGGTTGGATCCTCCCAAGCTACGATATCATCTTTACCATTATCGTCCTCGCACTTTCGTCCTTGATTATCATCCGCCACAAGGACAATATCAAACGAATCCTCAACAAGAATGAAAATATCGTCACCTGGGGTAAAAACATCACCCATCAAAAAAACAAAAAGACTAGAGTCTAAACTCTAGTTTTTTTATGTTCAATAATCAAAGGTCTTTGGAAGAAAGCAAACAGGAGTCTCCCCTTCCACTTCTTCTATAAGGTCACTTTCAAGAGTCTCTCTATTTCTTGATAAAGAATCTCTGTTGGCTGATAGGCTTTGTTTTTTTCTGAGCCAGAGTTTTTTAGGTGCGACCAATCTTCCCGAGAAACCAATTCATTAAATAAGCGCAAGACTTCGGATTCCGTCTTTTTACGAGAGACCAAACCTATTTGGAATAACTCAGCCCGAACCGCATTATCAAACTGGTCATAGTCCTGGGGCAATATCAGACTTGGAATCCCATGATCAATACAACCCATCAAGATCCCCGCACCTGCATGATGAATGGCAAAAATCTATCTGTTCCAAAAACATCTGAATATGGAAGATAATCAAAGATCAAAAGATTCTCCGACAACATCTTGGGTGGATTCTCCAAACCATTAGGGTCGCCTAAGGTTACGTAAAAGACATAGTCAGGATGTTCTTGGCTCAAAAGCTTTGCAAACTCTATCATCCGCTCTTTTTCCCACTTTAAATGGGTCCCACAGGTAACGAGGACCCGCTTTTTAGAGCTAGTGAAATACTGCTTCTGCTCTTGAGGAAGCCGATCAAAAGATAAACAGCGATAACCAATCCATTTGAGCTGGGATGGAAAATCGTCTCGAAACTCCAACTCTTTCATGCCCAGGGCTAAGATTGAATAGGGAGAATAGATGGCTTCTGTCCCATCTTCACGGTACAATTTGAAATCCTCTAGGGTATCGAGATTCTTCTTAACCAGCGCAAGTCCAACTTTCTTTGCCAGACGGATGACTCGCCTACCCAGCGCATCTCTCCACTTGTAGAAGGTTCCCTGGTGCGGTTTCCAGCCACCTAGATAAGCAGGTGTTGTCGTGCGACTTTCAATCGCTACTGGACTTGGAATGGTCGTAATCCAGGGAATGCCCAAACGATCTGCTAAAACTCCAGCAGGAGCTGCTACAAAATCTGCAATAACCAAGTCAGGGCTTCCCTCAGAGTCCCAAATTCGATTTATTTCGTCGAAAACTTCAGGGACCAGTCTGCTATTGGCCATTAATTGTTGGTACATGATCAATAGATTTGCTTGCTTTGATGTATTGGCTATATCTTCCATCACTGTCGGACGATCAGGAAACAAGGCAAGGCAGTCAAAACCAATCTGCTCAACCAATGCCTTTTTCTGAAAACCTGTAATAACACGGATCTGAAAACGCGGATCCTCCAGCAAGGGTTTCACCAGGGTCAAGGTTGGAAACAAATGGCCACTAAAGGGGACGCTAATCACATCGATTTTTATCACTTTTTCTAATCCAGTCATAGATGATTCCTTTCACATCTTCTCTGTACTCATAGCTATAATGATCCGTATCCACTTGAATATCCGCTGAGTGGCGATCCAGAATACGTGAATAAGGATCTTTCTTTCCTTTGATGACCAGTAGCTCTAGTTCTTTTTGATTTAAGAGAAGATGGGAAACCGGGCCAAGCGCTATCACACGCAATCTTGGAAGGGTGACCTGATTCCCTAAACTTCTGAACCACTGGGTCAGCATATTGACACCTGAACTCTTACAAACAAGAACTACTTCCTGCGCTTCCAACAAGGGAGACAAGTGCTCCTGTAACAACTTTTGGAAACGAAGGTTCAAAATCGTATGCCAATAGTAGATGATATTGGATGCAGAAGCTGACAAGAGGGATACTTGTGGAGACTTTATATGTTCAAAATCTTGATTGAAGGGAAAATTACTGGCTACCACTGAATAGCCAGATGGACAAATTGCATGGAGGAGGTCTAGTTGCCCAGCTGTCAGCCCGGCACAAGTAATATCACTGCTCCCACTAAGAAAGAGAACCAAGCGATCAGAGTCTAGCATGGTCTGATTAGGTGACAAGGCAGACAAACGGTCCAGATAGGACTTCATCTTACTCATAACGAATCTTTCCATCCGTCACTCGAATCTTCCGCCCCCGCCAATTAATCACAGGAGGAGTCACTAGAACATAGACAAAGAGCCAAGGAAGCAGGAAATCACTCAGCACTTCGTAGGCGACTTCATCCAAGTGTAGGCGATTGGATAGAATGCTTTGTCGATAGAGGAGCATCCATACTGCCTTGAATAGTAGTAAACTCAAGCCTAGAAGAAGATAAGGCCACCCTAAACAGACTTAGGATGAAGCCTGTAAAAGGCATAAAACTAGGTAAACCAATGAGACAAAAGACCTTCCAGTCCATGTGTTCTTTGAGATAGATAGAGCTAAAGAGAAGCCATCGCTTCATCTGGAGCAGGTATTGCTTGGCATCCTTGATAGTGGTTCGAACATTGCAGGTGACCCGTGTTTGGACAATGGATACTCCTTTACTCCTTAAAAAATCGGCCACAGCTAAATCATCACATAGATAATCCTTAATCGCTGTGAAGAGCCCCTGCTCCTTTGCAAGTTCTACCGGTAGGATATAAAACATCCCGTTGATGGAGTGATTCGCCTCAACTTCTGCCATAGTAAAATAGGTAATAAAGGAATTGCCATTGACGAATGCTGCAACCAGCTTGGACCAGAAATTACTTCTTTCTTGGTTATAGGGAATACCTGTCAGAATAACCTCTTGACCCAGATAGGCAGTCAACTCACCCATTTTAGAAAAATCAATCACACTATCATCGTCCAAAACAATCAGATAAGGCCGGGTCAGCTCCTCTACAACCTGCTCAATCTTGTAACTCTTGGGATTAATCCCTTGAGGGACGTCTTCAATGAGAAAGATTCGAATGCGTTGGGCAAAGGAAGCATCTTGGCAAATCTGATCTGCTACTCGCTGGGCTTCTGTATCAGACTGGTCAATCAACCAGTAGAATTCTACTGCTTCTGTTTGCTGGAGATTGGCCCGCAAATCACTCTCTAAACGAGGATCCCCAGAGAGGATGGGTTGGACCACTGTAAAAAGCTCTTCTGGGAAGTCCGCAAGATGAGACTGACCTTTTTTATAATAAATGAAGGACAGCAACCAACGGATGAGAAATAAGAGAAGATAAGCAACTCCTAAAAATATAACTAACAATTTCATCTATTAAGTCCCTTTCGTAAATACCTTGCAAGGATACGAATGATCCATCTTTGGGGAAGCATGCTACCTAGCCAAACTAGCAAGCGATAGCGAAGCCCGATAATCGCATAGGAAGTATCCCTTTCTATAAAGCGGATCAACTGCTGAGCGACTTTCTCAGGCTTCATCTGCAAGCGACCGCCACCCAATGCTTCTACTAGTTTGGGAGGAAGAATAGCTGTTTGGACTGGTCCAAGAATATAGAGACCTAGCTGAATCGGTGAATCTGATTGCTTCAGTTCCTCCTGGAGAGAAAGAGTGTAGGTCTGCAAGGCAGCCTTACTAGCACTGTAGGCTGCTAAATAGGGATGAGGAAAAAGAGCAGCCAGAGATGACAGCTGGACCAAGTGGATCTTCTGATTCTTCTTCACCACCTGCTTGATTAGGTGGACTGGAGCATGGTAATTGACTTGCCAGAGGTCTTGCTCACTAGCTGAATCAAGGTCACATCCTAGGGAAAAATAGGCTAGTCCCGCACAATTGACAAGAAGATCTGCATCTAGGTTCTCTACAAAAGCTTCTAGGGCTACTTGATCTAGCATATCTAACGTTAGGATTGACAGCTGCGCCTTGCTCCCAGTTAGTTCCTCTTGGACTTGGGAGAGTTTGTCTGGATCACGTCCTACTAAGACCAGATAATCCAGACTTCTTGCCAATTCTTTCGCTAGCTGACGGCCAATCCCCCCTGTAGCCCCTAAAATGATCGCTTTTTTCATTGTATCTTCCATCTTCATAGCACTAGTGTACCAAATTTCGATTAGATAGAAAACTCCTACTGCCATTCTCCAACCTTTAAGGTACAATCCAAACCTTAAAAAAATAGAATTTTCATTTTAAATTATTGAAGTATGGATTGAAATGGTTTATAATATCTTGAATTAACAAAAGAGAGGGTTTTTATGAAATTCTATTCCTACGACTATGTACTTAGTCAGATTAGCCAGCAAAATTGGGTTATGGTGATTATGTCCATTCTCTTAGTGTTGGTAACTGCTTTTTTTGTCTTTAAGGCATATAAGGATAAACGTGGAAGTAAGTTCCGTGAATTGTCTATTATTTCTGTCTTAATCTTAGTAGCCGTTGTTTTGATTGGCATTTCAAATTTTTCAAAACAATCAGTCTAATGACAATCAATTCCGCTCTTCCCTACACTTTATCGAAGTTGTTTCAAAAGAATTAGGTGTAGATAAAGAAGATGTCTATGTCAATACTTCGGATACGACCGACGGAGCTATTATCAAGGTAGACAAGCAATTCTATCGTGCGATTAGCGGAACAGACCCAGATAGCTATTTACTTGAAAAAATGGACTTATATAAAACAGATGTAGAACTGGTGGAGGTTGAAAAATGATAAGCTTTTTTGCTACAATTGCAATTAAATTGGCCTTGGGGCTTCTTTCTCTTGTTTTTGTTATTAACGTAACAGGAAAAGGAAATTTAGCTCCAAGTTCTGCAGTAGACCAAATACAGAACTTTGTTCTCGGGGGTATTATCGGCGGGGTCATCTACAATAGCTCGATTACCATCCTTCAATATATCGTCATCCTCATCATCTGGACGATTTTGATTCTGTCACTCAAATGGCTTAATACCAATGTTTACTTCATCAAACATCTGATTGATGGAAAACCAACTATTATCATAAAAAACGGAAAATTAGATCCAGAAGCTTGTCGCTCAAAAGGCCTTTCTGCTTCTGACGTCGCTCTTAAGTTGCGCTCTCAAGGGGTCTTCCAATTGAAAGAAGTCAAAAGAGCCGTCATCGAACAAAATGGCCAACTCATAATCGTTCGAATGGGAGATGAAAATCCCAAATACCCAATCATTACAGATGGTGTGGTCCAAGTAGAAATTTTAGAAACCATCGGTAAAACTGAAGAATGGCTTATGGCTGAACTAAATAAACAAGGATTTGAAAATGTTGATGACATCTTTATCGCAGAATACGACAAGGGTGAGATTAATGTGGTGACTTATTAAAAACTTACTTCAACTCCTACTTAATCAAAAGGACTCTATTCGCAAAATAGAGTCCTTTTATTTTTTGTCTATTTCCCGACCGTACTTCGATAACTACTAGCTGTTAAGCGATCAAACAGGAAAGATCGGTTTAATAAAACTATTGCAACTGTGATGATTGCAAATAGTAGCAACATTAAAAAAGTCAGAGCGAACAAGCAAAGGAACACGAGCCTATCTGCAGCTTTGTTAAACTCATTCATCAAAGTCACTAGGCCAATGGAATCAAGCAGAAATAGCTAACTAATAAGATTCCTTTAGGGATGATAGCAAGTAAAACAGCTCCCTCTTTGAGAGGTTTATGACGAGCCAACCACTTTAACTCTGAACAAGGAGAAAATCGGATTCATCAAGCGCTGGCTAGTTATCTATACTTTAGCCTCAGTATAAATACCTTGTTTTTTGTTTTGAAATAAATATGCCTTATAAGGAATCGACTATATCCTTAATAATCTCCATAGGTTTGCTTTTCTTACGACCATTAACGGTTTCAACGATATTATAAACTTTTAAACGATTGTCAGTACCGAAGACAAACTCAAAACGAAAATTACGGCCGTTTGGTGCCGTTGTATCAAATTCTGTTTTATATTTATCATGAATGGGACTAACTGGAAATTTATTAAAGAGCAAACGGCGTTTCTCTCCGGCTTCTTTCAGACAGTTTTCTAACTCCCGACAATAGTTATAAAACATCTGATAGAGGTCTTCTTCCGAAATTCTTCTTCTAAAAACTAATGATTTAAAATCCCAAAAAATTCTGCGCGGGATTTCAATGCTAAATGAAAATCCCTCTTGATTGATTCTTTCTAAAAATTCATCTCTTGTAATCATAGAGCCACTTTCTCTTTTTTCAATCTGTAGTATACCATTATTATTTCTATACCTAGTCATTCCATAATGAAATCAAGCAGATCCATCAAGGTGAGTTTCTTACGACCATTGACTGTCTCAAATAGATTATAAACTCTTAGTTGTTGATTCTTTTTGAAAACAAACTCAAACCGGAACTCCCGACCATTTGATTCGACTACATAAAATCCGGTATTATACTTACCCTTCAGCTCTAATTCATGCATTTGCCGGTCTTCTATCTCCCTACAAAGTGAAAGAAATATCTGATAAAGCTGCTCTTCAGAGAGCTTTTTTCTTCGAACCAATGACTTGAAGTCATTATATCCCCACCATGGGATTTGGGTATTGAATGAAAAGCCTTCCAGATTCACTTTATCTATAAATGCTTTTCTAGAAATCATACTAATTCCCCTTCTTTGGAATAGCTTTTGACTCTATTATACCATCTTTTATTGTTTCACAAAAAGAGGCTGGGACAAAAGTCCCAGCCTCTCAATTGTCTTTGGATTGTCGAGCAAGACGCAGTGGTTGAGTGGGATCTACTACGCTGATTTCATCAGCTTTTACAGCCCTACTCAACTGTGCGGAGGTGGGACGACGAAATCGAATTCTATCGAATTACCGATTTCTGTCCCACTCTTTACTCTATTTCTTAATAGTACTCCCCTTGACGGTAGTTCCAAGAGTTGAAATGATCGGACAAGTGCATCATGATCTTATCGATATCCAATCCTTTACGGATCACGACTGGACAAGTATTGACAGAGCGGCTACCTGCTCCTTGTTCTGGGATGAGGTTTCCTTCTGCATCCACCATTGATACCATCACCCCTTGTTCATAGCGCGTTTCAATGGTCTTGTCTGGTTGGATAGAGGCTACATAGTCATCGGCTTCGATGACCAAATCCACAGCACCTTCGATACGCTCACCGATTCCTTGGACCTTCCCACGGTTTCCTTTGCCTGAAGGGTTAGCTGAAGAGGCGTAAACCATCTTGCCTTCTTTTTCCCACATTTCTTTGGCGATTTGCTCACCAGCTTTACCAAATTTGATGACAAAACAGCTGGTTCCACGAACGTCTGTCATGAGTTCTTCGCGTCCATCTCCGAAGGCTTGTAATTTTGCATAGGCATCTTCACGCCAAGGAAGGATACAACCAAGCAAGATATCTTCATCCCAATGTTTTTGGTAGAAGGCATCGATTTCAGGATTCAATTGCGCAAGGGCTCGGAGTTCATCCATGCTCCCACAAAGAACGACACCTGGTTTATTGCGGTTGCGTTCTTTAGCTTCGAACTTCCGTTCCAAGCCGGCCTTGTCACTGGTCATAATAATGTAACCAACTTTTGTAGGGCAGACGATACAACCTCCCTCTCCTTTCAAAATGTCAAATCCTTCTTGTGAAAGTGTTCCGTCCCATTGAATGTGTTTTGTCATAAATTTCGTCCTCTTCAATTCTTTTTTTCTATTCTATCAAAATTACCAAAAAGCTTCAATATATTTTCTGAAAATTCTTAATTAACTATACAATTTTATTGCCAATAAACTGGCCGTTGCTTTTCATAAGCGGCAATCAAGTCCTCATATTGAAGTGTAATGCCAATGTCATCTAGACCATTGAGCAGTTTGTGCTTCCAATCACCATCGATCTCAAATCGAAACTCTCCAACTGGCGAGATAATCTTTTGCTCTTCTAAATCCACCGTCACTGGATCTGTCGGCTTCAAGCTGGCTAGTTTTTGTCGAACCTCTAAGGGCTGAACAATCGGAAGCATCCCATTATTGAGTTCATTATTGTAATGGATATCTCCGAAGGATCCGGCGATGACGACTTTAAAGCCATAATCAGCCAAGGCCCAGGCTGCATGTTCCCGAGAGGAACCTGCCCCAAAATTGTCACCAGTGATCAAAATGGTTGCCTTGCGGTATTCCAGCTTATTAAAGATAAATGTTGGATCCTCGGTATAGTGATCGTCCAAATAGCGCCAAGCATACATGAGGTATTTGCCAAAGCCTTTTTTATCAATCAGCTTTAAGAATTGCTTGGGGAGGATTTGGTCGGTATCGATATTATCGTTCATTAAGGGAACGGTTGTCCCCGTATAAATGGTAAATTTCTCCATGATTCCTCCTTTACTGGACTTCGGGCATTTGGCGCACATCGACAAAGCGTCCTGCTATTGCCGCTGCAGCTGCCATAGCAGGGCTACAGAGATGGGTCTTGGCCCCAAACCCTTGGCGGTCTTCAAAATTTCGGTTGCTGGTAGAGGCACAGTGGACCCCATCTGGAACCTTATCTGGATTCATTCCTAGACACATAGAGCAACCTGGATCACGCCATTCAAAGCCTGCATCTATAAAGATCTTGTCCAAGCCTAACTTTTCAGCAGCCTGCTTAACCGGACGAGAACCAGGTACGACAATGGCTGTTAAGTTGGGCGCAATCTTTTTGCCTTTCACAAACTTGGCTGCCAACTCCAAATCGCTGAGACGCGCGTTGGTACAAGATCCGATAAAGATATAGCCTAATTCAATGTCTGCTGGTTTTTGGCCAGGTTCTAGATCCATATAATGATAGGCCCGCTCATCATTCATGTCACGAATCTCTGGAAAGGAAGTTTCAAAGTCCACTCCCATGGAAGGATTGGTCCCCCAAGTCACCATCGGAGCTAAGTCAGATACATCCATACGGATGACCTTGTCATATACGGCATCGTCATCACTGACCAAGGTCTTCCAGTCCGCTACTGCAGCTTCAAAATCTTGTGGCACACATTCACGACCTTCTAGGTAATCAAAGGTCTTTTGGTCTGGATTCATGATTCCCATCTTAGATCCAAATTCAATGGACATATTGCAGATGGTCATCCGCTCTTCCATGGTCAAGCGATCAATCGCTTCGCCCCGATACTCTACGACATAGCCAACGCCGCAGGCAACACCGTAACGCGCTATCAAAGCTAGGATGTAATCCTTTGAATAGATCCCTTTTTGCGGGGTTCCGGTGAATTCGACCAACATCTTCTTGGGTTTGACCTGCCAGATGGTCTGGGTGGCAAAGACATGCTCTACCTCACTGGTTCCAATTCCAAAGGCAATTGCACCGAAAGCGCCATGGGTTGCGGTATGGCTGTCTCCACAGACAATGAACTTTCCAGGCTGAGTTCGTCCAGTTTCAGGGCCCACCATATGAACGATTCCTTGTTTCTGAACCGTGAGCCGCATGATCAATTCCAAAATCTTTAACGTTTTCAGCTAATTTATCAATCTGAGCCTTGGAAATCACATCCCGAATATCATAAATGTTAACAGTTGGTACATTGTGATCAAAAGTCCCAAAGGTTAAATCTGGCCGTCGAACCTTGCGTCCTGCATCCCGCAATCCTTGAAAGGCTTGGGGACTGGTCACCTCGTGGATATAGTGTTGGTCCACATACATGAGTTGGGGCTGGCCTTTCTCACCGGTCACTACATGCCGTTCCCAGATTTTATCAAAAATTGATTTTCCTGCCATCCTTACCTCCATAAAGCGTAGAGTGTGTATAGGGTGAGAAGCGTTCCTAAGAGCCAGGTAACTTTAAAATACCACTTCTGTGTTTTGTGATGAAAGAGGAGCCCTCCAGTCCAAGCTCCTAGCCCTCCAACTGCAAAAGCATAAAAGAGCAAGGTCTTTTCTGGTATCCGCCAGTCATTTCGTTTAGCCTTTTCCTTATCCACTCCGTAGAGAATTCCTACGAAAAGATTCCATAGAAGGATCAAGCCCGTAATCATTCCTTTTACACTCATAATCGTTTTATAATCTCTTCTGTCATTTCTTTTGTCGAAGCACTGCCTCCTAGGTCTCTAGTAAAGATTCCAGCAGCAAGAGTCGCTTCTACTGCTTCTTCAATTCGTCTAGCATCTTCTTCTCGATCAAAACTTTCTCGCATCATCATGGCAACAGAGAGGATCATCGAGACTGGATTCGCCACGCCCTGACCCGCAATATCTGGAGCTGATCCATGAATAGGCTCATACATGCTTGGCCCCGACTCTGAATGGCTAGCCGATGGCATGACGCCAAGAGTTCCAGACAAGACACTGGACTCATCTGAAAGAATATCTCCGAAAAGGTTTTCCGTAACAATGACATCAAATCGAGAAGGATTAGTAATCATGAGCATGGCTGCTGAATCTACCAACTGGTGCTCCAAGGTCACATCCGGGAAGTCTTGAGCCACTCGATCTGCAACTTTTCTCCAAAGTTTAGAGGTTGCGAGGACATTTTGTTTATCAATGCTGGTAACTTTCTTGCGACGTCCACGCGCAATCTCAAAAGCCTTACGGACGATACGCTCCACTTCTTCAAGGGAGTAGTCGTTAATATCTCGAGCTTGATCTTCTTCTAAGATATGCTCTCCAAAGTAAATCCCACCTGTGAGCTCGCGAACCACTACGAAGTCCACGCCTTTAATGCGATCCTCCTTCAAAGGAGACAAGTGCTTGAGAGCATCATAGATTTTGACCGGACGAATGTTGGCATAAAGGTTGAGCTCCTTACGAAGAGCCAACAAACCTTGCTCCGGCCGAATCGGTGCTTGGTCATACTGGGGACTTCCGATAGCTGCTAAGAGAATAGCATCCGCTTCCTTGGTAGCTTCTAGAGTAGAAGCTGGTAGAGGATGACCAGCCGCATCAATCCCTGCTCCACCAAATGGATGCGCTTGGACTGAATAGTCAAAGTTTGTTTTTTCTGCCACTGCTTTCAGTACGGACAGGCCAGCCTCCATAATCTCTGGTCCAATCCCGTCTCCAGCAAGGGCGACAATCTTCTTCGTCATAGTGTTCTCCTTTAGGCATCTGGTAGATCACGATAGGACACAATGTGGCCGATCTCTCCAGCATTTTCTTTTTGCACCAAGGTATTGGCATTGATATAGGCAATCGCTGAGGCCTTCAATACGTCAAAGTCTAAACCAGAAGCGTTAAAGATGGTATCTGTCGCTTCATTTTCAACAGTAACCAGCACCCGCGCTTGGGCATCAATCCCATCTGTCACCGCATCAATGCTATAAGAAGTCAGACGAACTTCTTGGTGGAAGAATTGATCAATAGCATTAAAGATTGCTTCCACTGAACCTTGACCTTTGGCAAGGTATTCAAGAATCTCACCATCTTCATTTTTCAGACTGACTGCTGCAGTGATACTTTCATCTTCATTGGTTGTGAGGCGAAGATCATCAAAGTGGAAGCCTTCTGGATTTTCCACTGCTGTACCGGCAACTAGGGCGCGGATATCGGCATCAGTGATCTCGTGTTTCTTGTCTGCCAGAGATTTAAACTTAGCAAACAATGGCTGGATGTCTTCTTCTGTGAATTCCAGTCCCAACTCATACAGTTTTTCAACAAGGGCATGGCGACCAGACAATTTACCAAGTGGAAGGCTATTGCTCTTAACCCCCACCAACTCAGGCGTGATGATTTCATAGGTAAGCGGATTTTTAAGGACTCCATCTTGGTGAATCCCAGACTCGTGTGAGAAGGCATTGCCACCAATAACCGCCTTGTTTTTAGGAATTGGAATCCCAGAGTAACGAGAGACCAACTCAGAGGTGTTGATGGTTTCATTAAGGACAATCGGACTCTCCACTTGGAAATAGTCTTCGCGAATATTAAGAGCGACCGCTACTTCTTCAAGTGCCGCATTTCCAGCCCGTTCACCAATTCCATTGATGGTCCCTTCAACACGACCTGCGCCATTTTTAATGGCTGCTAAGCTATTCGCGACAGCCATCCCTAGGTCATCATGGCAATGAGGTGAATAAATAATCTCGCGGTCTGTTTTGACATGGTCAATTAAGTATTTGAAAATCGCGCCATATTCTGCTGGTGTCGTGAAGCCGACTGTATCAGGAATATTGATGTAGCTAGCCCCCGCATCAACTGCAGTCTGAACGACTTGCAAGAGGAAATCCAATTCCGTCCGGGTCGCATCTTCCGGCGAGAATTCAACAACCTCAAACTTAGAGCGTGCGTATGAAACATGCTCTTTGATGGCCTCAAGAATTTCTTCCTTGGTCTTGTTGAGTTTAAACTCTCGGTGAATGGGACTCGTTGCGATAAAGACGTGAACTTGCGGATACTTCGCATCCTTCAAGGCTTCATAGCAGGCATCAATATCGGATTTAACCGAGCGTGCCAAACCGGTCACAGCTGTCTTGGTCAAGACCTTAGCAATTTCCTGCACAGCTGTGAAAGAGTCGGGACTGGCTGCTGGAAAACCTGCTTCAATAGCAGAAATTCCCCATTTCCAATTGCTTGGCAATGGCAATCTTTTCTTTAATGGAAAAATTAACTCCAGGAGTCTGTTCGCCATCCCGAAGACTGGTATCTAAAAATTCAACTTTACGCATAGGGTCTCCTCTTTTCTAAATATAGCGAATAAAATAAAAACATCTCGCCAGTTACCTAAGCGAGATGTTTTGTTACTCCCGCTTGGTAAGCCAAACAGGACTAATGCTTTTGCACTAGTCCGAGTACCTCAACAACAAAGCAAATTGAATAAACTTAGCTGTTTTCATGTTTGACTTTTCTCCTTTGTTTGATGTCTTGTTTAGTATTCTAGCACAGGGAAAATTGAATGTCAAGAATTTTCTGTAATATTCTGAATTTTTTGAATAGAAGCAAAATAAAGGCGAAAGCCTCTTTCCTGCTATCGCCTCTGGTTCTTATTTTTTTCTGTAGAGATCAAAAATGATTTGATCATTGTATAGATCAATGGTATTGGCCTTGACGTAAAAGTCCATCTCATTTTTGATTTTGGCAAGTTCGATCTTGATCGTCGCTTCTTTGCTATCAATTTTTACAAAGTCAGGTAGATCCTTGTTTGTAGACAGCACCTGCATCACGGTCTTCTTAGGAAGTTTCAAGGTCCCAACTGAAAAATCCTTAAGGGTCAAGAGGATACTTCCATCCTCTAGCTTACTTGGCTGGAAATAGATATAGAGCGGGTACTCCTTTCCTAAAAAGTCCATCTTCCCCTCTAGTAACATCTGTTGGTTGTCTGCATACAGTTGATAACCACTCAAATGATAACTTTTCAGCATAACCTTGATGGTTTCATTTAGTTGAGCCCTGGTCGTGGTCATACTGCCGATCTTGATATCTCCTTCTTGGCTAGGAGCCTGTAGTTGCCGGACATCCTCTCGTACCGTTGAGAAACGAGTCCATACGACTAGACTTGTTGCGAATAAGAAACTGACCAAGCCTAGAAAGAGCCATTTCCAGATGTTGATCGGCGTTTTTTCTCGTCTCTCCTTAAAATGAGGTCCTGTGGTTGGTGGCTTGACCTTCTTTTCACTCGAACCATTTTTTCTGAGTTGCATGTATTTTCTCCAGTACGGCTTCTTTCATAATTTCATATCCTGTATTATTGGGATGAAAACTATCCTCGTCATACAAGGCATCGTTGGTCACAGTTTCTTTTCCTAATTCGCTCTCTGTCACCCCACTCTGTCCATCAATCCCCTTATAGAGGAGGTCATTGATCGGAACAAAATAGACGCCCTTATAAGCAGAAAGGGTTTCCTCCGTTCTTTGGTTCCACTGATCGACAAGTGTCTGCAAATCCGTTAAATCGGGGAAGTTGAGATACAAGGGATTATAGATCCCCACCACGTAAATGGGCAGATCCGGGTTGTCCTTGCGGGCCAATTCGATGATCTGTTTGAGATTTTTCTCATAGGTCTTCGATGCTTTTTCAAAACGGTCCAGATTTAAGTTACTGGTATCCTCAAGGATGGCCTTTCGCAGGTCATTGCCCCCGACAGTAATGGTCAGTAACTGAGCCTGCTTCAGGTCCTTTCGAATCTCCTTTTTCTCCTGCATACGTGACAAAATTTGACCGCTCGTGTTACCAGAAACACCATAGTTGATCGCTTTGAATTCAAGACCTGTTTCATTGGTCAAACTCTGAGCGAGCATAGGGACAAAACCTCCTTGATTGGTGCTATCTCCTACGCCTTTGGTCAAGGAATCCCCAATCGCTACATAGGTGACTACCTTCTTTTTGGCACTTGTTGACGGTTTGGTCATCACTGGTTCTGCCGAAGGAAGGAGCCAATTGACCAGAAAAAAGCAGACCAGAAAAGTGACCAAACAATATAAGATCATCTCTAGTATTTTTCTACTATTCATATACTCCTCATTCGTCCAGCTTTCAATTTGACTTTCTTATTTTTAAGTCAGGTTTAGGCTTGGTAGACAATCTTGCCCTGGCAGATGGTATAGGCTACTTGTCCCTTGAGGGATTCACCGACAAACGGGGAATTGGCTGCCTTGGAAGCAAAATGATCAGACACTAAACGGTCACCATCCGGATCAAAAATCACAATATCTGCTGGTCCACCGACTTCCAAATAGCCCGCTTCAAAGTTATATAATTTAGCGGGATTATAGGTCATTTTTTCTAAGAGTTCCATCAAGCCGAGCTCTCCTGCGTGGACCAAATAGGTCAAACCAAGCGATAGAGAGGTCTCTAATCCTGTCATGCCGGAAGGAGCCTTGGTGATATCGGCTACGTTCTTTTCATCCGCATGATGAGGCGCGTGGTCCGTTGCGATTACGGTAATGACTCCTGACTTCAAGCCTTCGATGACTGCACGACGGTCTTCTTCCCGACGAAGAGGCGGATTCATCTTGGCATTGCTTCCCTTAGACAGCAAGAGATCTTCAGTCTTAGAAAAATGCTGAGGAGCTACTTCTGCTGTTACAGGAGCGCCAATTGCTTGAGCAAACTCAACTACCTTAACACTTTCAGCTTTAGAAAGGTGCTGGATGTGGAGGTGTCCACCTGTCGCGTGAGCAATCATGGCATCACGCGCTGCCATAGAGTATTCAGCTACACCTGTCGCTCCACAAACCTTGAAGTGTTCTCGGGCAATGTGCTCATTGAGTCCCAGAATGCCATTCAATTCTGGATCTTCTTCATGCAGACTAATAAAGGTACCTAGACGCTTGGCTTCTTCCAAAGCTTGACGCACTACTTTGGTACTTTGCAAAGGTATCCCATCATCAGAGAAACCGACAGCCCCAGCTTGTAACAAGCCTTCAAAGTCGGTCAAATGTTGGCCATCAAAGTTCTTGGTAACCGTCGCAACTGTCTTGACATGAATGGCTTCCTTGGCAGCAGAATCCAAGACTTCATTTAAGGTCTCGACATCCGAAATAGTTTGAGTGGTATTGGCCATCATGACAACTGTCGTAAAACCACCCGCTGCGGCTGCCAGAGCTCCGGTGTGAATATCTTCCTTGTGGGTCTGACCAGGTTCACGGAAGTGAACATGAATGTCCACTAAACCTGGCGCTACCACCTTGCCACTTGCATCAATGACTTGGGCTTGCTCGTAAGAAAGAGATGGGCCTATTTCAACAATTTTACCCTGATCTACCAAGAGATCACACACTTGATCCAAACCAGTTTTTGGATCCATCACACGACCATTTTTAATGACTAACATCTTCTACTCCTTTATTCATAGAAATCGACATGGGTCTCTAGTAAGCGATCCCCATCATAGCGAAACATTGCTGAAAAGAAGGGTCTATCTTCCAAGAGCCACTCGACAAAGGTGTGGTCCCCTTCCCAAGTAGGTTTTGAGAGGACTTGATCATAAGGCACCCACTCCAATGTCCCTTCGTTACACTCGATGAGCTCTCCTTCAAAATCGGTCACCTTAAAGACATAGGTGTACCAGTCCAGATCTGGAGTAAATTCAGGGAAGGTGATAATCCCTTTTAAAACTGGTTTAGCTTTCAGGCCCGTCTCTTCAAGGATTTCCCTAGCAGCACACTCTTGAGGAGTTTCTCCGCGTTCTAATTTTCCACCAACTCCAATCCATTTGCCTTCATGGACATCATTGGGCTTTTTATTGCGATGCAACATGAGAAATTCTTTCCCATTGTCGATATAACAAATCGTTGCTAATTGTGGCATTTCTTTCTCCTATCTTAGCCAATCAATCGGCTCGCGTCCTGCTTTTTCCAAAAATTGATTGGTTTTTGAAAAGGGCTGGGAACCAAAGAATCCTCGGTAGGCCGATAAGGGACTTGGATGAGCTGATTCAAGGATCAAATGTCGATCGTGGGTAATCAAAGGCTTTTTCTTACGAGCGTAAGATCCCCAGAGGATAAAGACTACTGGCTCCTCCAACTCATTAACCACCTTGATCACAGCATCTGTAAACGGCTCCCAAATTTGTCCCGCATGACCATTGGCCTGCCCAGCAGGCACCGTCAAGCAGGCATTGAGCAAGAGGACCCCTTGCTCCGCCCAAGAGGTCAAATCATGCGACCGCTTCTCACCAATGTCTGAGCGCAATTCTTTAAGAATATTTTGCAAAGAAGGCGGCGCTGGTACATGATCCGGGACAGAAAAACTTAAGCCTTGCGCTTGATCTGGTCCATGGTAGGGATCTTGGCCTAAGATCAAGACCTTGACCTGATCCATCTCCGTTGTCTGCAAGGCCTTAAAGACCTTATCACGCGGTGGATAGACCACTCCTTGGCTATAGACCTTATTCATAAAGTCATTAATCTGATGAAAATACCCTTCCGGAAGATGGGATTTGATGGCTTCGTGCCATGGGAATGTTGCATGGAAACTCTCCGCTATCCAATAAATTCTTACCTTTCATTATACCACATTTGACAGAGATCCACTGGATAAAAAAGAGGCTGGACAAGTTTATCCAACCTCTGTTTCTGCCTATTCATAAAGCGAGAGCTTTTAGGTGTTTTCTTTCTTGGGATATCCTGCTAGACCAATCGAAGCCACTAGCAAAATTTGCGGTAAGAATTGGATGAGGTAGCGAGTCTTCCCACCTTCAAAGATGGTTAAGAAGAGCAAACCACCAAAAACCGCTAAGGAAAGGAAGTTAAAGTCATCCGTATCTCGACGCTTGAGATAAGCCCCAAGCAAGCCAGCCGACAGGACGATCCAGATTAACTGCTTGATAAATTCATAATACTTGTACTGTGGACGATCCGTGCTGAGGAAATAGGTCCGCACCCATTTAGCAAATCCATTATCTTTTGTGAGTGTTGCATAGAGAGGATTGATAAAAGGCGTCTTCTCATACTTTACATCTCGATACAGCCAACCCAGGGTGCCTTCTGCTACCGTCAAGGATTGCTTGTAATAGATGTGCCCGATCAAACCGAAAGGTCCATACTCCTTGAGACGGCGCTTGATTTCTTTAATGACATTTTCCTTTTTGAAGAGACCATTGTTGTAGTCTGAGCGCTTGTCCTCATCGATATAAGCCAGCAAGCCCTCTTTCATATCTTCTTGGTTATGCCCCATATCCGTCAAGCCTAGATTGATAAACAAGAGTGGTCCTTTGGCCAGCCCTTCTTCTTTCAGAATCGGCACGACCCTTTGATGATTGACCGCTGTATTCAACCCTGCAAAGACAAATCCCGTCGTCATCACGGTCACCGTAGCAATCTTGCCAAAGACCTTCCAGTTTCCTCTAAAGAAGAGTACAGCCCAAAAGGCAATCATGACAATAATAGTCGTTGGACGGATCAACATAGTTACGCCAGATAAAATCCCTAAACCAAACATCTTCTTCCAGGAGATCCCTGCTTGGTTTTCCTTCAAGAGATCCAAGGACCACCATAATTGCAGAGCAATTAAAGGAAGTGGCGGAATGTCCGTATACATGGAATAGAAATAAGGCGAGTAACAGATCAAGCTCACATAAAAGAGATAGACTAGATCAGCCGTTTTTTGATTGAAATGCTTCTGTGACAGTTTGTACAAGAGGACGGCACCCAAATTGACATAGAGCATATTGAGAACCTGCATAACCCACAGACCACTAGAGCCAAACAACACATAGAAAAACTTTTCATAGAGAAAGAGCGGAATGTTATTCGGATTGCGGCTGAGATAGTTGGTGATGGAAGATTGCTTCAGAAGCTCAAAAGCCCCCTTAAAAACCACCGCAGCATCCCGACGGATCAAAAGTTCCGCACAAACCATGACAATCAGCTGAAAGACGATTGCACCAAGCAAGAAGCCTTTTTTGTGCTGGGTCAACCAAGCAAGGGCTCTTTTGACCCCATCGCGTTTCAACCAGCCTAGCAGAAATAGCAATCCAGCACCTAAAATGGCTAGCCATGAAATCTCTCTCAGATAGGTCACACTGATCAAGAACCAGTGGACCATCACTAGCAACATGATACCATGAAGCATCCCAAATAGAATACGTTTACTTTTCGATAACATAAATCCATTATATCAAAAAAACAGCATTTCTGCTGTTTGTGACTGGTACGAAATCATTTAGGCCGAGGAATGATCTTCACTATTTGCAATCTTCCTTGAAATCAAGCTTGACTTCTCGCAACTCTGTGAATGCAAGTCCTCTGTAAAATAGGATCACAATTAGAAATAAATTCAATGCCAAAAACAAGCCAAAATGTTGTTCCTGTCATTTGCATTTTTATACCCTTCCACATAGACTAGCGACTTCCAAATTCCCTAAAAAGAGTTCTTACTCTTCTCTTTTCAACCAATTTTCACGCTGTGCTTCTTCTGCTAAATCTTTTGCTTTATCGATATCCAATGAATTTGAATTCGACGGGGTGTTGGATTCGATATCTTCTTCCAATTCTTGTAAGATTTGAACATCTTTAGGGGTCAAATTCGAAACTGTAGGGTCTGCTTTAGGCAGAGGACGATAGAACATAAAGAAACCTACAATGACAATCAGAAGAGCGGCAACCGATATGAGAAACCCTTTCTGGAAATCTTCAACAGGTATTTTAGTACCTTTCGTGGACAAGTCCTTCCACTCTGGGTGTTGCTCCTCAGCCTCTTTTTTAGCATTAAAAGCAGGTGTGATCAAAACTCGATTCATCAAGGTGATTGCTCCCAGGGACATCAGCAAAAACGGAATATGGCGTGATTGACTGATGATCACTAAACTTCCACCTGTAATAGCAATCAAGCTGATGAGGATATTAACGGTAAACCAAACTCTCGCCTGCTTTTTCATTTCCAAATACTCTTCTTTTGTCATGTGCTTCTCCCTTAAGATCGCTTATATCGTAAAACAATTACCATAATCATACAGGATTATTCTATGTATTTCAAGTTAGCTAACAACTAGTGAAAAGAGGATAAAAAAGAAGCGCAAGAAACGCTTCTGTACGATTAGTTATTTTGCCAAGTTTCTTGGTTTTCCTTGAAACGGCGCAACATTTCCAAACCTTCAGAGGTAATATAACCTTGTTCTTCTGCCAAATGAATCAGTTCTGTGTAGTTAGACAAGGTTTCGAGTTGAACGCCAGCTTCTGCAAATTTCTTATCGGCTTTTTCCAATTGGTAGGTGAAGATAGCCACCACACCAAGGACATCTGCTCCTTCACGTTTCGCAGCTGCGACAGCATCCAAAACTGAACCGCCTGTAGAAATCAAATCTTCCACCACTACCATCTTTTGACCTTGTGGGACACGGCCTTCGATTTGGTTCCCAGCACCATGATCTTTTGGTTTGCTACGAATGTAGGCAAAAGGCAAGTTCATCTTGTCAGCGATAATGGCACCGTGAGGAATCCCTGCAGTTGCTGTTCCAGCAATCACTTCTACTTCAGGGAAAGCTTCTTTGATTTTGTCTACAAATCCATTCTCAATCAAGGTACGAGTTTCAGGATAAGCGAGGGTCACACGATTATCTGTATAAATAGGGGACTTGATCCCTGAAGCCCAAGTAAAAGGCTCTTCTGGTTTCAAATAAACGGCTTCAATTTTTAGAAGATGGCTGGCAATATCTTTAGCTAATGACATAATAACTCCTTTTTTACGATTTTAATCGAATACGAATTAAATAGGAAATAGTTTTAAACAATAACAGTATAGGTTGGTGAATGCGTTAGGAAAAGTCCCATCGGACTTTCCAGAGTTCCGACACTTGTTTGAAAGAAACGATAATTTTCTTTCAAACAAGTTAGTGAATAGTTTAGGGAAGGCCCCATCGGGCTCCGATTATTCCGACGATTAGAAGAAAGAAACGATATTTTTCTTTCTTCTAATCTAGTGAATGCGTTAGGGAAGGTCCTATAGGACTTCCCGTAGAGCTACAAAAGTTCCACTTTTAGTAGCTCTTACGCATTCCACTGTCTCTTAATCTCATGGTAAGCATCCCATGGGTTTTCTGCTTGGATGATCGGACGTCCAACGACAATGTAGTCTGAACCGATGGCGTGGGCTTCTTGTGGGGTCATGACCCGTTTTTGGTCACCAATTTCTGCTCCCGCAGGACGGATACCTGGGGTTACACAGACAAACTCTTCTGATGTAGCCTTCTTGATCAAATCAACTTCATGGGCTGAACAAACAACTCCGTCCAAACCAGCCTCTTGTGCTTTTCGGGCATAATTAACTACTGATTCTTGGACAGTGGTTTTGGATGTTTTTGGCAATCACGCATGTCTTCTTCACTGGTAGAAGTCAACTGAGTCACCGCCACCAACTTGGCCCCTGACCCAAGTGCTTTTTTAGCTTCGCGCATCATCTCTACACCGCCGGCCGCATGAACTGTCACCATATCCACACCAAAGGTGCCAAGGACAGACATTGCTGACTTAACCGTATTTGGGATGTCATGCAATTTTAGGTCCAAGAAAATACTGTGACCACGACCTTTCAGATAGTGGACAATTTCTGGTCCAACTGCATAGAAAAATTCCATTCCGATTTTTACAAAAAGTTTTTCATCTTCTGGGAAATGTTCTAAAAAGTTTTTGACATCTTCAAAAGCTGGAAAGTCAAGGGCGATGATGGGACGTTCTTCACGCATGGGTTTCTCCTTTTAATGGGTGACATTTTTTCCACAAAAAAACCTTGCCCGAGGCAAGGTTACACGAAAATTAGGTAGCATCTACCCTGATTCACCGTCTAGACCTTAGGAGCCTCTCTGGACCACTTTAAAGGTTTTTCTACATTGTAGTACGATATTAAAGAAAAGTCAAGAAATAATCATAAAACGTTCGGATTCCATCTGTCTTTTTCATCTTTCGACTAGGAAAGATTCATAAACATGTTAAAAGATTGACGAATAAACGTTTTTCCTGTAAAATTTTTGCTATGCTGAGTAAGGGTTGTTTCAGTTGTAGCTTACTCAGTAGCCTGTTGGGGTTGTAGCCAGCAGGCATTTTTTATTTTCATGATAATCCTTATAATAGATTTTCTCGAACATGTTTTCGTAAGTTCTCAAGAGTGTCAATGCCATATCGATCCATGACCTGTGGCAGGTCTTCGATGATCGTTGGACAAGCATAAGGATCGGTGAAATTGGCAGTGCCGACACCGATCGCAGAAGCGCCAGCAATCATCATTTCAATCGCTGCTTCTGCTGAATCTACACCCCCCATTCCAATGATTGGAAGTTTCGTGGATTGGGCTACTTGGCGGATGAGTTTCAAGGCTACTGGGAAGATAGCTGGTCCTGACATACCTCCTGTACCATTGGCAATAATGGGCTTACCAGTCTTGAGGTCGAAGCGCATCCCGACCAAAGTGTTGATCATGGTCAAGCCACTTGCTCCCGCATCTTCCGCAGCCTTGGCTACTTGAGTGATGTCTGCTACACTAGGGGTCAATTTAACGTAGACAGGGACTGAGGATGCTTCTACCGCAGCTTTTACCGCATCATAGGCCAACTCAGGAACCTGACCAATCAAAAGCCCGTTATTCCCATGGTCCACATTGGGACAAGAGATATTAAGCTCGATGGCCTTTACATTTGGTGCTTGAGAAATCTTCCGCGATACCGTCGCATACTCTTCGTTGGAAAATCCTGCTACGTTGGCGATAATCGGTAGCTCTGGATAATGCTGGACCAACCAAGAGAGTTTCTCTGCGAGAACGACATCGACGCCTGGATTTTGGAGACCAATGGCATTGAGCATGCCTGCGGGTGTCTCTGCTACACGTGGTGTGGGATTTCCAAAGCGAGCCTCGGCGGTTGTCGCCTTGATCATAATGGATCCTAATAAGTCCAAGTCATAGTATTTGGCATATTCTTGGCCAAACCCAAAACAGCCAGAAGCTGGGATGATGGGATTTTTCAAATCTAATCCTGGTAAGGATACAGCTAATCGATTACTAGTCATTCTTTCCTCCCTACATCACAATCGTACCAGTTTCAAAGACTGGACCATCTTCGCACACACGCTTATTTGCTGCTTGGCTTGCATTTTCCAGATGAACGACACAGGCGTAGCAAGCCCCCATCCCACAGGCCATACGAGACTCCATTGAAATATAAGCACGAGGGTGATCATAGAACTTGCTGTTGACGTATTTGAGCATACCAGGGGCCCCACAGGAATAGATGGCATCAAACTCCTTGTCAATCTGATCAACGATGGTTGAGACATACCCCTTGGTACCATAAGTCCCATCGTCAGTTGTAATGGTCACTTGCCCATACTGCTTCAACTCTTCTTCAAGGATAACCGCTTCTTTAGTAGCAAAACCAAGGACAGAATGGACTTCTACTCCTTGCTCATGTAGCTGTTTGGCCACTTGGACCAAGGGAGGTACTCCAATCCCGCCACCGATGATCAAGGCACGCGCCCCTTGACCAAGATCTTTTAGATCAAAGCCATTCCCTTGAGGACCCATGACACTTAGGAAACTACCAATAGGCAACTGAGAAAAGATAGCCGTTCCTCCCCCTTCTACCCGATAGATCAGGCGACAAGTATGGCTTTCTGGATCAATCTCGGAGATTGAAATAGGACGACGAAGGAGCTTGGAGTCATCTGGTACACGGATATGGAGAAACTGCCCTGGCAGCATCTGCTCCACCATTTCCCCCTTCAAGACCATTGAAAAAATCCGTGGCGCAATTTCTTCTTGAGCGATTAACTCCATGTATTCCATCATGATTTTTCCAAACCGTTTCTTACAGCTGTCACTGACCATTGGTTTCCTCTTCTTTCTTCTAGCAAAAAAGACCTCGCAAAAGCAAGGTCCTACAAATGATCAGCTAGACTCAGTCCGCTGATCTTTTTTTCTGTCTTTCCTTGCAGGCCTCTCTGGACCCCTTAAAGGTTAAATTTGTCTCATTATATCGCGCTACTAGATGCTTGTCAAGTAGAAATCGGTGATTTAAGAAGCTTTCTTGGGATCAAAATCCTCTGGGATCGGTTTGATGTATTGCATGGCGATTCGGTTCTCAGGCTTGCGATCGACCAGGTAAAGAACCAACAAGAAGACCCATTCCAGAGGCTTCATCAGATAGTAAATGACATCCATGACCCATTTCTTCTTGATATGTTTGGCAAAAGGATAGCCATAGCGGTCATAATTGCGACGCAAGAAGCGGTGGAAACGCGGCGTCTTTTCTTCCAAAACTTGCTCAAAGGCATTGGCAATGCAGAGCTGGCGATTGACAACGACTGGATGACCATGCCGGACTCCCATCCGCTGGGGCTTGACCACCTTTTCATGGCCACCTGCTGCGACCGTACAGAGATAATGCTCATCTATGATGAGATTCTGAGGAGGGATCTTTTCCGAGAAGGTCCAATCCGCCGTATTGGTCCAGGCCTTGACTAAGCTATCAGGTCGCTGACCAAAGAGCATGAGAACCATGACCAATACAGCTAACAAGGGAAGGGCAAAGACGACCGCCAGCCAAGGCCAGTGTTTGGATTGGTGGAGGATGGTGTGAAAGCGCTGGAGAATGGGATTGTCATAGACCCTATTAGGATCACACTCTCCCTCCCACTCCTTCATCCTGGTCCTTAAGAGACTAATGGAATAAACTAACCAGAAAACCGTGTGACAACCGATGACTTGCAACTGGATGTCAAACAATCCTACCAGCACCAAACCCATCAATATCCCACTGATACAAAAGATATTCAAAAGTGGAGACAAGGAATTGGCATCCCGGTAGGAATAAATGACCAGAGCCAAGAGGGAAATAAGAGCCAAGGTAATGATAGTTGGCAGAGCCTCTGTCCAAATCATGGTATGCTTCTGCTCATTAATGAGCTGTTTTGTCCAATCATAACCGGTCAGATCCTTTACCTGATAGATAATGAAAGATTCTAGAATACAGCCAAAGACTCCTATCCAAAGGATTACAAAGTACTTGCGATTGTTGACCCTTCGTTTAATTTTTTCCTCTTCTTTCTCGTCATAGACACCGACTAGCTCCTTTTCCAAGGTCTGGGCCTGTATCGTAGACCATCTAGAAATAACATACAGAATCACAAAGATATTAGGAACAAAATAACTGACCCCTAGGGCATGAACAAGAATTATAACACTGTAAACTGCAACTCCAAAAATAGCATTCCAGAAACCCAAAGATTGGATATTTCCTGGCAAACTCCCGACAATTAGAAAAGCAGACAAACTAATAAATATAAGGAAGTTGGTCATAAAGTTCATCTTTAATACACTGGCTAAAAATTTAGTCTCCAGTTCCTGGTTCCATTTTTTGTACCAGTTAGCAATTTTTTTCATAAGGCCTCCAAAGCTTATCTTTTCCATCATTCTACCAAGGTGTTAACATTCCTTCAATTCTAAACCTGATTTATAGGGAAAAATCCTTCTAGAGACTGATACCAGCTAGGATTTTCTGCGAAAAGTATGTTAAAATATAAGCATGAGAATCCAACAATTACATTACATTATCAAAATCGTCGAAACAGGCTCTATGAATGAGGCATCCAAACAACTCTTCATTACCCAGCCAAGTTTGTCTAATGCTGTGCGGGACCTGGAAAAAGAAATGGGGATTGACATCTTCATCCGCAATCCCAAAGGTATCACTTTGACCAAGGATGGGATGGAGTTCCTTTCTTATGCCCGTCAAGTCGTAGAGCAGACCCAACTCTTAGAAGAACGCTATAAAAATCCGGTAGCCAATCGGGAGCTCTTTAGCGTATCATCCCAGCACTATGCCTTCGTGGTCGAAGCCTTCGTCTCTCTCCTCAAGAAAAGCGATATGGAGAAATACGAGCTCTTCCTTCGGGAGACTAGAACCTGGGAAATTATCGATGACGTCAAGAACTTCCGAAGTGAGATTGGTGTCCTCTTCCTGAATGGCTACAACCGGGATGTCCTCTCAAAAATGCTGGATGATAGCCACCTTAAGGCAACCCACCTCTTCACTGCTCAACCCCACATCTTCGTCAGCAAAACCAACCCATTGGCTAACAAAGATGTGGTCAAGCTAGAAGATCTAGAAGACTTCCCTTATCTCAGCTATGACCAAGGGACCCACAACTCCTTCTACTTCTCAGAAGAGATCCTCTCCCAAGAGCATCACAAAAAGTCTATCGTGGTCAGCGACCGTGCCACCCTCTTCAATCTCTTGATTGGTCTGGACGGCTACACCATTGCGACCGGTATCCTCAATAGCAACCTCAACGGAGACAATATCGTCTCCATCCCACTAGATATCGATGACCCAATCGAGCTAGTCTACATCCAACATGAGAAAGCCAGCCTCTCCAAGATGGGTGAGAAATTTATCGAATACTTACTTGAGGAAGTCCGATTTGATAAATAAGGACTAACCATCTACACAATCATAATAAAAACACCTGAAACAAGTAGCCTTCTACTTCCTTCAGGTGTTCTTTTATTGTCTTAATTTAGAAAAAACTTGGCCAATCTTCCCTTCAATAACCAGGTCCGCCTGCTTGTCTTGCGGGATACTGGTTTTGTTGATGACAACCAGATTCTTCCCTTGGAAGTACTGGATCAAACTAGCTGCTGGATAGACCACAAGGGAGGTCCCTCCGATGATGAGAAGGTCAGCCTCTTGGATAGCTCGAGCTGCTTGGCTAAAGACGTCCATATCGAGGGGTTCCTCGTAAAGGGTCACATCCGGCTTGACCACCTTGCCACAGTCGAGGCAATGAGGAATAGTCCCTGCCAAAGCTAGAAAGGCCTCCAGATCATAAAGCGCTGACAGCCCGTACAGTAATTGCGATCGGCACTACCATGGAGTTTCAAGACTTTTTTAGATCCTGCCATCTCATGGAGACTATCAATATTTTGCGTCACCACTGCCTTAAGCTTCCCTGTCTGCTCCAGCCGAGCAAGATAACGATGGGCTGCATTGGGCTTGGCATCCGGATAGAGTAGGTATTTCTTATAAAAGTCGAAAAAATCCTCTGGATAGCGCTCAAACATGGTATGAGAGACCAATTGCTCAGCCGTAAAATGACGACTCAAGGTGACGCTATAGACGCCGTCTGAGCTACGAAAGTCGGGAATATTGGACTCCGTAGAGACACCTGCTCCACCAAAAAACACAATATTCTGACTACGGTCAATCACGTCCTGCAACTCTTTTAGTTTATCCATGTCTTCCTCCATACAAGAGAGCCTCGATCACGGCATTGGCCTGGTCGAAATAAAAAGGTTCTCGTTGATAAACAATCCCCGTCTCCTGCGCCAAGCTCACTAAGAGCTCCATAAAATGTTGAGAAGAGAAACCTGTCGTCCGGTGCAATTTTTCCTCATCAAAGGGTTTGATCAAATGGGCCAAAGGATTGCGGACAGATTTTTCCAACTCCCGCAGTTGCTTGGCCGCATCCTTGGTGGAATCCGGCAAGTCTAAAAGTAAAATCAACTCCGTCAAACTGGACGAATTGACTGCACTCTCGCTATGGAAATTCTGCAAGGCTGGATGGTCAGATGACCGAATTTTGTCAAACTTCCAATGGTCATAGCTAGACTCCTTGGAGTTGTGAATGTAGTCTGCAATATCAGGGATCTGCATTTCAATCAAGCGCATAAAGATCCGGTAAATGGCAGGACTCACCGCACGAATGAAGTCAATCATCTGATCGTTGCGGAGCTTGGCTTCTAAGTCATAAAGGTAGTTGGCCAACTGTTCCTCTTCTGGATCCTCATGCCAAAAAAGCTGAAAACCTGTTGCATCTAGCAACTCGGTTCTCAACTTTTGGTTCATGATTGGCTGGATATTGAGCTCTCGACGCTCGGCCATTAACTGCAATAAGGTCAAGACCAGCTCTGGCACTTCCTTCTGCTTCTTAGCAGAGCGGAGGGCCCGACTATACTGGTAGGTCTGAAGGTCGTAAAGCCACTCATCATGAAGATATTCCGTCATTAGTCTGCAATCAAGGTTTCAAGACCAACTTTCATCATATCTGTGAAAGTGTTTTGACGTTCTTCAGCTGTCGTATCTTCTTCTGGATTGACCAAGCTATCAGAAATGGTCATGATGGCAAGGGCATCAACATGGTGTTGAGCGGCAAGATAGTAAAGCGCTGCCGCTTCCATTTCTACAGCTTTACGCCCCATTTACCAAGCTCTAAGTTCTTTTCAAAGTAGTTTGAATAAAAGACATCAGATGACAAGACATTGCCGACGTGCGTCGTCATGCCAAGGTCTTTGGCAATGTGGTAGGCTTTATCTAACAAATCAAAGCTAGCGATTTGTGGGAAATCATACATAGGCCAGTCATTGCGGATGATGTTTGAGTTGGTAGCTGCTGCTTGGGCCAAGACCAATTCACGGACATGGACATCGCCATTCAAAGAACCAGCGGTACCCACACGGATGAGCTTCTTCACACCGTAGTCTACGATCAACTCACGCGCATAGATAGAGATGGATGGCATCCCCATTCCAGTACCCATGACAGATACACGATGACCTTTGTAAGTACCCGTGTAACCAAACATGTTCCGAACTTCGTTGAAGCAAACAGCGTCTTCTAAAAAGTTCTCAGCGATAAATTTCGCACGAAGAGGATCTCCAGGAAGGAGAATTTTATCAGCAATTTCACCCTGCTTAGCAGCAATATGGATAGACATAATTTATGATACAAAGAGCGAACAGAAAGCGACTGAAAATTAGGAATCTGACGAGAAATCCTGATTTCTCAGTCAGATCATCTATTTTCCCAGCTTTCCGCTCGTGTTCAAATCTGAACACATGCCCTTCCTTTCTGTGTGTATTTTTCTTTAGAAAAGCTGTCCGCTCATGTTCAAATCTGAACACATGCTCTAGCTTCCTGTTTTTTCTCATAGGTCAAGCCACAAGATCCTGAGATTCGATTTGAACCCCAGACCAACCTGCCCTAGTTTGTATACATCAATTATACCATAAGAAGATAGGATTCATCTAATGGATAGGTTAAAAGGCTAGTATGTAATTCTTCCGACCCTTAACCATCTTCTGACGCTCTCACTTTTCTTCTGCTCAAACCTTTCCATGAAACCCGACCCAAGGCCTTTCCAAGTGAATGAGCTAGAAAAGCGGTTAGTAAAAGGTAAGGCAGAGCATCTACTCCTTGACCTGTAAATCCAATTACCAAGCCCGTCGCAGATAAGGGAGCATTTAGGGTCACGGTCAAAAAGCAAACAGCGCCAATCAGTAGTGTGGTAGATAGACTCTCAAATCCAAAAGATAAAGTTAGAAGTGCCGCTCCTGCCATCCCTAGTGCAAATGAAGGTGTCAAAGTCCCTCCGTAAGCTCCCGCCCAGAGAGTAAGCAAAACGACGAGTGCTTTTAGGACAAATAAGACTAATGCCGTCTTCCATGAAATGCCATTGATGACCTCCTGAGCTACCATTCGTCCATTTCCTAGAAGGTGGGGGAGCTTCTGGGCTAGGCCAGCTAAGAAAAGAAATGCCAGTGGAAGAGTCAGGAAAATCCGCTGGTCTTTGATCCGATGAGTAGTGGCTTGCTTGGTCAAGCGCGCAAAGCAATAAGCTAGGGGCGTTAAGACCAAGACTAAAATCGGCATCATCCACAATACCTGTAGTGACCAAGTCGGAACCGGCATCTTGTAGAGTGCATGATCTGAAATCACCCAACCTGCTACAAAAGCAGCTATATAGGTCGTGACCCCAGCTAGGACAAAGCGTTTAAGTGAAAATGCAATGCCTAAGGTTTCAAATATAAAAAACACACTCGTTAATGGGACTTGGTAGACGGCTGCCAATCCTGCACCTGCCCCACAAGCGATTAGGAAAATACGATCTGTCAGAGATAGGTCAAAACCTTTCGCAAGACGACCTGCCAACAAGGCCCCAATCTCCCGGGGTGCTCCTTCTTTTCCAACTGGCGCTCCAGCTCCTACGGCAACGATTTGCCAGCCAGAATGGAGCAACTGTTTCCAGATATGAAGGGTGGGACGAGCATCCTCCTCCTTCATCTGACCCTTGATGGAGAGGAGCTTCCCTTTTCGTTGCAAGAAATACCAGACTAAGGCCGAGGCAAGACCTACAATTAGTAAACTGATCCCTATCCGATAAGGAGGAATTCCATCCGTCAAAAAGTCAGACTCATGCTCTGATCGACCAAAGGCTAATCCTTCCACTAATTCTAAAAGGAAATGAAGAAAAATACCCGCTAAACCCGAAACAAGCCCTAGCAGACAAGCTGCTAGGACCATTTTCATTTTATAGGAAATTTCTTGAAGGTATCTCACAATTCTTTCCATGTTGTTTACAATTCAGCAAGAATCGCTTTAAGCAAGCCTTTGAAGTCTCCTTTAACGCGCTCAGTGACTTCTACCACTTCTTCATGGTTGAGCTCTTCTTGGAAACCAGCCGCAAAGTTGGTAATACATGAAATCCCAAGAACCTTCAAGCCAGAGTGAGCCGCAATGATGACTTCTGGAACGGTTGACATTCCGACAGCATCTGCTCCAAGTGTCTTGTACGCGCGGATTTCAGCTGGAGTTTCGTAAGTAGGACCTGTCACACCAATATAAACTCCATCATCCAACTTGATACCAAGCTTGTCAGCCACTTTGTGGGCGATTTCACGGTATTCTGGAGTGTAAGCTTTTGACATATCTGGGAAACGTGGACCAAAGTCATCCAAATTTACACCAATCAAGGGGTTTTGACCAGTCATGTTGATGTGGTCAGTGATAGCCATCAAGGTACCAGGACCGAAGCCGATACCACCTGCAGCGTTGGTTACAAGAACCCCTTCACATCCTAACACTTTCATGACACGAACTGGGAAAGTCACCACTTCCAATGGGTTTCCTTCGTAGAAGTGGAAACGACCTTGAAGCGCCAATACTTTACGTCCAGCAAGATCACCGTAAACCAATTTACCAGCGTGTCCAACTACTGTTGATTGACCCCAGTTTGGAATGACAGAGTAGTCTACTACGACTGCATTTCGATTTCTTCAGCAAGTTCACCAAGACCTGAACCAAGGATTAGACCAAACTCAGGCGCTTCTACTCCCTTGCCTTTCAAAAAAGCAGCTGTTTCATTGATTTTATCTAAAAATGTCATTAGTTATCTCCTTCTTTCTGTTTTAAAAATTGACCAATTTTGTCAAAGGTGTTGGCGTTGCGAATAGTGATCTGACGATAGAAAGGCATCTTCATCAGATGTTTGTGGTAGGCAGTTTTAGCGTAGCTGTCTTCAGAGAACTTCCCCCAGAAAACTGCTGTTTTGCCAAAGTGAAGCACTTCATCTCCTAGCTTCAAAGCAAGCAACTTCTCTTCTACAGATTCCCTATCCAAGCCCTCCGTATAAAAGAGCACATCCTTGCGAGCCATCTCGTCTGTCCACCATTCCGGTAGGTGTGCACATTCTACTTCGTAGTCTTCTCGACTCAGGAGAGAAAAGCACTGAATGAAGGGATAGTGATGTTCAAAGAAAGTCGATAGGCACTCTATTAACTGAGAGCGTGAAAGATCTGTCGTAAAGAAGATATTGCCACTGTTGATGTAGGTTTCCACTTGGCCCAGCCCTAAATCGGTCAATTCCTGACGGAGTTGAGCCATGACCACCTTGTTCTTGCCACCAACATTGATTCCTCTTACGAGTAAGGCAAAACGCGTCATCTTAGACCAATTTATCTAAGAAGCTTTCACCGATCATGGCTTTCTCAACACCAAAGTTATCCGCAATTGTTGCTGAGATGTCGGCGAAGTGTCCAACTGGAAGCAAGCCACTACCTTTGAAGGATGGGCTATAAGCCAAGAATGGGATGTATTCACGCGTATGGTCAGTACCAGCGTAAGTTGGGTCGTTACCATGGTCTGCCGTAATCATCAAGAGATCGTCTTCGCGCATGGCTGCGATGATTTCTGGCAAACGTTCGTCAAACTCATGCAAGCAATCACGGTAACCATGTGGATCACGACGGTGGCCGTAAAGGGCATCGAAGTCAACCAAGTTGGTAAATGAGAAACCATGTTTAAACTCTTCTGATTTCATCGCTTTGATCAAGTTGTCAATACCGTGGCTGTTTGATTTGTTGTGGCCCATATCGTGGTTGATACCTGCTCCGTTGAAGATATCACTGATCTTACCAACTGAATAAGTGTCGATTCCCGCTTCATTTAATTTGTCCAAAACAGTTGGTGCAAATGGTGAAACAGCCAAGTCACGACGGTTAGCCGTACGAGTGAAGTTTCCAGGCTCCCCAACGTAAGGACGAGCAATAATACGTCCGAGAAGAGCTGGACGTTCCAAAGTGATGGAACGAGCGTATTCACAAATACGGTAAAGTTCATCCAAAGGAATGATGTCTTCGTGAGCTGCGATTTGAAGAACTGGGTCAGCGGATGTATAGATGATCAACTCGCCTGTTTCCATTTGACGTGGTCCGAAGTCGTCGATAACTGCTGTACCAGAATAAGGTTTGTTGGCTTCACGAATGACCTTGCGACCTGAGAATTCTTCGATTTTTGTCAAGATTTCTTCTGGGAATCCATTCCAGAAAGTATCAAAGGGTTCTGTAATATTAAGACCCATGATTTCCCAGTGACCTGTCATGGTATCTTTTCCAAGAGAGACTTCTTCTAACTTCGTTGCGTAACCAGTTGGATTGCTCTCAGCTGGAACAGTCTTCAAGGGATGTTCGCGGGGAATATTTCCAAGACCAAGTTTTGCCATGTTTGGCACATTCAAACCAACAGCTTTTGAGATGTGTCCAAGTGTGTCAGATGCACCGTCAGGTACACCAGCATTGACAAAGTTATTAGCATCTGGAGCTGCTCCGATCCCTACTGAATCCAATACAACTAAATGCATACGATTAAATTTTGGCATTTTGAATGTCTCCTTTATAATTTAAACTGACTACAGTATAACACAATTTTTTGAAAATGTAACGCTTTCATATAGAATTTTATAAATAAGTTTCATATCCGTAGAAAAAAGGACAAAATGCCCTTTTTTAAAGTGATTTGCTAATGATTTTTGGGCCTTCTGGTGTCCCTACGATCACTTTAGAAACCATTCCTAAAAAGAGACCATGGTCAACAACACCGACAGTCCGATCCAACTCTTCTGCCAAGGCTTCTGCATCCTGAATCACCTTGAGATCCAAGTCAATGATATAGTTGACTTGGTCGGTGACAAAGCGTTGACCATCCTTTTCACGATAAGCTGGAGAATAGCCCTTCTTCTCAAAATGACGGAAAAGATTCTCTGCTCCGTATTGAACGACTTCTACCGGAAGTTTAAAGGTACCAAGTGTCTCCACTTGTTTTGACTCATCAACAATCCAGATGCAGTCTTTTGAGTTGGTCGCAACGATTTTCTCCATCAAGAGGGCACCGCCTCCACCTTTGATCCCGTTCAAAGCTGGGTCTACTTCATCCGCACCATCTACGGTTAAGTCCACCACTTCTACATCGTCAATCGCTTTTAGCGGAATTCCCAAGCCTTCTGCCTGCTCATAGGTCACGCTTGAGGTCGTAACAGCTGTAATCTTCAAGCCTTCTTCCTTGATGCGGCGTCCCAATTCAGCCACAAAATAATAAGCAGTTGACCCTGTACCGAGACCGACAATCATGCCGTCAGTGACAAACTCAGCCGCCTTAATGCCGACCTGTTCTTTTAGGTTTACCATCTTAGACCTCCATTTCTGTTCATATTTAGTATAGCATATTGGCGGACAGATTTCACTACTTAACTGAAAACCTTTTCAACTCCTCCTTCTAAAAGCAATATCTTGCCCCTCTTGCTAGTTTACGATAGAATAGAAGAAAATACACAGGAAAAGAGAAGATACATGATTACTAGAGAATTTGATACCATCGCTGCTATCTCGACGCCACTCGGTGAGGGAGCAATCGGGATTGTCCGCCTAAGCGGGACAGACAGCTTTAAAATTGCACAAAAGATCTTTAAAGGAAAAGATTTAAGCAACGTGGCCAGCCACACCCTCAACTACGGCCACATCGTAGATCCAGATAAGGATGAGATTCTGGATGAAGTCATGGTCGGTGCTATGCGCTCTCCTAAGACCTTCACTCGAGAAGATATCATCGAGATCAATACCCACGGTGGGATTGCGGTGACCAACGAAATCCTGCAATTGGTGATTCGCGAAGGCGCTCGATTAGCTGAGCCTGGTGAATTTACCAAGCGGGCCTTCTTGAATGGTCGTGTCGATTTGACCCAGGCTGAGGCGGTCATGGATATTATCCGCGCCAAGACCGACAAGGCTATGAATATCGCAGTCAAACAGTTGGATGGATCCCTATCTGATCTCATCAACAACACGCGCCAAGAGATCCTCAATACTCTGGCTCAGGTCGAAGTCAACATCGACTATCCTGAGTACGACGATGTCGAGGAAGCAACCACTGAGATCATCCGCGAAAAGACCACTGAGTTTGAAGCCCTCTTGACCAACCTCCTCAAGACAGCTCGCCGTGGTAAGATTCTTCGCGAGGGGATTTCTACTGCTATCATCGGGCGACCAAATGTCGGCAAGTCTAGCCTTCTGAACAACCTCCTGCGCGAGGAAAAAGCCATCGTGACCGATATCGAAGGGACGACCCGTGACGTCATCGAGGAATACGTCAATATCAATGGTGTTCCCCTCAAGCTGGTCGATACAGCCGGTATCCGGGAGACAGAGGATATCGTCGAACGCATTGGTGTGGAACGCTCTCGGAAAGCCCTCAAAGAAGCTGATCTGGTCCTCCTGGTTCTCAATGCTAGCGAGCCTCTGACTGATCAAGACCGGCAGCTCCTTGAGATCTCACAAGACAGCAACCGCATCATTCTCCTCAACAAGGTCGATCTCCCAGAGAAGATTGAAATCGACCAACTGCCAGAAGATTACATCAAGATTTCGGTTCTGAAAAATCAAAATATCGATCAAATCGAAGACCGTATTAATGCCCTCTTCTTTGAAAATGCTGGCTTAGTAGAGCAAGATGCTACTTACCTCTCCAATGCCCGCCACATCTCTCTCATTGAGAAAGCCGTTGAAAGCCTCCAAGCAGTTAACGAAGGCCTGGCTATGGGCATGCCAGTGGACCTGCTTCAAGTCGATCTGACCCGCACTTGGGAAATTCTCGGAGAAATCACAGGAGATGCTGCACCAGACGAGCTCATCACCCAACTCTTCAGTCAATTCTGTCTTGGAAAATAACCTAAAAAAAAATCGTATGTTGCAACATACGATTTTTCTATTATTAATTTCCTTGGTCCAGACTTTGGACAGTGAGGTAGGCTTGATAAATCAAGAAGAGTCCTACTGCTGTCAAGAATGGAATGGCGAGAGGGAGTTCTGTCTCGATTTGGCCAAATGGTGAATTGCCGACAAAGTGAAGGCCAAAGCCAGAAATAAAATAGAACCAACCCGTCAGCATCAACTCCTTGCGACCTTTTGTCGCTTGAAGGATCAAGTAGAGACCCACCATGAAGAGGGCTGTGTAGACCCAGTGTGATACGACCCCATTCATAATCCGACCTAGGATACCAGATACTGCGTATGAGAAGCCTTCTGGCATGTCTTGACGGATATAGGCAAAGTCCTCCACAATCTGGAAACCAAGACCAGATGCAATCGCTAAAAGGAAGATGGATTTGATCCTACGTACATTGAACAAGTAGAGGACAAAGAAGATCGGAATCAACTTGAAGGGTTCCTCAAAGAGTGGTCCTGCGATGGCACTCTCATACTGGTTCCAAAAATCGCTATTTGGCGCTACCGCTTGAATCATCTCATGGAAATAGGTATTGGCAAAACTAGATAACCAACCTGCGATAAAGCCCCCACCTAGGAGAGAAAAAAGAACCGGAATCCAGGACAACTTCCACTTCTTGGCGAAATGAAAGAGAGCCCAAATAGCAGGAATCGCGTATACTAGGAGCAAGAGGACGGAGATACCAATGATCCCATACTGACTGCCTGTCATCCAACCAGCTGTGATAGACTGCGTCTCATAGGCCAGACCAATCGAGAGCAAGAATAAAAATAGAAACAAAATCGATTTGCGTTTCATAAAAAACCTTTCTTTAAAACAATTAAAAAGGCTGGAAATCCAGTCTTTTTGTCTATATGGATATTGTAACAATAAAAGCTTAAAAAAACAATAAATGGCTACGGGGAATAGAGAATGCTGAGTACTCAAATTATTGAAGGTATTTGGGTCCATTCAAAACAACAGAGTTCTATAACTAGGAAACATTAATCCTATCACTCCACACATCCCACGTAGATAAATACCCTTATGTTTTTTAATATTCATCAAAACTATATCTTATACAATTTATTTAATCTTTCTAACTCTAATACATTCATATATACTTCTACTCCAGTAACTACCCCCTTACTATAAATAATTCCACAAGTAAACACAATCCTATCCTTACTCAAAATATTTGACAATACTACAAATGATTCCAAAACATAATCCTCTATAGTAATAAAACAATTATTTTCATCTTTAAAAAACTTTATAAATCCAATATCCTTACACCTATCACGAAAATAAAACCTAAGTGATCTTAAAAAATAATCAAAAAACACATCACTCTCCATAGAAAACCCCTTCATTTTTTTAAATATTCTGTTATATCATACAAATAATAGTTTTGGGACCATTCGAAACAACACAGCTCTAAAACTAACTCAACCTCCTCAACTTCCATTCCCTCGCATTCAGTTGTACACTTACTTAAATCTTGAGAGTACAGAAACTCGACAGTACTCGTTATATTGTCTATGCGAGTTGTACAGTTACTTAAATCTTGAGAGTACAAAAACATCTCGTCAAATAATTGTTGATCTGGCTGTGTTGTACAGTTACTTAAATCTTGAGAGTACAAAAACCCGTCAAACTATTATAAATGCCAAGAAAGAGTTGTACAGTTACTTAAATCTTGAGAGTACAAAAACCCGTCAAACTATTATAAATGCCAAGAAAGAGTTGTACAGTTACTTAAATCTTGAGAGTACAAAAACGGCACAAAGTTGTAGACTCTGACGGCAAGAGTTGTACAGTTACTTAAATCTTGAGAGTACAAAAACAGCGGGCCTATCCCAGACATGGACGATATGTTGTACAGTTACTTAAATCTTGAGAGTACAAAAAAACTTATCAACAAAGACACCATCGTCCAGGTTCGTTGTACAGTTACTTAAATCTTGAGAGTACAAAAAAACAAGACGAAGTATTCAACCAAGGCGAAAAACAGTTGTACAGTTACTTAAATCTTGAGAGTACAAAAACAAACCCAAAACAAGCGATTGAAGAAGGTCAGTTGTACAGTTACTTAAATCTTGAGAGTACAAAAACCGGTTGACCATCAACCGGGAAATAAAAACCAGTTGTACAGTTACTTAAATCTTGAGAGTACAAAAACCTAAATCTAAAGTACCAGTAGTGGATACAAGTTGTACAGTTACTTAAATCTTGAGAGTACAAAAAAACCAAGCGTGTTGTAGGTGTCAATACTACTGGGTTGTACAGTTACTTAAATCTTGAGAGTACAAAAACCAGGACATATATGGTTTTCGACTCTCTGAGGTTGTACAGTTACTTAAATCTTGAGAGTACAAAAAAACATATCTCAGCAAGTTATATGAATGAGCACAAGTTGTACAGTTACTTAAATCTTGAGAGTACAAAAAAACCGTGTCGCTTGAGCATACCAAGGCAAGTTGGTTGTACAGTTACTTAAATCTTGAGAGTACAAAAAAACAAGGACTGCTTGGATAAGCGTTTCATCTGTGTTGTACAGTTACTTAAATCTTGAGAGTACAAAAACCATCGTTGGTTAACACATTGTATTGACCATGTTGTACAGTTACTTAAATCTTGAGAGTACAAAAACATCGGGCGTGATATTGGAAACCTCGAAGGGGTTGTACAGTTACTTAAATCTTGAGAGTACAAAAACCATGCTGACAGATTGCCAGAGTAAACTTGGGTTGTACAGTTACTTAAATCTTGAGAGTACAAAAACCGCCTGCAAATAATAAGAAAAGTGTTGTAAGTTGTACAGTTACTTAAATCTTGAGAGTACAAAAACCTCAAATTCGTCAATTTTGATTTTTGTCCTCTCAAAAACCATTATAAAGTCTTAGACATAACTCGTCAATACTATTCTTCTAAATACTTCAATAACATTGGGTTGACTGGTTCAATATGGAATTTTATTTTCATTTCATACTGGTACAAATTGTTTAATATTCTCAATGCTACTTGATCCTCAATTGATAAGCTCATATGAAGAATATCAGAACTAAATAAATAAGGCCCAATCTTCCTTAAAGATGATAAAAACTCTTGTTTACTAGGTATTTGATTTATTGGATATTGATCAGTAAAACGTTCATACATAAATTCTAATGAATAAAAATGATCAATGTAATCAGAGACAATATTAATCTCCTCTAATACTTCTTTCGTGACATGAAGATAACCTTCATTTGAAGGAAATGAAATAGTGTATAACATGTTACAATAATTAGTTAATCTCTCTAATTGTTCACAACACTCAACAAATTCCTTATAAGATAAATAATCATCCATATTTCGGAGAACAAGTAATACCTTTTCAGATTGATCCGTAATCACTACTTGCAACATCGAAAGGAATAATAAAAACTTTGTCTTATTGTCAACAAATTCAAAGGATATATTTTTATCGTTCTGTCCAAAATAGGGCAGAAAATTTTTTTGGATCAATTGGTCTGCATTAAAATATTTCGCTTCTGTATGATAGTTAATACCATCTAGTTGTAGATTCAGATTCTGATTCAACAGCAAAGAAATCCTATCGAGATGATCATTGATATTTTCAATTTGCTCCATCGTCTCCACTGTATTAATCTTTTTCTTCAGATAATCATAAGCTATCGTTCCTTTTTTATACTCCATCTGCTCGATTAGATCATTAATATTCGATAGTTGGATAACCCTAAATTCTGAACGGGAAACCACCGTATCGTCTATTAAGATTTTAGGTTCATTTTGTTCGAATAGGACTAAGTCTTCTTCACTATATTTTTTTCCTCCAAAATACCATAACAGGATTTGCCAAATATAGTACTTTAATTGTTGATCTTGGCCAACAACTTGGGTAAATTGTCCAAAACTCAATGTAATATTATCCTTGTATGGATGACTAATATTCATTTTCATATAACTACCAACTTATTATCACTGACTACTTCTTCTTGTTTTGTTTTTCCACCAATGATCAAAACCATTTCAGAAAACTGTTTCTCTGTAACCGCTAGTAAACGGACATTCCCACTAGGTAAATTACTTTGGCTTAATTTTTTATAGAATTTACTAGCAAAACTGCGATTGGGACACGTTCTATAATAAACAGAAAACTGCAACATTTCAAAACCATTAGCAATTAGATCTTTCCGAAAATTACGATAGATTCTTTTTTCTTGATTCGTATCCATAGGAAGATCAAAAAAACACAATAACCTCAATGCTTCATACCTCATTTCTTCAGCTCCATTCTACACTAGAAACAATCGGACAGTAGAATTTACTCGTATCCTTATCCGAAATACATTTTAAAAAACCCTTAACATATTTATCCATTGCTACCGTAACAGAACAAGTTTCTTTTCCATAACGAATTTTAGCATTCAGTGTATCTGTTAAGGCTAAACGAAACTCGTATTTCAAATATTCTTCATCCCGTAGATTTTGATAAACCCAAACATCAATAATCTGCCTAAAAGGTTCCATTAAATCATCTACTAAATTAAATTGATTGTATTCGTTTATGAAAAATTCCGATTAAGGGATTTAGCCCATACCCAGCAATAATACGCGCCATCTGCGCTCTCATAATCGCATAGCCATAATTTAGACCAGCATTGATAACATCAGTTTCCTGTTGGGTAAGACGAACGAATTTCTTTCCAAATAATTCATTGAAATAAACTTTAGCAGCATGACCCTCACGATTAGTTTTGTCCCCAAATTCAATATGGTCTTTATAATCTGCTAATAACTGGATACAATCGATATTTTTCTCAAACATTGAAAGAACATCTTGCTGATTATTTATTTTGAAGTAGGTCACTATTTGCCATATTTTATCTTTTTGCTCCTGCGTCCACAACAATTGTTCCTGTAACTTTTTATAGGCTCTAAAATGGCCATTTTGTGAATGGTAAATCCCTGTCGGTAAATGCTCATTATCACAGACAATTAAGGCAATATTATACTTACTTAAGGCACTTAACAATCTTAGGGTTACAACAGTTTCACCTCCTTCTGCTACAATGATAGAAATATCGCTCAAGGGTATAATATAATCTTCGCCCATCTTCTTAATCAAAAGATTATCCAACTTTAATTGCATTTTTTCACTCTGACAAACATGTACAATTCTCCAAGTCATTATTTTTATCCTCTTTACAAAACGAAAACACCCCGCCATAAATGACAGGGTGTTGAATTCGGCATGAAGCCTTATCTTTGTAGCTTCTGCAAGATTTAAGTAACTGTGCAAGGCGTCCCTTACAGTTAATATTATAATACATTGTAAAAGCGTTTGCAACTCTTTTTTAAAAAATATTTTTTTAAAATTTGAGTTTTGGTTCTTCACCCTCTTTTTTGATGAAATGTTTATTACCCAAAACATCTGTTTTAACTTTAAAAATGGAAATACCTGACTTGTTCAATCCTTTCATACATTGTCCCCCTTTAGCAACATTCCCAAAAATTGTCATCAACTCTTGATTTCCATCAAATTTAGCTTTATCATAAGGCTTCAATTCTACATAGTTTTTTTGGTTAGGCATTGTTCTCGATAAAAACCTAAAAATTTGTTCTTCATTATTTTTGGTATCCTTAATCAAAAGTAAGTCATTTTTATATAAGGTAAATTTGAATTCTGACTCCTTGCTAACTCCTTCTTTTTCTTTAATTTCATTATATTTATCAATAGTTATAGAATAATTCCCAGTCTTCTTTTCAAATTGTAAATCCGCATATTTTAATCCCAGTAACTCATACTTCTCTGTCTGATGATTAAAATATACATCCGTTCTCCAAGGATTTAATTGACGTAAGATTACTTTATTTTTACTATTAGACGGCGTTATATTAATAAATGATTCTGGAATATTTTTATCATAATATTTCAGACTTTTAATTTCTGGACCATTACCTTTTCTGCTATATTTTCTGATTGGTCCATTTTCTTGTCTATATTTCTCAAAAGGATTGCAAGGAACTTCTTTATTCTTATCGTTCAATTCTTTAGAAGGATAGGTTCTTAAAATCTCTTCAATTACCTTCTCAAATGTCTGTGGATCTTTGTGATACATTAAGAATCTACTTTTATCTTTATTGTAAATTTTAATGAATGCATCATATCCCGCTTGACTATAAATATCTTTAATCTTACCTAGAACATAAGTTTCTTCAGATTTATCCTTATCTAATTTCGCTTTTCTTGTTGCGTAAATTGTTGCATCTGAAATTTTACGGTTAAATTTTGAATCTACTTGATAAGAAAAAAGAATGCTATCTTCAAATTTCTTAGATTTCAATGTATCAACAAAATGATCATATGGTGCTTTGAACACTAACTCTTTGTATTCATCGTCACTCAATGAAATAATTTCACCAGTTTCTTGATCCACGAATTGCCCGTTTTTATAAGAGATCAAAGGGTTATTTTGTTTTTTCCATAATCTTAATTGACTAGATGCAGCAATGATCAAAGCATCTACAGCATGATGGTGATAGGTCTCACGAGATTTTTCAAGTCCCCACTTTCTTCTGAGTTGCGAAGTGAATTGCCCACGTACCACTGAAATAGTTGTATCAAATTGATGCTCCTTATAAAAATCTTGTAGAGCATTTAGAACAACGCGGGAAGAATAACGAGTATCTACTAAATTTCGTTCGATAAACTTCTGTTTCACCTCAATCTTACTTATATCTTCTTCCGTTAAAAGATAATCTTTCTTCTTATTGCTCAGTAATTTTGAATCTTTTACATATGTTTTAAACTCATGGTAAGACCAAGCATCATCCATACTATCTAAAGCCTGAAACGGTGTACGTTGTCCCTTTTCTTGGTTCGCTGTAGCAAGTACCAATACTTTATTGGATAAACTATCATCAAAAGAAAGAGACAAAGGTAAAATATGATCAATTTCATATTTATACTGATTTTGAATCAAATATGAAATTGGAATATTCTTCCCAGTGTAAAGGCACTTTTCTCCTTGTTGATGCCATAAACGAATCTTAGTTGCTAATTCTTTATGTCCATGAAAAATGTTATCCGGTAATTCTTTTTTCCCATTGTATTGGAAAGCAGCTTTTTCCATGGCAGCATTTTTCTCGTCTAGATTTGCTTTTTGACGCTTGATATACCCTTTCTTTGCATCCTCTTCATTATTTTCACGTGCCATTTCAATAACGATATTATCAAAGATACCATATTTTTTAGTTGCTTCATTGATAATCTTTATTGCTTGTCTGACGGATTTTGCTACCACAGGATTATAGATTTCTTCAGTTAATTCTTTTTCATCAATATACTTGGTTCGTTTTGATGTATCTTTAGATTTTTGTTTGCCTAATCGAGTAAGAATTGTCATTTGCTCTTCCGAAGTTTCATACAATTCTGGGATCAACTCCATCATGAGTTTTAGAGAAAAATTATGCCATCCCTTACTAAAAAGACTGCTATTATTTTTTCTAAATTGAACCAATTCAAGTACTTGATCCTGACTAAATGTATCTTTTAACTTCGCGTTAATTGCTTCTTCTATACCTTCTCGCTCTGTATTTAAAGTTAGAATATGAGCAAGCTCATCTATAACATTTCTTGGTAACTCTTCCACTCTGATTGTTTCTAATGATTGCATTTTTCGATAGACTTCAAAAGTATGCATCTCAGGTTTTTTATCAGGATCAATGCGGTATCCATGTATTTGATCAACTGAAGTACCAATCAATTTAGAAATGTACTTCAATAGTGTTGAAGCTCCTAATGTTTTAGCTGTTTTCGCATACTCGACAATTATCTTCTTTTGTTCCTCACTCAATTTCTTGATTTCTGTTGGAACTGTTAAATTATTTAAATCATTTAGTAAGTTAAACTCTTGAGCAGTATAGGAAGCTTTTGAAGCACGATATTCATCAGGATAAAATGTACATTTACCAATTAAAATACCAAAAATATTATCTAGGGTAGTTCCATCTGTTCTAAAACGTCCATAATCAGTCCGTGATTTTTCATTCCCTGGACCATGGTAGTATTTTCTTTTTCCCGTTAGTATTGTTAAATAGTCTTCTATAAACTCATCTGTAATCTTATTATTGAATTCTTGCTGTTTTCTAAGAATTCTTTCTGCTTCTTTTCTATAAGCAGATGTTGAAAAAACATTGATCAATCGGCGTTTTTCACCATTTTCTACTACAGTGAAATCCCCTCTAAGCTGACCATATTTTTCGAAACGATCTAGTTGAATTTGACCAGGTGTTTGTTCAGCAAGTAATTTTCTATTTTCTTCAACTGCTTTACCGTAATCAGACGATACTGTACCGCCATCCTCAGAAGCATCATCCAAATAGCTAATACCACGTCTCTTAACAATATTCTTTAAAGCGATAAACAACTCTTCATTAGTTAATTGATCATCCAACCCTTGTACACGAAGTTGATAAGGATTTAGATTAATTGACACCTTAGAGAAATCAGTTAACAAACCAAAGTCTTCAAATAAATCATGAAGACGAACACTACGATGTTTTTTCCGACGATTTAATCGTCTAGCCTGTCTACTAGTCCTTCTCTCAACATTATTGTCAGCTGTTGCAGCTGGGAAAAGACGAGAATTTGCATGAATAATTTCACCAGTATCTTTCTTTAGAATACCTACACCAACTGAAGCAATACCTATATCTAACCCCAAAACTAAACCATTCATAATCAAACCTCCTATTGATTATTATATTAATACAATTTTACCCCTTCCCTCCTAAAAAATCAATTCATTATATGGAGATATTCAATTTTTTTGACTTTAAATTTTAACACAAAAAGGAACTCGCATCACGAGTTCCTTTAAAAGGTGGATAAACTATCTTTTTAAAAATTTTTCTGTAAGGAAAGTCACGAAAGAGGAATTCCTACTCAATCAGAAAATCCACATGATCAAAAGTTCATGTCCCCTGCCGGAATCGAACCAGCAACTACTCCTTAGGAGGGAGTTGTTATATCCATTGAACTAAGGGGACCTATAAAAAAAGAAGCGAGATCACTCCCGCCTCCTCATTCGTCTTAACGACGGATTTCTTTAATACGAGCTGCTTTACCTTGCAATGCACGAAGGTAGTACAATTTCGCACGACGTACTTTACCGTAACGTACAACTTCAATCTTTTCTACACGTGGAGTATGTACTGGGAATGTACGTTCAACACCGACACCGTTAGAGATTTTACGAACAGTGTACATTTCAGTGTGTCCTTGACCTTTACGAGCGATAACAACGCCTTCAAAGATCTGGATACGTTCACGAGTTCCTTCGACAACTTTCGCGTGTACACGAACAGTGTCACCAGGACGGAATGCAGGGATATCAGTACGAAGTTGACCTTCAGTCAAGCTTTGAATTAATGGATTCATTTTATTCTCCTATCTTCGTCAATCTTGAGGGCTACTCCCTCAGCGGATAAACTGTATTTTTGTGCTTCCATTACGCACAGAGTTTATAATACCAAAAGAATGTCCTTTTGTAAAGGATTATTGCAACTTTTTCGCAACTTTTTGTCCCCCATAGATAGACAGGGCTGGAAAGAGACGAGTTGCGACCAGACAAACCAAGAGAAAGGCTGGCCAATGTTGGAAACCAAAGACCTCACACCCAATCAAGATAGGTCCAATCGTCGTCGAGGTTGCTCCGGCAAAGACTGCTGCATAGCCTAAGGCGGCTACTAGATAAACCGGAAGTCCAAAGAAAGGAGCTAGCCAGACACCCAGACTGGCCCCGATAGAAAAGAGCGGGGTCACTTCTCCTCCCTTATAGCCTGCCGCAATGGTCGTCACCGTGAAGAGGAGCTTGAGGATCCAGTCTGCCCCAGTGATCAAGCTCTTCCCATCAGCTCCTTCAAAACTTTGGGAAATCAGATTGGTCCCCAGTCCCGTGTAGCGACCTGCTCCAATCAGATACAAGAGAATACTCAGACCGAGGCCAACCACTCCAATCCGCACATAGGGATTGGCAAAGGTCCTGGTAAAGCTTTGTTTAAAGGTGCCTAGGAGATAGGCAAAGAGCTTGCCTGTCAGACCAAAGATGACTCCCAAAAGAAGTAACTGCAAGAAGACTTGTGGGGATAGGGAGAGCTTGGCAGAAATGATCTGGGTAAACTTTTCTAGTCCCAAGGTGTGAGAGGTCCAACTAGCAACAAAGGCTGCAATGGCCGCAGGATAAAGAGCCCGCCACTCTAGTCTCCCAACCACTAGGACCTCCATAGCAAAGAAGATGGCAGCTAGAGGCGTCTGAAAGAGTCCCCCGAAGCCGGCAGCCATCCCAGTGACCAAATAAATCCGTGAAGCGTGAGGGCCAAGCCAGTCTCTTCGAAGAGCATGGGCCACTGTTCCCCCAAGCTGGACCGCTACTCCTTCTCGACCAGCAGATCCACCAAAGAGATGGGTCAACCAAGTAGAAAGGATGGTCAAGGGAATCAAGCGCTTGGGAATGGCTTTCTCCCTTCCCTCTCCTACTTCAAAGAGGAGCTCCATCCCTTTTTGACTCTTACCTCCATAGGTGCGATTGAGATAGGTGATCAAGATACCGGCTAGAGGCAGAAAGGGTAAGAGATAGAGAAGGTAATCCGTACGAACTTCTCCAATCCCAATCAAGACACGCCCGAAGAGAGTATCAATCACCCCGACGATCCCCCCGATCATAATGGCATCTAGGGTATATACTAAGGTTCTTTTACTTATCGTCATCTCAAGCACCTTCGTCCCCATCTAATTGATCGGCCTGGTAGCCTCTGGAGCGCTTCATTAAGTCTCGATAAGTCGCAAGGATGGTCTCTTCATAGCGCTTTTCCTGCACCAAGCCAGCGACATTGGCTAAGACCTCATCTTCTCTGCCCCGATCCAAGATAGGATTTTGATGAGTTTCTTTGTACCGAATGATATCTTCTACACAGTGCATCCGGCGTTCCAATAAATGGACCAATTCTTTATCGATACTATCAATCTCTTGGCGAATATTCTCTAATTCCATACTGGTCTCCTCACTTTTTGCTACCCATTTTATCAAAAATCGAGCTATCTTACTAGCCCTATTCAGCTATTGAACACTTTCATTAACAAAAAAAGTGCCTGCCACATGCAAACACCTTTCTTAGCTATAGTTTAGCCTACTTTTGCTACGACTTCTTCTGCAAAAGCTTCTAATTTTTCAATATCTTCGTCTTCAGCTGATAGATCCACTTTGACGCAGTCAGAACCTTTAACCGCACCAGTTGCTGCAAAGACACGATCAAAGTCATCCACTGCCTTACAGAACTCATCGTAGAAGGTATCACCTGAACCAACAACACCGTAAATCTTACCATTCAAATCAAGACCAGCTAAGTCTTCATAAAAGTCTACGATTTCGTCAGGAAGCTCACCATCACCGTAGGTATAGGTCGCTACGACTGCAATGTCAGCTTCAAGAAAGTCCTCTGCGTCTACTGTTGTACATTCGTCGACTTCTACTTCGACACCAAGATCACGAAACTTATCGGCTACGATATCAGCAATCTCTTCTGTATTTCCTGTCATACTTGCAAAAACAATCTTTGCTAATGTCATAATTCCCTCCAAATAATAATCTTATGACATTATACCACTTTCGCGCGCATTTTGCATAGGGAAGTACTGGGGACCTGGCATTGTTCGGAAATTCTCCACCAGAGAGCCAGACAATCTTTTTCTTTTCCAAATGCCCGCCTTATGCTAAAATTGAAAGAGAACTAAATGAGGTACTATATGCAGATTACACAGGACATTTTAGAGAAAATCAATCAATACGATACCATTATCCTTCACCGTCATATGAATCCCGATCCGGACGCGATCGGAAGCCAGGTCGGTCTGAAAGAAATCATCCAAACCAACTTTCAGACAAAAGAGTCCTAGCTACCGGATATAACGAGCCGACTCTTGCTTGGATGGCTAGCATGGATACTGTCACAGATGAAGACTATACAGGTGCCCTGGTCATTGTCTGCGATACCGCCAACACCCCTCGCATCGATGACAAACGCTACACAAGTGGCGATTTTCTGATCAAGATTGACCACCATCCAAACGACGATGCCTACGGAGATTTCCTCTGGGTAGACACCGACTCGAGCTCTACGAGCGAGCTCATCACCCTCTTCGCTCTTGAACAACAGCTTGAGATCAGTCCAGAAGCAGCCCGTCTCCTCTATGCTGGTATTGTCGGAGACACTGGACGCTTCCTCTACCCTTCGACGACAAGCCGGACTTTCGAGATGGTTGCCCACCTTCGTAGCTTTGACTTTGACTTTGCCGGACTTTCCCGTCAGATGGATAGCATGAGTTCTAAGATTGCCAAGCTTCAAGGATATGTCTATGACAATCTCGAAATCGATGAAAATGGAGCAAGTCGCGTGACCCTTACCCAAGAGCTCCTCAAACATTACCAAATCACAGATGCCGAGACTGCTGCGATCGTCTCAGCACCTGGTCGAATCGAAGACGTCAGCGTCTGGGCTATTTTTGTCGAGCAAGCCGATGGCCACTACCGCGTCCGTATGAGAAGTAAGGCTCTGGTGATCAATGAGATTGCCAAACGCCACGATGGTGGAGGCCACCCACTCGCCAGTGGTGCCAATTCATATTCCTTAGAAGAAAACGAGCAAATCTATCGGGAACTACAGGAAGTTGCCAAGACAAAATAGATGTTCATGAAGAATCAAGCAAGCAGGTCAGTCATTTCTAGTGGAGTTGATTGGCCTTTTTTCATTTTAAACAAAAACGAATAAATTTTAATAAGATTTAGAAAAATGTGAACGATTTCTTAGATTTCCATTCCAGTTTGAGCTTATTTATGCTATAATAATCACAAAAAAGGAGACGTTTTATGCATAAACATCGTATTTTTATCATTGTCGCAGCAACTCTTACTGCCATTTCTACCTTTTTGCCGTGGAGTACACTTAATGGTGGATCCTTCGGAAGTTATTCTTTCAGTGGAATTCGAGGTGAATTTGGATGGGTCATCGTTGTCCTAGCTATTGGTGCCATCGTTCTAGCTTGCCTTCCAAACATTGCTCCACCAATGAACAAGAATTTTTCCATTGGTGTCATTGCTATCGGTATTCTTGAAAGCTTAATTACGATCATCACTATGTTTAGAGTTTTGGGTGCTTCATCTGAATTCGGTGATGGCTTTTTCTATTGGGTTTTGGTTTGATTATTGCAGTCATTGCAAGTATTGCTCTTGTTGTCACAGGACTTCTTGCGATGTCTGGTGGTAAAATCACTAAAGGGACATTCCAAGAACTTGCATCAACAAGTAGAGGATTCGCACAGTCTGTTGCATCATCTGTCCAATCACCACAACAACCAGGTCAACCTGGACAACAACAATGGCAACAACCGCAACAAGGGTTTGGTCAGCCTGCCCCAGGACAAGGATTCCAACAAGCGCCTCAACAAGGGTTTGGTCAACCTGCTCCAGGACAAGGGTTCCAACAAGCGCCTCAACAAGGGTTTGGTCAACCTGGACAACAACAATGGCAACAACCACAACAAGGGTTTGGACAGCCTGCACCCAGGACAAGGATTCCAACAAGCGCCTCAACAAGGGTTCCAACAACCTCAGCAAGGATTCCAACAAGCGCCTCAACAAGGATTTCCAACAACCTCAACAAGGGATTCCAACAACCTCAGCAAGGATTCCAACAAGCGCCTCAACAAGGATTCCAACAAGCACCTCAACAAAGCTTCCAACAAGCACCTCAACAACCTCAGCAAGGGATTCCAACAAGCGCCTCAACAACCTTGGCAACCTCAAGAGCAACAGCAACCTCAACAACCAGAACAGCCAACTACTGAACCTGGTCAAGAATAAAAAGATTTCTATTGATCTTACATGTCCAACATTTCTTTACTGGGACTGTTAGGCAGAGTGGGAAAAGCTTGTCTGATAGGATGAGCTTCTCCCACTTTTTTCTTAATAAAAATGCGAAAAATTTGGTAAAAATCCTTGCCAAACTCTTTTGTTTTTGATAAACTAACTTAGTAACAATCTATGGCTCGGAAAGAGACCATGGCAGAAAGGAATTATTGCAAAAATGAAAAAAAGATATCCATCCAGAATATCGCCCTGTTGTCTTCATGGACACTACTACTGGTTATAAGTTCCTTAGTGGTTCAACTAAGTACTCTAACGAGACTGTTGAATTCGAAGGTGAAACTTACCCATTGATCCGTGTTGAAATTTCATCAGACTCACACCCATTCTACACTGGACGTCAAAAGTTCACTCAAGCAGATGGACGTGTGGATCGTTTCAACAAAAAATACGGTCTCAAATAAGAAACCCATCAAAACCACTTCCACTTGGCAGTGGTTTTTTCTTGTCCTTTCCAGCACAAAAATGAGAGTGGGACAGAAATCGTAATTCGTTAGAATTCGATTTCGTCGTCCCACCTCCGCACAGATTGAGTAGGGGCTGTAAAAGCTGATGAAATCAGCCTAGTAGAGCCCACTCAACCACTGCGTCTTGCTCGACAATCCAAAAACAATTGAGAGGCTAGGACTTTTGTCCCAGCCTCTTTCTTGTTATTCGTAGTCGCCACCGGTAAAGTTGAAGTATTCTTCTAAGCTTTTTCCTGAGGCTGCGACATCTTTTGCATCTTCTCCGATATAGCGAAGGTGCCAGCTTTCAGGCATGTAGCCTGTGCTCGCTTCTTTCCCTTCTTGATAGCGGACGATAAAGCCATACTTGGCAGCGTTCTTAAGCAACCATTTGCTTGCGCCTGGTTCTTGAACGAGATTGCCACTGGTATCGATGAGGTCAAATGCTAGACCTGTCTGGTGCTCACTATAGCCAGGACGAGCTGAGTAGCGATCTGCCGCTGCTGCCCCATCTTGATTGACATAGCTTTGGTAGAGATCAACCTGGGTCTCATAACTTCGGAAACCACTGTACTGATCACTGATAGCATAGCCTTCTGCCTGCATAGCCGCAATCAACTCATGCAAGGCCGCAACAGCTGTCGGATCCTCACCTGGATTGTAGTCTGCAGCTAAGGGGTAGTGCTTGTTGGCGATGACGATATCTCCAGATTTTCCTTGGACACTATAATAAGAACCATTGAAGGAAACACCTTGGTCCACGGTGACTTCGCCTGCCTTCTTCCTTGACTTATCGCTATCGTTAGACGATGTTGCTTCAGAAGCACTGGTTTCTTTTCCGGCTGATGACTGTGCGACTTGCTTACTTGAAGCAGGCTCTTTTTGCGTTGAGCTCTTTGATTCCTTCTGTTGGCCACAAGCGCCTAGGCTCAAAAGAACAAGGCCAGCAAGCGTCCATTTTGTCATGCTTAATTTCATCATAATCCTCCTAATTACCAGCTGTGACCGCAATAGCCGTAATCACATAAGTATCTCCTACTGGTTTTAGAGTGTAGGTCTTGTCTTTGCTACTCTGGCTATCTTTTCGGCTGGTCACATAATGTACAGTATATTCTTCGTGGGTTTTCACGATCACCATTCCGTTCTCTTCGGTAACGCTAAGAACGTTGAAAACACCTGGTGTATAGTAGTCGATTTCAGCCTTCTTGACTCCGCCACCTGTTGTCCACTCCACCATTTCCTTGTAGGCGTCACTTGACGTGTCATAGTACTTAGAGTAGGTGTTGGATCTACTTGAGACAGATGAGAAGACTTCTGTCCGGTAGTCTTTGAGGAAGGAGGTTACAGAGGTTTTCTTCTCTTCAGCCTTCTTGGCTTCTTCTTCCTTGGCTTTACGAGCTGTTTCTGCATCTTTCAATCGTTTGGCCACATCCTTAGAAAGTTTCAAAGTGATGACTTCATCATCATCAGGAGTTTCACCGATTGTGACTTTAGCCTTATCAGTTGTATAGCTCTCACCATTGACATTAAAGACTGCATGAACTTCGATTTCTTGATGGGCTACGACATCGACTTCAAATAAGGTACTTGTGCCGACTTCCTTGCCATTCACTGCTACCTTGATATCAGTTGGATTGCTTACTTCCTCTGGGAATTCAATTTCAAGAAGACGTTTCAGAATTGAAGGTCAAGTTCAGCTTGTTCTTAGAAGCCTGAGCTGGATCTAGTTTGACCTCACTAGAGATTTTTCCAACTTCTGTCTTACCATCTAGTTGCATGTCTCGTGGCGCAAAGTGAACCTTTCCAAGTTTGGTTGTTTGGTTCTTTTTGAGCACTGTCGACTCTTTTTCGCTGGTCTTAAGCTTGGCATCATCCAGATTGGTAACCGCTGTGACTTCAAGTGGATAGGTCTCGATGCGGTATTCTTGGAAGATACCGAATTTCTTATCCGCCTTCTCAATTCCGATCAGTAGATTCTGGTTTTTGTCCTTGACGATCCCTGTTTTTGAAGACTGGGCGATATGATCTAATTCGTAGATGACATCAATCTTCTGAGAGGTCATATAGTCTAGCAAGCCTTGAGCTTCTTCCTTGGTCCACTTATCCTTGTCACTAGAAAGGATGCTCGCCACTTCCCGGTAATCCTTTTGTTCAATGGCTGTGACCAATTTATCCACTGTCACCTGTGGGCCTGTAGTTGATGAGAAGTAATAGCCTAGACCAGACAAGACCAAGACCAACAAAGCCAAAATACTGAAGAAGAAGACTTTCTTTTTCTTGCCTTTTTTCCCTTTTTTGACTTTTTTGACTTTCTTTTCTTTCTTATTCTTGCCTTTCTTGACAGCTTCTTCTTGCTCTGGAGCCTCTGCTGGCGCTAGAGCTTCAACTGGCTGGGACAAGTTTTCTGGGGTCTCTGATGGATTCTCCACTGGTGCGAAGACCTGCGTTGTCTGATTGGTCTCTTCCAAGTTAATCGTCGGAGCAGGTGCTTCTACGATTTCAAAATTCTGGCTTCGAGCAGATTCAATCTCTTCTGGAAGCGGTGAACGTCCATAGAGGGCGATAAAATGCTCTTCCCAAGCAAGTTGAAGAGGATTTACAACCGCTTCTACTGACTCCTGCACTCCTAGTCCTGGCGCTTCTGAAGCCACTTGATCAATAGCTACTCCAGCAATCGATTTGATTGCCTTAAAATCAAAGCCGGAATCTCTTCCGGCAATGAATTCTTCAGGAGTAGGTTTGCGACCGATTACTTTTTCAAATAATTCTACCCATTTTTTGTTCATCGGTATGTTCTCCTAAAACCTAAAATATTTTTTATCCCGATATGAATATGAACAAGAATTTTATGATCAGGTTCCTATCTAATTAGAAGAAGGAAGCGATATAGATAGATACTTGTTCTAAAATACGTCTGTCAATCATGCCAACAATTGTGAAGATGACTAGAATGACTGCTGAAGAAGCAAGGAGCAACAAGAATTTGTCAGCCTTGAATTTTGTTCTGTTCAAACCTTGGTAAACAGTATAGAGCAAGCCTAAGAAATAGAGAACGAAGATTAACGATCGAAGGAAGATAAATCCTTCAAAGTACTTGACTAGAGAAAAAATCAAGACAATGAGGGATGCTGGCAAGGCATAGATAGACAAGCGAGCAAACTCATCGAATGAACGTTTATAGGTGTATTCTTTATCTTGCAAGACAAGGTTACGAACCAAGAAACCAGTTAATTGAGTAGCATAAATTGTAAAGAAAGTTACAATGACAATCAATAGGTAAGCCGTAAATCCTACTTGAGAGTAAGGGAAGGCACTCGCCACGAAGAAAAGTGAGAGGCTAAGGATAAATGCAGTTAAGACATAATGAAGGATACCATTCAATACTCTTGGTTGATTTTCTACTGTTGGACGAACCAAAGCAGAAACGAACCATGACCAGAATCCTTTCATTGCTTGACCAAAGGCATTTGGTTGAGCAGGTTGTGCATAATAGGCTTGACCTGGTTGAGGTTGTCCTGGATAAGGTGTTTGTTGGAAGCCTTGACCTGGAGCTGGTTGGCCAAATCCTGGTTGTGGCTGTTGTTGAGGAGCTTGTTGGAAGCTATTTGGTTGAGCACCAAATGCTGGTCCTTCTGGCGCAGCAGTGTATTGTGGCGCTTCTTGGACTGGTGCTTCTGGAGCAGTAGCGAACTGTGGAGCTTCTTGGACTAGCGCTTCTGGCGCAGCAGCAAATTGTGGCGCTTCTTGGACTGGCACTTCTGGCGCAGCAGCAAACTGAGGCCCTTCTTGAACTGGTGCTTCTGGAGCAGTAGCAAACTGAGGCCCTTCTTGGACTGGCGCTTCTGGCGCAGCAACAAATTGTGGTGCCTCTTGTACTGGCACCTCTGGCGCAGCAGCAAATTGTGGTGTTTCTTGTGCTGGCGCTTCCGGAGCATTAGCAAATTGTGAAGCCGCTTCTTCTGGTACTTCTGGAGCAGCAACAAAGCCAGCGTTTGCTTGGTCTGGAGCCACTGGAGCCCCTACAAATTGTGAAGCTTCTTGAGCCACTTGTTCTTCTTGGAACTCTCCTGCAGCCAAGGCTTGAGCGATCTCTGCTTCAGTAGCTGAACGACCGTTCACAGCTTCAAAGTAATCAAGCCAATCCTGTTTAATCATAAAATAATCTCCTTATAAAATAAAATACAGATATATTATATAAAAATTTCCACTAGAATTCAATGTTCTACAGGAAGTCACTAGCTGGGATAGCCCATTTATTCCAATGCATCCATACCCCCTTGGACGTTGGTCACATCATAGCCCCCTTCTTCCAAAAATTGGCAGGCCCGGGCTGAACGCCGACCAGACTTGCAGATAACATAATAGGCTTGCTCCTTGTCTAGTTCTGAATACCGTTCTGCCAACACGGATAAGGGAAGCAAGGTCACTCCGTCTAGATGAAGGGCATCATATTCCTCCTGCTCACGGACATCGACGACTTGGATTTCTCCTGCTTGGTACTTTTCTATAAAGTTATTAAATGAAATTTCTTTCATGATTTCTCCTTTTTGTTGCCACTATGGCAAGATTAGTATTTCATAGTTAAAATCAATGGACTCTAAAAAGCGGAATAGGTCTTGGGTTTTGATAAAGATGGTCTTTTCATTGGTGTTAGGGTGGAAGGTCATGATCTCCTCTGACACAATGTCCTGATCAAAATAGACGAGAATATCCTTTTCTGCATTGTTTAACAAGCCAAATGGGGATACCGTCCCAGCTGGTAATTGCATTTTTTCTGATAGAGATTCAGCTGAAGCCATACGGATCCGATTGGCTCCTACTTGCTCTTTGAAGTCATCCATATCCAAGGTTTTTTGGTCATCCATGATGAGCAGATAGTACTGGGTTTTCTTTTTGTTGGTCAAAAACATGGACTTTGTCCGGACCCCTTCGAGACCTTCAATATAGGAATCGGCCTGCTCTGTAGTGAATGCTGGTGGGTGTTCCACCTCATCAAATTCAATCCCGAGTTCGTCTAATTTGTCTTTGACTTTTTGATATGGATCCATGGGAATACCTCCTTTTGCAATTATCACTAACTATTATTTTGTATGCTCGGCTATAATCTGCTGGACTCGAGACCGGAGAGCTGGCACCACTTCTGCCTCAAACCAGGGGTTCTTGGCCATCCAGATCTGATTGCGAGGCGAAGGGTGGACCAGAGGGAAATAGTCGGGCAGGTAGTCCTTGTACCGTCTCACCCGCTCTGTCACCTTGCCACTGACCTTCTCATGAAGATAGTAGGCTTGGGCGTACTGACCAATCAAGAGGGTCAACTCAATATCTGGACACTCTTTGAGGAGTTGAGGATGCCACTTTTCCGCAAAGCCCTTGCGAGGTGGCAGGTCCCCTGATTTTCCATGCCCTGGGAAATAAAAGTCCATAGGAATAACCGCAAATAGACCTGAATGGTAGAAGGTCTCTTCGTCGACTCCTAGCCACTCCCTCAGGCGGTCACCACTTTTGTCCTTCCAGTAGAGTCCCGCTTCCTGAGTCTTAAGTCCAGGTGCCTGTCCGATAATATTGATCCGAGCTGTCTTTGGTACCGCAAACAAGGGCTCGATCCCCTTATCCGTATAGTCTTTGTTTTTGTGGATCAGCCATGATGGCTTTTTTTGATCTGCTCTAGTTGCTTCATTTCTCCTCCTCTAAGCAAAAAAACTCAGCCAGCAAATGCCGACTGAGTAGCGTCTTATTTGATGAGTTCGTATATGGCTTCTGCGTAGATTGCAGCTGCACGGTAGAGATCTTCTACGTCCGTAAATTCATTGGCTTGGTGCATGGTGTTCACATAGTCTGGGAACATGGCACCGAAGGCAACCCCACGTTTTAATAGACGACCAAAGGTTCCACCACCGATTACTTGCTCATGACCTTTCAGTCCGGTTTGTTTTTCATAGACACGCAACAGCGTTGAGACCAATTCATCTTCCATTGGAACATAGTGAGGTGTGTGGCCGTGGGCAGACAAGGTGACAGATGCCACTCCTTCTACTTTTTTTCAAGTCCAGCTTTGATGGTTTCTGGATCTGTTCCTTTAGGGTAACGAATGTTCAAGGCGATGGTGTTATCTGAGCTATTCTCGTCGAAAGTTGAAGACACCCGCATTCATGCTGAGAGCCCCCATCTTTTCATCCGTATGGGCAATGCCTAGCTTCTCACCAGCAAAATCTTCGTGAAGAAGAGAAGCTGACACTTGCAAGTAGGCTTTGGCATCTCCACCAAAGTCAAACTGGTTCAAGAAGAGAGCCAAGTAGGTCGCTCCATTGATCCCAGCTTCTGGAGTAGAGCCGTGGGCAGATTTCCCGATAATAGTGAGCTTAAATTTACCGTCATCCTCTGTTGCTACTTCATAACGAAGTTGGTGTTCATTGGCAAAGGCCTCCAAGAGACTAACTAGATCTGGCAATTGTCCTGAAACAAGAGCTGTCGCTGACTCAGGTACCATGTTTTCACGAAGGCCACCGGTGAAGCTATGAAGATGGGCTTGACCTGTGTTTTGACCACCAAAATGGAGGTACTCGGTAATGTTTCCTTTTTCTCCGTTGATGATTGGGAATTCAGCATCCGGAGAGAAACCAAAGTCTGGATCAGGAAGTCCGACGTGTTTGAAATAGTAGTCCATATCGCCCCAACCAGATTCTTCATCTGTACCGACGACAAAACGCACGCGCTTAGATACAGGCAATCCCAGATCCTTGATGATCTTCAAACCGTAGTAACAAGCTACTGTAGGCCCCTTGTCATCAGATGAACCACGCGCATAAAGCTTACCATCGATAATCTCTGGTTTGTATGGATCTGTGTTCCAGCCACTACCTGCAGGCACCACATCCATGTGGGCAAAGATCCCGAGCTCTTCTTCCCCTTGTCCAAAGGTGAAGTGTCCAGCATAGTTGTCCACATTGGTTGTTTCGTAGCCATCACGCTCAGCAATTTCCAAGAATTTCTCAAGAGCCTTGACGGGTCCAGGTCCATAAGGGTGAGTCGCATCCGCCTGGCTGTCATCCCGTTCTGAGTTGATTTCCAAGAGGCTGAAAAGATCAGCCATCATTTCTTCGCAACGTTTCTACTTCTGCTTTAAAGTCAATTGTTGTCATGCATTCCTCCGTTATTTCGATTTAAATTGAATCCTCTAGAATCCCTTCAGCGACTGTCTATCAGCCTGCCAAAGGATTCTAGAAAACCGGACTTGTATCGTACGAGACGAGGACCATCCGGTTCTTTCTGTTGTTATTAGCGTTTTTCGATGATTTCGTCTACTGGCAAGCGGTAGCTAGGTTCTACCTTCTCTGCTGCGTAACCAACCGTGATCAAGAGTTCTGGACGGAAACGCTCTTCGATTTCCAAGACTTCGTTGACTTTTGATTTGTCAAAGCCAAGGATGATGTTTGAGCCGATCCCTTGGTCCGTCAAGGCCAATACCAGGTTCATTGCGACCAATCCAGCATTCAATGCCAAGTAATCGCTAATCTGTTGTTCATTGTAGCGAGCATATTCTGCAGGTAGGTTTTGCATGAAGTATTGCAACTGCTCCTCTGTGAAGTTCTGGACCCCACCGACACGTGCAATCTTCCGAGCCCGACGTTGCAAATCGGTATCCGTAAAGAGAGCGATGGTCACAGGTGCTTCCATGACTTGGTCATAGTTCCCACCATAGGCTAGTTTAGCCAATTCCGCATTTTTCTGACGAACGACCACGAATTTCCATGGTTGGCTATTGTGCGCACTTGGTGCCAAGGTCGCAATTTCAATAGCTGTCCGCACATCCTTTGGATCGACCGGTTGGTCTGTGAAATGCTTGATCGCATGACGTTTTTTGTTGAGTTCTAGGAATTTCATAGTCAACTTCCTTTTCTAATTCTATTACCTCTATTTTAACACAAAATGAAAGAGCTTGCAGAGTTTTTTCATTGAGGACCCTGTTTCCTTTTCAACTAGGCTCCTCGCCCTTCTATGGAATCAGATTATTCCGACGCAGGACTTTCTTTTTCAAAGAACTGGCCACTAGAGTCTTGGATTTTGTTGATGATGTCGTCGTAGTGAGAATTTCTTTCTTCCTCATAGAGATTGTTGATTTCTCGATAGTTCAACGGATTTTCAACCTTTGGTTCCGGCTTGCGACTGAGGAAATCAATAGCCCCCAGAAGAACCAAGATCAGAATCACTAAAGAGGTCCAGCCAGTTTCCTTCTTAGGTAGCCAAACTCCCTTGGTCGAAAGAGATTTCCAACTAGGGTTTTGAGGCAAGAGCTCATAGATTCTCTTTTGAGTCGGAAAGAGGGTCAACAATGCATACAAGGTCAGAAAAAGAAATGAAAAACTATGGACAGAAATCCAACTATACTTAATTTTCATCTTAAAGGCCTTATAACCAGCTCCCCCCATATACACTTCTAGGACGAAGACGGCGATCATCAAAAGACAGAAAATCAGGAATTGGACTTTCCATAGCTTTCTCAATCCTAAATATTTTTTTTTGAGCGCCTCTTCTTTCTCCTTAGCTTGGTCCACTCCTACTGGAGCTTGGGTGCTTGGGTTTACTTCACTATTGCTTTCAGTTGACCCTACTTTCGCTTCAACTGCTTCTACCTGTCTTGCAAAATAGGCTTCCGCTTCCCTGATGACTTTGCTAAGATTTTCCTCCGTCAGCAGATAAGGAAAGCCATCGATCACCCAATTGTCTTTCTTTTCTGGTTTATCTGGCTTCATAACATGAAGAGCAAAGTGTCGTCCAACCAAGCTAATTGAAAATATAGCATCATAATATTCAGATCGAACTGAAAAATCAATGCCATAAAAACAATTAGACTTAACCAGTTTGTTCGCTTCCATAAAAGAAATATCCTTTGTAAACGTCGATCGGATTATCTCTTGTGCTTGGGAAACTTTTTCTTCAATGGTAGCAGAATCAAGGGGGAGTGTTAAAGCAGAAAACGTATCGGTGGAAGCATTCCCTTCTAGACTATCTTTAAACCAATCCAAGAAAGAAGTCATATTGGATACGGTTAGATCAATAGGCTGTTGAAGTGGAAAGGCTTGGCTTTCTATGCTAGAAGGCATGGGGTCTATCTCTAAGAAGACAAACTGCTGCCCCGCTATCTCAAGGCTAAAAAAAGCTGGATAATGAGGCAAAAGACAAGTAATAAGGAACCTACATGGTTCATTCTTTTCGAAGGGCCTTTTCCTGTAGTCTATTTTTGCTATTCCTTCGAAGGTCGATTCTATCATTCTTTCAAGGACTTTCACCTTTAGATAGATGTTTTGAGGAGTTACAGGTTCATTGAAAATTAATTCCGGTTGATCTAGGTAAGCTTTGATTCGTCGTAAACCTTCGTTAAGGTGATCGCAGTCATACTCATATCCAAGCGCATACCTTTCTTCACCCCAGTATAGTTTTAAATCTCTACCATCAATTAAAATATCTATTTTATTCTTGTAATCTTTAAGTTCAATATCAAAATTAAAGGTCGGACAATAAGCATTGAACACAATATTCTGAATGTCTATAATTTCAAAATGCTCACCAAAAACATGTTGAAGGGCTTGTCGGATATCATTTTCCACAAGTTCTCTATGCTGATCAACAGTTAATCCCATTTCTTTATTACTTACCCCTTATGCGTTTTTATAGACTGAAGGAAAGCATTAGCCTCCTTTAGATAGTCGTGTTGTTCAATCAAGGAAGTTAGAAGCTCGTTGTTATGGCCCCGATAGTTATCCTCACGTCTCAATTCTTCGTACATCTCAATAAAGGGAAGTTCCTTGTCCTTGGCGTCTTGGAGCTCTGCTTCATAGTCATAAGCCACCTTACGAAATTGCAGGTTGGTCACCCCATCTTCTTCGACATCGATCAGAGCATACTGAGCTCTGTGGTTTTGAATTGGTTCCCAGTCAAAATAAGGCATGCCAATAGTCCCCGGATTGAGGATCTGTTGGCCCTGGCTGCCGTAGCGAAGCAACTGCTTGTGGACATGCCCGTAGATCGCCATATCCGTCTGATCATCCAGCAATTGGTCAAAGTTCTCCGTCGCATTTGCTGGACGCAAGTCCCCACCGTAATTCTTTTCTGGCAAGTTGTGGCTTAGTGAAAAGCGAATACCATTGACCTCCTTCTTCTCTACCAAAGGAAGGGATCGAAGCCAATCGATCCGTTTAGGATCCAGGCCTTCCATGAGGTACTGAGTAAGTCGGAGGAGCTGGATCTCCTGCGGATCCTCAAGCCCGTACTCGCCATCCAAAGCCTCTAGGACACAATCGTCCCAATTTCCACGAACAGCTGCTGTAATGGGAATCGCATCCAGCAACTCAAAAAGGTCCTCTCTTCCAGGCCCCGGTAGCAAAATGTCTCCTAAAATCCAGTATTCCGTCGCGCCTAGAGCACGCGCATCCGCAATCACTGCCTCCAGGGCTGTTGTATCTCCGTGGATATCAGATAAAATGGCGATTCTATGGTTCATTATTACACCTCATTTGAAATCTAATTAGATTTGAATCTAGTATAACAAAATTAGGAGTAAAACGTAAAAACCATCCATGAAAATGGATGGTACAATTACTCAAATCCTTGGAAGGGCTCCGCCACTTCCATCAAGGGACTTGCTTCTTCCTGCTTTCCTTGATGGAGCTTGGCTTGCACTGCCTCCGCGACTGCTCGTGGGATGCCAACCGTGACGATTTCATCTACAGTAGCTTCTTTGATCTTGGTCAGTGACTTGAAGTGCTTCATCAGCAACTGCTTGCGTTTTTGGTCCCCAAGCCTTCGATGCCATCCAACTGAGAAGAGAAGGAATTCTTGGACCGTAGCTGGCGGTGAAAGGTGATGGCGAAACGGTGAACTTCATCCTGGATCCGCTGGAGGAGGAAAAATTCCTGCGAGGTCCGAGAGAGTTCGATAACTTGAAGAGGATCGCCGAAGAGCAATTCGTGAGTCTGGTGCTTGTCATTCTTTTGCAGGCCTGCGATGGGAATGTCCAGCCCCAACTCTTCTTGGATGACTTGCTTAGCGATATTGACCTGGCCCTGACCCCCATCAATGACGATCAAATCTGGTGGTGTCAGGCCATCCCGCATGACACGACTGTAACGTCTGCGAATGACTTCCTGCATGCTGGCATAGTCATCTGGCCCGACGACAGTCTTTATCTTGTACTTTCGGTAATCCTTTTTGCTTGGCTTCCCATTGACAAAGACAACCATGGCTGAGACCGGACTGGTCCCCATGATGTTGGAGTTATCAAAAGACTCGATCCGCACAGGGGTTGGAATTTGCAGGAGTTTTCCAAGGTTTTCAATGGCACCTTGGGTCTTTTCCATCGATTTTTCAAGGAGATTGAACTTCTGCTCCAGACTGACCCGCGCATTCTTGATGGCCAGATTGACCAACTGCTTCTTCTCCCCACGCTGGGGCTTGAGTACCTTAGTATCCACAAGGGCTTTGACCGCTTCCTCATCGATATCTTGAGGAATCAATATTTCATTGGGGATCAGATGAGATTTCTCCTGGTAAAATTGCCCCACATAGGTCAAGAAATCCTCGTCCGGATCATTGTAGTAAGGGAAGAGATTGACATCCCGCTCGATTAGCTTACCCTGACGGACAAAGAAGACCTGCACACACATCCAGCCCTTGTCCACGTAGTAGCCAAAGACATCCCGGTTCTGCAAATCCTTGGCCATGACCCGCTGTTTGGTCCGCAGGGTCCCGATAGCCTGGATCAGATCCCGATACTCGGCCGCCCGCTCAAATTCCATGTTTTGCGCAGCGGTAGTCATCTTGACCTTGAGCTCATCGATGATCTTGTCATCCTGTCCTTTTAGGAAATCAGAAACCTCCTGGGCCATGCCCTTGAAATAGGCCTCGTCCTTGTGGCAGACCGTGTGGGCCATACACTGCCCTAAATGGTAGTAAAAGCAGACCTTGGAAGGAGGATTGGTACACTTGCGGAAAGGAAAAATCCTATCCAAGAGCCGCTTGATCTCATTAGCAGCCCCCACATCTGGATAGGGACCAAAATAGAGACCACCGTCCTTTTTGACCTGGCGCGTGATGATGAGGCGCGGATAGCGCTCATTGGTAATCTTGATGAAGGGATAGGACTTGTCGTCCTTTAGCATGATATTGTACTTGGGCTTGTTCTCCTTGATGAGGTTGATCTCTAGAAGCAAGGCCTCAATATTGGACTCAGTGACGATAAACTCAAAATCCACAATCTCAGATACCAGCGCTTCCGTCTTGGTATCGTGGCTCCCTCTAAAATAGGACCGCACCCGATTGCGAAGATTCTTGGCCTTCCCCACATAGATGATGGTACCGTTCTTGTCTTTGTGAATGTAACAGCCCGGACTCGTCGGCAGAAGCTCGAGCTTGGATTTAATCAAGTTATTCATACTCTCTATTATAGCAAAAAAAGGGAGGCTATGCTCCTCTTATAATGTTATATCATATCATTCGTTTTAAATCGTCGTTTCATAAACTGTTAAAGGGTTTCGAAATTTCTAATGGAGATTTATAATTCGTTATCTAAAGTCTTTGACTTGCTTGTATAAATGCTCAAAACAATTACAAATGACAACAACTGCCACAGAAGGATTCTTACTATCTGCAAACTATCTGCTTCAGAATTTGAAACCACATGAACTAGATTTGAAGCAAGATTGTTGAAAAAATGATCTCCTAACCCAAACCATAAGGAACCTGTCATTTTGTAGAGTAAGGACCATTTGATACTCATCATTCCCGCTAAGATAACATAGCCAATGCCCATGACGATGAGATTTACGAGTGACGACTCTCCTTGAAGATAATCTCTTAAGGGCATTACCAAGTGCCATATTCCAAATAGGAAGGCTATAAAGAATAGACTCTTGCGGTAAGAAAGCCCTTCAAGAATTTTTGTGAAAAGGCCACGAAATATTCCTTCTTCCATCCAGACATTTATCAGGTTAAACAACACACTTGAGAGAATAAGTAAGATTCCTGCTTGAGATACTTTTTCGTTTGTTAAGGAAAAACCACTGGCGTAAAACGATAAGTGAACATTACCATGAAGAAACAAGAGAACAATGCACTCAACTGTATATGCAAAGACGGAACAAACTAAACCAAAGAGCAGGCCCTTCCCTATACCACTCACGGTTCCGTCAGAACTGAAACCAATATCTTTCCATCTTAATTTACAAATTGAAAGGATTCCCCACAGTAGAAGAATTCCAAAAAGCTTATGTAGAAAATTCTCAGATAAGAAGGTTTCATCCGTCCTAATATAGAAGTATTCAATTAGCCTTGCTACTGAGCAGATAACAAATATAATTGAACAACTTAAAATAGGTTTCTTTATTAGTTGATTTAGCATATCTTCCTTTCAAAAAGTCTTTTATAAAAGTTAATTTCAATATCTCACTCAGTCCAATTATCTATTTTTCAAATTTCGATAGGACGAACTTAACCAGTCTTGTGACGACTTCTACTACGACTAAAACCATCGCATACAATAAAAATGGCGGAATTAAAAGAAGGGCGATTTTCCAGCCTCTGAAAAAAGCAAGCCCTTTATTAGATTTAGCTGCTGTATCTCGTTCGACTGTTTTCACTTCTATTAGCTTCATTCGCAATAGTTTCACAGTGACTTCTTCTTGCCCAGCATCAAGCGAAACACTTTTCTCCTCTGAACTTGAACTAGCTAGATAGGCCTGAGCCATTCTGACCAGATAAAGTCTCTCATCTTCTTTCACAATGGTACGAAAGAACTCCATTGCCTCATTTCTATTCCCTTTAAGGTATACATTAACTGCCTTCAGATACATAGATTCCAATTGTGAGAACTTGTTGTTTGTCACTTCCTTTAGAACGGCATCATTGGGCTCTTTTTTGACCAGTAGATCATAGCGAGCTCTGTATGCCATCTTGAGTGGTTCATAATCTGCTAAAAAGTTAGAGAGCAATTCCTCGAACTCATCTTCCTTCAAATCAGGTCTAGAAAACAAGTTTGCATTCAATAGAATTTCGTTTAATTTTACTTGTTCAACATCTGTAAACTTTTGAATCTTTTTGAGTTCGTCTACAACTGCTTCAATGGATCCAAAGTCACCAATCCTATAGAAATAGAAAATAGTGGCAACCTGTACACGCGCTTTAATCGTTTTGATACTCTTTCTTTTTTGGTTCAGAATATAGCTTGCCATCAAGTCAAGATTTATGTCCTTATAGATAAGACTATTCAACTTCTTAATTAAAAGAGTATCTTTAATGATAACTAGAACCAGCTCAAATGGTAAGTAAATCAAAAAACAAATGAGAGCAATTTTTTTACTTTGAGTCACTTGCACTGCATATAAAAATGGTAGAGCTAGAATTACCAGTAGGACTATCAATGGAATATTGTAGCGTCTTCTTAGTTCTTTATAATCTTTAACCATAAATCTCCTTATTTCATTGACAATTTCTTTCGTGTCCTTGTTGCTAGATCTAGACCAAGGGATGATGCAGCAAGCAATTTCCTATCAACCCGATCGCTTACCATCATTTCTACTCTCTCTATTATAGCAAAAAAGAGGGGTATTAGCCTCTATGCATTATGTCTGTATTTTTTATATTCACCTTGACCAAGTTAAAAATAATGTTTAAAAGATAGATCAGACATCCAATCTCAATCCTTTATTTCAACTTGACCTTTTTCATATCCCGAATACCAACTGCTATTAGGGCTGACATATTCAGGCAATTCACCTTGTGGCTGATCTCCTGAAAGTGTTAAAATTCCATCATATATCAAACAAGAATACTTCACAGAATCTCTAACAAATTCATCATTTTCAGTATCATAAGAGTAGGTACGTTCTGAACTACCTTCCTTTAGAGTGATCTGCTCTCCTTCTATTTTTTTATCCATGATGTTTTTATCTAGTGAGGCTGTTTTTAGTAGATTCATTTTTTTACTGTCAGATAATAAATTCCATCTTTTGATTTCATATCATCAAGAGTATTCGTGATAATCCCTAAAATCATAAGTGCAGGAATAATCAACAAAAACCATTTCCATTTTTTAGATTTATTTTTCATCAGTAGACTTTGTTCCAATTTTTAATATTTTAAAATTCGTTCATTCCAATTTTTAATTTTCCACTTCCACTTTCTTTATTTCAGTGGAAACAAACTATTGTTTTTAAATAAAAATAGTTAGATGTTTATAAAAAAATGACTATTTTAGTTATTTAAGAAGATAAAAAACTTTCCGCTGTGAGAAAAGTGCCTGAAATAATTCGAATTTCAGGCACTCGGGAGTTTTGAGACCTTAGACTCAAAACTAAGTCATGGAACTTCGTAGAAGTTCGCTGACGTCCGTACTCACCTAAGGAAAATTTTTTAGAAGACTTTATCTTCAATCTGTTAGGGATCTAAAACGCCCCCTCTTTGATATTAATATCCTCTTAAATATGGAAGTAAGGACATAAGAGTTGTCCCAAGGACCAAGACCCAAAACCAGAAGGAATACATGCTTCTTTGGAAGACGCCTGGTGCTGGTCGGTTTTCTTGTATGTAGTGAAAAATAGCTTTTCTTTTTAAAATCAAGACGATGGTAAAGGCGATGGTTCCACCTAAAAAGACTAGAATTTGAACCCACTCGGCCACATTCATATTGACATGCGTGCCGAGGTAATGAAGCCCTTGAGAGAGGACCAGGTTGTTAAAGATATGGTAGAAATAGCCCACCAGATCGAATACTCGAAAGTCAAGTAGCCAAAGCCAAAGCCGATAATTGTCGCAAAGAACAACTGATCAAAATTGGCATGGAACATTCCAAAAGCCAAGGCTGTCATGACGATCGCAAAGACTTTTCCATACTTTTCTAAGGCTCTCAGTCCAGCGGCCCGGAATACCAATTCCTCTGTGATAGGACCTATTAGGGTCGCATAGAGCAAGAGGCTCCAAGATTGGCTGAGTTGCTCAGACATGTCCTCTTGAGGCTTGAAAAAGCCCAAGGTTTCCATCATGTGGTCCAATAGCTGAGATAAGGCACTAGAAGCCAATTGGGCAAACCCCAAGAAGGCAATGAACACTAAGAAAGTCTGCCAGGTCATCTTGCGTCCCTTTTGTCTCACATCTCCTTTGAAGAGGGATCCTTGCCGATAAAGGGCAAATAGGAGGACACCTATACTGACAGATATCAAGTAGCTAATCCCATTTCCATTGATGATTTTTTCTACATACTCCTGCTTCTCTGCCATCTCCAATCCATACCGTCCAAACATAAAGAGGGTAACGGCAAAGGTCGAAATGATGCTGACAAAGACCATGACCAAGAGATAGAGGCAAACCATCCCTGAAAAGCTTCCCAAATCCTTTTTGGGGTCTATAAATCGATTGAACTGTTTCATCCATTCACTCCACTAATCTACTGTTTTTCTTTTCCGACTCCACCCGTAGCACCATCCAAAAGCCCCTTCATACAATACAAAGAAAATCAGAAAGGCATGTAGGAAATAGTCCTCCGGTAAAGCTAGAATAATCGGATCCCGATAAGGATCAAAGAGCCAGGTAGCATCTCCGACAAAAAGGACTTGGTGAAAGAGGGTAAAGAATTGATCAAAACCAATAAAGAGGGTCACTCCTCCTATGATAATCGGTAAGAGAACCATCCCACCAAATAAAGGGCGATAGAGGCCTGCGTAGCCCTTACGCATCACTGTTCGAATAAATCGTATAGCTACTGGCAACAAGACCAAGAACAGGGCCTGGGTAAGGTGAAAGAGGTACTTGACTGCTTGGAAATGATGGAGGCCATCTGGAGAGGATGGAAAATCCGGCATGTCCAGCTTCCAGGTAAAAGGACTGGTCAAATACCGCATAAGGATCTGAAAATTCTTCTGAATGACTGTTGGAGCCAAACCGGTCCGATTCTGAATTCGTAACCAGCTGATCTCCATGGGATAGATCAACCAGGCTAGTAGAATGGTTCCCAAAATCACCGTTGCTAAGAGCCAGAGGACAAAGCCCGTTACTTTCAACCGATCACGCATCGAAATCCCACTCCGCTAAGCTCGATAGGACGTGCGTTGGTGGCAAGGGCAGGTCTGGTACTTCTTCTGGCTTGGTAAAGCCAGTGGTCACCAGCAAAGTAGGGATGCCATTGTCAATCCCTGCTCGAATGTCGGTCAGGTAATTGTCTCCTACCATGACCACTTCTTCGCGCTCTAGTCCAAGGTGAGCGATGGCCTTATCCATGATGATGGCATTGGGCTTCCCGATAAAGGTTGGCTTCACGCGCGTCGCCGCTTCGATCAGGGAATTAAGAGATCCTGCCCCTGGCATCATTCCCCGCTCTGTCGGGATATTGAGGTCAGGATTGGTCCCGATGAAATGGGCTCCCTTTTGAATGGCTAAGGTAGCGATAGAGAATTTCTCATAGTCCACTTCCCAGTCGAGACCCACCACGACATAGGCTGGATTGACGGTATCTTCGACGAAACCTGCCTCAGCAATGGCTTGTTTCAAGCCAACATCTCCAATGACATAGGCGGTTTTTCCAAGATTCATATCCACCATATAATCAATGGTTGCTAGTGTCGCTGTATAGATGGTATCCAGCGGCGTTTCGATGTTGAATTGGCCTGCCAGCATCTCTTGGACCATTTCTGGCGTCCGCGTGGTATTGTTGGTCACAAAGAGGTAGGGGATCTGACGCTCTTGCAATTCGTGGACAAAGGCTTCCCCAGCTGGAATCCGCTCTTTCCCTTTATAGATAGTTCCATCTAAGTCAATTAAATAACCCTTATAAGTCACGGGATTCTTGGTCTCCTTTTTCACTTAATTCCTCTGCTTCTTTCTCCTGAAATTGAAACTGGCCACCTGCTCCATACAGAAGCAAGCAAGCCCCGTATAAAGCAAATTGAAGGACCAGACCGAAGAAATTGATACTTGCTTTCCAGCCTGAGTAAAGAGGAAGGATGAAATCATCAAGATGACGATGGTCACCATTAAGCCACCAATCTTAGCCTGATCAATGGTAATGGTATAGACGCCAGTTTCTTTTTCCTCATTAGTCTCTTTGCCAGCCTGAATAGGCTTCATGGTCTCAATGAAATCTGTCATTAAAGTCGCTGCGAGGCTGACAGTCGTACTGAAGAGAACACCTTGTGAGAGCTTATCAAAGAAGTTACTCCAAAAACTACCTGATTGGCTAGTGATACTCAAAGAAAAGACGACGACAGGCAGGATAAAGGCCAAAATCAAATGAATCCAAACACGATACCAGCGTACATCTTCCTTGAGAAAACGAAGAAAGTCTTCAAAACTCAATCGGTAGCGTACAAAACGAATCGCTTCCTCAATAAAGATATAAAAGGCTGCGACTAAGGTTAAGAAACCATCTCCCAATACATAGAGAGGATTTTTCTTACGACGAGCATAGGCAACAACCCGTCGTTGAACCTCCATCAAGTCTTCTTTTTTCTGTTTTAATCTTCTTTTTTCCATAATGTTTCCTTATCTATTTCTTCCCAAGTGATGAGGGCTTGGGCGTGTACTTGGCCTTCTGATGAGATGACATGATTGCTGATCATCCCTTCTCGCTCAACGCTAGAGGTAATCATGCCCCCAGGCAGGACCTCCTTAACATACTTGAGGTGGACCCGTTTAGGGATATGCTGGGTTAGGAATTCTGCTCCCATCACTTCGAAGACCCAGTCTAGGTACTTGCTGTTGTTCACATGGCCGTTCATGTCTAAATCATAGAAACGTACATGGTAGTTCTGCTCCATGGCCCCATTCAGTTCTGGATAGCGTGGACCACGGCGGATCTTCTTCTCAAACGGTGACTCATATGGATCGGTAATCTCCTCCGGTACGGATTGGACCTTACGACTATCCCGATCCATCAAGACAAAGGTGGCCACCATCTCGACGATAGCTTCCCCATTCTGGTCTCTGACCACAAAGGAACGGTAGCAAAAGAGACGATTGTGGGCCAGGGCCTGAGTCTCAATGGTAATCTGTTCATCAAAGACCGGCAGGCGATGAACCGTGATGTCATAGTCGGTGATGATCCAGACTAGATTGTACTGTTCGAGCAGGTCCCTGTCACTGATACCAATCTCCATCGACTGCATGCCTGAGACTTGCAAGGACAAGAGGATGAGCTGTGGCATTTTGATAAAGCCATTCACATCGCTCATATCAAAGGGGACTTTCATGTCATACTGATAAATTTTAGCCATCGTTTACTCCAATATAAATTTCTCTGCTACGGTATCACCAAGGAACAAGCCTCTCTTAGTCATCCGCACTTGCTTGTCATCTGGAACCAAGAGTCCCTGCTCCGTTAGACTGGCCACCACTTGTCCATAGCGTTGGTCAAAGGAGATACCAAATTTTTCTTCAAAACGTGCCTTAGACACACCTGTCTTTTTCCGTAGACCGAGGAACAACTCCTCTTCCATCTTCTCTTCCAGTGTCAGGTGCTCCTCTGTAATCCGTGCCTTACCAGCCTCAACAGCCTCCAGGTAATGCCGGATTGGGCCATGATTCTTGTAGCGAATCCCATCGACATAGCCGGAAGCACCAGCTCCCAGGCCATAGTATTCTGCATTATCCCAATAGACCAGATTGTGGCGACTTTCAAAGCCAGGCTTGGAGAAATTGGAAATCTCATAGTGCTCAAAGCCTGCTTTTTCCAGTTCCTCAATGATGTACTCAAACATCTCCGCTTCCAACTCTTCTTTGGGGAGAGGAAGCTTGCCCCGTCGCATGCGGTTCATAAAGACCGTTTGGTTTTCTAAAATCAAACTATAGAGACTCATGTGGGGGATGTCCAAGTCGATCGCCTTGGCGACATTTTCCTTGACCTGGTCCATGGTCTGACCCGGGAGAGCATAGATCAAATCAATCGAAATATTGTCAAATCCTGCCTGCTTGAGGTGGCGGATATTGTCATAGATATCCTGCTCCTGGTGGCTCCGTCCGATCTTTTTCAACATTTTGTTATCAAAGGTTTGGACACCCAAAGAGACCCGATTGACCTGAGACTCCTTGAGAACTGCGATCTTATCCGGATCCAGATCTCCAGGATTGGCCTCGATGGTAAACTCTTCTACCTCCGATAGGTCCATGACCTTGGGCAATTCTGTCAAGAGATAGGCCAGTTGCTGGGCGGACAGAGCTGTCGGAGTCCCTCCACCGATGTAGAGAGTCCGAAGTTTGCCAATCTCATACGAGCGAGTCTCCTGGATCAAGTGTTCCAGATAGGCATCGACCGGCTGATTCTTGATAAAAACCTTAGAAAAGTCACAATAATAACAAATCTGGGTACAAAATGGAATATGCACATAGGCAGAGGACGGTTTAGCTTGCATAATCTTTATTATACCACATTTCGCACCAAAGCCCGAGCAGAAAAGAAAGGGGAAAGCAAGGATTTCCTTGACAAGGAGGAATGAAAGGATTAGAATAAAGCTAATCACATTCGGAGGTAAGGAGATATGAACAACTAAGTTTCGTTAAATAAGATACTTTATTTAGTGGACTGCTTGTTCAATCTCTTTTTGTGTACCCTCTCGCCTATTCTCCAACCTTTTGTTGGGTAAATTAGGTCTTTTTCTGCTTGGGTTCCGCTTGAATACAGCTCTACTAAATAGGTAGAGCTGTTTTTTGTCCCAGTAGAAAGGAATCTTATGCTAAAACTATCCCACCTCACTATCCGTCATACAAAAGATTTACGCGATCTAGTACGTGATCTGTCCCTAACCATACATGAAGGAGAAAAAGTTGCTATTATTGGCGAAGAAGGGAATGGAAAATCTTCCTTACTTCAGGTCCTCATGTCCCCAAAATCTCTACCAGATTATCTGACCATAGAAGGAGAAATCACCACTTCCTTTCACTCCTACGCCTATATTCCCCAGACTTTACCGGAAGCATTGAAGGGAAAAACTTTGGAAGAATATTTTTTTGGAGAGGACGAGCTAGACTATGCCAGCCTCTACAGACTGGCTGATCAATTGTATTTTAATAGCGACCGCTTTGCAAGCGATCAAACCATCGGAAGTCTATCTGGAGGAGAAGCCCTCAAAGTCCAACTTCTTCACGAACTTTGTCGTCCTCATGAATTGCTATTTAGATGAACCCTCAAACGATCTAGATTTAGAAACCCTGGACTGGCTCCAGCAGATGATCCAAACGAGCCCCCAAACCATTCTATTTATTTCCCATCATGAGGATTTTTTGACTCAGACGGCGGATACTATCATCCACCTCAGACAGATCAAACACCGCAAGGAGGCTGAAACCATCGTCGAGCACCTAGGCTATCAAGACTACAGTAGCCAGAGGGAACAACAATTTAAGCAACAGTCTCAGCAAGCTGCCAATGATCAACGAGCCTACAAAAAAACAATGGAGAAGCACCGTCGCGTCCGCCGGCAAGTCGAAACCTCCTTACGAAATACCAAAGATAGCACTGCTGGACGACTCCTAGCAAAGAAAATGAAGTCTCTCCTATCACAGGAAAAGCGCTATGAGCGAGAATTCCAATCCATGACTTCCCAACCCTATGATGAGGAAATCATTAATCTGCATTTCCCTTCCCTTACTCCCTTGTCTCCTCAAAAACGTGTCCTTCTCCTAGATCAAGAAGAGATCACAATTGGGGATCGTGTCCTAGTCAAGAACCTCTCCCTCACTCTTCGAGGGCAGGATAAGATAGGGATCATCGGATCCAACGGTGTTGGAAAATCCACTTTCCTAAAAATGATTTGGAAGATTTTACAGAAGAATGAGAGTATCCGCACTGCCTATATGCCTCAAGATTACACTGAGCTCCTCCCTCTGACTCAGACACCGGTTCAATTTCTACAGCATTCAGGCGATCGCGAAGAAATCAACACCATTCAATTGCATTTAGCCTCCCTCAATTTTACTTATTCTGAAATGCACCATCCTATCTCAGAACTTTCTGGTGGCCAGCAAGGAAAACTCCTACTCCTTCAATTAGTACTCACAAGTCCCCAGTTTCTGCTCTTGGACGAGCCTACTCGTAATTTTTCCCCCACTTCCCAACCAGAAATTCGACGCCTATTCGCAGACTACCCAGGAGGATTGGTTACAGTCTCCCACGATCGGACCTTCCTCAAGGAAGTCTGCCAAAAGATCTATCGTATGACTGAAAATGGTTTAGTAGAGATAGAATCGCTCTAACGTAAAAAAGATTGGCAAAAACCAATCTTTTTTTCTCTAGTTTTTCGTTGCCTCTTGTCCCATTTCTTGGGTGCGTTTGTAGGCCGCTTCGACTCCTGCAATAATGTCACCCCGTAAGCCGACTTGTTCCAAGCGGTTGACTCCTGCGATGGTAGAGCCGCCTGGACTACAAACCGCATCCCTTAGGCAGGCTGGGTGATGGCCTTGACCTTGCTCCGAAATAAGCTTCCATCTTGATTAGTTAGGGAAGAGGTCCCCACTTTAAACACAATTCTCTTATTCTTCATATCCTTCATTCTCCAGAGTATTCGATTGTAACATTATACCATGAAAGCCTTAAAAAATACTAAGAGTGGACCAAGGGAATCCCCATTTGCCCACAAAAAAACGAGTTTGAACCACAAGAGTTAAACTCGTTTTGATGATTGAATGCTTATCCTTGACGGAGCTGCTCCAAGGTTTTTTGGAAAATCTCCGGAACCTCCACTGAAAACTCCATGACCTCTCCCGTCCGAGGATGGGTAAAGCCCAGTGTTTTAGCATGGAGGAATTGCCCATGGCCTTTCAAAGTCCTGCGAGGTCCATAGACTTCATCACCAGCTACCGGATGGCCAATATAGGCCATGTGAACCCGGATCTGGTGGGTCCGTCCTGTCTCCAATTGCAACTCGACCAAGCTATAATCCCCGAAACGCTCCAAGACTTGGAAACGAGTCAGAGCTGGTTTTCCCTTTGGCTGTCACAGCTTGCTTCTTGCGGTCCTTGTCACTCCGACCAATCGGCGCCTCAATGACACCCCGATCGTTGGGAAGATTGCCGTGGACAATGGCCCAATACTTGCGAAGCGACTTCTTAGCCTTGAGCTCATCTGCCAAGGCTACATGAGCTGCATCATTCTTAGCCACCATGAGAAGGCCAGAGGTGTCTTTGTCGATCCGATGGACGATCCCCGGACGAAGCTCCCCATTGATCCCTGACAAGTCCTTGATGTGATACATAAGGGCATTGACCAACGTCCCACTGGTATGGCCGGCACTAGGATGGACAACCATGCCCTGGGGTTTATTGACCACTGCGACATCCGCATCTTGATAAACAATCTCTAAGGGGATATCTTCTGCTTCATAGGTCACTTCTTCAACTTGAGGGACTTCATAGCTGATGACATCCCCTTCTTTTACGGTATATTTGGCCTTTTTGACTTGACCGTTGACAAGGATTTTTCCTTCCTTGATCTGCTCATTGGCCAAGCCACGTGAGAGTTCAGTCAACTCTGAAACAGCCTTATCCAGTCGCGCTCCAGCGACTTCTACTCTAACTTCCATGGCTCTCCTCTCTTAAAATATGGATCAGTAACAATCCCACACCGACGGTTAAATAGATATCTGCTACATTAAAAATGGCAAAATTCATAAAATCCAGGTGAAACATATCGACGACAAAGCCCTGACGAACCCGGTCAATAAAGTTGCCGATTCCCCCTGAAATAATCAGGGTCAACCCCAACAAGAGCCAGAGGGAACCTTTGATGTGACGATAAAGGTAGACAAAGGCTGCCCCCATCGCTATGATGGTAATGATGGTAAAGAACCACTGTTGGTTTTCTAGCATGGAAAAGGCGGCACCTGAGTTCTTGAGATAGGTCAGGCTGACAACTTTGGGAATGAATGAACGCATGCCCCCCAGTGGGATTTCCTTGACCACATACCACTTAACTGCTTGGTCCAAGGCAATCAGGAGGAGGATACTGATAAAAATACTTACTTTTCTCTTCATGTCCTACCTCTTCTCATCAAAGTAGGCTTCCAGAACTTGGACAAACTTCTCGGCCACTGGTGAGAGATCCACCTCTTCCCGTTTGACATAGACCATTTTATTATCCAAATCATCGATCAAGGGGATAACAGTAATGCCATTCACCGACTGGCTATCCAAGAAGCCAGAACCAGTCGCATAGGCATCGGTCCGCTCTAGGATCCCATTCAGGGTCGCTCGGTCTGTCACATTGAAGAGCTGCGAGCTACTACTGGTATCGACGAAGTTCTCCGAATAGTAGAGATACTCATCCTTTTCCTGGGTAAAAGCGAACGGTCGGTAAGTGTGCCAAAGTCCTCCATGACCAGAAATTCTTTCTTAGCTAATGGATGACCCTTGCGCAAATAAATATGAGTCTGGAAAGGAATGAGGTCAATGACTTCTAAGCCCAATTTATCCACCCGTTGCATGATCCCTTTGGTATTTTGCTTGTTGAGGTAGATAATCCCCAGTTCACTATGCCCTGAGCTACTTCATCCAGGATCTGAACCGTGGTCGACTCAAAGATCCGAAAGTCTTTGTTCTCAGGGATAAAGGACAGAGAATTGGGTAATCAAAGGGGGAAGGAAATCATAGTGCTGACTCGAGATCGAAAATTCCTTCTTTTCTTCCTCAGGATTAGCATACTGGTTTTGAAAAACGTCAAATCCCTTGACCAATTCTTGGGCTTTTTCATAAAATTCCATTCCCCGGCGGGTCAAGAAAGTCCCTGAACTAGTCCGACGGAAAAATCTTAAAGCCCAGTTCCTTTTCCAAGTCTCTCACAGAGATCGATAGACTTGGCTGACTGACGTACATTTTTTCAGCTGCTTCACGAAAAGTACCACTATTGGCAATCGCGACAACATAGCGTAATTGTTGAATATTCATGTCTTCTTCCTTCTAACAATATCACTCCATTATACCATAATCTAGAGGATGAAAAAAGATGGGGACATCAATCGAAAGGGAGCATAAAAAAACTCTCTGATTGATCAGAGAGTTTTTGAATACAAATTATTTAGCGATTGGGTAAACAGAAACTTGTTTCTTATCGCGACCTTTGCGTTCGAAGCGTACTACGCCTTCAACTTTAGCGAACAAAGTATCGTCTCCACCACGTCCAACGTTCACACCTGGGTAGATGTGAGTACCGCGTTGACGGTAAAGGATAGATCCACCTGTTACAGTTTGTCCATCAGCTGCTTAGCTCCAAGACGTTTTGCTTGTGAATCACGTCCGTTTGATGTAGAACCTCCACCTTTTTTGTGGGCGAAAAGTTGCAAGTTAGCAAGATTCAATTTCAACATAATTGTTTTCCTCCAGTTAGTTTTCTGTGATAACTCTTGTTTGGACGAACTCGGATGAGTTCTCCGATAAGTTTGCCATCCCTAAGAAAAATGATTCAAAGAATAGTTGGGTCATTTCTCTTTGGTGAGGTGGAATGTCTGTCGGGATTGTTACCCGCATGAAGCCACCCTCTTCTTCGTTTAATTCTAGTTCCGGTTCATAGCCTGCAAATTTCTCAACAGAGTTGACAAAGTTAATGGCAAGCGTAGAAACCGATGCACACACGACATCTAAGCCGTATTCGCCACTTTCGGCGTGACCAGTAATTTCTGCACTCCTCAGCTCGCCATCTTCGGCTCGTTCAAAGACTGCTTGTATCATGTGTTCTCCTAAGAATTAAGCGTTGATTGCGTTGATGACAACTTTAGTGTAAGGTTGACGGTGACCTTGTTTACGGTGGCTACCTTTTTTAGGTTTGTACTTGTAAGTAACAACTTTCTTTTGTTTTCCTTGTTTTTCAACAGTTCCAACAACAGTAGCTCCTGAAACAAGTGGAGTTCCGACAACAGTGTTTTCACCACCAACAAGAACAACTTCGTTAAATGTAACTTCTTGACCAGCTTCAACGTTCAATTTTTCAACGTAGACTGCTTGACCAACTTCAACTTTAACTTGTTTTCCGCCAGTTTTAATGATTGCGTATGTGCTCATTATGCACCTCCTATGTATTTTTGGGTTTCCCCGTATTTTGTGAAGACTCGCCTAGCATCGTGGGACGAACCACTTAAGCTCATCAGGATGAGCGACGATGATCGAGCGGTTGCACAGGCATGTGCATAGTCAACTCTCTAAGTATATCACTTCTATCAGACAAAGACAAGTATTTTTGTCCCTTGAAAACGGATTTTCTTTTAAAAAGTTCTCTTAAGTCTTTAAAAGAATTAAATGGCTACAAAAGGCTCTTGGCTATCTTTATAAAAAAACTATTTACGATTCTTTTTCCTCTTTTATTTGTTCTTTTGGTGAATGATGTCAAGCATCATAAAACTCATGGAGCAATTGGATCAGTTCTTGCTGTTGTTCTAGTAAGTTCTGACCGATAGTGGTTGATTGAATGAGGGTACGATCCTCCAGGTCTTCGATCACCTTCTTCAAGGAAGTTTGCTCAAATGGCGAATCTACAACCTTTTGAATATCTTGGAAGGGCTGATGGGTGACCAGTTGAAAACCATAAGAATTATTAAGGAGTGAATAGCCTGCTGTACCTGTCTTCTTTTGATATGCTTCGCATAGCCCCCCATCAATGACAAAGAGCAGACCTTCACCCCGAATGGGAGATTCTCCTTTTCCTGTCTTAACAGGTGTATGGCCATTCACAATACGAGATAAGTCCGTTTCAAGACCAAATTCCTCTAAAATGATTTGGCAAATCTTTCTTGAATTGCGATAGCTAAAATACTCATTTTCTACTTCCTTATGCGTTTCTGCCTCCTCAATAAATACCGTTCAAAGGTCGTCATCTTATCCTTCCCAAAGAGGGGAGATAATGGCCCTCGCCAGCAATACCATACCAAATCCGTTGAAAGGTCATCCCCAACTTCTTTATTTTTTGCTGCAAATCGAATATGGTATTCGAAAAAGTCTAGTAATTCTTTCCCAGCATACTGGGCTTGATGAAGAACTAGAGGTTGAAATTCCCCAGAAGGTTTTAAGGGAATACAGCCGTGAAACAGCAAGTGATGATTGTAAACCTTATACATGGAACCCTTTTTCATTAAGAGCTCCATATGTTTGGCCATTTTTGGAGATCCTTGGAAGGAAGCCAACATGCTATCCACTATTTGTTTTTCCTCTATGCTTAATTCAGAAGGATTTGCCCGATCTATGGTTTGGAAGCAAGTGTTTTGCAAGGTATAGTTGTTTCCGTCAATGGTGATTGAGTTCTTCCAATAATCAATTTTATCCAGGAGGATTTGATTGTCCATCTGAAATTCTGGCCGTCTCTTCATCAATTGAGTTTCTACCTTAAATTGGAGAATGGCTAGCGCTTGATGGACCTTTTCCAGTTGCAATATTTCTTCAGCTGTAAATTCCTCCGCCCTTGTCCCTAGGATGGGCCTAAACTTAGGATTGGCTTTGTAGGTTTTATCCGCAAATAAGGTTAAGGATCGAATGTTTAAGCCGTAAGCTTTTTCGATATCCCATAAGTAACCGTATCGTGCTGCAATGCGCAATACATTCAATAAACATGCCTCGGACCCAAAGTAAGCCCCCATCCAAATGATATCGTGATTGCCCCATTGAATGTCTAAAGAATGAAAATCAAAGAGCTCATCCATTACCTGGGCACTTCCACCCCCTCTATCAAAAATATCTCCTACCACATGCAGGTGATCAATCAATAAGCGACGAATACTGCTGGCAATTCCCAAGATAAAGGGATCTGCTTCTCTTAGTTCAATAAGATAACTTAAGATAGTATGGAAATAAGAATGTTTATCAGCTAGTGTAAGATCACTATAGATCAGTTCTTCTATGATATAGGCATATTCCTGAGGCAAGGCCTTTCTCAGTTTGGAACGGCTATATTTAGCTGCTACAAAACTCAATAGAGTCAAGAGTTGAGAAATCGTTGATTTATACCACTCTTTCTCCTTATTCACTTCTTCCAAAACCCTCTCTGGATAGGATACCAGAGCTGACAGTGTATTCTTTTCCTCTTGTGACAAGGAAGCTGCAAAGCAATCATTAATTTTCTCATTTAAAATTCCAGCGCAACTCCTCAAAATATAATCAAAAGCCGCAAATTCTCCATGAATATCACTTATGTAGAGCTCAGTCCCTTTTGGTAGGTTTAAAATGGCCTCAAGATTAGTGAGTTCAGTAATAACTTTTTGACGAGAATCAAATTTTTCTAGTAAAATACGCTTATATTGCTCCATATCATTTCTCCAAGGAATCTGCAGTTACAACCCAATCTAGGCTGATTCAAGAATCAGTTCATCTTTTTTACTTGCTCCTCAATTAGGAAAGCTGTCTCTTCAATCGATTTATCCGTCATATTGATGACTTGAGCGCCATATTGTTTAAAGACCTTCTTGGAATAATCCAATTCTTGATAGATTTTTTCTAAATCCGTATAACTTGTTTCTTGTGTTAATCCTAAAGAATCCAAGCGATGACTTCGAACTTTCATTAATTTTTTAGGCTCACAGATCAGACCAATCAAACGACGAGAATCAACCTTATCTAAGACCTGAGGTAAAGGAACTTCTGGGATCAAAGGCAGATTTGCAACCTTGTAGCCCTTATTGGCCAGGTAAATACTCAGGGAGTTTTTTTGAGGTACGAGAAACACCAAGCAGGACTAAATCGGCTTCTAAAAAAACCCCTGAGGTGCCTTACCATCATCATATTTAACAGCGAATTCAATTGCTGAAATTTTTCTTAAAATAATCACTGTCCAAGCGGTGCAAGGTTCCTGGAACTTCTATTGGTCTGGTACCAGTCTTTTCTTCGATAATTTCAAAAAATGGATGCATGAGATCCAAATAAGCCAAACCATTTTTTTGGCTAAATTCTCTGGCTACTGATGCTAACTGACTATTGACCAGGGTGCTGATGACAAGTGCATTATCCTTCAAGGCATCATATAAGATATCCAAGAGTTCCACTTCTTGATTGATAAAAGGAAAACGATAACTATTATTAAAAATGATATCTGGATATTGTGCGGTAACTGCTGACAATAATTTTTGGGAAGTCCCACCCAAAGAATCTGAAATACTATATACAATGATTTCTTTTTTCATATTTATTCCTCTTCACTCTTCAGTTCGGCATTCCTTGCTTGTAGGATAATGTAATCGAGCAAGGCTGATTTGGTCACCGTTCCCACAATTTTTTTCGGTCATTCTCCTCATCGACTACCGGTAAGGAATCGATGGCATGATCTTGCAGTAGGGCGTACTTCTAAGATGTTCATATCTTTAGTACAGGTAATGATATGTGGCATTCGAGTCATACAAACTGCTACAGGGGTCGTCTGGATACTCGAATTAAGAGATGCCCTCAATAAATCTTTACGGGACATAATTCCCAGTAAGAGCTTGCCTTCATCGATAACATAGAGGACATCAGCATCATACATAAATAGGGTGATAATGGCATCCTGAATATAGGAATCATGGGTGACTAAAACTGGAGAGGTCATAATCTCTGCCACTTCTTTTTGAAAAGTATCAAAAAAAAGAAAAAGCGTTTCGAGATCTAATCCAGAGTAGGTATAACCAATTTTTTTGGTGTAGCTTTCAAAATGCCAACCAAGGTCAGAAAGGACAAATCCGGGCGAAGGGTCGCTCTTGAAATATCCAATAACTCAGAAATCTTCTCTCCGCTTAAGGGCTGATGCAATTTTACAATTTCAACTATTTTTCTTTTTGACGTTCACTTAATTTCAAAATTTCCTAGCCTTTCTATTTCTAGCTCCATGATGATGATATCAGGCATCTCTAAAAGCAATATTTATCATATTTCTATCATTTACTTTCGAATAATCATCATTTTTTTAATGAACATTATAGCAGAATAATCCAATTAGTCAACAGAAAAAAAGATGTATGTTTTTGTTTGACAAATATATGTGATGTATAATACAATGATTTTGTCTTAAATATGACACATATTTAGTTTTTTTGGAGGCTTATATGACAAAAATGGATTTACTCCTTCGAAGAAGGAAGTGCGAAAGGCCAATGATCTCCTGGGTGGGAAAGGCGCTAATTTAGCTGAGATGAGCCATCTGGGACTACCGGTTCCTCCTGGATTTACCATCACCACAAAAAAAGTTGTATCCACTATCTCGATAATCCCGACTTCTTTGAGTCCTCTTTGAAAGAAGAAGTTTTGAAAGCGGTTGCTCAACTAGAAGAGAAAAACGGGTAAGTCTTTTTAGCGGAGAAGATCCTCAGTTACTTTTTAGTCTCTGTCCGAAGCGGGGGCTAAATTTTTCTATGCCTGGAATGATGGATACCATTCTCAATCTTGGTCTCAATGATCAGCGGACACAATTACTGGCCAAAGAAACCAATCTAGATTTTTGCCTACAACTGCTATCGCCGTCTACTCCAGATGTTTGCTGATGTAGTCTATGGCATCGATAAGGGACTTTTTGATGATCAACTAGCGACTTTTTGAACAAAAAAACAGAATAAAAAGGTCCATGATTTTTGACCTAGCCCAGCAACAGGAATTGATCCAGCACTATAAAGATCTCTACTCCAAACACAAGCAAGAATTTCCTGAGAACCCTCATGAACAACTCTTCAGTCGCCATCCAAGCTGTCTTCAAATCCTGGAACAACAATCGGGCTAAAAATTTACCGGGAGCTTCATCAGATCCCTCATGATTTAGGAACAGCTGTCAATGTCCAGGCCATGGTCTTTGGAAATAGTGACCAAGCCAGTGGTACAGGGGTTTGTTTCACTAGAAACCCTGCAACTGGGGAGGCGGAACTGTTTGGTGAATTTTTTTGCTCAATGCTCAAGGGGAAGATGTGGTCGCTGGGATCCGCACTCCTGAGCCGATTAGAGCCTTAAAAGAAATCCAACCTGAAACCTATCAGGCTTTCAGAGACTACGCCAAGATCCTTGAAAACCACTATAAGGATATGCAGGATATTGAATTTACCATTGAGAAAGGTAAGCTCTACATCCTCCAAACCCGAAATGGTAAACGAACAGCCAAAGCTTCTTTAAAGATTGCTCTAGATATGGTGGACCAAGGTCTAATTCGTAAGGAAGATGCTCTCCTGAGAGTCGCTCCTACTTCCATCAGTCAACTGATTCATCCAGTCTTTGAAGAAACTGCTTTGAGAAAGCACCTTTCTTAGCTCAAGGCTTACCAGCCAGCCCAGGTGCAGCTACTGGCCAAATCGTCTTTACCGCCGACCGAGCTAAAGAAATCCATCAAGAAGGTAAAAAAGTCATCCTGGTTCGGCAAGAAACTTCTCCAGAAGATATTGAAGGCATGATTGTCAGCCAAGCTATTGTTACCAGCCAAGGGGAATGACCTCCCACGCTGCTGTTGTAGCTCGTGGCATGGGAACTTGCTGTGTCGCCGGTTGCGGAGAATTAGCCATCAGCGAGGAGAACAAAACCCTTTCCTGTGGCAGTCTGGTTCTAAGGGAGGAGATCTTATCTCCGTCGATGGTTATTCTGGTCGCATTTATCGTGGCGAACTTCCAACTGTCCTAGTTGAGAACAACCAAGACCTCCAGCGCTTGCTTGTCTGGGCAGATGAAGTCGCCATCCTCCAAGTTCGAGCCAATGCAGAAACCGTCAAAGACTTGACAACCGCTATGAACTTTGGGGCCAAAGGAGTCGGGTTGGCCCGGACGGAACACATGTTCTTTGGACAAGAACGGATTCTTGAAATGCGTCGCCTCATCTTAGCGGATACCGAAAAAAAGAAACAAAAGAAGCCCTCAATAAGCTCCTAGAATTCCAAGAAAAAGATTTCTACCAAATGTTCCAAACCGTCCAAGATAAACCGATGATTGTCCGCCTGCTCGATCCACCTATGCATGAGTTTTTACCTAAGGATTCCCAAGAAATTGCATTATTAGCAAGCAAACTAAAAAAATCTCCTGATAAACTTGCCGACCGTATTGAAAGTCTGCAGGAAAGCAATCCGATGTTGGGACACCGGGGTTGCCGTCTCGGCATAACCAAGCCGGATATCTACAAGATGCAGACAGAAGCTATTTAGAAGTGCTATCAAATTGCATCAAGAAGGTCAAAAGATTAAGCCGGAAATCATGGTTCCTTTAATTGCTGATCAAAAAGAATTAGCATGTATCAAAGAGTATCTTGTTCAGCATATTGAACAGCTTTTCAAACAGTATGGTCAGGAGCCATTCCCTTATGAAATTGGTACCATGATTGAACTGCCCCGCGCCTGCCTAACTGCTGATAAACTGGCTCAAGAAGCAGATTTCTTCAGCTTTGGCACCAATGACTTGACCCAGATGACCTATGGCTTCTCTCGGGATGATATTGGCAAGTTCATCGGCCACTACAAGGACAAGGATATTCTTTCTTTTGACCCCTTCCAAAAAATCGATAGGGAGGGTGTAGGTGAATTAATGAGAATTGCTATCAGCAAGGCCCGTCAAGTAAAACCGAACCTCACTATCGGTATCTGTGGCGAAGTTGGCGGAGATCCTTCTTCAATCTCCTTCTTCCAAGACATACAAATCACCTACGTTTCCTGCTCTCCTTACCGGGTTCCTGCTGCTAGACTAGCCGTCGCTCAAGCAGCACTCAAAGAAGGACAGAATTAAGTCCCCCTTACATTAGAAAAGCACCCTTGAAGCTAGAAGCATCGCATCTACATTCAAGGGTGCTATTTTTCTTTATCAAACTCACGCCAGTGGTCAGGGCTCTTAGTGAGATCTGATCACCTTCATCTCTTACAACAAATCCTCAATCAGCTCATCGACTTCATCTGCTTCCGCTTGAGGCGTGATCTCTGTCACGATGATACCTGCGACAGCCCGCTCCACCAAGGCTTCCACGTCCATGCGTTGCTCATACTGCTCCGCATTTTTGAGTTTTGGATTAGTCTTTGGACGATCCGGAGCAAAGATGGTACAGCAATCTTCGAAAGGCTGGATAGAGATTTCAAAGGTATCGATGGCTTGGGCGATATCGATAATCTCCAACTTGTCCATGGTCACCACTGGACGGATGACGGGTGTATTGGTCACGGCATTGATAGCCTGCATACTCTCTAGCGTTTGGCTAGCTACCTGACCAAGACTTTCCCCATTGATGATGACTAGGCCACCACGGATTTGACGGATACGGTCTGTAATGCGCATCATAAAGCGGCGGGTCAAAGTCATGAGATAGGCTTCTGGTGCCTTGGCTTTAATCTCTTCTTGAATCTCAGTAAAAGGTACTTCGATAAACTGGATATTGCCCCCAAACTTGGTCAATTTACGAGTTAAATCGTGGGCTTTTTTCAGAGCACCAGGGCTAGTATAAGGTGGGCTCGCAAAGTGAACCGCTTCGATATCCACACCCCGCTTCAAAGCTAGGTAACCCGCTACTGGAGAGTCAATCCCACCAGAAAGCATGAGCATGCCCTTGCCAGACGTCCCAACTGGCAGACCACCTGCTCCCTTAATAGTTTCATAAGAGATATAGGCTGCTTCTTCTCGAATTTCAACTTGCAAGTTGATATCCGGTTTTTTTCATTTGGGCTTGGATGGTTGGGATCGCTTCAAAGACAGCACCTCCCAAGGTTTGGTTGAGCTCGCGACTATCGAGTTCAAAGGTATGGTCACTGCGCTTACTTGAGATTTTAAAGGTCAAGCCGTCCTTGTAAATCTCCTTCATAATCTCTTGCACTGCCGCTTTTAGAGCTGGGACAGATTTTTCAATCTTGTAGACAGGTGAAAAGTTTTGAATCCCGAAGACCTGTTTAAGAGATTCAGCCACTGGTTCGTAATCCGTTCCATTTAGATAAGCATGAGCACGGTCCCGATCGGCTGTCACTTTGACAGTTGGGTAAATGGACAAGACATCTGAGATATTATTGCGCAATTTATTAATAAAGCGCATCCGGTTCTTTCCTTTAGTAGAAAGCTCTCCATAGCGGATCATAATTTCTGAATAAGTTAATGGCATAGTAACTTCCTTTTCTTTTCCTTAACGCACCTTTCGCGTCTTTTCATAGATCAGTTTGAACTTGGTCAAAAATTGCTCGACCTGACTCATGTCATTTTCGAGATCAAGACTGAGGCGGACTGCTGTTTGTGCCACAGCCTTGTCAACCCCCATAGCAATCAGGGTTCCAGCTGGTTTGCCAGCCTTGGAAGAGCAGGCAGAGGTTGTCGAGATATAAATCTCATACTCTTCAAAAGCGTGGACGATGACTTCTCCTCGCACTCCCTTGATACCAAAAGTCAAAATATGGGGTGCAAAGCCCTCATCTCCTGAGAAGACAGTCACATCTGGGTAATGGGCTAGTTCCTCACGAATGACTTCCTTCAACTGATGGCATTTACGCTCAAAATCCTCTTGACGCTCCATCGCCAAGCGCAAGGCCTTGGCAGTCGCTGCAATTCCAGCTAAGTTCTCAGTCGTCGAACGAAGGTCCTTTTTCTTGTCCGCCACCTGTTAAGAGGGGACTGATCTTTTTGCCTTCTTTGAGATAGAGGAAACCAACCCCACGAAGTCCATGGAACTTGTGACTGGAGAAGGTCGCTAGATCCACCCGTTCTGGCAAATAGAGAGCGGTTGAAACCTTAGCCAGCGCCTGAACCCCCATCGACATGGAAAGTGATGGCCGGACGATCCGCCAATAGGTCTGCAATAGCTTGAATCGGCTGGATAGAACCCACTTCATTATTGACAGCCATGATCGAAACGAGGGTTGTATCCGGACGCAAGAGTTTTTTTCCAGCTCTTCTACTTGGACAAAAGCCACGCGCATCAACAGGAGCAATATCCACTTCAAATCCTTGACCTTGTAGCCAAAGGGCCGATTCCTTAACAGCTGGATGCTCAATAGCTGAGACAATGATATGCTTTCCATAAGGAGCTTTTTTTCAAAAAGCAACTCCCTTGATCGCCCAGTTGTCTCCTTCAGTCCCACCTGAGGTGAAATAGATTTCTTCTGCTTTCTTGCCCTAGGAGGGAAGCAATCTGCTTACGAGATGCCTCCAAGATCCGAGTCGCTTGACTTCCCAGGTTGTGCAAGCTGGAGGGATTGCCCCAAATTTTGCTTGCGACTTCCGTGTAGGTAGCCAAGGCCTCAGGGATAAGGTTTGGTTGTTGCTGAATTATCAAAAGTAAATCATCTTCCACTCTCTCCTAGTCAATTTTTCAATCATCTTATTGTAACATTTATAGGTTGGAGGGACAAGAATTTGGCAGGCTTCATTTTGTTCCTAGTTTCAGACAGAAAACTTGTAAATTTCTCAAAATAGCTTATGATGAAGATGGAGAGTTTTTGTAAAAACGCTTACAAGATCCCCTGTTGTTTTTTTATGACCTACTCAAGTCCAGAACTGGAACTGATTGAAGTTACAAGGAGACAAGCATGAAACGACCGATCTATTTTTCCATTGCCCTAGGTGGAAGTCTTGCTCTTGGAGGACTGCTCACTGTCCTACCACCACTTCCATTTTTCCCTCCCTTCTGCCCGACTAGCCTGTCACGGTAAAGGACAGTGTGACCTACAACAGCCCTTGGAGAAGCCAGCTTACTTTAGGGAAGATGAAGGCAGTCTCCGCGAAATGAGCCTTATCCAACCAATCCCTGGTGAATCCGATAGCCACATCGAATTCAAATGCTTGGTCGAATACAATGGCTGGTTCCGTCGTATCATCCGTGTCAAAAGATGTAAAAAGTGATTTCAAAAAAACCAAGGAATTCAAGGGTAAGATTGACTACTCTATCCCGGATCCAAACAAGATAGAGGTTCAGGCGAATGGCCAGTTTATCTCTCCTAATGACTCCTCAAGTTTTAGTAACCATGAAATCATCAGCCAGCCTAGTCAAACAAACCAACCAATTTCCGTCTCTGAAAAAGGACAGGCAAACTTTGCAACGTCCTCTGAGGCAAGCGAGACTCAAAGCGTCCAGTTTGAAAGCAATTTGAAATTTTTAAAAAAACCTCTTTCATTTCTTCTTAGACATTTTTCATAAAAAAATAACGTATAATGACTAAAGTGTTCACATAAAAAGAACCAAATATGAAATGAAGAGGAAACAGATTATGTCACAATACTCACGAAAAGAAAAAAACACCAAGACAGCAACAGACCATCAAGAAGCGAAAAAAAGTGAAACAGAGCCTTTCTTTATTCCAGATGATTGTCGCAACGATTGCTAGTCTTCTCGGGATTATCGTTACTTCCTTTACTATTTACAGTATCATGAAACCAACGACAAAGACAGAGGAGAAAAAAAAGATGGCTCCACTAGCGTTGTTGTTGTCCATGAAAAAGGATGGATCTGCTACTGATTCAAGTGCCACAGGAACAGATACCAGTGCTAGCGGCGACCAAGCATCGGAAGCAAGCTCTGAACAAACTGATTCATCACAGGCAGAAACAAGTGCCAGTGAAGCGCCTGCAGACACAACACCATCTGCTACTGATACCGAATCATCTGCTAATTAATAAAAAGACCAGTTGGTCTTTTTATTATAGAAAAAAAGTATTTTTTTAAAAAAACTTTCCTTAGGTGAGTACGGACGTCAGCGAACTTCGAAGAAGTTCCATGACTTAGTTTTTGGACCTAAGGTTCCAAAACTCCGAGTGCTTGAAACACTATTGTTTCAAGCACTTTTCTCACAGCGGAAAGTTTTATAACTACATAAATGAATCGAACCATTAGACATCACTTTTTTTAAAAAAATAACTAGTTATTTTTATGCAAAAAAAGTTTGTATGCATTCTAAAAAAACAGTATAGTCTATTTTTAAAAAAATATAGAAAAAGCCTCTGTCGACCAGAAATCCTGATCGATAGAGGCTTGTTTTTTTACTGAGAACTTCTTGTGTTTTTCGCGTAGTTGGCTTCGACAGCTTCTTTTTTTCAGCTTTCCACCAGTCTTGGTTGTCTGTGTACCACTTGATGGTTTCTTCTAAACCTGCTTCGAAGTTTGTAAATTGTGGTTCCCAACCCAATTCTTCACGCAATTTTGTTGAATCAATAGCGTAACGCAAATCGTGACCAGCACGGTCTGTTACACGGTCGTAAGCATCTTTTGGTTGTCCCATTTTTCAAGGATGAGCTCAAGCACTTCCTTGTTATTCTTTTCACCGTCAGCACCGATCAAGTAAGTTTCACCAATACGACCCTTAGTAAGAATCGCCCAAACACCAGTTGAGTGGTCGTTGGTGTGAATCCAGTCACGGACGTTCTTGCCTTCACCATAAAGTTTTGGTTTGATACCAGACAAGATATTGGTAATTTGACGTGGGATGAACTTTTCGATGTGTTGGTATGGTCCATAGTTGTTTGAACAGTTTGAAATGGTTGCCTTAACACCGAAGGAACGAACCCAAGCCTTCACAATCAAGTCTGAAGCAGCCTTGGTTGATGAATAAGGGGATGATGGGTTGTATTTGGTTTCTGCTGTGAATTTTTCACCAGGACCTTCCCCATGTCCAGGAAGATCTTCGCGCAATGGAAGGTCTCCATACACTTCGTCTGTTGACACGTGGTGGAAACGAATATCGTATTTACGAGCAGCTTCCAAGAGTGTGTAGGTACCAATGAAGTTTGTGTGGATAAATGGTGATGGGTCATTCAATGAATTGTCATTGTGGCTTTCAGCCGCATAGTGAACGATCGCATCAGCCTTAGCAGCCAGTTGGTCAACCAATGCTGCGTCAGCAATGTCACCCACAACCAATTCAACACGGTCCCCAAGGATTTCTTCGATGTTGGCACGGTTACCTGCGTAAGTGAGTTTGTCAAGGACAGTCACATGCACGTCTGGATGGTTGTTGTAGACATAGTGTACGAAGTTTGAACCGATGAAACCAGCGCCACCGGTTACGATGATGTTTTTTTGTATTCAGTCATTTTTTTCTCCAAATAATTTTTTTAGTTTTGATTGTTCCTTTAGCTAGTGAGGGACGCCAGCAACCCTTCGGTTTCATGGCTAAATCCGGAGCCAATGTCTCCGGATTTCCCTACAAGATTCCCTACGGCAATCTTGTATCCACTAGGGCAGGAACGATCCTACCAGGATCCTTGCAGTCGCAATACTGCTATGCAAGGTTCATTTTTACAAATCTTCTGCTTTTAGGGGTTTGACGTCTTTGAGCAATGGGTGGTTCTTATCTGCTTCTGAGACTTCTCTTTGCTTCCAAGTTTTTCCCATTGGATGTCTAGGCTTGGGTCTGCATAGTTGACAAAAAGCATATTTTTGGCTTGAGCTCCAATGCCCAGTAGTCATTGACCAAATAGCTGTAGGCTACTTTATCAGACAAGACTTGGAAACCATTGGCTACGCCACGAGGAACAAAAATCCCTTTAGAGGCATCGATCACAGTTTGGTAGGTATTCCCGAAGGTCTCACCTTCACGAAGGTCTACCCAAGTTCCAAGAACCTTTCCTTCATCTGCCACAGAGATGTACTTGTCCCAAGGTTCTGCATGCAGACCACGTAAGACATGCTTGCGCGAGAAAGAAACGTTATTTTGCAACTTGCCTTCGGCAAAGAAGCTTTCAGGAAATCCAAGAGGAAGCATTTTTTCCTTTTGGAAGTTCTCCTTGAACCAACCACGGTTGTCCCCATGAACTGGAATATCAAACTCCATCAAACCTGGAATCGCTTCAATCTTGCGGGCTGCTAATTCTTTTCCGAAAAATTGTTCTGTCATTAAGCTTCTCCAATCAAACGGAGCAAGTATTGTCCGTATTCATTTTTCTTAAGAGGTTGCGCCAATTCATGGACTTGTTCTTTGGTGATATAACCCATGCGATAGGCGATTTCTTCAAGGTTGGCAACTTGGACGTTTTGCAAGCGTTGAACAGTTTCGATATATTGAGAAGCCTGCAAAGAGACTTTCGTGAGTTCCTGTATCCAACCAAGCAAAAACCACGACCCATGAGCTCAACAGAGATCTCCACGCTCCAAATAAGCCTTGTTGACATCGGTGATTTCAAGCTCTCCACGAGGACTTGGTTTGATGTTTTTAGCAATCTCTACTACATCATTGTCATAGAAGTAAAGTCCTGTCACCGCAAAGTTGGATTTTGGATGTTCTGGTTTTTCTTCGATAGAGATAGCATTCATATCTGCATCAAACTCTACCACACCAAAACGTTCTGGATCTTTAACTTGGTAACCAAAGACAGTCGCCCCTTTTTCTTTTGCTTCAGCCCGTTGCAACATCTTGGTTAGGCCATTTCCATGGAAGATATTATCTCCAAGAACGAGGGCAACATGATCGTCACCAATGAACTCTTCACCAATGATAAAGGCTTGTGCTAAGCCGTCTGGGCTTGGTTGCTCTGCATAAGAGAGGGAAATACCAAGTTCAGAACCATCTCCAAGAAGCTCTTCAAAACGAGGAAGATCTTGCGGAGTTGAGATGATCAAGATTTCTTTGATCCCTGCTAACATAAGAGTTGACAATGGGTAGTAAATCATTGGCTTGTCGTAAATGGGCATCAACTGTTTGGAAGCGGCACGAGTCAAAGGATACAAACGAGTACCCGAACCACCGGCTAAAATAATACCTTTCATAATGTTAGGCCTTTCTACGTATTCATTACCCCTATTTATCATGTTTATATAAAAAAGTCACCTTGCATTTGTGTTGCAAGGTGATGACCGGAGATGAGAGTTGTAGAATTGTTAGCATTGGTCTTACTCATAATTCAAATAGATTACTGCTCCTTGACTGAGCCGTCTGAAAACCTTACCTTGTAGTAGAGCCCACTCAAACACTGCGTCTTGCTCGACAATCCAAAGACAATTGAGAGGCTAGGACTTTTGTCCCATCCTACTTCTTCACATACTGTTCAACTGGATAATCTGCTGGATCTAAGCGCACCTTTCCTCCTACCACTAGTTGGGCCAGGTGCCAACCAATGAGGGGACCTGTTGTGAGGCCAGACGAACCAAGTCCACTGGCGACATAGAGGCCTGCTTGATCAGGAACAGCTCCCCAAAAGGGTGAAAAATCACTGGTGTAGGCACGAGTTCCCACGCGCTCCCCGACGACTTCCGCTTGAGCTAGTTCTGGATAGTAAGACAGAGCTTCTGTTTCCATCTGATTCAGCAAAGCCTGATCCACTGTCAGGTCAAAGCCCATCTCATTTTCATGGGTGGCTCCCATACTGATCTTGCCCTGCTGAAATGGAATGATATCCAGCTCTCCTTCAGGCATGACCACAGGATAATCAGCAGTATCTAAGTCTAGCTGATAATCCCGCAGTTGCCCCTTTTGCGGACGGACATCAACTTGGTAGCCAATCGACTCGAGGATTTGTCCCAGCCAGGCTCCTGTTGCCAGGATAACTTGGTCATACCTTTCTCCTGCAATCTGATAGCCAGCACTTGAGACTGAGAGAGCAACCTCTTCCTTGATCACTCTTGCCCACTTGCCTGAAGAAGGGTAACTGTCAGAAGGGCCCCCTCTACATGGGCTCCACCTGATGCATAGAGCAGCTTCTCAAAACCTTGCAGCCCTGGGAATTGCTGGGCCACTTCTTCTTTGGTTAAAATCGCTAAGTCTCCGATCAAGGGAGATTCTTCCCGACGACTCAGTGCCAACTGATAGAGTTCCTCTAATTTCTCCTCATTTTTCTTGAGAAGATAGACGCCGGTCTGCTGGTAAAAATCTCTTTTGATTCCGTCCTTGGCCAGGTCTTCTACCAATTCTTGGTAAAAGTCTGCTCCCAGACGAGCTAGGCGATACCAGGCCTTATTCCGCCGTTTAGAAAACCAAGGGCTAATAATGCCAGCAGCCGCCTTAGTTGCTTGGCCGACTCCATGGTCATAAACGGTCACAGCCACCTGTGCTTCTTTGGATAAATAATAGGCTGCAGTGGATCCCACGATCCCTGCACCAATAATGGCAACTTTCATGATGGCCCCTTAGATATGGTAAAAAGGATTGGTACTGGCTTGACTGCCAATCACTTCAATCTCCCCACGCTTCTTCAGCCTTCCACTGGTTAAGCTTTTCTACTAGTTTCGAGACAAAGAGAACCTCGATATGGTGCCCTGGATCCAAGGCCAAGAGCCCATCGCTCAGCATGTCTTGAGCCGTGTGGTAGTAGATATCTCCTGTTATATAGACCTCAGCCCCTTTAGCGAGAGCATCCTTGTAAAAGGACTGGCCACTTCCTCCACAGATGGCGACACGCGTAACAACCCGATCCAAATCAGTCTGGTCATAACTGACCAAGCGCAAAGCATCTAGTCCAAAAGTTTCTTTGACCTTTTCAGCCAACTGACCAAAGGTTTGGGCGGACACCTGACCGATGCGCCCGATTCCGAGTCCTTCTCCTGTTATACTGAGGGGCTCTGTATCTTCAATGTCCAAAAGTTGGCAGAACCAATCGTTGAGACCATCTGGGACAATGTCAATATTGGTATGGCTGACATAGACTGCGATATCATGCTTGATCAGGTCAATATAGATCTGATTTGAGCCCGATCGGCTACCAAATCCTTGATGGGACGGAAAATCGGCGCGTGCTTGACGATGATCAAGTCCACTCCATGAGCGATGGCTTCAGCCACCGTCTGCTCGCGGATATCTAAGGTAACCATGACCTTCTTGATGTCTTTTTGCAGGGTACCGACCTGTAGGCCACGGACATCTCCCTCCATGGAAAGCTCCTGAGGACAATAGGCTTCATAGCGTTTAATGACTTCACTTGCTAGCATTTAGGACCTCCTTGATTTGTGCAATGCGCTCTTCTAACGATGCTCTGGCAGATTGATTCTCAACAGGGACCTGCTCTAGGGCAAAGGCTAATTTCTCTACTTCCTTGGACCACTTTTGGACAAAGGCTGGAGCTTGTTCCCGCATCAAATAGGGACCAAAGCGTAGTTCCTTAGCTGATAACTCTTGAGAACCCTGTTCGACCACGAGGATCTCATAGAACTTCTCATTTTCTTCCAAGATGGCTTCATCGACAATACGGAAATTATGGTCTACTAACCAGCTCCGCAATTCATCCTCTCGATTATTAGGCTGGAGGACCAAGCGAGAGACACTGGCTAATTTTTCTAGACCTGCGGCTAGGATGTCTGCAATCAAGCGTCCTCCCATGCCAGCAATGGTGATACAGGAAATGCCATCTGTTGGTTCAAAGGCAGCCAAGCCATTGGCTAGGCGGACTTCAATCTTGTCCTCTAAGCCATTATCGGCGACATTTTGCAGGGCAGACTGATAGGGTCCCTCTACCACTTCACCAGCAATAGCAACCTCAATCTTACCTTCTTGTAAGAGGGCGATTGGCAGATAAGCATGGTCACTCCCCACGTCCAACAGACGCGCTCCAGCTGGGACGAAGCTAGCCACCAAGTCCAAGCGATTTGATAATTTTGTAAATTCCATGTGCTACTTTCTAAACTTTTATTCCATTCCTTAGTATACCATGTTTACACCATTAAAAAAAGGCGCAACGGCGCCCTTTTCTTATGCATTAATTTCCTTATACTCTACTTCCAAGCCACGTTTTACAGCTGGGCGATTGGCAATTTTCTCTGTCCAAGCTTGCAAATGCTTGTATTCCTTCACATCTAAGAAAATTCCTGCACGGTCCCAGACCTTGTCTTGGGCTAGACGGCCATACCAAGACCAGATGGCGATATCTGCAATGGTATAGTCATCTCCTGCAATATAAGGTTTGGTCGCCAGTTCCTTGTCCAGTAAGTCCAATTGGCGTTTGGCTTCCATAGCAAAGCGGTTGATAGCATACTCGATTTTCTCCGGCGCATAGTGGAAGAAATGACCAAAGCCTCCACCTAAGAATGGTGCCGCACCCGTCTGCCAGAAGAGCCAGTTGAGCACTTCTGTCCGCTTAGCAGGATCTGTCGGGATTAATTGGCCAAATTTCTCTGCTAGATACAAGAGAATATTAGCTGATTCAAAGACCCGAATCGCTTCCTCTCCTGATTGATCCAACATAGCTGGAATTTCGAGTTTGGATTGATGGCTACAAAGTCACTACCAAACTGATCTCCCTCACCAATCTTGATGCGATAAGCGTCGTAGCCTGCATCCACTCCCAGCTCTTTCAATTCCTCCAGCATAATGGTTACCTTAATCCCATTTGGAGTTGGAAGGGTATAGAGTTGGAAAGGCTGATCCCCTTTTGGAAGAGTTTGTTCAAAGCGGGCACCTGCTGTTGGTTGGTTCAGGCCACCCCAGGCTCCTCCCATCTGGCTCGGTGCTTCCCATACTTCTGGTAATTGATAATCTGACATCTCTTTTCTCCTTTGTCTATGTTACTACTAGCATATCAAATCCAGACGCTAGTTTCAAAAATCTGCTACGCTGGCTTTACTTGACTTTTCTTGGCAAAATGATAGTATAGAAAAAATACATTTTAAGGAGAAAAAATATGTCCACAATTGACTTTCATAGTTTGGCAAAGACAGAACTCCACTGTCACTTAGACGGTTCCTTGTCTCTACCGACTATTCGCCAATTGGCAGCCATGGCCAATATTGACCTTCCTGCTAGCGATGAAGAGCTCAAGCACCATGTCACTGCCCCTGCCCACTGTGAGAATCTTTTAGACTATTTGGAGGCCTTTGACTACATTCGCCCTCTCCTTCAGACCAAGGAAGCCTTGACACTTGCTGCTTACGATGTGGCCAAGCAAGCTGCTTTGGAAAATGTCGTCTACATTGAGGTTCGTTTTGCCCCAGAATTGTCCATGGACCAAGGGCTCACTGTCCCAGAAACTATCGATGCTGTCTGTGAAGGATTGCACCAAGCCCAGGATGAATTTGACATTACAGCCAAAGCCCTCGTCTGTGGTATGCGCCAGTCGGATCAAGAACTCACCTCTCGCATCTTGGCAGAAGCCAACCAAGTCACAGATCAGGATTTTGTCGGCTTTGACTTCGCTGGGGATGAGCATCACTACCCTCCACAAGCCATTGATGCCCTCATCCAACAGGTTAACAGTTACAACCGACCCATGACCCTGCATGCTGGCGAGTGCCACTGCCCAGCCAATGTTGCTCAATCCATGGCCTACGGCATCAAACGAAAATGGTCATGTGACCTTGCTAGCAGATGAACCAGAGCTTCTAAAAGAGTTTGTGAAAAAAATGGAGTCACCGGTGAACTCTGCTTGACCAGTAACCTTCAAACCAAAAGTCTGCGCCACTGTGGCGGACTTCCCTTACCTCAAGATGAAGGAGCTCAAGCTCATATCAGTATCAACACCGATAACCGGACCGTCTCTGATACGGATTTGACCAAGGAATATGCCCTCTACCATCGCCACTTCCAAACGACCCCAGCTGACTTTTACCAGCACAATGTCGATGCCATCCAGGCTTCCTTTGCTAGTGAGAAGGAAAAGCAAGAACTCCTGACCAAACTAGAAGAAGCCTATGCAGACTATTTATAAACGAAAAAAACTAGCACTTTATAAGTGCTAGTTTTTTTAATCTTTCCACAAATCCATCGCCTGTAAGAAATCATCTGAAACTGTGACATTTTTCAGGCTGAAGGGCCTCCCGCTCTTGTTGTTTGATTTTTTTAATTGTGTCAAACTGGTAATGCCCTCCCGTCGCCAATTGCGCAGGATGGCCTGAATGTATTTCAGTGAGGCTTGCCGTTAAAGACTGCTTCTCTCAAAGGCGACCTTCACAATATCAGGGTCTGTTTGGTCCTGTTTGACTGTCTGTGTCAAATCTTCAATTTCAAAGGGAGTCAATAGACGGCCCAACTCTTGCTCAAATGTTTTGACCAAATCAGCCAGCTCATTTTCTGCTGACTTGTCTTGCCCACGCTGTGCTACTTCTGTCTTACTTTGAAGCAGGTCATCCAAGCGTTCGAGGGCAATGGTCGCATCAAAAAGAACTTCAATCTCGCCATCTAACTCAATAGTCCGGTATTGGAGCAACCCTTGGTTGGTCAGGCGAGACATGGACTGGTTGACTTCTGCGACAGACTTGCCAATCGCATCTGCAATTTGATTAGGTGTGAGGCTGGATTGGTTGGTCGTGTTTTGCAAATAGAAGAACTGCCAAACCAGAAAATCCTCTGCGTCTTTAAATAAATGGTGATAATGGAAAAGTAAGGCACTTGGTAAGACCAAATTGCCTGACTTAAATGCTTGTGAATATGTCATACTACCCCTTTATAGGTAACCATAAAATGAAATATCTTTTTCTAACTCCTCTAAACGATAAGGAGTTTCTTGGTAAACTGCATAATTGATCCAATTACTAAAGAAGTTGGGCTGTACTAAGTTCCACCGCATCCGTGGGTCCCGACTACTGTCATCCTGATCGTAATAATTCTTCGGAAGATCTGGATTCAAGCCCGCTTTGACATCCCGCTGGTATTCCTTAGCCAAGGTATCACGGTCATATTCCAAATGGCCAAAACTATAGACCTCTCGAAGGTCTGGACTGGCCAGGATGGATAGTCCTACTTCACCCCCCTGAGCCAGGACTTGCAAGTTACTCTTCTCTAGCACTTCCTTGAGGGGGACATCTGTATAACGTGAGTGAGGGGCCAAAAAAGCATCGTCAAAGCCACGCATCAAGCGATTCTGAGGATTCATGACTGTTTGCTCATAGATCCCAGATAGCTTGTCGCAGAGAGCTACTTTTTCAATCCCATAGCGGTAATAGAGACCAGCTTGGGCACCCCAACAAAGGTGCAGAGTTGAAAAGACATGGCGCTTCGACCAAGCAAAGACCTTTGTTAGCTCCTCCCAGTAATCCACTTCCTCAAAGGCTAGTTTCTCTACGGGAGCTCCCGTAATAATCAAGCCGTCATAATAGTTCTCTTTAATATCCTCGAAGGATTTGTAGAAGACTTCCATATGTTCTCTGCTGTCGTCTTAGACTCATGGCTGGTCATATAGAAATCCACATTAATCTGCAAGGGAGTATTGGCCAGGAGGCGTAAGAGTTGAGTCTCAGTGGCTACCTTAGTCGGCATGAGATTCAAAATCAGAACATTCATCGGACGAATATCTTGGTGCGTTGCCCGAATATCATCCATGACAAAAATATTTTCTGAGCGAAGAATATCAACTGCTGGTAATTTCTTATCTAAGGTAATTGGCATAAAAAGCTCCTATCTTACAAGTTGTTACCTCTTATTATAAGACAGGAGCATATAGTTTTCAATTATGGTTTTTCTCTATCTAGATATAGCTCTAAACTATATTAGTAATGCATCAAGACCTTGTAATCGTAGTCTCCGATAGCTTCGCGACCTTTGAGATCATCGAGCTCGATCAAGAAGGCACAACCTGCAACCACTCCACCGAGTTTTTCGATCATTTCGATGGTTGCTTTAACGGTACCACCTGTTGCCAAGAGGTCATCGACGATGAGAACGCGTTGACCTGGTTTGATAGCATCAGCGTGCATGGTTAAAGGTATCCACACCGTATTCTTTTTTTCGTAGTCAGCCGAGATGACTTCACGTGGCAATTTACCAGGTTTACGAACAGGCGCAAAACCAATACCGAGCTCGAAAGCGACCGGACATCCAACGATGAATCCACGCGCTTCAGGGCCGACGATCATGTCGATTTTTCTTATCGGTTGCGTATTGAACGATTTCACGAATCGCATAACTATAAGCATTGCCATCTGCCATCAAAGGGCTGATATCACGGAAGGTAATTCCTTCTTGTGGATAGTTTTTCAATGCTTGCAATGTAATCTTTTTAAATTCATGGTTAACTTTCTTTCATAAAAAAATTTTTTTACATTCCATTATACCATGAATTCTATTAACGTGCATCATTTTTTTACTAAATCATTTTTCCTACCCTCCTGCAAAGAAAACAAAATCCCACATCCAAAAAAAGATGTGGGATTGGATTCGAAAAAAATGTCTTACTTCTCTTCTAACAATTCATTGTACTCGATTGTCATATCCCTTAGATTTTTTTCAAAAGAATAGCGCGAGCTACCATTCTTGAACCAGGTACCAAGGATGTATTGTTCGGCGACCTTCTTGCTTTGGTTTCGAAGCCAAGTGAGGTCTTTGCCGTAGGTAGCAAGTTTCTGTAAAAACACTTCCTTCAACTGTTTGATTATCCTCGTAAAGATACACTTTTTTTCTTGAATCAATGCTCTTTTTTTAGAATTGTATTTGAAGGTCATCCAAACGTATGCATTTTTCGTTTAGATGGTATTCATACCAGTAAACCCATTCAGAACTGTCTCGAAACATCATGACAGATAGGGTCTTCCTGACCACCAACGATGTCATCTGAATAGGGATAGGACTGAAATCCTTCATCTTCCTTCCAGATGCGATCACTCCCGATCGTTTCTGTAAAGAGCCCTAAACATCACATAGCGCATCCAGTTTGCCATTTTTCAGCGTAGTTGATTTCTTCCATGGGATTTCTCAAACTCCAGTAGATCCCCAGCCAATAGAGGGCAAAAAGGAGGAAAGGGCTGAGCCAGAGAAATATTTTCTTTTTTGTTCATTAAATCGATTCCGTTAAATAGTCATAAATTTCTTGCACAGATCCTAAAGCCATGAGTTCCTGGTCTTTGACCGTCTGCACCAAGTCCTGATAGATGGAACTAGAGGCAATCTCCTTCTTCTCCGCGTCCTTATTGACCGTCATGATGCCATTTTTCAATCTGGACAAAGCCCAACTCTTGGAAGATCTGGATCATCTTGATCAACAAGACTTGTGGAATCTTGAGGTAGTCAGATAGTTGGCTGAGCTTATGGCGAATATCAAACTCAGGGAACTGATACAGCGTTTTTGTAGAGTTTGGCATACTGATCCCGACTACCATAGCCAGTCAAATAATAGGCCTTGTCTAGGTGATTTTTTTAAAAATAGACCGCTTGGAAGCTCTGTTCTTGGAAGAGGGCTTTTTAAGTCAGCCAGGTCATCCGGTATGCGATCGATGACAATGGCAGGAGAATCTTCCCCTTCTTCCAACTGACTAAAGAGGGAATAGCTTGTGGGAGAGGAGCATTTTTTTCCCTCGGATATTATAGAGCTGTACTCCTTCTACACGGGCATCCACCACCATCAGTTGCAGGGTGGTCTGTCCATTCCACTGATTGACGGACAAGGATACCACCAACTCCAAGTTTTTTTCGCTTGGGAGTACTCCAATTCCAAATGGCCCTGACCAAAAAGCCACCACATCAAAAACGGGCATCGCCTTTTTTTGAATCTTCAACTTCAGATGGCTATTGCCGGCCCCCATAGTCCGGCTAGACTCAACTGAAAATCACGAATGTAAAAAGACTGGTTTCTTATGGTCCATCCCAAAAGGAGCGAGACGGTCGAAACTCTTCAAGGTATCCAAAGTCAGCTCTTCTAGGTCCAACTCCTCATCCACAAAGAGTGTGGATTTGGCCGTCAGGTCAATCCCTTTTTCTACAATATAGTCAGAAAAAAATCTCGGTCAGACGAGGGGAGCTTGTCAACTTCCAGAGTCATACCAGTTTGCACCCGCATGGCCTCCAAAGGCGATAAAGAGATCACGATGGGGATCTAGGGCTTCAAAAATATGAACACTTTCAGGGCTACGTGCGCTCCCCTTGGCCTTGCCTTGGTCTATGGTGAGGACGATAATGGGCTGATGGAGCTCTTCAAGTAGTCGACCGGCCACGATCCCTAAGACACCTGGATTCCAGCCTTCCTTGGCCAAGATTTGGACGGGAAGACTTGGATCAACCATGGCTTTAGCTTCATCATAGATGGCTTGGACAATTTCCTTGCGCTCTTCATTCTTGGCTTGAATCATCAGCGCAATTTCTAGCGCTTCTTCGTCATCAAAACCTGTCAAGAGTTCAACCGCTGGATTTGGGTCATCTAAGCGCCCCAGCGCATTGAGACGAGGGCAATCTGAAAACCAACTGTTTCTTCATTTACATCTTGAGGGGCGATGGAGGCCAGCTTGAGCATTTCCTGGAGGCCGATCCGTTGGGTTTGACGAAGGACACCAAGGCCATACTTGACTAGGATGCGGTTTTCATCTGTCAGACTGACCATATCCGCAATGGTCCCAATGGCCACCAAATCAAGGAAATCTAGGGGCACCTCTTCTAGGAGGAACAAGCCAACTTAAAAGGCAACCCCGCATCCTGCTAGGTGCTTGAAAGGATAGTCGGCATCTGGATGCTCGGGATGAATGATGGCATAGGCATCGGGCAAGACTTCTGGCATGGCATGGTGGTCTGTCACGATGACATCTACTCCCATGCTTTGGGCCAATTCAATGGCTTCGTGTCCAGCTACCCCATTGTCCACCGTGATGATGAGGGAAATCCCCTGCTGTTCGATAAAGTACTTGTAGACACTGGCATTGGGACCATACCCATCTGTAAAGCGGTTAGGCAGATAGACGGCTACTTCCGCCCCCATCTGCTCCAGGGTTTCCTTCATGATAGAAGCGGCCGTCATCCCGTCTGCATCATAGTCTCCGTAGATCAGGATCTGCTCATAATCTTCGATGGCCCGTCTGATGCGATCCACTGCCTTGTCCATATCGTGAAGCAGGTAGGGATCATGCAGATCTTCTAGCCGAGGTTCAAGAAAACGATCCAGCGCCTCTTCCGTCTGGATCCCTCGTTCTCCCAGTAACTTGGCTGCAGATGCTTCTAATCCTCTCTTCTTTGCTTGCGCCAAAAAAGTATCATCTGAAAAGGGCGCAGCAAATTGCCATTCATATTTTGACGTGATCATCTCGGTCCTTGTCTCCTGTTTTTCTTATCAGCATATTATAACATGAAAGCCGGGAATCCGGAAAATGAAAGCTAGCTTTGAATCAGTAGGGGTAAAATCTTTTATCCAAGGTCATAAAAATCAAGCTTAGTCCAGCTCCCAAACTGCCTCTGTTACAAGCCTTCTTCCTATTTTTTCTACCTTTTGATCTAACGATAATACTTCCCTATAAAAAAATCTTACTAAATTTTAGTATTTCGTTACAAATTACTTGACACTGCAAAGGATTGTAATATAATATAAGAGGCCTAAAATTATAGGGAAACAAAGCGATCGGTTTTTCAGCCGTCTTGGTTTGAAACTCTTGACTTTATGGCCCTTGGAGTTATTAATTCTGTGTGTGGAAAGGACAATCAGTTTTTTATTTTAAGATGTCACAGTCGACTTTCGCTTTTCTCTGGCTACAACGATGGTCTCTACCATTCAGTCCTAGCAGAAAAACCGTCATAAACATCTAGCCGACTTTTTGTCGGTATAGAACTGGACACGCTTAAAATGTGTGGAAAAAAAGTGATATACTTCCAAACCAGGAAAAAGGAATGGAGGAACAAGTGAAAACTTTCTATAAAAAATTATTCGCGTTTGTAGCAATGATTAGTGTAGTTGCTCTTGGCTTGTCAATCATTAAGCCAGTTTCTGCAGCAACTGTTACACCAACCATTACAAACCTTAAAAGCAGATACATCTGGTCAAAAGGTCAATTTTTTTCTTTTTGACTGGGACTTAACAGGTATTTCTGTTAAGGAAGGTGATACGTTTACTATCGACGCTCCAGAAGGTGTCAATATCACCAAACTTGCAACGGAGTCACTTCAAGCAAACGGTGCTGAAGTAGCTACCTTGTCGATGACAGACAAAAAGATTACTTTTACCTTTAAAAAAGCAATCGAATCCATGAACCAAAACGTTAAGGGTGGTTTCTCATACCAAGCAGTGTGGGATAGTACTCCAGGAAATCCTGGAAACAAAACCGCAACTTCTAAAGTTGGTTCAGAATCCGTTGTCATCACTCGTCCTGATGGACCTGGCGTATTTGAATCTGTTTTGAACAAGTACAACCTTACTGGTGACTATGTATCTAAAGAATTCAAACTCGATGCATCAGAAAACTATGCATGGATGAACGTTGGCGATGACTACTACCTTACAAAATGGTTCATCCGTATCAATGGCGATGGTAAAAAACAAGCCATCACAAATCCTGTTGTATCAGATAAAATCCAAGCTTCAGCTGTAGATTACTCAAAAAAATCACTTTTTAAAACACCTGCTAATCACAGCTGCAAGTGAATTCTTCGTTGGAACTTACTTGAAACCATCCTTCACATTAAGAAAAAGGTGGACAAGTGGTTGCTTCCGGATGGGACTTCTGGCAACATGTGACATTTGATCCAGACGGTAATGGATTTACTGTGAACTTATCAGATGTCAGTGATGTCTTTAAAACAGCTTCAGATGAAGAAATCATTGTTGAATACCAAACAATCATTCCTAAAACAACTATCCGTGTTGATAACAACGCTACCTTGAAAGCTGACGAAATCACAACACCTCAAACAGACCCAGCATTCTGGAACAATACAGAGTTGAAATTCTGGGTATCTGGTGATACAACTGTGACAGTTCAGAAAGAGTGGGTTGGTGACGAAGAAGCTGACCGTAAAGATATCACTGTTCAATTGTATGCTGACGGCAAAGCTTTAGAAGGAATGACACAAACTCTTACAAAAAGCTTCTGGTTGTGGCGAGCATTTACGAAATTGCCAGGTATCAAAGACGGTAAGAAGATTGAGTACTCAGTAGTGGAAACAAATACACCTGAAGGTTACACTTCTAAAGTTGAAAAAATTGATGATGCAAACGTGATTAAGGTCGTCAACACATCAAACAAACCAACTACAACGACTACAACAACCACTACTACTACAACCACTACTACAACAACTACTACGCCTGGTGAGCCTAAGACTACAGTAACTACTACGCCTGATGAGCCTAAGACTACAGTAACTACTACGCCTGATGAGCCTAAGACTACAGTAACTACTACGCCTGATGAGCCTAAGACTACAGTAACTACTACGCCTGGTGAGCCTAAGACTACAGTAACTACTACGCCTGATGAGCCTAAGACTACGGTAACTACTACACCTGGAACACCACCTACACCATCTACAACACCTGAAGGACCTACTACAACACCTGAAGGACCTACTACAACACCTGAAGGACCTACTACAACACCTGAAGGACCTACTACAACACCTGAAGGACCTACTACAACACCTGAAGGACCTACTACAACACCTGAAGGACCTACTACAACACCTGAAGGACCTACTACAACACCTAGTACAACACCTAAAGGACCTAAAAAGAATGGTTCTACTACCACTACACCTGAAAATCCAACTGGACCGAACGCTGGAGGCAATGGTGGCGGACGTAAGAAACTTCTTCCAAGTACAGGTGAAGTTGTCGCAACAGGTCTTGTTCTTACAGGAGTATTGGTCTTGGCCGGTGCCGTTGTATTGAAACGTAAAATGACTGATAACTAATTCAGTTCAGAAAACTACTATTAGCTTACACTAGCTCCACCTCCTAGTCACTAATAGCACGAGAGAGAATCACATTCTCTCTCTTTTTTATGGACCTATGACGATAGAATAAACTAGAAAACCAAGTCCTACCTCATTCTCATTTTTCTGTCCTAGAGGTTATATAAAAGAGCCTGTGAAAACTTCACTAGGCTCTTTTGTATCTTCACTTATATTCCAGTCTATTTCATATATGGGAATGTTTCTATTATTTTCTTCCTTAATTTTTCATTTTCTATCTTTTCAATATTGAGGACCTTTTGAAATTGGAGCACATCTTGAATCACATGTTCTTGCCCATCTTTTGAAAACTCGGCGGGAATGGTTAAATTTTTAAAAAGATCTCTCCTTATGTATCCTTCTGGTGTTTCTTCGTAAAATATATTCATAAGAGCCAACTCAAAATTAGTACTGTTTTTTTGAGGCTGAGATTTGAAGTATTGAAGAAATTCTTCTTTATTCTGAACAAGGTGCTCTTGCCCATCTATTGAATAATCAGCAGGAAGCGTGAAATCTTCAACAAATGAATTATAGGGACTTGTTAGTAATTCTAAAAAGGAGAGACGAAACTCTACATCTTCCTCGCCTAAGAAATACAAAACGGAGCGATAGTGATTTTTCAACATCTGATAGGCCTTTGGATAGGCTGCTGCTAGAGATATTTTGTATCTTTCAGTCTCCCTAAAACTTTCATTAAACCTAAGTTGTAATCCTCTAGAAATATAGTCATTTCCTCCGAAACCAGATAATCTCGTTTTTGGCATAAGAGCGAATGGATGTCTATTCTCAAGTCTCTGTTTTGACTCCGTTTTAACTTCTTCAACACTTTTACCAGAGGAACTCTTTTTTTAGATATTTTTTTCCTGTTTTTTTGCATCAATCAGCCCCAGCTCAACCGGATACTGTGAAGTCTCGTTAAACCCCTCCGTAACAACTTTCATAGTTCCATTTTCAATCACTGCTTTTGATTCCTTGGGTGCTAACATAGTAATAATAAAGTAGGCTTCATTATCCTCTGTTTCATATATTTCTCCTGAAATATCGAGTGGGATATATTTCTTATTATAGTCACGCACCATTTTAAAGACATCATAGGTTTTTAGGTTTTTAGTTTTTCGATCCTTCGTGTCGTATACATCAATCAACCAATACTCCCCTTCTTTGGGCTCATTATAGCTTAGATAAGGCGCCGAATCTGGTGCAGTACGATAGCGTGAAAACTTATCACTACTCGCTTTTAACTTATAGCTTTCTTGCATGATATAGCGCTCACCACTTGCACCATCATGTGTATTAAGTTGGTACGCAAATTCTGGTTTACCTTTATTCACTTCTTCAATTAATTCTCTCTCATCACCATCGTCCCATTCGATAACTAGTGCTTCCCCGTTATGAATAAATTCATAGTCCTTAATTACTGGCCTCGGTTTCCATTGAACATACTGACGCAATTCTCTTATACGAATTTGTTCTTTGATAGAAGAGATCGATCCAACCACCACGACGAATAAAGTAAATAAAAACAACTTTGACTTAAATAACTTGGGCATAAACAACTCCTCCTATTCACTAGCTCCTACAAACTATTTTTACCATGATTCTTATAAAAGTGTCAGTGGTTGAAAAAAAGGAATTCTATTCTTGGAAATCCTTGCATTATGTGAATACTGTCTGATAGAAAAACTCAAAGTATACAAACATCCGACTAAACCTACTCCTCTAGTCCATCAATTCCTTGCTAGAAGTATCCCTTATTTTTTTGAATGACCCATTTCGTGTCACCATAAACGACTCTAAAAGGTCCATCCCCATCTGTTAAATAGTTATTTTTTTATAGTTAGCTGACTCCCCCCGCCTCAAGGACCGTTGGCTGGACGTCATTTAAAGTATTATTCAGCATATAAGCAGATTTTTCCTTGGCCATCATAGAGTTCGACATTGAAATAATTCGAGGTATTTGAAACGGTTAGATGAGTTGGATTTGATATGGTTACTTTTCCATGAAGATCATTTTTTTGTTACACACTTCTGTGACAACCTCTTTGGCTTTTTTTGTAGTCACTAGGGTGTCATGCACTTACAGCTAGTGACTACAAAGGCAAGAAAAGAAAAAGCAGAAACCCCACCAATAGTTTGGAATAGTTGGATTTCATAACCTAACCTCCTTATGAAATTTACAAAAATGCGTGTTCTCATTTTTAGTTCTGATCGGAACTCTCTTTGAAATATTTGAAAAAAACTCTTCTTTATTCTTTACAACATGCTCTTGACCATCTTTTTGAATATTCTGCTGGAATCCTGTAATTGTAAAAATAATTTTTGAAGTATCCGAACCTCCCATTGGATAGAACAGCTCTAGAATAGATATATCAAAGTTGAGATCTTCTGTTCCAAGAAAGTATAGGTAGGCTTCCTCACCCTTTTCATAGTCTCCATCTGTTCTTTCATTATGCCCCTTACTTAAAATAGAATAGACTTTCAGGGTAAGTAGACTTTAATGGAATCGACTCGTTTTCATAATCTTTTTATTTTATATCTTAAACGTGAATCAGAAAAAGAGATTTTTCGAATCAAAAATTATAATTAGGATTAGGATTAGATTCAAAGGGATGAGTTACTTTATAGTTTTTTCATCATCATCTCGAAGTTGATCATACTCTTTTTCCTGATGATGTTGTAAGTGAAATCTTTCCTGTTTTAACATTCATTAAGCCGACTTGGGTATTGTATTCCGTCTCCACATGAATGTCTCCTGGATCAAACACATATTTAACTTTCGATCCTACTAAAATACCGATAGAAAGATAGGTTTCTTGATCATCCTTATCATAATATAAAGAGCCAGTATTTGTAGCCAATGGAAGATAATCTTTATTGAGATCTCTTACAATTTTGAACATATCAAATGTTTTCTTTTTTATTCTATTATCTGAAGTGTCGTAAATATCAATAAGCCAGTATTCTCCTTTTTCCGGTTGCTTACTCCTATTATTGATACTATCGATACCAGAACCACCGAGAGTTTTATACTTTCTATAACGCCCAGGAGTCCAAGCATCTGTTTTTAACTTGTAGCTTACTTGTGCAATATAATTTCCACGATGACTTCCCTCTATAGGTCTCTCTACACTAATTTCCCTATCGTAATCTTGTGCCTCTAGAGCCTCAGCTAATTCTTTTTTTGAGTTTCCCATTGGATTGCAACTGCTTTTTCCATCTCCTATAAATTGAGATTCAACCAGTTTAGGACGAGGTTTCCAACTGATAAATTGTGTCAGTTCCCGTTTATGAAGTTCATGCTGTATTTGCAATCCCCCGATTAGTAGGATAAAAATCAACAATAGATAAAACTTAAATGATTTCAAAATCTTCTTCATTCCATGGCCTCCTAATCTCACACTCATTTTACCATCAATCCCCTCTTTTGTCAGTCAAATATATAATAGAGAGTGGGACAGAAATCGGTAATTCGTTAGAATTCGATTTCGTCGTCCCACCTCCGCACAGTTGAGTAGGGCTGTAAAAGCTGATGAAATCAGCGTAATAGAGCCCACTCAACCACTGCGTCTTGCTCGATAATCCAAAGACAATGGAGAGGCTAGGGACTTTTGTCCCAGCCTCCATTTAAAGTAACATTATAAAAAAATAGATTTATTAAATCTTATTAGGATACCCAAGAAGTCTCATTTTTAGTTTTGATCCTCTAGTTCATCCTTTTGATCTTCATAAAAAACAACTTTCCCATCTTTCACTTTGAAGGAGTAACTGAGCGTGTCTTCCGAATCATCTTTATGATTGGAATAGTAGAAACTATAGGAACCATTCGGTAGTTTGCTCGCATCTAGCTTTTTAGCTGCTTCTTCTAGGTCTTGCTCCTTAACGGACACGGCATCATCTACATAAATGGTCATACGGATTAACTCCTGATCGATCAAGGTTTGAAAAAGGAATTTGATAGTAGCCGGCAAAGTCTTTTTTTCCCTTCTTTGAGATTTTTGTCTTGCAATGCTATCCAGGATTTCCTCTTTTTCTTCCTGATAAAAGTTACTTAAAAAGATAGAGAATTCAATTGGAAGGCCGAGAGATTGCTTCTTTATTTCCTTCTCTAGTTTTTCCTCGATATTTTTTATGGATTTCTGCTCTAAAAACACTTTCTTATAGTCTGGAAGAAAAATAATAGATGAACTTGACCAGTCATCATGAAAAAGTTGTTTCATTTTTCCAATCGTACCGTTTGATCATCGTAGGTTTTTCTCAGAGTAGGTGTAGCTTACATGATAAGTTGGGAATTCTAGGGCAGTCCAAGATAACTTGGTGATGGTTACTTTTTCCATGAAGACCAGCTTGAGCAAGCTCACTGCTAACAACTTCTTTAGCCTTTTTGTAATCACTCGATGTCATGATCTTACAACTGGTTAGAACCATCGTTAAGAATAAAATGGGAACTAGGAGTAAAAGGGAATAACCTTTGTTTTTCATAGGTCTACCTCCAAAAATAGAAAATTTCCAAAAGTTAGATAGAGGACTATATAGGATGAAAGATTCTCACAAGTTGAATTACTCATCAACGTATTTATTTATCTAGCTCTATTCTACCATTATTTACAAGGAATGTCAGGAAAAACAAGAAAAGAGGCTGGGACAAAAGTCCTAGCCTATTAATTGTTTTGGATTGTCGAGCAAGACGCAGTGGTTGAGTGGGCTCTACTACGCTGGTTTCATCAGCTTTTACAGCCCTACTCAACTGTGCGGAGGTGGGACGACGAAATCGAATTCTAACGAATTACCGATTTCTGTCCCACTCTCTCTCCGTCAATTACTATAAATCATCCCTGTACAGGCTTGCTCTGAAAGTTCAACAAAGCCCAGGGATTGGTAAAAGGCAAGATTCTTCTCGCTCCGTTCAGTGGCGAGGAGTCGTTGGTAGACAGTGGGAAAGGTCGCTAAAGCCTCTTTTAAGAGTTTCCTTCCGATACCTTGGCGCTGGTGATCTGGTCGTACCAGGAGGTCCTGCACAAAAATGACTGAGTGACCATCTCCTACCAAGCGGATGTAGGCAACGAGCTCTTTCTCATCATAGACGGCCAACTGCCAGAGACTGGCTTTGACAGCTTCTGCTAGCATAGATGGGTTCTTGGTATAATTGGTCCAGCCGACCGAGCTGTAAAGTGCGACTAAGTCTGCCATCGCTGGAATCTCTTGTTTGTACTCTAACATCTTAACTCCTTTTTAAGGTATAGTGCTGGAAGAAGGCTATATCCCGATAAGGGGACTCCTGACAAACGGCCAGCTCCATCTGAAGCATGGACTCTCGCCAGCCTTCTTGGCCTTTGAAGCGATTGTCCTGCAAGGAATAAAAGACACGAATTCCCTGGTAGTCCTGTACTTCGAGGGTTAGATCTTCTACTACTGCACCGAGATCATAGGCCTGTGCCAAGCCCATGGAGTGGGTTTCCAGATTTTGGCCGGCTAAGAGATCAAGCGCCTTCTGAGTATCATTTTCAAAGACGACAGTCTGTAGGACGCGCCCAACTTCATTGTGCTTGACAATGGAGAGCAGGCCACCTGGTTTCAAGAGCCGGGTGAATGCCTTGAGGACAGCCTCGCGATTCCCTACATACTCCAAGACATTGTGGCAGAGGATGACCTCAAAGCTGGCATCTTCAAGACTTGCCAACTGATCCAGACTTCCGACCAGTTGCTGGTAGGGATGGTCTTGGTCCCGCAAGGCCAACATTTCTTCATTTGGTTCCACAGCAAGGACCTCATTGTCTTTCGCTAGGTGGTTGGCCACCAGTCCAAAGCCACTGCCAAAAATCAAGCACCCGTTTTTCTCTTGATGTCTTTTTAATTGAGCAAAAAGAATATCATAATAGATCTGTCCCCAGGGTTGCCGGAGGTTTTTCTAAATAAGCTTGAATATTTGTCGCCATCTGGCTCCTCCTATTTGTAATTGAACATTTTGCTGGCTAGCTTGTCCGAGATACGAGGGAAAAAGGGTATAGAGCTTGTGGGTCAGGTTCAAGAGCCAAGGCAAATTGAGCTCACGTTTTTGCTTTTTCCAAAGTGTTTGACAATCTTCTTAGCCACGAAGTCTGGTTCCAAAAATATAACGGTCTACAGCCTTGACATAGCTTCCATCGGGGTCTGCCTGGTCAAAGAAAGCGGTCCGAATAGGGCCTGGATTGACCGTCGTCACATGGACACCAAAGGGCATGAGTTCCAACCGCAAGGCGTTAGAAAAAAACCAATGGTCGCAAATTTGGTCGCCGAATAAAGGCTGGATTTGGCAGTTGCGACGAGACCCGCCATGCTGACGATATTGACGATGTGACCCTTACCTGCTTCCTTCATGCGGGCACCAATTAAGCGTGAGAGATTCATCAGGGCAAAGGTATTGACTTCAAACATGGCATGGATCTGCTCATTGGTAATCTTGTCAAACTCTTCAAAGATCCCATAGCCTGCATTGTTGACCAAGACATCAATCTGCCCATAGCGCTGATAGAGGTCTTCTACCAAGTCTTGGACAGCTGAGGAATCCGTGATATCGATCCCAATGCATACTTTCTTAGGATGTTCAGCATAGACTTGTTCCAGTTTTTCTTGATTTCTGCCTAAGAGAATAAGCCGGTCCTCAGGAAGGAGCTTGACCATTTCCTGGGCTAAGCCTCCACTCGCTCCTGTGATGATGATAGTTCGCATCTTAGATCTCCACTTCTTCCAAGTCCTTGACCACATGGACCTTCTCAAACACAGTCAGCAGCATCCTTGCGCAATTGACTGACGTCCTTGGAGAGGAAGCGGGCACTGATATGGTTGAGTAGAAGGCGTTTGGTTCCTGCTTCACGCGCCACTTCTGCCGCCTGCATATTGGTCGAGTGGCCATGCTTACGAGCAATCTTCTCATCGCCCTTGCCATAGGTAGACTCATGCACGAGAACATCTGCATTAACGGCAAGTCTGACGCTGGCATTGGTCTTCCGGGTATCGCCCAGGGATGGTGATGATCTTACCAGGTCGAGGGGCGGAGATATAATCCGCAGCAATGATCTTGGTGCCATCTTCCAGGGTAACATCTTGGCCATTTTTGACCTGGCCAAAAAGTGGTCCAAATGGAACCCCTGTTGCCTTGAGCTTGTCTGCGTCGAGGGTCCCTTCCAAATCTTTCTGCATGACCCGGTAGCCGACACAGAAAATGGTGTGATCCAAGGCGTCGGCATAGACCGTGAACTTATCGGTCTCCATGATTTCCCAAGTGAACCTTCATCGAACTCATGAAAATGGATCTTGTAAGGCAGGCGTGAACCGGAAACTCGAAGGCTGGTCAAGACAAAGGATTTGATCCCAACCGGTCCATAAATCTCTAGATCCGTCTGCTCTTCATTGGCCTGAAAGGCGCGGCTAGAGAGGAAACCTGGCAAGCCAAAGATATGGTCCCCGTGTAAGTGGGTGATAAAGATCTTGCTAACTTTTCGAGGACGGATGCTGGTTTCTAAGATTTGATTTTGTGTCCCTTCTCCACAGTCAAAGAGCCAAACTTCATTGATCTCATCCAAGAGTTTGAGCGCTAGACTTGAGACATTACGAGATTTGGACGGCTGGCCCGCACCCGTTCCTAAAAATTGAATTTCCATTGTATTCTTTCTAACTAATATAGATCATAGCAGTCCGATTCTTCGATCGAACGGCGATTTCCTGGGTAGGCCCTAGCTAATTGAGCCAATTCGTCCTGGTTGTAGCCAGTCAGGCGGATGCTCCCATCTGCCAACTCTTCAAGATTAGATAGAGGTGACAATTCCTTGGTCTCCACCACCTCTTGATCGTTCACCGGACGCATCAAGACCAAGCCTTCCTCTTCATAGACCAGGTAGTGAGGAAAGATCTGCGCAATCTCAAACAAGAGGTCCATACGAATGGTTTCTGCTTGCTGGGCAAAGACTTGAGCCAATCCTTTCTCTCGGTAGCAAAAACCATAGGCCTTGCCAGACAGATTGAGACGGACAAAGGGTTTGTCCTCCTCAAAGCTAGGACTGGTCTGATAGAGGTCAAAGGCCTCAGTGACTTGTTCAAAGTAGTCAGTTGCTGCTTCGGGGCTCTTCTTTTGGTAAAGCTCAGCGAAGTAGGCATTTATCACACTGGGCGGTGGCGTGATAAACTGGAGCTTTTGCTCTTCTGTCAATCCCTCTAAGATCCGCTCCAAATAGACCTTGTCGAGACTGGTATAGCCTCCATAGCTGAGGGCGATATTAAGATAATCCATGATGATAAAACTCCTCTAGTCTCCATGCATTTTTAGGGGCGATGTAGCCTGTTATGACCTCACCAGTTTCCTCATAGGAACGCTCAGCCAATATGGCAATGGTCTCCAATTCATGGATGCGGTAGGCTTGATCAAAAGGAACCTGAATCGTAAAGGGATGGAAGAGCTCCTGCATCTTTTCAAGTAGAATGTCATGCAGTTTAGTCCGACTATCGGGATCCTTGGCCGAAACCAGGCGATAAGGTGTCTGAGTCGGAGTAAAGTCCGCGACTTTATCAGCTTTATTGTAGAGAGTTAAGCGTGGAATCTCCAGCATCTCCAAATCCTTCATAATCTGAAGAACTGTCTTTTCATGCTCTTCATGGTTGGGATCAGAGGCATCGATGACATGGACCAAGAGATCCACATTCTTGCTTTCTTCCAGGGTCGACTTAAAACTGGTCACCAACTCTGTCGGTAAGTCCTGAATAAAGCCGACTGTATCTGTCAGAGTTACTTGTAGATTGCCTGTTAGATGAATACTCTTGGTGGTCGCATCCAAGGTCGCAAAGAGTTCATCTGCCTCGTATTGGGTCTTACTGGTCAAGGCATTCATAATGGTTGATTTGCCGGCATTGGTATAGCCAATCAAGCCAATCTTAAAGATGGGGGATTCTAGGCGTTTTTCCCGTACCACTTCACGGTTCTTCTCGACCACCTTGAGTTGACGCTCGATATCGGTGATTTGATTGCGGACACTCCGGCGGTTCAACTCCAGCTGACTTTCTCCCGGTCCACGGGAACCAATCCCCCCGGCCTGACGGCTGAGCATGATCCCTTGACCCACGAGACGGGGCAAGAGGTACTTGAGCTGGGCCAGATGAACCTGGAGCTTACCTTCGTGGCTTCGTGCCCGCATGGCAAAGATATCCAAAATCAACTGCATCCGGTCGATGACCTTTACACCTAAGATTTCTTCTAAATTCACATTCTGGCGAGGGGTCAAACGGTTGTTAACGACAACTGTCGAAACCTCATCTGCATCGACCATTTGGGCAATCTCTTCTAGCTTTCCAGAGCCGACAAAAGTCTTGCTATCGTACTTTTCTCTCTTTTGGGTGTAGATCCCTACGACTTCTGCTCCGGCTGTCTTGGCTAGACTGGCCAACTCCTCCATGGACATGTCAAAGTTCTCCATACCTTGGAGCTCGACACCAACAATGAGGACCCGCTCCTGTTTTTTCTCAGTTTCTATCATCTAAAAATCTTTCTATATTTTGAAGAACCCGCTCCTTGAAGCCTTCTTCTCCAATCTGGTAAAAATGAACTGTCATCCGATTGCGAAACCAAGTCAACTGGCGCTTGGCAAAACGGCGCGTATTTTTGCTTGAGCTGTTCAAGAGCCTCTTCTAAACTTTGCCCCCTTGAAATAAGGAAAGAGCTCCTTGTAGCCAATCCCTTTCATGACCTGAACCTCAGGATGGTTGTCATAGAGCCACTGGGCTTCTTCTAACAAGCCCTGCTCAACCATGAGATCCACCCGTCGATTGATGCGGTCATACAAGGCTTGGCGATCATCGTCTAGACAGATCATATAGGTCTCATAGGCTGGAGCTTGATTTTCCAAGTCCTGACCGAAATGGGAGATTTCCAAGGCCCGCATTGCTCGTCTACGATTGATCTGCGGAATTTCAATTCCCTCTTTTGCTACTCGATCAAACAGTTCTTCATCAGTGAGAGGGGACAAGGACTCCCGATAGGCTAGAATGTCCTCGTGGGCAACATCCCCTCCTAGGTGATAGCCTTCTAAGAGACTCTGGACATAGAGGCCTGTCCCTCCAGCAATAATAGGAAGGTGGCCTCGTTCTTGAATCTCCTCGATGGCTTGGCTGGCTTCTGTCACAAAATCGTAGGCTGAGTAAGTATCTGTCACCTCGCGGACATCGATCAGATGATGGGGAGCTGCTGCCTGCTCTTCTGGACTAGCCTTGGCCGTTCCAATATCTAGGGTGCGGTAGACCTGCTGGCTATCTCCGCTGATGACCTCCCCCTGAAAGCGCTGGGCCACCTCGATAGCGAGGGCTGTTTTCCCAACAGCGGTCGGTCCCACTATCACAATTATCTTGTTTTTCATCGTTTTTCCTTGCAAAAATCGCATTTTTTCGTTACCATATATTATAACATAAAAATTTAAAGTTCTAAAAAGGAGAAATTCTCATGGCTAAAGGATTTGGTAAAGGTTTTGTTACTGGTGTTGCTGGTACAGTTGCTGCTGTAGCAGGTGCAGTTTACACATTCAAGAAAAAAGTAATCGAGCCTGAAGAACAAAAAGCAGCTTTCATCGAAGAAAACCGCAAAAAAGCAGCACGTCGTCGTGTATCACACTAATCAAAAGAAAAAACTCCGGGAAACCGGGTTTTTTTGTGAATGTAGACAAACTATTTTTACATTACTAGCTAGATAATTTTTTCAAAAAAGTTATTTATTATTTAAGATTTTAAGCAAGTCAAAAACTTTCCGCTGTGAGAAAAGTGCTAGAAACACGATTGTTTCTAGCACACGGGAGGTTTGGAACCTTAGGGTCCAAAAACTAAGTCATGGAACTTCGTAGAAGTTCGCTGACGTCCGTACTCACCTAAGGAAAGTTTTTTTCAGAAGAAATTATCTTTAATCTAAAAAAACTCCGGAAAACCGGAGTTTTTTTGTGTTCTTATCGTTCTTTCAACATCTTGGTGGCAAGGTCTAGCATCTCTACCGCCTTTTTGGTAGTGCTCGTCCAACAAATCGTAGACGGCATCTTCCGATAAGACTCCACAGTAGACCTCTTCAGGGAAGTCTGGCTGGTTGGACAATTCGACATCGTCCATGTAGACCTGGCTAGTGTAGTAATCACGAAGGGCGATATAGCTAGACTGGCCAGCTTCTACCCGTTTCAAACATGCTTCGAGCTCTTCGATTAAACCTTGGTAGGTGTTGAGATGGCCTTCCATCTCTTGGATTCGTTCAATTGGAGTCATGAGTTGTCCTTTCTATCTGCTAGAGAAACGACTTGCAACTGCTCGCCACCCAGTAAAATCAAATAGGATTCAACCTGGTCCACAGCATATGAGCGGCGGAGGGCTTCTGCGTAGAGTTCCAGTTGGGCTTGGTAGCGATCCAGCAATTCTTGAGGGTTCCGGTAACGGTCTGTCTTGTAGTCAAAGAGAAGAATCCGATCTTCCAACAGTAGGTAGCCGTCTAAGATCCCCCGGACCACAAAGTCCTGGCCACTAGCTGGATCTGTCTTGAGCATGGCAAAGGGCGCTTCACGATGGACCTTGTCGGACTCTTTTAGCAAGAGTTGGCCCAAGTCGGTCTGGAAGAAGGCCAAAACCTTCTTGAGGTCGATCCGCTTCTTGACAGCCGGACTGGCATTGACCTCTTGGAGGACCATTGCTAGGCTCTCCATGGTTGGAACCGTCGTCAATGGGATCCGTTGCATCAATTCGTGCAGGGCACTACCGACTGCTGCTCCTGTCACAGCTTCTTCCTTGCCAAAGGTTGGAAAGTCAAAGCTTGGTAAGGCAAGATCCGCTTTTTCCATGAAGTCCACTCCTTCGGTATCTTGGATAGGTTCATAGAATTTCTTAATTTGGCTCGGAGTCCGCACACTCGGAAGTTGGATGGCTGCTTGGTACTGGGTGTTGAGCCGGTCCACTGATTCTAAGACATCTAAGGCTCGGCGGATCTCATCTGATTGGCGGTTGTCCTTGAGGTCATCAACTGGGAGAGAAGACTTCAACTCCAAGTGACCGATTTGCTCCGGCGTCAAGTCTTGGTCGGTCACAAAGCGGGTCTGATAGGACAAGTGTTGCTGGGCAAAGACTGCCTGGATGGCATAGAGCCAGTCTTGGAAACAATTGATCTCCTTACGAAGGGCTGGACTCAAGCGTCCATTGACACTGGCTCCCCATTTTTTCTCTTCTAACTTATCCTGCCGGCCCTTGCCTACCAGATAGAGCTTGCGCTCTGCCCGGGTCATAGCGACATAGAGGAGGCACATCTGCTCCGACAAGGCTGCTAAACGAATTTCCTCGACATTCCGCTGGTAAGGCAGGGTCTCAATGACCAAGCGTACCGACTCGGGAAGTCCCTCTTGATCAGACTCGATGGGGAGATTCGCAACATACTTAATCCCGACCCCATTTTTCCGACTAATGACAGCATTGGTAGATAGTTCCTTGCCGACAAACTTTTTGTCAGTATTGAGGATAAAGACATAAGGAAACTCAAGTCCCTTGCTCTTATGGATGGTCATGAGTTGGACAGCATCCTTAGGAACTGCTTGGGCGACATTGGCCAAGTCGTGTTGGTTTTCCAAAATCTTATCAATCATGGAGATAAAGCGTGGCAAACCTTTGAAACTAGAGCTTTCAAAGTCATTTGCCCGAAGGGTCAAGGCATAGAGATTGGCCTGCCGTTGAGCTCCGTTTGGTAAGGCACCTACATAATCATAATAGTGGCGATCCTGGTAAATCCTCCAAGCAGATCGTAAAGGGAATGCGTCTGCGCATAGTCACGCCAGGCATCCAGTGTCTCCATAAAGCGGGTGAGCTTCTCTCTCAAGCTGGAATTGATCAAATGAGGAGCACTCCCTGTCTGGTCTAAGGCGTGTTGCAGTTTCTCATAGAGATTCTCTGCCTTCTTTCCTTCAACTCCCTGTAAGGCTAAGCGAGCCAACTGGTCCTCATCAAACTCAAACATGGCTGATTTCATGAGGGCCACCAAGGGATAGTCCTGCAAGGGATTGTTAATGGTCCGGAGGGTGTCCAAAAGGACCATGACTTCAACGGACTGGAGGTAGTTTTCCTCTCCTCCATCTGCAACGATAGGAATCTGATAGGCTTCAAAGGCTGAAAGCACCTTGTCGTTGCGAGTCCGAGACGCCGTCAAGAGTGTGATATCCTTAAAGGAAACCCCTTCTTCGTTGTGGAGGCGGATGATCTCCTTGATGACCAAAAGGACTTCACCTGAGGATAGGCTATCCCCTTCTTGCTCCTCGTCTTCAGCTGCTTCAGCCACATCCTGACTGCCATCGTAAAGCAGGAACTCAGTTTCATAGGCGGGTGTCGGCTCTTTCTTATCCGGATTGCCCGCAATCAAGCGGTGGCTCTGGTCATAGAGAATCTCCCCAACTTCCTCATCCATGAGGCGTTCAAAGACATGATTGGTCGCTTCTAAGACCTCTACGTGGCTTCGGAAATTCTCCTTGAGCAGGATCAACTTACCATCAGCCCCTTCTTCTTGGTAGGCCTTAAACTTATCATTAAAAATCTGAGGATCCGCCTGACGGAAACGGTAGATAGACTGTTTGATATCTCCCACCATGAAGCGGTTGTGGCCATTAGACAAGAGCTCCAACATCCGCTCTTGGGTGTGGTTGGTATCCTGGTACTCATCGACCATGACCTCGTGGTAGCGCTCCTGATAGAGACTGCGGATATGAGGGAATTCTTCAAGGATCTGGATAGCAAAATGGCTGATGTCGCCAAACTCAAAGGCATTTTCCTGCTTCTTGCGCTCCAAATAAGCGGTGGAGAAAGCTTGGACAAAGTCCCTGAGCAAGACCAGCAAAGGTAAGGGTTCATCCTTGAAGCGAATCTGATAGGTTAGCTGGTAGTGCTGGGAAGGCTGCGCCCGCAAGGCTTCGATGCGTTCTTTGCGTTCGTCATTGAAGGCAGTAGCTAGCTCTTTCAGGTCTTCTTTTCGTGTCGTGATGGTCAGGCTTCGTCCTCCGCTGGCACGGGAGATCAAGACCACCCGCTCCAAGACCTCAAAGATGGCTTCCTGGCTCGATTTCTCATTGAGACTAGCGATTAAGTCTTGAATAGCGGTGACATTTTCTTGGTACTTGGCCCCTGAAAAGGCTTGGCCTTCATTAGCCAGGTGGAAGGTAAAGAAAGATTCCAGTTCAAAGAGCTGCTCTTTTACCTCTTGGGCCAACTGGTCCAAGGCTTCATCATAGTCCAGATCTTGATAGCCTTTGAGGAAAGACCCCTCTAGCCAGGCTTGGGGATCCGCAGTGGATTGGAGGAAGTCTACCAAGGCATAAACCTGGTCCTTAAAACCAGCTAGCGACTTGCCCTTTCCTGTAAAGTTCTTGACCAAGCAACTAAAGAGGCGGTCGGTCCCTTGCTCCTCATAAAAGCGCTCAAAGGCTTGTTCAAAACAGTCATTCTTGAGCAAGTACTGCTCGCTCGCGCTTTGGAGGATGCGGAAGGTCGGCGAGAGGCCTAATAAATAGCCATATTTGGAAACCAGGCGCTGCGTGAAGGCATCCATGGTTCCGATATCACTAGTTGGTAATTCTGCAATTTGTTGGGCCAAGTGGTGCTTGAGCTCCTCATCCTGGCTAGCCTTGAGACTTTTCTCCAACTCTTTTTTTCTAACCGTTCCTTAAGCTCAGTTCTTTGCTTTGACAGTAAAGGTTGAGATGAACAATTGCTGGATGGAAATCCCCCGATGCAATTGATCCAGGATCCGTTGAACCATGACGAAGGTCTTTCCAGATCCAGCCGAAGCTGAGACTAGAATATTTGTCCCTGATGAATAGATGGCTTCTATCTGCTCAGGGGTCCGTTTTTTTGTTCCTTGTCAGACTGGGCCTCCTGGACTTGGAGGTCTTGAATCTGCTTAGGACTTAAAAAAATTCAATTGGTTTCATTGATTCAATTCCTCCCTCATTTTTTTCTATCCAGGCCTGGCGGAGCTTGTCACCGACCGGGCGTTTCTCATACTGACTTGGATCCAATTTTTTTCCAAGAAGCGGGCTTGTCCTAGATGAAGATTGGCTTCAAATCCAGTAATCGATTTGTACTGTTCTACATAGGGAGCAATGCTTCGTCCATTTTTCAGTATAAGGGTTAATCGCAAAGTTACCCGACAAGATGCCCTCTCTTTGCTTCTTGATAGAGATGGGCATTGTAGAGCAAGAGCAGGTCTAGCTCCTCTTGACTCAGGAGCATGGCCTTGTTTTTTTCTCATAGTTCTCGTCAAGTTGGCTAGCCTGATCTGCCAAGAATAGACCCTTGTATTGCTGGGTTTTTTTAGAACGGCTTGGACAGCATCATCGACCGCCTTGGTATCCTTGAGAAGCACCAAAGGATCCGTCATCTGCAAGTACATGGCTCCAAAAAAATCCCTTGTCAGGATCAAAGTCCTGAAAGTCTTTGATAGCGGACAGATAGGGTTGGCAATTGGGAGTTGAGACCGTTAAAGAACTTCTCAAAATTAAACTTGGTCTCACTGGACTTGTAGTCCACCACTCCCAAAGCTCCTGTATCAGACAGCCGGTCAATCCGATCGACCTTGCCCTTGACCAAGAGCGGACGACCATCTTCTAGGGTTAAGAAGGGACGATCTGCCTGGCCGAAGAGAGCTTCTTCTCCAATGGTTTCAATGCGATCATTGTGAGCGAGGACACGTCCGTTGCCCGAGCGGTATCCAGAAAGCAATTCTTTTTGAAAAAGCGACCATGGCATTCTCCTGATAAAGGAGGGCAAACTCTGTCTCCTGGCTGGTTTCGCGAATGGCCTTGTTCAAGCGCTCATCAAAATCTCCTTCTGAAGGATCTTTTAGCACCCGTTCAAAAATTCGGTGCAAGAAATTCCCATGGCTTCTCGCATCTGGTCGCAAGTGCCACTCCTCTTGCAAGCCCAAGACATAGTGGAGATAATAGCTATATTGGTTTTGGTAGTAAGTGTTGAGAGCTGAAGCAGATAAAGACAGAGCCTGACCTTTAGGATAAAGGGCTTCAAGGGTCTCATCTTCTAGGACCTTGGTCGTCAAGTTTTGGCTAATTTGTGGGATGTGCAAGTCTTCTGACGCTAATTTCTTCCGAAGGACACGAATGGCAACCGCCCAGAAGGTCGCTTCTTCCTTGCTCAACTCCTGGTCAATTTCTCCCTGGTGCAATTCAATCAATCGAGCTAAGAGAGCCTGGTAAGAACCCATGTCTTGACTAGAGGCTGTTGCCTTCTTCGAAATGACAGATAAATTGAGGGGGGGCCTTGGTCAGCTCGAGCAAGTAAGGGGACATCTTGTCATCCACCTCGTTGACTAAAATAGGACTGGACAAGACCAACTGTTTGGTGGCTGCATTGAAGAGGGACAGGGCGACGAAGCGATTCTTCCGTAAGTTGTCCTGACTGGCAATTTGGAGATTGGCCTGTTCGTCTGAAGCTTGGTTCAAGACCTGGCGCTCCTCATCCGTCAGCAAGGATTGGTCCTTGGCAATCTTAGGGAAGCGCTCCTGGGTCAAACCAATGGCATAGACATAAGGAGCTGATAGAGGTTCGATCAAATCATAAGACTGAACTGTCACCACATCGACAGTCGCTGGAACCGTCCGATAACTTGCCAACAACATCCCTGATAAGAGGATGCTTAGGAAATCATCCAAAGTCACCTTCATCTGTTCAAAAACTTGGGCAAATTGCTCTAGTACATGGCTAAAGGACTTCCAGACTTGATCATAGCGTTCCATCTCCTGCTCTGAACCACGACCGGCCAACTGTTGCATATTTTGAGCCAACTGACCCTCCTGGAAAAACTGGGCAAACTTCTTCAGCAGTCCCTGGCTGGTCTGACTCTTAGTCTTATAAAATTCCTGCAGAGGACTGATCACTTGCTGGCGAATCTGATTGAGACGCTCTAGGTCAAATTTGTCCTGGTGGTTGGCTGTAAAGTCACGAGAAAAGGCAGCCAGACCCTTAATCTCTGCAAAGCGAACATATTGTTCGAAATGGTCGATATCCTCTCGTGTCAGCGTCCCATAGAGCCCCGTCTTCAAGAGATTGACCACATCCTCGGTCAAAAACCGATAGCGACGAAGACGGTCCAAGGATTCCACCCATTGGACCAGGGGATGCTGGGCCATAGATTCGCTCTTTCCGAGATAGAAAGGAATCTGGTACTGGTCAAAGATGGTCTTGAGCTGGAGCTGATAAGCATCCACATCTCCCAAGAGGACCCGAATGTCTTTGTACCGTGCGCCCTCATAGAGGCGCTGGCGAATGGAGCGGGCAACGGCTTCTAGCTCTTCCTTTTGATGATTACAAGTCCAAATCTCTACGGCTTCTCGATCTTGATCAGACAGCTCTACATCGACCTCTGTAAAGTCATAGCGAGCTTCCAAGATCCGCGTCATACGGCTAAAGGCATCCTCTTTTCCTTGACCGACGTAGCTTGGTGTGACCTGGTAGGTCCTAGCCAAGTCTAGCAAGAAATCGACACTGGCCTGGTAGAGATTCCCCTCACGAAAGCTCGAGCGATAGGCTTTCTCACTGGCATAAGCCCCGATAATGATCTCGACGCCCTTGTCATGCAGCAAATGAACTAGGTAGTCCTCCTCAGCTGAGAAACGGGTAAAGCCATCAATCACCAAGGCCAAATCCTTTAACTCCTCATCCAAATCTCCCTTGATAAGGTGAGAGGCAAAACTAGCCAGCTTAGACTCAGACTCAAAGGCGCCTGAAACTAACTGGTCTTGGACAGCCTTCAAGATATGGACCAAGTCTTCTCTCTTTTCCTGATCTGGCAAGGCATCCAAGTCGGATGCTGTCATCTGGGCTGTCTGCAACTCATGAAAGAGCTGGATCAATTGTTGGATAAACTGGGGATCCTTCTTAAGACGTGCATAAACCTTGAGCTCTTCATCCGGCATCTGAGAAAGCACCTTAAAAAAGAGCATGCCAAGACCGATATCATCTAGCGCTTGTTGCTGGTGGTTTTCATTAAGTGTAAAATAGCGTGCCATCTGAGCAAAGCGCGTAATGGTGATGGCAAAAGAAGCCTCCTCGTCTATGAGTTGCAAGACTTTGCGCTCCTTCTCAAAAGATAGAGAGTTGGGCGCGATATAAAAGACCCGCTTCCCTTCTTCAACCAAGCGATTGGCCTCATCCACCAAGACCTGGGTTAAAGGGGTTCGAATATCTGTATAGACTAATTTCATAATGTTTTGATTCCTGTAAAATGATAGTTCTATTATACCATCTTTGCGCCTTTTCTACAGGGATTTTCCCATCATTCAAGAGATTCAAAGCAGATAAAAAAACCGGACAAAACGTCCAGTTTTTCAACTATTTTTTTAACTTCCCCAATTGATTAAAAGATAGAGTATGCTAGAGCCAAACATATCGGCCAAAGCATGCATGAGGAAGAATGGCAAAAGGTTTTTGATCACCTTCTTGTAGAGAACATAGTAGAAGAGTCCATAGATAACTCCAATGACCACTGCCCAAAGCAAACCTTGGTAGGTATGGAAGGAAATCCGAATTAAGATCGAATAAGCCAGTGCCCACCACTTGTACTTGTCATTAACAGATGTCATGACTCCCAAGAAGAAGAACTCTTCGTAGAAACCATTCAGCAAGGCATAAGCAATCGCCATGGGACTAAGCGCTAAGAACTTGTGAATAATCTGCATGGGATCGATATAAGGGAGGAGATTGATATTGAAGTAATCGTACTCTCCACTCACCGTTGTCACGATATCCCCAAACAGACCAACAATGGCAAAGATCAAAGGTACCCAAAAGAGGACGGACCATTTAAATCGAATTGGAAGCTGTTTAAAATCGAAATTCCTGAGCAGCAAGTAAGCCAAGGCAAGAGCTAATAAGATAATCTGTAAAGTAAAGTTACTGGAGTAAAGTTTGCCCCATCCGTTGCTGTATTGGTAGCTGTCTCCGTGGCTGTGCTAACGGTTTGCGCAACTGGTTGAAGACTGGCAAGGAAGAGTTCTGTAGACCAGACAATAAACTGCCCAAACATGATCGCAGTCACAATAGCGATATCATACCATTTGAGCTCTTTTAATGGCTTTTCAGGTCGTATAAATTTAAGAATGTTCATCATTCATCCTTCTATTCCCATGATGGAAGTGTTTTTGATAGTTCTACTATAGTAGAATATGCTTAAAAGAAACTTTAATTCTTAGTTAGTAATAAAAATGCTATTAGTAAAAGAGGCTAGGACTTTTTGTCCCAGCCTCTCAATTATCTTTGGATTGTCGAGCAAGACGCAGTGGTTGCTTGGTATCTTTGTTCGCTTTTTTTAAGCTCCAAATATGACCTAATGAGGGAAACAAAGTTTCCTTTATCTGCAACCTTCAACAGTCTCCCAGACTGTTGAAGCTGTGCTGGAGGTGAGACGACGAAATCGAATTCTAACGAGTTACCGATTTCTGTCCCACTCTCTCTTAGTTCGATTCCTCTAAGAGGGCCTGGATTCTATCCAGATACTGATTATCGGTCACTGCCATCACGCGCACGCCTTCTGGCCAGATAAAGTCGGGACTGATCTGACTTCGCAAAGGCTGGTCTTCCGCATCTCGATAGCCAATAATATTGAGTTGATATTGGTCTCTGATTTCCAAGTCTCGGATGCTTTTTCCTACCCAGCTAGCTGGAACTGTAAACTCGACCACCAGCACTGCTTCATCCAACTGGAAGACTTCAATCCCGTGTTGGAAAAGGATCATCTTAGCTAGGGACATCCCCGCTTCTACCTCTGGTAGGATGACCAAATCAGCCCCAATCTTCTCAAGGACTTCCTTGGTCACTTCATTTTTGACCTTGGCAATGACGTTTTCGACGCCAAGTGCCTTACAGTGCATGACAGCCAGTACACTGGACTCCAGGTTTTCTCCCGTCGCGATAACGACCGTATCACAGTTCCCAATATCTCTCGCATCCAAGAGGTCCAACTCCGTAATATCTCCAACAATTCCAGTTGTAATCATGGATTCATACTGATTAATCACATCTTCGTGATCATCAATTGCAATAATATCCACATCCTGGTCCTGCAGAGTTTTCAGGACACTCTGTCCAAAAATTCCTAGTCCCAGAATTCCAATGGTTCGATTTGCCATAAGTTTCTCCTATCCGATAATGATGTCTGCCTTGGCATACTGCAAGGTATCTGCTTTCTCGGCTTGGTAATTGTTCAAGCTAACCATGAGGGTTAAAGGGACCAATCCGTCCGATAAACATGAGGACCATGATAATAGCTAGTCCCGCTCCATTTTAAGGTTGAGGTTACATTGGCGGTCACTCCAACTGTCGCTAGAGCGGATACCACCTCAAAGACCAAATAAATAAAGCGTTGGCCATCCGGCGTCACCAAACAGATTCCTAATAGTCCCACTAAGAAGGTCAACTGGAAAATCACCGCCGTCCCAAAGGAACGTTGAACAATGTCTGGTGAAATCGTACGTTTTCCTAAATTGGTATGTGGTAGCCCCAATAGTTCCTTCCGAGCCAGGAGCAAGAGGACTAGGAAGGTGGTGATCTTCATCCCCCCTGCTGTCCCGCCTGGTGCTCCACCTAAAAACATCTGCAAGAGATAGACGAAGAGCGTCACTGGCCGGACTGCTGTATAATCTAAGGATGCAAAACCAGCTGTCCGCATGCTGACGGTTTGGAAAAAGCTGACTAAAATTTTCTCTCCTAAGGGGAGGGACCCAATGGTCGCCGGATTATCAAACTCAGTCAAGAGACTGGTTACGGTCCCAAAGAGAAGGATCGCAGCTGTTAACCAGAGAACCACCTTGGTATGGAAGCGAAGAGTTCGCCGTCCTGATTGATTGCGGGCCTTGGTGGCTAGGTCAAACCAGACCATGAAGCCCAAGCCCCCAGTAATAATAAGGGCAGACAAGGTCAGATTGACCAACCAATCGGTCTGGAAGCTCATCATACTATCGCCTCCAAAATTATCAAAGCCCGCATTACAGAAAGCGGAAACCGCGACAAAGATAGAGTTAAAGATTCCATGGCCCCAACCAAAGCGAGGAATGAAGCGAATCATGAGGAGCAAGGCCCCCAGTCCTTCGATGGTAAAGGTGGTAATGAAAATAGAACGGACAAAACGGGCCAAGCTCTGGTTATTGCTAAAGCTAAAGCTGTCCCGAATGGTCTGTCGGTCCTTGTAGCTGAGCTTTTGACGACTTTCCATAAAGAAGAGACCGATAAAGGTCAAGATCCCCAGGCCACCGATCTGAATCAAGAGCATACAGATCAACTGCCCCCAAGCATTGTAGGTCGAGGCTACTGACTGGGTAAAGAGCCCTGTCACACAGACCATGGAGACCGCTGTAAAAAGGTGGTCGACATAGCCTGCTTTTGAGCTTGCTTGCTGGACAAAAGGCAGACTCAATAAGAGGGAGCCAATTAAGATAACCAAGAAAAAGCTGAAAAAGATCCTCCTTGCTGGAGACAGACTTTTCATCTTGGACTGCCATTGTTTAAATAATAATTTGACTAACATAGCTTCATTGTACCATAAAAAGAGAATAGACCTACAAGTGAAGAACCATTTCTAGGCACAATTCTAAGGCTTTATCGAATGCTTCAGATCCCCAGTCACGCTGGTCATAATTTTCCAGGTCTGCAAGAGAATCTGCGGTAAATAGGAGCAAGCCCCAAACCGCATCACGAAGCTGGGCTACTGCTGCCAGTGAGGCGCACTCCATCTCCACCACACTACACCCTTCTTCAATGCGATAGGCCACCTTGTCAGGCGTTTCTCGATAAAAGCCATCCGTCGACCAGGTCATGACCTCTTGATAGGGAATTTCTTTTTCCTTTTTAAGACAGTTTCAATGGCGGTCAATGCACGACTGTCCACTTCCATATAACGAGATGGCGCCACATAATGGTAACTAGCTCCCTCATCTCGCAAGGCTTTTTGTTGGGATTAAAAGGCATTTTCTTCCATGTCTACCAAGACGCCACAGCTACCTGCCGAAAATCATCTTCTTCACCCCATAGCCAATTAACCAATCCATGAATTGAGTTTGCTGGTGCAGATCCAACTGGCGCTTGGGCTAAGCAGATTTCCTCTCCTTGGTGCTCCATGACATAAACCGGATAGGTCTTGGTAGCTGAGACAAAGCTAGCTACTTGTTTGGCTCCAGCAGCTTTGGCAAAGCGGTCAATCTCATCCTCTAAGAAAGCATAAGCGCATTTATCAGGTAAATGCAGGTCTAACCCCTCATGAGTCGGCATAATGACTGCCTGTGGGTTGTCATCAAACTCTAAAATAGAATTTCATGTTTATGGATCATCAGCTACCTCCAATCTTTGTTTGTAACATTATATAAGTCTATCTAGCCGGTGTCAAGAAGAGATAGCGAAAAGGACGAATTCCCTTATGAGTCAGTTTAAAATGAAAAAGTGATCTTCGCATCAAGGCACTAGACAACAAACAAGAGCGCACCTTCACCAAGAAACAAGTGTTGTCAAATTTGAAATAAGAATTTATTTCACAATAAAAAATTCTAGTAGATGATTTCTACTAGATTTTTTCGTTAGTTAATCACAATCATGGCCTTAATAGTCTTGCGTTCATCCATGTCTTTGTATGCTTGATCAATTTCGTCCAAGCTATAGCTTTGGGTGAAGACACGTCCTGGATTGATATCGCCATCAAGGACAGCCTTAAGCAAGAACTGTTTGTCGTAGGTAGTGACCGAGGCTGCTCCACCTGCCACCGAGATGTTTTGAGCAAAGGTCGAACCAAGGGCACGATTATTGTAATGAGGCACGCCGACAAAACCTAAACGTCCACCATTGTGAAGGACCCCAAGGGCTTGATCGACAGCTGCTGCGGTACCGACACATTCAAGGGCCGCATCTGCTCCGCCACCAAGGATTTCACGGACCTTGGCAATCCCTTCTTCGCCACGCTCCGCTACGACCGCTGTCGCACCAAATTCCAAAGCCATCTGTTGCCGGTCTTCGTGGCGACTCATAAGGACGATTTGAGACGCACCACGCATCTTGGCTGCGATCACTGCACATTGACCAACGGCACCGTCCCCGATGACCACTACTTTGTCACCAGGCTTCACGTCTGCTACACGCGCCGCATGGTAGCCCGTCGGCATGACATCTGCCAGCGTCAAGAAAGATTTGAGCATGGCTTCTGTATAATCTGATGGTTGCCCTGGAATTTTGACAAGGGCCCAGTTGGCGTATTCGAAGCGCATGTACTCCGCTTGCACCCCATCAGACCAGTTGGTGCCGATATGACGGTCACAAGTCCCATCGTAGCCAGCACGACAGGCATCACACTCCCCACAACCATGGGTGAAAGGTGCGATGACAAAGTCTCCTGGTTTGACCGTTGTAATGGCTTCTCCGATTTCTTCGACAATCCCAATGGCTTCGTGGCCACTATTTTGATGCCCTGCTTCAATATCTGGATTGCGGTAGCTCCAGAGATCGGATCCACAGACACATGTGTGGACGATGCGGAGAATAACATCATCCGGCGCTTCGATTTGCGGACGTTCTACTTCTACTAGACCCACTTGCCCAGCTTTTGTATAGACTGTTTTCTTCATAGGAACAACCTACTTTCTATTGCTTACTTATCTACAGTATACACTTTTTATCGAGCTCTAGCCCACTTCCTGATTTAAAACTCTATCATTTAATCATATTTTTTCCCATACTTCTTTTCTAGCATTTTCTTAATCAAATAGGGCATTTTGACATTTTCGCGGCCTTTCTTATCAATCAATTTTCTGACAAAATCGGGCATTTGAATATCTTTTTCTGCTTCCAAAATCTGACCTGTACTTGAAGGAGCTTCCAACTCATCAAAAGTCTCTAGCTGAGGTTGATAGTCACTATAGTCACCATCTATATGAGACTGAATGGTTGACAGAAGGGCTTTAATCAGTCGTGAATCGCTATTTGGCATAGGAGGTCGATGATAAGCCACTCCGAGCTCCTGACATAGCTCCTGACACTCCACATCATTATCAAAAAGAACTTCAATATGCTCACTAATAAAGGCAATCGGAACAAAAATATAGTGGTTTGGGTGTTCACTCTCATCTCGCAGATATTCTAAAACATCAGGCTTAATCCAAGGAATACCTATATCACTCTCACTCTGCCAAGTATTGGTGTACTGATCCTCTTCAAGCCCTAAAATCTCTGCAATCATGCGACTATTGTCATAAATCTGGTCGATATAAGGGTCACCAAAATCTAGCGCCAAAACTGGAACACTGTGGGCTGAAAAAATCACCTTATAACTGTCGTCTCCAATCTGATCTAAAATCTTTTGGATTTCATCAGCCCAATAGTGGAGTAGGTCAGGTTCGCGGTACCAGTCCTTGATAATTTGGAACTTTATCTGACCACTTTCTAAAAATTTTTCATAACCCATGACAGAATAGTAGGAATAATGGGGCTCTAGAATCAAACACAAACACTCTTTAATTCCATCTAACTCCATTTCTTTGATCACATCTGTGATGAAAGGGCGGGAAAATTTGTTGGCAAAGTAAACCGATGCTTGATCTCCAAGAGCAGTAGCAACCAAGTCCACTTCTTCTCTAGTTATCCTTTGGAGCGGCGTTCCACCGATTCGGACGTAATTGTCATATAAAGTCTGAATTTCATGTGGTTCAGGACGAACCCCACGGCGTATATTCGTGAAAAACTCTGCTACTCCTTCGTAGGTAATCTCTTCTGGCGACCCAAAGGTCATCATCAACACAGCTCTTTTACTCATAACTACTCCTTGTTCCATGTTTGTTCTATTTTACCATGAAAAGGCTTACTTTAGGGAACTCTTTTATAAATCATTTGGAAGAAGACACTAATTTTCTAGGTCAATACACAAGCTATTAAAAGAAATCATTCAAAGAAAGTGGAACAAATATCTTTTTATGCCCAATCCGATACTGTATTATTCTTTGAAAACAACATCTATTTGAAATTACCATCTTTCATGTAAGAAGAAATGGTTTAAATTCCTTTCTATGAATTTCTACACAATAGAAAAAGTGGATAAAGAAACATTCTTCTATCCACTTTATTGTTTACAGCTTTTATTCGCTACGTAAAGATTCCACTGGGTCTTTCTTTGCGGCGATGCGTGAAGGGATGAGACCAGCTAACATGGTAAGGACAATGGAGATACCAATTAGGATGAGCGCTGCTTCCCATGGTAACTGCGCCACGTTCTCCACGTTAGTCATTTTCGCAACGACGGCATTGATTGGAAGTGTTGCAAGAAGTGTAATTCCGATACCGAGCACCCCGGAAATAAATCCTTCGATGGCTGTTTCGGCCGTGAAGATACGACGGATGTCTTTCTTCGAAGCCCCCATTGCACGTAGGATTCCGATTTCTTGGTACGTTCGAGAACCGAGATGTACGTGATAATCGCAATCATAATCGATGATACGATAAGCGAGATGGCTACGAACCCAACGAGTACGGTTGTAATCACGCCCACCATTGTCGTAATCGAAGACATGATGGTTTGAATATCGTCGGAGTAGGCGAGCACTTTGTCGTCTTCACCGGCGTCTTTTTTGGCCGTGTTATAGGCGTTGATGAAGTCCTTCAACTCTTGTTTTTGTTGGAACGAAGAGGTGTAGAACTCGATGGCAGCCGGTTTGGATTTGTCGATGACACCCAGTTTTGCGAGGTTTTCCTCGTAAGTGGCAGCCGAGTTTTCGTTGTATTGTTGGATGTATTGCGCTTGTTGTTCAGGCGTCAATTTTACCAACTGGATTTTTTCTTCTTCGGTTAAATCAGCCGAATTGAATGGTTTTGGATCTTTGGCAAATTCTTTTCCAGTAAAGACATTGATAGTTGGGTTGGCTTCTTGCTCTTTTACGATGTCACTGTTTTGAATTTGCTCAGAAGTGTAATCGATAAGGGCGCTTGTATAAGCCACACCGCCAGAAGGAGAGTTCACACCAGAACTAGTACCTTCTTTTTGACGAAGAACGCCGACGATTGTAAGCTCAAGGCCATTCTCGATTTGCGTCTTCATATAGGCTTCGTCGTCAATTTTATTCATCCATTGGTTGTTTTCTTTGGCGAATCGATTCGTATTGACAACGGCTTTGAATGTTTTCCCGATGAAATCACTATATTGATACGTTTGTGATTTGAGTTCTTCGAGTTTCTTCACATCGTTTAATTCGCTAGGGTCTTTGATGCGTAAGCTATAAAGGAGCAGGTCGCTAATTTGGTTATCTTCATCCACAATCAGGACGATTTCAGATTTATCCTTTGGAAGGCGACCTTCGAGCACGTCATATTGCGCATTCAGCATTTCCTCGTCACTTGAAAGTTGGCTCCAATAGTCGATGTTTTGCAAGTAACCTTTAATCGTTTGGTTCGTCGTGTCGACTTCGCTTGCTAGGTTTGACGGAAGGATACTCTTTGGACCGTTTGATGTGTCACTAGCGTAAATGTACGGTTGTAAATTGTATTGGTAACGAATGTCTTTTTTAAGGGCTGCGACTTCGGACGCGTGTTCATCCAAGTAAGTTTTGAAGGACGCGATGTCGTTTTTCCCGATTTGTTTTTTCAATAAATTCGTCAACACCGTATTGACGCCGAGCTCGTTATTGTCTTTATAAGGCTTTATCGCTTAAATCCGGAGAGGTCGCTAGCAAGTTGCTGTGGTTCTGCTCGCTAATCGTCAGCGGAAGAGAGACGAGGGTGTCTTCTTGCACCTTCTTCACGTAGTCGCTCACACCGTTCGAGAGGGCCAGAATAAGGGCAATCCCGATAATTCCGATGGAACCGGCAAAGGCTGTCAAGAAGGTACGGCCTTTCTTCGTCAATAGGTTATTAAACGATAGGGCTAGAGCCGTCATAAAGCTCATCTTCGTCTTCGTAAACTGAATGTCGCCTTGTTTGGTTTCTTCGGTTGGTTCGTATGGATTCGAGTCGCTCAGGATATTTCCATCTAATACTTGTACGATACGAGTGGAGTACGTCTTTGCCAGCTCTGGGTTATGCGTCACCATAATGACGAGACGTTCCTTGGCGATGTCTTTTAATAATTCCATGATTTGAAGAGAAGTTTCAGAATCGAGCGCTCCTGTAGGTTCGTCGGCTAAAACGACTTTTGGATTATTGACAAGGGCACGCGCAATCGCGATTCGTTGCATTTGTCCCCCAGACATTTGGTTTGGTTTCTTATATAAATGGTCTTTTAGGCCAACACGTTCGAGCGCTTCGATGGCACGTTTCTTGCGTTCCGCTTTAGAAACACCAGAGAGCGTCATCGCAATCTCGACGTTTGAGAGTGCCGTTTGGTGACCAATCAGATTATAGGATTGGAAGACGAATCCGATGGTGTGGTTTCTGTAGCTATCCCAATCGCGGTCTTTAAATTGCTTGGTTGATTTTCCTTGGATGAGTAAATCACCCGATGTGTATTGGTCGAGTCCACCGATGATATTTAAGAGGGTCGTTTTCCCTGAACCCGATTGTCCGAGAATGGAGACGAACTCATTTTTACGGAAGCGAATCGAGATATCTTTCAACGCGTGAAACTCTTGATTGCCCGTATAATACACTTTTGAAATATGTTGTAGTTGTAACATATACTCGTTCCTTTCATAAATATGAGTAGTCTATCACAATTTGAATCCGAGGTCAATATATTAAATTGATGATTTTAAAAATATCCTCAACAAAGCATTGTTCGATTTTCATTAATGATGGTGGTGATGATCATGCCCATGATGTTGATCAGCTTCCAGTTCTTCGATATTGCGCTTGTGGGCTCGGTGAGTAGCCAAGTCTTCGTCCACCTCAATGGTAATGTTTTGGAAACCACAATCTTTGAGCAAGGTACGAATCGCTTCTTTACAAACCTCCATGTGGTTGACATGCTCTAGACAAACATGGACAATGGCGTTTTTTTCCAGGCCATCCATGGTCCAGAGATTGAGCTGATTGATACTAGTCACATGGTCCAACTGCTCCAAATCACTCTTGACTTGCTGGATATCCACTCCTTCTGGCACAGCATCGAGGAAAATCTTGAGCGTACTCCAAAAACGTGGAAGGGCTTTGGACAAGATGAACGCAGAAATTAGAAGAGATAAGAGGGGATCGAGGAAGTACCAATCAGTGTAGCGCAAGATGATGGCGACGACAATCACTGCCAACCAACCTAGTGTATCCTCAAGGAAATGGAGACTCAGGATGGATTCATTCTTAGTCTGCCCCTTACGGACGATGAGACTGGCTGTTAGATTTATGGCAATCGCAATGACTCCCAACCAAAGCATTCCCTCATGATCCACCGGCTGAGACTCGATTAGCTTGCTGATATTCTCTAGAATGACTAAACTAGAGCCTGTTATGAGGATGACTGCTGTCAGGATGGCCCCCAAGAGGCTAAAGCGCTTGTAGCCCAGGGTATAGTGGCTGTCCTCCTCCCGATTGGAAATACTTTCGAGAAAAGCTGAGATACCAATAGCCAAGGCATCTCCCAAGTCATGGACAGCATCCGCTAAGATTGCACTGGAGCCAAAGAGACCGCCAAAGATAAATTCGATGATGGCAAAGCTAAAATTTAAGACAAAAGCCAGCCAAACAGCAAATTTTGAACTCATTTTTGACCTCCTTTAATATATGGTATAATGGGAATAGATGATTCTCTCACTAGTATTATCTCCTACTCTATTTAGAAAGGATAGAAGCAAACCGTTCTTTATGTACGTTACTGAACAGTTTGTTCGAATTGTCTATATGAGTCAAACCGACCGGCGGATTGCTAAAACAAGAAAAGCGATCTATACAGCCTTCTTAGAACTGTTAAATAGTAAAGGTTATCAAGCGACGACTGTTCAAGATATTATTGATCGGGCAGATGTTGGGAGGTCTACCTTTTACAGTCATTATGAAAGCAAGGAACTATTGCTTGACGAACTCTGCCACTACCTATTCCATCACTTGTTTGAGAGAGAGGCACACCTAGCTGCAGAAGACTACCTGGCTCACATCTTTCTCCATTTCCGAGAAAATCAAGACCACGTAACCAGCCTCCTTCTCTCCAAAAATGATTATTTTCTCCGTCAACTTCATAAGGAATTAGAAGCCCATGTCTATCCTATGGTGGCAGATGATTTAAAAACAGCTCATCCTAGAATTCCAACTTCTTACCTCAAGCACTTTGTCGTTACTAACTTCATCGAAACTCTGACCTGGTGGTTGAGAAAAGGGAAAGCTTATAACGAGCAAGAAGTTGTTAGCTTTTATTTAGATGTTATGGAAATGACAGCTAAACAAGAATAAACATCATTTTTCTAGCTAGAAAGGAAATCTTATGAACCTCCTTATTCTTCTTGGTATTTTTACAGCCTTCTTAGCCCTTGCCTTTCCCCTCCTTCATTTATTGGCCAGCCTTTCAGAATTAAGAAAGGGCAAGAATACTCTAGGAAATCGACTTCTATTCATCGGAAGTTGCCTTGCGACCTTTTCTCTCATCCTCTACTTCTTTTTACCGATTGTTGCTTTATTCCTTTGGATGATTGGCTGTGGTTTGATTTGCTACGGGGCCTATTGGAATGGCAAGCACAAAGAAAACTTCAAACCAGTTCATCATGTTATTCGAGTGGGCATCGCTCTGGTGATTACAATTTTATTAGCTCTCATATAAGAAAAGCTCAGGTTTTTTCAATGAAAACTTGAGCTCTTTTTATTTATTAAGCCATCAACAGCATGAGAATAGGGATCACCACCATGGTTGCAAGGGTCGTCTCTGTCACCATGACGGATGCATAATTACTATCAGCACCGTAGAGTCTGGCAACAACTGGCGCATTGGTCATCACAGGCATGGCGGACTGGATGATAAAGACTTGCTTCATCAAGTTTGGAAGAGGCATCGAGTAAACTATGGAAGCCATTAAGAGTGGAGCAACCAGGAAGCGACCTAGTAGAATCAATAGCTGATCTTTTCCCAGAACCAACTGCTTCACACCTACATGAGACACTGACAAACCGATGAATATCATGGATAAAGGGGTTGTTAAATTACCCAGATACTGCAAATCACTGGCTAGAAAGGCTGGCAACTTGATCTGCAGCATCACCAAGACTAGTCCCAAGAGAAAGCCCATGAGTGGCGGAGAAAAGACTTTTTTCAGACTCGTTTTGAGATCAAACTGAGCTTCTCCCTCACCATCCCGCTGGATGAGATAGGTCCCCAAGGTCCAGAAAAAGGTCGTATTGCACATGTAATAGATCAAAACATAGGGAATGCTGGCATCTCCAAAGAGGGCTTGGTTAATAGGAAGCCCCACGAAGATGGTATTGGAGTTAAAAAACATGGAAATAAAGAGGCCACGACGGTCCTGTCTCACCGCAAAGATTCTGGCTACTCCTGTCGCGATGCCAAGCAAAATAACCATAGACAGGGCAGGAAACCGCAAGGCTGGCAACATTTTAAGTAGATCTTCTGCTGTGAAGCGCTGCGTGATGGTGTAGAGCATATAGCAGGGAAGAGCAACTTGAGTGACCAATTTAGCGAGTAGGCCACGCGACTTGTCATCGAACCAGCCTTTTTCACCAATGACAAAGCCCACTAAAATCATACCCAGGATGACGAGAATCCCCGATATACTCCTCAAAAAGATGTCCATGTATTCTCCTTTTTTATATATTTGAACTAGAAAAACCCATTTTTATAAGTCTCAAAAACTACTCTAGTATATCACAAAAATAGGTTGGGCAAAATTCCCAACCTATTGCATTTTATTGATTATCACTAATACCCCTTCTTAGCAGCGTTCGTCCATTGGTACCAACCAACTAGACTGTTGATTAAGTAAATGAAGTATTTCCCTTGAATTTGAAGGCTCTCTCCCCACCAAAGGTAGATAGAGAAAACGTTGGTCGCTGCCCAGAAAATCCACTGTTCACGGTAAACAGCTGTCATCAAGAGTTGGCCAACCCCATTTGTTGCATCCGTGATGGAATCCCGATACGGACGATTGGCCCCAATTGACTGATATATAAGCCCGAAAACTAACCACCAAAGCACGCTAATAGATAGATACTTGGTCCATCCGACCTTATCTAATTTACGGGCAACAAATTCTTGTTGTTCTTTTTTGAATTGAGCTTGATAAATCCATACCAGAAGGCCAATCGGCTGCATGACTGTGAAGTATAGGGTTGTCAAAACCTCACCGTAAAAGCCTTTTTGTAAGGCCAATATCAGATAGATAATAGAATTGATCAAACCAAAGAGGTAGTTACTAGCACGACCTTCCGATACAAAGATCACGCAGATAATCCCTGTTAGACTACAAATCATCCCAGTCCAATCCACTATGCGGTGCTCGTATATAAGCTCCAACCACAGTGGGAAACTTCCCAATACCAAGAGGTAAATCCAGCCTCCTAAGCTACGATGGGCAAAGAGGTCTTTCCAGATTGCTTTTAAGCTCCCAAGAAAGCCAAGCTTCTTCATCCCGGCAACCATCCTGTGGTAACCACCTGACATCTCACTGAGAGTCACTTTGGCATTTGCGAGTTTCTTTTGGAAATAAGTATTCATTTTTTCTCCTTTTGTTTTTAAAGAGCCGTGTCTATTTAGACTTTCGGACGCAACGCTCTATAGATTTTTAATTTGAACTGCTTCTCCTTTCACAGATCCCTTAGTCGACATCAGGGATTCTCTTGAAAAAGATTGTTCAACAGTTCACAACCAATCATACGCCTATTTTCATAGAAGTCAAGATTTTTCTGAAATTTTCCTAAAAACGTTCGGGAATTAAAAAATAGATCAAACATCCCTGAAGACTTCAGAAAATCAATTGGAGATAACTGCTATAAAAAACAAACACCATTTCTGATGTTTGTTGAGACTGTAGACAAACTGTTCTTTTATATCAATCTAATAACTTCTTTAAAGATGAAATAATATTATTTATTAGATTTATTCAACCATCTTCTGAAACTTTCCTCTGTGAGAAAAGTTCTAGAAACACTAGTGTTTCTAGAACTCGGAATTATTGAGACCTTAGGCTCAATAATTAGTCATGGAACTTCTTCGAAGTTCGCTGACGTCCGCACTCACCTAAGGAAAGCTATTTTGAGTATTTTATCTTCAATCTGAAACAACTTAAATAAAGTGACTTATTTCAATTTAAAATTCGGATTATTTTTTGATAAACCCTTCTTTCACCAGAAAGTCACGTGCCACTTGATTAGCAGACTTGCCTTCTACTCCGACTTGGTAATTCATCTGGCTCATTTGGTCTGCTGTGATTTTACCAGCCAACTTATTGAGAACAGCTTCCAACTCAGGGTGTTTTTCGAGCAATGCAGTTTTCATGAGGGGCGCCCCTTGATAAGGTGGGAAGAGTTGCTTGTCATCTTCAAGGACCACCAGGTCATAACGAGCCAGCTCGGCATCCGTTGAGTAGGCATCTGTTATCTGGATATCGCCAGACTGGATCGCCTGGTAGCGAAGGGCTGGCTCCATGGTGGAGACTTGTAGATTAAGACCATAGACCTTCTGCAATCCCTTGTTTCCGTCCTCTCGGTCGTTAAACTCCAAGGTAAAGCCTGCCTTGAGTTGTCCTTCTACCTTTTTCAAGTCGGAAATGGTCTTAAGGCCATACTCTTGGGCAATTTTCTTAGGCACCGCGACAGCGTAGGTATTCTGATAAGCCATGGGTTTGAGCAAGGCCAAGTCGTCTTGTCGTTTGATCCCATCTCGGGCTGCTTTGTAGACTGCTTCTGGATCATGACCGACTTGTGGTGCTGGCTTGAGGAGACTTTCGGTCACGGTCCCTGTAAACTCTGGATAGATAGCGATGTCCCCTTTTTTCAGGGCTTCATAGAGGAAGGTGGTCTTCCCAAAATTCGGCTTGACGGTCACTGTCATGTCCGTGTTTCCTCGATCAAGATCTTATACATGTTAGCTAGAATTTCGGGTTCTGGTCCTAACTTCCCAGCAATGACCAGGTTTTCTTTTTCTGGTTTTGGAAGAAGACTTGGTGCATAGCTAGCTCCCAATCCAAGGACCATGAAAGCAAAGGCCGCAAAGATGGTCCGCAATTTAGCCTTTTCCATCCATTTGAGAAGAAGGTTAAAGGCGATGGCTAAGAAGGCAGAAGACAGAGCACCGATCAAAATCAGACTGGCATTATTGCGGTCAATCCCCAGAAGGATAAAGGAACCGAGTCCTCCTGCTCCAATCAAGGCAGCTAGGGTAGCCGTCCCGATAATCATCACAGCTGCTGTCCGTATTCCAGACATAATGACGGGCATGGCCAAGGGAATCTCGAACTTCTTGAGTCGTTCCCACTTGGTCATTCCAAAGGCGACCCCTGCTTCTTCTAGACTTGGGTCTATCCCTTGCAAACCGGTGATGGTATTTTGAAGGATGGGGAAAATGGCATAGATGACGAGAGCTGTCAAGGCCGGAAGCGTCCCAATCCCCATAATAGGAATGAAGAGGCCGAGAAGGGCCATGGAAGGAATGGTCTGGAAGATCCCAGCTACCTGTAAGACCCAGTTGCTAGCTCTCTTGCGTGTACTTAAATAAACAGCTAGCGGGACAGCCAGAAAAACAGCAAGGAGCAAGGTCAGTAATGACAGTTGCAAATGTTGCCCCAGTGCAGTGAGCCAGTCCCCAAATCGTTCTTGAAAGGTTGCAAGTAGTTTAGACATGGTGAGCACCTCCAAATAAATCTGCGACAAAGTCGTTGGCTGGCTTGACTAGGATGATTTTAGAATCCGCCACCTGCACAATCTCTCCTTCTTGCAGTACTGCAATCCGGTCGCCTAATTTCAAAGCCTCGTCCGTATCATGGGTTACGAAGATGGTCGTCATGCCGAATTCTTTATGTAAATCTTTTGTAAGAGCCTGCAACTGCTTGCGAGAGATGGCATCCAAGGCTGAAAAAGGTTCGTCCATCAATAGAATCTTTGGTTCCCCAATGATAGCTCGCACAATGCCAATCCGCTGTTGCTCCCCACCAGATAATTCACTAGGCATGCGATTTGCATACTCTGCAGCAGGTAGGCCAACCTTGGCCAAGAGTTCTTCTGTTTTGGAGGAGATTTGCTCCTTGCTCCAGCCCTTCATCTCAGGAATGAGAGCAATATTTTCCGCAACTGTCAGGTTAGGAAATAGGGCAATGGCTTGAAGGACATAGCCGGTACTGAGACGTAACTCCCGTTCATCATAGTCCTTGATCCGTTTCCCATCCATATAGATATTTCCATCTGTCGGCTCCAAGAGACGGTTGACCATCTTGAGCATGGTGGTCTTTCCAGATCCTGAAGGACCCACTAGTACCATAAATTCTCCATTTTCAATTCGGAGATTGACATCTTTTAAAATATTTTTATCCGTGTAGCGCAAGGCTACATGTTTGTATTCAATCATGTTCTTCCTCAATAAATTTTCTATCTCTAAGAATATCCAATAGACTACTTGCTGGATGCCCTAGGACTTTTTCGACATCTGTTGAAACCCCAGCCTGTTCGCCAGCTTTAATCGCTGTATAGGTACTGACCCAGGCATCGTACTCCCAGTTTTGTGCTGGCCATTTTTTCCGTGACTCATAGGCTTCTTCTACTGATTCATCTACATACGTGATGGTCTTACCGCTCTCTTTTGAGAGGAGCGCTACGATTTCTTCCATGGAAAGATCCTCTGGCCCTGTCAGATTCAAGGTTTGATTTTCCCACTCCTTAGGATTTAAAAGAATCTCTGCCGCAACCCTAGATGTGTCCTTACGGGCAACAGCTGACACAAGACCACTTCCTGCTGGACCACGAATTTCTCCATTTTCAAGCGCAATATCAATCAAGAAGTCCAAGTAAAAATTATCTCTCAAAAAAGTGTAGGTGAACCCTGACTCCTTGATATAGGCTTCCGTCTGGGCATGATCTCGAGACAAAGTGAAAGTTGCCTTCTCATCTGCCCCATAAAAGGAGGTATAAACAATTTGCTGCACCCCCGCTAGCTTTGCAGCATCTAAAAACTCCTTGTGCTCCTTGACACGCTCTGGATTTTCCCTAGCAGAAACCATCAACAAGATATCGATACCCTTCAAGGCCTCAACCACCTCTGGAGTATTGGCATACACTATTTTACGGATTTCCGCAGACGCGTAAACTTTTGCACGCTCTGGGCTTCTTGCTAGATGGACTGAAGCGATTCCTTTTTTATCAACAAGATCAGCCATATAGGAACCTAATTTCCCTGTTACACCTGTTATTCCAATCATAACTGTTACTTCCTTTCCCTAGATGTCATTCTCTTTAGCTTTTAGATTTGAGATAATACGCTCTTGATAAGCTTCAAATTCCTGGATTTCTTGATCAGAAAATCCTTGATAAAAAATCTCTCCAAGTTCGTTGCTGACACGGTCGCCAATCTCTTTTTGCGCCCAACCGAGGTCTGTCAAAGAGATATATTTTTTCCTTTTATCCTGCGTACAAGGTTGAATCGTGACCAAGCCTTGTTCTTCCAATTTCTTAACCATACTGGTCAATGTATTATTGACTAGACCCGTCGCAAGAGCGATATCGGTCGCAGTAGCGCACCCCAACTCTTGCTTCCATAAAATCGTTAAAATTTCCCTGTTCACTTCTGTATTGAGCATCTGGTTCCTTGCTCAAGAGTTTTTGAAAGATACGCCCGTTTAACAAACGAATCTGTAGAGCTTGATAGCCCCCTAACCCCTTGTTCATTTCAACTCCTTATTCTTCTATATCGAACTTTTTGAACTATTGTAACACTCTGTATTACATCTGTCAACTATTTCGATATCGAAATATTATTTTAAAAAAAAAAAGAGTTTGGCCAAGACCAAACTCTGGATAATAAAAATTACTCTTCTTCCACTAAGCGTTTGAACTCTGCCTGGAGTTCAGCATTTTCTGTCGGTTTAAGATACATTTGTCCTCCATTAGTTGTATCTGAATGAAAGACGATCGGTTCTCCCGTATTGGTGATAGCGAAAAAGTAACTATGAACATCTGGAAATTTATCCCAATTGCTATAACGCTCTACAATTCGGTACTGGGCATTTCCTAGACCTGTATCCGTATACTCGGCATTCATTTTCTCACTTGGACCATCCCCAAGGATATAGAGATGGTCAGCCCCAACGTCTCCTCCTGCGATTCCCTTTTGGTAATTGGGTTGTCCTAGTCTTCCCCCCCCAGTCCTTTATAAAAGCTTCCAGTTTCGCCGATTTGTTGGCATTCCAAGGAGCTTTTAGTTGTGTTTCTGATTTAGTTGAACGACTTGGAACTTCAAATTCCTGCCAATCGAGACCTCTTAAATCAATTTGATCGGATGCATTTTTTCCAAAATCAGCAGCAATATCATTTGCTTGTATTTGAATCTCTTTTTCTTGGAGGATAGTCGCTTGCTTTTGCTTAGCATTAAGCTGATAAAGAGTTCCATAACCTTGACCCGTACCTGAGGACCAGCTAAGCTCCAAAACTTCTCCTTCTTTATAGACAAGAGCAGCATTTCTTGCTCCACCATGGCCTGCCACGAACCCTTCTGCTAAAAGGACTGGTTTCCCAGCTTGCAAATAATAAAGACCGGTTAAGAAATATTTGCCACTCACATTTAGGTCTGCAATCAACAGTTCCTCTATCCCATCATTATTCAAATCTGCAAAGGCATAACGCATTTCATCTGCTTGGTTAACTGCATTCTCGATTGCCCAACTATTGATTGGACGCTCAGTTGCTTGTAAACTTTGATAGAGACTTGCAATACTTGCTGTATCCTTTGGCGAGGTCAAAATCTTTTGATAATCCTCAAATATGGGCTGGTACAACTTCTTGTAATCCTTTTTCACCTCTTTTTTAGTAACTTTTTTACCGGAAGATGATATCGACGATGTTTCCGAGCTGTTATTCAACTGACTAGAATGTCGAGGAGTCCGTTTGCTACAACCAACCGTAACAAGTCCTGCTGCTAGGAGAATGACTGCTCCCAATTTCTCTTTTCGTTTCATAAGTTTCTCCTTTTGTGTCATCCTTGATAGCTGTACTTTTCTCTATATTATACCAAAAAAGAAGGCTACACCTAATAATTTGTGTAAAACCTTCTTAGTATATATGATTTAATTCGGATTCTTCTGCTCCTGCCGATTTTGATGATCCTGACTTTCAATGTGTTGCTTGATCAAGGCGACCACTTCATCATTGGTCGGAAGGTCCGAGTGTTGCGCATCCTCTCCTGTCACCGTGATCTCTGTATAACTGGCTGCTTGATTTTGATAGATATACTTACCAGCCGATACACTAGCATCCGGAACCAACTCATCCGAGTCATAGGTAATGGTACCAGCTACCGAATACATATGAAGGGTTGTCGGAATAGCTTCTCTGTTCTTGATAAAGTCTGCCAACATCTCTGATTTATTTTTGATGTTGGTCTCGGTAAAGTTATAAGGGGTCCCAATGGTCATGAGGGTCTTGAGATCCACGTCATAATCCCCTAGATAATTTTCAATAAAGGCGGTATAAATCAAGCCTCCATTAGAGTGGGCCAGTCCCTTAAAGTTATTGAAGTTGTATTTTTCTTGCAAGGCTTCAAAGGCTTGGTTAACCATTTTGGCTTGCTTTTTGATATTGCTGTAGCCATCCTTGTTGTTTTCAAAACCAAGGACGATAATCGGTTCATTGTCCTTGGCATCGATACTCCCACTATAAGTAATGGTACCATCATTCCAGACCTTGACCTTGAGCAGGCTGTGTTTGGTTCCTTGCCGGTCTTGGTTGAGCTTGGTCACCAAGCCATCAAAGCGATTTTCCGTCGCAGAGCTTCCCGGGATCATGATAATTGGCGATAGTTTTGAATTATAGAATTTTTCGATTTTCTGGACATTTTTTCGAGTCCAGCTATAAGAAGGCACGACCAAGCTAATCAAGAAAAGGCAGACCAAGGTGAAAACCAGCGCTGTTTTTTTAGAGATTTTCATGGCTTCCTCCTTCTTCTAGCAAATCTTTCCGAACTTGGTTGCCAATACGGACAAAGGGAATATAAAGCACTACGTCCAGGGCAAAGCAGAGGAGACTCACAGCTAAAGCTCTTAGGCTTCCTCCCGTCCCAATAAAAGCATAAAGGATGCTTGGTGTCCCATCTGGCACTGGATAGACAGCTGCTGGCATCAGTTTGAAGCACAAAGCCAGAGCTGCCATTCCCATATTGACCAAGGGGATCAATAAGAAGGGAATCACATATAGCAGGTTGAGGAGGACCGGGATTCCTACCATAAAAGGAGCGCCATTGTTAAAGAGGCTTGGAAAGATACTAAGGAAACTAACTTTCTTGTCCTTTTGACTTCGTGAAACCAGTAAGATCGCGACTAAAAGTGCTAGGACTGAACCAACTCCTGCCACCATGCCGTAACTGCGGTACAAATTGGTCAAGGTGTAGAGATAAGGAATGCCTGTTGTCGTATGATTGGTGACGGCATAAGTCAGATTTTCCAAGGCAAAACTATCATCCGCAATCGAGTTCAAGGCAAAAACCTGACTGTTTCCTACCCAAGCCGATAAAATATTCAAGAGTCCCATGACAAAAGTGGATAGGAGGTGATGACTAGTCACGGTCAGTAAACTGAAAAATTGACCTATGGTCTGAAAGACACGGTACTGATTGCCCAGGACTAAGAGGCCATTTAAACTGACTCCTAAGAGCAGAGACAAGAAAATCGGACGTACAGTCTTGGGTTGATAAATAAAGTCTTTAGTGACGATTTGGTCGTCACTGGCTTTGGAAAGACGAAAAATCTGGCCAATTAGGTAACCTAAAAAAATCGCCAAGAAAATATTGATCGTCGCAGGTAGATTGATGTGAGATAGTTGCCATCCCGAAGAGGCCCCATCAATAATCCCTGTGAGCTAACAAGAAAACTGACCATAAGAGCTGTCACACCAGCCGTTCCTGTACTTCTCCCATAATGTCCAGCTGTATATTTCCCTGCAAAATAGGTTGCTAAAGGTCCAGCCAAACCACTTGTAAAATTAGAAAGATTGAACAAGACTTGACCCGTGAGCTGAAAACCTGGGAACCCGTCCGAAACAGAAAAGAGCATATTTATATAGCCTCTATCTGAAAAGAAGGACTGGGAAATCACGCGAACAATTGCTGAGAAAAGTAAAAATGGAAAGAGAGATACCAAGGTCTTCTGAGTGATTTGTACAAATCCACGCTCTCGAAACCTGAGAAATTTTTACACCAAATATTTTATCATTCTTGCTCCTACTATCCTTGTTGACCCGTTAGGTGACATTACTCGTGCACACCCTTCTGTTTTCTTCATTATAGCATATTCCCCCATACAAAAACTCAAGCCAACTGACTTGAGTTTTCGTCTTATCGATCATTGTAGCCATCTGGGTGGCTGGAATGCCAAGCCCAGGCTGTTTGGATAATGGTTTCGATATTGTCAAATTTTGGCTGCCAGCCGAGAATGGCACGCGCCTTCTCAGAGGATGCGATCAGGGTATCTGGATCTCCTGGTCTGCGATCTGCAATCTCCAGAGGGATTGGATGTCCCGTCACCTTGCGGGCTGCTTCTACGATTTGAAGATTGGAGAATCCAGTCGACGAGCCCAGGTTAAAGGCAGTAGATGGGTTGCCATTACGCAGATACTCCACTGCTAAAAGATGGGCATCCGCCAAGTCAAATGGATGGACATAGTCCCGAACATTGGTGCCATCTGGTGTCTGGTAGTCATCTCCAAAAATAGAGATCTTCTCGCGTTTTCCTTGGGCCACTTGTAAGACGATCGGTAAGAGATGGGTCTCTGGTCCATGGTCTTCTCCGATAGTTCCGTCAGGCTTAGCACCTGCTACATTAAAGTAACGAAGGGGCACATACTTGATGCCGTAGGCTTGATCAGCCCAACGCATGATGGTTTCCATCATGAGCTTGCTTTCGCCATAAGGGTTGATTGGTTTTTGCGGAGTGGTTTCAAGAATCGGAATTTCTTCTGGAATGCCGTAGGTGGCAGCAGTTGAAGAAAAGACGATGTAGTGCACCCCACATTCATGCATGACTTCCAAGAGCTTGACCATGCCTGCTGTATTGTTGTCAAAATATTTCAATGGATCGGCCATGGATTCAGCGACCAGTGAGTAGGCCGCAAAGTGGATGACCGCATCAATATCTGCATGTTCCTTAAAAACAGTGCGCATAAAGTCTTGATCCGCCAAGTCTCCTTGGTAAAAGACGGCATCTGGATGCACCGCTGCACGGTGGCCTGTGACCAGGCTATCGACCACGACGACTTTTCCTGTCCTTCATTAACCAAGCGGTCCACCATGTGGGAACCGATATAGCCAGCTCCTCCGAGTACGAGTATTGCCATTTATTTTCCTTTCGCTTCTTTGTTTTCTCTCTTATTGTACCAAATTTCTGCCTCTTCTCCACACTTAAAGTGTCGCAACAAAGCGTCTAAAGGCAGCTTGTCCTTCTTCTGTCCGCTTGTAAACACCAGCATCCTCAAGGACACGCGCAAAGATTTGACCGACTGATTTACGGACAAGGGCTTCTGCCTCTGCTTCATCTGTGAGGGATGGGTGAGTGGCTTTCAAGTCAGTAGCCAAGTCCTGATGGTAACTAGCCACACTGCTTTCTCGTCCAAGCAGATAATCTTGGACCTGCTTGAGCTCTTCTTTGAGACGAGGAGGCAAAATGGCTAGACCCATGACTTCGATCAGGCCGATATTTTCTTTTTTGATGTGTTGCACATCCGCATGTGGGTGATAAATGCCATCTGGATGCTCTGGTGAGGTTTGGTTGTCACGGAGCACCAAGTCCAGTTCATAATGCCCATCACGAATTCGTGCAATGGGGGTAATGGTATGGTGGGGCTGACCGTCGGATGCCGCTAAGACTTGAACGGCTGGATCCGAGTAGCCACGCCAGGCTGTAAGGATATGGTCTGCCAGAGCAATCAATTGTTCCTTGTCGTCTGATTGCAAACGTAGAACCGACATGGGCCAGTTGACAATCCCTAGCGATACAGCCTCAAAGCCCTCAATGTTAAAACTTTCCTCAACAGGAGCTACTTCCATTGGGAAGACATGACGCCCCCCTTGATAATGATCGTGTGTCAGGATAGATCCCCCTACAATGGGCAGGTCAGCATTCGAACCAGCAAAATAACCTGGAAACTGCTCTACAATTGCTAACAAACGTTCAAAACTTTGGCGACTAATGGCCATAGGACGATGTTGGCTATCTAAGAAAATACAGTGTTCATTAAAGTATGCATAAGGCGAATACTGGAAGCCCCACTCCTGCCCAGAAATGTCAAAACGGATAATACGATGATTGCTTCTAGCTGGATGGTTGACACGACCATGGTAGCCCTCATTTTCCATACAAAGCTGACATTGAGGATAGTTGCTAGACTTGACTAACTTGGCTGCCGCGATCTCTTTTGGATCTTTTTCAGGCTTAGAGAGATTGATGGTAATCTCCAGTTCACCGTAGTCAGACGGTACACGATAAGCAATATTTTTTGCGATAGCCTTTAGTTTGATGTAGTCATTCTTCTGACTAAGTTGATAGAAATCCGCAATCGCCTGCTCTGGTGACTGGGCATAAGTAGCCCAAAAGTCACGATTAACCTGACTCGGACACGGCGTTACCAAGTCCATGAGGTCAGCATCGAGAATCTCGCGCGCAGCCAGACTATCTTCAATCGTTTCCAAGCGAACGGCTTCCTCGACAAGCTGATCTTTAAGGTCAATCAAATTATCTTGGTCAGTCTTGACTTCAAGAACCCCATCTCCCACCAGTGCCAAGACGCGATTGGTCAGATAGATACGATCCAACTCTTCAAAGGCACTTTCTGCAATGACTTTGGTAACAAATGTTTCTACTAAGGTCACTAGAAAATCTCCTTCTTACTTTCTAAATAATCTCTAACAGCATCCAAATCCTGAAAAACTTGTTCTGTTTTATTTAAGAAATACTGTGCTGGTATTTTTAAATCTGGAATACAAATAACTGGAATCCCAGCTCTAGATGCCGCTTCAATACCTGCTTCACTATCCTCTAGTACCAAGCAATTCTCTGGTAAAACGTTCAAATCACTACAGGCCTTTAAAAATATATCAGGGTAAGGTTTGCTTCGCTTCACATCTTTTGCAAAAACTAGATGGTCAAATAGGGATAGTATCCCATTGCTATCCAATATCATTCTAGCTCGAGATTCAACACTTGAAGTTGCTAAAGCGATTGGAACGCCTTCTCTTTGCAAATAAGTAAGCAAATTTTTAGCACCTTTTTTTAAATTGACACCTTTGGCTAAGATTTGAGCTTCCAGTTCATAAACTTTTGCCAAGGTTTGGTCAAAGTTCCAGGGTAAATCATAGGTATCCAAAAATCGTTGAACATTCTCCTCTTCCCTATGTCCACTGTATTCTCTAGAATATGTTTCTTCTGTGAAAGGAATTCCAAAATCTTTAAGCAATTCTTGATAAACTTTTAGAGAAATGATCTCAGTATCAGCTAATAAGCCATCTAAATCAAATATTACAGCTTCCATATCCTTCTCTCCTAGTCTAAAACGCGAGTACCACCTGCAACTTCAGCGATATAGAAACTTGGCGCATAGCCAACGATTTCCTCATAGCGTTTGCCGACAGCTTCTTCAAAAGCCTCAACCTTATCTTTGTTGACAAGGGCGATGGCACACCCACCAAAGCCGGCTCCCGTCATACGAGCACCAAGCACCCCTTCTTGTTCCCAAGCTGTATGCACCAAGGTGTCCAACTCAAGTCCAGTTACCTCATAATCGTGTTCTAAGGATACGTGGGAAGCATTCATGAATCGTCCAAAAGCTTCCAAGTCTCCTTCTTCCAGAGCCTTACGAGCTTGGAGAGTCCGTTGGTTTTCGAGGACAGCATGGCGAGCTCGTTTGATGCGATTTTCATCCTTGATCAAGTAGCTATAGGTATCAAAATCCCAGACATTCAATTCACCCAATGTTTGGATGTCTAGTTTAGCTTGCAATTCTGAGACAGCTGTTTCACATTCCGCACGGCGTTCATTGTATTTGAATCAATCAATTCCCGACGTTTGTTGGTATTCATAATCACGACGACATTGTCTTTCAAATCAAGTGGCACCAAGTCATATTCCAAGGTGTTGGTATCCAGATAAATGGCCCGTTGGTCAGCTCCCATCCCAATAGCGAACTGGTCCATGATGCCAGAGTTGACTCCGATAAAGTGGTTTTCTGTTTGTTTTCCAATTTTAACCAAGTCCACTCGATCCACTGTCAAACCGTAGATGGTTTCTGCAATGACGCCCGTCAGCATCTCTAGTGAGGCTGATGAAGAAAGTCCAGATCCATTTGGAATATTACCATTGACATAGACATCCATCCCCCTATCAATGACATGACCAGCTTCTTGTAAGAAATGAAGCACACCTTTTGGATAGTTGGTCCAATTGTGCTCCTCTTCGAAATGAAGATTGTCCAGCGGGACTTCAATGATGCCCTTTTCTTCAAAGTTAGCAGAGAAGAAATGAAGAAGCTTGTCCTCGCGTTTGCGAGCTGCTCCGTAGGTACCAAGGGTGATAGCTGCAGGGAAGACATGACCCCCGTTATAGTCTGTGTGCTCACCAATAAGATTGATCCGACCTGGTGAGAAAAAAGTATGATCCGCTTCTGCTCCAAAGACTGTTTGAAAAGCGTTCCGAAGTTCTTGAGTATTCATTGAGATTACCTCACTTATATAGTTATTTATCTTTAGTGTAAACCTTTTCACAAAGCAAATCAATTAGTTTACTAAAATTTTAGTAAAATTCACTAACCAGGCCAAAGCTATGATATACTAGAAGACAGAAGGAGAAAACTTATGGCTACATTAAAGGATATTGCCAGTCTCGCTAACGTATCCATCGCCACTGTCTCACGTGTGCTGAATCAAGATACTAGTCTTTCTGTAACGGAGGAAACCCGCCACAGAATTTTGACCGTTGCTGACGAACTAGGCTACACCAGACATCAGAAAAGTGGGAACTTTAAGAAAGAAAAACAACAAATTGTCATCATCCAATGGAAAAGTGAAGAGGGAGAGCTGGACGACCTTTACTACTACAACATCCGTTTAGGCATTGAAAAAAGAGCACAGGACCTCGACTATGGCATCCTCCGCTATTTCAATGATATTCCCTTTCGATTAGGGGAGGAAGTTGTTGGGGTCCTTTGTATTGGAAAGTTTAGTAGAGTTCAGATTGTCGATCTAGAAAGGTTGACCAAACCTCTGGTTTTTGTCGATAGTAACACTCTTAACCAAGGACATCCTTGTGTCACGACTGAATTTGAAAATGCTGTACAGACTGCCCTTCACTATTTACGAAAACAAGGGTGTACAACGATCGGTCTCCTAACCGGTGAGGAAAAACGACTGACCTATTGGAAAGTATACCCGATCCTCGGCGAAGAGCCTATCGAAACTACTGTATTGAAAGAAACATTTATCACCCTGAACTCATCCTCACAGGTAGTTTTACAGCTCAATCAGGCTATGACCTCATTTCCTCTAAGCTTCAGTCTGGCTCACCCTTACCAGATGCCTATTTTGCTGCCAGTGATAGTTTGGCCATAGGGGCTCTTCGTGCCTTTCAAGAAGCCGGCATCAAGGTCCCTGATGACATCCAACTCATCTCCTTTAATGATACCAGTTTAGCCAAACAAGTCTTTCCTCCCCTCTCGACCATCACTGTTTTTACAGAAGAAATGGGACGCACCGCTATGGACGTCCTCAATAAACAAGTCCTAGCTCCGAGAGAAATACCGACCCTTACCATGCTAGGAACCAAACTCACCTTAAGAGAAAGTACCAAGAATGGATGATCTTCCATTCTTTTAGAAATAAGAAACTATGAAAACACACGAAATTTTATACCAAACTTTGGCCCAAGCCCAGGATTATGTCAACGGCGAGCAACTAGCCCAGGAAATGGGCCTGTCTCGCACCTCTATCTGGAAGGCCATCCAACGTCTAGAAAAAGAAGGCATTGAAATAGAGTCTGTTAAAAATCGAGGCTACAAGATCCTTTCTGGAGACCTCCTAATCCCCCAAGTCATCGAAGACCTTTGTCCTTTGACTGTCTCCTATAATCCCCAGTGCCAATCCACCCAGCTAGATGCAAAGACTGCCATGGAAGCTGGGGGCCAATCCGCTACCCTTTATCTGGCTCCTTTTCAAACAGCTGGTAAGGGGCGTTTTGGGCGCGACTACTTCTGTCCTTCTCAAGGGGGGATCTACATGTCCCTCCACCTCAAGCCCAACCTCCATTTCGATCAAGCTCCTGCCTATACCCTCATGGTCGCGGCTGCTATCTACAAGGCTCTGAAAAATCTAGCCTTACTGGACGTTGATATCAAGTGGGTCAATGACATCTACTACAAGGGGAAAAAAGTCGGAGGCATTCTGACTGAAGCTATCAGCTCCATCGAAACAGGCCTTATCACAGATGTCATCATTGGTGTTGGTCTCAATTTTGCCATCACTGATTTTCCAAAGGAACTGAAGGACAAGGCAGGGTCCCTCTTTGGTGCCCAGCCTCCCATTAGTCGCAATGAACTGATTGCTGAGATTTGGAAGGAATTTTTCACCACTCCAGAAGAGGAGCTGATCTACCTATACAAACAACGTTCACTGGTCCTAGGTAAGGAAGTCCGTTTCGAACAAAATCAGACCAGCTACCAAGGTCTGGCCAAAGATATCTCAGACAGTGGACAACTACTAGTCCAACTGGAGGACGGCCAAGAACGCTGGCTCAACAGTGGCGAAATTTCCCTCAAACAGTGGGACCTGTAAAGCAGACCAACAGCTCAAAAAAATAAGCACCTCTCGATGCTTATTTTTTATACTTATCTCGTTTTTTCTGATTGAGCTATTGATCGATACTTTCGACCAATTTCCCTAAGATATAGCTGACTTGCAAATTTCTCAGGATCAAGAGAGCCCAGAAGATAGCTGCCAGATAGCTTTCTCTCATCACTGCATCATTGAAAAAATAGGTCTCAAAGGCTGTAAAGATAGCCATAGTCCAAAATTGACGTTTATTCATATTGTTATTCTACCACGATTTTCTGAAAAAAGCATAGGCTAGTCTTCTTGAATCGTAATTTTCTCAGAGAGAAAATCAAAACCTTCCGGAATGACAGACTCTTCTGCCACCTCGACTTCATCCTTGTGACCACGCGCTTTCTTCGAGAATTCCGCCCGGACCTGGGTCCACTCCTCCATGGAAATGGCCAAAATTTCAGGTGAGAATCCGGCTGCATTGCTTAAAATATTGCCAAACATGGTATTGAGGTTATCTCGCTTCATGGTCTGTTCGGCATTAAAGGCAGACTCAAAAGCTAGGATTGCATGGCGTTCATTGGCCGCAACCGGCTGCGAACCAACCAGCAAGGCTTTATCTGCCCCTGCTAGGCTTTCAATAATTTCCCCCCAAGTATTTTGCAGGCGGATGAGATTGTTACGGGCTAAATCTGGATTTTCAACTGCTTCTTGTAAGATGGCTTGAACCTTATTGCGATCCACTCGATAGCCCTTGCTGGACTTTTGAGGACGGGTTGGAGCTGACTTGGCTACAGGAGCCCCGCTCCCTACTTGAGCTAATTGACTTTTCAGTAACTCCACTTCTCTTTTAAGTTGGTCCATTTGTGCCAAGAAATCTGCTGGAAGAGCCGTTTGACTAGCTGAAGAGCCCTCACCCTTGTATTCTGCCAAGCGAATGGTCATCATCTCTGTATAGATCTTGGGCTGTAGGCTGTTTTTAATATCCGCTAAGCTCCTTGTCGCAAGATCAATCCAAGCAAAGAGGGTGGCTTGCGGAATGGCTAGATTCTGGTTAAATCGTTCACTGACATGGAGATTTTCCCCACCTGTCTGAACAATCAGGAGATCCCGTAAATACTGCAAGAGATCTGTCACAAAGCGGGCCATATTTTTCCCATTATCAAAGATCAGGTTCAACTGGTCCAAGGCAGCTGTTGCATCTTGTGCTGCCAAGGCTGCCACATAGAGATCTAAAGCTTCTTGACTGATGGAGCCTGTGATTTCTTCTGCTGTCGCAGTGGTCAATTGGGCACCAGCTGTCAGGCTGAGGGCCTGGTCCAAAATGGACAAGGCATCCCGCATCCCACCTTCTGCCCGGCGTGCAATAATGGCCACAGCTTCTTCTTCATAATCAATGCCTTCTTTATCCAAAACAGCTTTTAGGTGGTCTTGAATGGCTGGCGTCTTGATAGATTTGAACTCAAAGCGTTGAACCCGCGAAAGGATGGTTGCTGGAATCTTATGCAATTCCGTTGTCGCTAAAATAAAGACCACATTTTCTGTCGGTTCTTCCAAGGTCTTGAGAAGGGCGTTAAAGGCTCCCGTCGACAGCATGTGGACCTCGTCAATGATATAGACCTTATGAGGGGCTAGGCTAGGCGCGTAGGTGGATTTATCGCGGATATCGCGGATCTCATCTACCCCATTATTAGAAGCAGCGTCAATCTCGATGACATCCTCTAAACTGCCATTGGTAATGGCTTCACAAATATAACATTCGTTACAAGGCTCTCCCCCTTTTTGATTGGGGCAGTTCATGGCCTTGGCAAAGATTTTCGCCACACTGGTCTTCCCCGTCCCACGAGGGCCAGAAAAGAGATAGGCATGGCTAATTTTTCCCTGTTCGACAGCTTGTCGTAGGGTCGTCGCAATAACCTCCTGCCCTACAAGCTGGCCAAAGGTCTGGCTTCGGTATTTACGATAGAGGGCTTGATACATTAGTCTACTACTCCAAACATCCTAAAATTCCAATTTGTTTTTTCGAGCAAGATGGCTACAAAACGTTCCAAATAAAGGCGATCCAGGTCGTCATAATCTCCCACCCGATCCGAATCTAGATCCAACACTCCCAGCAACTGGTCATTCAAGACCATAGGGACCACAATCTCACTCATGGCCCGACTGTCACAAGAGATATAATTGGCATGCTGGGTCACATCCTCGATGACCAGCGTCTCTCTTTTCTCCGCTGCTTCTCCACAGACACCTTTTCCTAGAGCGATATGGACACAAGATACCTGTCCTTGAAAGGGGCCTAAAATCAACTCTTTTTGATCATAGAGGTAAAAACCTGCAAAGACTGAATGAGGTAGAGCTTGATTGAGCAGAGCACTGGCATTGGCTAAATTGGCCAAGGCATTGCTCTCTCCTTCTAAAAGAGCTTCTAACTGGGCTAGTAAGAGTTTGTAATTTGATTCTTTCTTGCGTATTCATACCCTTTATTATACCAAACTTTGGCTAGAAAATTAAGTATTTACCACGGAGCAAGCCTTGATAAAAACCCGACTAGACATCAGAAGTACCAAGCAAATGTTCTCAATAAAAAAGCCAGGGTGCAAGGTCCCTGACTTTGTAAAAATTCATTTAAGCGTCTCTCCGAACATATTGAATCGCCCGATATGTCAGAAAGATGGTCAGAACAAGGGAAACAAACCAAATTGTCCGAAGTCCATAATATTGGATGAGGAAGGTCGAAAGAATAGCCCCTCCGACAAAACTCCCAATCAAGGAGGTCATAAAGAGGGATTCCCAGAAAAACTCCATCTTGCGATCCCGCACAAAATTCCCGTAAGCGACCATGGTCTTCTTGAGATTCCCTGTCATAAAGGAATGGTTGTAAGCATAGCCATCGACTTCTCCAAAGGAAATGGCTACAATCCCCAAGCTCAGTCCAAAGAAAGGCACGATCAGAACATTGGGCACTTCTTTTGGCAGAAAGCCAGCCACCAAGGTCGTCAGGACCAAGGGCACCAAGGTACTAAGCCGCCAAACCGAATGACTAAAGAAGCGCTGAAAGACGGTCATCAAAAAAATCCCGATCATAAAGGCTAACATGGTGGCTAGTTTGACCTCCACATCAGATATTTCATGGCCAATTAACCCAACGGATAGAAAGACCACGTTTCCCGTTTGGCCAGCCGCCAAGGTCCCTCCTCTTTCAATAAAGGTGTAGGCATCTGAAAAACCCGCACACATAGTCAGCAGGCAGGCAAAGGCCTTACTTCTGGAGTGAAACTCCCTTCTTAACTTTTTCATATTTCTCCTTATTTGTCATGGAAAAGAGGCTGGGACACAACTTCCTAACCTCTCTCACTTGTTATCTTATCCTTCACGTGATTCGCTCAAAATCTTCTCAATCTTGGTCGTAATCAAATCGATGGCTACAGTATTGGTCACTCCTTCTGGAATGATGACATCCGCATAGCGCTTGGTTGGCTCGATAAACTGATGGTACATCGGCTTCACCACTCCCAAGTACTGCTCGATGACGCTGTCCAAACTCCGACCGCGCTCTTCCATATCTCGCTTGATCCTGCGAATGATCCGCACATCATCGTCAGTATCAACGAAAATCTTGATATCCATCAAGTCACGAAGACGCTTGTCCTCCAAGACCAAAATCCCCTCAACGATAAAGACATCCTGAGGCTCCTGGCGATAAGTCTTAGCACTACGCGTATGCGCTGCATAGTCATATGTTGGAATATCAACCGGACGTCCAGCCAACAACTCATTGATTTGCTCGATCATGAGGTCTGTATCAAAGGCAAAAGGATGGTCATAGTTGGTCTGAATCCGCTCTTCAAAGGTTAAATGGCTTTGATCCTTGTAATAAGAATCGTGCTCAATCATGGCAATCTTCTCATCCGGGAAGTGGGACAAAATTGCCCGAGAAACACTAGTTTTTCCCCCACCAGAACCGCCTGTTACACCGATAATAATTGGTCTGTTTCGCATCTTCTTCTCCATTTTCTATAATCCTATTTATTCTATCACAAAAGCGGTCACTTGACCACGACTTGAACCATTTTTCTATGGCTTTCATCCAAAATCAAAGAAGGATCTCCTTTCCCCTTCCGTCCCAGTTCGAAAGGCCCATTCCATCTTTTTAGGGTGAAACATGATATAATGAAACCAGTAAATACCTGATTGAAAGGAGCTGCCATGCTGAAACTTGGTATCATCGGCACCAGTGCCATCTCCCATTCCTTCCTGGCCGCAACTAAAGAAACAGGCCACTATGAGTTAAAGGCGGTCTATTCACGGACCTTAGAGAAGGCTCGTAGCTTCGCCCAACCTATGGACAAGTAGCCCTCTATGATGATCTGATTGCCTTTCTAGATAGTGACCTGGATGTCATCTACATTGCTAGTCCCAATTCACTCCACTATCCCCAGGCAAAATTAGCCCTCCTAGCTAAGAAACATGTCATCCTTGAAAAACCAGCCGTCACTACTCCAAAGGAATGGGAAGAGTTGGTCAAATTGGCCAAGGAGCACCAGGTCTATCTCTTTGAAGCAGCTCGCAACTATCATGAAAAAGCCTTTGCGACCATCCAAGACTTTCTCAAAGACAAAACCATCTTGGGTGGCCACATGACCTATGCCAAATACTCCTCTAAAATGCCCGAACTCCTGAAAGGGGCTACACCTAATATTTTCTCTGACCAGTTTGCTGGCGGAGCCCTTATGGATTTGGGTGTCTATCCCCTCTACTTTGCAATCGGCCTCTTTGGTCAACCTGAATCAGTAGCCTATCAGGCGCGGCAATTGCCTAATTCAATCGATTTGAACGGACATGGTAGCTTGGTTTATTCAGGCTTTGTCATCGGCATTCAAGCCGGCAAGGATGTGACTAGCAATCTTCCTGCTGAAATCTACACAACAGATGGCACCCTCTTTCTGAGTGGCATTGAAGCCGTTAACGAGGTAGTTTTTCAAGATCATTCTGGAAACAGCTACCAGCTTCCAATCACTCCCGCCCCTCATAACATGCTAGAAGAAGCCCAGGCCTTTGCTAGCATGATGACAGAGGGCGACCAGATACTTTACCAGACTTGGCTTCAAACCGGACAGATGGTCCACCAAGCTCTCTACGCTATGCGCCAAGATGCTGGAATACACTTTAAGGACGAAAACTAATATGACACTAGCATTCCCACCGCTCTGGCAAGAGCAACTCAAAACCCTCGGCTTTGAGCAACTCACTGAAATCCAAGAACGCCTCTTTGAGCCGATCACCCAAGGGGAGAACGTACTTGGAGTCAGCCCGACAGGAACTGGGAAGACTCTGGCCTATCTCTTCCCTAGTCTTCTCAAGCTAAAACCTAAAAAAGCGCAACAATTGCTGATCCTCTCCCCCAATACAGAGTTGGCCGGACAAATCTTTGATGTCACTAAACAATGGGCAGAGCCTCTTGGACTCAGTGCTCAACTTTTCCTTTCTGGCTCTAGTCAAAAACGGCAAATCGAACGTCTCAAAAAAGGACCCGAAATTCTCATCGGAACTCCAGGCCGTATTTTTGAGTTGATCAAGCTCAAGAAAATCAAGATGATGAATGTCGATACCATCATCCTGGACGAATTTGACCAACTTTTCAGCGACTCTCAGTATCACTTTGTCGACAAGATTTGCCACTACGCGCCGCGAGATCATCAATTTATCTATATGAGTGCAACGACTAAGTTTGATGCAGAGCAAATCGAGCCCAATACCCTGACCATTCAGGTAGAAGGGCAAAGCTTGGACAATATCCAGCACTTCTATATGGAAGTGGACAAGCGAGAAAAGGTCGAACTCCTCAGAAAACTCTCCAATGTCGAAGACTTTCGTGGCCTCGTTTTCTTCAATAGCTTGTCCGACCTAGGGAGCGCTGAAGAAAAACTCCAGTACCGAGAAGTTAGCGCTGTCTCACTTGCTAGTGACGTCAACGTCAAATTCCGGAAAGTCATTCTGGAACGCTTTAAGGATCATCAGCTGACACTCCTTCTGGCAACAGATTTGGTAGCGCGGGGAATCGATATCGACTCACTAGAATGTGTCGTCAACTATGAAGTCCCAAGAGATGCCGAAACCTACATCCACCGATCTGGGCGTACCGGACGCATGGGCAAAGAAGGCTATGTCATCACCTTGGTTAGCCATCCAGAAGAATTAAAAAGTTTGAAAAAATTAACCCCTGTTCGTCCTTTAATCCTCAAGGGAGCTCAACTCTATATAGGGGAAGAATAAGAAAATCGTTCGTAACATTACGAACGATTTAATGTAGACAAACTATTGTTTTACATAAAACAGCTAGATGATTTTCAAAAAACAACTTATTTTTTTAGTCATTTAAGAATATGAAAAAAACTTTCCGCCGTGAGAAAAGTGCCTGAAACACAATCGTTTCAGGCACTCGGAATTATTGAGACCTTAAGCTCAATAATTAGTCATGGAACTTCTACGAAGTTCGCTGACGTCCGTACTCACCTAAGGAAAGTTTTTAAAATTACTTTATCTTCAATCTGAATCGTTCGTATTTCTACGAACATTTTTTTTAATTCCGATTGTAATAGAGGCGATGACTTTCTACTTGGTGGTTTAAGAGTTCATCAACCGTCACAATGGTGTAGCCTTGCGATTGAAGGTATTGAATCACAGCTGGGAGAGCATTAATCGAAGTTTGGTGAATATCATGCATCAGGATAATTGATCCTGGTTTGACTTGTTTTTTCACCTCTGCTAAGATCGCTTCGGTGTTATGACTCTTCCAATCCAAGGTATCCACATCCCACATGATAAAGGCTTGATCCACTGCATATTGAATGGCACTATTAATCGAACCATAAGGAGGACGAGTAATCTTCGTTTGCACTCCAGTCACCTTTTGAATCACTTCTTTGGTATCCATGATTTCTTTTTGAGCTGACTCCAAAGGCAACTTAGTTAAGACAGGGTGGTTCCAAGTATGGATCCCGATTTCATGTCCTTCCTGACGGACCCGTTTAGCCACTTCTGGATAGGCAGAGACATTCTTCCCAAGCATAAAGAAAGTCGCTTTAACATGGTACTTGTTGAGGATATCCAGGGCTTGAGGAGTCGTCGATGGATCTGGACCATCATCAAAAGTCAAGGCAACCATTTTAGCGTGACGTTGGGTTTGGTAGGCCTCATAAGCATCACGATCTCCAGGATTCAGGCGAGCAGAATCAATCACATCATAGAGCTTCGAAAGGGGCATATCGAAGGTTTCCATGCCCTCAATAGTAACTGGAAGGGTGATAGAAAGAACCCCTTGATTGTAGGTGAACTGCCAGCTTGCCATATCACTTGCTGAGACAGCTTGCATCAGCTCTTCAATTCGATCTTCCCCTAACTGTAGGAAAACCAGCTGAGAGCGCAACTCAGTTAAGAGGGTTTCTTTGGCTAGATCAGCATCCGTAAACAATTGGGAGAATTGGAAGACCGTCCCCTCATCCGTTAGATAAAGGAGGGGAAGTTTGTCGATCCCATCTTTGATGAACTTGCCGTTTTTCCACTTGTACTGGGTCTTCTTCACCTGATAAGGGTGAACCCCGACAAATGGGTCTTCTGAGCGTTCGGTATGATAGAACAATAGCTCTTTTGCTTGCTGATTCTTCTTCTCTTCTTGGGGAAGAGAGCCTACGTCAGCCAAAATTCTCTCTTTGACTACTGCGATGGGTTCTTCGTTATTATTCGGGTAGTAGGCAGCAACATAAGATTGACCGACCATTCCTTTTTGAAGAATGGTATCTTTGTCTTTTTCAACTGCTTCTTCTTCCTGGATTGCTTTGGAAAACTGTTGATTATAATTTTTGATAGCGCGTGCTTCCTCAATCTTCTGATAAGCAAGATAAATCCCCCCGATAAAAAGGAGATTCAGAATGATGAGAATAAGTATTTTCAAGTAGGATTTCTTCATACTCTTATTATAGCAATTTTATCACCAAAAAACAGTAGAAAACTCTAGAATCTAGAAAATAAAGCCTAAAATATAGTAGGGAAATTAAAGTAGCTCAGTCCTATCTCCTGTCACTTTGAGCCGGCAACTTTCAAGCAGAAAAAAAGAACAGGTGTAGTCACATCTGCTCTTTGTCACAAGTTTTATGATGCTGATTATAAGGACTTTTCACGAATCACTTCTACTTTGTAGCCATCTGGGTCCACAATAAAGTAATAGTTTGGAAGCGTTCCTGGCAAGCCTTTAGGATCTGTTACTTGGTAACCTTTTTCCTTATGCTCCGCATGAAGGGCTTCAAGGTCTGGCGTACTCAAGGCAACATGGGCAAAGCCATCTCCAATGACGTAAGGACCATGATCATAGTTGTAAGTTAATTCCAACTCATAGTCATCCCCTTCTAAACCAAGATAAACAATCGTAAATTTGTATTCAGGAAAATCTTTGCGACGCAATTCCTTAAAGCCAAACGCATCTGCATAAAAGGCAATTGATTTTTCTAAATTCTCCACTCGCAAACAAGTGTGTAACATTTTTGAAGCCATACGACACCTCTTTCTTTTTTTCTATTATACACTAGTCAGGCAAAAATAGCGATTATTTGAAATAGCTAAAAAAGCTGAGGATTCCTCAGCCTAAATTATCAAAAAACTTATGTTATATAAAATAAGCCAAGTCATTCTAAAAAATAAGAACAACTCCTTATTATGAGCGCCATCCATGTAGGTTCTGAAACTTTCCGCCGTGAGAAAAGTGCTTGAAACAGTTATGTTTCAAGCACAGGGGAGTTTTGAAACCTTAGGTTCAAAACTAAGTCATGGAACTTCGTAGAAGTTCGCTGACGTCCCTTCTCACCTTTGGAAAGTTTTAGAAGTCTTTTGCTTCATCTAAGTTAAAGATTCCTCAGCTTTACTTGTTTTTCGTTGATTTAGAAGTTGATTTCTTTTTACTATCTGACTTGGTTGCTAGTTTAACCTCGAAAATAGCACCTTTCGGCTTGTTATCTCGAACAGTAATGGTACCATTAAAGGCTTCTACGATTTGCTTGGCTAAGGACAGTCCTAACCCAAAACCACCCTTTTGACGCGTACGCGCCTTATCCACTCGGTAGAATCGATCAAATATCCGCTTTTTATCTTCGTCTGCAATCCCTGGTCCATTATCCTCTACCCGAAGATAGAGATAGCGATCCTTGAATTGGGCGACAAACCGTATTCTTCCTTCTTCCTCTGTGTATTTGAGGGCATTGTCATACAAAATGGTCATCAGCTGTTTCAGTAGGACCTTGTCAGACACCAGACTCCTTTCGACATGATTCTCATACTCGAAGATTTTATCATTTTCCTCGGCAATGATTTCATAATTTGCAAAGGTTTGATCGAAAAAAGAGGGAGGGATTTCACAAAACTCAGGTTTAATCCCATCATCTCGACGGGCTAAGTTTAAGAGATTGGTCGTCAGTAAGCGCATATTGCGAACCTCATCCAAAGAGGAGGCGATGTTCTCACTGGATTCCATGATTGTTGCCTCTGGTTTTCGGAACAGGGTTTCCAAACGATTTTGCAAAACGGCTAAAGGTGTCCGCAATTCATGAGAAGCATTTTCAACAAAAGCCTTCTGCCGATTCATGCTCTCTAAGAGAGGTTTCACACTCATTTTAGCCAGGAAGATACTTGCAAAGAGGGAAATACCCCAGAAGCAAATCATGACCAAGGCGATTTGGCTCTCGTGTTTTTCACTGGTCTGCTCCAACTGGCTGATATTGGTCATAATCACAGCATATTTCACCCCATCAATATAATCATAGGGATCAATATCTACCAAATAAGCGCGATAGCTTTCCTTCTGCTTATAGTGGTTGGTAATTTGAATCTGCTTGATCTTGTTTAAATAGCTGCGACTAAAGGTCACTGTTTTTAGATCTAGGAAACCATTGTCCGTCGTTACATTTTCAAAATTATCATTCAAGAGGATGGCTGTACTATTGGAAGTGACCGATGGTCTAGGGCCATCCTCAGGACCAGGCTCATCATCTTCTGGTCGGTCATCATCTGGTTCGTCTCTTCCCATCCCATTTCCTGTACGATTGGCCAAGCTAATAATAGAATAACGATCTTTACTCAGCATCTTTAAATTTCATCAACCGTTGTATACAGACTTGACCGCATCACTTGAATAATAATCAAGGTCATGGTCGAGAAAATTAAGGTAAATAGTCCGAAATAGCGGATGAAATAAGAAAAGTCATCCGCATTAACAGTTTTTTTAATTTTATTGAGCATCTTTCAGAATGTACCCCACGCTACGCAATGTTTGGAGATTTTTTGCAAAGTCTGTTCCTTTTAACTTCTTACGAATCTTAGAAACATACACTTCGACAACCGAGATAGTCGTATCACTATCAAATCCCCAAAGTCGATCAAAGATTTGTGTTTTTGGCAAGATAACATTTTGATTTTGAAGGAAATAAACCAAAAGGTCAAATTCTTTCCCTAATAGCTCCACTTCTTTCCCTTCAACAAGCGTAGAGTTTGTCGAGAGATTAACGGTTACATTTCCATACGAAAGGGTATTTTCATTGACCTTACCAGAGCGCTTCAACAATGCTTGGATTCGCATCTTGAGTTCTTCTAGGTAGAATGGCTTGGTCAGGTAGTCATCTGCTCCTAACTCAAACCCATGGCCCTTATCGTCCAAACTCTCTTTGGCTGTCATAATCAATACTGGAGTGGAAACACCCTTATCTCTCAATTCTTTCAGAACTTGGAAACCATCTTTTTCAGGGAGCATGAGATCTAGCAAAATGAGGTCATAGATGCCACTTTCAGCCTCATAAAGGCCTTCGTCTCCATCAAAGACCTGCATGACATCTGCAAAGTCATCTAAAAAATCAAATACTGAATTAGACAAACCGAGGTCGTCTTCGACTAATAGAATCTTAATCATGTGTACTTCTCCTTCTCATTCTTCCAAACAAGGATGATGAGTATTTTCTACTCTATTATAACATGACAAGGCCTTATTCAGTAGCGTTCAGATAGCGATTTCAACTTTTTTTCTTAGCCTGCTGTCCCTGTCTCATCCTTTGATGAATGTTTTTGTATTACTTAACGATTTTTTTCGAAGAAAATTTCTTAGAGGACTTCTTACTCGATTTTCCCATTTTGTTGGTTATCTTGTTGACCCTGAGGCCCTCCATCTTGTGGTGGTTGGCCATTCATGTCTCCTTGTCCTGGTCCACGGTTTTTGGCCATCTTGCGGTGGCATACCACCTGGTCCTCCACCAAATCCATCTTGTCCTTGACCACCTTGCGAGCCCCCTCCTTGAGGTGGTTGACCGTTCATTTCTCCTTGCCCTGGACCACCATTTTGTCCATTGAAACCTTGAGCATTTGAAGGGCCATTTTGATCCTTGCCCTGGCTATTTTTGTCCTTGAGAATTTTTGGGCAGGTTGATTGCTATTTTTGTGTAGCGACCGTAGATTGCTGACGCTGGGGACTCGTATTGACTGTCGCCAACATTCCCAATCCAAATCCACCAGTCATCCCAACGATAAGTCCTCCTGTTGCTGCGGCAGTTGCCCACCACTTAGGACTTTTCTTAACGACAATCATTTTTTCAGTTCTTTGTTGCTTTTGTTCATTCGAAGCGTGCATTCTTTCAATTCCTTAAATTATTTATTTAAACAAGGCCTTTGTTTAGATAGGGATAGTTTACCGATTCTTCCTTAATCGTGACTAAATTTTTTCTTAAACTTTCCTAAAATGATTAAGGAGACATTTGTCACAGCTGAAAAGAGGACTTGACAGGTTTGCCTTCATTTTTGTAGAATAGTTACCATAAAAACAAAGTGAGGTTTACTGTTTTGAAAAAAATAGAATCAATGACATTAATTGCTCTTGGAGCAGCTTTGATTGCTGCCCTATCCCCTTTTACAATCCCATTTGGACCCATTCCTATCACGCTTCAGACTTTAGCCATTGGATTAATCGCCAGCATCTATCGTCCAAAAGAAGCTACCCTTTCCGTTCTCATTTACCTCCTCTTAGGTGCCATTGGACTTCCCGTCTTTGCAGGTGGTCACGGAGGCATCAGCTCCTTCTACGGTCCCACTGCCGGATTCCTTTTCTTCTTTCCCCTTCGTGCTTTGGTTACTTCTATCTTTGCTGGTCAAAAGGGACAGCCCATTCGTATTTTTCTTGCTAACGCTTTAGGAGAAGTCGTTCTCTTTATTGGGGGTGCCTTAGGGTTTATGCTCATTGCCCATAAATCTTTAGATTTCGCAATAAAATTTGTCGTCTTACCTTTTGTGTTGCCAGATTTGATTAAGATGACGTTGACAACTATTTTCGCGGTCATTCTTTATCGAAATCTCAAGCATCTCCCTTATTTCAAAAAAGAAAAATAAAAAACTCTTAGAGAGGCTTGCAGATCTGCATAGCACTCTCTAGGAGCTTTTTTTCATTATTTTGTTGCTAGAAGGGCTGCTTCAACAGCTGCTTTCTCCTGCTCAATAAGATCGATACGAGCCGCGATTTCTTTGATTCCCATCTTGATATTGCGGCTAATCGCCATATCATCCAATTGAGGTTCAAAGAAGTCCTTGTATTCATTCAACCGTTCTCGAGTCTTGAAACAGTTAGCTGGGTAGATGACAAACTTATCAAAGCTCATATCACCACCGAGTGCCTTCTTGATCCAGTCCCAGTTCTCACGCGCCCAAGTCCATGTTCTACCTTGGGTAAAGTCATGGTGCAAGAAATTGAAGTACCAGCTCATAGCCAAGTCTTGAGGTTTCACCACATCCTTGTTCTTCCACTCCTTCAATAGAGCTTCCAAGGTTTCCGCATCCTTGGTGTAAGAAAGAGCTGCAGCCAACTGGCGTTTAAAGTTTCCATCCACTGTCTTCACATAGGTATCTAGGTATTGCTGGCTAAGCGCCTTGGTTTCCTGATGCTTGATTTGGTTAATCAATATTTGCATACGAATAGCAGCTGGAAGTTTTTCTAGATCAGATTCATGAGCTTCAAAGATGGCACTCGCTTGTGCTTGTGCAGCTTCGTCATTGGCCTTAATCATGTTAGCAATCATTAGTTGACGAACTTTTTCGTCCTCTTCTGCTTCACCTGGCTTAGCTTCTAGTCCCAAGCGTTCAAAGTTGTAACGGTTCATCCGTTTCAACAGCCCATGGAAGGCAGCTTCTGTTTCAGTTCCTTCATCCACAAAGAGACTGATTCCACTTAAGACGCTCGAAACAGCAGAAACAACCAAGAAGGAACTTTCTTCTGTCAAATGTTCAATCACTGGCAAGAGGCTTGCATAAGAAATTTGACCACTTTCAGCTAAAAGACGACGTTCTTGAACCACTTGTAATTTTGAAGTGCTATCTAAGTTAGCAAGGTCAGCAAGGATGTCTTCCAACAATTCCCCACGGTAGTCACTGATATAGTGAGCCGTATTTTCTGTATTGAAGCGAAGAGCACCGCTATTAGCCACTTTCAAGGCACTGTAGTTTGGAATTTCTAAGACTTCTGTTTCCAAGGTATCTGGAATACCGGTCCAGTTGCTATTCAAAGGAACAACCCACTTGCGACCTTTTTCTTCTCTTTCTCCGATGAAGAACTGCTCTTGACGGATGATCAAGGTGTCGTTCTCTACAGAAGCTGAGACAACAGGGTATCCTGGTTGCTCCAACCAAGAATCCATAAAGGCTGCGACATCACGACCTGAAGCTTGACCAAGAGCATCCCAAAGGTCACGACCGATGGTATTGCCATATTGGTGTTTTTCAAAGTAGATCTTCAAACCTTTACGGAAGGCATCATCGCCTAACCAACGGCGAAGCATGTGCATGAGCCGGCTACCCTTGGCGTAAACGATTGCAGGGTCAAAGAGGGTGTTGATCTCGTCTGGGTGTTTCACTTCTACATGGACGGATTGAACGCCATCTGTAGCATCGCGTTTCAAGGCAGCAGGTACACCTGTTGTTTGGAAGTCTTCAAAAATATTCCAGCTTGGTTCGATGGCATCCAAGCAGACATATTCCATCATATTGGCGAAGCTTTCATTCAACCAGAGGTCATCCCACCACTTCATCGTCACGAGGTTTCCGAACCATTGGTGGGCCAACTCATGAGCCACCACCAAGGCTACTGTTTGACGGCTTTGAGCTGTAGAGTTCTCATCTACAAGGAGATAGACTTCGCGGTAGGTTACCAAGCCCCAGTTTTCCATCGCTCCTGAAGAGAAGTCTGGAAGGGCGATATGAAGGGATTGAGGGATTGGGTAAGCCACTCCATAATAGTCTTCGTAGAATTCAATAGCACGAACGGCAATATCTAAGGAGAAGTCCAAGTTTTCTAATGGGTGAGCTTTGGTAGAGTAGACACCGACTAGGGTTCCATTCTTGGTCTTAGCTGTCACACCTTGAAGATCTCCTGCCGCGAAGGCCAAGAGATAAGAAGACATACGAGGAGTTGTATCAAACTTCCAAATACCTGTTTCTTTCCGACTTTCGACATCAATTTCAGGCATGTTAGAAAGAACGATTTCTCCCTCTTCTTGGTCAAATTTCACGGCCAAATCAAAGGTCGCTTTGGCTTCTGGTTCATCCACACTTGGGAAGGCCTCACGCGCAAAGTGGCTCTCAAATTGAGTAGAGATCACTTCCTTTTTAAGGCCATCTACTGTGTAGTAAGACGGATAAATCCCTGTCATATTATCGGTAATTTTCCCTGTATAAGTGAGGGTAAGGTTTACTTTACCTGTAGCAGGAACTTCGACAAAGACCGCTTCTTCCTCATCATTGACTGTAAAGGCACAATCTTGCCCTTCTACTTGTGCAGATTGGATGGTCAAATCCTTTTGGTGAAGAGAGATGCGAGTCTTCTTTGCTTCTCCGGTAATGGTCACTTTCCCTGAGAAAGTTTTGTTTGAGCGGTTCAAATCTAAGAATAGATCATAATGCTCAGGTACAAATGTATTAATAAAATGTGCAACTGCTTGCATGAGTAACTCCTTCTTCATTTTTTCTCACCTTCTATTCTATCATAAATCCTACTAACTGTAAGGTAAGAGGGGGCAAAACCAGACCTACAAGAAGACAAAAGTCCGAGATCATGACCTCAGACTTTCTTTTCTTATAATTCCACAATTTTTCCTGTTTCGAAGTAGACAACCCACTCACAGATATTTTTGGCATAATCACCAATACGCTCCAAGTAGTTGATGACTTGGAAGTAATCCCGACCAGTGATAATCAAGTCAGGATTATGCTTGATTTCTTCCGTTGCCAACTCTTGAATACGATCATAGTACTCATTAATTTTTTCATCGCGAGTTGCTACTTCATAGGCCGTTTCAACATCCCCTTTTAAGTAGAGCTCCAAGGTTGCTTCAACAAAGTCTTTGACTTCTCGACCCATTTTGCTGATTTCTTCTTCTACAACCTTACTACGAAGTTCTCCCTTCATACGGATGGTTGCTCGAGCGATAGATACCGCGTGGTCTCCCATACGTTCGACGTCAGACACAGCTTTTAAGACTGTCATAACCATCCGAAGGTCCTGAGAAACCGGTTGTTGAAGGGCAATCATCTCAAAGGATTTGCGCTCCAACTTCACTTCATACTCATTAATCTCTGCATCATCTTCAATCACCTGACGTGCCAGATCCCGGTCATGAGTGACAAAAGCTCGAACCGTGCGGTTGATCTGGGTCAAGACTTCATTTCCCATAGCATAAAACTGATTATGAAGCTTTTCTAAATCTTCTTCAAATTGTACGCGTAACATTTACATTCCCTTTCTTATCCAAACTTCCCTGATACATAATCTTCTGTTTCCTTACGAGCAGGATTCAAGAAGATTTTTGAGGTGTCATCATATTCGATGAGATCCCCATCCAAGAAAAAGGCCGTTCTATCCGAAATCCGACTGGCTTGTTGCATTGACCGAGTCACCAAGAGCATAGTGTAACGATCCTTCAATCCATAAAGCGTTTCTTCAATCTTTCCAGCAGAAATCGGGTCCAAGGCTGAGGTTGGCTCGTCCAGGAGGATAATCTTTGGACTAGTTGCAAGGACACGCGCCACACAAACCCGTTGTTGTTGCCCCCCTGAAAGCCCGATTGCTGAGTCATGAAGGCGATCCTTGACCTCATCCCAGATAGAAGCATTTTCAAAGAGGTTTCGACGGCTTCATCCAAGACTTGCTTGTCCTTGATTCCATTAATCATGAGACCATAGGTGACATTGTCATAGATAGACATGGGGAAAGGATTGGGCTGTTGGAAAACCATCCCGATTTCCTTACGAAGTTCTACTGTATCTGTCCGAGGACTATAGATATTGTGACCATTGTAGATAACGGTTCCTGTCGTCGTCACCTCATGGTTCAAATCGCCCATCCGGTTGATGGCTTTGAGCAAGGTAGACTTCCCAGATCCTGATGGTCCGATTAAAGCCGTGATTTCTTTAGGGGTGAAATCCAGTGACACACTATTCAGTGCCTTTTTCTTATTGTAATAAACCGACAAGTCCTTGACTTGCAAAATTGGTTCTGTCATGTTTTCATCCTTATGTTATTTCTAAGTTGCCAATTCCTATCCAAAGTGACCAGACACATAATCGTTGGTTGATTGTAGTTTTGCATTTTGGAAAATGTTGGCTGTTTTATCATACTCGATCAAATCGCCTAGATAAAAGAATCCTGTATAATCACTAGCACGAGCAGCCTGTTGCATGCTGTGGGTCACGATGATAATCGTATAGTCCTTCTTCAACTCCAGCATGGTTTCTTCCAACTGGGCTGTTGCGATAGGATCCAAGGCTGAAGCTGGCTCGTCCATGAGCAAAATCTTCGGTTTGACAGAGATAGCTCGAGCGATACAGAGGCGTTGCTGTTGACCACCTGAAAGCGTCAAAGCAGACTTGTGCAAGTCATCCTTAACCTGATCCCAGAGGGCTGCTTGCTTCAAGGATTTCTACGATTTCATCCAAGACCTTCTTGTCTTTGACTCCTGCACGTTCGTGAGGGAAGGTAATATTGCGGTAGATGGACTTGGCAAACGGATTTGGTCGTTGGAAGACCATCCCGATATGTTTTCTCATTTCATAGACATTGATATCAGGACGGTTGACGTCGATCCCTTCATACCAGATCTCACCAGTCACACGCGCAATATCAATAGTATCATTCATCCGGTTCAAACTTCTAAGATAGGTGGACTTTCCAGATCCAGAAGGGCCAATCAAAGCTGTGATTTTATTCTTCTCAAACTGCATATCCACGCCCTTGATGGATTCATTTGAACCATAGTAGACATGCAAGTCTTTGGTCGAAAGGACCACTTTTTCTTCAGGAAAAGTAATGATATGTTTCTCATCCCAATTGTACTTTGACATTTCTTCTCCTTTTATGCTGAGGTTAATTTCTTATGGAGGTAAGTACCGAGCTTACGCGCTCCAAAGTTGAAAATCAAAATGAAGATCAACAAGACTGCAGCCGATCCAGCAGATACTTCAATCGCATCTGGAATGGTTCCTTCACTATTGACCTTCCAAATGTGGACCGCTAGGGTTTCTGCTTGACGGAAAATAGAGATTGGACTGGTCACACTAAAGAGGTTCCAGTTACTCCAATCCAAGGCTGGGGCAGACTGACCAGCTGTATAAATCAAGGCCGCTGCTTCCCCAAAAATCCGTCCAGAAGCTAGTACAACACCCGTAATGATACTTGGTAAAGCTTCCGGTACCACCACGTGAATCACGGTTTCCCAACGAGAAATCCCAAGCGCAAGTCCTGCCTCTCTTTGTGTATGGTGGACGTTTTGCAAACTATCTTCAATGTTCCGCGTCATCTGTGGCAGGTTAAAGACCGTCAAGGCCAAGGCTCCAGAAATAATCGAGAAGCCATATTGGAACTGCACTACAAAGACCAAGTAGCCAAAGAGACCGACTACGACCGATGGGAGAGAAGACAAGATCTCAATACAGGTCCGAACCAAGTTGGTCAATGGGCCCTTCTTGGCATACTCTGACAAGTAGATCCCTGCCCCCAAAGAAAGTGGGAAGGAAATAATCAAAGTAATGACTAAAAGGAAGAAGGAATTATAGAGCTGAATCCCAATCCCTCCACCTGCTTGGTAAGAAGAGGATTTGCTGGTCAAAAAGGTCCAAGACACATGCGGCAACCCTCTAACCAGGATATAGAGAATCAAAGAGGCAAGAATCGTAACAATAATTCCAGCAATAGCATAGAGAATTCCTGTCGCTATCTTATCTATTTTTTTAGCGTGCATAGTTCTTCTTACCTCTTTCTTTCGTGATCAATTTGATAACGCTGTTAAATGCCAAACTCATCAGCAAGAGCACCAAAGCAAGTGACCAGAGAACGTTGTTGTTAACTGTTCCCATAACCGTATTTCCGATACCCATGGTCAAAATGGAGGTCAAGGTGGAAGCTGGAGTTGTTAAAGATGTTGGAACAACTGCTGAGTTTCCGACTACCATTTGAATCGCCAAGGCTTCACCAAAAGCACGTGCCATCCCAAAGACAACTGCCGTAAAAATACCTGAGCGAGCGGCCTTTAAAGTAACATGCCAGATGGTTTGCCAGCGAGTCGCTCCCATAGCCATACTCGCTTCCCGATAGTGACGAGGTACTGCCCGTAAGCTGTCTGTTGTCATAAAGGTCACAGTCGGAAGAATCATGACAAAGAGGACAAAGACCCCTGACAAGATTCCAAACCCTGTCCCACCAAAGATGGAACGAACAAATGGAACCACCACTTGCAAACCAATAAATCCGTAAACAACAGAAGGGATCCCTACCAACAATTCAATGGCTGGTTGTAAGAGACGAGATCCCTTAGGAGACACTTCTGTCATGAAGACTGCCGCACCAATGGCAAAAGGTGTCGCCACCAAGGCAGACAAAAGGGTTACAATGAAGGAACCCAGGATCATTGGCAAAGCCCCAAATTCTTTCCCTGACGTGTTCCATGTGGATCCGAAAAGGAAACTAAAGACATTGACCTTGTTGACAAAGAAGGTCGATAATCCCTTTTGGGCTACAAAAATCAAAATCAAAGCTACTACAAAGACAATCAAACTCATACAGAAAAAAGTAATGGTTTTCCCAAATTTTTCCAAACGAGAATTATTGGACTTTGCGAGCATTTTTTTTGCTACTTCGTTCATGTTTTACCTAATTCTTCTTATTTCTTCGTAATGTTACCGTCAAGATCACGGCTGACTTTCATATCATTGATTGGGATATAGCCCATCTTACCAACGATTTCCTGCTGGACCTCATCTGTCATCATATAATCCAAGAATTTCTTTGCCAGTTTACTTGGCTCACCCTTGGTATACATGTGTTCATAGGACCAAATTGGCCAGTTATTATTCACTACGTTTTCCTTCGTTGGTTCATAGCCATTTAACTTCATGGTTTTGACACTATCATCCACGTAGGTAAAGGCCAGATAAGAAATGGCACCTGGAGTCTGGGAAACAATGTTCTTCACCATTCCGTTGGAATCCTGTTCCTGAGCCTGTTTAGGATCTTTGCCGTCCATGATGATGTCATCGAATACAGCACGGCTACCAGATCCTACTGCTCGGTTCACAATGGTAATTTCCAAGTCCTCACCACCCAATTGCTTCCAGTTGGTATATTCACCAGTAAAAATCTTACGCAATTGTTCAGTAGTTAAATCGTCTACGGAAATCCCCTTGTTCGCAATGATGGCTGTTCCTGCTACTGCTACTTGATGATCCACCAAACTAGAAGCATCGATGCCATCTTTTTCCTCCGCAAAGAGGTCACTATTTCCAATATCCACAGCTCCCGATTGGACCTGAGAAAGACCTGTACCAGATCCACCCCCTTGGACATTGACAATCTTACCAGGATGCTCTTCAATATAACGATCTACCACCCCTTCAACGAGCGGTTGTAGGGCTGTCGATCCAACAGCTGTAATCGCTTCTCCACGGTCAATCCAAGATGCACAGGCAGATAGAGAAGCTGCAAGTGCTATTGTTGCTAGCCCAAGGACTAGCTTTTTGCATTTATTCAATGTAAGTCTCCTTGAATCATAATCAAATATCGTTTAAATCTTATCTCTAAACACTTGTTATCTTCTAGTATTCTAGCAAGAATCACTCTATTTCCACTATAACATAGAAAGACGGCATTTCCTAATAATTTATCTAAATCTCAAACCTTTTGGAAAGAAATTTTTTAAGGTCCGTCCAGTCACTTTTGCAAAACCTAAACCATTGCCTCCAGCCAGGACCTGATACCAACCATTTGGGTAGTCTTGATCTAGCTGAATGGTCTCTCCAGCTGCGTACTTGATGAAGTCTTGATCCGATAAGCTGACCGATTTCTTCACTTGATCTGGTTTCAGAGCAAGGCCCAAAGCAAAACTTGGTTCAAAGCGATTTTTCTTAAAGGTTCCAAGGTGCAAGCCATTGCGAGCAATCTTGACCTTTTTCAAATCAGGAAGTCCAGATGGTAAGAGATAAAGTTGATCTCCAAAACATTGGAAAAGACCCTTTAAATCGATGGCCAAGCAGTCCTTGGCAAAAGCTTGCCACAGTTTCTTCTGCTCAGCCGTTAGATTGGAGTGACCTTCCTTGATCTTCTTAACCTCAGGCTCTCCCCGATAAAGGAATTTAGCAACAAATTGCCCTTCCCCTTTGAAACGATGAGGATACATCCGGGCTGTTTCAGGATAGCCAATCCCCTCTACCATGCCATTGATTTTTTCAATCGGTAGCAATTCCAACTCACATTCTTCTAAGAGCCAAGAGACAATCTCTTCGTTCTCTTCCGGTGCCCAGGTACAAGTCGAATAAACTAGATGTCCCCCTGGTGCCAGCATCTTGATAGCATCTGTTAAAATTTCTCTTTGAAGACCAGCACATTGAGCTGGATAATCTGGGTGCCAGTAGTCCATAGCATCTGGCTGCTTCCGGAACATTCCTTCACCAGAACACGGAGCATCCAAAACAATCAGATCAAAATAGGCTGGAAAAACCTTTGCCAAGCGCTCAGCTGATTCATTGGTCACCACGACATTACGAGCCCCAAAGCGTTCGACATTCTCGACCAGAATCTTGGAGCGTCCCTTGTGGATTTCATTAGAAACGAGGAGTCCTTGATTATCTAAATAAGAGAGCAAATGGGTCGTCTTCCCACCAGGTGCTGCCGCAAGATCCAAGACCTTCATACCTGGACTTGGATGGGCTACTTGAGCCACCATTTGGGCAGCGGGTTCTTGCGAGTAGACCAGACCTGTGACATGGGCAACGGATTTCCCCGAAATTTGCCATAGTAACTCCAAGGCATTCCTGGAATAGGCTCATCTCCACTTATTTGCTCTTCCTTTAACGGATTGGTTCGATAGGCAGAAACGGCTGGTTCATCAAAGGTTTGAAAGAAGGCTTCAGCCTCTTCTCCAAGTAATTGGGTATACTTTTCTTTAAATCCTTGAGGAAGGGTCATGCGTTTTTTCCTTTCGTCAAAAAAGGTTGAATCTCATCTAGTTTACAAGTTGGGACCATCATGATAGGCTCCAAGGTCTCATAGTTAGGTTCTTTCCCTTCCAAGGTCAAGACTGAGTATCCTAGGCACTCGCCCATAATAGCTGCAGCGGCATAATCCCAAGGCCAGATATAGCTAAAGTACCCTAAAATGCCACCAGATAGAATCTTGGTAAAGCTGATACCAGCGCTCCCGTAGACCCGAATCCCCAAGCACTCTGCTCCAAGATCCGCCATGCCCCAGGCGTTGGACTTGAGCATGCCGACATTAGAAGCCACTAATAAGTCCCCAATAGGCCTATTTTGAAACGGTTTTAGTTCTTTGTCATTGCAAAAGACTCCAAAATCCTTTCCACCAAAAAAGAGATGGTCGCGCATGACATCATAGATCAAGCCAAACTGACCAAGACCTTCTTCAAAATAGGCAACCATAACAGCAAAATCTTCTTTTTGGGTCACAAAATTATTGGTCCCATCAATGGGATCAATCACCCAGACCTTGCCGGAATGAATAGGAGCACGAAGTTCATCTTCTTCAGCAAAAATTTGGTCTTCTGGATAAGCTTCTAAAATTTTACCAACCAGGGTTGCTTGCACTTCCTGATCCATCTGAGTCACCAAATCCGTCGGATTTGTTTTGACAGTAATCGCTAGTTGGTCATGCAAGTGTTCTCTTAGATAGCTTCCTGCTTCTTTGACAATGGTCTTAGCAAATTCTAATTTATTGATCAATCGAAAACCATCCTTCCCCTTTTTCTTTGGCAACTTTGGTTGCACGATAAAGTGAGTAGCCGCTGACCTCTTCAAATTCCTTGCCCAAACACTTTTCTTCGCCAATACTTGGGACAACTTTCTTAAAGGCCTTATAGGCTTCTAGGTAGATGCGGGCATCTGCCTTTTGTTCATAAGCTTGTTCAACCTGATTAAAAAAAGAAAGCACCGAAGCAAGCTCTTCAGTGCTCCACGATAAATCGAGTGGGTAACTATAATTTTTATTCATATTAATGGATCTCCGCTCTTAATGTAGCAGATCTTAACTCTTCCTTACGATATCCTCGAGGGAGAAATGCGCGAATTTCATCCTCATTAAAACCAATTTGCATCCGTTTCTTGTCTAGAATAATTGGGCGACGCAAAAGACTAGGATTCTCCTCAATCAACTTGATTAAAGCAGAAATCGATAAATCCTCTACATCAACATTTAACTTCTGAAAAATTTTAGAACGAGTTGAAATAATATCGTCTGTACCGTTCTCAGTTAGAGCTAAAATATTACGCAACTCCTCAGTTGTTAGAGGACTCGTCATAATATTGTGTTCCTTAAAAGGAACCTCATGTTTTTCTAACCAAGCCCTGGCCTTCCGACAGGATGTACAACTCGGAGACAAAAATAATGTAATCATGTTCTTCTCTTCTTTTTTTGGACACACTTAGCTGACTCTATTATACAAAATTATTCCATGCTTGCATAGTGATTTTTTAATTTAGACAAAGAAAATTCTCCCCTTAAGGGAGAATTTCTAACAAAAATTAATTTGTCCATTTACGAGCCAAAATCTCATCCTGGCGCAGTTGCTCCACAAGAGCTTCTACACTGTCAAATTTGACCATTTCTCGAATCTTGTCTAACCAAAAAATCCGAATCGTATGTCCATAAATATCTTTTGAAAAATCAAAGATATTGGCTTCAAAGCGAAGTTCCGTCCCATCAAAGGTCGAGTTTTTCCCTACAGAGGCCATCCCACGGTGACGTTTTCCTAGCACTTCTACTTCGACGACATAAACACCATCTTGAGGGAGATGGGTGCGATCGATAGGCGCCAGATTGGCTGTTGGAAAACCAATGGTTCGCCCTCTTGCATCTCCATGGACTACGATGCCACGGCTGGATAAGGGATAGCCTAAAAGATCAGCTGCTTCTTTGACCTGGCCTGATGAAATCGCCTGCCGAATACGGGTCGAGCTGATTTTTTCTCCCAGATCTAGGATAGGTGGGACTACTATGACTTGGCCATTAAAATAGGTTTCCAAATCACTAGCTACTTTCTTGTCGCTACCAAAGCTATAATCAAAGCCTGCCACTAAGACACGCGCCCGAAGTGCAGTTAGGTAGGTCGCAACGAATTCTTGGGCCGTATGAGCCGCAAAATCACTGGTAAAATCAATGAGATAAAGATCATCAACTCCAAGTGCTTCCATTCGTTTAAAGCGCTCCTCTGGATTTTGGAGGTGGAGGAGTAATTCTGGCTGGTAACGGGCAAAAGCCAATTTTGGAGATTCTGGAAAGGTCAAAAGAGCTACTCGAAGTCCTTGCTCATCGGCAATGGTGCGGGCTGTCCGAAAGAGCTCCTGATGCCCTCGATGAAGACCGTCAAAATAGCCCAAGACAAGAACAGTATCTGCTTGAGCTTTTATTTCTTTTTCACTAGTTACATAACAAATGTTCATAAATTTATTGTAACACACTTTCTGTCAGAAAAACCTTGCGAGGTTTGTAAAGTTCTTCCCTTTTTTCCAAAATGGCTACCAACTTCTCTTGGTAAAAACGCAGCCAACTCTCTGGCTTCGCTCTCAACTGGAATAAAGCGTCCCACTTGGACTTCACCAACCTCTTCAACTGTCAGCTCTACTTTTTCCAGATCCCCGGTACCAATCTCAAGTGGATGAAGGAAGCCAAAATCTCCTTGAGTTACCTTTTCAGCAAGCTCTTCCAGGGTCAAGGCATCATCCAGTGACAAACCTGCAGCACTGGTCCGTGTCAGATGAGACATGTGGGCGGCGTAACCAAGCTTCTCTCCCAAGTCCACCGACAAGGTCCGGATATAGGTCCCCTTGCTACATTTGACCCGGAATCGAAAACGGGCCAGGCCTTCCTCGTAGCCAATATCACTGGTACGCGTAAAGTCATAAATGGTCACTTGCCGCACAGGCCGTTCCACTTCTTCACCTGCACGCGCATATTCATAGAGCTTGCGACCATTGACCTTGACAGCCGAGTACATAGGTGGAATCTGGGTGATAGGCCCTGTCAGACTAGCAATGGCTTCATCAACAAGCTTTTCATCCAGCGGAGACAAAACAGGAGTCTTTGCGACAACTTCCCCACTAGCATCCTCGGTCCTTGTAGAATATCCCAGAGTGATTTCCCCCTCGTAGACCTTACCCTCATCCTGCATGAACTCTACCATGCGAGTTGCCTTACCAACTGCAATGGGTAAAACGCCCACAACATCCGGATCCAAGGTCCCACCATGGCCAATCTTCTTAGTCCCTAAAATCTTGCGCAATTTAAAAACCACATCATGCGAGGTCATGCCTGCTTCTTTTTTTAAGTTGATAATACCGTTCATGTTTGCTTTCTGATTTCCTTTCTCATCATGTGATTAATAAAGTTTTTTTTATTCGTTCTAGTATCATTTAAACCATCCTCTCATGCCTTTGATTAGGCTATTGGCATGTTTTTTAATGTTTTTTATGTAGCATCAATAATAAATCTATAGGTAAATACCCTACTATTCACCGCTGTCTCTCCAATTTTTTAAGATAGTAAAAATATAATGTATTAGTAATCCTACTAAAAATGCGAACAAAGGGCGTAATGATACCAAACTGATACCCACAACAAAGAAGGCTGATAAAAAATAAATGATAAACGCCTCTAACTTAGAAGGTCTTCTAGCCTCTGGAAGCATATCTAAATGTTCCTTCGTTATAGCTGAGCGATCATTGAATTGATAAAAGAAACGATATCTTGCAGATAAAGAATCAATATCTAAAAAGTCATATCCCCTAATATAATCAATTACGTAAAACATCAGTAAATTGTCAATTTCGTCAATATTTTCAGTATAGAGAGAAAAATTTCTCTTTCCAGCAATTGCAATATTACTTGCAGCATAAACGGCAATCGGAATGCTATCTTTTGTGACAGGTGAAATATCTCCTTTACTACCTGAACCTACACACGTCATTTCATAGTTATTTAAATTAAATTGAAAAACTCCATGCCAGTATGCTTGTTCCCATAAATGTTCAAATCTTTTTTCTTCATAATAAATCAAATCCTTATTTAACCCTCTTGCGACTATTCTTTTCTTCTTAGAAATGAATTCTGATACTTTCAAGACTAGAATTTCTACATCTTTTGCATATAGACGATAACCTTCATCTTCTTGAACGATTTCAATTCTTTCAGTCCAATGTTCATCATCAGGTAATTTTGACTCAAGGATAAATCCTTCTGAGTTTCCACGTAATTTTAATTGTATTTCCATGTTTTACCCCCCTATTGATAAGCCCAATCCAAATGGTCCTAGTTTCATTTTTGCCTCTGCTTTTTTTAATATCTGGACAGCAATTTATTATCATGAGTGACTCCACACCTTCTCTCACACGAACAACACTTCCAATCGGTGAAATGGAAACTTTTAATAGCTCAAAGCTTGATATTAAAAATGTATAATCTCTTAATCTGCCCCCATTTTTTTCAAATTATATTTGGACATATTTTACATGGCAGATTGAAAGTCTCCTTTTAAACCCCACTTGCATCCCCCGTCGTGGTAGAAAAGCCCAAAGTGGTTTCTCCTTCATAGATTTTGCCTTCATCTTGCATAAATTCGACCATCTGGATCGCTTTTCCAACTGCAATCGGAAGCACTCCCACTACATCTGGATCCAGCGTTCCCCCATGGCCAATCTTCTTGGTTCCTAGGATTTTTCGCGGTTTAAAGACCACATCATGTGAAGTCATCCCTGCTTCTTTTTTTACATTGATAATTCCGTCTATCTGATTTGCTCTTTCTAGCTCATGTGTGATCACCCTAGTCACCGACCCTTTATTATACCATGAAATGAGAATTCTTGTCCCTGATTCCTCGTTCTGATGAGCCTTTTAAAAATCCCGTAGCAGATTTCAGACTTTTTAATTTGGGTTTGATACAATAGAAAACGAAAGAAGGTGTAACATATGTTAATGTATGATGTTATTGTTGTTGGATTTGGTAAAGCTGGTAAAACACTCGCAGCGAAATTATCAAGCCAAGGTAAAAAAGTCGCTCTGATTGAAAAGAGCAAATCTATGTACGGTGGTACTTGTATCAATATCGCTTGTATTCCCACCAAGACCTTGATTGTTGCCGCAGAAAAAGGCTTGGATTTTGAGCAAGCCATGAATGAGAAAAATGCAGTCACCACTCGTCTCAACGGCAAAAACTACGCAACTATTGCTGGAACTGGTGTAGACATTATCGATGCAACAGCTCGTTTCGTTTCCAACAAGGTCATCGAAATTCAAGCTGGTGAGGAAAAGGAAGAATTGACAGCAGAAACCATTATTATTAATACTGGTGCAGTGCCAACTATCCTTCCAATCCCTGGACTGGCTGAAAGTAAATTTGCTGTGGATTCAACCGGTATTCAACGGTTAGAGAACCTACCAAAACGCCTGGGTGTCCTTGGTGGTGGACCAATCGGATTGGAATTTGCCCACCTCTACAATACCTTGGGTAGCCAAGTAACAGTATTGGACGCTTCTGAAGCATTCTTGCCACGGATCGAGCCAAGCATTGCAGCTCTTGCAAAAGGCTACCTTGAAGAAGATGGCATTCAATTCTTGCAAGGCGTTCATACCCAAGAAATCAAAGATGGTGAAGCTAGCTTAACCCTTGTAACCGATAAAGGAGACTTCGAGTTCGATATCCTCCTCTACGCAACAGGACGTAAGCCAAATACAGCTGGTCTTGGTCTTGAAAATACAGATATTCAAGTCACTGATCGTGGAGCGATTCAAGTCAACAGCCATTTGGAGACCAACGTCCCTGGTGTCTTTGCGGTTGGGGATGTCAATGGTGGCCCTCAGTTCACTTACATGTCACTCGATGACTTCCGCATCGTCTTCAACTACCTGACAGGCGATGGTAGCTATAATCTAGAAACACGCGGAAACTATGCGACAACACTCTTTATTGCTCCTCCATTGGCCCAAGTCGGCTTGACTGAGCAAGAAGCACGTGACAAAGGACTTCCAGTTGCTGTCAAAGAATTGCCAGTTGCTGCCATGCCTCGCGGACATGTCAATGCAGACCTCCGAGGTGCTTTCAAAGCCGTAGTCAATCCAGAAACCAAAGAAATCCTTGGAGCAACTCTCTTTGGAGAAGCCGCAGGCGAACTCATTAACCTGATCACCATGGCTATGGACAACAAGATTCCTTATACTTACATCGCAAAACAAATCTTTACCCACCCAACCATGGCAGAAAACCTAAACGATCTCTTTGCGATTTAACTAGCATAAAAACGCTGGAAAAATTTTTCCAGCGTTTTTATTGTTGCTTTATTCATTTAGGGATGTATTTATTCCCCCTTCAAGGCATCAAACTTAGCCTTCATGGTTGGATTTTTGCGGGTCAATTTTTTAACGGAAACATCATCCAGCTTGTTATTGGCGAGACGGAGTTGGTTTTCTGATGTGGTCAAGAATTTCTTGACTTCTTCCATCCGTTTGATAGCCTTGTCAATTTCATCAATGGCCTTACCAAAGTTGACCGAAGCTGAATTGTAGTTCTTGGCAAAGGCAACCTTGAATGCATCTAGGTCTTCCTCGAAGTGAGTGATATCAATATTTTGTTCACGGATTAGTGCTAGTTCTTGCTTGTATTTAAGAGAGTTAAGAGCCGCATTGCGTAAGAGGGTAATCATGGGCAAGAAGAACTGAGGCCGGATAACATACATCTTCTCATAGGCGTAGGACACATCGACAATACCCGAATTATAGAGCTCGCTGTCAGCCTCAAGAAGTGTCACCAGAATAGCATACTCGCAGCCTTTCTCACGCCGGTCCTTATCCAGCTCTTTGAAGAAATGCTCGTTTTTCTTCTTGGTCGCTGTCTCATCGCCTTCATTTTTCATCTCAAACATGATAGAGAGGATTTCTACACCATTTTCATCCACCTCACGGTAAATGTAGTCACCCTTGCTGCCGGTTCTGACATCATTGTCCTTGCCAAACTCAGCTCGTGGAAACATAGCCATACGATTCTTGTTAAACTCATACTCGCAGTGCTGTTCCAAACTCTCGCCAATCATCTTAGTAGACTGCTTAGCTTTGAAATCCTTGTAGAACTCTATAGTCTCGTCTTTCTGCCGCAGCTCTATCTCATAGCGCTCTTTGAGAGAAGTCTGGGCGAGTACTGCTTCCTTTTCTTGCAAGGCTAGCTGATTCTTAACCTCGTCTCGCTCTTTTTCCAGTGCAGATAAAGTCTTTTGAAGTTGATTTTCATGCTCCAAGCGCAGAGTTGTCAGCTGATTCTCAAGTGCTTGCACTTCTTTTTCCTTCTCAAGTAGGCTTTGACTAGCCGTTTGCTCCACCTCTTTTTTGGCCAATTCTTTTTCGGTATCAAACTGTTGAATCTGGTTTTGTAACTGGGCAATTTCTTGGTCCTTCTTGGCTAACTTCTCTTGCTGCTCATTGAGGGCCTTTTGCTCAGCTAAAGCCAACTCTTGCCGAATTCGCTCATGAATTTCCTTGTCAAACTCAGCTGTCCGTACCTGTGACAAGAGCTCGCTGTATTGACTTTCATTAACTGTAAAAACTTCCCCACAGTTGGGACACTTGATTTCGTTCATAGTATGCCTCTTTCTCTATTCTTAGTATATTATATCATGCCACTTGGAAAATCAAAACCAGCAAGCTAAGCTTGCTGGTTTCAACTGAATATTCATTTCTCTATAGAGACTTTCCTTAAGTGAGGACGGACGGTAGCGACTCCCGTTGGGATTCCATACCTTAGATTTGAGCCTTACGTCTCAAATCTACCGAGCACCAGAAACTAATGCGTTTCTGGTGCTTTTCCTCACGGCGAAAAGCCTCAATCTATTTTGCACTAGTTCCAAAATATCTTTTTTCAATAGTCTCATTCAGTAATAACTTTAGATTTCTAAAGAGATGTTGCTTGTTTATAATCTGAAACAGTGGACTTAGCTTCCTGATCTCCACCTATTTCTTCTCAATCGGAGCGACACTGGCCAAGAGTTTCTTGAGACCCACTTCTGGGAAGTTGATCTTGAGTTCTTGGGTATTGCCACTACCTGATACTTCAAGGACGGTTCCTTCTCCCCACTTCTTGTGAATAGCAATGTCACCAATGGACCAAGCGACACTTTCTTTTGCACCTGCTTGGTTGCCATTGCCAAAGGGAAGGCTTGATGACGTGAGGGCACTTGGGGCTGCTTGTCTCTTGCGCTCTTGAAGGGCTTGTGACAAGCTCATACCTTTTCCAAAGGTCGTTCCGCCACCATTGCTATAAGAAGCCTTAAAGCTCGTGTTAGCTGGACGCGCTAAGCCTTGGTAGGTTAATAAATCCGAGCTAATCTCATTGATAAAGCGCGTCGGACGGTTGTAGCTGGTTCGTCCAAAGAGCAAACGTGAATTGGCATTGGTCAAGAAGAGAACCTTCTCTGCCCGCGTGATCCCTACATAAGCCAGACGACGTTCTTCTTCTAACTCATCCGGATCCTCTGCAGCCCGACTAAGAGGAAATACATTTTCTTCCATCCCAATCAAGAAGACAACTGGAAACTCCAAGCCTTTAGCCGCGTGAAGAGTCATCAAGGTCACTTCAGAAGTCTCTTGCGCCCCATCATCTGTATCGGCAATCAAGGCCAAATCATTCAAGAAGCGACTTAAGGTTTCCACACCTGATTCGTCTTCGACGGTTTCCCCATTTTCATCAAAATTCTTGGTAACAGATAGGAACTCTTGGATATTCTCGATGCGGGCCTGACTTTCCAGATTTCCCTGATTGGTTAGGGCCGTCATATAACCTGTCTTATCAAGGACTTCTTCGACCAACTCTGTAATGGTCAGCTGGTCCAATTTTTCTCTCAAATCAAGAATGAGATTGGCAAAGTCCCAGATAACTTGGGCTGCCTTTCCTTTGATGCCTGAGAGCATGATATTGGCCGAAGCATCCAGGAGCGAAGTCTCTTGCATTTGGGCAAAACTACGAATCTTATCCACTGTACCCGGCCCGATTCCCCGCTTAGGTTCATTGATAATGCGCTCAAAACTGATATTGTCACTGAGGTTGGCAATCAAGTTCAGATAAGCAATGACATCTCGAATTTCCTTCCGGCTGTAGAACTTGGTGCCCCCTACCATGGTGTAGGGAATGTTGGATTTGAGTAGCGCTTCTTCAATGGTCCGTGACTGGGCATTTGTCCGGTAGAGAACCGCAAAATCACGGTGTTTGTAGCCAGCTTCGCGACTAAGCTCTTCAATCGTTTTAGCAACAAAGACTGCTTCATCCTGCTCATTATTAGCCCGGTAATAAACAATCTCTTCCCCATCAGCATTTTGGGTCCAGAGATTCTTCGGACGGCGGTTCCGATTGTTTTTGATCACATCGTTAGCTGCTTGTAGGATGGTTTTAGTGGAGCGATAATTTTCCTCTAACAAGACGACCTTGGCATCGGGATAATCCTTTTCAAAGTCGAGAATATTTTGCATGTCTGCTCCCCGCCAGCCATAAATAGACTGGTCAGCATCCCCAACAACACAGATATTTTTAAAGCGAGAAGCTAAGAGTTTGACCAATTGGTATTGGGCATGGTTGGTATCTTGGTACTCATCTACATGGATGTATTGGAACTTCTGCTGGTAATAGGTCAGCACATCAAGATGCTGGTCAAAGAGACGCAAGGTCAACATGATCAAATCATCAAAGTCCACCGCTTCTGACTGACGGAGTTCCTTTTGGTAAGCCTCATAGCACTTGGCGACGATCTGGGTGTACATATCCCCCGCTTGGGCAGCATAAGCCACTTCATCAATTAAGTCATTCTTGGCATTGGATATAGTTCCCAAAATGGTTCGTTCATTCCATTTCTTAGGATCCAAGTTTAACTGCTTGAGAATCCGTTTCATCAGTGTTCGTTGCTCACCTGGATCAACAATGGTAAAGTTACGATTGTAACCAATGTGATCCGCATCGCAGCGAAGGATACGCACACACATGGAGTGGAAGGTGGCGATCAAGCAATCTTGGGTTGCTGGATTCAACTGATAAGCCCGCTCTTTCATCTCCCGAGCGGCCTTATTGGTAAAGGTAATAGCCAAGATATTCCAAGGATTGACCATTTTTTCGTCAATCAAGTAAGCAATCCGATGGGTCAAGACACGTGTCTTACCAGAACCTGCCCCCGCCATGATCAAGAGGGGACCTTCTGTCGTTTGGACCGCCTCTGCCTGGCGATCATTCATACCATTCAATAAAGGATTCATCTCATACTCCTCATTCATTCAATCGTTCTATTATACCACATTTTCGCCCTTTCTCCTTTTGGAAACAGTTGGCATCATTTGAATTTTACACTCAAAAAGCTATAATAAAGCCTTAGGAAGAACGAATATTTCCTCATCAACAACGATCCAAGTTTGTCCCTTAGGAGGAAATCTACAGAAGTCTGGAGGAGTTATCAGTGAATCAATCACAAAGTAATTTAAAACTAGCCGAACGTGGAGCCCTGATCAGTATTGTCGCCTACCTGATTCTTTCCGCAGCTAAATTAGCAACAGGCCATCTTCTTCACTCCTCCAGTTTGGTCGCTGATGGTTTTAATAACTTATCCGATATTATCAGCAATGTCGCCCTTCTCATTGGCATTCGCTTAGCCCGCCAGCCAGCTGACCGCGACCACCGGTTCGGTCATTGGAAGATTGAAGATCTAGCTAGTCTGGTGACGTCCATCATCATGTTTTATGTGGGCTTTGATGTCCTACGAGATACTGTTCAGAAAATCCTCAGTAGAGAAACCACTGTCATCGATCCTTTAGGAGCTATCGTCGGAGTTGGATCAGCCCTTGTCATGTTTGCGGTCTATCTTCATAACCGCAATTTAGCCAAGAAAGCCCAATCCAAGGCCCTCAAGGCAGCTGCCAAAGACAACCTCTCTGACGTGGTTACTTCCTTGGGAACTTCGGTTGCGATTGGGGCTAGCGCTCTCAACTACCCCATTGTGGACCAATTGGTGGCCATTGTCATCACCTTCTTTATCCTAAAAACCGCCTACGATATTTTCATCGAATCCTCCTTCAGTCTCTCTGATGGGTTTGATGAAAGTCTCCTGGATAAATACAAGGCGGCTATTCTGGAATTGCCAAAGGTCAGCCGGGTCAAATCCCAACGGGGACGGACCTACGGAAGCAATATCTACCTGGATGTCGTCATCGAAATGAATCCAGACCTCTCTGTTTATGAGAGCCATGCGATTACCGAAGAGGTCGAGCGCCTTCTCAAGGAAAAATTTGGGGTCTTTGACATTGACGTCCATGTGGAGCCAAGTTCTATCCCTGAAGATGAGATTTTTGGACAATGTCCTTCTCAAATTAAAGACCTATGAGGAACGTTTGCAGGCTCAACAGGAATACCAAACCCTCCTGGCTGACAACTTCACCCTCATCAATGAGTATGGCCAAGAAAGTCACAAGGAGGACCTGGTCCGTTTGCAGGAAGAACATCAAATTCCCTTTAAGAATTTCGAAATCGAATCCATCAGTCAAAAGACCAAATTGATTCGCTATGAGTTAAATAACCAGATCCATACCAGTCTCTGGCGGCGTCATGAACACTGGCAAAAGGTCTTTCACCAAATTACCAGTAAACAAGAAAAATAGCACTCTTTACCTCAATCTAACCAGAATAAAAGCTACTGCAATTCCTTTCTGCAGTAGCTTTTTTGTAAGAAAAAATAGCCCTTCCGGACTATTCTTCTTCTTTAATAAAACCAAATTTATTTAGGGGGTACAATCTAAAATCGACAACACCCTCAATCTGATCTGCTTGAATATAACCAAATTCACGACTGTCTTTGGTATTGTTGCGATCATCATTTAGGACTAAGTAACTATTACTAGGTACTTTTCCAGCCTTGGTTCCCTTGAGTTCTCTAGAGAAAAAATCATTGGTAAAATAATCGCCACTTGGGGCAGCCAAATGTTTGGTCTTCATCTTGTCCAAATACGGCTCTGCTGTAGCTACACCATTCAGATAAAAGACATCATCCACATAGCTGACCTCATCGCTCTCTATCGCAATGACACGTCCAAGATATTGTTTCTCTTTTACATGATAGAGGACCAAGTCCGTTCGATCAATTTTCCCCTTTTTAGTCGCTAATACTAAATCATCTTTCTTAACGGAGGCATTGGCCATTTGATCAGATACCCACAATGGTTGAAAAACAAATAGGCGCAAAGTAAGGAGTACCAAGCCCAATATTCCAATGATGATAATATTCCGAATCAAATCCCTTTTCGACATTCCTATCCCCCCTTTCAGCTCATTTCATTATACCATTTTATTAGACAATAAAAAAGGCCCACATTCCCAAATTGTCAGAAACTTGCTCTAAAAAGAAAAACCTTGTCTCCAAGCTTTAAACTTAGAAAACAAGGTTTGTTCATTGATTAGATTAACGGACTGTACGGATACGCATTGTGTTTGTACGAACAGCTTCGCCAAGTGGTACACCTGCAACGATAACGATATCGTCACCAGATTGTACAAGACCTGCTTCTACTGCTTTACGTTCTGCGATTTCGAACATATCGTCAGTTGATGATGGAGCTTCAGTCAACATTGGGATAACACCCCAGTTCAACATCAATCCACGCTCTGTCAATTCGTCAAATGTCAAGGCCAAGATGTCAGCATCTGGACGGTATTTAGAAATCAAACGTGCTGTGTGACCAGTCTTAGTCAATGTTACAATCAATTTGATGTCCATTGAGTTTGTAGCATCTTTAACAGCTGAAGCCATAACTTCTGTCTTAGAATTACGTTCGAATGAATCTGAGTTCAAACGTCCATATTCGTTAAGAAGAGTTTGAGCGTTCTTGTCAATAGTTGCCATTGTTGTTACAGACTCAAGTGGGTATTTACCATTTGCAGACTCACCTGAAAGCATAGTAGCGTCAGTTCCGTCGATAACTGCGTTGAAGACGTCAGATACTTCTGAACGAGTTGCACGTGGTTTTTCAGTCATTGTTTCAAGCATGTTTGTTGCAGTGATAACAACTTTACCAGCAGCGTTCACTTTTGTGATGATCATTTTTTGGTAAACTGGAACCATTTCGAATGGTACTTCGATACCCATGTCACCACGAGCAATCATGATACCGTCAGCAGCTTCAATAATTTCATCCAAGTTATCGATACCTTGTTGGTTTTCGATTTTAGCAAACAATTGAACGTGACCGTTACCAGTTTCTTCACAGATGGCACGAACTTCGTTTACGTCTTTTGCAGTACGTACGAATGAAATCGCGATGAAGTTGATACCTTGTTCCAAACCGAAGCGGATATCAGCGTTATCACGTTCAGCAAGAGCTGGGAAAGGAATTTTCGTGTTAGGGATGTTCACACCTTTTTGTTTAGCGATCACACCGTCATTTTCAACTTCACAAACGAATTCACGAGTTGCGTCGTCTTTTTCTACAACACGAAGACCCAATTTACCATCGTCAACCAATACTTGGCGACCAACTTCAACGTCATCATAGATGTCAAGCGCACCTGCAACGTTCAAGGCAATCACTTCACGAGTTGATTTGATTCCTTGTTTAGTAGCAACACGGATTTTTTCACCAGTCTTATATGAGTACTCTTTAGCATCGCCTTCGAACAATTCAGTACGGATTTCTGGACCTTTTGTATCAAGAAGGAAACCAACTTTTTTACCTGCAAGTTTTTCTGCAAGTTTAACAGTAGCCATACGGTCACCTTGTTCTTGGTGGTCACCGTGTGAGAAGTTGAAACGGAAAGTGTTTGCTCCAGCTTCGATCAATTGAGCAATGTTTTTAGCTGATGCTTCAACGTCAAGTTTTTCACCCCAGTATCCGTCATCACCGAATTTTTTACCACCACGGATTTCTACCGCAGGACCTAAGGTTGCAACGATTTTTACACGTTTGTTCATGATTTCTATGACTCCTTTTAAAATACACTGTCTTTTTAGACAAATTTTAACAAATAAATATTAAATAGAAGATAAGCTACGGTTCAACTCTGCAAGGTTCAAGTCAGCCTTGTGAGGGTTGTTCACTTTAATCTTACCATCTTCAGTTAAGCTAAAGAGGGCACCTTCTTCTGCACTACCAAGAATTGGGTTTTCCACCATTTGTTCATTGCGAATACCAACAGCTACGCCACCGATACCAGCTTTCAACAACTTAACAGCATGTGCACCCAAACGTGAAGCAAGAACACGGTCACGCGCAGTTGGTGAACCACCACGTTGGATATGTCCAAGTTCTGTTACACGAAGATCGCTTGTATCTCCAGCATCTTTCAAGGCTTTACCAAATTCAGCAGCTGACATCACACCTTCAGCAAGAACGATGATGTTGTGTGTACGACCTTTTTCGTAGCCCTTCTTGATGCTCTCAACGACATCTTCGATAGCAAAGCCTTCTTCTGGGATGATAATTTCATCCGCACCAGAAGCAATACCAGACCAAAGGGCAATATCCCCGGCATTACGTCCCATTACCTCGATAACGAAAGTACGATGGTGACTAGATGAGGTATCGCGGATCTTATCAATCGCGTCCATAACAGTTGTAACTGCTGTATCAAACCCGATTGTAAAATCTGTACCAACGATATCATTATCAATTGTTCCAGGAAGTCCTACAGCTGGGAAGCCATGTTCTGTCAAACGCATCGCACCGTGGTATGATCCATCACCACCGATAACGACGACACCTTCGATTCCATGTTTCTTCAACTGCTCGATCCCTTTTAATTGACCTTCGCGTTCAGCAAATTCAGGATAGCGAGCTGAATGAAGCATCGTTCCACCACGAGAAATAATATCTCCAACTGATGAAGCATCCAATTGATGGATATCACCAGCAACCATACCAGCGTATCCATTATAGATACCAAATACTTCCATTCCTTCAGAAATTGCTTGGCGAACAACTGCACGGATAGCAGCATTCATTCCAGGGGCATCTCCACCACTGGTTAAAACAGCAATACGTTTCATTTCGATATTTGCTCCTTTTTTTCTTTTACATTCTAAATGATTATAACACAAAGAGGCTCAAATTTCTCCTATTTTCCGTAGATTTTATCGATAAATCGTTTTCATAGCAATACTTGCCAGCTCATTTTCTAACTTCTCGTTTTTCTGGACGGAAACTCCTTTTAATTGAATGGTCTTTTTCTCCTCTTCATAGCGAATAACGACAGGATAGGGACCTGGGTAGGCTTTTAAAATATCTAAAACTGCTCGGTCTTCTTGGTGATCAAACAATTGAATCCAAAAACGCTGATTGGTAGCTTCTTCTGCTTCCATCAAAATCATTTGGAGACGACCATCTCTAGATTGCACTTTTCCTTTGAGATAGTAATAGCCCTTCTCTCTTATTTTTGAACTATACTGGCGATAAGTTTCTGGAAAAAGGGTGATATCCATCTTCTTTTGGAGATCGGAAACTTGTAAAAAGGCCATATTTTCCCCATTTTTTGTTCGAATCGTCCGGATTGATTGGACTTCGACCAATATGGTGGCCTGTTCTCCTTCGCTTAAAGAAGCGATTGGCCGCACCGGTTGGCTACTTGCAGCTACAATTTCCACCAAAGGATGAGGACTGAGACCGACACCAATGACCCTCTGCTCCATCTCATACTTCTCAGCCTTGCTGTAGTCCTCAGCATCCATCCAAGAATAATTAGCTTGACCAAATAAGCTACCCAATTCATCCGCAAAGACAAATAGGTTGGGAAGGTTCTGAAGGACTTTTCTGCGATTTTTTTCAAAGCAGTCAAACAAGCCCAATTCTACCAAAGGAGTTAAAAGAGGAAGTTTGTGGTATTGGCTTGGCAAGCGCAAGATAAAATCTTCAATGCTCTCAAAGGGACGTTGGTCAATAATCCAATAGGCTAGATCTTTGGGAAGACCCTTGATATTTTTCATTCCTAGATAAATCTTCTGATCTTGGAATTTATCCTTATAAGGAATGGTATTAATGGTCAAAGGAGCCACTTGGAAGTCAAATTGTAAAGCATCTGTCAAATAGTCACTACTAGAGTAGTTAAGCATAATGTCAAAGAAGACATCAGGATAATGGACTTTAAAGTAAGCCAATTGGAAGGCCAAGGCTGAGTAGGCATAGGCATGGGAACGGTTGAAGCCATAGCCAGCAAATTTTTCCATAATGGCAAAGACTTTCTTGGCTTTTTCTGCACTGTGCCCAAGCGCGACAGCCCCCTTGATAAAGTCATCTTCCATCCGATGCATTTCTGCCACGTTCTTTTTCCCCATGGCCCGTCTGAGAATATCGGCTTTCCCTAGACTAAATCCAGCAAAGGTCTGAGCCACCTGCATGACTTGCTCCTGATAGAGCATGATGCCATAAGTTGGTGCTAGAATCCCTTCCAAACTAGGATCGATCATATCGACCTTTTCCTTGCCATGCTTGCGTTTAACGAAATTATCGATATAATCACTAGCCCCTGGCCGGTTCAAGGAAGTCGTCGCAACAATTTCTTCAAAACAGCTAGGTTGAACTCGTCTCAGCAAACGGATAGCTCCCGCTTGCTCAAACTGGAAGATCCCCTTGGTATTGCCCGCAGCAAATAAAGCAATCGTTTCCGGATCTTCTAGAGGAATATCCTCGATTTTAATATCCTTTTGATATTTTTCCTTCACTGCTTCCTGCATCCGTTGAGCAAAGGTCAAATTTCTTAGTCCTAAGAAGTCCATCTTGAGCAAGCCATTTGCTTCAACACCATGGGCATCATATTGGGTCAGATTCATCTCCTCACCCATCTTGATTGGGATTTGATTGGTGAGGTCTTCTCCACTCATGACGACGCCTGCCGCATGAATCGACGTCTGACGCGGTTGCCCTTCAATCCTCTTCGCAATTTCAAAGCCCTTCCGGTATTCTGGACGACTTTGGATGGCTTGACGGAAGGCTAAATTCTTTTCATAAGCAGAGGCTAAGGTATCCCGTAAGCCAATCCGCTTGGTAAGGTTGGTTAACTCATACTCTGGGGTTCCAAATCTCTTAAAGACATCTCGAATGGCTTGTTTCGCTCCAAAAGTTGAGAAGGTCACAATTTGAGCCACATGAGGACTGCGGTAGCGATTTTTAACATACTGGATAAATTTGGGACGATAGACATCCGGAATATCAATATCAATATCTGGCATGGTATAGCGCTCTAAGTTCAAAAAGCGCTCAAAGAGGAGATTGTTCTTGACCGGATCAATCCCTGTGATATCTAAGGCGTAGGCTACTAGACTACCAACTGCTGAGCCACGGCCCATCCCCATATAGTAACCTTGGCTTCGACCAAACCGTAACAAATCCCAGACAATCAAGAAGTAGTCATCAAAGCCCATCTGATGGATGACAGCTAATTCATGACGCAAACGCTCTTGGTAAACCGTCTGGTCCAGCCCCTTGCTTCTCAAGCCCTCCTCAGCCAATTCACGTAATTCCTCGACTGCAGGTTTCTCTGGATTAAAGCGGGGGAAGCTTTAATTGCGTATCAATCTCATAATGAACAGCCGCAAGAGTCTTCTCTAGATAAGAAATACTATCTGGATAATTATGAGCAAAGGCCCGCTCCAACTCTTCTGGTGGCAGTAACATCATAGAAGTGTCAACAACTCCCACTTCTTTCAGACTGCAATTATTGCGAATAGCGTGGAGCATCTGAAGACTCTCCAAATCACTCGTAGAAAAATAGCGGACTGTATGGAGTGGGAAAACAGGACGAGAAAACTGTTTTGCTGGAGTATCCGGAAAGACACCAATCGCAAAGTCTTGGCCCAAGTCTAAATACTCAATCCCTTCAAAATAGGGAACGATGATGGCTAGATCATCCAAAAAGTGTTGAAAGGCCGACCAGTCAGTTGTTCCCATCATTTTCATGCTGGAAATCTTGATTAAATGTTTATAGCCTTTGGTTCCTAATGCAATCAAACGGATAGATAAAGGACCCACCGGTAACTCGACCTCCAAATCAAGACCTAGGACAGCCCCCATACCAGCTTTTTGACACTCTTCTAAAAACTCGTAGCCCCCATATAAATTATCTATGTCCATGAGACCAATTTGTTGGTAACCCATTTCTTTGGCACGCTGAATATAGTCTCGAATAGAGACTAAACTGTCCATAAAGGTATAAACCGATTTTGTGTCCAGTTGTGTAATCACCTTGCACTCCTTTTCGTCCGTTCTTTCCTTCTATTATACAGGAAATCCGACAAAGAAGACACTTTTACCCATTGTCAATCCTGCCTAACAAAAAAACAGATCAACTGATCTGCTTTCCTTTCTCTTACGGAAGACATGGGATTCGAACCCACGCACGCTGTTACACGCCTACCGCGTTTCCAACACGGCCTCTTAAGCCTCTTGAGTAATCTTCCAAACTAGTATCCATTATACGGAAAAGCACTACTTCTGTCAACAAAAAATTTAGGGATCGCTCACAAGATATCATTGCTTGATAGATTTTAAAGAAATAAAAAAACGACAAAGATTTGTCGTTTACATATATAAAAATGGAGCCGGTGGGAATCGAACCCACGTCCAAACATCTGCCAACATATTTGTCTACAACCATAGGTTATGTATTGCTTTAACAGTTCCTCAACACATAACTCAAGCCAAGAAACTGCGAGTCTATCAATCTCTTATCAAACTGCTAGACAAAGTTTGATCGTATCTCGCTAAAATTAAGACCTGTCATCAGACACGAGCAATCCGAATCGGGTCACGCCTGCTGGTTTTTAGGCAGCTAGAGCGTAAGAAGTGTTATTTTTTGCAGTTATATTTAACTGAGCGTTTACGTCGCCACACGAGTCGCAAAATATGCCTCATAATGCCTGTCGAATCCGTAACGACCCCAAAATGATATACTCCAGTGTATCATTTTTTGGGTAAAATGGCAAAAGAAAAAGAGGAATTCCTTCCTCTTTCATTCTTATTGCAAGTTCAATTTGAATTTTGTTACATAATGAACGGTAAAGTACATCGCTACAATTTTCACTAGTTCATAGATATAAGCCGGAATAAAGTTAACAGCCAATACATCACTAAGGGTATCATAATAGCCACTTGACAGATATGAAAGGCTGGTTAACTCCACAGTAGGAAACATTCTTCCAATGATGCTAAGAACAACCCAAAGAATAAACCAAAGACAAAGGCCATTACGACACGATGATTAATAAAGAGTTGGCCCAGTGAAATCGCACAATAGAGCATCAAAATTCCTGAAATGGTTGCTAACAATTGGAAAAATAAGGTTTGCCAAAACAGAGGGCCACCAATACGTTCAAGAAGTAGACCAAGCACCTCAAAGATATTCTGTTGTTGAGAAAGTCCAATTACACCTAGGAAAATAACCAAAGAAAGGACCAAGCTAATAAAACAGAAGATACTCCAAATCAAAGCAGATGTAGCTTTTGCAAGTAAAACGGTATGAGAGCCAGTTGGCAAAGTCCAGGTCAAATAACCTTCTCGACCAAAAATATTATTATAAAAACGACGAATAATAATGATATAGTTGGTCAAGGTCAACCCAATGTAACCCGCAAAAATAACCAGAACAACAATTCCCACAATCGTATAGGTTGTATCTGCTGTATAACTTGCTGCGCCAGTAATAACACTAGAAGCTAATAAACCAGCAAAAATAGCGAGAATAGCAAGCACACCCGAAATAATGAGATACCACTTATAGGTTGCTTTTAATTCATATTTCATTAATTTCCCAAACATAAGAGCCTCCTAATACATTCTAAATTGTTCACGGAAGATCTCATCAATCGATTTACCGTATTGGTTACGTAAAACAGTTGTGTTTTCATGCAACAGAATACGACCTTGATTGATAAAGAGTGCTTCATCCAAGACTTGCTCAACGTCCGCAATCAAGTGGGTTGAAATCAATACTGATGAGTTTGGACGACGATTTTGAATGATGGTTCTAAGAATGTAGTCACGCGCAGCAGGGTCCACTCCACCAATTGGTTCATCGAGAATGTACAAATCCGCTTCACGGCTCATGACCAAAATTAATTGAACTTTTTCTTTATTCCCTTTAGAGAGTTGTTTCAACTTTGCTCTGGGTGCAATTGTAAGTCGTTCAACAATTGATAGGCACGTTGCACATTGAAATCTTTATAGAAGTCTTGGAAGAAACGGAGAGTCTCTGAAATCTTCATATTCTCATCCAAATAAGTTGTATCTGGTAAATAAGAAACGACTTGTTTGGTTCTTGCAGACGGCACTTCACCATGGATGTAAACATTTCCCGAAGTAGGTTGCAAAAGCCCATTCACTAATTTAATGATGGTTGTTTTCCCACTTCCATTTGGTCCTAACAAACCAATGATACGACCCGGTTGAATATTCACACTCACATCATATAAGGCAATGTGCTTACCATACACTTTTTGAACATGGTCTAAGTAGACCAAAGGGTACTGATTCATAATCTTCTCCTTAATTTAATAATGATTCTATTATAACCTTACTAAGAAGTGATTGCAAGATATAATCGTAAAAGAAGATATAATATTCGTACTATTTGACATCCAAACTATCTTCGCAAAAAAAGAGGAACATCCATTCCTCCTTTAAAACAATTTTATTTAATTCCTAATGCAATCCGTGCATAGCGGCTCATTTTTTCAACCGTCCAAGCTGGATACCAGACCAATTTTACATCAACCTTGGTCACTTCTTCCATTCCTGTTAAAGCATCATAAATCTGATCCGTCAGCAAGTCTGCTAATGGACAGCCCATGGTGGTGAGGGTCATATCGATTTCTGTTTCACCAGTTTCACCATCAAACCGAATTTCGTAGACCAAACCAAGGTTGACAATATCTATACCTAATTCAGGATCAATGACTTGCTCTAGATTTTCAAGAATACGGTTTTTAATTTGTTCGATTTCTTCTGTCGTATAACTCATTCTTTACTCCTTCTTCACTCAGTTCAACCCCAGGAAGAATTTTTTTGTTTACAGCAAGCCCTAGATTCAAAGGGCTCTAGAAAAGGGCACCCGGACCTGGCCACTCTCTTGTTTTTTGGTGGCCGTTAAAAAGGGCCCCCGGACATTCCTCGCTTTCGAATTTCTGGGCTCGGGTTAAAAAGGTCCCCCGGACCTAGCCACTCTCTTGTTTTTTGGTGGCCGTTAAAAAGGGCACCCGGACCTGGGTCGCTTTTTCATTTCTAGGCGACCGTTAAAAAGGTCCGCAGAATCTGGGTCGCTTTTATATTTCTAGGCGACCGTTAAAAAGATCCCCCGGATCTTTTTAATCCTCTATAAAGTCACGCAATGGTTTGCTTCTGCTTGGGTGGCGGAGTTTGCGGAGGGCTTTGGCTTCGATCTGACGGATCCGTTCACGGGTCACGTTGAAGACTTTGCCAACATCTTCCAAGGTCCGCATTTTTCCATCATCCAAACCGAAACGTAAACGAAGCACATTTTCTTCTCGGTCTGTCAGAGTATCGAGGACTTCATCCAACTGTTCGCGTAGAACCACTCGAGTTGTGTAGTCTACTGGATTTTCAATCACTTCGTCTTCGATGAAATCTCCCAAATGGCTATCGTCTTCTTCCCCGATTGGCGTTTCCAAAGAAACAGGCTCTTGAGCAATCTTCAAGATTTCACGGACCTTATCAGGCGTCATATCCATGCGTTCAGCTATTTGTTCAGGTGTTGGATCTTGTCCCAATTCTTGCAAGAGATTGCGTTGTTCACGAACCAACTTGTTGATGGTTTCCACCATATGTACAGGAATTCGAATAGTACGGGCTTGGTCCGCAATAGCACGCGTGATAGCCTGACGAATCCACCAAGTCGCATAAGTAGAGAACTTGAATCCTTTGGTATAGTCAAACTTATCAACGGCCTTCATCAAGCCCATATTTCCTTCTTGGATCAAATCCAAGAATTGCATCCCACGACCAACATAGCGCTTCGCAATTGAAACAACCAAACGAAGGTTGGCTTCTGCCAGACGTTGCTTGGCTTCCAAATCACCTTGTTCCACCAAGATGGCCAATTCTTGCTCTTCTTCATTAGTTAAAAGAGGAACGACCCCAATTTCTTTCAAGTACATCCGTACTGGGTCATTGACCTTGGCAGAGTTGCTTCCAAGCAATTCCTCATCCGTCAGCTCTGGTTCTTCCTCTTCATTGTTCAAGACACGCGCACTTGGATTTCCTTCCTTATCCGTGATGGAAATCCCTGCATCTTGAATCCGTTGCAATAAATCTTCAATTCCATCGGCGTCCAAGGTAAAAGGAATGACCAATTGATCATTGATTTCATCATCTGTTGCAGTACCACTTTTCTTATGACTACGAATAAACTCTGCAATTTGGACATCTAAAGTTGTGATATCTTTTTGTTCTTTCGCCATTCCTACTCCATTCTTCTTTTTTGAGCGATTAAGCGCTCGAGTTCCAACAAAGCCTGATCCGCATCTCCACTGTGAGAGGCTTCTCGGACTTTCTTTCCTATTTGTTGACTTTCTTTACGCAGAAGCTCTCGATTTCTCGTTTCTTCCACTTCTTCCAACTCATTCTCCGCTATTTCATCCGGTAAATTTTCTTCCAGCATCAGATACCAGGCCCGTTGCACTTCCTCTGTCTGCTCTGACAAATCCTGCGATGTCACTTCTCCATTTTGACAAAGAAGTTGGTACAAGGTTTGCAAGGCAGGGGTATCAAATGAAAAATCTGTCCGAAGACGATATTCATTCAAAACATAAGGAAAAGCGTTCATCCGATGAAGGAGATGATTCTCAGCCCGAACCAGGCGAGGCAGTTGCTTTTGGATAACAGTTGGACTAGCAACTGGAGCCTGAGTCTGAATTTGACCTTGCTCCTGACGCTGGCTACGCATCTGAAGTCGACTAGCATTAACCGTCTGTTCTACCTGCAAATAATCAAAGTCGACCAAGAGATCGGCTAATTTATAAATGTAGGTGTTTTGTGCCGTTACAGATGGCGTCTGAGCAATTAAGGGAGCCATTTTTCAACAAATTCAATCTGCGCCTGCAAATTTTCAATATTGTCTGGCTTCCAATAATCCATGAGAAACTCTACGCGACTGAGACGTGTTTTTTCTAATAAGTCCGCCAAAGCTTGAGGAGAATTCTTATTAAGATACTCGTCTGGGTCCATCTGATCAGGAATCTGGACGACCTCTACCTCCTGTTTTTCCAGGACCTCCAAGGCCTTTGCTGTCGCTAGCCTTCCCGCCTTATCCCCATCATAGGCCAAGATAACCTTTTTGGTAAATTTGCTCAGATGGGCCACATGTTCCTGCGTGAGGGCTGTACCCATGGAAGCAACAGCATTCTCAATACCAGCTCGGTAGGCTGCGATGACATCCATGAATCCTTCCATCAGATAAAGCTCATGCTTCTTCTTAGCGACCTGCTTGGCCTTGTCCAAATGATAGAGCTCATAACTCTTGTTAAAAAGGAGCGTACTGCGACTGTTCTTGTATTTTCCCTGAGGCTTTGCTCCATCAGCTGATTCACGCCAGAGTCGACCAGAAAAGGCAATGACTCGCCCAGTATCATCCGACAAGGGAAACATGATGCGATCTTGAAACGCATCATACATGGTCCCCCTATCACTAATATGAAATAAACCTGAGTCGGCCAGAATATTTTCTGAGAACTTCCCTGAAACACTCTGAAGCAGATAATTTCCTTCTGCGGGTGCAAGCCCGATTTGAAAATGCCGAAGGGCCTCATCATCAAGCCCTCTATCATACAAGTATTGCCGAGCCTCTTCACCTATCTTTGTCGTCATCAGGATGGCATGATAGAACTTGGCAGCCTCTTGATGGATCTCATAAAAGGGCTGTTTCCCATCTGCTTGTTGGGGCCTAGACTGACTTGGAGGAAGATTCTGGACACGAATACCCACCTGATCTCCGACAATTTGGACAGCTTCCATGAAGGAGACACCACGATAGTCTTCGATAAACTTAAAAACATCGCCTGAGCGGCCACAACCAAAACAATGATAGAATTGTTTATCCTCGACCACATTAAAAGAAGGCGTCTTTTCACCATGAAAAGGGCAGAGACCTAAAAAGTTTCGTCCTGCCTTTGTCAATTGAACGACTTCTCCGATTACATCTACAATATTCACACTGTTTTTAATTTCTGAAATCAGTTGTTTGTCAACCATAAACAGTGCCTCCATTTTACCATAGAATATCATTAACTATTTTAAACTAATTTTTGTCAATTGTAAATCATCCGCATTGATTTTCACCTGATTTTTCCACATTTTTCCTGAGTTTTGAAAGCCTCCATTTTCCTTAAATCAACTTTTTAAAAAAATTTGAGCATATTTATTGAATACGAAAAAAATTTCAGTTATACTATGCTCTGTAAAAATTTATTATGAAAGGACATATTTAGGATATGTTAAAAGATTTGAAAGCTTTTCTCCTTCGTGGGAATATTGTTGACCTTGCTGTCGCAGTCGTTATCGGAGCTGCATTTGGAGCTATCGTAACATCATTTGTTAACGATATCATCACTCCACTTATTTTGAACCCAGCTATGAAAGCTGCTGGTGTTGAAAAGATTGCACAATTGTCATGGAACGGTGTTGCTTACGGTAGCTTCTTGAGCGCTGTTATCAACTTCCTTGTTGTTGGTACTGTTCTTTTCTTCGTAGTAAAAGCTGCTGAGAAAGCTCAAAACCTTGGTAAAAAAGAGGAAGCTGCTGAAGAAGAAGCTGCTCCTACTCAAGAAGAGTTGCTTGCTGAAATCCGCGACTTGCTTGCAAACAAATAATCAGATAAAAAGATCCGATCTTCTAGCTAGAAGGTCGGGTTTTTTATCTTCAATTTTTCTAGAGAAACAAAAAACAGACCGAAGTCTGTTCTTGTATTCAATTAGAATTTTTTACGTTTACGAGCTGCTTCTGATTTACGTTTACGTTTTACAGAAGGTTTTTCATAGAATTCACGTTTGCGTGTTTCTTGAAGAGTACCAGCTTTAGTAACCGCGCGTTTGAAACGACGAAGAGCATCGTCAAGAGATTCATTCTTACGTACTACTGTTTTTGACATGTTTTTCACTCCCTTCAAGTTCAAGATCTATTCTATTCTACACGGAATTCTGTAGATTGTCAAGAAAAAGTTAAAGGAATTCATCTCTCACCATCATCTTAGCTTCAAAACTGTGCTAGAATTTCAGATTTTGGAAAATCCTTTCATTCATAACGATCATAAAGCTTTGACACTACTTGTTCGAATGCTTCCAATTCCTCCCAGTAATTCGTTGGGAGATTGCTAATTCTACTTAGATCATTCTCATCAAAATGATAGACCAGATGGCGCAAGATTTGATTTTCAATCCAACGCAAGTCTCTTAGTTGATCGATGCTGACTGATTCCAATGCTACTAGGTACTGACAAAGAGCAGCAAGTGACTCCGAATGAAACACTTTCTTCTCATGCAAATAATATAGAAAACTAAAATGATCAGCTCTTCTATTAGCTTCTATTAGATTCCTTTCTTTCATCCCTACTCCTAATAATAAGCATTTACTGACTTAATTCGTCTCTTTTACAATCTTATAAAGAATCCATCGCCCACTCTTCTGACTTGTTAAAAGATTCAGTCCTTTTGACGACAAGAACTTACTAAACTCATCCTCCACTCTGAATTGTGGCAAGAAATAAACTAATTTTTGCCATTCACAAGCTAGCAAAAGCAGTCCATCTGATGTAAGAACTCTTCTTAACTCCGTAAATGAAGTCTCTATATCCTCCCAATGAAAATGCGTTTGAAAGCCTGTTATTAAATCAAATGTTTCATCAGGATAACCTGTCTTTCTAACATCTTTTCGTTCAAACTTAAGGTTTAAACTTTCAGAATCCTTTGCTTCTGAGATAGCAGTTGCTGAACTATCGATTCCTATAACTGTACTTCTTGGATAGATTTCTTTCAAAAAGACACTTGAACGACCGTTTCCTACTCCTACATCTAGTATTCTATGGGCATCATTTTTATCCAGTTGTCTGGTTGCCCACACATACATAGGAAAATAAGTATAATTCCAAATTTTCATCATTCCTTTCCCGAGTATTCCTGTAGGATTCTTTGACTGCTGAATTAGATGATGCATTAAGAAATATAAAAATAATAAGCAGATGGTAATAATTATAATTAACAAGCTACTAACTCCTTTATTAAAATAACACAATTAAAGCCCCATAAAAAAACAGACTTAATTATTGTTTCTACACGAAACTTTCTTAAAAAAACACTTTCCTTAGTGACTACGAAAAGTGTTCTGGTCTTACTTATAAAGGAAGGTAAAGAGGGCAATAGCAACGATTGCAGCCAAAATTGGTGCTACAACTGGTACCCAAGCGTACCACCATTTTGAATCTCCCTTATGTTCTCCTAAGACAGATTTTGGAAGGAAGGCGTGAACCATACGTGGACCAAGGTCACGTGCAGGGTTCAAACCAGGTCCTGTAGGACCACCAAGTGATGTTACCAAAGCCATAACGAGGAATCCAAGTGCCAAGTGAGCAACTCCTAGACCAGGAGCATGTGCTTGTGACAAAGCCAATTTTGCAGCTGTTGAAGAAGCATCAAAAATACCTCCCTGCTCAGTCGCAGCTCTTTGAGCTAGACCAGCAACCTCAGCACCGAAGAAGTGTTTTGTCAAGGCAAGTGCACCAAAGAAAAGGACGAATGATCCTGCAAACTCGTTGATGAAACCATTGATGGTTGCTGCTTTACGTGATTCTGGAGTTCCTTTATCCAAGCTAGAAATCGTTGAGAATGTTCCCAAGATATTGTTTGGATTCTCCGTTTGAAGGTAGTAAGGACGGTGAGTCGCAACGACAACCAATTGCCCAAACATCGCACCAAGAATTTGAGCAACGATGTAGTATAAAACATTTTCCCAAGGGAAGAGTCCGCTAACTGCAAGACCAATCGTAAAGGCAGGGTTGATATGGTTACCAGAAACGTTACCAAACATCAAGGCTGGCATCATAACACCTATTCCGTAGCCAATCGCAATCACGAGCCATCCACTTTGATGCCCCTTGGTACCCTTCAACTCAACGTTTGCAACGGCACCATTTCCTAAAATAATCAATAATGCTGTTGCAATAAATTCGGTCGCAACTTTAACCCAAAAATCAAATTGCATTTTTGAATAATCTCCTTATAAAAAAAATAATAATAATTTATTCTAACAGATTATCGAACACTTGTAAATAAACCGAACATTATTTTTAAAAATATATCTCAATCCCCTGATTCATTCTTTTTAATCCTTGTACCCTCCTCCACTTTCTATTTATCTCCGAATTATGATACAATAGGACTAGTTACACATCACAAAGGAGATCTCATGTCTGAAATCTATGACATTACCATTATCGGTGGAGGCCCTGTAGGACTCTTTGCTGCCTTCTATGGCCATATGCGTCAAGTAAAAGTAAAATTGATTGATTCCCTTCCTCAACTAGGTGGTCAACCCGCTATTCTCTATCCTGAAAAACGAATCCTGGATGTCCCTGGTTTTACGAACCTGACTGGAGAAGAATTGTCCCAACGGTTGATCGATCAATTAGAAACATTCGAGACTGACATTTGTCTGAACGAAACCGTTTTGGACATTCGTAAAAACGAGAATCACTTCCTCATTGAAACCAATAAAGACCAGCATTTCAGTCGTGCTGTTATTATTGCGATGGGTGGTGGTGCCTTTAAACCTCGTCCTTTAGAAGTGGATGGGGCTGAAGAATTCGAGAACGTTCACTACCATGTTTCAAATATCCAACAATATGCCGGCAAACAAGTTGCTATTCTAGGAGGAGGAGATTCAGCAGTCGATTGGGCTCTAGCCTTTGAAAAAATCGCACCGACAACTCTGGTCCATCGTCGTGATAATTTCCGCGCTCTCGAACACAGTGTTGAAGAATTGAAGGCTTCGTCCGTCTCTATTCAAACTCCTTATGTTCCTAGCCGTTTAATCGGAGAAAATGGCCATGCTAGCCATCTGGAAATTAGCAAGGTTAAATCAGATGAAACCCAATTACTCCCCATCGATGAACTCTTTGTCAACTATGGCTTTAAATCATCCGTTGGGAAATTGAAAGAATGGGGCTTGGACCTCCAACGCCATAAGATCCTCGTGAACCGCAAACAAGAGACCAGCCGAGAAGGCATCTACGCTTGTGGCGACTGTTGCTTCTACGAAGGAAAAATCGATTTGATTGCTACTGGTCTGGGCGAGGCTCCGACTGCGGTAAATAATGCGATAAACTACATTTATCCAGACAAGAAAGTTCAACCAGTCCACTCGACTAGCTTATAAGAAGAAACCTTTGAATCAACTGATTCAAAGGTTTTTTTCTTATAGTTCATCTAGCTCGTCTGCTATCTTATTGATTTTTCGCAAGCGATGATTGACGCCACTTTTGGTTAAGGGAGTTTTCAAGGCATCCGCAATTTGCTGGATAGAATAGTCGGGATTCTGGATTCGAACATAGGCAACTTCCTGAAGCTCGACAGGAAGACCACCTAATCCGATGGTATCCATGATTTTGACGATATTGTTAATGGTCTTCATACTAGCTGTGACCGTCCGCGCAATATTGGCCATTTCAGCATTATTGGCTCGATTGAGATCATTGCGCGCTTCTCGCATGACCTTGACAGACTCAAATTCTTCCAAAGCCTGCTTGGCTTCTACCAAGATGAGGAAATCAATAATATCCTCTGCCCTCTGCAAATAGGTGACGACTCCTTTTTTGCGTTCGATGGTCTTGGCATCTAACAAAAAGTGTTGCATCAGGTTGGCCAAGTCCTGAGCATGATCAGAATAAACAGAGCTAATTTCTAATTGATAGCGACCAGACTCCGGATCCTTGATGGTCCCACTTGCTAAGAAAGCACCTCTCAGATAAGCTCGACTTGCTTCATCTTCTTCTAAAATTCTTGGGTCAATCCCTGTCTCAATACCAAAGAAAGAATCTGCTAAGTGCAGGTCTGCAAGAATCTCTTCGACTTTTTCATCAATAGAAACAGTATAGACGCGATTCTTTTTTAAATTGGTTTTTTGGTGGTGACGAATGTCCGATTTGACCTGATAAAATTCTACAATCAATTCGTAGATATGGCGGGCAATCTTAGCATTCTCCGTGGTCAGAGACAAACTTAAGCCCCCCATACTTAGACCCAAACTACCTGACATCTTAATTAGAGCAGATAACTCACTTTTCTCAAAGCGGTGAAGGGTCAAGAGCTCTTCTTTTACTTTAATGGTAAAACTCATTTAATCACCTGTACAATTTGCATCAGTTCATCCACAACAGCTTCTCCATCATGGAAGGCGCCGCCGTTTTCCAAGCGAAGGAAATTGCTTGAAATAACTCGGGGAACCTGCGATTTTAGACCTGCGAAATCATGTTCTACTTGAACCAGGTATTCATCAAAGCGATTCGTGTCCATATATTCTTGAGGGACTTTTTCAATGTTGACTAAAACAGTATCAATAAACGGCTTCTTCAAGTGTTTATGAAGGACGGAAACATGGTCACTATCGGTAAAGTGTTCTGTCTCCCCACGTTGGGTCATGATATTGCAGACATAAGCGACCTCTGCTTTTGTCTCAAGCAAGGCATGTCCAATTTCTTCAATCACTAGATTGGGAAGAATCGATGTAAAGAGAGAACCTGGTCCTAAAATCACCATATCACTTTCTAAAATCGCATCTACTACTTTTTCGACTCGCTTTCGGCGTCTCATCATTATAGGTATTGGTGACATAAACATAATCAATCATGCCCTCATGATGGGCGATTTCACTCTCACCAGCCACCTCTGACCCATCCATAAAGACGGCATGAAGGGTCAATGGTGTATCACTAGAAGGATAGATTTTTTTCCTGTCGTATGGAAAAAAATTTAGTCAGCAATTGCATGGCATTATAAGTCGATCCCTGCATTTCAGAAATCCCTGCAATAATCAAATTCCCTAGAGGATGCCCAGCTAGTGGCCCATCTTCTTCTGCAAAACGGTATTGAAAAACTTTTTCATAAAAAGCGAGGCATATCAGACATGGCTACTAGTACATTTCGCAAGTCACCTGGTGGTGTCAATTGATGAATATTTTTTCGAAGTTCCCCAGAACTACCCCCATCATCCGCCACTGTCACAATAGCCGTAATTTCAACATCCTTTTTCCGAAGGCTATCCAAGATGACGGAAATCCCCGTACCTCCTCCGATGACGGTCATTTTTGGTTTTCTCATGAACGATTCACCGTTTCCTTCCGTCGGTCTTTATCTCGATGACTCATATTCACCGTCCAATCTTTCGCTAAATCCCGTCCTAGACGAGCAGCAAAGGCTACTGAACGGTGTTGGCCACCTGTGCAACCAACTGCAATCGTCAAAACAGATTTTCCTTCTCGTTTGTATGCTGGCAAGATGGGAGCAATCAAATCGTAAAGATGACGATAAAACTCCTCTGCTTCTTGATGGTCCATAACATAGTTATAGACATCATCATCCAAGCCAGTTTGATTCCGTAGCTCTGATTTGTAATAAGGATTCGGTAGGAAACGAACATCAAAGACCAAGTCCGCATCTAAAGGCAAACCATACTTAAAGCCAAAGGACATGACTTCAATCCGAAACTCAGGCTGGCTATCTTGTCTAGAGAACTGTTCAGCAATAACTTTTCGAAGATTACGAGGAGTTAGTTCTGTCGTATCAATGACATTTTGACTCATGTTTTTAAGTGGAGCCAAAAGTTCCCGTTCCAACGTAATCCCATCCAAGACACGCCCATCAGCAGCCAGTGGATGGCTACGACGAGTCTCTTTGTAGCGAGCAACCAATTCACTATCGGTCGCATCCAAAAAGAGAATTTTAAAATCAATCCCTTCGTGGTTCTCTAATTCGTCCAAAATGGAGCGAATTTCTGCGAAGAAAGACCGGCTCCGCATATCCACTACGAGAGCCAACTTATTATTGTCCATCGACAGTTGAATCAGCTCAATAAATTTCGGCAAGAGAGCTGGTGGCATATTGTCGATGGTGAAATACCCCATATCTTCAAAGGATTGAATGGCTACAGTCTTTCCTGCACCACTCATTCCTGTCACAATGACCAGTTGAATTGTTTTTTCTGTATCTGTCATCCTAATCACCTTTTCCTTACAAAAAAGGAGGAGACCATCATCTTTCCAGTTGGTCAGTCGATGGCTCTCACTCCAGCATTCTTATTTCCCGAATGCATTCCTCTATTCAGACTATACTTCTGCAATGACTTCAATTTCAACTTTGACATCGCGTGGCAAGCGAGCCACTTCTACTGCAGAACGTGCTGGAAATTCACTTGAAAATGCTGTTTTGTATACCTCGTTAAAAGGGACAAAATCATTCATATCACTTAAGAAACAGGTTGTTTTAACCACGTGATCAAAGTTCGTTCCAGCTTCCTCAAGGATAGCAGCAATATTCTTCAACACTTGCTGGGTTTGTTCTTGGATAGTTTCTCCAACAATTTCACCTGTTTCTGGTGAAAGCGGAACTTGCCCACTTGCAAATAAAAGATTGCCCACAATTTTTCCTTGAACATAAGGTCCAATTGCTGCCGGTGCTTTGTCTGTGTGAATTGTTTTTGCCATTTTCTTCTCCTGATTCCTAATTTTCACTGGATGCTGCTAATTTTTCCCGTTCTAAGCGTAACTTACGTTTGGGATTCAGCTTATTAAAGAGTTCTTCCAATTTTTCTGCATTCCAAACGTCTGCAGCAGAGACAAAATTTCCGTCTTTATCACGAAAGGATATAGGTTTATCTCCCATCTTCTTCTCCTCTTTAGCTCTAACTAGTCAACAAATTCAAATTCAAATTTACCGATCCGAACGATATCTCCGTCTTTGGCACCACGCGCACGAAGGGCTTCATCGACACCCATTCCGCGCAATTGACGCGCAAACTTCATGACAGACTCGTCGCGATCAAAATTGGTCATATTGAAGAGCTTCTCTAGCTTATCACCGGACAAGATCCAAGAAGCATCATCATCACGATTAATCTTGAAGGCTGGTTGGTCCTCATCAAAGCCGTAGTAGACTTCTTCTTGCGCCATATCTTCTTCTGTATAGAGCAAGAATTCTGGTGTTTTGTCTAACAAGTCTGCTGTTGCTTCTAACAAGTTGTCCAAACCTTGATGCGCTAAACTAGAGATTGGGAAGATTTGTGGCAGTTCATCAAACTCGTCGTAGTTGGCCGCCAATTTTTCTTGAACTCTTTCAAATTTTCCTGGCTCTCTGGCATATCCATCTTATTCGCCACGATAATCTGAGGACGTTCCATCAAGCGAAGATTATATGTTTCAAGCTCTTTGTTGATTTGAATGTAATCTTCATAAGGATCTCGTCCTTCACTGGCTGACATATCGATGATATGCAAGATAACACGGGTGCGCTCGATGTGACGAAGGAACTGGGTTCCTAACCCGACCCCTTGGCTAGCTCCTTCGATCAATCCAGGAAGGTCTGCGACTGCAAAGGATTCACCTGACGGCGTCCGAACCATCCCCAAGTTTGGAACGATAGTTGTAAAATGATAGGCTCCGATTTTTGGTTTGGCAGATGTAATCACACTGAGAAGAGTTGATTTTCCTACTGATGGGAAGCCAACCAAACCAACGTCTGCCAAGACTTTGAGTTCTAATTCGAGTTCGCGTTCCTGACCAGGTTCCCCATTTTCTGAAATCTCAGGTGCTGGATTTTTAGGAGTGGCAAAACGGATATTTCCGCGTCCTCCACGTCCACCATGGGCAACAATGTACTCTTGCCCATTTTCAACCAAGTCGGTAATGACCTTGCCTGTCTCAGCATCTCGGACAGTCGTTCCTTGGGGAACTCGTACATAGAGATCTTCTGCTCCCCGTCCGTGCATTCCTTTGGTCATTCCCTTTTCCCCATTTTGGGCTTTGAAATGCCGGTTATAGCGGAAGTCCATCAGCGTGCGCAAACCTTCGTCTACAACGAAGATGACATTGCCTCCTCGTCCACCATCACCACCCCAAGGGCCGCCATTGGGAACATACTTTTCACGGCGAAAGGCCACCATGCCATCGCCGCCATTTCCAGCCTTGACCTTAATCTTGGCTGTATCTAAAAACATACTCATAGTTTATCGTTTTCCTTTTATAACCAAGTGTTGCTTGGTAGTCCCTTAGTAGGATAGTGCACCCAAAGCTGCAGCAAAGATTGCTCCAACCGTTACAATCAACATAATTACAATGACCACCATGGTCAATTTTTCAAAGAAAGTTTTTTTGCGTTTTCCGTTGTCTCCAAAAGCCACGTTTTTTACCTCAATTACAATAAATTCATTAGCCCTATTTTACCACGAATAAGGGCATTTTTCAAACATCCACCTCTATACGAAAGAGGACTATTGGATGAAATATTTTTTTAAACATCCACACTTGTTCAAATCCCTTTTCATCTAACTAACAAAAAAGACTGGAAAATTCCAGCCTTTTAAAAACGATGATATTAAAGTTATTTCTTTAGGATAAGCCAAGATCAGGGTGTTTCCTGCTTGAATGGCTTGAACAAAAGTAATTGAAAAGAGAACTGTTGTCATGAGGGCTATGGGCCTCATCATTCAACGTATTTTTTCAGCCAACCTTTCAAACTCTATTTTAGAAAGTTTACTTATATTATTTAAACTTCAAGACCAATTTCATCTTTGACTACTGTAGCAATGGTATCCACATAGTAGTCTACTTCTTCATGGGTTGGTGCTTCTGCCATGACACGGAGAAGAGGTTCTGTACCACTTGGACGGACTAGGATACGCCCATTCCCAGCCATTTCAGCTTCCATCTTTTCAATAATCGCGCGAATAGCAGGTACTTCCATCGCCTTGTCTTTCATGCTATTTTCAACACGGATATTGACCAATTTTTGAGGATAGATGGTAACTTCTGATGCAAGGTCTGATAATGTACGACCAGTTTCTTGCATAATCTTGGTCAATTGAACGGCACTCATCTGACCATCTCCAGTGGTATTGTAGTCCATGACAATCACGTGACCAGACTGTTCACCACCTAGATTGTAACCAGACTTCCTCATCTCTTCGACCACATAGCGGTCTCCGACAGCAGTCACAACCTTGTTAATCCCCTTGGCATCCAAAGCCTTATGGAAACCTAGATTAGACATGACGGTCGTTACGATGGTGTTATCTTTTAAGAGGCCCTTATCAGAAAGATAAGTCCCAATGATGTACATGATTTTATCACCATCCACTAGTTCCCCATTTTCATCAACTGCAATCAAACGATCACTATCACCATCAAAAGCCAAACCAATAGCCGCACCAGATTCTCGGACAGCCTCTTGCAAAGCCTCAGGATGGGTTGAACCTACTTGGTCATTGATATTGAGACCATTTGGGCTTTCGCCAATAACTGTCAAACGTGCTCCTAGGTCAGCAAAGACTTGACGGGCACTTGTAGATGCGGAACCATTCGCAGCATCAAGAGCTACGTGCATTCCTTCCAGCTGGGTTCCAGTTGAAACTAAGTATTCTTGATACTTACGAAGTCCTTCTGGATAATCCATCACGGTTCCAAGACCTTCCGCACTTGGACGAGGGAGAGTATCAGACTCCGCATCCAATAAGGCTTCTATCTCTAATTCACGGTCATCATCCAGTTTATAGCCGTCATTCCCAAAGAATTTGATTCCATTGTCTAGAGCTGGATTATGACTGGCAGAAATCATGACCCCAGCACTTGCCCCTTCAGAACGAACCAAATAAGCTACACCTGGTGTCGCGATGACACCGAGTTTATAAACTTTAATCCCTACAGATAGGAGACCTGCTACGAGAGCACTTTCTAACATTTCACCAGAAATACGTGTATCTCGTCCTACGAAACAAGTGGAGTTTCTTTTTCATGTTGACTGAGGACATAACCTCCGTATCGACCGAGCTTAAAGGCCAACTCTGGCGTCAATTCGACGTTTGCTTCTCCACGGACTCCGTCCGTTCCAAAATATTTACCCATTATGATATTCCTTTCGATGAATCTATATTAATTGCTATTATGTGATGAAGAACTGGTCGATGAAGAGCTGGAACTTGTTTGTTTCAACTCAACCTTCATGTAGAGTTCTGATGGAGAGATAATGACTGGTAAATCATTCCCTTCACTATCTACTGCCTTCATTGATACGGTTGCAGTGTAGGTATTGTTCAAGAGATCTCCTTCAGGGAAGATGGCTTCCACATGATCAATTTTAGCTAAAGTATCTTGGTCACTTGTCACAGATACTTCATCTTCAGAGAAAGTAACATGTGAGAGACTCCACCCTGGAGCAATCTGTTTATCAGGTATAGTGACGGAAACATCAAACTTTTTCGTCATCTTCTTACCAATTTTTGCAGTTACCCTCTGAGGCTCGATGGTTGCTGTTAAACCAGAAGGTAAGCCTTCAATATTTAATGTGATTTCATGCTGGCCTTCTTTCAGATCACTTAAATCAGCAACCACTTTAAATTTACGAGTACTAGCCTGCATCTCTGATGCTAAGGCAACACGGTTAGATCCTTTCAGAAAGACTGTCACTTCTGAACTAATCCCACTGACAAAATATTTACTATCGTTGTATTTTACATCAATCGGAATATTGGTAAGAGTATTGGTGTAAGTTTCAGAACTCACTTGACGGGCACTACTGTTATTCTGGAAATTAACAGAGGTTGCATTGATGAATAAGAGACTTGAGAAAAAGACGGAGGTCACGATATAGACAATTTTTCTTTTTGGAATCATTTGATACGTCCTCCAAAAATTCTTGATTTCAAATCTTTTTTTCCTTGATCTTCTGGAATAATGAAAGAACGCAACTCTTGTTCGAATTCTTCGATACTGAGGTCGTGTCTAAAACTTCCATTTCTCGTTATAGAGATACCACCTGTTTCTTCCGAAATAACAAAGGTGAAGGCATCACTTACCTCGGATAAGCCGATGGCTGCCCGGTGCCGTGTACCGAACTCTTTTGAAATCCCAGTACTTTCTGTTAAGGGGAGATAGGCACAAGATACAGCAATTTTATCATTGGTGACAATCACTGCCCCATCGTGAAGCGGGGTGTTGGGGATAAAAATATTAATCAGAAGTTCACCCGAAACATCTGCATCAAGGGGAATACCAGTAGAAATATATTCTTGAAGGGTTCTACTTCCTTGAATCGCAACCAAGGCACCAATCTTCCGAGGGCTCATATAAGCAACCGCTTTTACATAAGATTGAACCAATTTTTCTTCAGTACTAATTTGATTGGTTGAGAAAAATTCAGTGGCTCGACCTAATCGTTCTAATCCCGTCCGAATTTCCGGAGAGAAAATCACTACCGCAGCAATGACCCCGTATGTGATGATTTGGTTAATCAACCAAGAAATGGTCGTCAAGCCAATCATATTGGCAACTAACTCAAATAAGAAAAAGGTCAAAACACCACGCACCAAAATCATAATTTTAGTGCCGACAATGGCTTTGATAAAATAATACAGTAACCAAGCCACTAGGGCAATGTCAATAAGGTTGACAACCACACTCCAGGGAGTGGGAAATAAACTAGCCCAATACTGGGGATTTGACAGTTGTTGGATGTTCACGATCTCATACCTACCACTTCTCTTCTAGGCTTTTCGCGCGACTAACCATTGTAGATACTTACTGGCAACAGCAGAGCTTCTAGAAAATGGATAGCGCGTTCAAACCACTCCACATCATTATATCATGTTTCAACAGATTTTTCTGTAACCTTCTGTTGCTTTTTGTGATAAAATATGAATTATGAAGATTAAGACTAGTATGGGGCTTATCGCCGGAAAAATGAGCAGTCACCTCTTGCGTATGCTTGGACGTGGCTCTACCCTTCCCGGAAAAATCGCCCTTCAAATTGATAAAGACATTTTACAACATCTGGGCCAGAACTACGAAATTGTGGTTATCACTGGTACGAATGGGAAAACACTAACAACAGCTCTCACTGTTGGGATTCTTCAGGAGGCTTTCGGACCTATCGTGACCAATCCTAGTGGTGCCAATATGATTTCAGGGATTACGACTACTTTCTTGAACGCAAAAGGTTCTTCTGGTCGTCCGATCGCTGTTCTTGAAATTGATGAAGCCAGTCTGTCTCGGATTTGTGACTACATCACACCGACCTTGTTTGTGATCACCAATATCTTCCGCGATCAAATGGACCGCTACGGAGAAATCTACACAACTTATCGGATGATTTTAGATGGGATTAAAAAAGCGCCTCAAGCAACTGTTTTGATGAATGGGGATAGTCCTCTTTTCCATACCCTTCCCCTACCAAATCCCGTTCAATATTTTGGCTTTGAGACGGAAAAAACTGCTCCACAGCTAGCTCATTACAATACAGAAGGTATCGTCTGCCCAGAATGTCATAGAATCTTGACCTACCACTTGAATACCTATGCCAATCTGGGAGATTACATTTGTGAAAGCTGTGGCTTCCACCGTCCTCCTTTAACAGTCGCTGTCGATGAATTGACCGAGCTGACCAATACTTCTTCTCACTTTAAGATCAACGGTACAAACTACCACATTAATATTGGGGGCCTATACAATATTTACAACGCCCTTGCTGCAGTTGCGGTGGCCCATTATTTTGATGTAAGCCCAGACGTCATTAAGCGTGGTTTCGATAAGAGTAAGGCTGTCTTTGGTCGTCAGGAAACCTTTAAGATTGGGGATAAAGAATGTACCCTAATCCTGATCAAAAACCCGGTTGGAGCTACTCAGGCTATTGAAATGATCAAACTAGCGCCGTATCCCTTCAGTTTGTCCGTTCTTCTCAACGCCAACTATGCAGATGGGATTGATACCAGCTGGATCTGGGATGCCGACTTTGAGCAAATCACCCAGATGGACATTCCAGAAATCAACGCCGGTGGGGTACGCCACTCAGAAATTGCTCGGCGACTTCGGGTCACTGGCTATCCGGCTGACCAGATTACTGAAAATGCAAAATTAGAGGATGTCTTTACCCAGATTAAAGGACAGGCTACTCCTCACGCCTATATTTTAGCCACCTATACAGCCATGCTAGAATTCCGTGAATTGCTAGCTCAAGAACACCTGATTGAAAAGGAGATGAATTAATGACGTATACTTCACTACAATCCCCTGATCAGGAAAACTACCAATACGAACTGAGAATTGCCCATCTTTATGGGAATCTGATGAATACTTATGGGGATAATGGCAATATCCTCATGCTCAAGTATGTTGCGGAAAAGCTCGGTGCTCGCGTGACTGTGGACATCGTTTCTCTCAAAGACCGATTTGATCCAGACACCTACGATATCGCCTTTTTCGGTGGAGGCCAAGACTACGAGCAAACCATTGTATCCGAGGATCTACCAGATAAAAAAGAAGACCTCGAACGCTTTATTCATGACGATGGGGTGGTCCTTGCTATCTGTGGTGGCTTTCAACTTCTAGGCCAGTACTACATTGAGGCTTCTGGCAAGCGCATTGAGGGACTTGGTATTATGGGACACTATACCCTTAACCAAGAAAACAATCGCTACATTGGCGACATCAAAATCCATAATGAAGAGTTCAACGAGACCTACTATGGTTTTGAAAACCACCAAGGTCGGACCTTCTTGGCGAAGGACGAAAAACCACTTGGCAAGGTCATCTACGGAAATGGGAACAACAAAGAAGATGGGTGCGAAGGGGTTCATTACAAGAACGTCTTTGGCAGCTACTTCCACGGTCCTATCTTGTCCCGAAATGCCAATTTGGCCTATCGCTTGGTGACAACAGCTCTAAAAAATAAATATGGACAAGACATCGTCTTAGCGACTTATGATGATATTTTAAGTCTAGAAAAAGCGGAAGAATACGCTGATGTGAAAAGTAAGGCTGAATTAGAAGAATAGGGAGACAAAATGAATAAACGAAAACTACAATATGTTGCACTACTGATTTCTGTACTGCTCATTGCGATTATTTCCTTGGCCAATATGCAAACAGTAACTGTGAACTTTTTGCTGGTCCAATTTAAACTCCCGCTCATCATTTTGATTCTGGTCTGTGTCCTTCTCGGCTCGTTGGTAACTTTCTTAGTCAGCCTTCCAAAAAATTTCTCATTAAAACATGAGTTAAAAGCCGCAAAGAAACAACTAGGACAAAAGATGTCCGGTGAAAAAGAAGAAAAAATCAAACAAATCGAAAACTAAAAGCACCGATAGGTGCTTTTTTGATGTAGACAAACTGTTTTTCATAAAACAACCAAGGTGATGCTGAAAAAATTTAAGTAGATACTCAATTAGGCTTACTAAAAGTTATACTTAAACTTTCCGCTGTGAGAAAAGTGCCTGAAACACAATTGTTTCAGGCACTCGGGAGTTTTGGAACCTTAGGTCCAAAACTAAGTCATGGAACTTCTTCGAAGTTCGCTGACGTCCGTACTCACCTAAGGAAAGTTTCTAACATAACTTTGTCTTTAATCTGAAATCAATCGATGCTTTTTCATGCTGATTCACCTTCTTTTGATTGCAGTTGCTTGGCGACTACTTGAGCTAGGAGTGAAAAAAGGATGACGCCAGCTCCAATCAGGAGAAAGGATTCTACTCGGACACTTGGTAACCAGGTCATCAAGCCTTTAGCGATGGGCATAAAGAGAATGGCTAATGTAAAAATGGTGCTTAAGACCCTGCCCAGGTAGTCTCCTTCTACCTTAGTTTGAACCTGAGTAAAAAAGTGGATGTTAAAAATTGTCATAAAGAGTTCACAGACTAAATTTCCAGAAAAGGAAAGAAGAGGCGGAATGGGCAAGCCCATCATGAAGACTCCTACTCCTGTTAAAATCAATAAGAAGAGAAGCATCTCCATGCTTGATTTAAATTTATTGGCGATCAAGGCTCCGATGATGGAACCAATAGCTCCTAACGTTAAGATGGTCGCATAAGCACCCTTTACTCCGTAAAGGCGATTGGAAAGGAAGCAAAAACTCAAAGGCTGCAAAAAAGAAATTGACGCTAGACGCAACCAAGAGGAGGAAAAAAATCTCTTTCTGATGCCAGATATAGTGCAATCCATCCTTGATGTCTGAAAAAATATCTTTTCCTGTAAATTTTTTCTTCTCTTGAACTTTGGCTTCTTCTTTTGGAAGGAATGCCACTAGGACAAAAGCGATGAAAAAAGTCAGTGCATCCAATAAAAGAGTCGCATGTAGACTAGCAAATTGTAGAACAAGGAAAGAGAAGACAGGTGAGCTAACACCGACAACCTGTAAGACCAACTCCAAGCGGGCATTATAGGTCACAATCTCGTCCTTCTCTACAACTTCTGTGATAATAGCTTTATTGGCAGTTCTAGAAAAAGCGAAGGCAATGGCCTGGACAATATTGGCAACAATCAGGGCTGCAATCATCCAACGATCATTTCTAATAAAGGAAATCGCTAAACAAAGGAGACCACAAACCAAGTCGGTCGTCATCAAAATCTTGCGACGCGAAAAACGGTCTGAGATTACGCCACCAAATGGATTGACTAGAATGGAGGTGACGAGTTCAGAAATCTGATAAATCCCCAACACTGTCTTTCCTACCGTCCCCATCGAGGCCAACCAAACACTGTTCCCATAGTCATAGAGCATATTTCCCATTCGATTGATCGCCCCACGAGCAATCAACTGGATAGCATGTCGATTCATAAAAAACCTCCTTCATTTTCTGAAACTATTGTATCAGTTCATGAAAGAGGTTTTCATTTTGTCCCCTATTTGGGAAAAATAATGGTTTACAAATTTATCAAAGGATCCTTACTGTTCTTTTGATTGAAGCTGCTTAGCTACTAGCTGAGCCAAGAGTGAAAAGAGAATAACCCCAGCTCCAATCAAGAGAAATGATTCCATACGGACGCTTGGCAACCAAGTCATCAACCCTTTGGCGATGGGCATAAAGAGAACAGCCAAGGTATAAATTGTGCTCAATACTCTACCTAGATAATCATCTTCCACCTTGGTTTGTACTTGGGTAAAAACGTGGATGTCGAAAATGGTCACAAAAAATTCACAGACCAGATTTCCTGAAAAGGAAAGATAAGGTGGAAGGGGCAAGCCCATTATGAACACTCCTATCCCTGCCAAAAGCAGTAAAAAAAGGAGAATTCTCATACTTGATTTCATTTTATTGGCAACAAGTGCTCCTAGAATAGATCCAATAGCTCCCAGCGTTAAAATGGTCGCATAAGCTCCCTTAACCCCGTATAGACGATTCGAGAAGGGAAGTAAAAACTCAAAAGCCGCAAAAAAGAAATTGACGCTAGAAGCCACTAATAAGAGAAAGAAAATCTCTTTCTGATGCCAGATATAGTCTAACCCATCCTTGATATCAGAAAAAATATCTTTCCCGGTAAACTGTTTCCTCTCTTGCACCTTAGCTTCTTCTTTCGGAAGGAAAGCCACTAGGACAAAGGCAATGAAAAAGGTCAGCGCATCTAATAAGAGGGTCATATGAAGACTGGCAAATTGTAGAACTAGGAAAGAAAAAACAGGTGAACAGACACTAACAACCTGTAAGACTAACTCCAAGTGAGCGTTATAGGTCACAATCTCTTCTTTCTCTACTACCTCGGTAATAATGGCTTTATTGGCAGGTCGAGAAAAACCAAAGGCAATGGCCTGAACAATATTGGCAAAAATAAGAGCCGCAATCATCAAGCTATCATTTGTGATAAAAGAAATCGCCAAACAAAGGAGTCCACAAACCAAGTCGGTCGTCATCAAAATCTTGCGACGAGAAAAACGGTCTGAAATCACTCCTCCAAAAGGATTCACGAGAATCCCTGTCACTAACTCAGAAATCTGATAGATCCCTAATACCGTCTTTCCTATAGTCCCCATCGAGGCCAGCCAGACACTATTCCCATAATCATAGAGCATATTTCCAATTTTGTTAATAGCTCCACGACTAATTAATTGGACCGCATGTCGGTTCATAAAATCTCCTTTATCACTGTCCTATTTAGAACATTCATTTTTTACAAATTTATCAAAGTGTTCCTGATAATAGGCCACCTGCTCTGGCAGTCCCAGCACATCAAAAATGTGCATGGCTTCCCTCATTTGCTGCCGTCCTTCTTCTGTTTGCCCCTTCTGATACAGAGCAAACCCCTTGAGATAATGAAAGACATTGCGTTCGTAGAGTTTGATGCTCTTGCCAATAATCTTTTCTACATAGGCTTCAAAATAGCTAGCATTTTCAAAAGAATGGTGTTCTAAACAATGTTGGTAGCAATTCAGGGCCAGAATTAAGACCAGTTTTCGATGGCGGCCAATTTCTTTGTAGAAATCTTCACGCTCCATCACTTCTCTCCCAAGGCGAGCAACATAGTCCACCTCATAAAAGCTGTAGAGATTGCCAAAGAGGATCAATTCATACATGGTCCACTCTTCCGTTTGAAAGAGGTAATCCGCCACCTTATCCAGATCAGGTTGCTTCATGGTGTAGCTGGCATCTCTCTGGCAAATCAGGCCTTGTAGCAAGATCCAGTTCAGCTCATAATAGAGGGGGATTGGTGGAATGTTTGGCTTTTTCAAGTTGTTCTCTTTGAAGCTTTTGAAAACCCGCAATATCATTTGAATAGTAAAGTGGAATAATCTGAGCCATCAAAGCGACATGCTCATGGTGTTGAAAATTTCTGGCCTTATCCATAAAATTCTCAATCGTCACATGGATATTGTCCAAAATGTCAAAGAAGCGCGACGCAGCCAGATCCGACTCCCCTAATTCAAAACGGGATAATTGGGAGGTCGAGCAGGCCTCTCCAGCAGCTTCTTTTAACGAATAATTTTTACTGATCCGAAATTCACGAAAAACTTTTCCTAAATCTTCCATTTGATTACCACTTAAATTCCTTTAAGTGCCTTTCTAACTCTTGCAAGTACCCTTCGTAGAATCCTTGATCTTCTTTCACGGAAACATCTAATTGTCTTAAGTAGGAAATCAGCCAATCAACCAATAGATCATACTGATGAAGAGGTAGGCGTTTCATCTGCTCTTCAACAAAAGAAATGGCCTCTGCAAAGCGCTGCTCTTCTAGAACTTGCTGAAGATAGTGAGCCCCGTTGATGAGTCTTCCTTCCTCATCCTCATACTGCCCCAAATCTAAATTTTGAATCTGTAGGCGCAAAGTTGTACCAATCATGTCGGCTACACCTTTAACCTGCTTCATAAACCAATCATTTTCAGTCGCCATTATATTCTCCTTATACAAATTAGAAAACTATACTTACTGGGCTAGTGCTTCCCATTCTAGCATGGCTTCTTCTTGGGCGGCGGTCAGCTGGTCGATTTGCTACTGGCTCTCCATGAGTTCGCCAGCGTCAGTGGCCTGCAGCTTCTTTCAACGAATAATTCTTACTGATTCGAAATTCACGAAAAACTTTTCCAAGATCTTCCATCTATTCCACCTGCTCTGACAGTTCTGCCCACTCTTCCATGACCGCTTCCTGCTGGACAGTTAGTTGATCCAGCTCACTTTGCAGTTGAACCAAGTCAGCTGCATCGTTGGTGCTATGCATGGTTTCGGTGATGTCTTGGATTTTTTGATCCAGCTCTTCCATCTCTGCTTCCAATTGCTCAATACGACGGGTGATTTTCCGGAGTTCCTTCTGGTTTTGCTTCTGCAAGTGATAGTCATTGCTGGTGACTTCTTCTGTCGAAGAAATAGGATTAGCTTCTGCTTGTGCTGCAGCAATGACCTCTAACTCAGCTTTTTTCTCCAGATAATAGTCGTAGTCTCCCAGATAGAGGGTCGAGCCTTCATCTGAGAGTTCCAAAACTTGTGTAGCTACCCGATTGATAAAGTAACGGTCGTGGCTGACAAAGAGCAAGGTCCCATCAAAATCAATCAAGGCATTTTCCAGCACTTCCTTGCTATCAATATCCAAGTGGTTGGTTGGCTCATCGAGAATCAAGAAATTGTTATTCTCCATGGACAGCTTGGCCAAGAGCAGACGCGCCCGCTCTCCACCTGACAGCATGCCGACGGTTTTTTTGACATCATCCCCAGAGAAAAGAAAGGCTCCTAGGCGATTGCGGATTTCTACTTCTGGCATCAGTTTAAAGTCATTCCAGAGCTCATCCAAGACACTGTTGTGAGGGGTTAGCTTACTCTGAGTCTGGTCATAGTAGCCCACCTCGACATTAGCCCCAAAGCGAGCTTCCCCCTTGATAAAAGGAATCTGCCCGACGATGGACTTGATAAGAGTAGATTTCCCGATTCCATTTGGTCCTACAATAGCGACCGCATTCATCTTGCGGATATCCAAATTAATTGGTTCTGACAGGATTTGATTGTCATAGCCGACGGCTGCCTTTTCCACTGTCAAGACGACATTGCCCGATGTCTTATCGGAATGGAAAGTCATATGGGCAGACTTGGTCCCAGCTTCAGGCTTGTCTAGGCGCTCCATTTTTTCCAACTGCTTGCGCCGAGACTGAGCCCGCTTGGTAGTTGAAGCGCGCACCAAATTGCGATTAACAAAGTCTTCCAGCGCAGCAATTTCTTTTTGCTGCTTCTCGTAGTTCTTGGCTTCGGTCAGCAGTTTTTGCTCCTTTTGCTCCACAAAACTGGAGTAATTACCGACATAGCGATCTAAAGAATGCTTGGTCAAGTCCAGTGTAATGGTTGCGACCTTATCTAGGAAATACCGGTCGTGGCTGACAATGAGAAGGGCCCCACTATAATTTACCAGATAGTTTTCCAACCAGGCGATGGTCTCAATATCCAAGTGGTTGGTCGGCTCGTCCAGTACCAAGAGATTTGGTTTTTCCAAGAGCATCTTGGCCAGAGCGAGACGGGTATTTTGCCCACCAGACAGCTCTTCAATCTTCATCTGCCACATAGACTCATCAAACTTAAAGCCGTTGAGAATGGCGCGAATATCAGCTTCATAGGTGAAGCCACCTGCCTGACGGAATTCTTCCGAGAGACGGTCATAGTCCTGCATGAGCTTTTCTAAGTCAGCCCCAGTTTTTTCCCCCATCGCAAGCTCCATTTGACGCAAGCTTTTCTCGGTCTTTCTGAGATCGTCAAAGACATGGAGCATCTCATCGTAGATAGTATTGGACGACTCAAATCGACTATCCTGGGCTAAATAAGATAGAGAAAGGTCCCGCTTTTTATTGATTTCCCCAGAAGTCGGCTCTTCTTCTCCCACCAAGATTTTTAAGAGCGTAGACTTGCCGGCTCCGTTCTTTCCGACCAGGGCAATCCGGTCCCGTTCATCCACTTGCAGGCTGATATTATCAAAAAGAACCTCCCCTGCAAAAGAGCGTTCAATTTTGTTGGCTTGTAAAATAATCATAGTTTCATTGTACCTTACTTTTGACAAATTGACAATTGAAGAAAAGGCCAAACGCTAGATGCGCTTGACCTGTCCTCACTTTTTAGATTATTGAAATATTAGAAGCCATTTGACTGTACTGATAGGCGAGGAAAAGCCCGATACCGATCACCAGCAAAAGCAAGCCCCATTTGATGACTCCCTTTACAAAGCGAATCACAAACAGGATCATCATGGAGCCAATCAGCCAAGTGATGGCCGAATGGGAGAAGAAAGCTTGGACGGCTTCCTTATTGTCTCCGAAAAATTGACGGACTCCCTCAGGAGCATAGTTTTCCCAAGCCTGTTGAATGCCTAATTCATGGGAAATTGCTTGCCCTTTTTGGGATAACCATAGAAAGATTCCAGAGTTAAACACAAAGAGTGCCACTTGTTCTGGAAAGGTTCGAATAACATACAGTATGCGTTTGATCATTCTTACTCCTTGTATAGTTGACGAACAGCCTCAATATCCCTCTCTTGAATGCTATAAAAGGAACCAGCTGCCTGCATGACGGACTCTTCCTCAGTATGGTCCAAACCGATCGCATGGCCTAGTTCATGCTCAGCTGTGTTTACAATCCGCTGATGGGAATAGTTGTACTGCTTATTAAGTAGGTAATAGCGATTCAAGCGAACGGTCACCCGTTTGAAACGATTGGTTAAAACATTGGTCTGAGATTCGGCCTCACCCGCTGCAGAAACCGTGCTATCATCCATCTCCGTTAAGATAATATCAGCCTCTTCTTCACTGCTGACAAGTTGGAAAGTGAAGGCCCCTGTCTGATTCCAAGACTCAAGAGCTTCCTCATAGGCACGGGTAAAGGTCTCATCCATTTCAGGATCTAGATAAACTTTTGCAGTTGCCTGATCCCATCTTGCTCCTGTAGAGGTATGGCCATCTGTTGCTAAGTCCTCTTGAGCAGATGGACTTCCCTGACCCAGTAGAGGACCATCTCGATGAAAGTAAGCATCCACCTGGGTGACAACCGTTTGGGCTGCGCGACTGACCCCATCAATTCCGCTACCGGTTTTGCCACTAAAGAATAAAGCAGCAACCAGCAAAGCAAAACTAAGGGCGAGAGTCCAAAACAAGCCCCAAATAAGACTCCAAATAACCCGTATTAGAAAACGAATCATGGCTATAATGGTTCTCACAAGTTCCTCCTTTCCTTAGGAAGACCTTTGTTTAGGTCTAGAAGACGTTATTTTACCTCAGTTTTCTTAAAATAAGCTAAAGGGTGACGTCATGAAAGGAAAAAGATCCAGTTGACAGCAAAGACAACCGAATCCTTTTCATCCTGCTTCTTCTTTTATACGCAGCTTAGCGATGCACTGTTACTTTTCCAGTACGATAATCCAAACTAATCCCACTCTGGACATTTGGAACAAAAACGTTAAACTCTAGACTGCCATCACTCGATTTTGCTTCAATTTGACTGCCAACTGGTACCAAATCTTCATCTGAAGCGAAGTAGAGAGTCACCCGATAACGGACCCGCTTATTTTTATCTAAGGCCTTCCGAACAAGGGTTTCATAGTAATTTTGTCCCGTTGAAAAACTATCACGCGCTTGATTGGCCCAAGCTGTTTGAACCGCAATATTTTTAGGATTCGTCATCGAGGCATCAAACCCATCTAAGTTGCCAATCAAGGCATAGCCGAGGAGATGGCCCCGATCAACCGCATGGTCATATTCCCCAGCTAAATTGGTTACTTGGTGCCAGCCAGCGGGAGCCCAATCTACATCCGTCTGTTCCCTCTTTTGGTATTGACGAGTCGCCTTGGTCATCAAAGCGTTGGCAACTGTTGGGATCTCTCGTCCTTTTACAGTCTTTGTCTTGGTATCTGCATAAGGGAGACTAGCAACATCAGCATCCAGATTGGTTTATTCTGGTTAATGATGAAAGCGCCTGCTTCATTCCATTGAATGTTCTTTCCTAGTTTAGCTCGAACACTATCTGTCAGAACACTCTCCGCTAGTTCCTTACTCGGTGTTGCTTCTTGACTCGAAGTAACAACCGTTTGAACCTGAGAGTGACTAGCGACTGGCTGGGGTTGACTAAAATAATAGCCACCGATGGAAAGGGCTGCTGCCACCACCAAGCCCAGTAGGGTTTGTCCTGATTTTTTCATTTTAAGTGGTTTCTTTTGATTGTTTGCCACACTGATTTCCTCTGTTTCTACTGAATGGGAAAGAGCCTGGGATCACGATCTCAAGCTCCTCTTTTTGATAGATAGTTACTTACCTGAAAATTTCTGAAGGATTTCCTTCCATGTATCTGGCGAGAGAATGGACCAAGGATCCTTCCCATTGCCAATGACACCATATCCAATGACCAAGCCAAGAGCGAAGACAATCGCTAAGATAGTAAGAACCAATAGGACGATCCCCAATTGTTTTCCGATTGCTTTTAATTTAGTTTTCATCATCATCTTCCTTCACACGACGTACATCTGCTCCAAGGGCCACCAATTTCTCATGGAATTTAAAATATCCACGGTCGAGGTGGGTTAACTTGCTCACTTTGGTTTCTCCCTCAGCCACAAGCCCCATTAAAATCAAGGTTGCACTAGCGCGCAAGTCTGTCGACATTACTTCAGCCCCTTGTAAGCTAGCTCCACCTTGGATACGGGCTGTATCTCTCATAATATCTGAATGTAAGCCCATCCGACGCATCTCTTCCAAGTGTTGGAAACGATTTTCAAATACCGTTTCAATCATGGTTGATTCACCAGACGCCATGGCCATCAAAGCAGTAAATTGGGCTTGCATATCTGTAGGGAAGCCTGGATAAGGTAAGGTTTTCACCGTCACTGGTTTCAATTTAGAAACATCTGAGCGAATGCGAATACCATTCTCTTCTTCCGTTACCTCAACGCCCATTTCTTGCATCTTAGAAAGAAGAGGGCGGTTGTGTTCCCAAATCGCATCCTCAATTAAAACGTCTCCACCTGTCATGGCTGCACCAACCATGAAGGTTCCTGCCTCAATTCGGTCTTGAACGACATTGTGAACCGCACCATGCAAACGATCTACCCCAACAATCGTCAAGGTTTCTGTACCTGCTCCACGTACCTTAGCCCCCATCTTATTTAACAGAGAGGCCAAGTCCACGATCTCAGGTTCGCGGGCTGCATTCTCGATAACCGTCGTTCCATCTGCCAAGGTTGCTGCCATCATGATATTTTGGGTGGCACCTACGGATGGGAAATCCATGTAGATATGAGCTCCTTGAAGACGATCTGCTTTTGCTTCAATGTAACCAGCCGTTTGGGTAATCTTCGCTCCCATGGCTTCCAAGCCCTTTAAGTGCAAATCGATTGGACGACTTCCAATGGTACAGCCACCTGGCATGGAAACTTTGGCATGACCATTCCGAGCCAAGACAGGACCTAGAACGACGATCGAAGCTCGCATCTTGCTGACATATTTGTAAGGCGCTTCTTCTGTTAATGGTTGCGTCGCATCAACGACTACTGTATTGGTTTCTTCATCAAACGTAACTTGTGTGTTCAAGCCACGAACGACATTGTTCATTGTAAAGACATCAGATAAAACAGGAACATTGGTCAAAGTTGTTGTTCCTTCACTGGCCAAAACAGTTGCTGCTAAAAGAGGAAGGACTGCATTCTTTGCTCCTTCGATCTTCACAGTTCCAACTAGGCGATTTTGACCACCATTTACAATAATTTTATCCATACTCGTTATTACTCCATTTCATTCAGTCACGACTACTATCATACCATAAATTCATCAAAAAAGAAGCTAAAAGTTCCCGTTAAACAGTTGCCGACTGAATTCGTAAATACTGATAAAGAAGCTACTAGTTAAATAGCCTAAACTAATGCTGATCAATAAAATAAGAAGCCGAATTTTTACAGCTGTTTCGGCGCTTACCTTTAAAAAACGCTCCCACTGAACCACCGTTGAAAGAAGGTGGTAGGCAAATAAAATAAACAATAAGTGACTGCAAAAAGTAAAAATCATTTGAATCATACCTCTATTATACCATAAGACAAAGTTTCCTTTCATATTCTTAAGATGCGAAAAAAAGAAGTCGATCCAATCAACTTCTTTTTATATTTATAATCGATTTCCGACATTAATCCGGTTAATAGCGCGTTGAAGGGCAATCTTGGCACGACGCTCCATATCAACAGAATGTTGATCTTTGGCTTCTTCAAGGGCTTTTTCAGCACGCAATTTCGCACGCTCAGCCCGGCTAATATCAATGTCTCGAGCGCGTTCCGCCGAATCCGCTACGATGGTAATGACATTATCTACTACTTCGATAATCCCACCATTCACGGCGATCCAATCAATGTGTTTTTCGTCATCGACCCGACGGACCTTGACTTGGTCTACAGCCAAAACCGCAATGGTATTGATATGACGAGGTAAAATCCCTAATTCACCATCAATTGTCTTGACAGATACAAATGCGGCATGATGATCATAAACCAGTCCATCCGGTGTAACGATTTGGACGTTCATTTGACTCATCTTCACCTCTTCTTAGAATCCCATTTTTTCAGCTTTTGCAATCACATCTTCGATCGAACCGACACCACGGAAGGCATCCTCAGGTAAGTGGTCGTGTTTCCCATCCAAAATTTCCTTAAAACCACGTACAGTTTCTGCAACCGGTACATAAGAACCAGGTTGACCAGTGAATTGTTCAGCCACGTTGAAGTTTTGAGACAAGAAGAATTGAATACGACGGGCACGAGCCACCAAGGTCTTTTCATCATCAGACAATTCATCCATCCCCAAGATAGCAATGATATCTTGCAATTCATGGTAACGTTGAAGGACGCGTTTGACCTCAGAAGCCACTGCATAGTGCTCTTCTCCGACGATATCTGGAGAAAGGGCACGAGAGCTTGACGCTAATGGATCCACGGCAGGGTAGATCCCCAATTGAACCAATTTCCGCTCCAAGTTAGTGGTTGAATCCAAATGGGCGAAGGCGGTTGCTGGGGCAGGGTCTGTATAGTCATCGGCTGGCACGTAGATGGCCTGGATCGATGTAACAGAACCTTTCTTGGTTGAGGTAATCCGTTCTTGCAATTGTCCCATTTCAGTTGCCAAGGTCGGTTGGTAACCAACGGCTGAAGGCATCCGTCCCAAAAGGGCTGATACTTCTGAACCGGCTTGGGTGAAACGGAAGATATTGTCGATAAACAAGAGAACGTCCTGACCTTCGACATCACGGAAGTATTCCGCAATGGTCAAACCAGTCAAAGCTACACGCATCCGTGCTCCTGGTGGTTCGTTCATTTGTCCAAAGACCATGGCTGTTTTTTCGATAACGCCAGATTCTTTCATTTCCCAGTAAAGGTCATTCCCTTCACGGGTCCGTTCTCCAACTCCGGTAAATACAGAGATCCCACCGTGCTCTTGGGCAATGTTGTGGATCAATTCTTGAATCAAGACGGTCTTCCCAACTCCGGCACCACCGAAGAGTCCGACCTTCCCACCTTTCAAGTAAGGGGCTAAGAGGTCAATGACCTTGATCCCTGTTTCAAGAATTTCTTCTGAAGTAGAAAGCTCATCAAAGGATGGAGCTTTTTATGAATGGATTCACGAGGAGCATCTTCTGGAAATGCTTCTTCCAAGTCAATGGTATCCCCCAAGACGTTGAAGACCCGTCCAAGAGTTTCTTTTCCGACAGGTACGGAGATTGGACGACCAGTGTCCAATACTTCCATCCCACGAGTCAAGCCATCTGTTGATTCCATGGCAATGGTGCGAACGACACCATCTCCAAGTTCAAGAGCTACTTCAAGAACGACTTTTGATTTTTGTTGGTCATTTTTATAGACTACAAGCGCATTATTAATCTCAGGGAGTTTGTCGCCCGCAGCAAAAGCTACGTCAACGACAGGACCTACAACCTGAGAAATTTTGCCTAAACTCATGTCATTCTCCTATTCTATTAAGTTTCTAAGCTTGTGAATACATACCATCAAGCTTAATTTTGTATTGTTAAAATGTGCATCGAATCAACTACTCAAGCGCACTCGCTCCTGCAACAATTTCCGTAATTTCTTGCGTAATGGTTGCCTGACGAGCTCGGTTGTATTGAATGGTCAATTCATCAATTACCTTCTTGGCATTGTCTGTCGCGGTTTGCATGGCCATCATACCCGCAGCATTTTCAGCTGTTTTGGCATCAATGATAGCTCCATAAATCATACTTTCCGCAAACTGTGGAAGCAATTGATCCAAAATCGCATCGCGGTTTGATTCCAACTCCAGATTCAAGATATAATCTTCATCTGCTTCATTGGGGTCCAAGTCAATGATCGGAAGCATTTGCTCAACCCGCAATTGACTGGTCAAACTATTGACGTGGTGATTATAACAAACATACAATTCATCAAACAATTCATTTTGATACATTTGGACTGTCTTGTTGATGATCTTCCGCACTTCATCAAGCTTGGTTGATCAGCTAGACCACGTAGTTCATAAACCGGCTGGATGCCTCTTGCTCTAAAGAAATCTGCTCCGATACTTCCAATACAGATGACTTCAAAATCTTCACCTGTTGGATGGTATTCTTCCTTCAATTCCATGACAGACTTGAGGATAGAGGCATTGTAGCCTCCCACGAGCCCACGGTCAGAAGTGATGACAATATAAGCAGACTTTTTGACCGGACGGCTCTTTAAAAATGGATGGTACTTAGCATTTTCAGCCTCGTGTCCATGTAAGAGGTCGGTCAATAGTTTACGAACCTTAGATGCGTAAATTTGGAAGTCCCTGGCAGCTTGCTCAGACTTCCCAAGTTTGGCAGCAGATACCATCTGCATAGCATTCGTAATTTGACTGGTATTCTTTGTCGATGCAATTTTATTTTTGATATCATTTAAAGAAACTGCCATCTGCCACTCCTATTTCTATTTGAAACTTGATTGGTTGACAAAGTCAGTAATCACTGCATCCATTGTTTCTTCACTCGGAAGATCTTTGGTAGTACGAATGGTTTCAAAGATATCTGCATGATGTGCTTCTACAAAGGCAAACAATTCCTCTTCAAAGCGAAGGATATCATCAACTGGTACACTATCCAAGAATCCATGTGTCAAAGCATACAAGATCACCACCTGTTTTTCAACAGTCAATGGTTCATGGACCGGTTGTTTCAAGACTTCTACTGTCCTGCGACCACGGTTCAACTTAGCTTGAGTAGCCGCATCCAAGTCACTACCAAACTTGGTGAAGGCTTCCAACTCACGGTAGGAAGCTAGGTCAATACGGAGAGTCCCCGCAACCTTCTTCATAGCCTTGATTTGGGCTGATCCACCAACCCGAGATACAGATGATCCCGCATCGATGGCTGGACGAATACCTGAGTTAAAGAGGCTATCTTGTAAGAAGATTTGGCCATCTGTGATCGAAATCACGTTAGTCGCGATATAAGCGGAAATATCCCCTGCTTGTGTTTCAATGATTGGAAGCGCAGTGATGGAACCACCACCCAATTCATCTGATACTTTGGCAGAACGTTCCAATAAACGGCTGTGAAGGTAGAAGACATCCCCCTGGGAAGGCTTCCCGTCCTGGCGGACGACGAAGAAGAAGGGATAATTCACGGTAAGCAACGGCTTGTTTCGACAAATCATCATAGACGATCAAAACATGTTTGCCATTGTACATGAACTCTTCGGCCATCGCAACCCCTGCATATGGTGCAAGGAATAGCAATGGAGATGGTTGTGAGGCTGATGCTGTCACGACAATGGTATAATCCATTGCTCCATACTTGCGAAGTGTTTCTACTTGTGTCCGAACCGTTGATTCTTTTTGCCCAATTGCGACATAGATACAGATCATGTCTTGATCCTTTTGGTTCAAGATGGTATCGATGGCAATGGAGGTTTTCCCTGTTTGACGGTCTCCGATGATCAATTCCCGTTGGCCCCGTCCGATTGGAACGAGGGCATCAATGGCTTTCAAACCAGTTTGTAGGGGTTCTGAGACAGATTTCCGTTGCATAACACCAGGAGCTGGTGTTTCAACTGGACGGAAGGTATCTGTTACGATGTCTCCCAAGCCATCCACTGGTTGACCAAGAGGATTGACAACCCGACCAATCAAGGCATCCCCAGCAGGGACTTCCATGATTTTACCAGTCCGACGAATCGAATCTCCTTCACGAATATCCGTGAAGTCTCCAAGGATGATAATCCCGACATCTGTTGTTTCCAAGTTTTGCGCCATTCCGTATGAGCCGTTTTCAAAGATTAACAACTCACCACTCATTGCATTTTCAAGGCCATGAGCACGCGCAATCCCGTCACCAATATAGGTAACGACTCCGGTCTCTGTGACGTCAAAATTTGGCTGGAAATTTTCAATTTGTTGCTTAATTAAAGCGCTGATTTCTTGTGCGTTAATCGCCAAAATTCACACCACTTTCTATTTCAAATTTGCTTTTATGACTTGCAATTGACGTTTGAGACTAGTATCTAGCGTCTTGTGATTTGCTGAAACCACAAAACCACCAATCAAATCTGGATCCAATTTTTCTTTCAGCGAACGAACTTGGATGCCAAATTTCTTTTCAATAATGGGAATCAATTTCTCTTTTTGAGCCTGATCGAGTCCTGCAACCGAAGAAACGGTTACTTCGAAACAGTTGCTCACTTGTTGGATTTGATCCATACTCACTTTGACAATGTCATAAAATAAGGCTTCACGATGATTGAGAATAACCACTTCAATCAAATGGTCTAGTAATGCTGAATCCGAGTTTTGGAAAAGTCGCAGACTTTTCGCTTTCTCTTCATCCTCTACACCGATATGAGCTAAAAATGCAGCAAGGCCTGTTTCCTCAAAAACAGCCTTTATTTGACTTAGTTGTTCATAAACGTCATCTTGCTGATTCTTTTCAAATACCAATTGAACAAAAGGCTGGGAATATTTCTCAATTACCATTAATTGCTTTTTGTCCATTAGGCATCTCCTAATTCATTTAGGTAGCGATCGATCAGTTGGCGATGGCCTTCAGAGTCCAACTGTTGGCTTAGCAATTTACCTGCCAAGTTGACGGTTAAATCTGCGACATCCCCCTTGATACTGTTCATCGCTTCTTCTTTATTTTGCGAAATTTCTAATTGCGCTTTTTCTTTCAAGCGAAGGGCTTCTTGGTTGGCTTCACTGAGAATATGAGCCTTATTTTTTTCGGCTGTTTCCTTAGCCGTTTCAAGAATGGTCGTTGCTTCTTGACGACTACCTGCCAACTCCGCTTCGCGTTTTGCAGCTAGTTCCTCAGCCTTTTTACGGGCTGCCTCTGCTTGGTCAATATCATTGGTAATTTTTTCAGCACGCGCATCCAAAATACTGGTAATATTGCCCCAAGCAAATTTCTTTACTAAAAAGATTAATAAGAGGAAGGAACCAGCGATTAGTATAAAGTCACCAATAATGGTACCAATTGTTAAATCCATCTTCTACTCCTCTACTTACTCTTCCTCACCGTTTATTTTTTTACCTATGTACATGGATGACAACATGGTAAATACATAGGCTTGGATACATGAAATGAAAATCGAAAAGGCTGTCCATAACATGCTTCCGATAAAGGCTGCTGGATACCAATAAAAGGCTTGTTGAGACAAGGCTAAAAGCAAGCCTGCCAATACTTCACCGGCAAAAATATTCCCGTAGATCCGAATTGCTAAGGAAGCAAAATTGGTCACCTCTTCTAGGAGGTTCATCGGGGTCATAAAACCAGGAGTCGCAAAGGCCTTCAAGTATTCCTTAAAGCCTCGACGACGAACTCCTTCCACATGTGCGATCAAGGTGATCATAAAGGAGAGAGATAAGTCATAGCCGAGGTTAGCCGTTGGGGAAGTCCACAAGTTATAACCGTTTGTTGTTTGGACTTTTGCCATTAAACCAATATTATTGGCCACCAAGATAAAGAGAAAGAGAGAAAACAAGAACAAAGAATAGTTCTTCATGTAATGCTCTCCAATGTTTCCCTTGGTAAAACTAATGACAAAATCATAGATCATCTCAAGAGCATTTTGTTTGCCCTTAGGACGGAGGGTCATTTTGCGACTTGCCCAATAGACAAAAGCAAAGACCATCAAAACAGTTACAAGAGACATGGCAAGTAGGGTCAAATCAAAGGATACTGGTCCAATATTTAGGGTTGGATTCACACTTTCTTCCAAGGTTTGACACCTCCTTTCCTAAATAGAGAAGTCTATTTAATAACGAAGGCCATGGCCAAGGTTACGAAGAAGGTACCTTCTACAAAGGCAATCCCAAGGATCAAAAGGCTACGTAATTGACCGATAATCTCTGGTTGACGAGAAGCAGCTTTAAACAGATTACTCATAATCAATCCTTCAGCAATGGACACGCCGAAGCAGGCAAAACAAAGACCTAAAAATGTTAAATTCATGATGAATTCTCCTTAAATAAATTTTACTCCCTTAGTTTACTCCTAAAAGATATAATAGTCAAATGTTTGCTTAGAAAGAAAACGTTTTACGGCAATTCTGTCACTACTTTTAAAATTCCTCTTGCCACTAGCGTTCAAAAAATTCTCATTATCTTTAGACACTTTGTCTATTTTTGTATTTCACACAAATTTATATTATTTTCATCAGAAGAGGAGGCATTATTACCAAGGATAGAAAAAACTCACCTGACGAGCAGATGAGCATTTTCTTTCTATTTAAAAATAGAGGTTTTGAAACTGTCTGTTTGTTGCAGCAATTTCTTAAAGACTTTTTCTTTCAGTGAAACCGTATTGTCAAACTTGACAGAGCCGTTACTTAGGGTAGCCTTATCTTTATCAACTGCTTCAGCAAATGCACGTTTCAAGTCCTCATAGCTACTGTACGTCTTCCCATCGATGTCAATAGCCTGCATTCCATGTTTGGCACTTGTCACAACTTCATTGAAGTAAGCTTTCTTCCAATCTTCTAGATTGTTGAATTTTCCTTCAGAAATCTTGTTAATGATGAAGTCATCACCTAGAGTATCTTTACCAGCTTTTTTAGATTCAGCTTTTAGCATGTTAGAAGCATAGTTTAGGAAGCCTTTTTCGTAGCCATAGTAACCCCAGATTCTGAAAGTATTGTGTTTGAATGACATAGCTCCAGGAGCACCTTCACTAGTATTTCCACCATAGATACCCGTCATCATCGGAACAGTCACATAGGCTGATCCAAAGTCAGATGGATTATAAACTCCATTTCCTGGACCACGGTTGGTCATGAAGTTATTGGTTACTAGGTCATCAACTGAATGCAAAGGAATATCTTTTTCTTCATCACTTAAAGGTCGAACCTTGTCGAATTGATTCTTAGTGTTAGCTCCTCGATATTGTTTATCAACCTTCTTGAACCAAGCATTGTTTAAGTCTTGACTGCCTTTGTTGAGGACAGCCTCTCCTTCTAGGTAATCCAGAAGCATGAGGGTATCATTATAACCCTTCATGTAGCGATCAATCTCCTCGCGTGAAGTCAGATCATTTGGATTAGTGTTATACCATTGATTTCCATCGTTTGGACGTTCATAAGCCATGTTGAGACCAAGGGCTTTGTATTCACCATTTGGATTTGATACGGATGGAGTTTGCAACATTCCTTGAGCAAATGCTTCAAGATCTGTTCCTTCACGGTGTCTTGAGCCACCTAGATAAACCATACGGTCATTGACGTGCGTCGTTTCGTGGGTAAAGGCAGAGACCCCAAAGTCACTGATCATATCGGTCACCATGAAGAAGACTGAGTCATCTTTATATGGATTTCCGTAAATTCGCGCCACCGCTCCCATGCGCCAATCTGTCGCATGGTAACGATCGGTTGGACCATACAATTCACGGATTGGAGCGACATCTTTGCCACTGTTGGTGTGGCCATAACGGTCTGTACTAATGCCCTTGTAGTTTTGGTTATCAAGGACAGGGGTCGGCACCATATTATTGCTCTTCAAGAGTTGATTGCGTACCTTATCCGTTGCTAGACGTGACCAGAAATCTAGGTAATTCTGTTGTCCTTTCGCCACCTTATCAATTTCCGCTTTGAAGGCATTGCGTTCTGCTTCCGTGTTCTTGCCATATTTCTCGAAGGAACTATAGGCCATGGTATTGTAGGTTGAAATCAAGAACATATGAGCATCTTTTAAGTTCAAGAGTGGCAAGATCATTTTACCGTGAACATCATTGTTTAAGCCCTCATAGGCTCTGTGTTTAGCAGACGCGAATGCTGGATTGGTCGTCTCAGGTTCCACAATATAGACATTGTCTTTGGTTGCTTTGATGAACCAATCATTCAAGTCTGTATCACTTGTAAAGAGCTCCATGTTGTATTTCAGGAAGTCATTTAAGTTACCAGAAAGAGTCGATTTAGCCACAACTTCTCGGAAAGCATCGTGGGTACGAGTCCCTTTGATGTAGTCTTCTTTTGAACCAATTTCAATCAAACGGTCTAAGACATCGACATTCTTCCCATAGAAGTCTGGCTTGAATAACATGAGTTGCTTGAGATTGACATCATCGAATTTCACCCCGTAATAACGGTTGAGATAAGAGAGACCCAAAAGAACAGCAGCCTTGTTGTCATCAACTTTCTTGATAAGGGCCCGTTTGGCAGCCTCATCCATATTTAATTGATGGTCTTGGTTTTCAACCAGTTGCTTGACAAAGTGAGTTAGATTGTCCTTGACTTCTTGGAAGCTTTCTTCGAGGTAAAGGTTCTTAATGGCATTGACCTTGTTTGGACCAGTTCTACCAAGATGTGTGTAGATAGGATCTGATTGTAATTCTACAGGACTTAATTTCCCTACGATGGCACCAATGAGATCACTACGGTCTTTGTCCACCATATTCGGCGTGTAGACTACTTCACCGAGCTTCGCTACACTGTACTCTTTCACTTGTTTGACTTTAGACTCTTTCGGTGAAATGCTGAAGACATCTTTGGTCTTATCTGCGTAGTGTATCAGGATGTGGTCGGCATCAGCTAGTTCAGTGACAAAATCATTGCCCTTCATAGAGGTCACAGACAAGACTTCCTTGGTCAAGAGAGGACTAGTTGCAGCCAGTTTATTCCCTTGATCGACAATCCACTCTTTATTATAGAAAGGTTGAAGTTTTGCGATATTACGGTAAGCTAGCTCACGAGTGACATCGTAGCCCGTGATTGCCTTGTATTGATCGTATTTGTTAAGACTGTTATTGAGCTTGTCTTCAATAGGTTTGCTGCTGGTAAATTTATCAGCAGTGATTCCCATTGCTTCAATTTTCTGCTCAGCTTCTGCTAGAGAGATGCTAGGGATTTTACGGGAGTTGTTAAAGGACTTCTTACCTTCACTCACACCATCAACACTATAATTACGTTTGGTTCTTGAATAGGTGAAGTAGTCGTCAGCATCAATATCTGAGTGACCAAATACCATCTCACCTGTTTTGACTTTCATCATAGTGATGTTGTCTTCAATAGTACCCAAGGCCCAGTTGGTACCCAGCAATCCACCAGATTGAACAGCTTCTTTCAGTTCGATAGAACCTTTAGCAACTGAATTTCTGAGGACCCCTTCTTTACCGACCGTGTAGTTATTAGCACCATTTTGAGATGAATAGACTAGACCTGCAGCTTTTGCTTTATTACCAGTCATTTCAGCATCAACGTAGGCTTTCTCAACAACACCCTTCCAGTTTTCACCAAGAACACCAGCTAAATAGCCTCCTCTATTGCCGGCAGCGTGAAGTTTACCGATAAAGGCGACATTACTTACTTTTCCACTACCATCAATTTTATTAATAATACCAGCTACATCATTATTACCAACAACATTTCCTGTTACTTTGATATTCTCGATAGTTGCATTATTTTTGATGACATTAGCAATTGGAGCTACTCGATCAACTCCAGGCATATCAATATTGACATTTTCTAGTAAGAGATCCTTGACAGATCCACCTTCAATGTTTCCAAATAATGGTCTAGTGATATTATGAATGGCAAATTTATTGCCATCAGTACTTCCCAATGAACCTTTAAAGGCATTGGTTACATAAGATTTGCCAGCAGCTGGTACATTATTAGCATTCATATTGCTACCAAGCTTAAAGGTACCAGTAGGATTGGCTTGCATAGCTTTTACAAGTTCATTAAAGTCGTAATACACATCACCTTCATGAGCTTTTGGCTTAGGCAAATAGTGTACATACTCTTCAGTGAAACGATTTTCTGCAGTACGTTGAATCAAATCTGGTGCTTTAGCAGTTACTTTGTATAGTTTATTTCCATCTACAGTAACTTCTTCGATTTTATCAACCGCTAGTTTTGTAACCTTGTTATCGTAAGTCGTAACCTTTAAGTAGTATGGCTTCACATCAGACGGTGTTTCAGTCAAGAGGCTATGATCAGTCTCAAGGCCTTGGTCATCCACGCTAATCAGACTGGTTTCCTTGATGTTTGACTTCAACTTTTTTAAGGTCAAGTCTTAGCGGTTCTTCCTTAAGAACTTCTTCTTCATCCCCATTTCCACGGTCATAGACCATGGTCGTTGCGAGCGTATAATCCTTGTAGTAGTCCAAGTCCGCTAAGGCAGCTGCTAAGTCCGTCTCTGAAAGGGCAAACGTTTTAACCACTTGATCACCCTTCTTCAATACAGCCTGGATAGACTTGATGGTCACACCGTCTGGTTTGTCCAAACGATAAGTAGCTTTAGCACTACGCTTCAATTCTTCCTTCTCGACCTGGGTCAAGGTTAAGGTTGGCTTTTCAAGTTCTTTGGTCCCTTTTTGAATGATCCGATCTTGGGCCTGTTCAACTACTTCTTCCGAAACCGTTGGTGCATCTGCCGTTTTAACCCCCTTGATGGTCTTGTAAACCTTGGTGATTTTCTTCTTCCCATTTTTACCGGCTTGAGAAACCCTTTCGGTTCCTTTTAGCAAGGTGCCATCTTGTTCGGTTACCGTCTTAAATGGAATCTCCTCAAAAGCAACTTCCTCTGTTTGGCCTTCAATCACCTTACTTCCACGACTGATTCTTTCTGTCACAGGAGCTTTTACCGTTTCAGTTGTCGTGCTGAGGGGCTCGCCAATCTTCTCACCATTGACCGTCTTATAAACACGACGAATCTCCTGACTACCAGCCTCGCCTTTCTGAAGAAGGCTTTCTTCATCGGTGTAACGATTAGCATCCGTTACATACTCTGTTTCATATGGAAGGATTACCGTTTCTGTCTCCGTCACTGTCCCTTCGGTCGCTTGGTAAACTGGGTTCTCCGGTTGAATTGGGGCTTCGCCGACATGGCCTTCTTCTTGCGTTCCCTTGGCTTCCACAACACCGGTATAGGCTGGAGTCTCTGGTTGAACGGGAGCTTCGCCGACATGGCCTTCTTCCTGGGTTCCCTTGGCTTCAACGACACCTGTATAGGATGGAGTCTCCGGTTGAACAGGCGCTTCTCCTACATGACCTTCTTCTTGTGTTCCCTTGGCTTCCACTACACCTGTATAGGTTGGGTTCTCCGGCTGAACAGGCGCTTCTCCCACATGACCTTCTTCCTGAGTTCCCTTAGCTGTGACTACTGGGGCAGGTTGTGGACTTGGTTGAACATCCTCCTTGGTCCCGACAGCAAGAATTTGTGAAACTGGTTCTTTAGTAAGCTTGCTTTCAACTACTTTGCGAACTTCCTGACCATTTACCGTACTTACTTCTGTTAAAACAGTCTGTTCACCATTTTGTCCAGCTCTTAAAACTGCTGTTTGACCTTTTGCTAAAGTAGAATCTGCTTGTTCTACCGTTTCAAACGGAATAATTTCTGTTGAAACTTCAACGTTTGGCTTGTCCACTATAGGGAATGCAGGACCCTCTTCAGGTGTTACCTGAGATAGAGTCTTTCCTTCTGTTGCAGGTTGGGATACTGGCTTTTCCTCCACTCTTACATGAGGTTCTTGGCCCGTAGCTCTTGGATCAACTGGACAACGCAGGTAGCCAACATAGTCATAGCCTTCAATCGGAATGACACCATTGGCTAGTTCTTTACTGCTTGCAATTGAAAGAGTTTGATTGTAGCTTGCTAATTCAATATTTTGCAAGGCTGCGGCATCAATAGATAAGAGCAGACTTTGCCCCATGGAACCAATTAATAGGAGTCCCATTACTTTTTTTCGGTGTTTTTTGGACAGCAAAAGAACTGCTAAAGAGGCAGTCGCTAAACTAAGGCCAGCAACCGCCAATTCGGTCGTCCCTGTTTGAGGTAATAGCCCTTGACTGGGTGTTTTTTTCTTATACACCAGATAAAAGGTATCTTCATTTTGATATTCTTCAGGAATTGCACGAATCACCTGAGCTTGTTCCTCAGGAGTCAACTCATTTTCCGTGACGTACCCCAAATGAACTGTCGCTTCTGCCGTGAATTGATCAGCTTGTACAGAAGGTGCTCCTACTACACTCCCTGCAAAAATAAGGGCTCCAATAGCAACCGGACCTACTCCGACGGATAATTTCCGAATCGAATACTTGGTAATCTTTTCAAAAGCTTGTCTTCTTTGTTTCATCCTATAATTTCCTACATAGTAATATTTGTAAATCATAGGAAGTCACATTTATGTTTGGAGAGGAATGACACTTCCCCTAAAACGCTTCCCGTGATTTTTTACCTTTATCTATCTTATCTTTTTTCGCATCTTTTAGCAACTCATCTTACTCAGATTTCTTCCCTTTTTGCTTCCTATATGTAAGTAGCTCCTCTTCCTTTCTTAGCAACAAAAAAACTCCTAAAATGTACCGGCCCCAAGAGTCAGATTTTTCTGTCTAACTTTTGGGGTCAGTTCAAAATAGGCGTTTTTAGAGATTTATCTTACAAAGACTGATAGAGATCCGCATAGTGTTGACTAGCCGTATCCCAAGAGAAATCACGACTCATGGCTTCTCTTTGAAGACCGTACCAAGCATTCTTATCATGAGTATAGACTGTCAAAGCTTGATCGACAGCCCAGTTTAACCAATAACCAGATAGGTTGTTAAAGCTAAATCCAGTACCACTGCCATCGATGACATTATAGGCTTGCACTGTATCACGCAGTCCCCCTACCTCGTGAACCAATGGCAAGGTGCCGTAGCGCATAGCCATCATTTGAGAAAGTCCACATGGTTCAAATCGGCTTGGCATCAAGAAAACATCCGAAGCGGCATAGATTTCTTGCGCCAACTGCACGTCAAACATGATGTTAGCAGAAAGTTTATCTGGATAAGCTTGACCAAACCAAGCAAAGGCTTGCTCAAAGCCAGGATCTCCTGTACCCAAAAGAACGATTTGGATATCCTTTTGTAGAAGGTTGTGGAGTTCTTCAACCACCACGTCAAATCCTTTTTGGCGGGTCAAACGAGAAACAATTCCAAACAAGGGAATATCATCACGTAACGGAAGTCCGACACGTTCCTGAAGAGCTCGCTTACTTGTTGCTTTCCCTGATAAATCATCTTGGCTGAAATGATAGGTCAAGAGCGGGTCTGTTTCAGGATTGTAGAGGTCTGTATCGATTCCATTCACAATCCCCGTTAATTTACCAGATTCCATCCGCAAGATTTGATCGAGTCCGCAACCATATTCAGCCGTCATGATTTCATAACCGTAACTTGGTGAAACAGTGGTCACACGATCAGCATAGAGGATCCCGGCCTTCATCCAGTTCAAGCAATCCTTCCAACGAAGTGTCCCATCTTCATAGCGTTCAAATCCAACTCCAAACAAATCCCACAGCATTCCTGGGTCAAACTGCCCTTGGAACTCTAGATTATGGATGGTCAAGACAGACTTAATACCATTGTAAGCTTGAATCCAACGGTATTTTTCCTTAAGAAGGAAAGGAATCATGGCGGTATGATAATCATGAACATGGATGATATCTGGAATAAAGTCTACTCGTTCCATCATTTCCAGCGTTGCCAATTGGAAATAGGCAAAGCGCTCCCCATCATCAAAATCTCCGTAGACATGTCCTCTAAAGAAATATTTCTGGTTATCAATAAAATAGAAAGTAACACCATCACGATAGATGCGTTTCACACCAACGTATTCACTTCTCCATCCAACTCTGGTCTCGAAGTGTAGCACATCTTCAACTTGGTCGCCAAATTTCGCCTCTACCATGTCATAGTAAGGGAGGACGACACGAACATCATGGCCTTTTTTAGCCAAGGATTTAGGGAGTGCCCCAATAACGTCTCCCAAGCCCCCCGTTTTTGAAAAAGGAGCTCCTTCAGCGGCAACAAACAATAATTTCATTATCCAATATCCTCTGTAATTACAGCACCTTTTTTAATCACAAGAGGTGCCTCTTTGGTTCCACGAATGGTAACGCCAGTTTCAACTACGACACCCTTGTCAAGAATCGCATGCTCTACGACTGCTCCCTCATGGACAACAACACCTGGGAACAAGAGACTGCTACGAATTTCTGCCCCCTTATGGAGATGAACCCGACGAGAGATGACAGAATCATGTACCAAAGCTTCGACAATGCTTCCTGAGGCAAATTGCGAATTCTTAATTTGCGAACCAGTCGCATAGTAAGTTGGCTCTTCATTTTTCACCTTGGTATAAACTTTTTGATTTGGTGAGAAGAGTGACATGAATTTCTGAGTTTCCAACATGTCAAGATTAGCGCGGTAATATGACTCAACAGAGTGAATATTGGCAATATAGCCAGTGTATTCAAAAGCGAATGCCCCATATTCAACCGCTAAATCACGTAAGATATAACGCAGTTTTTCTGGATGTTCCTTATGAACTTCTTGCTCCAATTTTTCAATCAACCAAGGAGTATCCACAATAAAGATGTCGGTCGACATATTGTAAAGTGCTTCAGGATCTTGGCCTTCAAACAATTTTTGACCAGTCACATGGTCTGTCTCATCAATATCCAAGATTGCATTTACTTCTGAGATATCCCGTTGATGCATCTTTTTGTAAACTACTGTAATAGGTGCATCAATGGTATTATGCAAATGGAAAACCTGGTTCAAATCAATATTCACCAAGACGTCACAGTTCAGAGCGACTGTCTGGTTCGAACCAGAGCGTTTCAAATAGGTCAAGAGTTGCTCGTAGTATTCTTTGCCAACGTTTGAACTTTCTACTGGAGTGTTGTAGATACCGAGATAGTAGTGACTCAAGAGGGTTGACAAGCCCCACTCACGACCAGAGCGAATATGGTCAAAGACAGAACTGATATTTTCTTGCTGGAAGATACCAAATACACTACGAATTCCCGCATTAGCGAGGCTAGAAAGCGGGAAGTCGATCAAGCGATATTTTCCATCAAATGGCAGACTGGCAACAGGACGATGATCTGTCAATGATGACATATCATGGAAGCCTACTGTGTTTCCTAAAATGGCTGAATACTTATCAATCTTCATCTGTTGCTACCCCCACTTTTTCGTTATATCCAACGACTTGTACTTCTTCCGTTCCATCGATGACAACACCTTCTGAAACAACTGCTCCTTCACCGATAATAGCACGTTTAATCACAGCACCTTGACCGATAATGGCACCACTCATGACGACAGAATCTTCAACGACTGCACCTTTACGAACTTGTGCTTCCGTAGACAGGATAGAACGTTTTACTGTTCCGTCTACCAAGCATCCATCCACTACCAAGGAATCTTCAATTTGGGCATGTTCGCCAAGGAATTTGGTGGTGAAATCAAGTTACGAGAATAGATCTTCCAGTGACGATCCCGGCTGTCCAAGGCATTGTTTGGATCAATGTATTCCATATTCGCTTCCCAGAGAGATTCAATAGTTCCCACGTCTTTCCAATAGCCATTGAATTCATAAGCATAGACACTTTCTCCTGATTCAAGGTAAGTTGGAATAACGTTTTTACCAAAGTCAGACATATCGATGTCACTCTTCTCTGCAGCCACTAGCATGTTGCGAAGACGAGACCAGTCAAAAATGTAAATCCCCATAGAAGCTTTTGTTGATTTTGGCTCTGCAGGTTTTTCTTCAAATTCGACAATTCGATTGTTGGCATCCGTATTCATAATTCCGAAACGACTAGCTTCTTTTAAAGGCACATCCAATACAGCTACTGTAAGGCTGGCATTGTGATCTTTGTGAGACTGAAGCATGTCGTCATAGTCCATCTTGTAGATATGGTCTCCAGAAAGGATCAACACGTACTCTGGATTGATGCTATCGATGTAGTCGATATTTTGGAAAATCGCATGACTTGTTCCTTCAAACCAACGATTTCCTTCACTTGCAGAATAAGGTTGAAGGATAGAAACCCCAGTATTAATACCATCAAGACCCCAACTGGAACCATTTCCGATATGGTTGTTTAAGGCAAGCGGTTGATACTGAGTAATCACGCCAACATTGTGGATACCTGAGTTGGCACAGTTGGATAAGGCAAAGTCAATAATACGATAACGTCCACCAAATTGCACTGCAGGTTTGGCAATGCTTTGAGTGAGTTTTCCAAGGCGAGTTCCTTGCCCACCAGCAAGGATCAGAGCTAGCATTTCATTCTTCATTGATTACTCCTTTTTGGATTGACGAGACCTTCTTCCCACCTCTGAGGAGAGGCACTGTGGCCTCTTCTACAGACTTAGGAATGGGATCATAGACTGCGATCAGTAGATCACCAACAACTATTTTTTTGTTTTAGAAACATTGGAACGAAGTTTTCGTTTCACTTTCCATACACTAGCTCCAAGAGCCGGTAAGGTGAAGGTCAAGGTTTGTGGATAATCTTTCCATAATCCCTCTTGAGTCTTCACTTCCTGGTTGTGCTCTTTCCAGACACCTCCCCATTTCTCTAATTCTGTATTCCAAACTCTTCATAGACCCCAGCAACAGGGACGCCGACTGTAAAGTCCTTACGCTCTACTGGTGCCATATTAAAGATACATAGCAGATGATTTCCTTTTTTATCCTTACGAGTAAAGGTCAAGACACTTTGATCTCGGTTATCTGCATCAATAATCTCAATACCATCATAGCTATCATCAATTTCCCAGAGCATCTTGTTATCTTTGTAGAATTGATTGAGCTGTGAAGTAAACTCTTGCATCTTGCGGTTCATGTCATCTTCTAGATTGGACCATTCTAGCTGTTCTTCAGACTTCCATTCTAAAAATTGGCCAAACTCTGAACCCATGAAGAGCAATTTCTTACCTGGGTGACAAATCTGATAGGTCAAAAGGTTTCGCAAGCCAGCAAACTGGTTGTAGCGATCTCCCCACATCTTATGCATGAGACTCTTCTTCCCGTGGACCACTTCATCGTGAGAAAATGGCAACAAGAAGTTTTCAGAGAAAGCATACATAAAGCTAAAGGTCACCAAGTTGAAATCAAATTTCCGATAAATAGGATCTTCCTCATAGAAGCGAAGGATATCATTCATCCAGCCCATATTCCACTTGTAGTCAATCCTAAACCGCCATACTCTTCTGGACCAGTGATCTTGGTGCCAGATGAACTTTCCTCCGCTGCCATGATGACATCCGGATGTTCTGATTTAATCACAGCATTCATCCGCTTAAGGAAATGAATCCCCTCATAGTTGAGATTTCCACCATCAATATTTGGTGTCCATGGACCACTATCGTAGTCTAAGTAAAGCATGTTGCTGACCGCATCGACCCGGATTCCATCCAAATGATAAAACTCAATCCAGAACTTCACACTAGAGATAAGGAAGGATTGGACCTGGTTTTTCCCTAGGTCAAAGTTCATTGCTCCCCAACCATAGTTGTGGGCACGATGATGGTCCTGGTATTCAAAGGTTGGTGTCCCATCATAATAAGCTAAGGCATCATCATTGATGGTAAAGTGACCCGGCACCCAGTCCACAATCACCCCGATGTTATTCAAGTGACAGGCCTCAACGAAATCCTGAAACTCTTCCGGTGTTCCGTAGGAATGCTCTAAGGCAAAGTAACCCATCAATTGGTAGCCCCAACTTAATCCAAGCGGGTGAGCCATCACTGGCATGAACTCCACATGGGTATAGTTCATTTTTACCAAGTAAGGAATCAAGTCTTCCTTCAACTGAGCAAACGAATAAGGGCTTCCATCTTCGTTGCGTTTCCAAGAACCGGCATGAACTTCATAGATATTTACTGGACGAGATCTAAAGCCAAGTTTTCTCCGTCTAGCCATCCAGAGTCCATCTTTCCATTTCCTCTCTGGAATATCTGTAATGACCGCTCCTGTTCCTGGACGTTTTTCCATGCGAACTGCTAAAGGATCCACCTTCATCAAGCGGTGGCCATTTTGTCTTGTAACATGAAACTTATAGATATCGCCAACTTGAGGTGCAGTTGTAAAAACTTCCCAAACACCAGCTTCGTTTCTTACCATAGGAATTTCATTTTCTTCCCATTGGGTGAAAATCACCTACCAGGTGTACTGCCTGAGCATTTGGAGCCCATACACGGAAACTATACCCTTCCACACCATCTACTTGCTCTTTATGAGCCCCTAGATAATGTTGAAGATGAAAGTTCTCACCGGTTCCAAATGTATACAATGCTTGTTTCGTATCCATTCACTCACCTCTCTCGCTTTTATGTAAGCGCTTCCTATTAATATTATTCTACTATAAATAGTTGAAATATTCAAGATTTTTTCTTGAATAATACGATGAAAATTTATGAAAATAATTTGAAACTTTCATTGTTTCCCTGAAATTTCCTAAAATAGATTCATAATTGTTCAGTTTTCAAACTATCTTTCCAATATTATACTATAAAAATAATTGTAATTAAACCTATTTCCGATAATTTTTAGAAAATTTAGTTTTTTTGTTTTGATATAGTGACAACAACTCTATTTTTGTTCAGCTACTTCATTTAAAGAAACAAATACAGGTTTAAAATAAAAAAGCTACCACCTCTTCCAAGGTGATAACTTTTATCAGATTTTTAAGATCAATTAGTCTACGTTCACGTATTCTTTAGAAAGTTCAAGCACTTCTTCCATAGTTGAACATTCAGTAAGAGCACGATTGGCGTATTCTTGCATCTTAGCTGTGTCAAGTTTCTTCATCAAGCTACGTGTACGAAGGACAGATGTAGCTGACATAGAAAACTCATCCAAGCCCATTCCGACAAGAAGAGGAACAGCTGTTTGGTCACCAGCCATTTCACCACACATACCAGCCCATTTACCTTCAGCGTGAGCTGCTTTGATCACATTGTTGATCAAACGAAGGATTGATGGGTTATATGGTTGGTAAAGGTATGAAACTTGTTCGTTCATACGGTCAGCAGCCATGGTGTATTGGATCAAGTCGTTTGTACCAATTGAGAAGAAGTCAACTTCTTTGGCAAATTGATCAGCCAACATCGCTGCTGCTGGGATTTCAATCATGATCCCTACTTCGATGTCGTCAGCAACTGCAACACCTTCCGCAACCAATTTCGCTTTTTCTTCTTCCAGAATACCTTTAGCCGTACGGAACTCTGTCAACAAAGCAACCATTGGGAACATGATCCGCAATTTACCGTGAACAGATGCACGAAGCAAAGCACGCAATTGTGTACGGAACATTTGGTTACCTGTTTCAGAGATAGAGATACGCACGCACGGTAACCCAAAAATGGGTTCATTTCTTTAGGAAGATCGAAGTAAGGAAGTTCTTTATCCCCACCGATATCCATTGTACGAACGACAACAGGTTTACCGTTCATTCCTTCAAGAACCGCTTTGTATGCTTCATATTGATCATCTTCAGTTGGGAAATCTTGAGAATCCATGTACAAGAATTCAGTACGATAGAGACCAACAGCTTCTGCACCATTTTCGTTCACACCTTCAACGTCTTTAGGTGTACCGATGTTAGCAGCCAACTCGAAGTGTTTGCCATCTGCAGTAACAGTTTTGGCATCTTTCAAAAGAGCCCATTCAGCTTTTTGTTTAGCGTAAGCTTCACCAGCTGCTTTAAAGGCTGCAATTTGTTCTTCACTTGGGTTGATGACCACTTCACCAGTGATTCCAGATACAGCCAACACATCACCATCTTTTACAAGATCTGTAATGTTGTTTGTACCAAGAACCGCTGCAATTTCAAGTGTACGCGCCATGATAGCTGAGTGACTTGTACGTCCACCAATGTTTGTAACAAAGGCTTTAACAAACTGTTTGTTCAATTGAGCGGTATCGGATGGAGTCAAGTCATGCGCAACCACGATTGCTTCTTCATTGATGGTTGCAGGGTTTGGCAATTTCTTACCAAGCAAGTTTGCAAGAACACGTTTGGTCACGTCGCGAATATCTGCTGCACGTTCTTGCATGTATGGGTTATCTTCCATTCCTTCAAAGATGGTGATAAACATGTCTGTGACTTCTTTTAAACCAGCCTCAGCATTCACCTTCTTCGTGCGAATTGTTTCCTTGATCTGACCAACCATTTCAGGGTCAGAAAGGACCATCATGTGAGCATCAAATACTTGTGCCGCTTCCTCACCAAGGCTCGCTACTGCATTCTCCCGAATAAGAGAAAGCTCGTTCTGTGAAGCTTCAAGAGCTGCATCCAAACGAGCTTCTTCTGCATTTGTATCTTCAACTGAGATTGTTTCAAATGACAAGTCGGGTTGAACAAGTAGATATGCCTAGCAACGGCAACACCATCAGATGCTGCAATTCCTTTAAGCATTTCTGTCATGTTTATGCCAATCCTTCTTTTTCCATTGTTTCAGCGATTGCTGCAAGAGCATCATCAGCGTCAGCACCTTCAGCTGAGATTACAACGTCAGCTCCTTGACCAACACCAAGGCTCATAACACCCATGATTGATTTCAAGTTAACTGATTTACCTTTGTATTCAAGAGTAATATCTGAAGCAAATTTGCTAGCAGTTTGAACCAACAAAGTTGCTGGACGTGCGTGGATACCTGTTTCTGCCACGATGTGGAAATCTTTAGAAGCCATAGTTTGACTCTCCTTTTAAAATTAGTTATTGAGTTATCTGTGATAACCCTTACAATTTGCTATTATATCATCTTCTTCATTATTTTTCAAGATTTTTATCACACACTTACTGAAAATACTTACAGGAAGCACTCATTTTTTCTCTTCTTTTAAACTACTTTTTTTACTTTCTTCTATTAAATAAATAGAATTGCTTTCAGGGACACAGTATATAGAATTTTAGGAAAATAGTTCGAATTCCTTTGACTTAAAAAACCTATATTTTATCACGTTTTCCTCAATTTTCACTAATTCTTACAATACTACATATTGTGGTATCCTTCGATATAGTTAATTTATGTGCACAATATTTAGTTAAAACTCTTGACAAGGAAAAACCTTTTGTTTATACTAGAAACAGATTTATGAATTTAGAGGAGTTAGATCACATTATGGTGACAATTTATTCAAAAAATAATTGCGTTCAATGTAAAATGACCAAACGTTTTTTAGATACCAATCACGTTGAATACCGTGAAATTAATCTAGATGAGCAACCTGAGTTTGTAGACCATGTGAAGAACCTTGGTTTCAACGCTGCACCAGTTATCCAAACGGCAGATGAAGTCTTCTCTGGCTTCCAACCAGCTAAGCTCAAGAAATTATCTTAAAACTATCAAACAGGATCTGATTGGTCTAGGGAATGGATTACTGTAGTTCTCGACTACAGTGTTCCCCTAGCCCTTTTACTTGTACAGGGGAGCTTGCCTCCCCTTTGTTTTTGAATTAGAAAAAGGAACATTATGGGATTAAAATCACTTGAAGACGTAACCTACTTCCGTCTTAATAATGAAATCAACCGTCCAGTTAACGGTCAAATCATGCTTCATAAAGATAAAGAAGCCTTGGATGCTTTCTTCAAAGAAAATGTTGTGCCAAATACCATGGCCTTTGATTCAATAACGGATAAAATCAACTACCTTATTGAACACAACTATATCGAAACAGCCTTCATTCAGAAGTACCGTCCTGAATTTTTGGAAGAATTGGCCCAATTTATCAAAGATCAAAACTTCCAATTCAAGTCCTTCATGGCTGCCTATAAATTCTATAACCAGTATGCTCTGAAAACAAATGATGGAGAGTACTATCTCGAAAGTATGGAAGACCGCGTCTTCTTCAATGCTCTCTACTTTGCGGATGGAAATGAAGAAATTGCTAAAGACATCGCAAATGAAATCATCCACCAGCGCTACCAACCAGCTACTCCTTCTTTCTTGAATGCTGGACGTGCCCGCCGTGGGGAATTGGTTTCTTGTTTCTTGATCCAGGTAACTGATGATATGAATGCGATCGGACGCTCCATCAACTCTGCCCTCCAACTTTCTCGTATCGGTGGTGGGGTTGGAATCTCCCTCAGCAATCTTCGCGAAGCTGGTGCACCGATCAAGGGCTATGAAGGAGCTGCTTCTGGGGTCGTTCCAGTCATGAAACTCTTCGAAGATAGCTTCTCTTACTCTAACCAATTGGGACAACGCCAAGGGGCTGGTGTAGTTTACCTCAATGTCTTCCACCCAGATATCATCTCCTTCCTTTCTACTAAGAAGGAAAATGCCGATGAAAAAGTTCGTGTTAAGACCCTTTCACTTGGTGTCGTCGTGCCAGACAAGTTCTACGAGTTGGCTCGTAAGAATGAAGAAATGTACCTCTTCAGCCCTTACTCTGTAGAGCGTGAATACGGAGTGCCATTTAACTACATCGACATCACTGAAAAATACGATGAGTTGGTTGCTAATCCGAACATCCGCAAGACAAAAATTAAGGCCCGTGATTTGGAAACTGAAATTTCTAAATTGCAACAAGAATCTGGTTACCCATATGTAGTTAACATCGATACTGCTAACCGGGCAAACCCTATTGATGGAAAGATCATCATGAGTAACTTGTGTTCAGAGATCCTCCAGGTTCAAGAGCCAAGCTTGATTAACGATGCTCAAGAATTCATTAAAATGGGGACTGACGTCTCATGTAACCTTGGTTCAACCAACGTGGTTAACATGATGACTTCACCTGATTTTGGTCGTTCGATTCGTGCCATGGTTCGTGCTTTGACCTTCGTTACAGATAGCTCTCATATCGTTGCTGTTCCAACAATTGACCACGGAAATAGCCAAGCTCATACCTTTGGTCTTGGAGCCATGGGACTTCACAGCTACCTTGCCCAACAATTGATCGAGTATGGATCACCTGAATCTGTTGAGTTTACGAGCATCTACTTCATGCTCATGAACTACTGGACTCTCGTCGAATCAAACAACATCGCACGTGAACGGGGCGTTACCTTCCACAACTTTGAAAAATCAGACTATGCCAACGGTAGCTACTTTGATAAGTACACGACCGGAGAGTTTGTTCCAAAATCTGATCGCGTCAAAGAACTCTTTAAGGATATCTTCATTCCTAGTGCAGAAGACTGGGCTGAACTCCGCGATAAAGTCAAGGCAGATGGTCTTTACCACCAAAACCGCTTGGCTGTCGCACCAAATGGTTCTATCAGCTACATCAATGACGTATCTGCTTCTATCCACCCAATCACACAACGGATTGAAGAACGCCAAGAGAAGAAAATCGGTAAGATCTACTACCCTGCTGCTGGTTTGTCAACAGAAACCATTCCTTACTACACTTCTGCCTACGACATGGATATGCGAAAAGTCATCGACGTCTATGCTGCTGCAACTGAGCACGTAGACCAAGGACTTTCACTCACGCTCTTCATGCGTAGTGATATTCCAAAAGGGCTTTACGAATGGAAAACTGAAAACAAACAAACCACTCGTGACTTGTCTATCCTTCGCAACTACGCCTTTAACAAGGGAATCAAGTCTATCTACTACGTCCGTACCTTTACAGATGACGGTGGAGAAGTTGGTGCGAACCAATGTGAAAGCTGTGTCATCTAAGACACTCTGATCCATTGCTACCAAAAAGTCGGTTCGCCGACTTTTTGTGCAGTATTCTAACAATTGTGTTAGAATAATAATGATTGTATGATCGAATGAATTAGAAAAAGAAAGAGATTTCAAATGGAAACTTACTACAAAGCCATTAACTGGAATGCCATCGAGGATGTCATCGATAAATCTACTTGGGAAAAGCTAACCGAACAATTCTGGTTGGATACACGTATTCCTTTGTCAAACGACTTGGACGACTGGAGAAAGCTGTCTAACAAGGAAAAAGACCTTGTTGGTAAAGTTTTTGGAGGTTTAACCCTTCTCGATACCATGCAGTCTGAAACGGGTGTGCAAGCCCTTCGTGCGGATATTCGTACTCCTCATGAAGAAGCTGTCTTTAACAACATCCAATTCATGGAATCTGTCCATGCTAAGTCTTACTCTTCTATCTTTTCTACCTTGAATACCAAGTCAGAAATCGAAGAGATTTTCGAATGGACCAATACCAATCCCTTCCTTCAAAAGAAGGCAGAAATCATCAACGAGATCTACCTCAATGGGACTCCTCTAGAAAAGAAAGTAGCCAGCGTCTTCCTTGAAACCTTCCTCTTCTACTCTGGTTTCTTCACACCGCTCTACTATCTTGGAAACAACAAATTGGCCAACGTGGCTGAAATCATCAAGTTGATCATTCGGGACGAATCTGTTCACGGAACCTATATCGGCTACAAGTTCCAACTTGGATTTAACGAATTACCAGAAGACGAACAAGAAAAACTCAAAGAGTGGATGTATGACCTGCTCTACACCCTCTATGAAAACGAAGAAGGCTATACAGAGAGCCTCTATGACGGTGTAGGGTTGGACAGAGGAAGTCAAGACCTTCCTTCGCTACAATGCTAACAAAGCCCTCATGAACTTTGGGACAAGATCCCCTTTTCCCTGACTCAGCGGATGATGTCAACCCAATCGTCATGAACGGGATCTCAACCGGTACATCCAACCACGACTTCTTCTCTCAAGTCGGAAATGGTTACCTTCTCGGTGAAGTAGAAGCCATGCAGGATGACGATTACAACTATGGCCTATAAGACAAAAAAACCTTTCCAGATGGAAAGGTTTTTTTGTTTTTATGCTAAAAAAATTAGCCTTGCTGCAGAAGAAACTATCTCAAATAAACAAATCAGTCCTTTCCAGATTTGGAAAGGGCTGATTTGGTAGGTATGTTACTCCCCATTCTTCTTTATTGAAGCAAGAAGATAAGGAGAGAAGCGATCAGGTTATTTGCTATATGCAGGGCAATGGCATAACGAATATCTTCCTTAGTCAGATACGCTAAAGCAAAAATTGAACCCATTATAAAGTAAGTTAGAAATTGCCCTAGACTAGACGGAAGATGGAGAAAAGAAAATAAACTAGAAGAAAGAGCAATATAGAGCAAGGTCTGTCCTAGGGTTTCCTGCTTTGAAAATAGATACTTGGCCATTAAGCCTCTAGTTATGAATTCTTCAATAATGGGAGCAATAAAAATAATATAGAAAAAAACGAAAGCAGGAAATAACTCCAAGAAAAACTCAATACTTCTTTGATTATTAGACGATTCACCCGAGACCAAGGCTTGAAGAGCAATAAAGGCAACTAATAATCCAATGGGTAACCATATCGTGGACGTCAGTTTGGTCTTTTTAACCTCAAGTTTCCAACCCTTTTGGTACCATTTCCACAAACCAAAAATATAGAGAGCAGATACCAAAGCGAATATCAAGAGAATGAGAGGCTCGGAACCTCCCTCAACGAGAACATTCAAGCAACTAGCAAGAATCCTCGAAAATAAAATAAAATGAGAGAAGACCACCAAGGCATACAAACCAACATTTTTCCAGATACTGTTCCCCTTCATACAACACTCCTTTTTCCTTTCGATTCCTATTCCAAGTCTATTTTTTAATTCAATTATCTACCTTTGATTATTTATTATGCTGTCAAACTTAAGATTTTTATGAGGGCCTCGGACTGCACCTTCAAATCGACAATGGAGCAATATCTAAGACACTTCCTTTTTCCTATATATTTATTGTAATGTATTTATCAAAAATTACAAGTACTTCTTAAAAAGTTTTTACAAAGATTTAACAGTTTACCATACAAAAAGACCTACCCGAAGGTAGATCTCTTGTTGCTTACAATTTAATTGCTACGGCATCCAACAATTCTTGGATCTTGGCTTGGTTGCTTCCTCCTGCCATGGCCATGTCTGGTTTTCCACCACCACGTCCATCGACGATTGGAGCCAATTCTTTAACCAAGTTACCTGCGTGGATGTCTTTTGTCTTGCTGGCTACGAGAAGGTTGACCTTGTCACCGATTGCTGCGACAAGAACAAGCACGTCAGAGTAATCTTTTTGTTTCCAGTTATCCGCAAAGGTACGAAGGGCACCTGCATCTGATACAGAAACTTGACTAGCAATGTAACGGTGTCCGTTTGCTTCTTGAACATGTTTGAAGACATCACCTGCCGCTGCTGCTGCAGCTTTTTCCTTCAATTCAGCATTTTCTTTTTGCAATTGACGGAGCTGCTCTTGAAGGCCTTCAACCTTATGAGGAACTTCCTTGAGTTGAGGTGCTTTCAAGGTTGCTGCGACTGCTTTCAGTGCATCTTCTTGTTCACGATAAGCTTCGAAGGCTTCTTTACCAGTCACTGCCAAGATACGACGAGTTCCTGATCCAATCCCTTCTTCTTTGACAATCTTGAAGAGGCCAATCTCAGAAGTATTGCCAACGTGGGTACCACCACAGAGCTCCACTGAGTAGTCACCGATGGTGACAACACGAACTTCCTTACCGTATTTCTCACCAAAGAGGGCCATAGCACCCATTTCTTTAGCTGTATCAATATCAGTCTCAACAGTCTTAACTGCGATCGCTTCCCAGATTTTTTCATTGACTTGCTGTTCAATAGCACGCAATTCTTCTGGAGTTACAGCTTGGAAGTGAGTGAAGTCAAAGCGAAGGAATTCCACTTCATTAAGTGAACCTGCTTGAGTTGCATGGTGGCCAAGGATATTGTGAAGAGCCGCATGGAGCAAGTGAGTGGCTGTGTGGTTCTTCATGACACGGTGACGACGATTGCTATCGATCGCCAAAGTGTATTCTTGGTTCAAAGCAAGTGGAGCATGAACTTCAACGGTGTGGAGTGGTTGGCCATTTGGTGCTTTTTGAACATCTGTTACAGTCGCTACGACATTTCCTGCAGCATCCAAGATTTGACCATGGTCCGCAACTTGTCCACCCATTTCAGCGTAGAAAGGTGTCTCTGCAAAGATAAGTGACGCAGTTCCTTCTGATACAGCTTCTACTTCAGCATTGTCAGCTACGATAGCCACCAACTTAGAAGACAATTGACTAGCATTGTAGTTGAAGACACTCTCAACAGTGATGTTTTGAAGGGTTTCGTTTTGCATACCCATAGATCCACCTTTGACAGCAGATGCACGCGCACGTTCTTGTTGTTCCTTCATGGCTGCTTCGAAACCTTCACGGTCAACCGTCATACCAGCTTCTTCAGCGATTTCTTCTGTCAATTCTACTGGGAATCCGTATGTATCATAGAGTTTAAAGACATCTTGACCAGCAATAACAGTTTGGCCTTTTTCTTTCAAGTCTGCTACGATGCCTTGGGCAAAGTGTTGACCTGAGTGAAGAGTACGAGCAAATGACTCTTCTTCGCTCTTAACGATTTTTTCGATAAAGTCACGTTTTTCAAGAACTTCTGGGTAGTAGCTTTCCATGATTTTTCCAACAGTTGGAACGAGTTTGTAAAGGAAAGGCTCGTTGATACCCAATTTTTGACCATGCATAGAGGCACGACGGAGAAGACGACGAAGGACATAACCACGACCTTCATTTCCAGGAAGAGCACCATCCCCAATCGCAAATGAAAGCGAACGGATGTGGTCTGCAATCACCTTGAAGCTCATGTTGTCGCCATCTTGGTCGTAGACCTTACCAGATAATTTCTCAACTTCACGAATGATTGGCATGAAGAGGTCTGTTTCAAAGTTGGTCTTGGCCCCTTGGATCACCGCTACCAAACGCTCTAAACCAGCGCCCGTATCAATGTTCTTGTGTGGCAACTCCTTGTACTCGCTACGAGGTACAGCTGGGTCAGCGTTAAATTGTGACAAGACAATGTTCCAGATTTCGATGTAACGGTCGTTTTCGATATCTTCTGCAAGAAGGCGAATACCGATGTTTTCTGGGTCAAATGCTTCTCCACGGTCAAAGAAGATTTCTGTATCTGGTCCAGAAGGTCCAGCACCGATTTCCCAGAAGTTGTCTTCGATTGGGATCAAGTGACTTGGGTCCACGCCCACTTCGATCCAGCGGTTGTATGAATCTGTATCAGCTGGATAGTAAGTCATGTAAAGTTTGTCTTTAGGGAAGTCAAACCATTCAGGACTTGTCAAAAGTTCATAAGCCCAAGTGATAGCTTCGTCACGGAAGTAATCCCCGATGGAGAAGTTCCCCAACATTTCAAACATAGTATGGTGACGAGCAGTCTTCCCTACGTTTTCGATATCGTTGGTACGGATAGCCTTTTGCGCATTGGTAATCCGTGGGTTTTCAGGGATGATAGTCCCATCAAAGTATTTCTTAAGGGTTGCGACCCCTGAGTTAATCCACAATAGGGTTGGATCGTTTACTGGAACCAAGCTAACAGATGGTTCTACTGAGTGACCTTTGGTCGCCCAGAAATCAAGCCACATTTGGCGGACTTGTGCACTAGATAATTGTTTCATGTTTTCTCCTCTATTTATTGTTTTCTATTGATCGGCTTAGGAGCCATTCTCCATCATTTCTACATAGTCAATGGCAAGACACAAGGAAATCACAAGATTGGCATATTCCTCTTCATAGACGGATACCTGATAAGTCGACGTCAAGGTAAAGACTTGCTTGCTAATCTCTGCAACCAGCTGGTCGCGATCATCCAATAACTTGAAATCCAAATCCCAGATATTGCCTTCGATGCGTAGTCCTAAATTAGAAATATCGTACTTATCACGGAGTAAGGTTAGTTTTTTACGGATGAAAAAACTGGAGCCATCCGCCAATTCTACAGTGAATTGGGGTAAGAGGCTAAAAGGCTTCTTCGTGATATGGCTGACCTTCTGGCCTTCCACATCAAATACCGTAAAGGTCTTGGGAATTTTCAAAAATGAACCTTCTACCTGGTATTCTACCATTCCCAGATCATTTTTGATGTCAAAGCGTTCCCCTCCAAGTCGAAACTTTTGTTTCACCAGATACGTTTTCATCAGTTTCCTCCTGCAAATCCATATGAAAACCTTTCTCTTATTAGAAAGGGATCTCCGGTAGAAATGCTGAAAAAAAGACAAGCTCACTAACGAAGGGCGAAAAACCGCGGTACCACCTTCATTCAATGAACTTGTCATTCTTCATTCGATTATGTAATTGTTCTATTGAGTAGCAAAATCATTTCTCTTCCATGGCTCGCACCCCCGCCACTTCTCTGCATCCGATTCTAAATGATTTATTCTCAACTATCTCATTATACAGATAAATACAATGCTCGTCAACTAATATCCTTATTTAGAAGATGAGCTACCTTCTGTTGTTGCACCAATATTTTGCATGTATTGGTTGAAGGTTGCCTTGAAGGCATCATCTTTGACCTTGATATTGGCATTTGTCATTGCTTTGGCAATGATGCTACGGATAAAGTTGGCATCATTTTTACGTTCTGCTGTCAGAATTTCTTTCAAGCGTTTTTCGTATTTCTTCCAGTCAGATCCTTTTTTTCTTCCTTCTTAGTTACTTTAACGATATAGTAGGCACCAGCACTTTTTTTGACTAGCAGGATCAATAACGACATCTGAAATACCATTTACATCAAGCTTAGATGCTGCTTCCTTGACACGAGTTGGAACAGTTGTTGTTCCAGAGTCAAATTTGATTTCTCCACCCTTTTCTTTGGTGCTAGCATCTGTAGAATTTTTCTTTGGCAATTTGTGCAAAAGTCAGCGCCTTCAGCTTTTACACTTGCAAGAACTTCATTCGCTTTTTTTCTTCTGAATCCACTTTGATCACATTTGCAGTGATTTCTGGTGTATAGCTTTCAAAGGCTTTTTTTATAAGCTTCGTCTGTCAACTCTTTTTGAAATAGCTTGGTCAACTGCATACTCTAACAAAAGGTTGCTACGGATTTGTTGTTTGTTGGTTTCTTCTGTTAAACCTTGTTGAGTGAGGTAGCTCTTGAAGGCTTCACCCAATTGTTTTTTCTGCTCATCAACTTTTTTCTCAACATCTTTGTCTGAGACTTTTGAGCCGTATTCTTTTTCAAAGACTTTATTAATGGTCATTTGGAACAGGTATTGTTGTGCACCTTGGTTGTGTTTGATTTCATCATAGAAATCACCAACAGTGATCGTGTCACCCTTCATTGTGACGATATCTTTGTCACTGCCACCTTTTGCACAGGCTGCTAGCGTTACAACGGATAAAAGGGTAACTGCTCCAGCTACAATTTTTTTCTTCATGTTTATTTCTCCATTCTAAAATTCACTGCTTCTATTTTACCACAAATTCAACAGGATAACTTAAATAAGTCTAAAAACTACTCTTCTGTCGGCAAGGAAATCTCTTCCTCGTTTTTACGGATCATGAGAATGCCATCACCGAGCGGAATCAGACTAGCCGTCAAGCCAGGATGGTCCAAAGTGGCGTCAAAGAGACGTTGCAAGCCTCGATAGATGGTGCGCTGTCCACGACGAACTTCCATAATATCACGCGCCACATCTCCCCCTTGGAAGATATCATCTAAAATCACCACTCCCCCAACTTCCAACCGTTTGAGAACTTCTGGAAGAAAGACGATGTACTTGGACTTAGCCGAATCCATAAAAATCAAGTCAAAGCGTTGCTCGATATGCTTCAGCAGGTCCACTGCGTCCCCTTCTAGGAGAGTGATTTGGTCACGCTGGTCAAAACGAGCAAAGTTTTCCTTAGCAAAACCAATCATTTCCTCGTTGCGATCAATGGTTGTAATCCTTGCATCAGGCACTTGCTCTGCCATCAAGAGGGCCGAAAAGCCGATTGCTGTCCCAATTTCTAAGATTGACTTGGGTTGCATGGTCTGCAAAAAGAGACGAAAGAAAGCAACCGTTTCATGAGGGATGATGGGAATATTTTCCCGTCGAGCAAATTCTTCTAGCTCCTTTAAAGCATCCGTTACCGGCGCTTGGCGCTCCCGCATGAAAGAGACAATTTCCTCCTTGACAACTGGGCGGCGCATATTGTGGTTGGCATTTTTACTGTAAGACTCTACCATCTTAGGCCAATCCTAATTTTTCAACCAGGGCCTCAAATTCATTGAGACGACGTTCAAAGACTTCAAAGGCCGCATTGAGGTAGTCTTCTTTTTCCATATCAACACCCGCCTTACGGATGACGTTGAGTGGATAATCCGAATTTCCGGCCTTCAAATACTCTAGGTATTTGTCCTTATCTTCCTGTGTTCCATGAACGATTTTCTCAGCCAAGGCAGAAGCTGCTGCAAAACCGGTTGAATATTGGAAAACATAGTAGTTATAGTAGAAATGAGGAATACGAGCCCATTCGTATTGGATTTCTGGATTGTCTTCTTTAGAAAGACCATAGTATTTCTCGTTCAAGTCCGCATAGAGCTCATTCAAGAATTCGCTAGTCAAGACTTGTCCTTCTTGATCAGCTTTATGAATGGCATGCTCAAACTCAGCAAACTGGGTTTGACGGAAGACGGTACCACGGAAACCATCCAAGAAGTGGTTGAGAATGGCAAAACGGGTTTCATCATCTTCTACTTCTGCCAACAATTGCTCAGTCAAGATATTTTCATTGGTTGTGGAAGCAATCTCAGCAAGGAAGATAGAATAATCTCCATAGACATAAGGCTGCGTTTCACGGGTATAGCTAGAGTGCATACTGTGGCCGGTCTCATGCACCAAGGTGAAGAGATTGTCCAATGTATCCTGCCAGTTCAACAACATAAAGGCATTGGTATCATACGATCCACCTGAATAGGCACCTGAGCGTTTCCCTTGGTTGACATGGACGTCGATCCACCGTTCGGTGAAGGCGCGCTTCACGCGGGATAGGTAGTCATCACCAAGCACCGCCAAAGCCTGCTCAGACTTAGCAAGGGCTTCTTCGTAGGTGAACTTGTAATCAGTAGAAGACAATGGCGTGTAGACATCATACATCTTCAAATCTTCAATTCCCAAGATTTTTGAGCGCAACTTCACGTAGCGTTGCAAGAGTGGCAAGTGCTTGTTAACTGCTTCTACCAAGCTATCATAGACACTTTCTGGGATAAAGTTAGCTGAAAGAGCTGCTTCACGCGCGCTAGAGAATTTGCGAACCTTTGCATTGTAATTGTGGACCTTAACGTTGGTCTGAAGGGTCTTGGCATAGGTATGTTGGTACTGTTCGTAGACACCATACAAGGCTTGGTAAGCTTCTTTACGGACTTGGCGATTCTTCGACTCTACCAAAGAGATATAGTTTCCATGGCTCAACTGCACTTCTTGTCCTTGGTCATCTTTCACCATTGGGAAGACGATATCGGCATTGTCCAAAATCTCAAAAGTTTCCCCTGCCGCAGCAAAGATTTCACCTGCTCCTGCTAGCAATTCTTCTTCTTTTTGAGAAAGAACGTGCTCTTTGGTTTTGAGCAATTTGTCAAAGTAATGAGCATAAGCTTCTAAGGCAGGGACTTCTTTCAAGAAGTTGGCATATTGCTCTTCGGTGATCTCCATAAATTCTGGTTCGTAGAAGGCAAAGGTCTCCCCTAAAAGGCTGTATAGAGACATGGCTTTTGATTGGAATTCTTGGTATTTGGCTACGCGTGTATCCTGGTCATTCTTCATATGGGCGTAGACATAGACCTTCTCCAAACGACGGCTCAAGTCCAAATAAACTTCTGTGGTTTCTAATAGGTTGGCTGGAGAAGACAATAAAGAGCCTGCAAAATGGGCAGCATCTTTAATCGCTGCAGCTAAAGCAGTTGCTTCTTCTTCCCAAGCTTGGTCTGTCGCAAAAATGGTCGACAAATCCCATTGGTATTTTTCATCAATTTCATTTCGTTGTTTTACCATTACAAAAATCCTCCAATGTTTCTATTTTATCACATATATTACCATTTGGGGGTATTTGATTCACGGAAATTTAAGCTTTCCCATTCTGATAAAAACGAGGGGAATAAAGAGTCTGCGTCGCTTTCATTCCAGTTCGACGATAGTAGGTCATAAAGTCCTGGTAATAGCTTCGCCAATCTCCCCTAATCTGGATAAAATGGGAAGACTTCAGTGGCCGACAAAGGGGATAAAAGGCTTCCAAGTCCAACTCCAGAAGATGCTTTCCTTTCAGATAGAGTTGTTCCTGAAGGGCCATCCATTTAGGATGGCGGTAATACAGCTGTTGACGAAGATAGTCCTTAAACTGTCTGTCTAGAGGGACTCTCATTTGTTGCAAGGCTTTGTTTGGCATAAGGCGTCCGCAAAACTTCTAACAGATTCCCTCCATAAAAAGGAAAATGTTGAGTCCGATAATGAAGACGCCCTCGTAAGTCTTGATGAATGAGATAGTGGAGACGAACTTCCTGCTTCTCAAGGTCCAACTCCCAGAGATGAAAGCCCCTATTTTGACTAAAATAGACAAAACCTTCTTGCAGAGCTGATATACTTTTCTTGAGCCATAAGTTCTTCCCTAACAACCAATAGACCTGATAGCCATGCTTGTGATAGGCATCGCTCCGTTCTTTCAAACGCTCCATAGACAAGGAACTACATTGAACTTCTAAGGCAATCTTTTGATCCGGAAGGAGAACATCCGCAATCTGTTGGAAAGCCTGCAGAGGACTTTCTACTTCAGCATCTGAGTTTTGCTTGGCCCATTGATAAAGCCCCAGCTTTAACTCTAGATGTTCGGGACTCTCCGTCTCATGATAAAAGGGACAAGCCTCTAGGCTAACGTGAGCAAAATGAGGACGCATCACGACCCCTTTCTTTAAGCGGACTTCCTTTCCACACAAGAGACAGAAAAAAGGACCTTCCTTTTTCATCGGGATCTTCTCCAAACAATTCCAACGACGATTCTTAGTATCTGCTGCAAGAAACATATCATCACCTCCACTTATATAATTCGTAATGGAGGACAAATATACGGAGGGGTAAGAAAAAAAGGAGCCCAGCTCCTTGTTTAGATATGATCTTACTGAAATGAATAGCGAATGTTCATTCATCTTAGACAAGACATTACATAATGTCCCCCGCTCACTGATCTGACTCATTCGTTTTCTCGCCTGATGCCGGATCTTGAGTTTCCGATGATGGGGAGGTTCCATTTTCAGATGCTTCAGCTTGTTTTCGAGCCGTTTCGAATTTTTCGACAATGCTTGCACGAGTATCTTCCGGAACATCGGTGTCTTCAGACCCTATCGTATCCATGGATTCATTAAAACGGGCCTTGCTCGTTTCCATTTTCTCCTTCAAGTCTTTCAGATAAGTCTCATAGGTCTCTTTTGCAGAGCCCGTGAGTGATGCTCCTGCTTCCTCCGAATGAGCAACTGTTCGGTCCATCATCAAAGCATAGAAAGCTTTAAAATCCCCAACGGTTCTGGCATTTTCAAGTTCCTCATCTGTATACAAAACAAAAGGAGATTCTGAGGATCCTTTCAAACTGGTCACTTTCTTGCTCTGAGAGGCCCTAGAAGACTGGGCTGTTCCCTGAACTGACTTTTCACTGGACGAGGTCCCTTCTTGATTTGAGCAGGCTACTAGCCCAAGCACCCCCATTAAAGCAACCATTGTTAATAGTCTTTTTTTCATTCAATCTCTCCTTTTTATCATTCCATTACCATTCTAGCATCAAGCCCGGTTGCAGTCAATTCATACCTGTCCCCTGATTCTTTAAAAAAAGACCAGAGATCAGTCTATCTCCGGTCTATCGATTTATTTGGAAATCTTCTTATTTTCTCTTATATCTCACGTTAAAGAAAATTCTTAAGAAAATAAAAGGAAGGAAGCAACAGAGCCACATTGGATCCCAGCCTTTTTGACGCATGCTAGAGGACTTCTGATGAGGCGCTTCTACTGCGCTTACAGCCTGCGTTTGCTGAATGGACGGAGAAACAGTTTGCAAGCCATTGGCAATTTGTAGCTGGCCATTTTGAACACTGATCTCTGGATTCGTCCCTCTTTTCACTGTAGCATAGAAGGGTTTGTCTAAGTGATAGGTTTGCCCCTGAATCGTGTGAACCCCCGCCGGCAGCACCTCTTTGTACTCATAATCCTGATATAGTCTTTCAATCAGGGCATTTCCAATGACGTGACGCAGGCTCTCTGCAATTTCCACATCATAGTTGCCGACTCCCATAATGACTTGAACAAATCGCTGATTTCCGCGATTAACCGTCAAGGTGTAATTATAATCTGCTGTCGGACTAGAGCCGGTTTTTAGGCCATCCGCACCCTTTAGAGAATATCTTCCACCTTCCAAGGAATAATTATAATTTTCATGGGTTTCTTCATAATCTGTACCTTGGAAGAGGGTTATCTTGGCATTTTTAGTATAGTTGAGTATTTCAGGGAACTCGTTAACTATGTGATAGGCCAAAATAGACATATCTCTTGCGGTTGTTTGGTTAATGGCATTTTGATCATAGCGGGTCGGATTATAGTAGCCATCTAAGACTGCAGTTGGGGCACCATTAGGATTGTTCCACTTGGTATTGGTCATTCCAATTTCCTGGGCCCGTTGGTTCATCAAATCCAAGAATTTATCTGGATCTTCTCCCGACACCTTATTGGCAATCATGATGGTCGCGGCACTGGATGAAGGAACAAAAATCATATTTAGGAGGGTCGATACCTTGTATTGAGCACCCGCCACAATGGGACTATTGCTCAACTTCTGATTTTGAGAAATGATCACATCCGTATCTGTCGCTGTGATCAAGGTATCATAATCCAGCTGCCCTTCTTTAATAGCTCTCAAAAGAACATAGACGGACATCAATTTAGCCATACTACCCGAGTCACGAGGAGCATCAATATTATCGCCATAAAGAATAGCTCCTGTATGAGCATCAACGACAATATCAGCCTTGGGACGGAAAAATTCATCCACCGAAGTCCCTGATTTTTCTGTGATCGACATGATATCTTCTTGTTGATAAAGATCATCCGCCTTTGCTAGCATCGGGAAACATAGGCAAGCAAGGGAAAGTGTCGCAAATAAGGCACGTTTAAACTTCATTCTCTCTCATTTCTTTCATAAACATCATCGTTCTTCATTATAGCATAAGTCCTTCTATTCACAAACTCTATTTCCTAAACTTTTTACTCCTTCGTGTTCCCAAAGAGACCTGGAGATTTTCCTTTTGGCATCTTTAAAAAGAGACTTAGTAGAAGGACGAGGACCAGGACAGCCACCAAGAAGTAACTCATCATTGAAAATCCACCGTGATCCACAAAGAAAGCTGCTAGCGGTTGCAAGAGAATGGAACCAAGATAGCGCACTCCCTGCACGAGAGCCATGGCTAAGACTAGATCTTTCTTATCCACCTGTTGGGAGATAAAACGCAAGGAGACCATGATCAAGACCATCCCCGTCGTATGCTTGGCCAAGAGGGTGACCAACACTTTTAAGAAGACCGGACTCGGAAGAGCATAGATGACATACTGGAGCAAGAGAATCCCCACAGGAAGCAAAATTAGGAGACGCAGGGGCCAATGGTCCATAAAACGGTCCGAGAAAAAGATGAGGGGCGCTTCTACAACGACAGATAGGGCCACAACCGTAGACGCTATCTGAACAGGGAGCCCACTATCCATTAAAAGAGCTGGAATATAGGTATGGCCAATATTTCCCACGCCCGACACAAGCCCCATCAGTAATAGGAAAAAGAGATAGGGTCCATTATGGAGCAGAGGCCGGATCGAGACAGCTTCTTTTTGTACCCGATTGGTCTTATCAATACGGATAGCCCCTAAACTGAAGAAACTAAGAAGGATCGTGACCAATACACAATAGTATACAGACTGAGGGCTAAGATGAGCATAGAGCCAACCAGCTAGGTGGGCTCCAGCCGCATACCCTAGCGTCCCCCAAACGCGGATTTTTCCAAAAGCATAGGGACTCTGGGTAGCTAAAATCTCCATCATGGGAGCCGTCCCATTTAGACACAGTAATACCAAGCCATAAAAGATCGTCAACCAAAAGAAGTTAGGGGCCCAGATAAAGCCACCCACTCCTGCCATGAGGACTCCTAAGCTCAAGGTCGTGATTTTAACAATACCAAATCGTTCATTGATATAACCAAATAAGGGCTGGGTAAGCATGGATAGGAAAAAGGCTGTCGACACCAAATTAGATACCTGACTGGCTGAATACTGCTGGCCTATCAGATAGACAGAGATTAAAGTCGTAAAGAGGGCCGTCGACATGAAGTAAAAACTATATAAAAATAAATAAGCAGGATAGGAATTTCGAAATGCTTTCATAAGTTTCCTTTCAACATGAGAAATAAAAGGCAATGACAAAACCCAACTGGATTTCAGTTGAGTTTTGATCAGTTATTTTTTGTAGCGATCCTGAGCCTTGCGCGCCCGTTCTTTGCGATGAGCTCTTTCTAAATACAGAATCATAGCGAGAATGAAAATTGGAATCAGAATGACCAGGCTTTCAAGAGGAAAATGGAAGGATTTCTCTCTAGCTGGGAGCCGCAGTACTTTGGGAATCCGATTGACTCACTGCTCCTTCTTTGACTGGAAGTCCATCAGAAATCTTTTTCTGATAGGGTCATCAAGCCTGAATCCGCCTCAACCTGTCCATCTTTGACAACGAGTTTTTGGATTCTCTTCTCCCTTTTTGACCGTGGCATAGAAAGGTTGATCCAATGTGTAGGTCTTTCCATCAATCGTCTGAACACCCTTGTCCAACAACTTCTTATAACGATAATCTGCAAAAGCCTTTTTCGATCAAGGCATTGCCAAATGGATGTCGATAGTATTCACCATCCTGGTCGGACCAATCACCAACTCCCATGACTACGGAGATAATTCGTTGGTCCCCCCGTTTAGCGGTTGCGATATAGTTAAAGGCACCACGTGGACTCGAACCTGTCTTCAGACCATCTACTCCTTCAAGAGCATATCTAGCTCCTGGCAAGGAATAGTTATAGGTATCAAAAAGTCTCCTCATAAGGTGTTCCTTGTTTTACGGTCACCTTAGCCTGATTGGTATAACTAAGGATCTCAGGATATTCTTTCACGAAATGATAGACGAGAATCGCCAAATCTCTTGCAGTTGTCTGGTTGGCCGCATCATTTGGATAGTTATAACTGGTATACAAACCTCGGAAGGTTGAAATGGCCGCTCCACTAGGATTGTTCCAAATGGTATTGGTCATCCCCAACTCCTTGGACTTTTCGTTCATCCGCTGAATAAAGGCATCCGCATCGTGGTTAGAAAGGAGATTGGCCAACATAATCGTAGCCACATTGGAGGATGGAACAGCCGTCATGGTTATCAATTCAGAGACCGTATAGTCCACACCTGCAACGATGTTATTGTTGGAAATCTCATAGATTTTTGACATGGATTGATCCGCAGCTGTTGCAGTGACAACCGTATCTTTAGTAATTTTTCCCTCTTTCATGGTTTCGAAGAGCAGATACAGGGTCATGAGCTTACTCATACTTGCTGGATCCCGCACTTCATCAATATTGTCTCTCCACAAAACATCCCCGGTATTCGCATCGATGACGAGAGAAGACCTTGGTCGGTTATAGGCCTGCACATGATCATTGGGATACATTTTTTGCGCCATATCCACTAGCTCATCTGCCGCGATCGACAGAGGGCGGAGGAGAGATAGAATGACGATTCCTAAAACGAGCAACTTCTTTTTCAAAATATATTTTCCTCAAATATAGAATTTTATCTTATTGTACCATACTTCACTCTATAAAAAAACCTATCTTTCAGGATATTTCAGATAGGTCTCTTTTTTTTTCAACTGGTTACAGTAAGCTCAAGGCTGCTTGGTCTGCAATAATCACAACATCTGGATGACCTTGAAGGGCACTCGCTGGTAAACTCTCTGTTTTTGGACCATTGACCATTCCTGCAATCGCTTCTGCTTTTGATTCTCCATAGGCAAAGAGAATGATAGACTTGGCAGCAAGAATGTTCGCAATCCCCATGGAGATGGCTTGGGTTGGAACATCTTCAATTTTTTCAAAGAAGCGAGAGTTGGCTTCAATCGTTGATTGATCCAAATGGACCAAATGCGTTTGGCTGTCAAATGGCGTGCCTGGTTCGTTAAAACCAATGTGGCCGTTGCGACCGATCCCTAGAATTTGCAGATCTACTGGATGTTGGGCCAAAATTTCATTGTAATGAGCTGTTTCTTCTTCTGCAGTATCTTCGTTTCCTTTTGGAAGATAGCTAACTTTAAACGGTTTCTCATTGAATAAATTTTCCTGCATAAAGTAACGATAGGATTGAGGATCTTCTCCCGTCAAGCCGACATACTCATCCAAGTTGACACTGACCATGTCTGAGAAATCCAGGTCACTCTCCCGAATTAATTTATAAAATTCAAGTGGACTGCTTCCAGTCGCAAGCCCCAGAGTTTTGGCACCCTGCTCTAACTTTTCTTTTAGCAGGTCAAAAGCAACCTGCCCTCCTTCGATTTGATTAGCTACTTCAATAACTTTCATGATAAATCCTCCGCTTATTTCTTATATTCATTATATGGTATAGACCAATTTTTGTCAAGCGCTTTCTTGATGTTAGAAAAGGATTTTTTACCTTCATCCCTTTAAAATTCGGCTAGTGATTTCCTTTGTTTCACTCTTATTTCATGATATAATGGGGAAGGTTAAATGTAAGAAATAGAAGAATTTAGATACAAGGAGAGAACATGAACACGAATGACTTTGATTTCCACCTCCCCGAGGAGTTAATTGCGCAAACTCACTAGAGAAGCGTGATGCCTCAAAACTACTAATCCTCAATCGACAAACAGGTCAGATGGAAGACCAGCATTTTGACGCCATTATCAATGAATTAGAACCAGGGGATGCTTTGGTTATGAACAATACCCGTGTCCTTCCAGCTCGTCTCCATGGGGTCAAACCAGACACAGGAGGTCATGTGGAGCTTCTTCTCTTAAAAAATATCGAGGGCGATCAATGGGAGGTTCTTGCTAAACCTGCCAAACGTCTCAAAGAGGGGGGAATCGTCAGCTTTGGCGATGGACGTCTTCAAGCGACCCTAATCAAAAAGCTGGAACACGGTGGATGTATCGTAGAGTTTTCTTACCAAGGAATTTTCCTTGAAGTCTTGGAAAGTTTAGGAGAAATGCCCCTACCACCTTACATCCATGAAAAATTAGAAGATCAGGAACGTTACCAGACAGTCTATGCCAAAGAAAATGGATCTGCCGCAGCTCCTACTGCTGGCCTCCATTTCACACCTGAGCTCTTACAGAGGATCGAAGACAAAGGGGTTCACTTGGTTTATCTAACCCTTCATGTCGGACTAGGTACCTTCCGTCCTGTATCCGTCGATGATCTCGACCAACATGAAATGCATTCCGAATTTTATCAACTCTCAGAAGAAGCCGCCCAAACCCTTCGACAAGTCAAAGCAAGTGGACACCGCATCGTTGCCGTTGGGACCACTTCTATCCGAACTTTAGAAACAATTGGGAACAAGTTTAATGGAGAGTTACAAGCCGACTCTGGTTGGACCAATATCTTTATCAAACCAGGCTATCAGTGGCAGGTTGTCGACGCCTTTTCAACCAACTTCCACTTACCAAATCAACCTTAGTCATGCTCGTTTCTGCCTTCGCAGGTCGAGAACTCACTCTGGATGCTTATCAGCACGCTATCGACCAAGGCTACCGTTTCTTTAGCTTTGGAGATGCTATGTTTATCAAATAAGGAGATCCCCTTATGAATAAGATTGAAAGTCGCCACCGCCTGATCCGGTCTATTATTTCAGAAAAGAAAATTCGAACCCAACAAGAATTGCAGGACAGCCTGGAAGCGAACGGCATCATCGTGACCCAGTCCACTCTCTCAAGAGATGTCAAATCCTTGAATCTAGTAAAAATTAACGAAGGGGATAGCTCTTATTATGCCATCAATAGCATTGCCCCATCTCGTTGGGAAAACCGACTGCGTTTTTATATGGAAGATGCCCTTGTCATGCTTCGTCCCGTCCAAAACCAAGTAGTCGTCAAAACTCTACCTGGTCTGGCCCAGTCCTTCGGGGCCATCTTAGATGCCCTTGAATTGTCGCAAATTGTTGCAACCGTCTGCGGAGATGACGTCTGCCTTATCATTTGTGAAGACAATCAGGGGGCCTTGGACTGCTTTGAAAAATTGAAAGAATTCACTCCTCCCTTCTTCTTTAGCAAATAAAAGAAAGCTTAGATGGTCTGACCATCTAAGCTTTTTCTAATCTCTATTAAGCTTCCTTGGCTGCTAATCGTCGAATGGTCTCTGCATAGATTTCCATTGCACGATATAAATCATCCAGTTTAGCTCGTTCATTCGCTTGGTGCTCTGTTTGGAGAGCATCAGGGAAGAGGGCCCCATAAGCCACACAATTTTCCATAGTTCGAGCAAAAGTCGCTCCCCCTGAGGACATAGCTGGGGTCTGATCCCCCGTTTCTTCTTGGTAGACCGCCATCAGAGTACTCACCAATGGACTGTCTAGTGGGACGTATAGTGGAGCTACATAATCAAACTCTTCATACTGAAGTTGATAGCTAGCTGCCACCTCACTTAAACGTTTTACCAAGGCCTCCTTATCCGCTAAGACAGGGATCCGAATATCAATCCCGATTTCAGATTGCTGTTCATCAATGGAGAGGGTTGCAATATTGAAGGAAAGAGCACCACTTGGTTCATCTTTGATTTCACCAAAGAGAGCTGCTCCAGTCGCATCTTCCCCAACGGCATCTGCGATAAAGAGAAGGGCTGGATGAGGCTGGATCAAGGAAAGACTTTCCGCTAAGCCTACAATGGCATTGACACCCTCAGCCGCATCCTTGGAGTGTTTAGATAGACCAAGAACGGTTACTGCTCCTGCTTCTTCTGAATACTTCACACCACTTTGCTCGATGACTGGTAAGAGTTCCTCTAAGCGGTCACCCTTATAAGTTGCCTTATCTGGCACCACATTGAGAGCACGACCAGCTTGTAGGGGATGATCCTCCCAGCCTGGTCCATGGAGCTTGACTTGAAGCAAGCCTTTTTCAGCATAGGTTAATGGGAAGGACGAATCTGGAGCAAAGCCAAGATCTGCTTTTTCTTCTATCTGATTGTAGCGGTTCATACAGCGCCAGAGAGTTTCCTCGTCCGTACCAAATATAAAGCGGATCCGTTTGGTAAAGACAACTCCTTGGTCAAGCAGACTCTTAACTGCGTAAAGCGCCGCAAGCGATGGTCCCTTATCATCTTGCACTCCACGTCCAATCAACCATCCATCTTTCAGAGTCGCATCAAAAGGTGGCGTTTGCCAATCTTCTAAATCACCGGCTGGAACAACATCCAAGTGACAAAGAACGGCCAGGAGTTCTTCCCCCTGACCGATCTCTGCATATCCATAGTATCCTTCAGGATCTAGATAGGTTTGAAAGCCCATTTCTTGAGCAATTTCTAACGTTTTCTCAAGGACATCTTGGATAGCTTGTCCAAACGGTGTTCCATTTTCGCCTTCGTTTAAAACCGAAGGATAAGAAATCAGAGTCTTTAATGAAGCTAGAAAGTCATCTTTGACTTGATTTGTAATCTCAATTTTCATGGAATCACCTCTTTACTTCTTATAGGGCTGGAACGAATGTTCCGAGAAGAAGGAGGGCAATGGTAATTACAATAACAGCAACTACAAGTTTTGCCATGAATTTCCACCAAGTTGCAATATTGATACGGCCAAGAGCAAGAGCTCCCATAACGATACCAGAAGTTGGTGCAATCAAGTTCAAGACACCAGATGCTGATTGGTAGGCAGTGATAATCAAGCTAGGACGTACATTGACGAACTCTCCCAATGGAGCCATGATACCCATTGTCGCGCTGGCAAGACCAGATGAAGATGGAATCAAGAATGACATTGGCAAGTAGAAGATATAAGTCAAGACGATGAAGACTTGAGAAGATAGACCACTGAGTCCTTGTTTACCCCAGTTAAGGATCGTATCTGTAATCATACCATTGTTCATGATAACTTGGATACCACGAGCGATTGCTACAATCAAGGCTACGCTGAGCAAGTCAGCTGCACCAGCCATAAATGAAGAAATAATTTGTTCTTCTTTAAGGCCGTAGACAATACCAATCAAGATACCCATAAAGGCGAAGAGCATTGCTCCTTCAGGGAAGTACCAAGTACCTAGGGCTGCAGTTGAGCTACCAACAATCTTACCAACTACTGGAAGACTAGTTAACCAAGTGTTAAGTCACCAAAGAAGGAAATACCTAAGTCACCCCAAGGGATGAAACTCAAGACCATCAAAACAAAGGTCAATACAAAGAGTACAAAGACTTGTTTTTGTTTCTTTGAAAGAGTTGAATTAACATTTTCTTCATCTTCACCAACATTGAAGAATTTCATATCTTCTTCACGAGTTGCATAAGTGAGGGATTTAGTTGGGTCTTTTTGGATCTTATCTGCATACTTGTATACAAACCAAGTGCTAAGACCAGTCAAGACAACCCAGAAGATCAAACGAAGGATGATCCCTTCACCAAGACCAACACCTGCTGTTGAAGATGCGATACCTGTCGCGAATGGGTTCAAGGTAGATGCCAAACATCCAATCTGTGAACCGAGCAAGATAATGGCTACCCCAGTCAAGCTATCAAATCCAACGGCCATCATAACTGGCACAAGGAGAGGATAGAAGGCCATGGTTTCTTCACCCATACCATAAGTTGTGCCACCAAGGGCAAACAAAGGCATAAGCACCAAAATCAACATTTTTTCGCGACCCTTGTATTTCTTCACGATAGAAGCAATACCAGTGTCTAGCATACCAGTTTCATTGACTACACCAAGGAAACCACCAACCATCAAGATGAAGAAGGCTACGTCGATCGCTGCACTAGTTCCTTTAATCAAAGATCCTTCTTCAGGAGTCGTTCCTAGCATAGCACGAATCGGTGCCATCAATACATCCCAGATACCTTGAGGGTTTTGAGGTTGTGATTTATACACACCATCGACAAAAGCCCCTGCTGGGATAATCCAAGTCATCACTGCCATAAACGCAATGATGATTAACAATACGGTATAAGATGAAGGCATCTTAAACCCTTTTTTCGCTTTTTCACTCATTTGTTTATCCTCCTAACGCAACAAAGTTTGAGTGAGTCTTTCAAAAGGTTAAACTTTTAGAAAGCGCTTACCTATATGTTTATTTTATCATATTTAAGATTAAAAAACTAGTTTTTCCTAAACTTTTTTAGAAAAAACGAGGGGAGAAACTTTGTACAAACTCCTGTAAATATGGGGTTCACTCCCCTCACTCATGTATATGAATTAGTCTTTTACGATAATCGTTCCACTTTCAGACTCAATCAAAGCGCCAAGGTTTTCAAGTGAAGTGATGACTGCTTTTCCTTCTGGACGACCATTTACAAAGGCAATCGCAGCTTCTACTTTAGGAAGCATGCTTCCTGGTGCAAATTGATCTTGTTTGATGTACTCTTCCAATTGAGCGACATTAACATGTTCCAATTTTTCTTGGTCTGGTTTGTTGTAGTTTACAAAGACATAGTCTACACCAGTCAAAACGATGAAGAGGTCTGCTTCTACTAACTCAGCCAAACGTTGTGATGCAAAGTCTTTGTCGATAACGGCTTCAACACCAGTCAAGCTTCCATTTGCTTCTTTCACAACTGGGATACCGCCACCACCAGCAGCAACCACGACTTGACCGTCGTTCAACAAGGTACGGATGGTATTAATTTCTTTGATATCCACTGGTTTTGGTGAAGCAACAACTTTACGCCAGCCACGACCAGCATCTTCTTTGAAGGTTGCTCCTGATTTTTCAGCTTCTGCTTTTGCTTCTTCTTCTGAGTAGAATGGACCGATTGGTTTGCTGAGGTTGACAAAGGCTGGGTCGTTCTTATCCACAACGACTTGTGTCACAACTGAAGCCACATCTTTTTCAATTCCTTCTTCAAGAAGAGCATTTTGAAGAGCATTTTGAAGCCAGAAACCAATGCTTCCTTCAGTCATTGCAACCAATGAATCCAATGGGAAAGCTGGGTTCTTTTCAGAATCTGCTGCCAAATGTTGGAGCAAGAGGTTTCCTACTTGAGGACCATTTCCGTGAGTGATGATCAAGTCATCCCCATTTTTGATTAATTTTACTAAGTGTTTTGCTGTTTCTACAAGTGCTTCTTGTTGAGCTTTTGCAGAAGGATCAGATGAAAGGATGGCGTTTCCTCCCAAAGCAACGACGATTTTTCTTGACATAGGTTTTCCCTTTCTATAAAAAATAGGGGCAGGACTAAAGCTAGCAGTCCAGCCCCTATAGCTGTTGGTATACGGTTATAAAGTCTTAAACTTTTGGAATGTACAAGTTACCAAGAGTAGCTGCCATCACCGCTTTGATTGTGTGCATACGGTTTTCAGCTTGGTCAAAGTGACGAGCATATTTACTGCGGAACACTTCGTCAGTAACTTCCATTTCTTCTACGCCGAATTTTTCAGCAACATCTTTACCATAAACAGTGTGTGTGTCGTGGAAAGCTGGCAAGCAGTGCAAGAAGATCAAGTCTTCGTTATCAGCTTTCTTAACCAATTCCATGTTTACTTGGTAAGGTTTCAAAAGGGCAACGCGTTCTGCAAATTTGTCTTCTTCACCCATAGATACCCAAACGTCAGTGTAAAGCACATCTGCACCTTTCACAGCTTCGTCAGCATCTTCAGTGATCAAGATATGAGCGCCACTTTCTTTTGCGAATCCTTCTGCCAATTCAACAATTTCTTGTTCTGGGAAGAGTTCTTTTGGTGAGAAGATGTGTACGTTCACACCAAGGATAGCGCCTGTTACAAGAAGGCTGTTTGCAACGTTGTTACGTCCGTCACCACAGTACACAAGTGTCAAACCTTCAAGGCGTCCAAAGTTTCTTGAACAGTCAAGTAGTCTGCAAGCATTTGAGTTGGGTGCCATTCGTCAGTCAAACCATTCCATACTGGAACACCTGAGAATTCAGCCAATTCTTCAACCATACGTTGGCTGAAACCACGGAATTCAATACCGTCAAACATACGTCCAAGAACTTTAGCAGTATCTTCTGTAGATTCTTTTTTACCAAGTTGGATGTCGTTTGCACCAAGGTATTCTGGGTGAGCACCAAGGTCGATGGCTGCAGTAGTGAAGGCTGCACGAGTACGAGTTGAAGTTTTTTCAAACAAAAGCGCAATGTTTTTACCAGCTAGGTAGTGGTGTTGGATGTTGCGTTTTTTAAGGTCTTTCAAGTGAGCTGAAAGTCCGATAAGGTATTCTAACTCTGCACGTGTAAAGTCTTTTTCTGCTAAAAAGCTACGTCCTTGGAATACTGAAGTTGTCATTAATTATCTCCTTTTATTATGCATGATAAGATCCTGTCAATCAGTTTAGAGGGCTCAGTTTAGACACTGAGCCCGTCTAACCTGTAGAAGGATGATTAGATTTCTTCACGTTCGAATGGCATTGACATACAACGAGGTCCACCACGACCGCGAACCAATTCACTTCCGCGGATCTTGATCAAACGAAGTCCGTATTCTTCTAATTTCTTGTTGGTAACAGTGTTACGGTCGTATACAACTACCACACCAGGTGCGATTGTAAGAGTATTTGATCCGTCGTTCCATTGTTCACGCGCAGCAGCAACGATGTTGCCATCTCCACATGGAATCAACGTAACTTTTTCTACACCAAGGTTTTCAGCAAGCAATTCAGCCAAATCACCTTTTTCTTCAACGATCTTCAATTGTTCGTTTTCATAAGTTACAGAGAAGACGCGAAGGTTACCTTGGATTTCAGGGTGAATTGTGAATTTATCGTAGTCCACCATTGTGAATACTGTATCCAAGTGCATGAATTTACGGTTGTTAGCAAATTCGAAGGCCAATACTTTCTTGAAGCCAACGTTCTTCTTGAAGATGTTTACCAACAATTTTTCGATTGATGCAGCATCTGTACGTTGTGAGATACCAACTGCCAATACATCTTTAGAAAGTACCAACTCATCTCCACCTTCGATACGAGTATCTTCTTCACGGTTGTAGACAAGTTCAACTTTTCCACCGTAAACTGGGTGGTATTTGAAGATGTATTTACCATACAAAGTTTCACGGTTACGTGTATCTGCGTACATGTGGTTCAATGATACTGCATTACCAATTGTAGCAAATGGGTCACGTGTGAAGTACAAGTTTGGCATTGGGTCGATTGCAAATGGATAGTCAGATTCAACAAGGTCTGTCAATCCTTTTGCTTCTTCAGGAATTTCTGGAAGTTCAGCTTTTTGAACCCCTGCCATTGTTTTTTCAACCAATTCTTGGTTGTCTTCAATGCTGTGAAGCAATTCACGGATCGCAACTTTTGTTTGGCGTCCACGAATGTTTGCTTCTTCAAGGTATTCTTCGATGAACTGATCACGAATTTCTGGAGAAGTCAATGATTCAGCAGCCAACTGCTCAAGATAAAGTACTTCGATTCCTTCGTTACGAAGTGCTTCAGCAAATGCGTCGTGTTCTTTTTGAGCATCTTCCAAGAATGGAATATCATCAAAAAGAAGACGTTCAAGATAGTCAGGCATCAAGTTTTCCAACTCTTTACCTGGACGGTGCAAACAAACTTTTTTCAGTTTTCCAATTTCTGAGAAAACATGAATTGGGTGTGTAGACATCTATAGTCCTCCTTTTTTCTTGCGGTTTAGCTTAGCTAATCCCGTTTACATGTTTCATTTTATCACCAATTGGTACCGCTTTCACAACCAATCTTCCATTACGAATGCCAAGAATTTGACACTTTTTAAATATTACCCTCGTTTTATGAAAAATGAACCGCTTTCTTTGGATATTTTGCTAAATATATTCTTTTTGTGAGTAAATATTTTTTTATTTGATTTTTGAAACTTTTTAACGTTTTTGACAGAAAATAAAAGAAGCCCTACTAGGCTTCTTCAAAACTATCTAAAAAGAATGGAAGATCGAGAAAAGTTAATTTCTTATGCTTGTACTCGATTCTCTCCTCTTCTAGGAGCTTCTTTAACACTTGATTGACGGTTTCCCTCGTCGTCGCAGCTAATCTAGCCAACTCTTTCATGCTCATTGGAAAAGGAATGGTTGGACCAAACTTTTGATAATCCTTACAGAGTAGAGCTAGGGATTGAATCACACGATCACTGGCACTGGCTGCGACCACATTACGAAGCCGCAACTCCTGAAACTCCAGAATTTTTGAAAGTTTTCTCGTAATGAAGAGAACTTGTTCCATACTGGACTGGACAATTTCCTCATAAAGCTGAACAGGAATACTGAAGTATTTTACGGTTGTCATGGAAGTGGCTGTATAGTGATAAGTTGAATCTGTAAACATACCACCGTATGGGAAGACAGCTCCTTCTTTAATGTAATCCATATACGAGAAGGTGTCTGAAGAATCAAACTCCTCAATGCGGACATAGCCTTCCACCACTAAAAAAATCCGATCGCGCTTATCACCAGCAAAAAATAGGATCTGTCCCTTTGGAATTTCTCTATAATGGATTTCTACAGCTAATTTATCGAATTTTTCAACTGGAATTTCTGAGAAAGCTGGATGGGATCGAATCAACTGATAATCTTCTTTTGTAATCATTTCTATTCTTTCTTTAGGTTCTTTAGTTATTATATCATATTTATTCACTGACCTCAAAGAATGTCACCAAGATTTTAGCTATTAAAACAATATTTTTGCTAAGAAAAAACCTTTCCAAAACTATCTTGGAAAAGGTTCTATTTTCTTAATTGACATTAACACGGTGCCATTCATTGATTACATAGCAGAGTTGACCAAGTAAATGAAGACCATAGCCACTGATCTCCGTACTTTCTGGAGTAGTTCCCCCTAGACCAGCTGTAAAAATCGAGATGAGGTAGGGTGTTTGTTCGTAAACAATGGCTTCGACATTGAGTGCTTCCGCTACATAACCAGGTTTTTGCTGAATGACTAAATCTGGTAAATACCGTTTGTAGTATTCATTCGGGAAGGACTCTCCGATTAATTCTAGCAAGGTCGCATATTTTTCTTTATGATTCCAAAGATAGTCTAAGACTTGAATATAGTAATCAGATGTCGTTTTGTTTTCAGGACTGATGGTTTTTATTTCTGCACGGGATTTCCCATATTTTTCATACTTCCCGTAGACATTATCCATACCACCAAAGCGGTCGGCCAAGGCATATGCCGGCGTATTTTCTGAATAGACAAGAGAATACCGCTGCATATCTGGAATCGTCATAGCGCCACCGAAGGCAGCTACATAATTATCGTGCTCTCCAAGGTACTCGTAGTAAGTATTGGTAATATCAAATTCATCCGTTAAGTTTAACTTCCCTGCATCGACTTCATCCACGACTAACATATTGAGGGGCAGTTTATAGGTACTTCCAGCTGTCATCGGCTGCAACCCATTCATTGAAAACTGTTGGCCTGTCGCAGGATTTTTGTAGGTAAAGGTAATTTGGGAAGGATCAATACCATATTCAGCCATGTAGTCTTGTACAACTTCTACCAAGCCTTTATTGGCATAATCATAGACAAGACCCAAATTTTCCATGGTTTCACGATCTTGATCTATGACAGCTTGTTTTTCTTCAGGAGTTTTGACACGAGGAGGTTGGAGGGGTTGCTTCTCTTGCTTGGACTCAACTGGTTGAGCCGTCGTTCCCTCTTGAGCAAGAGGCGAGGCAGGAGCCTGATAAAGATGGAGGTAAGTTAACGCTCCAACTCCTCCTATACATAGTAAAATTCCCAACACAATCATGATCGATCGAACATTAAATATTTTTTTCATATGAAGTTAATTATAAAAGATTCTCTTTAAAATAACAAGGTATTTCCGGATCAGAAAACGATTTCTTCTAGAAGAAATTTTTTAGCGATTTCCAGGTCAATCCTTCTTCATTTCCCTAATAGCCCATCCCCTTTTGACTGTCTTATTTCCGCTTAAAGGATCCCATGATCAGTTTTGCTACTTCACGCGCAATGGTACGGAACAAGGAACTGATAAAGGAATCTTTGGCCTTTTCTAAACTAGATTTCCGCGGACGGCCCGGACTCCGTTTTTGACTGGCCTTCTCTTCTGCAACTCTTGCTTTATCTTCCTCTTCCTGCTCCTTTTCCTTCTCTTCTCTAGCAGATTTTTCAGTCAATTTTTCATAAGCTGATTCATTGTCTACTCGAACAGCATATTTTTGATGGAAAGGAGAGCTGGTAATCAAGGCCAACTGTTCACTCTCGTTTAACAAATCAAAACTCGATTGTGGAGACAAAATATAGGAGCGTTCCACCACACTTGGTTGCCCCTTTTCATTTAGGAAGGAAACGAGAGCTTCCCCTGTTCCCAACTCCGTCAAGACAGTTTCCGTATCAAATTCTGGGTTTGGTCGGAAGCTTTGAGCAGCAACTTTGATGGCCTTCATTTCTTTTGGCGTATAGGCACGCAAGGCATGTTGGACACGATTCCCAAGCTGGGCCAATACAGACTCAGGGAGATCTTGAGGATTCTGTGTAATAAAGTAGATCCCCACTCCTTTAGACCGGATAAGGCGAACGACTTGCTCAACTTTTTCAAGGAAGAGCTTGCTCGCATCATTAAACAAGAGGTGGGCTTCATCAAAGAAGAAGACAAATTTCGGTTTTTCTAGATCTCCAACTTCTGGTAAGGTCTCGAACAGACGAGACAACATCCAGATCAGGAAGGTTGAATAGAGCTTAGGGGAGTTGAAAAGACGACTCGCTGATAGAATGTTGATGTAGCCTCGTCCACTGCTGTCCAATTGCATAAAATCTTGAAGATCCAAGGCAGGCTCTCCGAAGAATTGATCTGCCCCCTCTTGCTCTAGCACTAACAAGCTTCGTTGAATAGCTCCTACTGATTGTTTACTGATATTGCCGTATTGAGCGGAATAATCTGAGGCATGGTCATAGACTTCCTTCAAAAGACTCTGCAAATCCTTCAAATCAATCAAAGGCCAATTTTTTTCTTTGGCTAATTTAAAAACGATGGCCAAAATCCCTGTTTGCGTTTCGTTGAGGTCCAACAAGCGCGCTAGCAAAAGAGAGCCCATTCCTTCAATCGTAGCACGGACTGGATGGCCTGCTTGACCAAAGACATCCCATAAGCGAACTGGAAAAGCTTGAGGTTCAAAAGGATCTGTAATACCAAGTAGTTTATAGCGCTCTTCCATCTTTGGCGTCCATTGTCCTGCTTTAGCAAGACCGGAAAGATCTCCCTTGATATCTGCTAGAAACACCGGAATCCCTTGCTGACTTAATTTTTCAGTTATGACTTTTAGGGTCACGGTTTTCCCTGTACCAGTAGCCCCTGCAATTAACCCGTGGCGGTTGAGCATTTTTAGATAAAGTGGCGTATCCACTGCTCCTTTTGTAATCGTAATACTTGTCATTTTCATTCTCCCTTTTGTAGAGGTACAGTTTTTTTCAGAAAAAGTGACACGGCTTCTTTCTTATGTAGGAAGCCTTTCTCCTCACTTTCACATACTCTTCTAGTGTATCATTTTCAGGTATAAACGCAAGAAATATCCCTCCCAAAACAGGAGAAGCATTTTACTCTACTTTGAGTAATTCTAAAAATAAAAAGCCTGAATCGAGGGGCTCCTTTAAGTGACCTCTTGATTCAAACTTTTTTTATTATGAAAGCTTATTTAGCTGCTGCGTAAAGCTCGTCTACTTTGTTCCAGTTAATCACTGAGAAGAAAGCTTTGATGTAGTCAGGACGAACGTTGCGGTATTTCACATAGTAGGCATGTTCCCAAACGTCCAAGCCCAAGATTGGTTTCTTCCCTTCTGAGATTGGTGTGTCTTGGTTAGCTGTTGAAGTCACTTCAAGCTTCCCTTCTTTGTTCACAACCAACCATGCCCATCCAGAACCGAAACGAGTGGTTGCTGCTGCAGTGAACGTTGCTTGGAATTCTTCGAATGAACCGAAGGCTTCATCGATTGCTGCTGCAAGTTCTGCTGAAGGAGCTGTCTTTTCAGGAGTCATCAATTCCCAGAAAAGCGCGTGGTTCAAGTGTCCACCACCGTTGTTGATAAGCGCTTGGCGGATATCAGCTGGGATCGATTCTACATCTGCCAACAAAGCTTCAAGGTCTTCACCAATTTCAGGGTGTTTTTCAAGAGCTGCATTTGCATTGTTTACGTATGTTTGATGGTGTTTATCATGGTGCAAGTGCATTGTTTCAGCATCAATGTATGGTTCCAATGCATCGTATGCGTACGGAAGATCTGGTAAATAATTGCCATGGAAAATACCTCTGTTTCTTTATGTATATAAAAATGATAACGCAATCATCTAATTTATTCAACTATTCTGCTTACACAGATGGGTTGGCCAACTTTAGCAAAGCCAAATCAAATAGATAATCTTTCTCATAGGTTCCCGATTTCATTTGGAAATCGGTATCAATCAAAAGACAAATCGCCTGCTCCAAATAGCTTAAAGATATCCCTCTACTATCTCTTAGAGCAAATTTGACTTGATAGGGATTTACTTTTCGACCGGTCAGCTCTGATAGGTCTGAAACGATTTGGGATTCTGTTCGTCCCTCTTGCTTCAACAGCTTGACCTGTGTGTAGATGCGGAACTGACTCAATAAAATGGCCAAAAGCTTGATTTCATCCTCTCCTTGCAGCCGAAGGTCCTTGACCAAACTGCGGGCGGAATCTATTTCTTTCTTTAGAATCATCTGGATCAGATCAAACAGATTATCCTGGAGTGTCTTTGGAATAGCCTCTTCTATATCTGTGATAGTGATGCTTGAAGCTCCCTTGTAGGTTTTAAGAAACTCCAAGTTTTTCTGAATCTCACTAAAATCAAAGCCAGATTTGATCAAAAGTTGGTCGAAGGCTTGTGAATCAATCGCTAGCCCTAGAGACTTGATTTCTTCCGTGAAATGGGCACGCAACTCCTGTTCCTTTAATTCAGTCGCTTCCAGCAACTGAGCATCCCGTTTTAAGAGCTTGACAATCCTTCGCTTGCTATCCAGTTTTCCTTCCGCAATGACAATCAAGCGAGTCGTTTCTAAAGGTGCCGATAAGTATCCTTCAAAGGACTGCAATTCATCATCCGTCAGGTATCTTTTTTTTGCGGTCGTCACATCGACAAAATGATCCAAAATCACTATTTTTTCATCCGCAAAAAATGGAAGGCTAACTAAGTCAAGCTCGACCTCTGAATATGCTGTTTCCTTCATGTCAAAATAGGAATAGTTCAAATCAGATGAATCGTAGCCAACTTTCTTTAAAAGTTGCTCTTTCATCCACTCAAACTGACCGATGTCATCTCCTGATAGAACCAGGATTGGAGGAAGGTTCTCAGCACTGATTTTTTTAATTGTTTGTAAAGCCTGCATGTTCTGAAGGTACCTCATTCCACTCTCTAAACTGATGCTGGGTCTGTTCCGATTCCATTTTCTTTTCAAGTGGCGCTTTCTCTAGTGGTGTTGGTGGAGCCGAAACAATCTGGGGAATAGCTGAAAAACTATTGGGATCCACCAAATAGGAAGGCATACTTGGCAATGAGACCACTGGATTTGTCGAAGCAAATCCTTGAGAAGAATTCTGATCCGGTTGTGCAAGTCTAGCACTTGGAAGGAGCAGGAGACAAGCCAAACAGAGCAAACCCGCAAGAGCTAAGACTAGAAAAATGGAAATAGGAGATAAAAGGTAGAGCAAGATAGGACCTAGAAATAGGAAAATCAAAGCCCAATGAAGACCCGCATCTCTCAACCGGCGAACGACTACTGCTTGCTGGGGAACAAAAATAAGATAGAGATAAAGGAGAAAAAAGATGCTGAACCAAGCTGAAACGTCCATCCCGGTCAAGGGAATCACGTCTTCCTCTGATTTCGAATTTGAAAAGAGTAAGACCAATTGGTAAATCCAAAATGGACTTGTAAATAGTAAATGCCAGGCTTGGCTAATCCAAAATTCTTTTCTATCTGATCTTCTTGAAAAATCAGCATATTGCGTCCAAAACAACTGTAATGATTTCATACTTGTAACCTCATTTCCTTGACTTTATCATAGCAATTTTCAAGCTAGAAATCAAACAGCTCTTATCGAACGGTTTCAATCGTCCACTGATTCCACCCTCTAAAACGAATCGCTCCTTGCTGGTCTGTACGAAAAACAGTCATCTGCAACTCTTTGAAGCGCTCCAAGGTTTCCTGATGAGGATGCTGGTAACGATTTTTTTCGCCCGCAGATATCAAGGCAATTTTTGCTTGGATTTTCTCTAAGAAGGCAGGGTGAGAAGATCCCTTAGAACCATGGTGGCCTGCTTTTAGGACATCCACGCGCAGTTGAGGATATCGGGCTAACAAGGTCTTTTCCCCTTCTTCTTCTAAATCTCCTGTAAAAAGGAAGGACCACCCATAAAAGCGACCGTAGAGAACAATGGAATCGTTATTACTCCCATCTCCTACTTCTACCGGATAGAGGACTTCTGCACGCCCATCAAAGATCGACAATTGATCACCAGCCTCCAACGTTTTTACCGGTAAGTTCAACCGTTTGAGCAGACGGACAAAAGAGTCTTTTTTTAAACTTCCCTTAGAAATATTTATTTCCTTTATCCTAACCTTAGTCGCAAGCACTTCCAAATCTCCCATGTGATCTGTGTCAGTATGCGTGAGAATCATATGATCAATCTGGTCAATCCCCCTGCTCTTGAGATAGGGGATCAGGGTCCGTTCTGCATTGCTAGTAGACCTTCGCTTTTTCCATTCCTCCTTTTGGCCAAAGTCCACTTTTCCTCCTGTATCAATTAAGATCGTTTTCCCTCGCCAATCACGCAACAAAATACTATCACCTTGACCAATATCAATGATGGTAATCTCATTTTCTAAAGGATGCTTCACAAGGGCGAATATAGAGCATATTAAGAGTAGAAAAAGATATCTCCACTTCTTAACCTTTCGCATCTCATAGAGACAAGCTAACAAGCACAATAGCAAGATAAAAAAATAGATGCTTGGCTGTCCAAAAACCAAGGATTGACTAGTGAAGCTCGCTAGATACTCCATACTTTTTTCCATCCAGACGAAGAAAGGATTCCAGAAGGTCAAGGGATAAAGAAAAGAAAGGAGAAAGACGACACTCAGTCCTGGCAACAACAGAAGGTCAAATAAGAGAGAAAAAATAAAGGTTAGAGGAAGGGACCAGGGTTGGTATTCTCCAAAGAAAAAAATGAGAAAAGGAAGAACCCCTAGTGTTAACACTAGACTCTCCTTGATGACTTTTCGGATTCCCTCCTTCTCCTCTTCGGAAGAGGTTAGCGTCAATATAAAAGCGTAGGCGCAGGATAAGAGGCCTCCAGCAGTCAATAAGGAGGACGGTAAGAGAAGGACTAACAAGAGGAGAGTGACTCCCATATTTTCCATTCCTTTGAGCCCAGCCTGGGCCAGGAGTTTCTGTAAGAGGCTTCGAACGACCGAAACCGAAAAGCCTGTCATCCCAGCATAAAGAAGCGAAAACGGGTAAAGGAGGTAGGCAACCTTTTCCTGCTCCAATCCCAAGCGGAGAAAGAAGCGTCTAAAGGCATCTAAGAAGAAGGCAACCTGCATGCCCGACAAGGCGAACAAATGGATAATCCCCAAGTTCGAATACAGCTGGCTCATTTCTTCAAACTCCACATCTAAAAAACCAAAAAGCAAGCCCGTCATGTAGTGACTCATGGGCTGGGGAAAATGCTGGTGAACCCATACAAGGGCCTTTCGCCTCCAACTAGACAGTAGCCCTATGAAATCTCTAGGCTCAGCAGGTCTCTTTTCAAGAATGTGACTGATTTTCAAAAGGTGATAAATCCCTTGTGTTTTCAGATAAGCCTGGTAATCAAAGCCCATAAAATTACGCTGTTTTGTCGGTGTTTCCAATTCGCCTTTGATCCGTAATTCTAGCCCCTGATCCAGGTGTTTAAAATAGGCTTGTTCTTCCTCTGACTGAAGCTGGTAGAAAACCTGAAAAGTACGGCTACCTGACTTGGCACGAAAGGATAAAGCATCTCCATTCACCTTGATGGTATCCGGTAAAAGCTGAATGACCCTTGGGACCCTATGATCGCTTGACTCTTGTTTTCCCTGTTCAATCCTGAAAGCAAAACAAAGGGCAAAGAGGGAAAGAAACCCTATGAGGCACAGAAATCGTTTGCCATCGTAGCGTCTCCTAAACAAGATGAAGAAGGCCAGAAGGAAGATCGAAGCAAGCCAGTGTCCCGTGTACATCCAATAATAGAGAGCTAAAACCGGCAGGGTGAGATGAAATGGATGAATGTTGAGACTTCTAATCCACTGTAACATGCTCTTTTAACTTTTCTAACGTCTTTTGGCCAATCCCAGAAACATTTTTCAGTTCATCAACAGACTGAAATTTTCCTTTTTCCTCTCGATAAGCAATGATATCTTGGGCTCGCTTTTGACCTATCCCAGAAATCGTCTGTAGTTCTGCTTCTGTTGCCGTATTGAGATTGACCTTTCCATCTTTTGACTGCTTTTCGCCACCTGTCGTCCCAGCAGATGCGGACGCAACAGGCGCTACCTCCTCTCCATTCTTAGCAACATAGACGATGGACTCATCCTCCAATTTGCGCTAAGTTGACGGATTGGCTGTTGGCTTCGTCTGTCATCCCTCCTGCTTTTTGGACAGCATCATAGACCCGGCTCCCCACTGGCAGTTCGTAGACCCCTGCTTGTCTGACAGCTCCCTTCACATCCACCATGATTTTCTCTTGAGAGGAGTCCGTCTTTTCCTCACCCCTCTGTTGAGAGCTAGAAGGGAGGCTGGTGTCTTCCTTAGGAGAAGCCTCCTGATCCACCATTTCTAACTGGGAAATGACAGTTTCCGGTGCTTGTGGAGGTTGCTTGGGCCAAAAGAGAAATATTCCTCCCATCACTAGCCCCACAGCAGCCAAACCTAAAAACAGTTTATATTCCTTGATCTTCTCAATCCACGTCTCCATAAATACCCCTTTTATTTTTATTATTCGTAAAAAATCGAAGAAATAAAAAAAGAATGTCAAAAATCACATGATTTTTGACATTCTTTTTATCTAGAGTACTGCTTAGTCTTTCCGATGCTTGTCCGGATCCCATACAAAACTAGCGATATAACTAAACAAGAGGGTCAGTAAAGCGACAACCAAGACAAATGGCAGCAGTAAAAACTTCAACAAACGGATGATGATAAAAGGTTTCCGGTCATTGCGCAGTGCCTGAGATTCCGCATCTAAGCGATCAAACTCAGCCTGGATTCGTCTTGCAACTTCTTCCACTCCCTCATCATTCATTTTTGCAATATCAGAGATATCAATAGGGTGCCCAAAGTTCATGTCAACCCGTTCACAGGTCGCTAGTCCTTTCAAAGTCATTGGACCCGTATAAGTGACAGGCATAATACGTACCTTGGCCATCTTGGCAATCACGGCAACTCCACCCTTAACATCCTGAGAATGGCGACTTCCACTTGGAAACATAATCAAGGAACGCTTGCTTTTTTTGAGCATATTCACTGGGTATTTTATCGCTGCTGCACCTGGATTTTCACGGTCAATTGGGAAAGCCCCGCACATGCGAATCCACCATCCAAAAATCCGATTGGTAAAGAGTTCCTTCTTAGCCATAAAGATAAATTGCTTGGGTTTGGTCGCAAAGGCCATGTAGACCGGATCCCACCAAGTTCGATGAGGAGCTACGAGAATGTAATTTTCCTCTTGACTCGGAATCAGTTCCTTATGATGGTAATGAGCATTTCCATTCAGAACCCATAAAATAAAGGTCACTAAGCCACGTAAATAGGTATAAAACATGCTTTCTCCTTTGATAATTCTCTTGTTTATCCATTATACCGTATCCTTCTCTTCCCCGCAAATCTTTTCAAAAACTTGATGACTCAACAAACCGACTGCATCTAGTCTTTTTCTTAAAAAAATGATATGATGTTTTTATGGAAATGAATGAATTAAAGGGATTAACCCATGAAGAGGTCCGCAAAAAAATACAGCGTGGCCAAACCAACGAATTTAAAGCGAATACCAGTACCAGTACCTGGCAAATCATCAAGCGCAATGTCTTCACCTTGTTTAATGCTTTGAACTTTGTGATCGCCCTCGCTTTGGTTGCGGTACAAGCCTGGAGCAATCTGGTCTTTTTTGCAGTCATCTGCTTTAATGCCTTATCCGGGATTGCTACAGAGCTCCGCGCTAAACGGATGATTGATAAATTGAACTTGATGAGTAAGGAGCTCGTCACTGTCATCCGAGCCGGGGAAGAGGAAACCATTGATCCAGAGGAAATCGTCCTTGGCGACCTGATTAAGCTATCTGCTGGAGACCAAATTCCGAGTGATGCCATCGTTCAAAAGGGAGTTGCTGAAGCCAACGAAGCCATGCTGACGGGAGAAAGTGACTTGGTTCTCAAGGAAGAGGGAGATGAACTTCTATCCGGTAGCTTCTTAGCGAGTGGCCAGGTCTACGCTCGTGTCAAACGTGTGGGGGCCAATAACTATGCTAATAAATTGATGGTAGAAGCGAAACTCTCAAACCCATCAATTCTCGAATCCTCTACAATCTCGCAAAAATCTCTAGTTTTACTGGAAAGATTATTATCCCATTTGGAATTGCCCTCTTCTGTGAAGCCTTTTTGATTAAACTGCTTCCAGTGAAAGATTCTGTGATTACCTCTTCCACTGCTCTCCTGGGTATGTTACCAAAAGGGATTGCCCTTCTGACAGTGACCTCACTCTTGACAGCCGTGATCAAGTTAGGGATGCGCAAGGTCTTGGTCCAAGAGATGTACTCTGTGGAAACCTTGGCTCGTGTCGATACTCTTTGTTTGGATAAGACAGGAACCATCACCCAAGGAAAAATGACCGTCAAAGGCATTCACTCCCTGTCTGAACACTTTTCTGAAGAAACTATCGAAGTTATTCTCGCTGCCTATATGCAAAATTCTGAGGATAACAACCCAACTGCCCAAGCTATCCGCAAAGCATATGGCGAGTTAGAACACGCTTATACAGCCGAGTCAATCATTCCATTTTCAAGTGATCGAAAATGGGGGGCCATGACCCTGACCAACTTGGGGACCGTTTATTTAGGGGCCCCAGAAATGCTCCTCAAAGAAAATCCTCCAGCGGTATTGGAAGCCCAAGCCCATGGATCACGAGTCTTGATTTTAGCTCGCAGTGTGGAAGCCATCGATATGCATGATTTGACTTTGCCAAGTGATGTAGAAGCAATCGCCGTCATTGAAATCCTCGATCCAATCCGCGAAGGAGCTGCCGAAACCTTGGATTATCTTCGCTCCCAAGATGTAGATCTCAAAATCATCTCTGGTGATAATCCAGTCACTGTTTCTTACATTGCTAAGGAAGCTGGTTTTGAAAGCTACGAAAGTTATATTGACTGTTCTAAGATTGAGGACGATGAGTTGGTGGACCTAGCTGAAAGTACAGCCATTTTTGGACGGGTTTCTCCTCATCAAAAGAAACTCTTGATTCAAACCCTCAAGGCTGCTGGTCGAACCACTGCCATGACAGGGGACGGGGTCAATGATATCCTAGCCTTACGAGAAGCTGACTGCTCCATCGTGATGGCCGAAGGCGATCCTGCAACCCGTCAAATTGCCAATCTCGTCTTGTTAAACTCAGACTTTAATGATGTTCCAGAAATTCTCTTTGAAGGTCGTCGGGTCGTCAATAACATTGGACGAATTGCTCCTATCTTCTTTATTAAGACGATCTACTCCTTCATTCTGGCCATTATCTGTATCGCAAGTGCCCTTTTCTTTGACATCAACTACTTGTTGATTTTCCCATTTATTCCGATTCAGATTACGCTGATTGATCAGTTTGTCGAAGGATTCCCTCCATTTGTCTTGACCTTTGAACGAAACATTAAGCCAGTGGAAACACTTCCTCAAACGCTCCTTGCATCTGGCCTTACCAAATGCCTTGATGGTTGTCTTTAGCGTCTTATTTGTTCGTTTATGGGGAGCTCATCATGGCTGGTCTAACCTGGACATATCTACCCTTTCCTACTACTTGTTAGGATCTATTGGCTTCTTGTCCGTTATTCGGGCTTGCTTGCCACTCAATATCTGGCGAGGTCTCTTAATCATTTTCTCTGTCTGCGGTTTCTACCTTTCTGCCTTTTACTTGAAAGGTCTGATTGAAATCGGAACATTGACAGCTGTGACCTTCCCAGTCTACCTTGCCTTGATGGCTCTCTTTACGGGAATCTTCATCTTGGCGACCATTTATCAAAAATATGAATTTGATTAAACAACTCTTTGATAAGGATGGAACAAAAGTTCTGTCCTTATTTTTTCTTATCCCTTTCTATGCTTTTCCCCGCCCTCTTTTCATGCTATAATAGAGCCATGAACGATATCGAATTAAAAGACGGCGAACGCGTCAACCAACTATTTTCTAGTGATGTAAAAATCATTCAAAACAGAGAGGTTTTTAGCTATTCTATTGATAGTGTCCTTTTGTCACGTTTTCCTAAGTTGCCCAACCGTGGTCTGATTGTCGATCTTTGTGCCGGCAATGGCGCTGTCGGACTCTTTGCTAGCACGCGCACCAAAGCAACCATCGTTGGAGTGGAGATACAAGAAAGACTAGCGGACATGGCAGAGCGTTCCATCCAATTAAATGGCCTCTCCGACCGTATGTCCATGATTACCGATGATTTAAAAAATTTGCCCCACCATTTCCCTGGTAGTAAAATCGACCTTATTCTCTGTAATCCTCCCTACTTTAAAGTGGACGAGCATTCCAATTTAAATGAGAGCCCTCATTATTTGCTAGCTCGTCACGAGATCACCACCAATTTGGACCAAATTTGTCAAGTGGCCCAACGGACTCTCAAGTCCAATGGCCGACTCGTCATGGTACATCGTCCGGATCGCTTCTTAGATATCATTGAAACCATGAAACACTACAATCTGGCTCCTAAACGGATTCAATTTGTCTATCCCAAGGTCCATAAAGATGCCAACATGCTTCTCATTGAGGCCATTAAAGATGGATCGCGGGATGGTCTAAAAATTCTTCCTCCACTGTTCATCCATGAAGAAGATGGAAGCTATACGCCGGAGATTCATGAGATTTATTATGGAAACTAAAGCTTATATGTATGTAGTCCAGTGTGCGGATGGAACCCTCTATACTGGCTACACCACCGATATCGAGCGCCGTATCAAAACCCACAATGCTGGCAAAGGCGCCAAATATACACGTCCCAGACTTCCTGTGACTTTGATCTACCAGGAGTCTTTCCCCGACAAAAGAGCTGCTATGTCAGCCGAAGCACTCTTTAAACGGAAGAGCCGAGAGGAAAAACTGACCTATATCAAGCATCAACAAACCAAGCTGGATTCAGAACATAAAGAAACTAAATAATTGTTTGCACACTAAAAGGAGCCCCAAGAGCTCCTTTTTTTAATCATCTAGGATTCGTCATCAAGGGTTTTTAAAAAAGCCCAATTTCCAACGCTTTGTTTTCCATAGTCTAGCACCATAGAATCTAATAGGACGAATTCATTTTTTTCATAGAAGAAAACATTTTGCTGCGTACTGGTAATCAAGCCTAGACGCTTACAACCTTTAGCCTTGACGTAAGGTTCAATCCCATTTTGGAGGAAATGACTACCAACCCCTTGGCCCTGAACAGTTGGGCTTACAGCTAACATCATTAAATACCAGTCGAAGTTTCCGGATTTTTTCAAATGTTGCTCCGAACGCTCCACAAGGTCCAGATATTTCATCAATTTCCAAGGGCTAATGTAACGGAATAACTTGAAAATTCCATTTAGTAAGTAAGAGACCATCGAGAAATCTTTTTGTTGCAAGAGTCCTACAGCTATAATTTCTCCATCTCGTTCAGCAACTAAGCACGTTTCCCCTTTGATGTAGAGCTTGACTAACAAGGTATGTAATAGCTCAATAAAAGCTGGAAAATATTCCGGCTTTTTTAAATCTTCTTTAATGACGGTTAAAAACGGATAATTCATAAAAGCATCAGCACAGACTTTTCCAATTAGCTTGTACTCATCTAGCCTTGCTTCTCTATATACGATCCTTTCCATACGCCAACTCCTTCATTCTAATAAGTCCATTATACTGTAAAATACTCTTTTTTTCGATTGCAATGTGAAATTATCACATAAATTCTTACAAATCAGAAGCCATTTGAATAGTGAATGAAAGCTTAATCAGATTTATGAACATTGGGAACCAATTTTTGATGAATGACGGAACTACTCTTGCATAGAAACAAAAAGATAGTCCTTCTAGATTTTTCTAGAAAGACTATTTGATACGTTAGGAACTAAGGAATTAAATACGCTCTTTCCAAGAAGTTGCGACTTGGTCTAAGACTTGGTTGAGCTCTTCAATGTTGCGACGACCTTCTGTACGGAGCCATTCACGAGCTGCTGCTTCGCCATTCTTGATGTAAGCTTCTACAGATCCAGCCCAAGTTGCACGACCACAGAGGACTCCATTGAAGTTCGCGCCTGCTTCATGCGCAAAGACGAGGGTTTCTTGGAAAAGTTTGGCAGAAACACCTGCACTCAAGTAGATGTATGGAAGGTTGGTTGCTTCTTCTTGTTCTTTAAAGAAGGCAGCCGCTTCTTCACGGCTATGAACGATTTCTCCATCTCCAAATCCTTCTACGTATTTGACATTGACTGGCACTTCTACCTTCAAGACATCGATGTTGAAGCGTGGGTCTGAGAAGACTTTCATAGCTTCGATGACCTTACGAGGTTTTACTTTCGCATATTCTACAGAACCTGCATCCGCAATAGTTTCATCATAAGCCAAGATTTCAAGGAAGAATGGAATTTCTTCTGCAGCACATTCTGAACCGATGCGTTCGATATAGGCTTGTTTTTCTTGGTTGAGTTCTTCTGCACTATCCACATCATAGTAGAGCAAGAATTTCACTGCATCTGCGCCCTGTTCTTTGATGCGTTTAGCTGACCAAAGGTTAAGGCAGTCTGGCAGACGTTTTGTGCTAGAAGTGTCGTAGCCAGTTTTTTCATAAGCCAACAAGAGACCTGCTTCTGCATCCAAGACCTTGGTTGCTGGAAGTCCATACTCAGGGTCCAAGAGCATAGAAGATGCGAATGGCGTCAATTCTTCAGCCACCAAGACCTTCAATTCTTCCATTTGAGCTACTGTTGGTTCTGTGTCTTGATATTGGGCCATGAGGCGTTTCAAGGCACCACGTTGGTCAAAGGCCAAGGCTGAGATCACACCCTCTTTGGTGCTCAATTTTTCTAAATAGTTGCGTTTTTGTTCTGTTAATACCATCTTATACCTCTTTTACAATTATATTCTGATACAAATCATCGTAGTGGGCCATATTGACATGCCCTGTCATCTTTTCTTGGGCATTTAGCATCCCTAGGACCATAGCATGGGTCAAGAGGGCCGCGTCATCTTTTCCGCTACTGAGGGCAGCAGAGATCCCAGCCACAGTTGAATCTCCAGATCCCACTGGATTGACCACTTCAATATTTTTGGAATATCGACCTTATAGAAGCTGTCTCCATGTTTGGCAAAGGCACCATCTCCACCTAAGGAGACGATAATCCATTCGATTCCTTCAAACAGTGGGTCTTTCAAAACTTCTTTTAAGTCCTCAAAATCAGCTGAAACATCCCGTCCTAAGAGTTGAGATAATTCTTCGCGATTGGGTTTAATCACCGTTGGTTTGAATGGTGAGTGAAGAACCGCTTCTAAAGATTTGCCTGATGAATCAAGTACAACCTTGCGTCCTGCTTCTTTTGCAATCTCAATTAGGCTCGCATAATAGTCCACTGGTAGCCCTGTAGGAAGACTCCCCGAAATGGCAATCACATCCGCTGTCGGCATGAGGAGTTTGAAATGATGAAGGAATCCTAAAGCTTCCGTCCGGATAATTTCTGGACCCGCTTCTAAGATTTCTGTTTGATTTCCTTCATGTAAGATGGCGATACAGTTCCGCGTATCTCCAAGGATATCATAGAAGAAGGATTGGACATCTCGTGGAAGATGGGTCTTGATGAATTGACCATTGGTCCCCCCAACAAAACCTGTTGCTCCAACTGTTTCACCGCTCTCAGCTAGGACACGGGTGACATTTAATCCTTTACCACCAGCCGTCTTAGAAACTTCCAACACACGATTCACAGTATCCAACTTTAATTCTTCCAAGGGATAAGAAATATCAATGTAAGGATTCAAGGTGACAGTTAAGATCATAAGTTCATCTTCTTTAAATGTGGTATTCAATTATCCCATTTTTCAAGGAATTTTAAAGAAGTCTGCATCCTCTTGGTGATCAGCCAGGAGTTTCAAATGTTGAATCTTGGCAATCAATTTTGTTTGGTTTGTATTCTGTATGATGAAAGCTTCCAATGATATCACACTATGAGCACCACCGGTTACTTTCCCACCAAAACCAATGACATTAGCATTGAGTTCTTCTTTTGCATAAAGAGCCGTTGTCATGTCGCGTACCAAGGCTGAACGAATTCCAGGAACCTTGTTAACAGCGTTGTTAATTCCAACACCAGTACCTGTTAGACACACTAAAGATCAGCTTGACCACTCAGCTACTGCTTCCTGACTTTTTCCCAAAAAAATTGGGTAGTGGGTACATGGTCATATGTTCAGAAGTCAAGAACTTCATAACCTTTTGATTTCAAAAATTGTGAAACAGTCATTTTTTTCATTTGTGACAATATACACATCCAATTGCGATTTTCATTCCTTTACCCTCCCTTAGCACATATCTTTGTTGAGCATATCGACACGGATTTGGTGGCGACCGCCGTCATACTTACCGTTTACAAAACCTTTGGCGATATTTTTGGCCAATTGGTCACCCACGATTTGAGCGCCCATGGTGATCATGCGAGAATTGTTAGACCGATGAGTCATGTAGGCAGAACGCTCATCTGAAACTTGGGTCAGTAATCCATTCCTTTTAATTTTTAGTATGACCATGAATGGGCCAGCTCCATAAGCATCAATAACAATACCAAGATTGTCTTCTGGTTGTTTGACTTCCTTAGCGACAGCCAAGGTCACATCCACAAAGTCTTGCCCTTCTTCTGTCACATCCACTACTTGGAAACCTTCTGCTTCCAAATATTCTTTGACTACTTATTTTAAGCGGAATACCTGTCGCATCCGCACCAATCATAACTGACATATTATGCTCCTTCTTTTAATTCATTTTTCAATCAAATACAGAAACTTCTATATTCAACAACATTATTTTCTATAAAATTTCGATTTCAAAACTTAGTTCAGTTGTTTGACCTGCTGGCAAGAGACGAACTTGCTTTTTATATTCCAAATAATCACTCTCTTCAAGGGAAGTGGATAAACCAGACCAAGGTTCTAAAGCGATAAATGGCCCTTTATTTGGCGTTGTCCAGATAATCAAGTTTGAAAAATCTGGAAAATGCAGACTTACCCCCTTCTCGTGCTTTTTAGAGCGGAGAGTCACCCTTCTTGATTGTAAACAATCTAAGGTGATGGCATCCTTATGGAAGAGATCGTAATCGAGATTTAGGATTTTTTCTTGCTGCAAGAAAGGTGTCCGGTCAAAGACGTTTAGCAAGCCTGTCTCTGGATAGGATTTTGGAATGCTACAGGTCTCTTCTTGTTCGAACTCCAGGTAGTAATCTTCAAAACCTTCATCCGCCAGTAACGGACAATTAAATCCTGGATGACCACCAACGAAAAAGGGCATGACTCCTTCTTCACCAAGATGGTGAACCCGATAGGTTACTTGAATGGTTTTACCTAGCAATTGATAGGAAATTTCTAATCTGAAATGGTAGGGATATTGCTGATATATTTCTTCCGTATCTTCTATCCTAAAAGTCACCTGATCTTCTGTTTGCTCTACCAGCTCAAAATTTTTCTTGCGAACTAGCCCGTGGCGAGGGATCTTCCCAACACCTTGAGGGCGATACAAGGTCGTATCATTTCGAACCGAACCACAGATAGGAAAGAGAACTGGGGCTTGACCACTCCAATACTGAGCATCACCCTGCCAAAGATATTCAATACCATCCTGATCCTTGATAGAGGCCAGCTCACCACCTAACTCCTTGAAACAAACTTCCAGATCATTATTTTTTAAAGCTATCCTCATATTTCACTCCTTAGCATGTTATTTTAGAGAAAAAACTAGGCTACCCCTCCATGTCTGGAAAATTGATACCCTAGTTTTATCAAGTTACATATTTAGGAGCGGATTATTTTGCATTTGCTGCGTATTCTTCGTTACGTTTGATCATTTGTTTTCTGTACCATGCAAAGATTCCAACGTAGAATGCTAAGAAGGCAACAACACCAACAATAGCTTTGATGTCTCCTGTAGTTGCGTTACCAATAGTCCAACCAAGAAGTTTTTCAACTGGTCCTTCAAGAGTTGAGTGAGTGATCAATTGAGCTTTATCAACTCCTTCTGGGAAGGCATTGACACTTTTCGCCAATACTGTTGCAAATGGTGCGATAAGAGTACCTGAAAGAAGGAAGAGTGGCAACAAGAGTGTTCCAAATACGATCATACGGATCAATTTACCACGTGTTACAACCAACAAGGCTGGAGTCACACCCATAGCGATGATCCCTGCAAGTGGCAAGATACCATTTCCGACTTTAGAAAGAAGCACTGCTTCGATCAACATGATTGGTGCAAGTACGTTCGCACAAGCCCAGATTTCAGCACGACCAGCGATAAATGGCCAGTCCAAACCGATGTTGAATTTACGTCCTTGAAGACGTTTAGTAGCAACGTTTGTAATACCTTGTGACAATGGTTCTACCGCTGCGATGAACCAAGAACCGATCAATGAGAATAATTCCAAGCAGACACCGGCAGTCAAACCAAGGCTCAACCAACCTTTAATAACCAATTCCCAAGTTTTAGCATCAGCTACATCAGCAACTGGATGTGGAGTACCCATGATACCGATGACAATACCAAGAAGGAAACCGATAAAGAATTTAGATCCCCAGAAACCGATCTTCTTGTTCAATTTTGCTGCGTCGAAGTCGTATTTATCAAGACCTGGGAAGAATTTATCAAAGATTTATCCAAGACCATGATGATTGGGTTCATCATGTAGTTCATGTGAGTTGATGTCATTGGTGAAGAACTAGGTGCATTCAACAAGTCATCAAATGTTGGTTTCATCAAGTCTGAGTTGATGATCTTCATAATCCCTACAAGGACTACTGCTAGAGTTGCAACGAAGAGAGAAACTCCTGCGCTAACTCCATTTTTATCAGCATACCATTTAATCAAAAGACCTGTGATAGACAAGTGCCAAATATCGAAGATATCGACGTCAAGTGTATCTGTTTTCTTCAAAGCTAGCATAACAACGTTGACAACCAACATAACTAGCAAGAAGTAAAGTGTCCAGGCAGACCCCCAAGTGATGGTCGCAAGTGGCGCCCAACCTACGTCTGTGATATTCAATTGAATACCAGTGTTCTCAACGAATTTTGCAAGAGACGCTGAGAAAGCTCCATTCAACATACCGATGATTGCACCGATACCAGTAAGGGCGATGGCAAGTTTAATACCACCTTCAAGCGCTTTGGAGAATTTCACTCCAAACAAAAGTGCCAATAGAGTTAGGACGATCAACATGATGATCGGTGCACCCATATCTAGAATGGGTTTGAAAAACTTATTGGCAAAATCGATAATGCCATTCATAATAAATCCTCCCGATTTATATTTTTATATTTTACAAAATTAAGAATGTCAGCAGTTCCAGGCATAGGAATCGCTCACAAAATACAGATGAACAAATTAGCTTAAGCCGTGTTCTTTGATGGCTGCTTCGATATTGTCATATACCGGAGCGCTCATAGCTGGAATACGGAACAAGATTGGACCAGCTTCAACTACTGGAATACCAGGATCAAAGCCTAAATCTGTTGCAGCGATTGGTGTAAAGATATCATAGCCTTTAATCAAGTCTTCATTCACATCTTTTACCATTACCGCATCACATTGTACATCATATCCACGGTTTGAAAGCTCTTCTTCTAGAGCACTTTTAATTTGGTGGCTTGAGTTAACCCCTGCACCACAGGCAGCTAAAATTTTAATCATTTGAATGACCTCCATTATAAATATATTTAATTTGTTACTATTAAGCAATCGCTTCTGTGATATAGCGATATAAGTCTTCTTCAGTTTCCAATTTCGACATGTTTTCAAGATTTCCGTTTGTCGTAAAGAAATCCATCAAATGCGCCAAAATGTTTGTTTGGCTGGAACTAGAATTGTTAATGATGAAGAATAAAAGAGAAACTTCTACTTCTTTATCAGGTGCAATCATATTGTGGAAGGTTACCGGATTTTTCAATCGAACAACTACAATATTCTCTGTTAGGTTATGGATGATATCCGTATGAGGAATCGCTACATTCGGAAGATCCTTTCCTAGAAATTCCATATCCAAGCCAGTAGGGAACGATTTCTCTCTCTCTTTTAATGCAGCTCGATAAGAATCTGTCACAATCTGACGTTCTTCCAATAAAGTTGCAACCTGGTCAAACAATTCTTCTTGATTCGCAACATCTAGGCAAAAGACTAATTCCCGATTAAACAGTTGATTTAATCCCATCTTTTCACCCCTTCCACTTTTTAAATATCTTTTAATTACATGATAAGTATATCACTATATGAATGCGCTGTCAATTACAATATGTAATTTTTTGTTCTTTTTTGTTTATTTTTTATAGATTTATTTATAACCCCTCCCCTATTAAAGGATATAAAAAAGACCAGAATCTGCTTGAATCCTGGCCGTTTAGCTGTTTATTTTCTAATTTTTACAAAATTTTTGTATAAGAATTGTATTTTTCTCGCACCTTATTAGAGATAGAATGATCGGTAATCACCGCATCTAAATCATCTAGACGGTAAAAAGCATAGAAAGAATAGCTGTCAAACTTACTGTTATCTGCTACTACATACTTTTCAATGGCATTGTTAAGAATAATTTTATTGCCATTTCCTTCTTCTTCGTTTGCTGTCATTGCTGTATGACCATCAATTCCATTTACCCCGATAAAGGCTTTCGAAACCTTAATTTCCTTTAAGAGCTTATTAGCAAACTGCCCTACAAAGGTCTGTGTCTTGACCCTATATCGACCTCCCACTAGGATAATGTCATAATTGGGTTGATCTTTTAATTTTTCAAAAATAGGTAGGGAATTGGTGACAATACTGACATGTTTCCCTTCAAGATAATCGCCAATAAAATCCGTAGTGGTTCCAGCCCCAATAAAAATTGTATCGCCTTCATCGATTAAAGCCGCACATTTTTGAGCAATCTCCCTTTTCTCTTCCACGTTCAACATGTTCTTTTCTGTATGAGAGACTTCTGTCAGACTATCCTTGATTTTTCGATGGGCCCCTCCATGAACACGAACCAATAGGTCTTGCTCCTCTAAGTCCATCAAATCCCGTCGAATTGTCATATCCGTTACACCCAAGAGATCACTTAGATCCTTAACAGAGACCACTTCATTTTTATCCAACTCTTGTAAGATTGCTACATGTCTACTCTCTTTCATATGACGTCCTACTTTCCTATTTCTGCTTTCATTATACTATAATAGTGAACATTTTCAATAAGAAACCAACATTTTATCGATTTTTTTCTATATTAATCACTTATTTTGTTGATCGTTTTTGTGAATTGATCATTTTTTTGTTCACTTTTTTAAAAAAAGTAGATTTTTTTTAGCAAATCTGTTGACAGGACTTATAAAAAGTTGTATTCTTAATATGTTAACAGAATTGATAGCGCTACCACATAGTGATAGCAAACGTTTTGTTTACGAATTTCGGTCTCCTTATAAATATACAAGGGTAAACAACTGTTTACCCTTGTATTTTTTATTTATCTCCTTTGTTACGAATCACAAAGCCTGTTTTCTTCTCGCTTGAAGTATTACGAGGTTTTTTATGATCCTTACGGTAACGCTTCTCTTTGTCAAAACGATCATTGGAACGACCACCCTTTCGGTAGTCATCACGACGACCATTGCCACGACGATCACGATCTCGACGGTCATCACCACGACGTCCACCGCGACCAGACTTGCCTTTTCCGCCAAATCCACCACCAGATGGTTTGAATGGTAATGGTTTTTCACGCGCAATTTCAACTTCTGGAAGACTATCTGGATCCTGAACCGTCAAGCTAAGGATGTACATGGCCAATTCTTCTGGGCTGAATTCTGCAGCCAATTTACGAGCATCCTTTGCAAATTTGTCGAAGTTACCTCGAATAGCTTCATCCGCAAAGTCACGTTCAATTTTCTTAAGAGCTACTTGCTTCTTGGCTTGGAAAGCTTCTTCTGCACTTGCAGGTTTAAGACCTTTCATGCGTTTCTTTGTTAAATTCTCGATAATTTGGAGGTAGCCCATTTCATTTGGGGCCACGAAGGTAATAGACTGGCCTGACTTACCTGCACGCCCTGTACGACCGATACGGTGAACATAACTCTCAGGGTCTTGTGGGATATCGTAATTGTAGACATGAGTCACACCTGAAATATCCAAACCACGAGCAGCCACGTCTGTTGCAACTAAGACATCAAGGTTGCCATTTTTAAAATCACGAAGGACACGAAGACGTTTGTTTTGGTCCAAATCTCCATGGATACCTTCTGCACGGAACCCACGGATTTTAAGCCCACGAGTTAGCTCGTCTACACGACGTTTGGTACGACCAAATACGATCGCAAGCTCTGGTTGCTCCACGTCCATGAGACGAGTCATGGTGTCAAATTTTTCTTGTTCCTTAACTCGGATATAGTACTGATCTACTAGTTCAGTTGTCAACTCTTTGGCAGCAATCTTCACATGCTCAGGGTCTTTCATAAATTGAACCCCGATGCGTTTGATAGCTTCAGGCATGGTTGCTGAAAAGAGTAAGGTTTGACGATTTTCTGGGACACGAGAGATGATGGCTTCAATATCCTCAAGGAAGCCCATGTTGAGCATCTCATCTGCTTCGTCCAGGATGAGGGTTTCAATGTCTTGTAATTTCAAGGCCTTGCGTTTGATCAAGTCTAGGAGACGACCAGGAGTTCCAACTACGATATGAGCACCTGATTTAAGCGCCTTGATTTGTTTTTCAATACTTGAGCCACCGTATACTGAACGGACTTTTACACCCTTGCTTCGACCAAAGCGGAAGAGTTCTTCCTGACTTTGCACAGCTAGTTCACGGGTTGGTGCAATGACCAAAGCTTGAATGGTCGCTTCTTCTGTACGAATTTTTTCAAGGGTTGGCAAGCCAAAAGCTGCAGTTTTCCCTGTACCAGTCTGAGCTTGACCGATAACATCTTTTCCTTCAAGAGCCAAAGGAATGGTTTGTTCTTGAATAGGACTTGCTTCTACAAATCCTGCTTTATCAACTTCTGCTAACAATTCAGCAGATAAGTTCAATTCATTAAATTTCATTTTTTTCTTCTTTCTAAAGATGGTGCGAAGCCATCCTATAGCGCTTAGTTTATACTTTTCTTGTCATGACGTACTTTCAGTTTTCATGAAAGACCGTGTTGCTTCTTTTCCACTAAAGAAAAGTACTGCTTTTTTGCAACTTATCTAGTATACCATAGACCAGGGTTAAAAGATAGTAAAACGAAACAGGTTGAAAAGTTTTTATTGGGTAAACCCTTTCAAAGATTCTCTTTCCACCTTCGATTGATTTTTGCGTCCCTTTCCAATTTCTTTTTTAAATTTGCAATAATATAAAAGACTGGAAAGTCTCTTCTTTCATTTGAAGCACCTCATAAAAACAGCGTTACAATAGGCTTTCTAAAAATTTTTACTCACAATAAATCCCCTTTTATTTTGGGATTGTTTCCTTGATTTTTAATATGAAAATATGTATAATGATTCTAGTATCTAGGTTATTTCAGTATCATTAAAATGCTTCATTCATTTGACTGATTCAACGATTCAATCCAATTATAAATTGTTTATAATCCACTCAGTACTTTTAAATCTACTCCTACTATTTCCAAGAAGATTTTGTACAGTCGATCACTTGTATCAAAACTGCCTCTTCTTCTTAGGGGAGGCAGAGTTAAAAATGAAGGTTTTTCTGAAATAGCCAAGATACGAAAGAGGTAAGGAATTTCTTCCCTACCTCTCTTTTTTTATCGTTTATGAGCAATCCAGCGCAAGATTCGTGATAAAATCAACCACAAGACGAAGCTAGCGATCGAAATATAAATCCAGGCATTGGGATCGTTTGTAAATGGCAATGGAACGTTCATTCCAAAGAAACCAGTGACAACTGCTAAGACCGCCAAGAGGGCTTCTAAGATGGTCAAGGTTGTCAAATTATCATTCAGATTGTTATTCAGGATATTATTGTAGGAGCTAGACAATTGTTGCAAGACCTGAGAGTTTAACTCTGTCATGGAGACCAACTGCCGGGCCTCGATCATGGCATCATCAAACTGTTCTTTTTCCACATCATCTAATTGACGATAGATCAGGTGAGCCTTGATATGTTCGAGCAACATACGATTTTGCTTGGCCGCAGATACCAGATAAACCATACCCGTTTCCAAGTCAGAAAGAGCATAAAGGTTCTTACTGGTCGTGGTTTTTCGCAAGAGACGATTGATTTCGTCCTTATGTTTATCCAGACGCTCAATAATCGGATAATAAGCATTGCTGATCATCTCGAGGCCAGCAAATAAAAGTTTAAAGGTAGATAAGCTTTCATGAGCATCGACATAGCGCTCCATTTTTTCGATAACATAGGCATTATCCCGGTTACTGATGGTGACTAGTCGAGGCCCTTGAATAATAAAGGTCATCGGAATGGTTTCATAATATTCCTTTTCCTTTTCCATATCCAATACATTATAGATAAAGGTCACAGTCCCATTTTCACGATTATAATCCATATGGGCACGTTCATTCTTATCCAGTGCATATTCAATGGTTTCTTGATCAATATCATACTTTTGATACAATAGGGAGGTTTCCGCAATCAAGTCAGAATCAATATTAATCCAACTCCGGCCATCTCCTAACTTTCTTTCAACGAACATTTCGTTTCCTCTTTACTTTATCTGCCAGTGCTCCTACCCGATTATCCAAAATCACTATACGAGAGTTCTGTCCTCATTCACTGATCAACGCAACACAGCTGCTGCCAAAGCCTGCTGGATTTCGATGACACTATTATCACTCTTAAATTGGAGTGTTTCTGATGGTTCTACAGCCGATGAGACCCAAATTTTTAATTCAGCATCCAAATCAAAATGACCAGATGTTTCTACTGAAAAACGCGAAATAGAACGATAAGGAAGAGATTTATAAGATGTTTTCTTCCCTGTCATCCCTTGTTTGTCCACCAAAATGAGACGGTACTCAGTAAAGACAATCAAGTCACGAATCAAACTAAAAGCCAGAGTTACCTGCTCACCTGGAACTAGGATATCCCCTAAATCTTTTTCAACCTTATCGACGTCTTTTTGAGAAGCATTGCCCATCAAACCTGCAAAAATACCCATGATTATTTCCTCCACAACTTGTGCATTTTCTATCTTTATAACTATACCATATTTTTTACGAGTTAAAAAGTTGCAGGAACGTTTTTTTAGATAGTATAATGAAAGAGTCACAAGAGGAGCAAGTGCTGAGATTGGCTAGCTTGGATACCAGAGGTGTTCGTTACTGGCCTAAACTCTTACCACCTGATCAGGTTAGGACCTGCGTAGGGATGTGTCTCAAAACAGAATGAAATAGAGAACTTCTATGACAACGTTTTGATGTGGCAACAAATGAGCCAATCAAAACGATTGGTATAGGAGGTTTTTTTATGTCGAAAACTACGGTTCGACCAATGATTGAGGTCGCTCTCTTAGCGACCATTGCTTATATATTGGATTTGGTTACTCAACCCATGTCCTTAGGTCCTTGGATTTCTCTATCCTTTAAAATGGTTCCTATCTTTCTCCTCAGTTTCCGCTGGGGCGTCAAGGCTGGTGCCATGGGGGGATTCATCTGGGGACTCTTGCAAGTCGTAACAGGGGAAGCAGCTGGTGGTTGGTTGACTCCAATCCAAGGTTTCTTAGAATACTTTGTAGCCTTCAGCTTGATTGGTCTGAGTGGAATTGTCAAGCCTGCCCTTGATAAGGCTATCCAAGAAAAGAAACGACTTCAGACACTCACATATATTACTGCCGGAGTCGTCTTGGGTGGTTTTGCACGCTACCTCATTCACTATATTGCAGGTGTCATCTTCTGGGGAAGCTATGCTCCAGCTGGCCAAAGTGCCTACATTTATTCTCTTGTTGTGAATAGTTCGTCCTTCTTAGGGGAAACCATTGCTAGCCTCATTGTCTTCTTTATCTTACAAGAATTTTTGGGAAGACTCCTTATTACAGAACAATAATAAATATTCTTATAAACTTTCCTTATGTGAGAACGGACGTCAGCGAACTTCGAAGAAGTTCCATGACTTAGTTTTGAGCCTGAGGTCTCAAAACTCCCGAGTGCTAGCAACAATAATGTTTCTAGCACTTTTCTCACGGCGGAAAGTTTCAGTCCTTGCTTTAAAAACACAAAAAATATAGAATTATTTTTATTTATTGAACAACCCCTTGGTTTTTATGGAAAAAGAAAATTTGTCGATATCCAAAAGCCAGCTCGCTTGAGCTGGTTTTTTTAACTAATATATTTTATTACCAAAGTAATCCGAGAGACTAGTTAGCTAGGCCGCTTTCTAACTTTTAGATTACGACACTGAGTTTTACAAATCGATTCCATTTGTAAAACTCAGTTAGTGAGGCAGTTAGGCAAGTCTTATAGGACTTGCCGTAGTCTACTTAGATTGCTTTGCAATCAAGTAGGCTTACTGAATCACATTTTTTCCTCTAGTTCAACATCTGGATACTTGTCCGCAAACCAACGGAGGGCAAAGTCGTTTTCAAAGAGGAAAACAGGCTGGTCAAAGCGGTCCTTAGCCAAGATGTTCCGGCTTGAAGACATGCGCTCATCTAAGTCCTCTGGTTTGATCCAGCGAACGGTCTTTTTACCCATTGGGCTCATGACCACTTCTGCATTGTATTCATTTTCCATGCGGTGTTTGAAGACTTCAAACTGTAGTTGCCCGACAGCTCCCAACATGTATTCACCTGTTTGGTAGTTGGTATAGAGCTGGATGGCCCCTTCTTGCACCAATTGCTCAATCCCTTTGTGGAAGGATTTTTGCTTCATGACATTCTTAGCAGATACCTTCATGAAGATTTCAGGGGTAAAGGTTGGCAGTGGTTCAAATTCGAACTTGTTTTTTCCAACAGTCAGCGTATCCCCAACTTGATAAGTACCAGTATCGTATACCCCGATGATATCTCCCGCTACGGCATTGGTCACATTTTCACGGCTTTCGGCCATAAACTGAGTGACATTAGAAAGTTTGGCTCCCTTACCAGTACGAGGGAGGTTAACACTCATCCCGCGTTCAAATTCACCCGATACAATACGGACAAAGGCGATCCGGTCACGGTGACGAGGGTCCATGTTGGCCTGGATTTAAAGACAAAGCCTGAGAAATCCTTGTCATAAGGGTCGACAAGCTCTCCATCTGTCTTCTTGTGGCCATGTGGTTCTGGAGCAAACTTAAGGAAGGTTTCCAAGAAAGTCTGTACTCCAAAGTTCGTCAAAGCTGATCCGAAGAAGACTGGTGTTAATTCACCCGCAAGGATGGCTTCTTCTGAGAATTCATTTCCAGCTTCTTGCAAGAGTTCGATATCGTCTTTCACTTGTTCGTAGAAAGGATTGTTAGCAAAAAGCTTGTCCCCATCTTCTAGACTAGCAAAACGCTCATCTCCTTTATAGAGCTCCAAGCGTTGGTTATAAAGGTCATAGAGTCCCTCAAAGGCTTTCCCCATCCCAATCGGCCAGTTCATTGGGTAACTTGCGATGCCCAAGACTTCTTCCAGTTCTTGCAAGAGGTCCAGTGGCTCGCGACCGTCACGGTCCAGCTTGTTCATAAGGTAAAGACTGGAATGCCACGGTGTTTGACAACCTCAAACAATTTCTTGGTTTGGGCCTCGATACCCTTGGCAGAGTCCACCACCATGACTGCAGCATCTACCGCCATCAAGGTACGGTAGGTATCTTCTGAAAAGTCCTCGTGCCCTGGGGTGTCTAGGATGTTGACCCGTTTTCCATCATAGTCAAACTGCATCACCGATGAAGTTACCGAAATCCCACGTTGTTTCTCGATATCCATCCAGTCAGATTTAGCAAAGTTACCTGTTTTCTTTCCTTTTACCGTACCGGCTTCCCGAATCTCTCCCCCAAAGTAGAGCAACTGCTCTGTAATCGTCGTTTTACCAGCATCCGGGTGGGAGATGATGGCAAAGGTACGGCGTTTTTTAATTTCGTCAGTTATTGTCATTCTTTCTTCCTCAGTTATTTTTTTAAAACGTATTTTTTAGTAGGTAGGATCCTTCTACATTGGTTCTCTCCTTTTACCTTAACTAACCTATTATAGCGGAAATAGAGCCTTTTTTCAATCGTCAGTATAGTTACAATTTAAAAAGCCCGAGTGAGAACTACAATAGTTCTACATCCTAGACTTCATTAAATAACAAGTACTATTAGAAGGCGCCAAATCCTCCTCCTCCACCACCTCCAGAGAAACCACCGCCGTCAAAGCCACCACTGCCATCTGAAGAGTTAATAGAGAAGTTTGAAACACTATAGGAATTATCTGCATAGGCCATTAAAGTAGAGCCATCTAGAAAGGTATTTGAAGAGGATGTTAGCCAAACAAGAGCATCCCAGTCTTCATATGGTAAGGAAATCTGATGATTTTGGAGTACCTGACTCACTTTTTTAGCTTGACCATACAAGGTCGCGTACACCAAAATACGATTCCATAGGACCACACTCTCAAGTTCTGCTTGGTTGAAATTTGGAATACTTTCGATCATATTTCTAAAAGCCATCCATTGGAATTGCGAATCCAAGTTCTCTAAGGATTGTAGATGATCTTCACGGATTTTCACAACAATATAAAATGGAATGAATAACAGAACCAAAAGTAAAATGATCCAAAAATAGAATGAAGATATGTGTGAACCAAATCCAAATGTTAAGAAACACATGCTCACAAATAAGATCAGTAAGAGCCAAAAGTGTAAGGCACAGCCTGTTTTTGAAAAAGCTTCTTCTTTCTCAGTTAAGTCTCTAAAATAAGAGGGCAATCCTAATTTCGCAATCTCCTTGTCAACACCTTTTGACAATTGCTGGGCATCTTTTTTTAAAAGCGATTGAACATCACTTCCGACCTTTCGAATGCGATCTCGTTGCGCCTCTGTTTTAGCAGCCCGAAAATCTTTTTTTAGAGCTACTTGATTAATTTTATATTTTGAGAATACCTCGCTGATATTGATTTCCGTTTCTTGATCAAAGATCATGTCAATAAACTTCAATTCAAAATCAGCCAAGCCTTCATGGTGAAGACAGGTCAACCTTTCCCCGTTTTCATTCCTAGTCAAACGAAGATTTCCTCGGTCAATGAGATCTAACATTGTTACTTGAATGAGATGGTTAAATTTTAATTGACCTTTCTCTCTAAATATCACCATTTGTTCAAAATCAAGTTGATACAGCGCCTTAGCTAGAACTAATGGTGGTAAATTCTGCGGTGGTTCGTATAATCTTACTCCTTTTGCAATCCGACGATTTCTGGTACTGATCATATAGCGAATCCATGGAATAAAAGCTAGGACAAATAAAAGAATCGATACAATTGGCACGACTCTGAGAAACAGTGTCTTGTAGATGAATGTTTTTTGTTGAATGGATCTCTCTTTTTTTAGGAATTTATCTTTTCTATTTTCTTTTTTTATCTTATTAGATTGGCCTCGACGCAGAGCTTCTGTCATGGGCCAGTATGCGTGGAGTTCCAATTTTCCATTCTTTGGGAAGTTCCGTAACTGAATGTGATAGCCAGTCGCAGTCCGGTCAATCTGGGCTGGTGGCTTAAAATAACCGGTATGAGCATACAATTCTCCCTGCTTGGCATCCAAACCATCCACATAAAAATCTAATTTCGCGATATCCTCATCCCCATCTGAAAGAGGAAACCAATTGAGCTCCGCTATATCGGAATACAGGTCTAGAATATGATCAATCTTCCATACAACCTTGATGGTAACTTTGCCTCCAACAATCCTCGAATTGTAGATTTTTAATAGACGACCATCTCCGAGATCCGATTCTTCTACACGAATATCTCGTTTTTCCCCGTCCACATAAGCTTCAACTTGAGGATTTTCATGGATTTTAAATCCTTTAGGAAGGGGATCTGCACTCCCTAAAGTTACATACTGACCATTGTAGCCCGTATGAAAATCATAGGTAATCTCTTGAGTGAATGTTGCCTGGCTATCTTCCTGCAAATGGAGGTGTCCTACATAGGACTCAATCGAATACTGAACGTTATCCTCTGCCTGAGCCGGACTAACTGTGCAAAATAAGCCACACAAGATACAAATGACTAGTAAAAACCTCTTCATTTCAAACTCCTATTAACTAAAAGAAGGTTGAGACTGATTGTCTCAACCTCCTTCAACTTTTTATCGACTGACTCTTTTTCTAACAGGTCTGCGACTGAAAAATACATTAAAGAGAAGCAAGGCTGCTGCTAGGATGCTGGAAACCACGACATAATTCACCAAGAGACTATCCCCTTTGATAATTGGTGGTCGCGCCATGAGTCCATAATTGCCTCCAGTGACTTGGTTGACTCCCACAAGGAATAAATCCAAGACGAAAGTATAAAGAACAATCTCTCGATTTTTTAAGAGACTCGAATCATAGCATCTCAAGAGATAAATCAAGGAATTAACCAAGAGACAGTAATGCCCTAAGAGAAAAGAAAAGCTCGTAATATGAGGGAAGGTATAGGGATCAAAGACCGGATAACCCAAGGCAAAGATCGCCCCACTGACTCCCATCAAGGCAAAGAACTGCTTGCTCTTCCATCTGTCTGGCAAGAGCAAGACAGCAAACATGGCCAAACGGCAATGGTACAAGGGTAAACTATTGGACCAGGGAAGTTGAAAAGCAAAATACCAGATATAGAGACAGATCAATTGAAATATTTGTAAGTTTCGAAAGATCTTCCGAAATTGTTCATTTTGATAGTAACGTAATGAAGCCCAAACTGCCATTAGGATTAAAAGAACCATGACCCCATACCAGAGGAGCGGTATAACAGGTGGTGCAGTGGATTCAGTTGTAAAAAAATGATGCATAGGATCTCCTTATTAAACGGATTCAGATGTTCTTTTTCTTTTCTTACTGGACTTAACGATTGCATTGATCAGGATAAGGGTCCCTGTCATCAGGATGGTCACGATCAAATAATTTAGCACAAGTCCATGATCACCAAGTACAGGAGGACGACGCATAAAGCCATAATTTCCACCTGTTACAAGATTTGCGAGCTGAATAATAGCATTAACCCCAAAAGTCATCTGACAGATTTTCCAGGCATCCCTTTCTTCCACCTGGTAGGATTGGACCAGATATATCAAGCAATTGGCCAAGAGGGCCCAGTGACCAAAGACATTGTTGATCGAGGATACGTGAGGAAAAGGATAGGGATAAAAGACGGGATGAACCAAAGCCATGATAGAGCCAAAGACTCCTACCAGGGCAAAATATTGTTTGAAGCTTCCCCTAGGAGCCAAGAGAATGATCCACATGGCCATCCTGCTATGATAGAAGGGCAGGCTCTCCGAAACAGGCAAGCGTGCTGCAATATACCAAGCATTGATAATCAGCAACTGGATCAACTGCCCCCAATACCAAAAGTTTTGATAACCTTTGGAAGAGGCCAATCGAATAGACAGAAGGCCCACCACTACCAATGAGGTTGGCAACAAGAAATACCAAGCCCCCAATTGAGGAGGAGCCGTTGGTTGACTAGTGAAAAATAAATCCCAAAGTGGCATGATTTCCTAACCTCAGCTCATCTATTTTCTATTCTGAACGCGAACCAACAGTCTCTTCAACCATCTTGTATTTGTACTTATAACGTTGGTTGACTAAGAAAATTCCAGCTACCATCGCAAAGCTAACCAAGAGGTAGTTTAAGAGAGCACCGTGGTCCCCAATGATTGGTGGACGCCGTAAGAAGCCGTAATCCCCTTTCGTCAAAAGGTTGACCAAGAAAATCACAGCATTCATACCAAAGGTAATCTTGAAAATTCTCAAGCTGTCTTGTTTTTCAGATTGATAATGATCCTGTAGGTAAATCAAACTGTTGGCAAGCAAGGCCCAGTGACTAAAAATCAGATTCAACACGGTGATATGAGGGAATGGGAAGGGATCAAAGGCTGGATACACCAAGGCCGCAATCGATCCCAAAACGCCCAAGAGAGCAAAATATTGCTTGATGTAGGTCCCTTTAGGGGCAAAGAGAAGCACCAACATGGCCAAGCGGCAATGATAAAAAGGCAAATTATCCGTCAAAGGCATGTGGGCGAGAATATACCAAGCATTGATGGTCAGGACTTGGATCAACTGTGCCCAATACCAAAAGCGTTGGTAGCTTTTAGACTGCGCATATCTGATGGAAAAGTAACCAACCACCAACAAAGATGCTGGCAGAATGAAATACCAGAGACCAAACTCAGGCGGAGCTGATTTTTGGTTCGTAAACAATAAATCCCAAAGTGTCATTTTATATCCCTTTAATTTATAAATCGTTTTTAATCACAATACAAATCTCGTTTCCCATCATAAACCTCCCAAAGGAAGTTCAATTGTTCTTCTGTATTGCGCTTGGTAGAAAGAGCAGGCATTTTCTCTCTCTCAAAAAATGCAAGATCGGAAATTTCCTGATTCTGTTGAAAACTTCCATCCAGCAATTCACATTCAAATACCAATTTCACATATTGGCGGCTTTGCAATTGGTAGCGATTGGTATCAAATACTGCCAACAAGCGATTGACACGTGCTAAATAGCCCGTTTCTTCTTGGATTTCCTTTAAAATATTTTCTTTAGGAGAATAGCCAACCTCACCAAAGCCACCCGGCAAAGCCCAGGTCTCTTCTCCCTGACCTTTCACTAAACAAAGTTTGTCATCTTTGACAATCCAGGCCCTTACATCAATCAAGGGAGTGTCGTAATGGTCTGTCGGACGAAACAAATCCGATAATTCTTGTGGATTCAAATCAGTCGCTTCTCTCACAAGATCCTGTAAAATAGCACGAATATCCTGATAGCGCTCTTGATCAAATGGATCTTTTGAAAACGCTAAGCCTGTATTGGTGATTGAAATCAAGCGCTGAATGTTCTTCAGTACATTATTACTCGCCATTCTCCAACTCCTCTACCAATTTGGCTAGATTCATAGAATTGCTTCCCTTGATGAGGATTTGATCCTGCTCTTTTAAGCTTTCCTTGACTTGTTTGACCAAGTCCTCAAACTGGTCTTCCTCAGCGGTCTTTTTGAAATAATAGACATGTCCGAGTGGGAACATCTGGCTCGCTAATTGAGCCAAGCCCGCAATGTCTTGACCGTAGAAAATCACCGTATCCAAGACATCAGGTGACAGGCTGAGAATCATTTGGTTGTGCAGATCAATGGATTGCTCCCCTAGTTCTTTCATATCTGCCAAGACCGCTAGCTTCCGGCCATTTGGATTGGCAGGAATGGTCGAGAAGGTTTCTAAAATCAGGCGCATGGCCGTCGGATTGGCATTGTAGACATCGGATAGGATATCCGCTCCGTTACTTGCCTTCTTCCATTCTGTACGGTTCTTAGTAAGCTCTAAGCCTTTAAAGCTTGCACGGATGGCCTCTTCACTGACTCCTTCTTGCAAGGCAACATAAGCCGCAATCATGGCATTGGTCGCATTGTATTTGCCTGTGACAGGTAAGTCAATAGCATCTGATAAGAAATTCGCTTCAAAGGTTAGGCTGTCCTTGCGTTCCTCCAACTTGGTAAGGCTGATGTCTGCTCCTTCACCAAAGCGCACAAGCTCTTGTTGACTCGGTAAAAAATCCTCGACAATAGGATCGGCCGGCACTAGAAGCAAGCCACCAGCTGGCATCCCATCCGCAATTTGCAATTTTCCTTTAGCGATTTCTTTGCGATCTTTGAAAAACTCCAGGTGAGCTTCCCCAATAAGGGTCACGATTGCTGCCTTTGGATGCGCAATTTCTGAGAGAAGATGGATATCTCCCAGATGGTCCTGCCCCATTTCAAGGACAAGCTTCTCTGTTCCTTCTGGCATATGGAGAACCGTATAAGGAAGGCCAATCTCGTTATTGTAGTTCCCTTGTGTTTTATAGGTTTTGTAGGTAGTTGACAGCAATTGAGCCAACATATCTTTGGTCGTTGTCTTACCGTTTGAACCGGTGACCGCCAAGACATCTACTTGACTCTTCTCCAATACATACTGGGCTAATTTTTGAAAGGCCGCTAGAACATCATCTACCAACAAATAAGGGTGGCCTTCTACTTCTTTTTCAGACAAGGTCGCTACAGCCCCATTTTCAAAGGCCGTCTTGATGAAATCATGCCCATCACGCGCCCCCTTAAGAGGGACAAAAAGGTCACCAGTCCCAATCAAACGGCTATCGAATTCAGGCTTGATAAGGGCTACATCTTCAAATTGGCTGATATCATTGCGAGCAGCCAGGACACCTGCTACTTCGTGCAAGGTTAGATTCATAGTATTCTCCTCTAAAAAGGGGGAGCAGGAAGAAAATCGACTCCTCATTGAGTTGATTCCATCCCCTACTCCCACTTGGAACAGATTCTTACAGTAAGTGTGCTTCGCGTTTTTCGAAAGTTGCTTTTGCCAACTCAACCAAACGCTCGATCAAATCAGGATAGGACAAGCCCATGTTGTCCCACAGCAAAGGATACATAGACCATTGGGTAAAGCCAGGCATGGTATTGAGCTCATTCAAGTAGATGCCCCCATCCTCTGTGTAGAAGAAATCACAACGGGAGAGACCTTTCCCACCAATCGCACGGAAGGCCAATTCGGCATTCTGACGCATGGTCGCAGCAACTTCCGCAGGAATTTCAGCTGGAATCGCCATCGTAATCTTATTATCGATGTATTTGGCTTCGTAGTCATAGAAGGCTACATCTTTGACCACCTCACCAGGGAGGGTGCTTTTGACATCGTAGTTACCCAACAATCCCACTTCGATTTCGCGCGCTACGACACCTTGCTCAACCAGAACACGGCTATCATATTTAAAAGCCAATTCCAAAGACTGACGAAGTTCTGCTTGGTTCTCTGCTTTTGAAATACCAACACTAGAGCCCATATTAGAAGGCTTGGTGAAGACCGGATAGGTCAATTCTGTTTTCGATTAAGGCAATCTTAGCTTCTAGGTCATCTCCTTCAAGGACAGCCACATAAGGAACTTGTGGAATCCCTGCAGATTCTAGGACCCGTTTGGTGGTAATCTTGTCCATCGCCACACTAGAAGAAAGGATATCACAGCCCACATAAGGAAGTTTCAAGACTTCTAGGAAACCTTGAACCGATCCATCTTCTCCCATTGGTCCGTGAAGGACTGGAAAGACAACCGCTCCTTCTTGGTAGATACTGCTCGGAGATACTTTAGCTTCCCAATCAATGGTCTCGTTGGTCATCAAGCGTTCTGTTTCAGCAGGCTTCTCATCAAAACTTTGGGTCTTAATGAAGTCTCCCGCCTGAGTAATGAAATAGGTCTCAACAGAATACTTGTCATAATTAATCGCCCGCATGACGCTTTCAGCTGAAAGTACAGACACTTCGCGCTCTGCGCTACGGCCACCATAAAGAAGTACAATTTTTTTCTTTTGCCATTGTTTGGTCCTAATCCTTTTTTTAATTTTTGTGCTTCCTGATTGACTTGTCAGAAACACACCTCACAACCGAGTTCGTCCCTCTAGTATACCACACTTTAAAAAAAGAAAGAAAACGAGAGAGAACACCTAAAAACAAAAAAACCGGAGGGGTTCCTCCAGTTTCTGTAACCGCTTATAACTCGGTTCGATTTTTCAATAGCTCGAAGAAGGGTCACTTCGTCCGCATATTCGATATCGGCTCCGACAGCTAATCCACGTGCCAAGCGCGTCACTTTGATGCCAGCTGGTTTGAGGACGCGTGAGATATACATAGAAGTTGCTTCCCCATCTGCAGTTGCATTGGTCGCCACAATCACTTCTTGGACCTCATGATCCATTAATCGTGTAATCAAGGACTTGAGGTTAATATCATCTGGTCCGACCCCATTCATAGGCGAAATCAAGCCATGAAGGACATGGTAGCGACCATGGTACTCCTGGATATTCTCCATGGCCGACACATCTCGACTATCTTCTACCACTAAGATGGTTGATGGATCGCGAGTCTCGTCTCGACAAATGGCACACTCTTCTTCATCTGTTAGGTTACCACAGATGGAACAATAGCTTAATTCCCGCTTTGCTGACAAGAGATTCTTGGCAAACTCATTGACATCGTCATCACTCATTCCGATGGTATAAAAGGCCAGACGAGTTGCTGTTTTGATCCCAATACCAGGGAGCTTCGAATAACTTTCAATTAATTTTGCGATAGGTGTTGGATAGAGCATAGCTTCCTTTCTAATTCATAGGATGTTTTTGCTGGTAGAGATTGATAATCTCTCTGGTAATACTGTGACTAACAGTCGCTTGGAGATTGGTATTGTGAGGGAAGACGACTGCCACCGCAATCTGAGGATTTTCAGATGGGGCATAGGCGATGACATTGGTATTTACAGCAGGGGTCCCACCATTTACAAATGTTTCTGCAGTCCCGGTCTTCGCACTGATTGGAACGGCAGCTCCTTCTCCGATGGTTTTACCAGTTGTTAAGCCACTGGTTCCGTATACCACCTGATAAAAACCTTGTTTAATGATAGCTAGATTTTCGGGTGTCAAAGCTACTTGATTGAGTTCTTTTGTTGCAATCTCTTCTTTCAGAGGGCCCAAACCTCCCTTGGCATCATTCTCATAAATTCCTTGGACCAAGTGTGGCGCCACGCGTTTCCCATCATTGGCAATGGTTGCAACATATTGAGCCAACTGCATAGGGGTATAGTTATCAAACTGACCAAAGGCGTCTGTTAGGTAATTACCAATCGTGAACTCTTTGGGAACATAGCCCGTTGATTCATTCGGAAGGTCAATTCCCGTCTCTGTTCCCAGACCATAAGAGGCAAAGGTCGAACGCAATTTGTTCATAGCTGGATCCAATTGGTCTGTCTTCAAACTCATATTTGGCTGATAGGGTTGGCCCATTAAATCAAGAGCTATCTGCACCATATAGGTGTTGGAAGAATATTCCAACGCTTGGACCGCATTGATTTCTTGGCTTCCAAACTGGGTGAACCAAGAAGTGATAGGAGCTGAACCAGAAAAGGAGATTGGTTGATCCAATAGGACTTGATTCCCAGAAATCACTCCATTTTCCCATCCTGCTGTCAAAGTCGCTGCTTTCACAACCGATCCTGGAACAAAGACATTGGTCACTGTTCCTAAAGCATCAGGGGTCAGGTCTTGCGAACCAGCCTCATGTTTCATCCCCGCCATCGCAAGGATTTTACCCGTTTTTGGATCTAAGGCAACAGCATAGACCCCTTCTGAGTAGGTGGCATTGCCAGCGGCCAATTCTGCCTGGAAGGACTTCTTCAAGATGTCTTCCACTCCTCTTTGGAAATCCAAATCAATGGAAAGCTTGATATTGTTTCCCTTGCTTCCTTTGGAGAGGGTTTCGATCTTTTCGACATTGCCATTCTTGTCCAAATGGATTTCTTTTTCAACCCGTTCTCCTTGAAGGACAGACTCATATTGTTTTTCTAGATAAGAAGTTCCGACGCGATCATTTAAGGCATAGCCTTTTTCCAAATAATCATCCACTTCTTCAGCTGGAAGACCTGCTTGCTCTGTCGACACACTACCGACGATGGAAGCCAAGGGGCTATCAACCACTTTTCGATCCCAACTCGTGATCACTTCAAATCCTGGAAATTCTTTTAAATGATCTTTGACCGTCGTTACCTGCTCATCGGACATCGGATCGGTCACAATCGTAGCACTGGCAAAGTTTTCAACGGCATTCATTTGGCTAAAGAGATAGATGGCCTTCTTTTCTTCTTCTGTATAACCTAATTTTTCAGTCTCAATACTATCAACAGCATGCTGATAGATAGTTGCTTCTGGAAGTGGGTTGCCGTCCGTGTCGATACGCTCCTCCTTGGGCAACTTATCCACTACCTCTTTATAGACTTCCGAATTTGCGAGATAAAAGTCGATCTCTTGACGCTTGGTGATTTGGGGATTCGAAACACTTACATAATTCAGAAGAAGCTGAGCTGTTTGACGCATTTCTTCTGCAGTAAACTTATTGCTTCGGGTAAAAGACAAGACCTTCTTGTCAACATTTTCTACCAGAGGCTGACCAGAAGCATCATAAATCTGTCCCCGGAGACTCCCTCTTGTTAAGTGTTTTTTGGTAGCTTTTGCCAATTTTTGTGTATAAAAACCTTGATGAGTAATCTGCATATAGCCTAGTCGAGCAATTAAAATCAAAAAGAGGGTACAGACTATACTGAATAACAAATAAAGTCGTCTAGTAATCCACCGATTATCAAATTTCTCACCTTAGCATTCGCTTTTTTTGAACGTTTAGATTTTTGCGCCATACCTCTCCTTTCACCTTGATTCTCAGTCCCAGTCCCTAACAATACCTGGTAAAAATAGGATAACTTTAAAGGGAATCTGAGGAATATTTCTATTTTAAACTTAACTTCCATTATAGCACATTTCATCCAGACACGAGTCGCTAGACCAGATAAAATAATCGTCATTCTGAACTCCTCGGTAAGCATTCTTTTATGCATATGCGGGAGGCATAGCTCTTGATTGCAAAATAGCTCTTTCCTTAAATCACAGGAGACAAGTGATAGGAGATTTTTTGGTATAATAGAAACATCGAAAAAGTTAGTAAAGGAAACGATATGAAACTGATCTCATGGAATATTGACTCACTGAATGCCGCCTTGACGAGTGACTCTGCACGCGCAAAGCTCTCACAAGACGTCCTCCTCACCTTGGTTGCAGAGGATGCGGATATCATTGCCATTCAGGAAACAAAATTATCTGCTAAAGGACCAACGAAAAAACACTTGGAGGTCTTAGCAGAACTCTTCCCTGGATATGAAAATACTTGGCGGTCCTCTGTAGAACCAGCCCGCAAAGGCTACGCAGGAACCATGTTCCTCTACAAAAAAAGAATTGACACCAAGGGTAACCTTCCCAGAAATCGGTGCTCCTTCTACCATGGACGTCGAAGGTCGGATTATTACCCTTGAATTTGATGACTTCTTTGTGACCCAGGTCTATACTCCGAATGCTGGAGATGGGCTCAAACGCTTGGAAGAACGCCAAATTTGGGATACCAAATATGCAGACTACTTGGCAGAACTAGACCAGCAAAAGCCTGTTCTAGCAACAGGAGACTACAACGTAGCCCACAAGGAAATCGACTTGGCCAATCCAGCCAGCAACCGTCGTTCCCCAGGCTTTACCGATGAAGAGCGTGCTGGCTTCACTAACTTGCTAGCCAAAGGGTTCACTGATACCTTCCGCCACTTGCATGGGGACCTTCCAGATCAATATACTTGGTGGGCACAACGTAGCAAGACATCTAAAATCAACAACACAGGCTGGAGAATTGACTACTGGCTCACTTCTAACCGAGTTGCGGATAAGGTGACCAAGTCAGCTATGATTGACTCAGGAGCTCGTCAAGACCATACACCAATTGTAATGGAGATTGATCTATAAGGAGAAAACAATGGACTATCAAGCCGTCATCCCTGAATTTGTAGTATCTGACATCGAAAAGTCGCGCCACTTCTACTGCGACTTGCTGGGTTTCTCTGTCCAATACGAACGTCCAGAGGAGAAATTTCTCTTCCTCTCGCTTGAAGACTGCCAGCTTATGCTAGAAGAAGGTAGCGCAGAAGAGTTAGCCCAACTGACCTATCCTTTCGGTCGCGGTATCAATATTTCCTTTGGCATCGAGGATGTTCCACAGCTCCACCAAAAACTGCTGGAAGCTGACTATCCCATCCATCGGCCCCTGACAAAAAGAGAATTTCGAGTAGGAGATAGCTTTATTTATCCCCATGAATTTGCGATTTTGGATCCAGATGGTTATTTCTTAAGATTTAGCGAATAAGAAAAAGGAGGCTCTTGGCCTCTTTTTCGCTAACTAATTATCCATTGACAGGCTTGCAAATCCACGGTCAAAAACAGTTGCTAAATCCCACAAAATCAACATGTCAAAGAACTTTGATAGCCATTTTTTGTATAATTAGGTAGAATGAAATCAGAAAGCGAGGAAATCTTATGCAAGTCGGAAAACAAATCCAGCACTATCGTAAAGAGAAAAACTTATCTCAAGACGAATTAGCTGAAATCATCTTTGTCAGCCGTCAATCGATTTCCAATTGGGAACGCGGCGCAACCTACCCGGATATTCAAAACCTGCTCCTACTAAGCAAGGTCTTTGAAGTGTCATTGGACCAACTCATAAAAGGAGATGTGGAAACCATGAAACAAATCATTCACGACCAAGAATTTATGCGCTATCAAAAAGATGCAGTGTTTTTTACCATTTTACTGATTGGCAGTCCTATCATCAGCACTCCCCTCATTCTTTATTTGGATGGATACGGCATCGCTATTAGTTGCTTGATTTTTGCAATCGCGATGTTCTACGCCCTACGCATTGAAAAATTCAAGAAAAAGCATAATCTTCGTACTTATCGCCAGCTTGTCGCCTATGAACAAGGACGCAGTCTGAGCGAGATTGAAGAAGCTGAAGAAAGGGGTAAAGATCCCTACCAAAGAATCCTCATTCCTATTCTATTTGTCCTTGGAATTGGCGCTATTACTCTACTGATTTCTTGGCTCTTACTTACTTTCTTCCCTATCAAATAAAAGCGAAGTCATTAGACCTCGCTTTTTAACTGTCTTTAAAGTTATACAATTGCGGATAGTGATCACATTCAGGATTTTTAGGATGGCAGATAGCCCGTCCAAAATAGATCATGGCCTGATGAGCTGGGAGCCAGCGTTCAGGAGGAAGAACGTCCATGACCCGTTTTTCCACTTCTAATGGTGTTGCTGATTTCTTGACGATGTCATGGTGCTTGCAAATCCGCTCTACATGGGTATCAACAGCAAAAGCTGGTATACCAAAGCCTACACTCATGACCACATTGGCTGTTTTCCGTCCGACTCCGGCTAAGCTCTCTAATTCTTCACGAGTCTGTGGGACGTGGCCATCAAAGTTATCCAACAATTGTTGGGCACATTTTTTGAGAAATTTAGCCTTATTGCGATAGAGGCCTAATTTGGAAATATGCTTGGCAATGTCGGCTTCACTGGCGACCGCCATGTCTTGAGGAGTTGGGAAAGCTTCAAACAAAGCGGGCGTTGCCTTATTGACCGCTGCGTCCGTCGTCTGAGCAGAGGCACTTGATACTTCTAATAATTCAAAATGGTTGCGAAAATCCAAACTTGGCTGAGCATCTGGAAAGAGGGCGATAATTTCTTCAATCACATGTCGTGCCCGTTGTTTTGATAAAACCATAACGTCTCCTTTGCATTACTAGACTTTATTATAGCATAGAGTCCGTATTTCCTGAAGGAATCAACTTTTAGAAAGAGTAGGACAGAATGAGAATTTAAATGATGTCATTCTGTCCACTTCCTAATATATTAGAGGCATATAACTCTATTGTTTGTTTTACAATCTCTTCAAAGAAAGAAATCAATGTTTGAGCAGGCGTTCGCCAGCCTCTACGATAAATTCATCAAAGAGATAAACCATTTGCGTGATCTGCGTGTCACTCATAGCGAATGACCAGCGAAGACGCCCAGTATGGCGGCTTTGGAGGCAATAAGTAACTCACTTCCATCTCAACTGCCAATACTTCTGGGAAATGTTCCGAATTCGCGACTTTTTCTTCACTCGCGATAAAGCTATCTCCTGTTGTAATCAAGCCAACATGTGTGGATTGCGACTTTACACCAAACTTTTCTCTCTGAAACATGAAATAATGGCTGGATTCAAAATGAAGTGGTTGACCTACCGGTATGCCTTGTGAAACATCGCATCCACATCATGATAAGCCCGATTTTGTCAGCAGGACGATATCCAACGGCCATCCCTGGGGCAACAGCACCTGCAGAACCCGTATTGATAATGGCTTCCACTTTAAAATCATTGGCCAAGACTGCTACACTCATAGCAGACATGACCTTGCCGATACCACTTTCCACCAAGACCACTTCATGGCGACCAATCGATCCTGTATAGTAGACTTTTCCTAAGCGAAGATGTTTCTCTCCGTTCTGCAAAGCTTCCACTAAGATTTTTAACTCTTGTGGCATGGCTGCAATGATTCCAATTTTCATAATCGTCACTCCTTTGGTAGACGCTCCTTATAAGCGCCAAATTGCAAGAATTAACAAGATGAGGAGCAGGATGACCCAAAATAAAATCTTATTTAATTTTGATTGAAAAACCTCATCCTTTTGGTTTTCAATCCGACGGCTCTTGGTCACTGTAGGTTGGACTCTGATCGGAATGGTCTCCTGAGGATAGGAGGTTCCTCGTCCACCATCTACTTCTCTTGAGGTCACCGGCCGTTCATAACCAAAGCCTCTGTTTCCTGTCGGGAGAATTTGTCTCTTCCTCATCAAAGAGCGGGGGACCAGAGATCTCTTCTCCCCGGTTAGCCCGCTCAATCATTTCATCTGTTAATAAAGGTTTGCCCATGGGTTTCTCCTCTATTCTTTATTTGTTTTGTAGGTGTTTCCAGTATTGAATTGCCATAATGGTTTTAGCATCGCAGATATCACCCGTTTGGATCAAGCCCTCAGCTTCTGCTAAAGTCACCTCAAAGAGCTCCAAGGTCTCATCTGCATCTTGAGGGCGAGGATTTTCCACTTTTTTCAAATTGGTCGCAAGATAGAGTTTGATCCGCTCGTTGCAAAAACCAATGGCAGAATAAAAATCATACAACAACTCTAGATCCGCTGTGTAACCAATTTCTTCTTCCAATTCACGCAAAGCAGCTGCTTGGGGATCCGCATTTTCACCCTTTTCCAACTTGCCTGCTGGGATCTCTACAGAAGTTCTCTCGATCGCCTTGCGGTACTGCTTGACCAAAATGGTCTTGCCCTCATCTGTGATCGGTAAAACCGCTACTGCTCCATTATGAAAAATCAAATCACGCTGTGCTTGACCTTTCCCATCTGGCAGTTCCACTTGATCTGTGACTACTTGGAAAATCGGTCCTTGATAAATCTCCTTGCGATCAATGGTTTTTTCTTCAAATTGCATGAAAATCTCCTATTTATTCTTAGGATGGTGAGGAAGGCGAGTCGCGTACTCATCCTTATTGACTTGACGGCCACGACCAATCGCAATCGCATCAGCTGGTACATCCTTGGTAATGGTGGATCCAGCACCGACTAGGGAATTGTCGCCTAACTCAACTGGTGCAATAATGGTCGAATTTGAGCCGACAAAGACATTGTTGCCAATAAGGGTCTTGTATTTATTCTTCCCATCATAGTTGACAGTGATGGTTCCTGCACCAAAGTTGACGTTGCTACCGACTTGGCAGTTACCAATATAGGTCAAATGACCCGCTTTGGTATTTTCGCCAATAGACGAACCTTTGACTTCGACAAAGTTTCCGATATGGACATCTTTTGCAAGGCTAGAACCTGGACGAATATGGGCGTAAGGTCCTACTGTCACACCATCGGCTACGGTGCTTTCTTCAATCATAGAGTTGGTAATAACAGCACCTGCACCGATTTCACTATCCACGATATAGGTTCCATTGGTTAAGACTGTCTCAGCCCCAATTTTTGTGTGCCCTTTTAGGGTAACATTGGCTTCGATTTGTACCTCAGGAGCGATTTCGACATCGATATCGATATAGGTCGCATCAGGGTTAACAAAGCTCACTCCATTAACCATGTGGGCTTGGTTAATGCGACGACGCATGATGCCTTCTGCTGTCGCAAGGGCCACGCGGTCGTTAACCCCAAGACTTTCATCAAAATCTTTGAGCGTATAGGCTCCAACTTTCTCTCCTGCTTCTCGGAAAATCCCAATCACATCTGTGATATAGTATTCACCTTGGGCATTGTTGGTGTTGATATTCTTTAAGGCTTCAAAGAGGCGGGCATTGTCAAAAACATAAGTCCCTGTATTGATTTCTTTGATTTGCTTTTCAAAATCTGTCGCATCTTTTTGCTCGACGATGCGAAGCACTTCCGCATTATCATTACGGACAATCCGACCATAGCCAAATGGATTAGCCGCTTCGGCTGTCAAAATCGTTGCCACATTCTTGTGGTTGATATGAAAATCGATCAAGTGTTTGAGGCTTTCACCCGTAATCAAAGGAGTATCTCCTGCGATAACAAGGGTGTGGCCTTCAAGAGCTTCCAAGACTGGCTCTGCCATCATAACTGCATGACCAGTTCCCAATTGTTCGGTTTGTTTGACAAACTCGGTTTGTCCAGCTAAGACTTGCTCCACCAATTCCGCCTTGTGGCCCACAACCGTCACAGTCTTTTCAGGTGAGATGGCTCCAACACTACGGAAAACATGTTCCAACATGGAGATCCCTGCAACCTTGTGAAGAACTTTAGGCAAATCTGATTTCATACGGGTACCTTTTCCCGCTGCTAAAATAATGGCATAATTTGGCATAACATTTCTCTTTTCTGTACAATATCGCTTACATTATACCATTTTTTAGCTGATTTGAAAAATTGACGTAGATCAAAAAACTCTCCTAAAAGGAGAGCCAGATTAAGATCATATCTTCGTTGAGACTTTCCTTAGGTGAGTACGGACATCAGCGAACTTCTTCGAAGTTCCATGATTTAGTTTTGAACCTAAAGTTTCAAAACTCCCGAGCGCTTGAAACTTTAGGTTTCAAGCGCTTTTCTCACAGCGGAAAGTCTCAAAAAATATTTTAATAGTTCTAAGAACTGGGCAGTATTTTTAACTTGTCACAATCACTAGGCCTATTTTGTATAAAAACAGTTATTTTTTTTTCTGATTTTCTAAATGGAGAGCGTATCTATAATGGATAAACCTTGCGAAATTCTTCTAAAACCACCTTGCTATCAGGTGTAAACGTCAGACCTGCTTCTTCTAGACAGGCTTTGAAAAAGTCTTCATGAACCTGACGCCAATAAGCTAAGGATTTGTCTCCTTCGCCTTCCTTGTAGGCATGGTCGGCTGACACTTGATGAAAAGGTTGAACAGAAACTTTTGTAAGTTCGACAATGCAGACAGCCTGATCTTGACTGTCTAAAATGACATCGAAAGTCCCTTCTTGTGGAAGGGGTTCATCTTCTACTGTATAGAGGTCGTAGGCTGAGGCGGTTGCAGTCTTTTCGCCTCTTAGAACCAAGTCAGCCAAGAGATCTGCCTCTACTCCAAAAGCCCAGGCGTCTATCTCATCACCGATAGAGAGATTGATTTTCTTGTATGCATTCCACATTTCTTGCGGTGTCATGGGTTCTCCTTTGTAATTTTTTACTTTCCTCTTTTATATGTTTAAGATGGTCTGCATGGTCAATTTCTAAATCAAAAATTTCTGGAATAGAGCTGTAATGGAGAATACATTCGATACCCATCTGATTCATTTTTTGTATGAAAGAAGTATTCAGATAGCCTGCTACAGCAAAATCAATCTTGTTATTCCTTGCTTTATCCTGCATCTGTCTCAACATATCTAACATAATTGGACTTTCCATATCATGCCATTGACTGTTTCTCACAGTCGCAAAAATAAAAGAAGTTAAATCATTCATTCCAACTACAATCTTTGAAATACCAGTTTCCAGTATTCTGTCTAAGTCAAAATAAGCTGACGGTAATTCGATCATCGTACCGACTTTCCCAGTAAAACCATGCTGACGTAACACTGTAATAGCTTGTTTTAATTGGTCGGCATCATTGACAAAAGGAAAAATAACAGACAGATTGGGATTGGTTTGAAAAACTTCTGTAACAACATTTGTCTCAGCCTGAAATTCATCTGGACATGCCAACAAACGCCTGATACCTCTGTATCCAAATAAGGGGTGGCGTTCGTCAAAATACTCTTTAGTCCCGTCTAGACTATTTGCTTCTGCATTTGTTAACTCTGAAAAGCGATACCAGACTTCTTCATCTGAGTACAAATGACAAATAGTGTCTAGATAATCTTTTACAAATTGCTGACAATTTGGTAATAGTATGTTTTGGTTTAGTTCTCTCAACAAGTATTCCCCACGAATCAAGCCGACGTGGTGCAATAAATGGGAATAAACTTTTTCAACAATTCGTTCTCCACTAAGAGCTAGTTGATTTTGCATGTTCATTCACCTCGTCTTAAAAGATACAATATCAGATATCATTATACGACACTTTCCTCTAGTTCAAAAGCTTCATAAGGTTCAACTAACTCATATCCTAAAAATTCTGCTACTTTTTTGGAAGCCTCGTTATGAGCATCCCAAAGTGGAAACATATCTCTGTTTAAACTCTCTAGAATCATTGCAGCACCAAGCTTTTTAGCAAATCCATTTCCTTGTTCGTTTGGTCTAGTTGCAACTTCCACTTCAACTGCTCCTTGGTAAACTAACCCTGAGGAAATCCCAGCAATCAGTTCTTTATTTTTAAGAATCACAAAGCCAAATCCACCATTTAAAGCAAAATCCTGGTAGGACTCAAAATCCCCCTGTAAATCTTGTGACCATTCTTCCTCAGAAAGGCAGTTATAAATACGATTATCAATAGGTACAATATTGCAACCTTTCTCTAACTGACTAACTAGATCATTTAGAAATTCAACTTGAAAATTTGCCTTATCCTTAAAAGAATAGCGAGTAAAAGAAATTAACCCAACTTGCCGATGCAGAAAATCTTGCCACTTAGTGTCTTCTGAAATAATAATCTTATAATCTAAACCATATTGCCTAACAAAATCTTCCCAAAATCTAGAATTTAGCTCCCCTGCAAGGAATAAAAAATTCCCAACATCATAAAAACTTGTTGTCCTATCACTGTTTCGGTAGACAGTTCCGATTTTAGATTTAAGACCATAGAAAACCATATTTTTCTTCCATGTTTTAAATAGTTCCATTATCCCCCATCTTCACCTTCCAATTTCTATAGCTTGTCAGTTCCAATTCTGGAAATCCTCCTAACTCTGCCTTCACTTTTAATACTAAGGGTGAGGCATTTTCTTCGGTCATCTGCTCAAGAGGAAGCCAAATGGCATTTGCTGAATCATTGCTTCCATCAAAAACTTCATGAGGAAGGGATTTTTGAGAGCTCTCGAAATCGAGTACGATATCATAAAAGGCCATGATATGGTGTACGGCGAAGTCTTGCCCCTCTTCTTGAACCATCACGTCATAAACCCTAGGATTTGAGTAACTATTAATTGTATATCCTGTCTCTTCCAGAACTTCTCTCTTGAGGGTTTCTGTCAACCCCTCACCGAGTTCCTGACTACCAGCCGGTAGATCAAAACGATTTTGATAAGGTCCTCTCGTTTTCTCAATGCAAAGCAATTTCCCATTCTCATAGCAAACGCCATAGACACCAAAGTGTTTTTTGATTTCCATATTCTACTCTTTCTAAAAGTCCAAGATCAATAACTTACCCTATCCCTTAAAAGGAAAGAGGCAATAGATTTCATGCTCCTTGATATACTTCTTCAGTATCTCCATATTCTCTTCGATTTTTGTCTGGATATCTGTCTCTTCACAAGTTGACTCAGTAATAAAGAGGCGAATTTTCAATAAATCTGCCAAGTATAGCAGACGACGTTCCATTTCCGATTCAGGACTTGAAGCTTGCTCGATTTTTGCAAGCTTTTGCTCCAAGCTATCACCATTCAAAAATCTCTGATGAACTCTCCTTCTTATTTTTTGAGTGGATTCCTCCCCTTGCTCTAATGGAGATAAAAGGAGTTTTTTATAGGCAGATAGCTTTTTTTCTGTTTCTCTTTCCATATAGGCCAATAAAACCAGAGAGCTCGCAACAAAGGTCCAAGTGTTATAATTCCCTTCAAATGGGACTTGTATGATCCTATCTAATAACTTCTTAGCCATTTCCTCTTGACCATCCAGATAAAGTAAATAGGCTAGATGATTCAGCGATTCGAGATAGCTAGCTTGGGTTTTCTTATTCTTTTTGGGAACCTGGTTTAAATACGAGACGAACTCAGCATCATTTTCAATCTCTTCGATTAGTTCTTTCACTTTCATTTCTTTTCTCCTATCCAACTCACTTTGTGTTACTAAGAAAGGCTTTTCTCAGGTCAATCTTACCAAAATAGATATTCTTTCGCTGTCGCTTGGACGTTTGGGGAAAGGTAGCGCTCTATCAAGTCACCTGTCCCTGCAATATATTCCTCCAGAGGGACATCTTCTCTTTGGCCCCAGAAATTTGAAAAAGCAAAATAGAACTCAAAAAACTCCGTCAAACTTGCGCTGAGTTTGTAGAAGTTAGGATCTCCTGGACTGCCCGAGTAAACTGGAGAACTGTCATCTTTCATATCACAGAAAAGAATATCATCTGTATCTGTAGTAGCGAATATCTGGTATTGCCCTTCACTAAACTGATCAACATCTTGTAGGGCCCAAGATTCGACTGTCCTTGCAGGAGAGTCTAATGGCAACAAAACAATATTAAAATTTTGATTGGCAAAAAAACAAATCCTTATCGAACTCTATGTGTTGATAGTAAGCAAGCAATTCTCCTGTCAAATTTGAAGACTGGATCCTTAATTTTTCGTTTGAAAAACTCACTGATTGGGGAATAAACGTTGTTTCCTCATAGAGTTTAATGATCTTTTTTAATACAGTCACTACTGCCATATTTCTTTCCGTGGTCATTCCTCTTCCGTCTCCTTTAAGAATTCCAGCCACATCTTCACATCTGGATTCATCTCATGTGCAATCTCAGCATGCTTCCTATAATCCATCTCCAAGTAGCCTTGTTCATTCCTGAAAATAACACCTTGTTCATAACATACTTTAAAGGTTGTGAGCATGGATTTCAATGACCGATATTCGACCTGAGGTTCCTCTTCATACACGTAAACACCATGTATTTGCCCCTGAGCTTCTGGAGCCAGGTTCATGGCATAAAAATCTCCCCCTCCACTGGCAAAAATTGGAAACCAAGACTTATCCCAAGTATCCGTTTCTATTAGTTCCAAGTAGGTCTGGATACTTTCTTCCAGAGACATCAAATAAAAACCAGGAAAAAATGCCTGCTCACCGAGTGTGACTCCCTCACTGTCTTTTGATCCATTTCTCCAAGCATAAAGGGCATGCAAGTCTTGGTTTGGTTGCAATGGGATTTCCTCAAACAATTCTTGAATTTTTAAAGAAGTTATTCCCGGATTTAGATGGTCTACACAAGGATGATTTAGCTGTTGGATACTTTCTTCAATCTCATTTAATAATTGGATGATCGTTTCCATTTGTTCTCCTTACCTTGTATTTCAGTTCCTTCATCCCTATAATAGGATCTCCCCATTATTCAATCCCATCCTCTTTGTTATACTCTATCATGCATTTGACTGCATATTCTACCCATTCCCAAAAATCGTTAAACTCTTTTCGTTGCTCCCAGCCTTCTGTAGTAAAGTCATGAATGAGTTGGACTTTATTGCCCTTTCCTATTTCAAAACAAGCGGTATCATCACAATCTCCTCTTTTAGCAAATGGAATCAACTTTCGGGTTGGGTACCTTTCCTGCAATCCCTCATACAAAAACAGGGCCCATTCTGAATCCAACAGATACCAACAATCAAAATCAACTAAATTGAGTTCGATCAATTTTTTAAACGATTCAGGATACTGAAATATCCTTTCGTCCAGTAAATAGGTTTTTCATTAATTATCTCTTTTTTGTTACTATTGAAATATCACTCCCTCAAGAGGATGTTTCTTATACATTGATACTACTATAAATCGATTGCTCATCATTTCACACTGCTACTCTATGGTTTTAACGTAGGTTTTAAAGAAGTTTTTAGGAACAGAGGCAATCTTAGGTGTAATGGATAAGCCATAGTTTGCAAAATCTAAAGCTAGCTTCTTAGAATCGATTGCATCATAATACTCAACATACAATCTGCATAAGTTCACTTTGGTAATAGAGAATTGTTTTAACAACCAATCCTTCTCAAGATCCTTCTCGGGATCTATGCTCGAAAATACGGTAGGATACGACGCATACTGAGCAGTAAAATCGATGGCCTCTTGGACAGCCTTTTCCAATTCAGCTTGATCCATGCCATTTCTATGATCGATAGAACCTAATCGCGTTCTTAAAGCACAATCCACTTCTTCTAACAGTCCCGCGTCCAGAAAGAGAGGATGAAGGCCAACATTTACGAAATAGGCACTACCATCTGATTTTCGTTGAAAATAGATGACTGTGTAAAAATCATGATCGATTTTATAATAGTTATTGGTTCGCTTTAGTCGCGAAAAGCCATTTTTTAGGAAGAGTTCTTTGGCCTCTTTCATTTCTTTACCTCTGTTTCTAGCAGGATGTGGAGAGTTCCTCATTGCTTTTTCCTAGGAATCTAAATGGATATAGGTTATCCTTACAACTTACCATATTCTCATTACTGTATTGTCTACCTGTATCTGGAGTGTAGCCAACTGAATCCCATCACCATCTCTCTCCAGTTGCCAGAATTTATTTTGATCTTTTAATTTAAAATCCTGAGCCTTACTCCATTCCCCACCGTTTATCACAAAAGACATTCAATGTACAAAATAGATCTGATCATCAGCAGAACTAGTATCACAGAACTCAAATCATCACTTCATTTCACGCCCACGAAGACTGATCTCTACTCATATCAATCTTTACAGGGTCAATCTCTAGCACCCTAACAAGGTCGTAGTGATCCTGATAACATCAACATCATTTGGTTTTATAAAATTGAAATCTAACTTATTCTCAAAAAGCAGTTCCTAGTTGTCATTCACCTGATGAACTCCTTAGAATAAAATGGATCATCCAAAATTAAAAACTCTAAATTAATTTTATGGTATTAAATGCACTTTTCTCGCCACTTTTCAGGAAATTAGTTGGCAAATCAAATACATAAAGGACAAGGTCTAATTTGTAATCGTAGATAATACAGTATCAAGAAATAGATTCTCAATTCCAAATCACCATCAAACAGATGAATAATCTTTTCCCTGCCCTACCGCTTTTTCAAACCATTTCACAAGATGAACTCCTATGATTAAAAGACTTATAAGAGTTATATGTCGCTCTCAGGAGTGATTGTTTCTCTCTCTACTAGATTTTAGAACAGACTGACTCTCCCGCCGTCCTTGCCTTTTGTAACGCTCACTGATTATAGTCCTTGACGATAGATATGGTCGGAACCGACGGAGAAAAGCTCCACAATTTTCATGACTTGTTCTGCATATAGATAAGATGCGCTAAAGATAAATAAAAATGGATCTGTGACTGACCAATATGCTCAAGAGATATTTAGGCTGAGCTTGCTGTTACATATACACCTTTTGTTAAAATCATCATCTCAGTGCACATCTTTGCTACATATCGCAGCATCAGGCAATTCCGCAAATTAGAGATGGTTGGTTCGATCTCCAAAGGACTCACAAACAAAGAGACAAAGTTCTGTGTTCTAAATTTTCTAGGATACGTAATCGCCACTGCTAGAGAGCGATCGTTACAGGTGTTGAATATCTCAGCAGCACGACTTGGAGATAGGGACTTCTTCTGTGCAATCCGCTGCGTGCTATGGCAGTGCAGAGCAAGGACAAATTTTGTAGGATTCTATGATTTAGAGTTTTTCCATCCTTGCACCAAGGCCTGATGCAAAATGGTCCATCCTTTTAGAGCTCATCTTTGAAATTCTTTTTTTCATGCCTCACTAGTGAAGATGTTTGATGTTAACCACATCCAGTCCATTTCAAACCTCCTTTATAACCTCCTGTATTTGAATTTACTCGTCTCGTTCAGGACATGAGACCACCCCTAGTATAACCTAATGTCTCATCAGCCAGGGCCGCCATGTGCTCCCATGTTCTTGTCTCAAGGTGGGAGCTTCAAGGCAAGTACTTGATCCTTTGGGTTTGTCGCAATCTCTCTGACTCATTCCTGTCAACCTACAAAACTGGCTTCAAAGAAAGATGCCTGATGGTGCTTTAGTAAGAGAAATGCGCTTGCAAAGGAAGAGTTGATAAATCCTCGCTTCTTGAAAAACTTCCTCTTGATTGCAAGTAAAAAGATTTGCCTTGCTTTCTCATAAATGACAAAAGTATCGAAAACACTGGCCAATGTCATGGATCTCCTGGATTTTCCCAGTCTGACTAGTTCGTCACCTGCTTTAACAAAAAGAAAATCCCATTTTAGGGCAATCCTCTAAATATGCAAAAAGGCTGGAAACATGCCTCCTATCCAGACTAAATGGTTTTCTCCTCCTGTAGAAGCACCACACAAAAGCCTTGCTCCTTTGACGTTAATCTCGTATCGATACTATGACTGTCATTTCTCTCATCCGACTCCCATAGGTCTTTCTCACCCAGATCAACTTTGCGTTTACGATAGCCGCATCTTTTCTGAGTCCTACAAAGAGCTTTCTGCTAAGGTTACTGCTTCCTCTTTTTCTCTAATCAACCTAGAAGCTAATCATCAAAGTGCAGCAAAAGTTATCAAAGTTGACTTATAATAAATTCAGCATCAAATTCAAGTCTTGAAACTTGCATCTGGCTTTTCTTCATACATGGTAAGAAATATCAATCAACTGTTCTCCTAGTAGACCAGCGAAGGTTTTGTTCCGCCACTTGTCGGGTATACTCACGCATCTTCCATTAGACATCCGGATAATTGATATTTAAGAGAATTTAGAAATAGTGCTAGTTCTCCATCCTCCTGCCAGAGGCAAAAAATCATCTGGAAGAAGGTCCATGCCTGCATCCAAGCCTGATGATCTGCCCACGAAAGCCCCAGCCATCTCCTTTGTAGTCTCACTCTTCAACAAAAGAATCTAAAAAATCCTCAAAAAGATGGGCTACTGACCATAACCCAGCCGTTCTTCAGAAATATAGAAACAGTTAATTTCGCTAATCCTCTCACAGAAAGATAGTAGTTGCCTGGATCCATAGATCGAGTAGGCAAAATGTGGAGGAAATGATCGGTATCTTAAACCTGTGGTACAATCAGTCTCATCGTCAAACCATGTAAGAGACTTCCTCATCTCTTCAAGGAACTAAAGGAATTCAGGCTGAAAGAGACATGATACCAATGTGAACACCCCCTTACTGGGGCCAGCTTACTGTACCAGATAAAAATTTTCATAGCCTGGCAATTTTCCAAGAACTCTCAAATTGTAAAGGTCTTCTTTGAAATCAGAATCTCATCACATCCTAAATGATCATTCCTCTGCCTTCATATTCTTCTTCCAACACTTTAACAATAAAGTCATTGATGTTTTTAGCAACTTTTTGCATTTTCATATTCCTACACCCAAGCTACTTACAAAATGCAATCATCAGTATTTTGGGATGTAAAGCAGGCCAAATCCTTCCCGGACCAAGCAAGTAATCTGCTCTTTCTTCCTAATCTGATAAGTCTCATTACGCCTTGAAGATCCTCCTAGCATATGTGAGTACCTGTATCTCCAATTCATAGTACACCTTCCCATCGATAAAAACTGAGGTAGAGATTAAAAGACAAACCAAACTCATCCTTTCAGCAGTCTTTACCTCCATATTTTAGTATTGAGTACTTAACCTGATATTATTTCAAGATCAACCACCACCAATCGATCTACCCTTGCATGGCGTTTGCTTTCCTAATTTCTGCTAGGAAGAGGCTGACTTCCCCGCCACTCCTCTGGATCAATCCATGTTTGATGGTGCTCTACTACTACCCAGAGTCAGCTAGTCTGCACTGACCTGTCAGCAGCGGTCATACCTATCTTTAACTGGCACTATGAGCAAATGCCAAAATCTGAATCCCAGCTTCAGCATAGTCTAGTATCAATTATTTGCAAGCCTGCCAAGGTATGCTTGGACGAGAGGCACAGTGCATGACCACCCCACCTGCTGATCTGAGGCAATGAACATATTGATGATGATCCCTCGCTATTTCCAAACATGTCTAACAAATAGCGGGTCAACTCCACTGGAGTTACGTAACGATTTCTAAAACTTTTGATTCTGGAGAAGATTGTTCTAGTAAAGCCCAGTCATCCTAAAACTCCAGCTGTATTGCAGAGATCCACCTGAGGACACCAGCCAAAATTGGTTCCAAGTCAAGTTAAACCATGTTGTAAAAAGTGAAAGTCATCCCAAATCAGATTTCACCTGATCCGCCTCCAAAACTGATACAACCTTTTTCAAAAGAGTCGAGCTTGAGCCAGACCAACTCTCGAACTAACGCCCGTAACTAAGACACGTTTACGGACTTCAACCCAATCCGTCACAAGACATCACATGGTGTTTGACTCCAAGGTTGAAAAAACTCTTTCCCTTCCAGCAGACACGTTGATGAGGAAACAGGTGTCACTTCAAGAGTGAGACCCTGTTTTGCCTTAGATAGCACAAAAAGCTGGATATAGCGTTTCTGCTCCTGCACCCAACCAGTACGTACGTATTTTTTATTCAGGTCTAGTAAAATTTCAAATGTCATGTTTTTCCTGTTATCCATAATTCAATGACTATAACAAAAACCGTTTTTCAACGGCTTTTTGACTGTGGACCTTAAAATGGCATTTTTCCTATGGCAATCATCTCTGCTGCTATGTAACCTACACCATTCTTGTTAGCTGAGGATGACTTGGCCTGGCCTGCTCTATCAAATGTTTAGGAAGAATATTCCACTACTGCTGCATCCAGCTGGGATAGCGTAACACCCAAGCTGATAAAGTACAAAATATTGGCCACACTGTACTTTGCCAGTCGATTTAGGACCTGTCAGCTGTTGAAACTTCATTGCCAGGACAAAATTCCCTTTGAAATATCCAAAACTGCAAGATCACCACCTGGTACCAAATCATGTCGCTTAATGCAGTATTCAAAGACGCCACCATCACATGCAGCTGCTCTGTCTCCCATATTGACATGGAAACCTGATTCAACCCATGTGAAAGTCAGGCTTAGTTGTAAATTGACGATGATGTTGTTTGACCTCTTCTGCAATTCCATCATAATTTTGACTGGACACCGAAGTCTCGAACTCACCGACTTGTGTAGAATTCTCAAAGGCTTGATCCATCGATCACCCAATCAAAGCATCTAAGGATGAGTAGCTGTTATCTAGATAATCAACTCCAAAATCTTAGAACTTGCCCATTGATTCTAGTATAAATCTTTTGAAAAATCCAGGTAAATTTTTCTATGAATGCCACTTCGACCGATCCATATCTTTTCTCGGCGGTCAGGATGATTGTTTAACACTTGACCCAGTAATTCTTCACAATGACCTCTCCATAGATATCCGCCAAGTTAAAAGGCATTGATTCCAAGTAGAGGGCTGTTTACAACCAACTCTCAAACTTCTTTAACCGACTTGTCACTGATTCAGCATCATGCCTAGAACGATTTTGAGCAATCTTCTTTTGACCAGAAATGAAATATATTTCATGGCAAATTTCTCCGTTTTTCTTCTATTATAGCTAGAATGACACTTTTATCAACTGATGTTTATAGGAAGAAAAGAACTGTTCAAACCGGTTCTTTTAATTCAACCCGATCAGCACTTCCGCCTGGGTACAGCCGGATCAACCGTTAGAAGGGTTAATTTTGCCATCATGTTCAGCTGAGAGAATCATCCTCATTATATTTTTTCTACTATTTCACGTGGTTTGAGGTTGCAAATGATTTGTACTTTCTTGCCACTACAATTTTGTTCGTTGACAGTATTGCAATACTATAAAGGATTTGATTAATTTTCATCAACAGCATCTATGAATCTGAAGTAAATTTGCTGAACCTTCCACTTAGACAATTTCTTTTGACTTGAAGACGTATTTCTGGAACTCATCAAGCCTCTAAAACTTGATTTCTTCCTTGTTGAGTTTCTTGAGTTCACTCATCTAGATTCCACTTTTCAGACGGCCGGCTTGTTACCTTCCACCTTTGTTCCTTGATATAGGCGATTTCTTCTTCCATACATCGAGACGAAGACTAAGTGTCTGGCCACTACAGTCACACCTGCAGGGAAATCAGCCAAGCCCAAGCTACAATAGAAACTTCTGCTAGACCAAGCTGTGTCAAGACCGCAATGACTGGTTTCCACTACAATGGCTCAATCATAGCTACGACACGAAGGCCAGCCGCCATGGGAATGCATTGCGAATGCCAATTGGTCACGGTGCGCTTTCTTGTCCAAATAGCACCCATGGAGCTGTCTCATCGATGTATTTATTAGTATGTGATAAGAGTCCAGGACTTCATTTCTGCGCACGATAGTCAAATTGATTCCATGCAGGTATGGTAGTTAGCGATTGATTGTTCTGCCACTTGAGTAAGTTCATTGCCAAAGTCTGTTATACCTTCTAAGGCTAGGCAGGATTTGACCATCAAAGTACTTGTTAAATCACTTGAAACTGCATGTGGGTTGAGTGGAGGTTTCAGAGGTCATTTGCCAATCTAGCAGGCTGATAAGGATCACATAGTCCTGGAGTGAAGGTTCCGTCTGAACTAACTGAAGGTTGCTACATGCATGAGGTAAACTGAAGTGGACTGAGACCATAGCGCCTACTAACATTTCAGGTAAATGACATCTCAGATCAGGACATCCCACATCTTCATGACAAACCAACCGCGGCAAGCGGTCAGGTAATTTAAATATTCAAATATCAAAGGGTTGATTGGCCAGTAAATTGAGTGGAACGATGACGTCTTCCAAACTACTTGAAGAGACTGTTCCATTCTAGAACTTATCAAAGTTAATGTTCATCTAGACTACAACTGTATAGTCATATAGTTAGTGAAGGGTATCGATCCGTTGCTATAGTGACAACGTGTTTAGGATTTGATGATAGGTATACCCCTACAGAAGGTTAAAATGAGTACTGCTGTTCTGTTTACCCCAATGAAGTTACGAAGCATTTCATTACAAGGACCATCTGGAGTGACAGTCAGGGATGTGATCGAAAATCTTGACCAAGGGTCTTGGTATTTGCTGAGGCGAAGGAAGTAAGATTCTTCATACCCATTCAACTCGTGACCTGATGGAGCGACACCACCTGTCACATTTAGCTTGTCATGTGAAAAACTCCAAGTTGGCTTCGTAAAAGAATTCCCCATCGGATACTGAGTACCAGCCAGAGATCCCAGTAGACGTCATTAACTGAGCCAGCAGTTCAAAAACTAGCCACCTACTTTTCATGTGGTAGTCACCAGTTGTATTGATAACTTATCATAAGGAGATATCGAGTAATTGCCAGAGTTCTAACACCAACCGCCATTCCGTCAACATAGGCTTCTGAGGGCGTGATGCCAGCTTCTTCTGCTTTTTGCTGAATCTTTCACAAAGCTCATCAAGACCAGTTAGATAAAAGCACATCAGCCACTGCGTTTGTAACGCTACACATCATATGAGGTTGTGTAGGCGGAACTGATATGAAGTTTGCATTAGATGATAGTAATCGGTGTTGTAATATAAAATCTTCTTTTTCAGATATAATTTTTCCTTCCAGTTTAACGAAACCTGTTTTGTTAATTTCATTACACTTATATTTTCAGATTGATAGAGAACCATACAAAAAAAAACATACATAAATTATCCTGTTTTTTATCTTTAAATCTGTCTACAACGTATGTTTGATAGGATCCAGCTTAGAGGCTTTGTTTGGCTGGTAGAACACCGAATATCATACTGATACCTACAGACCACCAAACCAAAGAGAGCGATAGATGATACCCAACCTCGATTCCTGTAACTAAGTTTTGAAGAAGAACTCCTAGCATGGTCATTCGTGGCAAGGAAAGTAGACCAACGAATCACCCATTACAATAAAATCACATCTAACTAAAATTGAATCCAGGACAGCCTGTGTTGTCTTAGCGCTTGCAGACTAATCTCACGGCATTTGTCAACAAGGGCGAATGTTCATAACACCTGCATGACTGATAAAAGAGGGAAACTTGACAGCACTTATAATCATGGTTATGAATCCAAACACGGTTGCACTCTAATAAGGCTCTGCTGCATCCAAGACACTCCTTGTTGGAAGACCCGCAATCATTATTTTCCTAGCCAGCTCTTGGTCCTAAAGTTTGAGTTATTTAGTATCATTGACACGTAAGAGAATATTTGAAACTTGCCTGTGTTAAAATTAGCTGCAAGAGAAATATTGGTCGTAATTGAAGTCTCCGACCCATGATTTTACAGCTCAGCTTTACTTGCATAAATAATTAATAAATACGGTAACTGATTTCATTTACTTCAAATAATCCATGATTGAGCTCAGCTAGAACCAAAAGGCCAGCCACAAGTTCTCTTCATCTAAAATAATCACGTTTGCAAAAATCTTACAATCTGTGTCAAGACTTCGAGACCTGCAATGACTTTATTGACCGCATCCATATAAAGGAGATTCCCACCAACAGGGGAAAGAAGGTGTTCCAATTTTTTATCCTTAGGCAGGCTGAAGGTCACATTGGCTGAGTTGGCCGCACAGCACCATCCACCCTTGAGCCAGCAGCCCTTAACCGGCTTGTGGTTTGCAGACCAATGAATCTTCTCGTCCTCCAGAAAGGGTTAGAGCAAGATTGCTTTGGCATGGAAACCGTCCTTACTTTTAGGTGAGAAAAGACAGATGTCTTTCTGGGACTTGGCTCATTTCATTGACCTGACGACATGAATCCGCCATGATGACGACAACAGAGGAAACACACTAATGATAATACTGATCATGGTTAAGTAAGGAGCGCATCTTAGGAGCCAAGTGATAGATGAAAAGTAAACTCTCAGATTCTGCATCCATTTTCCTCCTTTCTATCGGAGTACCCATCAGACGAAATGATACCGTCATTGAATGACAATTGTCTTTTGGCGTAGGCAATTTCAGGTCTATGCAAAATCATATGATTATATAGTCTTCCTTTGTTTAATTCATAAACCAAGAGCTGCATGATTGATTTCTGTTTCATAATTCAAGGTCCAAAGAGGTTCATCTAAGTTAGAATAATAGAAGGATTAGCACGAGCGCGCAATGCAACCTTTTGCTTCTGACCACCCGATAACCTGAAGGCAAATGGAGCGACATACTGTCAACTCACCTTCATACCTTCAAGAATTTTTATAGACGTTTTGAAGCTGGGAAACCCAGTACAACTGCACTGACGTTTTAGGCATTCAGTCATATAAGAGAAAGGAATTGCTGAAAGCATAAAAGCTGATTTCTGATTTCGAACTCACACTGTTTCACCCAAACCAGCTTACTTTTCCATCTAGAAAATACTGACCACTTGTAGGTGTATCTGAAATATACTAATGGTATCTGCTTAGAGCTGACTTCTACTAGGAACCAGAAGGTCCCAACATAGGGCTACGAATTCACCTTCATGAAACTTGTACATATTCTTGAGGACCAGGAGTTCAATACCATTAGCGGGATAGCTACGGCATTTTGAGGCCACTCATGGTTGCTTCATCAGTCTTCACCCTTTTCCTTCGGTAAAGGAAGCTTAGTCGGATTACTGATGACCTTGGTTCCCATCTTCAGACCAGATGTGATCTTCTTGCCTTCACCGTACCGCCTGCAGTAATCCAATTTCAACTTTTTGGCCTTGATTTTCAACAAGAACGCAACATAGTTTTTATTCCTTCCAGCACCATGCCTGTAATCGAAACAATCACGCTTTGCCGGTGCTTTTCACTTTAGACATTGACTGTAAAAGCCCTGCCTTCCAAACTACCAATTTCACTTGTTACATCAGAGTCCGTATAGGGATATTTAGAAACCTGAATCGTGAGGCAAGACCTGAAACTCATTTACCTATTATTTTTGACAATTTGTGCTTACAGCTTATCTACCATCCCAAGTTCTATCCAAACTCAGCTAAAGGTAACTCTTGGCCCACAGAAGATTTCATGTACCCAGAAAGCTCGCCCTGACCTGTGTTATCGTTACTTATGATATGAAACCAAAACTTGACTATTTCCTGTTGGTGATTTTAAAACATTACGGTTTACTTGGAATAAATAGTACCTTCTACTGTAATTTCAAACCGTAGGTATCCAACTGGGCTTGAGCTGAGCCAGGCTTCTGCATCTGCACGCACATCACGAGTATCGCTGATTTGAGAACCACAGTAGCTGCAAGAAACGGACAGACTGAGCTGTGTGCTTGTCCAGCGTTCCTTCTCTAGACCTGCTTTGCGGAAGGCTAGGTGTTGCTGCAGCAGTATTCTGAGACTCATCTAGACCATTGATATGACGGTCAGCTTTTAACTGCACGACTGGGCGTTAACAGCCGCCTGAGCCTGCAATTACCATACTCTGACCAGGTCAGCCCCTCACTGACCTGTATCTCCACAGAAACCAAGACCTCATCATCCAAGTCACCCTTACCAGCAATTGCACAAACATATTGTTCATTCTTGAGCCGTCACAGTACCGGATAAGAGAACTGATTTAGTCACTGAACCCCTCTTTGCAAGAGTAATCTTTGCAGCGCTCATCTTTGCTGCAGCTTGATTTGTTGTCTTAATAGAACAGCATGCCCCACTATGCAAGAACTGATGCAAATAATTTGATATTGTAAATAGCTACTTGCCTTTTGAATTTCTTTTCACATCAATAATTTTAGCTGTATATTAAGATTATAGCATATCTAAAATGTGAACAATTGCTTTCTGACCATCCAAAATATTTACAAATCTTCATTGTTGCAAGAAGTTATATAATATAACTCTTTATTTTGCATATTTTCAAGAAATTTACGTAGCAGATTTTGCATTTGATTTCCAAAAAAGATAGAATATGACTAGAAAACAAACTAAAGGAGTTTCTATGAGAGAATCGATATTAACGCCATCGGAGGAGGTAGTGAGTGCATTGCCACCAAGTGAATCCATTAAGAAATGGTGCCAAAGCCGTGTCATTGAGGAAAAGAAATTAGGAGGAATCCTAGTCAATATTGTATTGCGTTCCTAAGAAAAATCTGTTGAAAGTATGGAGCACAAATTGTAGAGAGGATCCACAACATGGACCCGACCAAGGGTCTTTACGGCTAATTAACAACGAATTTGATTACGCACACTGTAAGAACCGTGAAGTTTATACTGACCGTGCTCATCGTCTTATTGACAGCTTCCACAAGCGCAACGGAAGACGGATTGAAGGTCGTGCTGGAGTCTATGATGCCTGCACAGCCAGCGCAATGGCGAATTGATCCAAGCAGGTCAGGATTGCGATCAAAGCTTCCATCTCATATCCCGCCATTCATGAACTAGGTGGTAGCTCAGATGATGCTCAAGAGTTGCTCAATCGGTGGCTATTCTAGGTGCTGGCTATATCAGTCGAATTATTACATCATACCCCTTGGGTGTAAGGACTGATTTTATCGGTCTGTTCACCATGCGTGGATTTGATAGCTATATTGGCGTTGAGAGTTTGGTTCAAGAAATGGAAAATACTGAACGTTAAACTCTCCAGCACCCCATAAGGTTCCGCAAAATCGAAAAACTAAGGAATTAAATTTATTTTGAAGAGCGGTAGCATGCATACTGGGTTAGTCAAGTTATCCACAGGTCAATGTCCAAATGCTGAAATACCAATCTGAAAAGCAGGCGTACCTTTAATTGAATGGTCATCCAAGTTGATGATTTTAAAACAACGGTCGTTGACGGAATGCTCTGAGATGTCACAGGCGAAAAGAAGTAACACCTGTCGCTATCAAAGCTGATGCAATTCTCAGAAAGATTATTCAATGGCAAAATGCCAAAATGACTATACAACTATCTCCAAATCTTATTGTCTTTCAGCTATCCAGCTAATGAACAGTCGGTCTGACTCGAGGAAGAAATGTTAAATCAAAGAGTACGGTCAAGAAACAAAGTGGCATACTAAAATTTGCATCAGTATTCCGCTGTTTAGTCACCGTCGGAAGCCTGCTTCCGTTTTGATAGCCAAGTAAGACGAAAAGGTAGTTGGACTTATGTATCGGCTTTATATAAAGGATGAAAACGAACCACAGCTCTTGCAGTTGCTATCAAGATGGGAGCCAAGCAAAAGCAGACTTTGATGCCACTGCAGCCATCAACCCAACTGGCCTAGAAGAATCTGCAGACCATGCGTTAAAAGAAAGAGAGACCCCTGTCTCTTTTTTGCCTTAAATCGAAGCTACAGATCGAAACCTCATTTTAAAAATAGGCCGACACTATACTTCATCCAGTATACAATAGCGTTACTACAATATAGAAGAGGTTAACCATTCCTGAAAGTGCCACATGCTACTATCATCCCAAAGCTAATGGGCTGCAATTGACTGCTGTATTACCCAAATTAGTATGTGCTGATTGGTCCAGTTCCTTTCTACTCTTGCAAAACCTTTGCTATTGACCTCATCGCTACTGTTTTAGAAATTCAAGGGAAGCTGTCTCTGTCGGACTCATGTATCTCTGCATTTGGAGCTATTATCCATTTGCTAACGTGAGCCAAGGTTTTATGTTTTGAAAGGGATTGCTATTGCTATCTTTGGTCTGGACTTTGTTCCATGAGGGTTTGTTTCCTATCTCATTCACACCCAATAGTGTCCATGTATTTTCTAAATCTCCTGAGATCTTACTTGTTTTGTTTTGGTGATTCTAGTCTTCTACTCTAGCTGGAATGCTCAGACAAAAGCAATCAATGTCGGTATATCCCCTATCATACCCTGATCTGCATAAATTGTACTACTTCCATCAAATGAATTACCTACCCAACGTCTCGCCAGTTTATTTTTACAACAAAAGAGGCTGGGAATTTCTCAGCCTCTTTTTAATGAATCTTAGATGAAAGTCATTAGATTCTTAGTGCCATCCAAATTAGGATTTAGTTCTCATTTGAGTAAAATTTTCTCCCATCTTGCGTGGCCAGGACTCCAGCTACGAATGTCAAACTTCATGAAACCACAAAGCTGGAGCATGATTGATTTTGTCCATCCTTTTTCATTTTCAGACAGGAGTGCAAGTGTCTTCAACTCCATGCAAATTCTGTTTAATAAGTTTTTTCTCCTTTGTTCCCAATCGATCATCTGAAAATCAGGATTCTTATAAAATTCTTATATAAATGATGTAAAGAATAGCTGGGAATGAAAGATTTATTAAACAGGTCAAAAAGTCTAGAGATTTTGGTCAATGACATGTAGATTCCATTCTGAAAAAGATTCCCAATTAAGGACTGAAGAAGTTTAGCTAAAAAAAAACATGTACATCATTTTTGCCAGAGTTTGTTTTAATAGGTGATACTATCGCTATTGATACCGACCGCCAACAAATCATCGTTAAAATTCTGCCAAACAATAGCTGTATTATTCGAGTGTTTATACCAAGAGCAACTTTCGTCTCCTTCCTACTATCCAAACGGCCTAAAAAGAAGATTTAGAAAGAGCAGAGTTTCATCATCTCAAATTTCTATTTTAAAGGAATTTATTCAAAGTCGAAGGTGAATGAAAGCGATGTGGTCGCACAGTAACCACTCTCCAAATGCTGCAAAACGACAAGAGATAGTGTTCTATGATTGTAAGCAGCACCAAGTAGTTTTGGTGTCAATCATATTGATTGAATCATTATACTGATAGTCGCATCGTCTCACTTTTGCTCTTCCTAAATCCAACACAACTTTTAGTAACTTGAGCTAGGTTTCATGCAAATCGCCAGTCAAAACATAGACTGTCTGAGCCTTAATAGATAGCTTGGTAGATTTTACCTGGATCAAAATCAGCGACTCATTGTCCATGCCTAACTACTTGCAGGTTTTCCTAATTGTCATTTCTCAATTCCCATAACATTTTCTCTTCTTCTGCTGTCAATCTATAATTTTCCCAGCAACCAGTCCATGTTGGTAGAGTTTCTTGAGGCCTCAGTAGAGTCGCACTGAATGCATAGTTTTCATGGTGTCCACTCATAAGAACATCTGAAATCCGTTAGTATCCAATGATAATCGTAGTTGTCCACTGAGGATATCCAAGAGCCCTGATGAAAGCTATCATCTCATGACTTCGCCCCTTCCCACAATCCTGAATCAAGGAACAGTCGGATCAATCAGGCAGTCACTGTCTCCACCAGCCACATATACAACCCAAGAGAGAGACTCATCGGTTACCAAGGTCCAATACGCCCATCATAGCCTACAGTGACCACAGATGAAGATAGCCCTTCCTTCTCAGCAAACCGCAGCAGATTGGTCAAACTGCTTCCCAGCAGGGTCTAAGAGGACTGGCTGCAAAGTGGGTTCTTTTTTTTTTTCTAATCGCATCAAAGGGTGTCAAAGATAGGTTGGGTGCCTGGCCAGGAGTACCCCTGACCACTCCTGCATGGTTCATCATCCACATGACGGGCCTTTCAGCGAAATACGAAAAAATTATGGATAGTGGATATCTAAGAGTCCTTTTCACGAGCTCGCCAACGATGGAATGTTCATAAAGAAACATTTCCGGAAAGAGAGTTAAAATATCAATTTCATCGTCTAACCCTTCTAAGAGTTCAACATCCACGAATAGGAATGACCATATTGAGAACTACAGGCGGGATACAAGTGTAAGAGGAGGTTCATTTTGTGCTGCCTGACTACCCAAAACATCGGCTGGCTCCAGGCCAGCTGACTTCCTGATGGTCTCCAACTGCCATTCCCTCATAGACTCTAAACCATAACTGTAGTAATAAACCCGCAATTTCATCAGAGGTCATCATTGAGATTTCCCAGCAAACCTCTCAAACTGTGAATTTTGTATTTTCTGACAGTTGATGATACATCTTAAACTTGATGATATCGAAGCCATGTCAAGGTGTCAATGACCACTGTTCGCACAAATTGATCTTTTCATCAAATAAGGCAAGCTCTGCCCTTTAAAGCGTCTCTTCAGTAAAATCTACAACACAAGACCTGCACCCACCTTTTGCAAGCCTGTAATATTTTATTGTTGTTTTCCCAACACAAAGTAGTTCATCTGATTCCTGTATCTGTTTTCTCCCTTATTTTATCATGTTAGGGATTTTTCAAGTTGGATAGGTCCTATCTTACAAGGCTATTACTTCTTCAAAAATCACCAACTATCTGATTAAACTCTTTAGGATGGTCATTCATCGGTTGGTGTTTGCTATCTGAAATCGTTACTTGACGCGCATTGGGATTTAGAGCAATGATACCATCATAGATTATTTTTAGGTGTTTGGGAAAATCATTTTCGCCTCTTACTAAATAGCATGGGAGGATTTCCTTTGATAACCTTCTATCTCATGGACAGCTAAGAAACCTGTGATTCCAAGGTTCAAAAAAACATCTCGCCCAGTTTCTATAATAGCAGTCTTGACTAATTCTCTTGTGATAGGGTTATCAGTACACATTTTTGAGTTCTTATCTGCAATCACCTTCCAAGGAATCGTTTTATACATAAGAGAACTATATTTGATTCGACTTCTTTCTTTATCTGATAGGTAACGATGCTGTCCCCAACTATCCACCATAACCAAGGCTAGAACTCTTTCTGGACGGCGATAGGTGTACTCTTGAAGTGGATTTCCTCCCCAAGAATGACCAACCAATATCACCTTATCTAGCTGGAAATAGGACAAAATAGCATCTACATCTTGAACAGCGCCTTCCAAGTCAGGTAAACCAACTTTCATAGGTGATTCACCCTGCCCTCGAACATTGACAAAGTAAAGGTCAAATCCATCAAAAGCATCATACTGGTGAGCCCACATCTGACTACGTCCACAAGCTCCATGATAGAAAATAATGTGGCCTTTACTTCCGTTTCCAGGACGATGATAAACAACCAAATCACAATCTAATACTGGTATAATGTGGCGTACCAAAGTCTCGGGTTCTCTGTTATAAAAAGCAATAGCTTCAGCAATATCATTTGGCTTCATTTCTATACTCTCTCCTCTTTATCCTAATATCATTTTTTTTATCTATTTTATCATGCTATATTAAAATCATCGTTTTTCAAGACTAATTTCATTAAAAATTTTGAATTTTCTGCATCATTTAGATAAAGAAAAAGACTGCTAAGCAATCTTTACTTTTTTCTCATCAGATTCATGCCTAAAATTCCAGCAATAATCATGGATGCACCAAGCAAGTGATAACTATAAATTGGCTCCTGCAGAATTACCGCTCCTGCTACAATGGTTAAAACAGTTCCTAGATTTCCAAAAACACTAACTGTTGATGCTCCTAGTCTAACAATAGCATAAATAGATAAAGCCGCTGTTACGATTGAGGCTAGAATTCCTAGATAGAGGATAGAAAAGATATAGCCAACATGACCAAGGGGTTCAAAATATCCCATTAGATTGCTACTTGCGATGTAAGAAAAGAGACTTAAGCAATTAAAAACAATAAAGCCGACTAGAATCACAACTACAGTCAGGTCCATAACCTTGTACTGGCCTCCCTTGTACTTGCTAAGGATATTATTAATGGCATTTGAGAAAACAGATCCAATCATCAAGACATAGCCAAAGATACCTGCCCCTGCATCGAAATTAGCACCCTTACTAAAGAAAATATAAACAACACCTGCTACTGAAAGAAAAAGAAAAAACTTTTGAACCATCGTGGTTTTTTCCTTTAAGAATATTGAGGCCAAAATGAGGGTAATGATGGGCACCAGGGCTTGCAAAATTCCAGCTTCGGAGGATGAGATATACTGGAGAGCAAAAGATTGAAACATAAAAAAGAGGAGGGGGATAAAAGAGACTCATTGGTAAAATTGATAAAACATCCTCTTTTTGTAAAGTTTTACCTGAATCAGCTTGGTTTTGTTGCAGAATGAATAAGACTAGAGCTGCGACAGTATAACGATGGGCTAAAGTTTGGTCAAAGGACTAGCAAATCCCTAAGGCAACCTTGGTAAATAGAAAAGAAAACCCAATAATAGTTGAAAAAGATACGGCTGCCAAATAGGCTTTTGTTTTTTCGTTCATAATTTATAACTCCTTTTGCATCTAGATATCATCAAGTAAAAATGTATCAGATTCAGAACTGGTATTTAATGATGACTGCTTTCGTTAGTCTCATCAAGATACTGTTCTAGATTTCGGTCATGATTGTATTTAATAGATGCTTTCTTGTCTTTCTCAAAAATTGTCTTCGTTAAATCAATATTATTTATAGCTGCAATCGCAACTGTATAGTGAATAATATCAGCTAGTTCGATTGCTAATTCAATATTTGAGTCTTGAACCCCTGCTTTTCGCCCAGAACGTCCATTCAAAACTTCAGCTACTTCTCCGACCTCTTCAACTAATTTTATAAAAAGACCTTCCTCTGTTCGTGATTTCTTGTAATGTTCTAACAAATAGGCCTCTAATTGTCTAATAGTTACATCTTTCATGCTATTCTCCTTGCAAAAAAAGCGAGACCTAAGTCCCGCTCTTTTTATTTTTCATCAATAACGATTCTTACTTTTTTGTCTTCAGTTGGGACAGAGTAGACAATCGTTCTTATCGCTGAGATAGTGCGACCTTTACGTCCAATCACACGACCTACATCACTCTGGTCAAGATTCAAATGGTATTCCATAAACTCTGGAGTGTCTTGAATTTTGATAGTTAAGGCATCTGGTTGTGAAATCAAAGGTTTCACAATTGCAATAATGAGATTTTCAATCGTATCCATCTGTCAACCTACTTTAAACTTATTTAGAGAATTTAGAATCGTGGAATTTCTTCAATACACCTTCTTTTGAAAGGATGTTACGTACTGTATCTGAAGGTTGAGCTCCATCAGCCAACCATGCCAAAATACGGTCTTCTTTCAAAGTTACTTGGTTTTCAGCAACAAGTGGGTTGTATGTTCCAACTGTTTCGATGAAACGTCCATCACGTGGTGAACGTGAATCTGCAACGTTAATACGGTAGAAAGGTTTTTTCTTAGAACCCATACGAGTCAAACGGATTTTTACTGCCATTTTAAATATCTCTTTTCTTTTATTTTTTAGTTCGGTGAAATAGCTTAGCTATTTAGCACATGTTCTATTATAGCAGATTTCTAACAGGTGTCAAGAAAAAAACTTGACAGAACTTAAAATTTTTTATTTTTTAGAAATATGTAGACGAATTGGGATAAGTTAGAAAGAGAAACTTTATGAATACTACTTTTTGACACTATCTATAAAGATTACCCTGTCAAGTCCTATATCTCTCCAAATCGTGATGTCAAAGCTTGGATACTAAATCTCAAGCCCGTTCCCAAATGACACAAGAACT